>Ga0222426_100019_pt1 | contig 408116 bp, 354 predicted proteins | sample 2B50Ametagenome_FD_180087 | JGI IMG/M metagenome (GOLD analysis project Ga0222426, IMG submission 180087) | Enriched microbial communities from leaf-cutter ant dump, University of Wisconsin, Madison, United States - 2B50A (version 2) | ecosystem: Environmental > Terrestrial > Nest > Insects...
TAAGTGCGAAACTAGCCGCGAGATGAGAATTCCATATAGGGTCGTCGAAGACTACGACGTCGATAGGCTACAGATGTAAAGGTGGCGACACCACAGTCGAGTAGTACTAATAGCCCGAAGCTTTCAAAAGCTGCACACCGTTGTTTGTTCTTCCCAATAACTTCTTTCAATAATATGTCATTTGTTGTGGTTTTTTAGGTTTTTGGTTTGTTGGTTGTTTATTATTTCGACAACGAGACACCAATCAACTAACCAGCCAATCAACAATTAAAATATTCAGGTGCCTATATCGGCGGTGTCCACCTCTTCCCATTCCGAACAGAGAAGTTAAGCCCGCCAGAGCCGATGGTACTGCGGTAACACGTGGGAGAGTAGGTCGGTGCCTAAACCTACAAGAGCCCTTTCTGCGCATGCAGGAAGGGCTTTTTGCTTTATATCATCTGTACGTTTACAGTCCGCCCTGCCAGGAAACATTTCCAGAACCGTGAGAAGAGGTTATTTGTAAATGTTTACTAGATTGTTTTATATCACTTTGTCTTAACGCTGAGAAATGATTTGAATCAGATTTGCCAAGAATTTTATACTAATCAGAGTAATAAATTCCTCTAAACCATATAATTTGGTTATCTTTGCACCTTATAAATCTATTACACATAAATGAGTTTTTTTGTTGAAAGAAGAAGGGAAGTAATGCAACATATTGAGAAATATATGTTGGAGATGATGCCTACGTATCTAAAGTCAATTGATGAAATTTGGCAGCCATCAGATCTTTTACCAGATGCAAGTAAAGACGATTTTTTTCAACGGGTGAAAGATTTGCAACAAAGTGCAAGTGAACTGTCGTATGATTTAGTTGCTGTATTAATAGGTGATACGATTACTGAAGAGGCTTTACCCACTTACGAATCGTGGTTGGCTATGGTAGAAGGTGTAAGCCGAGATGAAGAAGGCGGTTGGATGAGATGGAATAGACATTGGACAGCAGAAGAAAACAGACACGGAGATTTATTAAATAAATACCTTTATTTATCTGGTCGTGTAGATATGCGCCAAATGGAAATGTCTACACAATATTTAATTGCTGATGGCTTTGATATTGGTACTGGTCATGATCCTTACAGGAATTTCATTTATACTTCGTTTCAAGAATTAGCAACTAATGTTTCACATAGACGTGTTGCTTCTTTGGCGAAAAAGGATGGTGATACGCTACTTTCGAAAATGTGTGGTGTGGTAGCTTCTGACGAGGCCAGACATGCAAAGGCATATATTGATTTTATCAAGCAAATTTTTAAGGTTGATGCCAATGAGGCGATGTTAGCCTTTGAAGATATGATGCGTAAGAAAATTGTTATGCCAGCGCATTTTTTACGCGAGGTAGGTATGCCTATTGGTCAGTTGTTTGGCCATTTTACTGATGCAGCACAACGATTGGGTGTTTATACCGCAATTGATTATGTGGATATTATGAAGCAATTGATTGTAGAGTGGAACATAGAATCTGTTAAGGAGTTGAATGAAGCAGGGGAAAAAGCTAGGGATTATATTATGAATTTACCAGCACGTTTATTAAGAGTTGCCGAACGTATGCAAAATCCTACGATAGAATATAAATTTAAATGGATTTTAGCATAAAAAGATACTTATAGTAAAGGAAAGGGCAATTTTATTTTTTTTAAATTGCCCTTTTTTTGTTTGACTATTTAAACCTTTCGTAAAATGCTTTTTCAAGGTTTTCTTTGTGGTTTGGGTGTGCAATACTAATTAAGGCTTTTGCCCGTTGTTTTAAATTCATGCCAAAAAGGTTTACTTTACCATATTCTGTAATAATCCAATGTACGTGCCCACGAGTGGTAACTACACCTGCACCTTCTTTTAAAAATGGTGTAATTCTGCTAATTCCGCTGTTGGTAACAGAAGGTAGGGCGATAATAGGCTTACCTCCTAAAGATAGGGAAGCACCACGCATAAAATCCATTTGTCCGCCAATGCCAGAATATTGATAAGTACCGATAGAATCGGCGCATATCTGCCCTGTTAGGTCTATTTCTATGGCACTGTTAATGGCTATCATGTTGTTGTTCTTTCTAATGATACTGGTATCGTTTACATAGCTGATGTCTAACATTTCAATTTCTGGATTATCATTGGCAAAATCGTATAATCTTCTTGTTCCGGCCATAAAACTGGTAACGGACTTTCCTCTATTGATTTTTTTCTGGCTATTGTTGATAGTACCATTTTTGATTAGGGGAATTACTCCGTCTGACAGCATTTCGGTATGAAGCCCTAAATTTTTATGATTGGTGAGGTTTTTTAATACTTGGTCTGGGATTGTACCAATGCCAAGTTGCAGGGTAGCGCCATCATCTATTAGTTCGGCTATATTGCGCCCAATAAGTTGTGTGGCTTCTGTTGCCCCGTTTTCGTAGTTTATTTCAGGCAAATCGGTCTCGTGCCAAACCAAACTGTTTATATAGTTGGTATGGATAAAACTATCGCCATGCGTACGTGGCATTTTGGGGTTTACTTGTGCAATAATGTATTTTGCCATTTCCACGGCTGCTTTGGCAATATCTACTGATGTCCCCAATGAGCAATACCCATGCGCATCTGGAGGAGAAACATGAATGATAGCTACATCTATCGGAAGAATGTTGCTTTTAAATAGCTGTGGAATTTGGCTTAAAAAAATAGGAACGTAATCTCCATAGTTGCTATTGGCTATTTTTCGGGTATTTGCCGATACAAAGAGGGAGTTAATAAAAAAACTTTCCCTGTATTTTTCCTCATTGAAATCTATATCTCCAAAGTTCGTAATACTGACTAGTTCAACGTTTTTTAATTCTTGATACCTATCTTGTAACGCATGGATAATGTGTACTGGTGTAGCTGCACTGCCATGTAAAAATACCCGATGGCCCGATTGTATGTTCTTTACGGCCTCGTTGGCACTAATATAATTTAAGGACATTTTTAATGCTTAATGTTTAAAATTGCCACAAAGATATTGGCCAGAATTTTCAAACTTGTCATCAATATCTTATAATAAAATGATTTTTATTAGTTTTTTAAGAGAATAACTTTACATATTTCTGCGATACTGCCCACCTACTTCATAAAGCGCATTGCTAATTTGTCCTAAGGAACAAACTTTACAAACTTCTATTAGTTTCTCAAATATATTTTCACCATCGATAGCGGCTTTTTGTAAGCTCTTTAGTGCTTTTGGAGCTTTATCTTTATTTCTATCTTGAAATGTCTCTAAAGATGCAATTTGAAATTGCTTCTCATCTTCTGTTGCACGAATAACCTCGCCGGGAATAATGGTAGGAGAGCCATTTTTATTTAAGAAAATATTAACACCAACGATAGGAAAATCTCCAGTGTGTTTTAGGATTTCGTAATACAAACTTTCTTCCTGAATTTTTCCCCTTTGGTACATCGTTTCCATTGCTCCCAAAACACCGCCACGGTCATTTATTCGCTTAAATTCTTCTAAAACGGCTTCTTCAACTAAGTCTGTTAATTCTTCGATGATGAAAGCTCCCTGTAATGGATTTTCGTTTTTAGCCAATCCTAGTTCTCTATTAATGATTAGTTGTATGGCCATCGCCCTGCGTACAGATTCTTCTGTTGGCGTAGTAATCGCTTCATCGTAGGCATTGGTGTGTAACGAATTGCAGTTATCGTAAATGGCGTAAAGAGCTTGCAAAGTAGTTCTGATGTCGTTAAAATCTATTTCTTGTGCATGTAATGAACGACCGGAAGTTTGGATATGGTATTTTAGTTTTTGTGAACGTTCATTGCCTTTGTATTTATTTTTTATGGCTTTTGCCCAAATTCTTCTAGCTACACGACCAATTACAGCATATTCGGGGTCAATTCCGTTGCTAAAAAAGAATGAAAGGTTGGGTGCAAAATCGTCGATGTGCATTCCCCTACTTAAATAATATTCTACAAAGGTAAATCCGTTGCTTAAAGTAAACGCCAGTTGCGAAATTGGATTTGCACCAGCTTCGGCAATGTGATAGCCTGAAATAGAAACCGAGTAGAAGTTTCGTACTTTCTCTGTGATGAAATACTGCTGAATATCGCCCATCATCCTTAAAGCAAATTCAGTAGAGAAAATACAGGTATTCTGTGCTTGGTCTTCTTTCAAAATATCAGCCTGTACCGTACCACGAACCGAACTTATTGCCCTAGCTTTAATTTGTTGGTAAATATCGGGAGGAAGCACTTGGTCGCCAGTAATGCCTAAAAGCATTAAGCCTAAACCATTATTACCTTCTGGTAGCTGGCCATTGTAGGTAGGACGTGCAACTCCTTGGGTTTGAAATATATGATTGATTTTGGCTTCTATCTCTTTCTCCAGTCCATTTTCTAGAATGTATTTTTCGCATTGTTGGTCGATGGCGGCATTCATAAAAAAGCCCAATAGCATAGGTGCAGGGCCATTGATGGTCATTGATACGGAAGTACTTGAGTCACAAAGGTCGAAACCGGAATATAATTTTTTTGCATCATCTAGCGTGGCTATACTTACACCGGAGTTCCCAATCTTTCCGTAAATGTCTGGTCGTAAATGAGGGTCTTCGCCGTAGAGCGTTACCGAATCGAAAGCTGTGGAAAGCCTGTGGGCAGATTGACCTAATGATACATAATGGAACCGTTTGTTGGTTCTTTCAGGACCGCCCTCACCGGCAAACATACGAGTTGGGTCTTCTCCTTCACGTTTCAAAGGAAAAACACCTGCCGCATAAGGAAACTCGCCGGGAACATTTTCAGTTAACAACCATTTTAAAATATCTCCCCAATCTTGGTAACGAGGTAAGGACACTTTCGGAATTTTTAATTTGGATAACGATTCGTAGAATAATGGCTGTTTAATTTCCTTATCTCTAACCTTATAGATAAAATTGTCTTGCTGATATTTATTTTTAGTTTCGGGCCATTCTCTAAGTAGTCTTTTGCATTCGCCGTCTAATTGTTCTTCGTGATGTTTAAGTATTTTCTCTAATTCGTTTGTTGTTTCTCCGTTTTCACTTTTTAATAAGTTGATTACGCCATTAAGCTGATACATTTTTCGGGCAGTGCTTACTTGCTTTTCTACCCATTCGTTGTACTGTTCGCTAGCTTCGGCAATTTCTGATAGATATCTTGTTCTTTCGGGTGGGATAATGTAAATCTTTTCAGATTGACTGGATGTCATCTCCATTTTGGCAGCAAAATCTACGTTCGTTTTCTCCTTGATTTTGTGGAGTAACGAAACAAACAGATTATTCATTCCCGGATCGTTGAACTGCGATGCCATTGTACCATAAACAGGTATTTCATCATCCTTTGCATCGAAAATATTATGGTTACGCTTGTATTGTTTTCTTACATCACGTAAAGCATCTAATGCACCTCGTTTATCGAATTTATTAATGGCAACCAAATCTGCAAAATCTAGCATGTCTATCTTTTCCAACTGAGTTGCAGCACCAAATTCGGGTGTCATTACGTATAACGATACATCGCAATGTTCGATAATTTCGGTATCTGATTGCCCAATGCCCGAAGTTTCTACAATAATGAGGTCGAAACTAGCAGCTTTGCAAATATCGATACTTTCTTGTACGTTTTTGGATAATGCCAAATTTGCCTGACGGGTAGCTAACGAACGCATATAAACCCGGGGATTGTTAATGGCGTTCATACGGATTCTATCACCTAAAAGCGCACCTCCGGTTTTCCTTTTTGAAGGGTCTACTGATATGATAGCTACGGTTTTATCTTTTACTTCAATTAAAAATCTTCTTACCAGTTCATCAACTAGAGAAGATTTCCCCGCACCGCCTGTACCTGTAATACCCAATGCTGGTGGGTTTGAAACTTGATTTTTTTGCAGTTCCTTTAATACCTTTTCGAATTCATCTGCACTGTTTTCTGCCGAAGATATTAATCTAGCAATCTTTCTGTTTTCTTTTTTGGTAAGGTTTTCTGTTTCGTCGGTAAGATTTTTAATTGTTACAAAATCTGTTTTTTGCAACATGTCGTTAATCATGCCTTGCAAGCCCATTTTTCTGCCATCATCGGGAGAGTAGATTTTTGCAATTCCGTAATCTTCTAACTCCTTAATTTCATTTGGAAGAATTACACCGCCTCCACCACCAAAAATTTTGATATACCCTGCGCCACGTTCCTGCAACAAATCATACATGTACTTAAAATATTCAATATGCCCGCCTTGATAGGAGGTCATGGCAATTCCCTGAACATCTTCCTGAATGGCGCAATTTACTACTTCGTCTACCGAGCGGTTATGCCCTAAATGAATAACTTCTGCTCCGCTCGATTGTAAAATCCGTCGCATGATGTTAATAGTAGCATCATGCCCATCGAATAGGGCAGCAGCAGTAACGAAACGTATTTTATGGGTGGGTTTATAAATCTCAATTTTATCCATAATAAAGTAGATTTCCTATAAGGAAATTGGCTATAAGTATTGGTTAGTAGCTACTTATCAAAGGTACGGTTTTTGAAAAGGTAAAAGTTAAAATTCGAACGTAAAAATAGTATAGCACTTTAATAAACTGTTATCAAAGTAAAGCTATAAATGAAAAATCCTCAATCTAATATTTTAAATTGAGGATTTGATTATGAATTTGATAAAATCTCTTACTCCATAAGTTCGGTAATTACTTTTCCAATGCTTCCGCTAGGTTGTTGTATGTGCAATAAGGCAGAAACGGTTGGAGCAATATCTGTCATGTAATATTCCTTATTGGTTTTGCCGGGTTTAATGCCCCATCCCATAAACAGTGCAGGAATATGACTATCATAGGGGTTCCAAGCGCCATGCCCTGTACCGGGACTTAAACTGGGATACCATCCGGGATTTAATATGATATAGATGTCGCCGCTTCGGCGGGCATTGTAGCCATTGGTTATTTTATTTTTAATTTCCTGCGGAATGGTTGCATTTGCCAAGTTTTTAATATCAACTGCGTTTAAAATACCTTCTTGTTTTGTTAGGTAATCGATAGCTAATTGTTTGATTTTTCCATAATCTGCATTAGCTTCTTTAATGGCATCCTTATCAAAAATCAATTGGTCGTTAATAATGGTGAAGATGGTGTTTTTTGCATTAAATTCTTTAAAGATAAGACTATCCAGTGCTTTTTTGAATTTTTTGGGAGCCAGTCCAGCGCCGGGCATCTTATTCTCTTTTGAAAATCCGGGAACATGTGTGCCACCGTGGTCGGCTGTTAGGAACAGCAGGTAATTGCCCTTTCCGATGGTTTTATCTAAGTAAGTAAAAAAATCTTCGAGGTCTTTATCCAATCTTAAATAAGTGTCTTCTATTTCAATTGAATTTGGCCCAAATTGATGGCCTACATAATCTGTTGAGGATAGGCTAACTGCCAAGAAATCGGTATTTTTGGTCTGACCTAGCTTTTCGGCAGGAATGGCTGCTTTAGCAAGTTCTAACGTAAGGGTATTGCCATAAGGCATACTGCCCATCATGCTGTAATTTTTGTTGGCGTATTGTTTAAATAAATGTGGAAAAGTGCTTGTTTTTTCGCCTTTAAACAGTTGTTCGTAAGTTTTGCTGTCGGCTGTACTTTCTGTATAGGTTTCTATTGGATATAGCGTATTCCAGTCTTTTTCGAAATACTTGTTTGGTAATTTTTGAGCATTGAAATCATTTACCCAAGTTGGCAATTGTTGCATATAATGTGTACTGGTAATGAAATTTCCCATTTTATCATCGTACCAATAAGAGCCGTTCGCAGTATGTCCGCCCGGTAAAATTGCACCTCTGTCTTTAATCGAAACACTGATAACCTTGCTTCTAAAATTTGTGGCCATCCTTAATTCATCGGTAACGGTAGTTACCAAAAGGTTTTTTGGCGACATTAATCCTTCTTTACTTGGACTGCCAACGGTTTTTACATCTTTGTCTTCCACACAATAAACATCGCGACCCAATTGCGGGTCAAACCAATTGTTGCCGATAATTCCGTTAATTGCCGGAACTGAACCTGTGTAAATAGAAGAATGACCACAGGCTGTTTTTGTTGGAGTATAAGGAATTAACGTGTTTTCGGCAGAAAATCCGTCATGTAGTATCCGTTTAAAACCGCCCTGACCGTACCTGCTGTAAAAGCGGTACAAATAATCCCAGCGCATTTGGTCTATCACCATGCCAACTACCAATTTTGGACGGGCAATAGCTTGTGGATAGGCAGGGCTAGCTGTGTTAGTTTTTTTTGTTGCTTTGAGAGCATTTTGAGCATTGAGTGTGATACTATTTGTAAATAAAATAGCTAGGGAGATGCACAAAAATCTGGTCTTCATTTTGGATTATAGTTTTTTGTAAAGGTATCAATTGCATGTTAAGATAATAAGGTGATATTGTAACTTTAATTATATAATTTCTGCTACTACGAAGGTACTTCCACCTACAAAAATCAAATCGTCTTTATTGGCGTTATTCTTTGCGGCCTCTAATGCTAATTTTACGGATGTAAATACATTGCCGTTTAACTGATACGTTGCTGCTTGTTGGGCCAGCTCTTTTGCAGACAACGCTCGCTCTAATTGTGGCTCACAAAAATAATAGATAGCATTTTTTGGTAGCAATGCCAGTACAGCACTAATATCTTTATCTTTTACCATTCCAATCACTAGGTGCAATTGTTTATGTGGAGTTTGCTTAATATTCCGGATTACTTCGGTAATTCCGGCTTTATTATGTCCTGTATCGCAAATTACTAAAGGATTTTTAGATAAGGTTTGCCATCTGCCCTGCAAACCTGTTAGTTTCTTGACGTTTTTTAAAGCTCCGTAGATAGCTTCATCAGTAATGTGATAACCAATTTCTTTTAATCTTTGTACTGCTTCGATTACGGTAATGATATTTTTTAATTGATAAGTGCCCGTAAGGTCTAATTGTAATCTTTTAAAAAGAGCTTTGCCCTTCTGGTTGATATCTAATTCGATATAACCGGATTTCTTGGTATAATTCTCTACATTGAGTTTTTTTTCTGCAAAAACTAAATCGGCTTTTTGCTCTTTTGCTTTTTTAATGAAAACATGGTTGGTTTCTGGATGGCTTTCGCCAATAACTATTGGAGTGTTGGGTTTAATGATGCCTGCTTTTTCATAAGCAATTTCGGCAAGGGTATTGCCCAACATATTAGTATGGTCTAAACTGATATTGGTAATTACCGCTAAATCTGGATGGATAATGTTGGTAGAATCTAATCTGCCACCTAACCCAACTTCAATAACGGCAACATCAACTTGTTCTTGCTCAAAGTAAGAGAAAGCCATAGAGACCGTAACTTCAAAAAATGAAGGCTCTGTTTTGTTAATTAACTTTTTTTGTGCTTTAACAAAGTTGATTATAAAGCCTTTCGATACCATTTTTCCATTTACACGGATGCGTTCCCGAAAATCTTTAAGATGTGGTGAAGTGTATAAACCGGTTTTGTAGCCTGCTTGTTGTAAAATGGCAGCCAACATGTGCGAGGTTGAACCTTTACCGTTAGTACCGCCTACATGGATGGTTTTGTACTTATTTTGCGGATTGCCCATGGTATTGCAAAGCGCAATGGTATTATCTAAATCTTTTTTAAAAGCCGAAGCGCCAACTCTGGTAAACATCGGCAGGCGACTATAAAGGTAATCGACTGTTTGGTTATAATTCATAACGAAAGTCAAAGATATACTATTACATTTTTAGAACAATCTGAAAAAAAATATTTAACAAAATAGCAATCTTTAACAAGTATTTTATTTTAAATTGGTGCAATATAATTACGCTTTTATGAAACCATCATGATTTATTCAGACCACATACTTGTCCCGATTTTACATCGGGAGTAAATAATAGCCTCATCACCTTTAAAAACAAACCGAGCTTGCTCCGTAGGAGTTCCTTTGGAACGAGCTCATTAATACCGTTGAAAAATAATTAACACGCATTAATAATTATCTAGAGATGAAAAAAATATGTTTTTCAATTTTTCTAATTTTCATTTCGTTTGTTGTTGCTCTTGGGCAAAAATTAACGCCAAAGGAAAAAGCTGTTTTCGATGAGGTTGCTTATCATCGTTATAGGATTGGTGAATATGAGAAAATCCATAAATGGATAATTCCCATTCGTTACAAAGTAATTGGCGACAATAGTAAATATGTTTTGGATGAAATAGATACTACATTTAGTCAATTAGCTAAGCTGACCAAGTTGGATATTCAAAAATCGCAGGATGATGATGAGGTGAATTTTGTAATCGCACTTAGTGCTGATGCCGAAGTTTTATCCCAATTGTCTGAAAATACGAGGAAATATGCAAATGGTTTTGGAGGTCTTGCCTATAAGGCTAATAAAAAAAGTGAGATTTATAGATTAGAACGCCTATTTGTAATTTCGAAATATCCTAGCAAGACTGATGTACGTTACGTTATTAGAAAGGGAATTATTACAAGTATGGGATTATTTAAGCGCAGTGAAAGTGCCCCAAAGAGTATCTTTTATAGCGAAAACAATGGTAAGTTAAAAATTGATGCATTCGATTCCGCTATCATTACTGCTTTTTATGACGAGAAAATAAAGCCGGGAATGACCAAGGATGAGGTAGAGACATTATTTAAGTAATGCCTCTGTCTTTTCTTTATTTCACTTTAAATACAAAAGGTACATAGAAAATACGAATATCCGGACCTTTGGTAATGGGATTTAATGAGGCTCCTAACATGGCATTTTCACATTTTCTGTAAAGTGCACTGCTAGAACCCAAAGTAGTTCCTTTGGCACCGGCAGTTGCACTTATAATTCTACCAGATTTGTTAACCTGTATCTTAACCATAATAGTTCCGGTTTCTTGGCCATCATCTTCTGGTTTTACCAAATTGGTAAATTTACTTAACGGAAGCGGCTTATTTCCAAATCCAGAACCACCATCACCATAAAAAGGAGCTAATGGGTCGCCATCGGGGTCGCCTTGATTGCCGGGTGTTGTGCCTGTGCCATCGCCACCACCTGTGACATTGTTTTTATTGCCTTTGTAAAGCGCATTAGGATTTATTGCAGGTTGTTCTACCTTGTTATTTTGCGTACTACTTGGGTTGGCGTTGCTCTTGGTTTCTTTCGTATTTACGTTTACGGCATCTTCGTTATCCTGCGTAGTAATGTTTTTATCGCTCAGTTGCGAAGAAATACTTTTTGTAACAGGGTCTGGCGTAATTTGGTCGGGTTTTTTATTGTTGGCATCTGGCGCCATCGAGGGTTCTTCCACACTGGTATAATCTGTACCCATACCCGTAATGGAAGTGCCGTAATTTACCACCATGCCACCCATGCCCAATTCTTCGTTAGGTTCGAATTTGCCAATTATCCAAATGAAACTCAAGGCAATAAAAGCTCCCATTAGCGCAGTAGAAATGGCCAATGCCTTTGGATAATTATTTTCTTCTTTATGGTTTTGCGCCATGGTTATTTCTTTTGCTCAACAGCTAGAACAACTTTCAGTTTCAATTTGTTAGCCACATCAAATACTTTCATGGTATTTTCTATTGATACACCTCTAGATACATATAAAACTATGGTTAAATCGGTATCTTGTTGAATGTAGCTTTGTATTTTGCCTTCCATCGCCTCTAAGGTTACAGGTTGCTTATCGACAAAGTAATTAAGGTTTTCATCGATACTAACCGTAATGGATTTTTGATTGTTGGCCTGTTGGCCCGAAGAGGAGCGGGGCAATAACAATTTAACCACTTGAGGGTTTACTACCGCAGAAGCCAAAAGGAAAAACAACATCAAGAAAAACATAATGTCGTTTAATGCTTCAGTATGAACTTGTACCGTGCCTTTCTTTCTGTTTTTTAAATTCATTATTTCCCTGGTTCTTCTAAAAGGTCGATAAACTCAATTGCCTCGGTTTCCATTTTAAGGATGATTTTTTCTACCATCATATTTAAGATGTGGTACAATACATAGGCCATAATACCAATGATTAAACCTGTTGCGGAAGTAATCATTTTTGTATAAAGACCATCGGAGATTGTACCTATTTCGATAGCACCTTCGGCAGATACACGTTGGAAAATGGTAATTACCCCGATAATTGTACCCACAAAACCAAGCATTGGCGCAATACCTGCAATGATACCTAAAATGCCAATGTTTTTTTCTAACTTAGATACTTCTAATTTACCGGTATTTTCAATAGCACCTTCAATATCTTTAATAGGGCGGCCAATACGTTTCAATCCTTTTTCGAGCATTCGAGCCAATGGAGATGGTGTATTTTTGCAAAGTGCAATAGCGCTTTCTAGTCGTCCTTCTTTAATATTTTGCCTAATTTGAAACAATAAATTGGTGTCGCTTTTTGAAGCCTTACGGATAGTTAGGTATCTTTCGATGAAGATAACCAACCCTAAAAATGCCAATAGGGCAAGAGGTATCATTACCCAACCACCTCTAAAAAGCAGGTCGATGAAATGAATTTGTTCTTGGGTTTTTACTGCCGTAGTAGGAACAGTCTGCGCTGTATCTACTAAATTTTGAGCGGTGTCTTGTAAGGTGGTTAGTAATAATATCATTGTGTGTGTTAATTGTTTTTAATGCGTTGGACGTATATTTTTGGGTTTTTAAACTGCTTACGAAACTTAACAACGTATTTTTCTGCCGAATCTATATTGTTGTACGAAGCAATACTTATTTTTTTATAGATTTTTCCCGGCATGTTGGCTATTTTAGCTTCAAAGCCTTTCTTTTTCATGTGGGAAATATATTCTTCAGCTTCCGATTGTCTGGCAATCGCCGCCACAATAATGTCGTAGGTAATGGTAGGCTTTACTTCTGTTTTAGTTGTAATAACTTCTAGAGTATCTTTTGCAGGTTGCACTTCTAAACCAGCTTTTTCTGCATTTTTCATTATGCTATCGGCAAAATCTAGCGAGTCCTGTTGCGTTTTTAAGTTATTTGTTTCAATTGGAGCTGCTATTTTTTTGTTAAGAATGGTAGCGTTTTTACCTAAATTCCCGAATATTTCGGGTTTAACGAAATAAGCTATGGCAGCAAGTGCAATTATAATCAGCAAACCAATTATTAATTTCCAAGAGAGCGTTGAAAACGGTGTTTTTCTTTTTTCTTCTTCGGCTAGATTCTGTATTTCATCGTTATCAAAATCGCTAATTGATGTATTGCTGTTTTCGTTTGCACTATCAAAATCCCATTCGTGAGTGGTAGATGTTAGTTTGATATCTTGGTCTTCGTTATTGAAGAAAGTATTATTCGATTCTTTACTTTCATTTTCTTGGTAAACATCGGTAGAAGATACAACGTCTTCATTATCGAAATCCCATTGTTTATCTTCGGTTCCGTTGGTAGGTTCGTTTGTCGGGTTTTCTGGATTTATCTCTGCAATTTCGTCGTAAACCTCTGTTTCTGATGGTTCTTCTACTGATGCAGATTGTTCTTCATTATCAACTTCTTCCGTAACTGTTTCTTCCGCGATGTTTTCCGGTTCTTCATTTTGTTCCCGGTTATCGGTTGGTTCGGTGTCGTTATGTTGCAGATTTCTCTCTACGCTCGGAATGACAGGGATTGTTGGTTCATCCGAAACTTCGCTGAGTTCTTGTTCGGGAAGTTCTTCCTGTTCAATTTCCTCTGGTTCTACTTTTTCCTCTTCTTCAGTTTGGGTAACTTCGGGCTGTTCTGATGGTCTTTCGTCAAGCCTTTCCATTTCCTGCTCAAACTCTGGAACTTTAACCTGCTCTATTTTCGGTTCTTCTGTTAGCGGTGGAGGTGTTTCAGTGCTTATATCCGAAATTTCGGCCATCGCCTCATCCGAATGTTCGTTAGAAATGGTTTCTTCTTTATCGGAAGTCTGTGTTTCTGGTTGTTGTATATCAGCAGTTACTGCCGGAAGCGCAAAAAAATCAAATCCAACATTAATTTGCTGGCTAGGAGTAAAGCTCAATTGGTCGTCGACTAGGCTAAAAGTACCCAAATGCTCAAGATTGTACTCGCCTTGTGCTAAGCCTTTTTTAATTTCTTCAGCAAACTGGCCAACAAAATACCTTGCAGAATCTTCTGAAATACTTCTTTTGTTTTGGATATATTTTACAAGATTGGAGTTTTCTAGTATATCGGAAGTAAAATCCAGTACGTAGCTAGGTGGCAGAAACGAGTGTGTTTCAGCATCGTATCTTCCGGGTGTTTTCTTTTTATATAAAGTACCCAAGCCCTCAATTCCTACTTGTTTACGGGTTTTTAAAAGCTCTATTAGGTATTGTAATATATCCATTTGGGTAAAAATAGGTATAAAATTTAACCTTTTAAAACGAATAGGTTAAGCCGCCAAAGATATTAAATCCATTTAGACGATAATATAAAAATTTGCTGTAATTGGTGTTTAAAATGTTATTTGCTTTTGCAAAAGCCGAAAATTTGTTATTGATTTTATAGTTTGCGCCAACGCCTAGGTCAACAAAACCTTTTACGTTTACAATAGTTTCTTTGGTAAAATCTGGAATTGGCGGATAAGTACCATCCGGATTTAATGGGTCGGCGTTAAACACTTTTGCCTTGCTATCGTCCTGTAATGCAACAGCAGCATCAAGAGTCAACTTTTTGTTAATTACAAACATAAAATTAGAGCTTAGTCGCAACTGAGGCTTGAAATAGCTTTCTTTTTCCTTACCGGCTTTATAATCTTCCATGTTCAGTTTTCCTGTCCATTTTAAATTGTCGCTTACTTGTACGCTTAGCTCTCCTTCCAAGCCTAAAATTTTGGTTTTGCCAAAATCGTAAATCACGTCAAATTTGTTGAAAGTGCCAAAGTTGTTTACGAACAATGACATATCTGTAATTTCTTTGCTATAAAAACGTGCTTTATAGCCAAAGCCTGGGCCTCCCGTACCTTTAATACCACCGCTAATGCTTAAATTTTCTACACTGTTTTTTATGTAGATATTACTGTTAAGGAACGGATTTTCATCGGTAAGGTCTTTTAGCGTATTACGGATTACATCGCCCTTAATCTCTCCAAATACCTGTAAAAAATCAGGGATTAGCGTAAAATCAGCAGTTACAGCAGGGAAAAATCTAGTGGTAGATTTGGTGCCAAATTCTTGCGCAATATTAGCTCCTGCTATAATTTTAACACCGCCAGCCTGTAATTTGATGTATGGGTTTACACGTAGCAAATTGTTTGAGAAATCAGTGCCGATATCTTTGGTGTTGCCCAATTCGGCCGATGCCGCCAAACCTAAATTAAAACTGCTGATGCGTTTGTTCAAATATCCGGTTAAGGTCAAAGATTTTTCTTTTGCGCTAAACCTATCGTTAAACAAATAACCATTTACTTTAGCCGCATAGCTAAACGCATCGGGGTCGGGAGTAAACTTGCTGATTGCTTCGCCTTCCAATTCAAAGAAATTAAAAAGTTGCCTTTCCGGATTGGGGTTTAAAGTTGGATTGGCTTCATCAATCCCATAAAAATATAAACCATGTCGCTGATAATTTACTTTTCCGTTCAGCGTTCCCCTTTCGCCAATGCTACGGGCAAAAACACTTAACTGTTGCTTATTCTCGTTTTGTTTGTTCAGTTTACCAGATTGGCCGAAATGTCTAAAAAATGCTCCGGCTTGCAGGGCAGGGTCTTGTCCCATGCCTACGTAGGCTTCTGCCAAAAAAGTGCCCAGATTGCCTATCCCGCCCTTTACGTAGTTGTTAAATAGTTCGGCTTTTTGCTCGTCGGCCACTTTTTGCGCCTGTAATTTCTGAATATCGGTATTCAATTCCAGTTTTCTGTCCGATAACTGATAGCTAAATTTGGCCTTGTAGGTTTTAATATTGTCCAAATCGGGGCTTCTTCTCAGCTTCACTGCTTCGGCCAATACAGGTTTATAGGGCCTTATGATTTCAATTTCTTCACTAACTGTTTTTTCTGGCGGCTTTACCTCTTGTGCATGTAAGGCAAAAGTTCCCAAAAATAGGCCAAGCGTTATATATGTGGTTTTATTTAAGTTCATTGTGTGTTTTTCTAGTTGATTTTTGCCAGTTTCTCTTTTGCTGTTGGAACAATATCATCTTTGCCCTCGTAATTATCGATGATACTTAGCAAGGTGCTTTTTGCCTGCATCTTATCTTTGAGAGCCAAATAATTATCGGCTAAAAGGATGAAAGACTTGGCTACCCAATAATCGTAAGATGGCATATTGTTAATTAAATCGAAGCAGGTTTTTTGCGATGTTTTGTAATCGCCTTTGGCATATTGCAAGAAAGCCAAATTGTATTTTGCCTCTGCGGCGGCTAATGTTTTAGTTGTCGCCACTACTTTATTAAATGATTTAATCGCAGCCGTAGTGTCGGCTTTTAACAGATAGGCTTTGCCGGCATACAAGTCAGAACTGTTTTTTTCTTCTTCCGATGATTTTTCGGAAGTTTTGATGATTTCGGCGTATTTCAGCATATCATCGGGCATGTTTAGCTCGTTGTATGCTTTAATTAAATTGTTGATGGCATAGCTATGGTGCGCTTTATAATCGGCGGTAGTCTCCAGTCTTTTTAAATAAACGATAGCTTCGTTATATTTTTTTTCATCCATTAGCACTTTAGAAACGCTCATTAACGAACGTTCTGTGTAGTCGCTCGTCCAGTCGTTCAAAATGTAATCGTAATCTTGGATGGCTTCTGTCGAGCGGCCTAATTTCACCAACGATTCTGCTCTAATAAACTTAGCTTCCTTATCGTGAATTGGTTTCGGGAACTTTTCTAAATAAGCGTTAATGGCTTCGTAAGCACCTTTGGCATCGCCGCGTAGGTAAATATTGTTAGCGGCCTGGAACATAATGTTATCTTGTTCGCTTTGTGAATAATTGCCCAGTGGGGTAGTGGCCGCATAGGTAATAAAACCATTCGCATCTCCTCGGTCTACATAAATATTCTTAATGGATTCTAACGATTGCTTAGCTTCTGGAGTGCTTGGATAATCTCTAATTACCTTTTTGAAAGATTCCAGTGCCATATCATCTTGGTCTTGGTTGTACTGCACCAAACCGATGGTCAATAAGGCCTTTGGTACGTAGCTGCTTCGTGGGTATTGGGCTACCAGGCCAACCAAATCGGTTTTCGATTTTTCCAATTCGCCTTTATTAAAATAGGTATAGGCCGTTTCAAAGCCTGCATCATCAGAATAGTTAGAGTTGGGGAACTGTTTTAACAGACTTTGCATGGTGGCAATTTTGGCATCATCCTGTTTTTGCAAACCTTGTATCATTCCACGTTGAAAAAGCGCATAATCTTCGCCAGTTTGTTTGCCTGCAATTATTTTGTTGTAATAGGTTAGCGCATCGCCATAGTTTTTATTTACAAAATACGAATCTGCCAAACGAAGGGTTGCATCGTTTACAGTTTTGGCATCTTTATCCGAACCTCTTAAAAAACGTTCGAAATAGTTGGCTGCCTTGGTATATTTTTCGTCCTCGAAAGCGGCGTAGCCCAAGGCATAGTTGGCAAAGTTATATACATCAGTTTTCTTTGCTTCTTCCATGCCCAAGAATTTTTCGAAGGTTTTTACCGCTTCGCCATATTTGCGAAGTTCATAGGCGGCTTCGGCTTTCCAGTAGGTGCTAAGGGCATAAATTTCCTTATCTTCCGGGAAGTTTTCGGAGCGTAAAAACATAGAAAGTGCATTAGGGAAAGCCCTTTCGTTGTAAAATTCCAAACCTCTAAAGTAGGTTACTTTCTGGTAGGCAGCTTTAGCTTCGGGTGTTTTGTTGGGGATGGGCTCTAAAATATCAATAGCTGCCTGATAGTTTTTGCTCGTCAACAAAATTTCGCCCAATAAGGTTTTTGCTTCATTGGTTCTTTTAGAAGTAGGAAATTGTTTTAAAAAGTTTTGAGTGGCTTCTAACGCTTGTTGATTAAACTCCAGTTCGTAGCTTAATTTGGCATAGTTAATCCATGCTTCTTCCTGCATGTTCTTGTCAAAATCTAAACGTGATGCCCTAAAGAAAGCATTTCTTGCTTTTTCCTTAGCGTTTAGCTTTAGTGCTGCCTTACCTAGCGTGAACATACCGTTTTGTAGGTAAACATCATCGGTATTTAATTTTTCCAATACGCTTACCGCTTCTTTGTACTTGCCGTTTTGGAATAGCGAGTAGCCGTATTGGTAAACAAAAAGGTTGTTTTTTGTTTGATTTTTATCCTTTTCGTAATAGGCCGAAAAATATTTCTCCGCATTTTTAAATTCCGATTTTGAGAAGTAAGATGCCGCAACCAAACTCAACATTTCGGCCTCATATTTTTGTTTGGTTTTTTCCATCACCGGAATGGCGTAGTCAATTACATCATCATAACGTTCATCCAAATAATACATCGAAGTAATATAGTATGGATAGCTGGCTTCGTAAGTAGGAGAGCCTTTTAACTTCTCGAAGTTGGCTAGTGCGGTTTTGTACTCCTTGTTTAAATAATTGATGTAGGCAAAATAATAAGTAGCGCTTTCTTTAAAAGGCGATTCTTCTTTCTTTACGGCTTCAAACAGTGGCTCGGCCTTTTCAATATCATTTTGTTCGAAATAGGCATAACCTTGTTTAAACTGATATTCTAAACGCTGCTTTGCCGATAACGAACTCGGGTCGGCTTGGTTAAACCATTCTAAGGCTTTTGTGTAATTCTTTTGTCCGAAGTAGGCTTTACCCATATAAAAATAGGCCAATTTGGTATTCGGGTTTAAAGGATATTCTCTAATAAACTCCTGGAAAAGTGCTTCGGCATCGTCGTTGCCCAATTCTATGGCACAAACGGCGGCATAAAATTTTGCATTTTCTTTAATGGTAGTGAGTTCGGCATTGCTCTGTTGCTGGGTGCTAGGTTTGTTGCGGTATTGCTCTACCATTTTAAACTGTTGCGCAGCAGCTATATATTTTTCGTTTTCGAACAACTCTAAACCGCTTTGGTAGTTTTGGTTAAGTTTTACCAAAGGACTAATTTGTGCATGCCCAAGCCCATATCCGCCAGCAATAAATAGGGGAACTAATAAATATCTTTTCTTCATTTGTGTATATCTAAGCAGCCTTGCGGCATTACTTTAAACTTAATTCTATCCAAAACTATGTAAATGTGCACAGGTTTTAAATAGAGTTGGTACTAAAATATAATTAATGTGCTTAGCTATCAACATAAGAAATTAACATCTGTTGATAACAGACATTTAACGAAATGGAAATGAGCTTGGTATATGGTGTTTAAAAGTTTATAAGATAGCCACGATGTACAGATTTTTTAGGTATTTATAATGCTATATGTACATGTTTGCTAAAAATAAAATTATTGTTCAATGGGAAATGGCTTGGAGATAATAGGGGCAAAGGCGAAACGTTTAGTTTTGTGCTGATGGTAGCTAGCACTGCTTCACAGTGCCTAGAGTAAAAAGAAGTCAATGCGAACAACTTTGGCAGCATAGAAATTCGAAAGTTGGTATAAGCACTTGTATTTTGTTTAAACCGATGTTAGTTAGTTCTTTTCATCCGTCAGTTAAACGTTTGTCTAAACTCCAAGGGCGAAAGACGTGTTTTTGTTTTGAAAAGTTTGCTGAACGATTGGGAATGCTCAAATCCTAGTTCATAAGCAATTTCGCTAATAGATAGTTTTGTCGTAGATAGTTTGATTTTGGCAACTTCTATCAACTTGCCGTGAATGTGTTGCTGTGTGTTCTGCCCTGTCAACACTTTTAATAGTGTGCTTAAATATTTGGGCGAAATATTGAGTTCTTTTGCGATGAACTGAACCGAAGGCAAACCATTTTCTAAAATTTTGTCTTTAAAATATTCGTCAAGTAAGTTTTCTAATCTTCCCAAAATTTGATGATTAGATTTTTCTCTTGTGATGAACTGACGGTTGTAAAAGCGTTCCGAATAATTAAGCAAACTTTCAATTTGCGAAATGATAATCTGTTTGCTGAACTTGTCAATGTTGCCGTGATATTCTTGTTTAATATTCTCAATAATTCCGTTCACAGTTGCTCCTTCCTTATCGGAAAGAAACAGGGCTTCGTTTACTGAATAATCAAAAAAATCATAACGATTAATCGTTGTGGCAAGCGATGTATTCCATAAAAAATCAGGATGAATGAGCAACAACCAGCCCGAACGTTTTTCGGTTGCATTGGGGTCGGGTTGTATTCTAAAAACCTGATTAGGTTCCATAAAAGACATCAATCCTTCGTCAAAATCAAATTCCTGCTGCCCGTAATACATTTTTCCACCAATGCCGTTTTTAGTTGAAATCATATAGAAATCGAAAATTAAATTTACTTCGCCAATGTCGGCAGGACGTTTTATAGAAGCATAATCTACCACGCTGATAAGCGGATGTTCGGGTTTTGGCAAACCACGCAACTTGTGAAATTCGCTGATTGTTTTTATTCTTTGTGTCTGCCTTTGTTCCATATTACAAAATTAGAAATTGTTATTTGTTTAAAGTTTGTTTTACCAAGCTAATTCGTTCCCGTTTCTGTCAAAAAAATTACCCGTTGGCACATTGGATAACGTTGCGAATTTTACAATTATGTTTGCGGCTTGCTCTGTGGTTTGCGTACCTTGATACTGATTAAGATTGGTTGCGGTGTAACCCGGCTCAACGCTGATTATTTTAAAATTTGTGCCTTGAAATTCTTTAGACAATAAAACGGTAAAGGCATTTAAAGCTGTTTTTGAAGAACTGTAAGCATCGTAAATTCTGTGATTTGGATTTTGTGAATTGCTTTGAACAGCCAATGACCCTAACGGACTTGAAACATTAATAATTCTTGGTTCGTCCGATTTTTTTAACAAGTCAATAAATTGTTGTGTTGTTTGCACCGCACCAAAAAAATTGGTTTCAAAAACTTCACTTAGATGTCCAATTTCTACTGATGAAATATTTTGTGGCTGTTTACCTGCAATTCCTGCGTTGTTAATCAATACATCTAATTGCTGTATTTTGGTCGCAAGTGTTTGCTTTGCCGATTTTATGGAATGAATGTCAGTAACATTTATTTCAATAAATTCAACATTCTTTAATCCTAATTCGTTCAGCTTTTTTTGCGCTTCAATTCCATTGGTTTTATTGCGACTTCCGAGATAAACATAATAGCCAAGCTCGGCTAATTGTTTGGCTGTTTCAAAACCAATTCCTTGGTTTGCACCTGTTATCAATACTGTTTTCATTTTGTTGTCTTTTAATATATAATTCGCTTAATGCCAAAAGCCTTTTAATTTTATCTGACTTCCGTCTGTACCATAGCTTTTAAGGATTTTCCGAATTCTTATTGTCAATTCTGCACCACCAACCACATAGAAAACAAAGTTTTCTTTTTCTGTTTGATTGTCAATTAGCCATTCTTCTGTTTTTAAATAAATATCATTTTGAACGGAAATTGCCTGCAATGGTAACCAAGGGCAATTTGTTGCAAATTCTTCGGCTGTTTGTTGGTCGTTGAACGAAATAAAACCGTTGATTTTTGTGCCGTTTGAAGCCAATTGTTGCAATGCACAAAAATGTCCGATGCAAGTTTGGTCGCCAAGAAAAACAAGCTGTTTGCTTGCAATCGGAAAATGTTTTTCGGCTTCAATTTTCAGGTAATGAAAATCGTTTCCCACAATTTGATTTTTTGCCCAAATGCTTCCTTGTCCATTGTGGCCTGTGTCAATGTATAACGTGCAAACTTTTTCTTCAATATCCCACATTGCAGGCGTATAATCCGTATAATGCAAAGCGGAAATTCTACATTTTATGGATTGTGCTTTATCCCATTTTTTAAAATCAACATTGGGTAAATGAATGTCAATTTCGTGCATATTGCCACCGTTCCAACTTCGCACTGCTAAAATTTTACCCGACTTTACGAACATTTTTTCTACGGTTGATATGCTTCTTTTTTGTGCAATTTCCATTGATATTAAAAATAATTTTGTTGCATATCGTCCAAAAGTCCGATGTGTGTAGGTCTCCAACCTAATTGTTCCTGTGTTTTCAAATTTGTTGCAGGACTGTCAAATGCAATAAAATGACTCATCCATTCAAAGTGTTTTGCAAGGTCATCGCCCGACAATGACACAATAGGAATGTTTAATGTTTCGCCAATCACTTCTGCAATTTCTTTTACCTCAATGCTTGTGTCGCCAACAACATTATACAACGCACCTTTTGCACCTTTTTCTATTGCCAAGCGAAATGCTTTTGCAGCATCTAAACGATGCACCGCAGTCCAATGATTGTTGCCATTTTCGGGATAAGCGGAAACTCCATTTTTGCGAGCCTGTGCAATGATGAACGGAACAAAACCGCCATCGCCTTTGTCGTGAACGGACGGTGATAAACGGATTACCGAAGCGTTAACGCCTTTTTCTGCCCAAGCCAAAGCCGTAATTTCGGAAGAACGTGGAACACCCTGCGATTTGCTTTCTTCGGTAATGTTTCCGTCAATGAGCGGTAAACCCAAAATTCCTGCCGTTACCGCAATGGGTTTGCTTGTTCCAAGCAATACTTCGCACATTATGTTAATGGCTGTTTTGTCCATTTCTGCGGCTTTTGCAAATTGTGTAAAGTCGTGGAAAAAAGCGGTGTGAATAACACTGTCTGCAAGCGAAACGCCTTGTTTTAAAATTTCTAAATCTTCGAGACTACCTGTTAATACTTCTGCACCTAAATCGCTAACTATTTTTGCAGATTTTTCCGAACGTGCCAAACCAATTACTTGGTGCCCTGCACTAATTAATTCTCTTACTACCGCAGAGCCAATGAAGCCAGAAGCTCCTGTTACAAATACTTTCATTTTACTACTGTTTTTTGTTGGTGCAAAGGTCAGCACAACTCAAAAAACAGATGTAGCCAAAAGTCAGATTGTTGTAGTCAAAAAGGAAAAAATCAATTATTTTGGATGTTGGGTGGACGCACAACCTAAGATTAGAGGTATTTATTATGCTAATTGTCGTTCTGGCTAGCCAAAAGATAAAGTACAGCCATTCTAACAGCTACGCCGTTTTCAACCTGATTTAATATGATAGATTGTTTACTGTCGGCCACATCGCTGGTAATTTCTACACCACGATTAATAGGGCCAGGGTGCATCACGATAATTTCTTTATCCAAATTGTCGAGGATTTGTTTGTTCAAACCGTACATCATCGAATATTCTCTGCCCGTAGGGAAATATTTAATGTCCATACGTTCTAATTGGATGCGCAACATATTGGCCACATCGCACCAATTTAGTGCCTTAATTAAATCGTGTTCTACCTTTACGCCCAATGCACCAATATGTTTAGGAATAAGCGTAGTTGGACCGCAAACCATTACTTCTGCGCCCAATTTCTGCAAACAAAGAATATTTGAAATGGCTACACGAGAGTGCAGAATGTCGCCCACAATTACTACTTTTTTACCAGCTACATCGCCCAGTTTTTCACGGATGGAGAAAGCATCTAACAGCGCCTGCGTAGGATGTTCGTGAGCACCATCGCCGGCGTTAACAATCTGTGCTTTAATGTGGCGGCTTAAAAACTGACCAGCACCTGCGTAGGGATGGCGCATTACCACCATATCCACCTTCATGGCCAAAATGTTGTTTACGGTATCAATCAGCGTTTCGCCCTTGCTTACTGATGAAGAAGATGCCGCAAAATTAACCACATCTGCCGATAAACGTTTCTCCGCCAGTTCGAAAGATAACTTGGTACGCGTAGAATTTTCGAAAAAGATGTTGGCAATAGTAATATCCCTTAACGAGGGCACTTTTTTAATGGGACGGTTAATCACCTCCTTAAAATTATCAGCAGTTTCGAAAATCAATTCAATATCGTTCAGGTTAATATCTTTAATGCCTAAAAGATGTCGGGTTGATAATTTGTCTGCTGCCATTTTACTGCTTATCTGATAATAAAACTACTTTGTCTTCTCCCTCGTTCTCTTTCCAACTCACTTTTACTTTCTGTGAGTCTACCGAGTCTACCTGTAAACCAATATAATTGGCTTCTATGGGTAAATGTCTAGAGAACCTGCGGTCAATTAAAACCATTAATTCTACACTTTCTGGGCGGCCGTAGGCCAAAAGCGCATCCATTGCGGCACGTATGGTACGTCCCGTCCATAGCACGTCGTCAACTAAAATTACCTGCTTGCCCTCAATAATAAAATCAATAGTATTGCTGCTAGCGGTAACCAAACCATCTTTGCGCCTAAAATCGTCCCTAAAAAAAGTAATGTCCAAATGCCCTTTCTTAATAGAATTGGTTTTTAAAATTTCAGTTAGCTCTTGATGAACCCTATCGGCAAAAAAAGTCCCTCTTGGCTGTATGCCAATTAAAACAGTGTTGCTGAAATCGATATGGTTCTCAATTAGCTGATGACAAAGTCGCTTAATTGTGATTTGAAGTTTTTGGCCGCTGAGCAGAGTTCTCTTTTGCATTGCACTTGGATTGCGCAAATATAGGTAAATGTTGGCATGTTTTAAAGACGAATTTAAAAGTTGTAAGATTGTTGAAATGTCCCAAAGGGGTGCCTTTGGCATTTTAAAGTTGTAAGGTTTAGGTATGGAGACCGATAGTCTTTGAAAATCAATCAACTGCAAAAATTAATATTAGTCCCACTTTCCACTACAAGTCCGCACTCTCCGCCAACTGGCGGCTCGTTTGCGGGCTTTTCGTTACTCCCGATAGCTATCTGGACGGGTTTAGGGAACTTAAAACCGTGCAATTATTTGCCATCTAAACCCGACATAAGCGGACACGTAGCATTGCATCAGCAAAAGCGGAGTAAAGCGGTTGGCGGGGCTGTACTTTAATAGTAGCTTAGGCTTTGCTTTTCTAATAATTGGCAATCATATTTAATAATTGCTCATTTAAAGCTGTGGTAATTTTACCGGGTTTGCCGTTTCCAATAGGCTTGCCATCCAAACTGAACACGGGCAAAATATTTTTGGTAGAACTGCTGATGAAGGCTTCGTCTGCGTTGGCGAAATCTTCTAACGTAAAATCCTGCTCCTTAATGCTGATGCCAGAAAGGGCAATGTTCAGTATTTTGCTGCGGGTAATGCCACGGAGGATAGCGGTGTTGGGCGTAAACACTGCGTTGCCTTTTACCATAAAAATATTTGCCCTTGGGCATTCTCTAACCTCCCCATTGTTATGGTACAATAAATCGTCGGCGTCTTTTAGTTTTAATAAGGGCTGCAAACGGATGGCTTGCAGGTAATCTATGGTTTTTACCGTGGGCAGTTGCCTTTGATAATTGTGCGACAATAGGTTTAAACCTTGATGAAAACTTACTCTATCATATTCGAAAGGTGCTTGTACCATGATGAAATTTGGTTTGGCAAGCAGGTAGCCATCTTCGGAATAACCGCCCGTAAGGATAAGTTTTAAACTGGAATTGGCAATATTGTTCTTCTCTAAAAGCGAAGAAATGGCTTTGTACAGTTCGGTCTTGTTCAAATCTATATCTAGGTTCATTTCGCTTGCCGAATTGTAGAAACGGTTAAAATAATCTTCAATAAATATGGGCCTGCCATTCACGGTTTTTAAGAAATCGAAAATTCCGTAGCCGCGTTGTATGGCCAAATCGGTTACCAGAAGTTTGGCTTCGCTTTCGAGAGCTAATTGACCATTGATGTAGGTGTATTTATCGCCCATTTTGTTAATTATTTAGAGAATTAGAGTGTTTAAAACGCTATTAAGGACCGTTATAATGACCAAAGTTTGAAATAAAAATTAAAAGAATGAAGTTTGATTGAGAAATTTTTGGGAACAATTTAGCTTTCATTCTAAATTATACTTGTCAGTCTGAGTTTATCGAAGACTATTTTATGGGAAAATGTTTCGACAAGCTCAACATGACAACATATTGGCAAAGAATAGGTAACTTGCAATGATGACAGAAAAAGCTGTAATATTTTTTGATGGCGTTTGTAATTTATGCAATGGTGCAGTGCAATTTGTCATTAAACGTGACAGGAAAAACTATTTTAAATTTGCGGCATTGCAGAGCGATTTTGCCCAACAAACCTTATTGGGATTTAACTTGCAGGTAAAGCAGGGCGATAGTTTTGTGTTGTTAGAAAATGGCAAAGTTTATGAACAATCTACGGCTGCTTTAAAAGTAGCTAGAGAATTAAATGGCTTGTGGCCGTTATTATATGTGTTTATTATTGTTCCGCCATTTATTAGAGATCCGGTGTACAAATTTATTGCCCGTAATAGATACAAATGGTTTGGCAAGCAGGAGAGTTGTTGGATACCTACGCCGGAGTTGAAGGATAGGTTTTATTCTTAAATCCTATAAAGGAGATTTTCTAAATCACTTCTCTAACAATGCTACATAAAAAAGCCTTTCCACCTCATCACCTGTTTTGCTTTTAATCTTTTCCGTAAAAGATGAAATATCTTTGATTTTAAAGCTGGCAACTTCTGCTAAGTTGTTTAATTTTTCCTTGCTGTATAAATCAAAACCATAAATGGTAAAGGGTAAGCTTTCCATGAAATCTTTATCAGCAAAACTAATGGCAAACAGTCCGTTGGATTTTAAAACGCGATATATTTCTTTGATAAATTCTTCAGGTTTTTCCCAAAAATAAATAGTGTTAACAGTTAAAATTTTGCTGAAAGTATTTTCGGCAAAAGGAATTTGTAGGCCATTGTAAAGATGAAAAGATGCCCGGTTGGCTTCTATTGCTGTTTTATTAAGCTCTGATGCCTGTTTGTGCATTAATTCCGAAATTTCCAGTCCGTAATAAGAGGTATTTTCTGCTTTGCTTAAGATTTCGGGCAAATGCCTGCAATTGCCATGGCCAATTTCTAATATTAAATCTCCATTGGTGATGTTTAGCGCTTCGATGGCTTTTCTGGTCATGCCGATATTATTTTCGTGCATATTATTGGCAACTTCAATGCCTTCCGCATTTTTTGGGCAGCTTAATTGCGAAGCTAGTTGCTGTAAGAAATCTTTATCATGCGTCATTGGTTTTTCTTTTAGGGTTGAATGCCAAAATCATAAGCCAATAATATCCAAATGGACAATGGTTTAGCAATACCCGAAGTTAAGGATTGTTTAGGTAACAGAAAAACTTAAGGATTACTATTGTAAATATTGCTTGTTATAAGTGAAATAGGGCAGGAGGCCTTTATGAAAGTACAATGGTTAGGCAATACGTTAACTAGTAGCTTAAATGTACTTATCTTAAGTGGTTTAAAGATGTACTGCTAAGTATGTAAGAGTTTAGCTAAGACCGCAAAGAGCTTTATGGATTTTTGATTCCTCGTCACTACGCTTTCCTCGTTCCGCAAGGAACTCCTTTGGAGGAATGACAACAAAGCCCAAATAAAAAAGCCCCGACACATTGCCGGGGCTTAATATTTATTGGATGTTTAGAGACTAGCCTTTAGCTTTTTTCTCTTCACCTTCCATTTGTGATTTCAATTGAGCCAATACATCAAGGTCTCCCAATGTTGATTTCTCTACCGAATCTTTCACTTTTTTAACTGCATTGCTAGCGGCTTTAGCGTCTTTTTTCTTAGCAGCACGCTCTTCGTTAGCAGCTTCCGCTCTAGCTTCCTCCCAAATACGGGCATGAGAAACTACGATACGTTTAGCATCTTTATTAAACTCAATGATTTTAAAATCAGCAACTTCGTCAGCTTTTAAGCTAGTGCCGTCTTCTTTAACCATGTGTTTTGTTGGTACAAAACCTTCAACACCATAAGGTAATGCAATTACAGCACCTTTGTCAGTTACCTTAAGCACTGTACCTTGGTGAATTGAATCTAAAGTGAAAACAGTTTCGAAAGTATCCCAAGGATTTTCTTCCAATTGTTTATGGCCTAAAGATAATTTACGGTTTTCAACATCAAGTTCTAAAACTACAACATCTAAAGTATCGCCAACTTTGGTGAACTCGTTAGGATGGTTGATTTTTTTGCTCCAAGAAAGATCAGAAATGTGGATTAATCCGTCAATTCCTTCTTCAATTTCCACAAACACACCAAAGTTAGTCATGTTTTTAACAACAGCTTTGTGTTTGCTTCCAACTGGATATTTCTCGGCAACATTTTGCCATGGGTCTTGAGTTAATTGTTTAATACCCAAGCTCATTTTGCGCTCATCGCGGTCTAAAGTCAATACTTCAGCCTCAATCTCGTCACCAACTTTTAAGAACTCTTGTGGAGAACGTAAGTTTTGCGACCAGCTCATTTCCGAAACGTGGATTAAACCTTCAACACCTGGGATGATTTCTAAGAAAGCACCGTAATCTGCAACAGTTACGATTTTACCTTTTACTTTAGAACCAACTTGGATAGCTGCATCAAGATTTTCCCAAGGATGAGCAGTTAATTGTTTTAAGCCTAAAGCGATACGTTTTTTCTCGTCGTCGAAGTCTAAAACAACCACGTTGATTTTTTGGTCTAACGACAATACTTCTTTCGGATGCTCTATGCGACCCCAAGAAATATCAGTGATGTGCAATAGACCATCTACGCCACCAAGATCAATGAATACACCGAAATCAGTGATATTTTTAACAGTACCTTCAAGTACCTGTCCTTTTTCTAATTTAGAAACGATTTCTACTTTTTGCGACTCTAAATCGTCCTCAATCAATACTTTGTGCGATACCACAAAGTTTTTGAATTCATGGTTAATTTTAACCACTTTAAATTCCATCGTTTTACCAACGTAAACATCGTAATCGCGTATTGGTTTAATGTCGATTTGAGAACCCGGCAAGAAAGCCTCAACACCCATAATGTCAACAATAAGACCACCTTTGGTACGGCTCTTAACAAAACCGTTAATAATAGTGTCATTATCAAGCGCTTCGTTGATGGTTTCCCAAGAACGTTGGGTTTTTGCTCTCTTACGAGATAAGATTAACTGGCCATTAGCATCTTCAGGTGCTTCTACAAACACGTCAACTTTATCGCCAATTTTCAAATCAGGAAGATCCCTAAACTCCGAAGCAGATACCAAACCGTCAGATTTAAAGCCAACATTTAACACTACGTCTTTGTTGTTGATAGATACAACCGTACCAGAGATGATTTCACCTTGGTTGATTTGGTTGAAAGTATCGGTGTACAATGCCTCTAGCTTTTTGCGCTCTTCGTCGTTGTAGTTTCCGAAAACTTTGTCGTCTGCATCCCAGTCAAAATCTGCTGAAGGGGTTGCCAATTGTGATTTGATCTGTTCGATCGATACCGAGTCAGCTTCTGATTCGATAGTTTCCTTTTGGTTCAAACGGGCGTCTGCACCTTGTAGTTCGGCTTCTTTAGCCTTTAGTTCTTTTTCTGCTACTTGTTTTTTAGCCATTAATTAATTATCTCCTTTTTCCCCTGTTTAGGGACGGCAAAGGTACGGATAATTTTAATAAACCAAAACTATTTTAAAATAAATGTTGCTGATATTTAATGGGTTGAATTTTGGTTTGGTGGTTTTGTAGTTAACTGTTTACGTCATTCCTTCATTCGCCCTACACGTCATTCCCGCGTAGGCGGGAATCTTAATGCATAAGTAATTAATAATGTTTTTTGAAAACCAATGCTACTACAACATGGCAAATGTAGCCCCGCTATTCGCTCCAATCTTTTTGTTTAACCTTTGTACTGTCATTCCGAGGAACGAGGAATCTGTTTCTGTATTGCTTTAACTTACAGATCCTTCACTAGCGTTCAGGATGACACAGAAAACAAAAAGTATTTCCGCTGCTATCGGGTTTATAAAACAAAAAGTTGCACATGTTATTTTCTGCCAATTTCTCTAAATAACGCTTCATATTCTTCAAATCGATGTTCCCTTACCGGTCTTACTTTTGGCTCGGTATTAAAATGTAGCAATAAGCAGGGCGATATGTTTTTGTACCGTTCTACATATTCGTAACGTATCAGTTCGTTATTGGCAATGCGTTGTTTTATCTTGTTATGGTAGGGGTACATGTAAGGTTGTTACGATTTGTAGGGGTTAAATTCTTCTTTTTTGCTCAATTCGTTTTTCGCATTTTCTTTGATATAGAAAACTCTTTCTGTTGTGTCTTTGTATTTTTGTTAGTAAGCTAATGTGATGATACCACGTAATTTGTGCAAGTTCCACTTGCACAATTGGAAACTGAGGATAAACTTCGGCAAAAGCTCTCATATATTTGAGATTTCTAACGGAAAATCCCTTGTTGTCAGGGGATTTTTGAGCTGAGTCAGATGCCGAAACATCAATTACTTTACTTTCCCAATCATTTTTGTTCTGTTTTTCGATGATAGCTGATTTGAACTATGTTTTTTTTGGGTTTGCATTCTGTGATAAGGGTTTAACTTACTAATTGCTGAATAAGTTGTTTACTTGCCTTGCTGTTTCGGGCTTCTTTTTGGGGATAATTTCTATTCCAATCATTTGTTCAATTATTCCCCTAACAACTTTATTGTTCTTTTGCTTTTTTCCTGTCTTTTTCTCAATCAATTCAACAATATCTTTCAATTCTATTTCTAATTTATCTTTAAACGCTTCCTCTATGATAGCTCTATATTGAAGAAAAGTGTCAGATTCTTTTTCTTCGGTCTGCTGTTGCTTATCAACAGTATCTACATTTATTTTTTCTGGGTCAATAGTAGAATTATCAGAAGCTTCAATGACTTTTAAATCATTTATTGCCCGCTTTTGATGCTCTTCATAAAGTTGTTCCTCGCCTTTGACGCTATTATTATAAAACTTTAAATTTAATGTATCGTAATATTGGTCGTAAAATTTACGAAAACCGAAAAATGCTCCCAATAGAATAATCACATAATTAAAGCTATCCTCAAAAGTTTTTAAATAAGGTAAGTGAGTAAATAATTTTGTTTGAGCAATATCGTCAGATGAGCGGATTTCATCACGAAGCATTAAATAAAGTGGTGCAACGATATATTGTTTTATTTTATTATGTGTTGTTTGCGATACATAGCTTTTAAGTTCATCATTATTTTCAAGATGCTCAATTATTGTCTTGGCATTTATTTTTGGATATTCTTTTCCTGCTTCAAGATGATTGTATAATTTACTGCCCTCAAAAGTCGTAAGTCCTTTACTATATGCAAAAACTTGTCCTGCATCATAAAAATATCCAAGTGTAGAATTTGGAAAATAATCAAAGCGGTCATACGCAATTAAATATTCCCAATAATTACCATCTTGAATTTTATTTGCTTTAGTTCCTCGTTTTCTATATTCCAAACCATTGAAGATATTTTCAAGTCCGATGCCTGCAATGTACTTTTCTAATGGAATTTCAATTTCACAGATTTTCCATAGTGCCGAAATTGCTTTTTCAACCTCTTTCCTTTCAATTTCTAGTTCAACCTGGGGTAATACTTCTTCAAAAATTGGTTGTTCAAGTCTTATTCTTTGGTCAATTTTTGATTCAATAGAAATCTTTGCTTTTTGTGAAAGTGTATAGATTTTCACAATATTCTGAATTTCAAAACGTAAAGAAGCTAAAGGAGGTGTTTGTTCTGCCTTAGGTATAATTGTACTAATTCTATTACTATTGGTAGAAGTATGTTTTTTATTAGTTAACCTATAATGTTTATAATGTGGCTGACTTCTAAAAGAGAGTATTTTTCTTTGCGTACTACTTTCTTCTAAATGTGTTTCTATATGCAGTATCAAATATTCTTCATCATACAGAAAAGGTGTAACCGTTTTAAATTTTTCAGCAACAAGTTCTTTTACTTGTTCCGAAATAATGCCATTAAACGTTATGAGTTCTGAAAAAGGAATAAAAGTGTAGCCGCTCCTATAAAACAAAGTAAATTGCTCTCGTAGTATAATTGCTAAATATTGCTTCATCGTTAAAAGTCAAAATTATTTGTTGTACGATTTACTCTCGGGTTTAAAATATCTGAAATGGAAATTTCCGTGCATTCGCTTTTAAACTTATCCACTAAATGATGCGTGTAGCCAAAATATGTGAGATATAAGTTTTTCTTGCTTCTTGTCATTGCCACCATAAACAAAGTTTCTGCATTTGAACGAATACTAAAATGTGTGTTTAAGAAAGGTAAAAACACATTATCAAAATCAAGCCCTTTGGAACTGTGGTAAGTCATTAAAATAGCTTCTTTATTACGTTCCGCATCTTTCAAAGATCCATATCCACTTCCAATGAATTGCAATTTTATTCCGTTACTTCTAAAATATCTATTCAAAGCACCATAATCGGGTTTACCCCATTGATTTTTTGTTTCGTTCCATTGTGGTTTACCATTTTCAGATAATACCAGATATGCAAACTTTATTATTAACTCATTTTTTGGAAACAAGATTACAGAAGCCTCTCCTACATTTGCGCCTTTTAATGCTTCTTGATAAATATATTTTACTTCTTCTTGTTCACTTGACGCTTCGCATAATCGAATATTTACATCTTGTTTTGTTAAATCTCTTTTTGCTCCCCAAATGTTTATTGACGGCAAAATCTTTTGCACAGCATTGATGATACTTCTTGTTAAACGATGTATCATATTCAATGAAAATGCTCTTGCGTTAATTATATCGCCAACTTGACTTGGATTTACAGTTGGTTCTTGCCAACGTGGGTCTGTATCGTAAATAGACTGGTTTGAATCGCCCGCAACAATTACTTTTTTTGCTCTATTGTTCATTGCATAAAGAACTTTCGCAGGTAGGTCTTGCACCTCATCGCAAAAAATGTAGTCAAAATTCTGACTGTTTTTATCAACAAATTCAATATAAGTCATTACAGGAATGTGACTTGATAAATTCAATTCTTGCATTCCTGTTTTAAACATATCAATCAACGAATGTGTGTAAACCACAATGACAACTTTTGCGTTTGGTTCATTCCGAATAATATTTTTAAGAGAGTGAATGAGCAAAACCGATTTGCCACTTCCTGCAAACCCTTTTACCCAAATGTTTCCTGTTTTTTTCGACTCAACGTTAATAAACTCCTTTTGGTCAGGGTCAAGTTGGTCTTCTCTAATCATCCAAGCCATAATTTCTTATTGTTTTATCAACCTTTCTTCTCTGGAAGTAATGGTTAGGTTTTCTGTATTATATAATTTTTCTCCGTTGAATTGAGGTTTTGATGCGTTTACTTGTTGTGCAAAATCTCTCATTCCCAATTCGTCTGCTGCTGACGATAGCCAACTATAATCGCTTTCACTCATTTGGTTAGTGTCAAATTTTCTTTTCCAAGTATCAAAAGCCTGTTGAATCATTTTTTTGCCTTCGGGGTTGTTTTCTCTTTTCAATAAACGTCCTAATTCATACAAACTGTGAGGCATATCTGGTTCAAGACGTAATGATTCTTCCAAAATTTCTTTGAACTTATTTTCGTCTTTATGTTTTAATTTGTGTGCATAATTAAATGCAGTTGTAGAGTTCTTGTTTGCATTATAGCCTTTTTCATAATATTCTAATGCTTTGTCGTCATATCCTGCACTTGAATACAAAACACCAATTTGATTAAAATTGTAAACGCTTGGATAAAGTTCATTTAAGAGCTCCAATGTTTCTGCTGCTCTAAAATCGTTTCCGACTTTTTCATAAGCCTTATATAGCGTTTCCAAACCTTGTTTTGTCGGTTTTCCTCCATTTTGTTCTGCTTCAAGGTTGGCTTGTCGCTCTGCTTTCAATACAATTCTTTGTTCGGTGGTCAATTCCTTATTTGCAAATGGGTTTATCGGCTCAACCATTACTTGTTGTCCTATGGCTGTTGCTCTTGCAAGTAAAAGTTTGTCGGTAGTAATTTCTAATTCCAACTTTACGGGTGTGTTGCGTTTGAAACCTTGCGAATTACCGCTTACGATGTTTATGTTGTAAAGAAGTTTGTTTACGTTTCCCAAACAGATTGGCAATTCAATGGCTTGTTGTCCGTCTTGGCTCGTTACCAAATCATCAATTACAATTAAGTCGCAAGGTATATGCGTTCCTGCTTTCAAAATCACCTTTGGTGTTTCATCTTTTGTAATTACAAGGAACGGTTCACTTGTGATTGGCTGAATGATATTCTTCCCAAAGCCGTTGTAAACAAGTGAGTGAATTGCTGCACCTGATGAAACGTGAGTTTGTAAATCTCTTGGGACTAACAAATCTGATTCTTTGAAATGCTCTTTCAAAGCGGCTTGCACATAAGGATTTTTAGAACTACCACCAATAAACAGAACATAATCTATTTCGTCTTTGGTTAGTGAAGCCTTTTTTAGTGCCGTTTGAATTGGACTGAATATTGTCGCAAATTCATCTTCTACAATTTTTGTCTTGTATGGAACGATTGAAGAAGATTTTAAAAACGCTTTCATTGCTTCGTTAAACTCTGCATAGGAAAGTTTTGGTTCGGTCAATGTTAAAAGTCCTTTTCTTGTGTCAATTTCAACACGATTGCCTACCGAAACATAATCTTTACTTGTTGCGTTTGATGGTAAAATCCTATTGTTTGTTTTCAATGCAATGTTTTCGCAAATCATTATTTTTAGTTGCTCTGCTGATTTTAGAAGTTGGCTTACAATTCTATTTTTTTCAGGTGTTCTAAAATCATCTTTATTCATTCCGCTTTCTTTAAGAAGTTGCGGAAACAAATAATCAATAGCAATAAGTCGGTCTATATCATCGCCACCCAATTTTTCAAATTTGGAAATAGAGAGATTTTTAGAGTAAATGCCGTTTAAGTCTTTTCCCAATTCAAGTATCGAAACATCACAAGTTCCTGCTCCAAAATCAAAAACCAACACTTTGGGATTATCCCCGTCTGGAATTGTTATTGGGTTTTGTTCTAATGACGAAACTTGAACATAACTAAGAAAAGCCGCATTAGGCTCGTCTATTAAAGATTGTTTGTTTATTGAAATTCCGTTTTGTTCAAGTGCATAAATCAATTCTTTTCGTTGGTTTGCTTCAAATGAAGCTGGAATACTTACTGCAAATTGAACGTTCGTGGGCAAGTTTTTTTCTCTTATGTAGCGGTCAATTTGTGCTTTCAGATATTGAAAGAAAACTTTTGCAGCGTCTTTTGGATTCAAAATGGGGAAGTCGCTGTTTCTGTCAAGTTCGCTGTTATAGTATTTTGAGCCAAGGTCTTCGCCTAATTCCATTTTGAACGAATACCAAACATTGACACCTTTTTTGAGTTGATATTTCAAGTCTGCTGCACCTTTTCCAACTAAAAGTTGTTGGTTGTACCAAGCAATTACAGTCGGGATTTTTTCTGACGACATTATCACACCGTCATAAAGTTTTTGGTTTAACCAAATTGGTGCAGTTAAAATTTCTTTTGTTTCCTTGTCAATAGTTGCAACTGAAACAACTGTTGTAGAAGTTCCAAAGTCAATACCGATAAAAGTCGTATTAAAAACGTCAGTCGTTGGTCTCGCTAGTTGTGAATTTCTTAATGCAGGAAATAAACTCTGAATGTTAATATCTGTCGTCATTGTTCAATCTGGTTCTTGTCAAATATGTTTGGCTTGCTGTCTGTTTTAATGATTGGGCAAAATCAAATATGCTGCTGTTTTTTTATTTTGTGGAAAGTTGAGGTTTTTCGTAGTTAGTACGTTTTAATGATGTTTTTTAACTTTTCATTTCTTCATCTGGTTTTTCCAATCCTATTTACGATGCAATATAAGAGTTTCTTCAAAAACAGAAAGCCCAAAATATATTTTGGGCTTTCTGTTAAATTTAAATGAGAAACTATTCCAACTCTACCACCAAATCCCCTTGGTCAACCATGGTATTGGCCGAAAGCACTACCCGTTTTACCTTACCCTCGCTGGCACCACTAACGGTACTTTCCATTTTCATGGCCTCTATTACAAATAGGGGAGTGCCCACTTTCACTTCATCGCCCTCTTTTACCATTACGGTTGCCAAACTGCCCTGCAATGGTGCGCCAACCTGTTTAACAGGGTTGGTGGCTTTTTCGTGTATCGGTTTTAATGAAGTAATGGAATTATCCTTAATACGGATGGTTCGGTTGGTGCCGTTCAGTTCAAAAGTAACGGTGCGCATACCTTCTTCATCGGCACTAGATACATAAATCAGTTTTACGTGGATGATGATACCTTTTCTTAGCTGTATCCTCAATTCCTGTCCAGACTCTAGTGGGTAAAAGAACGCAGTGGTAGGTATCTCTGTAACTACGCCATAAGTTTTTTTGTGGTTGTAATATTCATCGTACACTTTGGGGAACATTTCGTGCGAAAGGTAATCCAAAAATGAGCTTTCGGGATATTTTTCATAGAAATTTCGGGTAGAAACCTCAATATCTACATCGGGCAGTATCTGTGCTTTTGCTTCGTGTACCTCGCTCTCGTTGCGCAACACGATTTTTCTCAAATTTTCGGGAAAACCACCATAAGGCACACCCAAATCGCCTTTAAAAAATCCCACTACCGAACCTGGAAAAGAGTGGTTTTGCTGTTCGTCGAGCACATCGGTAGCACTTAGGTTGTTGGCTGTCATAAACAAAGCCATATCGCCCACCACTTTGCTACTTGGCGTTACCTTTACAATATCGCCAAACAATTGGTTTACGGTGGCGTAGTTCTCTTTTATTTTAGCAATCTGGTTGCCCAAACCGACACCTTCGGCCTGTTGGCGAAGATTAGAGTATTGCCCACCGGGAATTTCGTTGTCGTAAACTTCGGCGGTAGAAGATTTCAAATCCGACTCGAAAGGATAGTACATTTCTCTTACTGCTTCCCAATAATTGCTGTAATCGTTCAAACTCTTAAGGTTGAGCTTGTTTTCGCGTTCGTGTCCCTGCATTAAAGCGGCCATAGAATTTAGGCTCGGTTGCGAAGTGGTACCGCTAAACGATGCCAGAGCGCAATCTACACTGTCAATGCCAACGCCAATAGCGCTTAAATAAGTGGCAATTTGCGTTCCTGCCGTATCGTGGGTGTGTAGCGCAATTGGAATATTTACGCTTTCACGCAAAGCAGGGATAAGCACTTCGGCGGCATTTGGTTTTAACAGGCCTGCCATATCCTTAATGGCCAGCATGTGTGCTCCGGCATCTTCCAAACGTTTGGCCAAATCGGTATAGTAGGCAAGGTTGTACTTGTTGTTGTCTTTCCTCAATACATCGCCAGTGTAGCATAAACAAGCCTGTGCAATGGCTTGGGTATCTTTGGAAACGTATTCAATAGCTGGCAACATCGATTCGATATTATTGAGCGAATCGAATATCCTAAAAATATCGATACCGTTTTCGGCCGCTTTTACCACAAACTGTTGGATAATGTTGCGTGGATAGGCCGAGTAACCTACCGCATTACTGCCCCTGAACAACATTTGTAGCAAGATATTGGGCATGGCCGCTCTTAATTTCTGCAAGCGCTCCCAAGGGCACTCGTGCAGAAAGCGCAAGGCTACATCGAAAGTTGCACCACCCCAAACTTCTGCCGAAAAAATCTCGGGGTTTTGTTGGGCGAAACCATCGGCCACTGCCAAAATATCTTTAGAACGCATACGGGTAGCCACCAACGATTGGTGCGCATCCCTGTAAGTGGTATCGGTATAGTAGATTTGTTTGTCGTCTCTTATTTTTTGCAGGAAATCCGCTCTGCCCAATTCGTTGAGCAAATCTTTTGAACCTTTGGGGTACTTTTCGCTACCGTTGTGCAATGGTATAATTGGGGTTCTGAACTTTCTGTTCGGGTCGAAATGTTTAACATCTACATGTCCGTTCACTTTAATATTCCCCAAATATCTCAACAATTTGGTCGAACTGTCTTTCAGTTTTTTAACCTTAAACAACTGTGGATGTTGGTCAATAAAGTTAACGGTACATTCGCCTTTGATAAAAGTTTCGTGGGTAATTACGTTTTGCAGGAACAGCATATTGGTGGTAACGCCCCTAATTTTAAACTCGGAAAGCGAACGGTGCAACCTTTTGGCCACGCTCGATAACGTTCTTCCGCTGGCGGTAACCTTTACAATCATCGAATCGAAAAACGGAGATATTTTCATGCCTTGATAAGCGCTTCCCTCATCTAACCTAATGCCAAAACCACCTGCATTGCGATAAGCAATCAAAGTACCGTAATCGGGCTTAAAGTTGTTTTCAGGATCTTCAGTGGTAATGCGGCACTGAATGGCAAAACCGTTGATTTGTACGCTCTCTTGGTTGGGAATACGTATTTTATTGTCGGATAATGGTACGCCGTTGGCAATTAATAGCTGATTTCTAACAATATCAATACCTGTTATTTCTTCGGTAACCGTATGCTCTACCTGTATCCTCGGGTTTACCTCAATAAAATAAACGTTGTTGCTTTGGTCAACTAAAAATTCTACCGTACCAGCATTGTTGTAGTTAACGGCTTTGGCAATGCGGATGGCGTATTCGTAAATCTCATCTTTGGTTTTTTGCGGCAGATTGGGTGCAGGGGCAATTTCTACCACTTTTTGGAAACGACGTTGCACCGAGCAGTCCCTTTCGTACAAATGCACAATATTGCCATAGTTATCGGCCAATAATTGTACCTCGATGTGTTTTGGTGCTTCTATAAACTTTTCTATGAAGATGGTTCCGTCTCCAAAAGCTTTAAATGCTTCGCTAGATGCTTCGTTAAAGGACGATAGTACAGAAGCTTTATCGCGGACTACACGCATTCCTCGGCCACCACCGCCGGCAGCCGCTTTTAAGATAATAGGGAAACCAATTTCTTCGGCCTTATCAGCTACATTTTCAATATCTTCAGGACTTAAAATGCAATCTTCTATTACCGGAACTTTTATAGACTTTGCCAACTTTTTAGCGGCAATCTTATCACCCAATTGTTCCATTACTTCTGGCGATGGACCAACGAAAATAATGCCTTCTTCCCTGCATCTTCGGGCAAAAGTTACGTTTTCGCTTAAAAAACCATATCCCGGGTGTATAGCATCTACCTCATTTTCAATCGCAATGCGGATAATGGCCTCAATGTCCAAATAAGGTTTCAGAGGCTCATTGTCCCTGCCTATTTGGTAGGCTTCATCTGCTTTGTAACGGTGTAGTGAATACCTGTCTTCGTAGGTGTAAATAGCAATGGTTCTAATGCCCATTTCTGATGCTGCTCGTAATACTCTGATGGCAATTTCGCCACGATTGGCAACTAAAAGTTTTTTAATCACTTTTTGGGGAATGTTGCTTTGTTGTAAAGACATTGTTTTTGGAATTAATTGGATTTTAGGTTTGATTAAAATATTTGGGTGTAACAGTAATACTGTTGGAGAAGGCTGAAGACAATAGCTTAGCAATAATAGGACTTAGCGCCCTTATTATGCTTAATGGAAGATAGAATATGTTTTGCTACAATCTTCATAGTTTGCCTATGGAATTTATCGCAAATTTTAGCATTAGAAAACTGTTTTACAACTCTTTTGTAATAAAAATTTTACTTCGTGTATTTTTTGCACTAACATAAAATCCACATATAATTTGGTGAATTTCAGATGTTAAGTGTAATAATTTGTTTTTGCCCAATTAACTTGAAATGGTTTTTGGATTTTGGGAGAATTCCTAAATAAAGAAAAAAATGAAGTTTTTTTCTATTGGAGATTTTGGAAGGAAATTATTCCAGGTTTTATGAAATATCTTCAGGCTATTTTTAAAAACAGCTTAAATTTTAATGATAAAAGTAGGCAGTTATCTTTCGTGGCGGATTATTTGCTGTCGTTTTTGCTTAAAGTTGTCAATATTTTTTCCAACTTTTTTCTATCATTTGCATAAGGCTGCAAATCAAAAAGTTTTACGGCTCTAAATTCAATAGGATGGCTTTCGCTCTGTAAAGAAATATATCCCCCTGTTAAAGGCTTTCCATCTTGTTTAACCTTTGGGTCGAAATTAGATACGTTACCTCCACCAATTTTAGGGTGGGTATAGGTCAAAACCGTGCCGCCATTTACAATATGCTTGATGATAGAATCGCCCAATACCAAAAACTCGGCAGTAACCCATTGGTCGCCGTGGTAGGTTTTTGATGTGCTATTGGTACAATGTGGCTTTACCAATTGCTCTTTAATTTCTATGGTAGTTCCCGGTGTACATACATTTCCGGTTGGCCGTTCGTCCTTACCGTTTCCGCCTAATAGCTGGCCTTCAATGGAAATAGGAAAATCTTGGTCTTTAAGCATTGTAGCTGGGTCTTGACAGTGCAGCATTGCTCCGCTGTTTCTTAGTGCCCAACCTTCGCCACCTTTGGCCTGTTCACCAACAAAGCGATATTCTACTTTTAAAAGATAATATGAGAAAGGCTTTTTATAAAAAATATGGCCGTATTGCTTGTCGAAGTTATCATATCCATCGTATTTTACTTTCATTACACCATTTTCGACATAAAAAGTATTGCCGAAATTCTCATTGTAATCGTGTTTTGAAATCTTGATATTCCAGTCTTTTAAGTCCTTACCGTTAAAAAGATTAATCCAACCTTTTTGTGCAAAAGAACTTAACGAGTTGAACGCTAAAAAAAAGATAAATAACTTTTTCATTCCCTTAGTTTTTCTAAAGATGGAAAGATAAGAGAAAATTAGAAATAATCTAAAATATAATTAGACTATCGGATTTAAAAACGGTTGTACTTTCTCTAACGCAAAGGCTAATTGTTCTGCTTCCGTAATATCGGTATTATCTAAGATAATGGCGTCTTCCGCACGTGTAAGTGGACTTTCTTCCCTTGTCGTGTCGGCATAATCACGATGGGCGAGATTTTCGAAAACCTCTTCTAAGGTAATACTCGTATCGCCTTTGGCCACCATTTCTTTATACCTGCGTTCTGCCCTAATTTTTGGGTCGGCAGTCATAAAGAATTTTACCTGCGCATCGGGAAAAACGGCTGTGCCAATATCACGGCCATCCATTACAATGTTTTTAGATTTGCCCATGCGTTGTTGCTGTTTTACCATTTCGTAACGTACTTCTTTAATGGCCGAAACAGGGCTTACTGCTTCAGAAACTGGCATTTGTCGAATTTCTTCTGAAACTTCCTCGCCGTTTAACGTAATATGAGATTGGTAATCACGAGAGTGGAAATTCAGTTCGATATGCTGTAATGCATCTATAATAGAATCATGGTTTTGCAAATCGACATTATTACGTAGAAAATAGAGTGTAACGGCTCGGTACATAGCACCACTATCGATGTAAATAAAGCCTAATTTTTTTGCTAAGGCTTTTGCCAAGGTGCTTTTCCCACAAGATGAATAACCATCTATTGCCACTACCAGATTTTTTCTCATACGTGGCAAAGATAACACAGTTCGACCTACTTAATGAAATTAAAAGTACATTTGCACCATGTTACCAGACCAATCGGAAATACTAAAAATCGTTAGCTTTAAAACCTCCAGAAGCGGGGGCAAGGGTGGGCAAAATGTAAACAAGGTTTCTAGTAAGGTAGAACTGGTTTTTAATATTGATGATGCCTATTTTTTCTCTGATGAGGAAAAAGTCCGTTTGAAGGAAAAACTGGCATCGAGATTAGATAATGATGGTTTATTACATGTGGTTTCGCAAGAGGATAGAAGCCAGTTGTTAAACAAACAAAGAGCAGTTCTAAAATTGCTTGCCATTCTAAAAGCTGGCTTGACAGTGCAAAAAGCACGGAAAGCTACTAAAATACCAAAATCAGTAAAGGAAAAACGTTTGGCTAATAAAGCTCAACAAGCCCAAAAGAAAGAGGGGAGAAGGAAGCGTAGTTTTGACTAATGATTAACAGTTCTCAGTTTCCAATTCACAGTTAAACAATTAACCGATTAATCAGTTAACCTCAACCTTAAACCCTCTACCTTCAGCCATCTACCTTAATTAAACTTGTAATACATTGAAATGCTTCCGTATTGATGTGCTTTGGCATTGCTCTTTATCTCTTTCGATAGAAAAATTAAGCTGTAATCTAAAGTAAAACGGGGAGTGCTGTAATTAAAACCTAATTGCTGCGCAAACACTAAAGGCTTAACTCCAAAAGTTATGGGACTATCGTTATTAAATAAACTGCCCTGTACGGTAGCATCGTAAGCAATATAACTTAATTGCGGCTTGGCGTAGAAATAAAATTCCCGTTTTTTGAATTTTTCAGTTTGGCTTTTATTGCCAATTGCAGCATTATAATAAGACGAATTAAAAAGCTGATTAATATCTCCGGCTCTAAAAACAACACCTACGCCAGCCCCATTATAAGTAGTGCCAATGTTGGCATAAGTATCTAAAGTAAAATCAACTGTTTTATTACTACTACGATGCAGTAATTTGGCGAATTGCATGTTGGCGTTAGCGGCAAAATTATTTGCAATTTGATAATCCCATCCTCGAATTTTATAGAAGCCAACAATGCGGTGCAATAATTCTTGAGCCTCTTTGCCCAATGCATCTGGGCCAACTGTACCAAGATTTACCCCAATTTTTAAAAGACTTTCCTTTTTATAAAACAAACTGGTTTGCAAACCGCCAAATAGATGTGCGGCAAACGGTCTATCGTGTGTTGTTGGGTCTGGTCTATTGCCAGAATGGGGATTGTACATTTTTTGACCGACAGAAACTTCGTAGGTGAACTTTTCTAGGTTGCCCTTTAGCTTTTTTTGGTCAATGGCTCTTCGAAAGTAAACAAATAGGCCATTGGTATAATAGCGGTCTTGTCCGTACCAAAGATAGGCATCGTTATCGCTCTTAAAGCCAAACTCGTTCTTATGCTCCTGCGCAAAACTATAAATAGTAGTTAGCAGGGCAATAGCAATAAGAACGAGTTTTTTATACATTTTAATTAGTGGAAGGTTTGCTCCTTATGGTTAAATCAATCGGGTTTTTAACCTTGTCTTTAGTGAGTGCAATATTAATTACTTCCTGCATTTCCGTAACGTAATGGAATTTCAAATCCTTGATATAATCTTCCTTGATTTCTAAAATATCCTTACGGTTAGATTTACATAAAATGATTTCCTTGATGTTGGCACGTTTTGCTGCCAATATTTTTTCCTTAATTCCGCCAACGGGAAGCACTTTTCCACGTAAGGTAATTTCACCTGTCATTGCTAAGTTAGACTTTACTTTGCGTTGTGTAAAGGCCGAAGTTAAAGCAGTAAGCATAGTAATACCCGCCGAAGGCCCGTCCTTTGGTGTTGCGCCCGCAGGAACATGGATATGGATATCGTAATTATCGAAAACTTCATGGTCTACACCAAATTGCTGTGCATGCGCCCTAATGTAAGCCAATGCAATTACGGCAGATTCTTTCATTACATCGCCCAAATTTCCGGTTAAGGTCAGTTTGCCTTTGCCGGGACTTAAACTAGCTTCGATAAAAAGAATATCGCCGCCAACCTGTGTCCATGCCAAACCGGTTACTACGCCAGCTACTTCATTCCCTTCGTAGGCATCCTTATCGAAAATAGGCGCACCCAAAATCTTTTCTACATCCTTAATGTCCAAAGTCGGCTCATAAGGTTCGTCCATGGCAATTTTAGTAGCTATTCCACGCACCAACGAACCGATTTTTTTCTCTAGCCCACGTACGCCACTTTCTCTTGTATAATCCTCAATTACTCTTTCAATCAATGAATTTTTAAGCGTGATTTGTTTTGTGCTAAGCCCGTGGATTTCCTTTTGTTTTGGCAATAGATATTTCTTGGCAATCTCTATTTTTTCCTCAATGGTATAGCCGTTTACCTCTATAATTTCCATACGGTCTAGTAGGGCAGGTTGTATGGTGCTTAGCGAGTTTGCGGTAGCAATAAACAAAACGTTAGATAAATCGTAATCCACTTCTACATAATGGTCGTTAAAGGCACTGTTTTGTTCAGGGTCTAATACCTCCAGCAAGGCTGATGAAGGATCGCCCCTAAAATCAGAACCTACTTTGTCAATTTCGTCCAATACGAAAACCGGATTATCTGCACCAGCTTTTTTAATAGACTGGATAATACGGCCGGGCATTGCACCAATGTAGGTTTTTCGATGTCCGCGAATTTCGGCTTCGTCCCTAACACCGCCCAAGGCCATACGTACATATTTACGGTTAAGCGCTTTGGCGATAGATTTTCCTAATGATGTTTTTCCCACCCCGGGAGGGCCAACTAAGCACAAAATAGGGGCTTTCATATCGCGTTTTAGCTTTAACACAGCCAGGTATTCTATAATGCGTTGCTTTACCTTTTCCAGCCCATAATGGTCTTTATCTAATACGCGTTGCGCTCTTTTTAAATCGAAATTATCTTTGGTAAACTCGTTCCAAGGCAGTTCCAACAACAATTCCAAATAATTCATCTGGATAGAATAATCTGGTGCAGCAGGGTTCATGCGGCCCAGTTTTTCTGTTTCCTTGTTGAAATGTTCTGCGGTTGCGGCACTCCATTTTTTCTTTTTAGCACGATTTTTTAATGCTTCAAATTCTAAATCGGTAGAGTTGCCTAGTTCTTCCTGAATGGTTTTAAGTTGTTGGTTAAGGAAATAATCGCGTTGTTGCTTGTCCAAATCAGTCCGTACTTTAGACTGTATCTGGTTTTTAAGCTCCAGCATTTGCAGTTCTAAAGTAAGCAGTTCCATTACCCTTTCGGCACGCTTGCGCAGATTGCTCATTTCTAGCATTTTCTGCTTCTCAATCATTTCGGCATTCATGTTAGATGAAATGAAATTGATAAGAAACGAGGTGCTTTCTATATTCTTTAGCGCAATTCCGGCTTCGCTGGGGATATTTGGTGAAAGCTGGATAATCTGGCTAGACATTTCCTTAATTGCCGCTACCAGGTTTTTAAAATCTTTATCGTTTTTATGCTTGGTTTCGGTAAATTTGGCTACAACAGCTTTTATAAAAGGCTCTGCCTGTACTTCCTGTACCAATTGGAAACGTTGTTTGCCCTGAATAATTACCGTAGTATTTCCATCGGGCATTTGCAGCATTTTAATGATATGCGCAACCGTACCCACATTATGCAACTGCTCAAAAGTTGGGTCTTCGATAGACACGTCTTTTTGTGCCACTACGCCAATTATCCTATCGCCTTTGTAGGCTTCTTTTATTAATCTGATGGATTTATCCCTGCCAACGGTAATTGGAATAACCACCCCGGGAAATAATACGGTGTTTCTTAATGGCAGTATGGAAAGTATTTCGGGAGTTTCCTCGCTGTTCATATCCTCCTCATCCTGCTGCGACATTAACGGGAAAAACTCTGTGTCTTCGTTTATAATAGGTAATGTATTACTAAAATCGAACGGATCTTGTTTACTCATTCAGTTTTGTGTTAAATATAAGGTAGGCGACAATATGACAGCACAGTCGCCTTGTTTTATCAGTTATTTATGTGAAAGCTATAATTTCAACTCTTGTGCCAAAATTGGTAATTTTATATGGTAAATTCGACTATCGTATACAAATCTGTAAAACACCGCAAAAGAACCAATATAATAAGTGATGATTAAGAATTAACGACATGATTAAATTGGGCGTTGAAAGTTTAGCCGCCATTGGCCACTGTAAAAAAGTCATGAACCGTCTATGATTAACACGTAAGGAATATTATTCAATCATAGTAAGTTCCATCTGATAACTGAAATAAAAACATCCCAAAAATCATATTTATAATAATTGGTCGTTTATTGATATAATTAAACATAAAAAGTAAATTAGGACAACATTTTAATTTTGTATAGATTTACCTAAAACAATTTTTTTAATGAAATTCATTATAAGATTATATCTATTATTAACGGCTGTCTCATTTGGTTTGCAGGTTAATGCGCAGAGCAGTTTCGAAAAACAGGGTACACAAGCGTGGATGAAAGGCGATTTTAAAACTGCGGTGGTACAACTGGAAAAAGCGGAAACTAAAGATCCGAGTAATGCTAATGTATTAAAGATGTTGGGCTATTCCTATTTCCAAAATGGCGATTTTGAGAACGCAATAGCTGCGTATACCCGTTTAATAGCTTTAAAACCAACAGATTACTCTGCTTATTATTATCGAGGAAAAGCAAGATTGAATATTGCGAACGCACCTAAGGAAGCATTGAACCAAATGCGTGAAAATTTTTATACCTCGGCAATTAAAGATTTTTCTAAAGCGATGGAAATTAGTGGCGAGGAAGATATCCAAATATTGCAAAACAGGGGCGTAGCCTATAAAGATTATGGTATTTTTAAATCATACAAGGCTAAAAAAAGTGTAGACAAGAATGCCTGTGTCGCCCTATTTAATAACTCTATTGCAGATTTTCAGAAAATACTGACCATGCAGCCTTTGAGGAAAGATGTAATTTCCTTAATTGATTATGTGAAGGCGCAGATTGCCAGTATGAAGTAAAACGAGGCTTTTACCTATTTAAATTTTCCGATAATTCGATATTCCCGTTCGTTCAACAGTTTAATTTTTTGTTGGCTTTTAACAAGATATAAACTGTCCGGATAGTACGTGAGTGTATCGGTAGCGGTATATAAACTGTTTGAGCTTGATTTAAAAATCCTAATGCCTGTAATTTTTTCTCCGGCTTTTGATATTTCGACCAGTTTTATCGGGATTTTTAGATTGTTGGTAGCATAGATTGTTTTATTGCCGTCTTGTTCAATAGTAAATTCGCCTTGCCACGATGCTTTATTAATATCAGCTCCGCTAAAACTTGCCAGTTCTGTTTTCCAATCAGCTATTTTAAGGCTTTTTTGTTCTGTTTTGCCTTTGGCTAATACTTCTTTTCCAATTGTTGGATTGATTTTCTGCAAGCGTTCAGCTTCTTTGCTAAAATAGCCGTTAATGTCAAAATAAGAAAGTGTACTTACGCTCTTAACGCTCTCATTTTCCTGTTGTCTACAAGAAAATAGCAAAAGCGAAAGTACACCAAAAATCCATTTGTTCATTATACTAAGCAATTGCCTGTCATAATTGCAGGAGCTTCGATACCCATAATTTTTAATACGGTTGGACCAATATCACCTAATTTCCCATTAGCTATGCCTTTATAATCCTTGTCTATTAAAATACAAGGTACTAAATTGGTAGTATGTGCGGTATTTACAGAGCCATCGTCATTTAACATAAACTCTGCATTGCCGTGGTCGGCTAAAATAATGAACGAATAACCGTTGGCAATTCCGGTTTCTATAACAATTTGCGCACAGGCATCTACGGTTTCAACGGCTTTAATTACAGCTTCGAAGACTCCGGTGTGGCCTACCATATCTGGATTAGCGAAGTTAAGGCAAACAAAATCTGGCCATTTACTTTGCAGCTCTTTTACAATGGCTTCGGTAATTCCTGCGGCACTCATTTCTGGTTGCAAATCATAAGTGGCTACTTTGGGCGAAGGAATTAGAATGCGTTTTTCGTTCTCAAATTCTTTTTCTCTTCCGCCAGAAAAGAAAAAGGTTACGTGAGGATATTTCTCTGTTTCGGCAATTCTGATTTGGTTTTTTCCGTTGGCCGCCAAAACCTCGCCCAAAGTATTGTTTAAATCATCTTTGGTGAAAATCACATTTACATTCTCAAAACTTTCATCGTAGGTAGTCATGGTAACGTAGTACAACGGAAGTTTGTGCATACCTTGCTCTGGAAAATCTTTTTGGCAAAGTGCCTGTGTAATTTCCCTGCCTCTATCGGTACGGTAGTTAAAACAAATAACTACGTCACCTTCTTTTATAGTAGCTGTCGGATTGCCGTTCTCATCTACAATTACCATTGGTTTGGTAAACTCATCGGTAATGCCTTCTGCATACGAATGTTGTACGGCTAATTCTGCATTTGTGAATTTTTCACCAATACCATTTACCATTACATCGTAGGCCAATTTTACACGTTCCCAACGGTTATCTCTATCCATTGCATAATATCTGCCCACAATACTAGCTATCTTTCCAGTCGATTTTTCCAAGTGCTTATCTAAAGCAGCAACATAATTTAAGCCGCCGTTAGGGTCGGTATCCCTGCCATCCAAAAAAGCGTGGATGAAGACATCTTTCAAGCCGTTTTCTTGTGCAATATCGCAAAGGGCCATTAAATGGTTAATATGTGCATGTACGCCACCATCAGAAACCAAACCGATAAAATGTACTGCCTTGTTATTGGCTTTAGCATAAGAAAATGCGTTTAGCAAAGTTTGGCTGTTGTTTAAGGTCTTATCAAGAATAGCCTTATTGATGCGGCCAAGCTCTTGATAAACCACACGGCCAGCACCCAAGTTCATGTGGCCTACTTCCGAATTTCCCATCTGTCCGGCAGGTAAACCTACCGCTTCGCCAGAGGCTTCTAGTTTTGAGTTTGGATAATTAAGTAACAGTGAATCGAAAAAAGGGGTATTGGCAGCATAGGCAGCATCAGATTTATCTTTTTTGCCGAAGCCCCATCCATCAAGAATGAGCAGCACTAGTTTTTTAGCTTCCATTTATATATATATTTTTGTTATGTTCTTATGTTGTAAGTTATATTGCAAATATACGCTAAAGAAAGCCCTAAACCCAATAGTTTGAATTTAAATGTAGATAATGGCATAGTTTTGGCTATAAGTTGGCTTTAGTTTTAAGGGATGATGTTTAAATCTATACTTGCGCTCATGGTAATGTTTTTGCATTTTCCGCCTCAAGCGGTTATGCAGGGCGATATTGCCGATGAACTGGCAACAAATTTTAAGCAGGGCAACTCTAAAGAAATCGCCAAAAGTTTTGCATCGTCTGTCGAATTAATCATTATTGACCAAGAGGATGTATACAATAGAGCACAGGCTGAACAGATTTTAAAAGATTTTTTTCTTAAAAATCCACCAAGTAAATCAACCATCATACATAAGCTCAGCAATAATCCAAATTACAGGCTGACTATTCTATCCCTTACTACCAAAACCGAAAAATTTAGGATAACCGTTACGATGAAAAAAAGTTCTAATGCTTTTTTAATCACCGAGTTAAGAATAGAGCTTGAGAGATAATTCCGTATTGATGCACATTTTGCTATTTTTGTGGCAAATCATACTGCATTGGATAAGAAACTTATTGATTTATTTATAAAAAATGCGATTGCGGAAGATGTAGGAGATGGAGATCATACTTCCTTATCTACCATACCGCAGGGTACACAAGGCAAAGCCAAGCTACTTGTTAAAGAAAAAGGAATATTGGCAGGAGTAGAACTCGCCTTAGAAATATTTCATCAAATAGACCCTTCTCTAAAATTAGCTGTTTTAATACAGGATGGACAGGAAGTAAATCCCGGCGATATTGCCTTTACCGTTGAAGGAAGTACCCATGCTATTTTATTGGCAGAACGTTTGGTGCTTAATTGTATGCAGCGCATGAGTGGTATCGCCACCAAAACAAACCGTATAGTAAAACGTTTGGAAGGATATAAAACCAAAGTGTTGGATACCAGAAAAACAACGCCCGGTTTAAGGTATCTTGAAAAATGGGCGGTAAGAATTGGCGGAGGAGTAAATCATCGAATTGGCTTGTACGATATGATTTTGATTAAAGATAATCATGTAGATTATGCCGGAGGAATTGAGAATGCGATTAATCAGGCCAATGATTATTTAAAGAGTACAGGTAAAAAACTGGAAATAGAAATAGAGGTAAGGAATTTGGATGAATTGCAACGTGTACTAGCTGTTGGAGGAGTAAATAGAATTATGTTGGATAATTTTAAACTCCCAATGCTTAAACAAGCCGTTGAACTAATTAATGGTAGGTTTTTAACAGAGGCTTCTGGAGGGATTGTAGAAGAAATTGTTGCTGATTATGCGGCATGTGGGGTAGATTTTATCTCTATGGGGGCATTAACACATTCGGTAAAAAGCCTAGACCTAAGTTTAAAGGCTTTTTAATATGGGTAATCATTTTCTAGCCGTAGCTAAACTAATTTTTTTATTATCATTGTAAACAAATGATTTCAATCTACTCCATTTCTGCGCTTATTGCGGCCTACCTTCTTGGGTCTATCCCTACGGCGGTTTGGATAGGGCAGGCTTTTTATGGTATTGATGTAAGAGAGTACGGAAGTGGCAATGCCGGAGCTACCAATACATTTAGGGTGTTGGGCAAAAAACCAGGCATTATTGTAATGCTAATTGATATCATGAAGGGATTTACGGCTACCAAACTAGCTTATCTTATCGGCTTATCAGTTACAGGTCCAAAATACTCGGCACAATTTGTTAATTACGAGCTGGCATTAGGCGTAATTGCGGTAATGGGGCATTTGTTCCCGATTTTTGCAGGCTTTAGAGGAGGGAAAGGGGTTGCTACGCTTTTTGGGATGGTATTGGCGGTAAATCCTTGGGCTGCATTGCTTTGCGTGTGTGTATTCCTTGTGGTGTTGCTGGTTTCAAAATATGTTTCCTTGAGTTCTATTTGTGCTGGTTTTACTTTCCCATTGGGCACAGTTTTTGTTTTCCAATCGTCTATAAAGGCAGAAGTTTTATATAGTATCTGTGTTTGTGTTTTAATATTGGTAACGCATCAGAAAAATATAGAACGTTTGCTAAAAGGAAAAGAATCTAAAGTATATCTATTTAAGAAAAAAATAGCTTAGCACAAAACTCTCAAACAAAATTGACGATTAAATAGTTATGTGTTGGGTGATAAATTAATAACCATGAAGAAAACAGTGATTTTTGGAATGGCAACCGCATTGCTTGCCATCTCATCGTGTTCAACCGTTCCGTTAACCGGACGAAGCAGGTTAAGTTTAGTAGATGAAAGCCAGTTACAGCAACAAGCTGCAATAGGTTATGCGCAATTGTTAAGCGATCCACAAACTAAAGTAGTTTCTGCTTCGTCTACAAATGCTCAAATGGTAAAAAGGGTAGGGCAAAAAATTGCTTCTGCCGTTACACAATACATGAACCAAAATGATTATGGCGACCAAATTGCTAACTATAAATGGGAATATAATTTAATTGATAGTAAAGAGATAAATGCCTGGTGTATGCCAGGTGGTAAAATTGCTGTTTATACCGGAATTTTACCGGTTACCAAAGATGAAGCGGGTTTAGCTACTGTAATGGGGCACGAGGTAGCTCATGCCATTGCACAGCACTCGGCAGAACGAGCATCGCAAATGACGGTAGCACAAGGTGTAGGTGCTGCGGTTGGTGTAGCTAGCAGCAACTCGAAATATGCACAATATATCAATGCTGCCTATGGTATAGGTGGACAGTTGGCTATTTTAAGCTATGGCAGAAGCCAGGAATTGGAAGCAGATAAAATGGGATTGGCTTTTATGGCAATGGCTGGATATAATCCTAACAATGCAGTGGCTTTTTGGCAGCGTATGGCGCAGGCAAGCGCAGGCTCTCAAAAACCACCGGCATTTCTAAGTACCCACCCAACTGATGAAACCCGTATTGCACAAATACAAAAGGCTTTGCCAGAGGCGATGAAATATTATAAGGGGAAATAAGGCGTAAGATAGAAGGAGGGAAGGCAAAAGGTTTTGTAAGTTGCAAAGCCTTTTGCTTTTTTTATTAGTGGTTGTTAGGTAGGCGTTTTTTTCAGCAATATAACAATTAAACAATACAAGTGCCAAAGGCATCCCTTCGGGACAATTTAACTAATTAACCAACCAAGACTTCCATAATAGCTGATGCTTTCAATAAACATTCATCGTATTCCTTTTCTGCATCAGAATTGTAGGTGATTGCGCCACCAACCTGAAATGACAAATATTTGGTACTGCTATTATATAAAATACTCCTAATTACTACATTAAAATCAAAATCTCCATCTGGGCTGATATAACCAAAAGAACCAGAATAAGCGCCGCGTTTACTCCTTTCGTATTTATCAATCAATTGCATGGCACGCAATTTTGGTGCGCCCGTCATCGAACCCATTGGAAAGGTGTTTTTTATGGCATCTACAAAGTGAACGTCTGGAGATAGTTCACAACTAATGGTTGATATCATTTGATGTACCTGCGGAAAACTGTAAATTCCAAAAAGCTCGTCTACTTTTACTGTTCCTTTTACTGCACTTTTGGTGAGGTCGTTACGTACTAAATCTACTATCATTACATTTTCAGATTGTTCTTTTTGGCTGTCTTTCAAAGCCAGTTTAATTTGTAAATCTTCCGCTTCGTTGTTGCTTCGCTTAGCTGTTCCCTTAATAGGTTGAGAAGTTAGAGTGTTGCCTCTTTTAGACAAAAACCTTTCGGGTGTGGCCGATAAAATATATTTATCCTTGATTTTTAAAAATCCTGAGAAAGGGGTAGGCGATACTTCTGTTAAACTTTTATAGATAGCCAAAGGGTTGATGATTGCATTTTCTGCAAAAAACTCTTGGCAAAAATTCATCTCGTAAATATCGCCACGTTTAATATGCTCTTTTATTTTTTCAATGGTTTGCAGGTAATCAGCTTTGCTAAACCTATTTTGGATGTTGATAGGCTGCCTGCTCGGAGTTTCCGATAGGATAGGAGTATTGTTTATTTCGTTAAGAAGCGTATTATTGCCTTTAATAATTTGAATTTGATTGCCCTTAATGGAAATGAGGTTTTGAGGAATAAAAAAATACAAATCTGGAAAATCCAAATTGTCTTTTAAGGAATGCTGAATTTCCTCTGTTTCGTCTTTTAAATCGTAAGTGAATAGGCCAAACATCCAATCCTTGTTGGCAATTGCAAATGATTTTAAGGACGAAAAAGCATTGCCAATGGATGTGCTAAGTTCTTCTTCTACACCAAAAGCAATTAGGCAATCGAGCTTGCTGTGTTTGTCTTCGTAATTGTGTGAATCCAGATAACAGCAAACTTCAAAAGTTGAAGCATATTGAAGTGCTTTTTCTTTAAAACTGCTGATTTGGTCTGGAGTCATTTTGTAGGACAAAGTTAATATGAAAAAATCCCGTTTGCTAGTTAAAAAAAACGGGATTTTTTCTATCTCTTTATCTCAAAGTGAGGGTTTGCATCCTATCTGGGCCAACAGATAAAAATTTAATTGGCACTTCTAGTTCTTTTTCTAAAAACTCAATATATGATTTTAATTGAGCAGGAACTTGGTCGATGGAAGTAATGCCCGTTAAATCTGTTTTCCAACCTTCAATAGCTTTTAAAACTGGTTTGGGTTGTACGGTGATAATATCGTAAGGCATATAGTCGATGGTTTTGCCGTCGTGCTCATAATGTGTACAGGCGTAAATGGTATCAAAACCATCCAATACATCGGCTTTCATCATAATCAGTTCGGTAACACCGTTCAGCATAATGGCGTATTTCAATGCAGGAATATCAATCCATCCGCAACGACGGGCTCTGCCTGTGGTAGCACCAAATTCATGACCTACTTTGCGTAAAGTTTCACCTGTTTCGTCGAACAGTTCGGTAGGGAACGGGCCACCGCCTACACGGGTGCAATAAGCCTTAAAAATACCATAAACATCGCCCACTTTATTGGGAGCAATACCTAAGCCAGTACAAGCACCTGCCGTAGTAGTATTAGATGAAGTTACAAAAGGGTAAGAGCCAAAATCAACATCTAATAAAGCTCCTTGAGCACCTTCGGCCAGTACTTTTTTGCCTTCTTTCAAGTAGCCATTTACAAAATGCTCGCTATCTACGTGCGGAATAGATTTTATAAACTCAATAGCATCAAAAAATGCGGCTTCTTTTTCGGTTAAATCGTACTCAAATTCGTAGTGGGAAAGAATTTCTTTATGCTTGTCAACTAGTTTTTTATATCTTTCCTTAAAATCGGGTAAGGTAGTATCGCCTACACGGATACCGTTGCGGCCTGTTTTATCCATATAGGTTGGGCCAATCCCTTTTAAGGTAGAACCAATTTTGCCTGCTCCCATTTTTTGTTCGTTGGCAGCATCTAATAGTTGGTGCGTAGGTAAAATTAAATGGGCCTTTCTAGCCAAAACTAATTTCCCTGCACCTACCGGGTCATGTCCAGCAGTTTTTAAATTGTCGAGTTCTCTTTTTAAAATAATAGGGTCAATTACTACGCCATTACCAATTAAATTCATGGTTTTTTCGTTGAAAATACCCGATGGGATGGTGTTCAATACAAATTTTTTGCCGTCGAACTCTAAGGTATGCCCTGCATTTGGACCGCCTTGAAAGCGTGCTATCAAATCATATTGTGGACTAAGAACATCAACGATTTTTCCTTTACCTTCATCGCCCCATTGCAGGCCTAGTAGTACATCTACTTGCGTCATTATTTTAAATTAAGAGAATAAGATTGGTTATGTAAATAATTATTGTGCTTTATTTTTAATGGTTGCGGCTGCGCTACAATCGAAACATACTCCATAAAGATTTAAAGAGTGGTGTTTGATGTCGAATTTCAGCAAATCGCCTACCATGCTTTGTATCTGACCGATACGTGGGTCGCAAAACTCCACTACTTTGCCACAATCTATACAGATAACATGGTCGTGTTGGTGATAGCCGTACGATTTCTCGAACTGCGCCATGTTTTTGCCAAACTGATGCTTGGTTACCAAATCGCACGAAACCAAAAGTTCCAAAGTATTGTAAACGGTAGCCCTACTTACACGATATTTTTGGTTTTTCATGTGTATGTAGAGGGTTTCTACATCGAAGTGGTCGTCTCTCGAGTAGATTTCTTCTAAGATGGCAAAACGCTCAGGGGTTTTTCTTAAGTTTTTGTTTTCGAGATAGGCTTCGAATATCTTTCTAACCAACTCGCTTGTGTTCTGTTCAGACATAGTTTTTAAACTCCTGCTCAAAGGTAATTAAATGATTACAGAGATTAAACGATTTCACAGGTTTATGTTGATAAATTACTTTATTGTTAAATTGTTTTGACTAAGTAGTTAAGTGAAATTGGAAATAAATATAATAGATTAAACAATTATGTTCATCAGGCTCATTTATATTTTAATTTTTGAACTTGAATAGATTGGGATATAAAGTATGCAAGAAATAAAAGAATAAGTAATTCAAAGAAACCTAAATAAATAAATACATACAAAGGCTCGGCTTCCCCTAGTAGGATAAACCAACTAGTCCAAATTAGCAGGGAAATTATTGAAAGTGTAATAGGTATTGTGTGATTTGTTTTCTTTGTGGGCATTACCCATTTAAATGTGCTTGCTAATAAGCCTAAGCAAATCAATAAAGAAGGTATTAATACAATTATTACAATACCAGCATTGCATGGTCCTCCTTTTTTGCCTAGTTGATAAATACCAAATATTGTATAAAGGCTAACAGCAGTAAGTAAGGTGATTGAGATAGGTTTAATCTTTTTCACTTGCAATAGTTTAATCATCAAACCTTGTAACTCCGGTAACTCCTTTCACATCCAACAGGTTTTTAATGAGGTTATCTAAATGGTCTTTGTCGTTTACGAAAACCTTAATAGTACCATCAAAAATACCGTCGTTGGTATCAACTGTAATGGAGCGAATATTTACATGAAAATCATTTGAAATGACCTTGGTTAAGTTGTTGATTAAGCCTACATCATCAATTCCAACAATGCGTAGCCCGGTTAAGAAACTCAATTCCTGCTGTCTGTTCCATTTGGCCTTTACCACACGATAGCCATAATTGGCCATCAGCTGTGCTGCATTGGGACAGTTGGTACGGTGTATCTTAATACCTTCGTTTACGGTAACAAAACCAAACACGTCGTCGCCGGGAATTGGGTTACAGCAGGCCGCCAAAGTATAATCTATTTTTTGTAGGTCTTCGCCAATCAGCAACACATCAGATTCTGGACCTTTTACTTTTTTCAGCAGCGCATCAATACGCTCGTTGTCGCTAACTTTTTCACTTCCCCGATTTTCAATCTCTTTTTCGCTGGCAACGTATTCTTTTAAATCTTTGAGTTCTATTTTACCAGTGGCAACGGCAATAAACAAATCTTGGGTAGATTGCAGTTTAAAGAAATAGCTCAGCTTATTCAGGTTATCGGTATTGTAAGTAATTTTAAGCGATTTTAACTTACGTTCCAATATTTCTTTTCCCTCTTCGGCAATCTTGCGTTTTTCTTCTTTTAAGGACGATTTGATTTTTGATTTGGCTTTTGCCGTAACCACGATGCCCAACCAATCTTCCTTAGGCGTTTGCTTGCTCGAAGTAATGACCTCTACTTGGTCGCCATTTTGCAGTTTGTACGAAAGGGGAACTAATTTGTGGTTTACTTTGGCTCCGATACATTTTGCGCCTATATCGGTATGTATTTCGAAGGCGAAGTCCAGAGCAGTTGCTCCTAAAGGGAGTTGCAACAACGCACCTTTTGGTGTAAAAATGAAAATCTCATCAGAAAACAGGTTCATTTTAAAATCATCCAAAAAGTCCAGTGCATTCGACTCCGGATTGCTCAACATTTCCCTAACTTTCTGTATCCATTGGTCAAGTCCGTTATCGTTGCTGCTTTCTTTGTATTTCCAGTGCGCAGCAAAACCTTTTTCGGCAATTTCGTTCATGCGTTGGGTGCGTATCTGTACTTCAACCCATTGCCCTTTGGGACCCATTACCGTAGTATGTAACGATTCGTAACCGTTTGCTTTTGGCGATGAAACCCAGTCGCGTAACCTATCGGGATTGGGTCGGTATAAATCGGTAACAATAGAGTAGGCCTTCCAACAGTCGGCTTTTTCCCTTTCAGGCGGACTATCTAAAATAATTCTGATGGCAAAAAGGTCATAAACTTCCTCAAATGGAATGTTTTTCTTTTTCATCTTATTCCAAATGGAATGGATAGATTTTGGTCGTCCATAAACGTTTGCAACAAGTCCCTGTTCGGCTAAAATATCATTAATAGGTTCAACAAAAGCCTTAATAAATGCATTCCGTTCCGCTTTTTTCTCGTTAAGTTGGGTGGCGATATATTTATAAGTATCTGGTTCCAAATACTTCATCGACAAATCTTCCAATTCAGATTTTATGGCGTACAATCCCAAACGATGTGCTAAAGGCGCATATAAATAGATAGTTTCCGAAGCAATTTTAAGCTGTTTGTGGCGAGGCATAAAATCCATCGTACGCATGTTGTGTAGCCTATCCGCCAGTTTAATCAAAATCACCCTTACATCATCGGCAAGGGTAAGCAGCATCTTTCTAAAATTTTCGGCCTGTAACGAACTATTGGTATCAAATACACCGGATATTTTGGTTAATCCATCAATAATTTTGGCTGTTTTTTTACCAAACTCACGCTCAATATCTTCTAGACTGATGTCCGTATCCTCAACCACATCATGTAATAGTGCGCAAACGATTGATGTAGTACCCAATCCAATTTCTTCGGCGGCAATTTGCGCAACCGCAATCGGATGGTAAATGTAAGGTTCTCCCGATTTACGGCGCATATCCTTATGGCTTTCCAGCGCCATATCAAAAGCCTTGCGTATCTCTTTTTTGTCCCCTTTTTGTAATGTCGATTTACAGGCACGCAGCAAAGCCCTGTACCTTTTCAGTATCTCTTTTTTCTCAGCTTCTAAGTCAATAACCAAAGTGTTCTTCATTTGTATTTTCTAGGTAAAATTATAGTGATTTTAAACTATAAAGTACTATATTGGGTTGTAGTTAAGCGAATATATAAAAATAGCTTTAACTTTGAATAGGCATAAATTTATGAATTTTTATCGTCTTTTTGCTCTTTCAATTGTCATGATTGCTGGTTTTTCGGCACAAGCCCAAGACAGCACAGCAAATGCTATTTGGCCAAAATTGGGCAAAAACGATACCATTCGTGTGGCAGCTACCAATGATAACGGTTATATGATTCCGTGGATTGGCCTAAAAGAAGTGGTTATCTTGGGACAACGAATTTGGAAATCTCCGCAAGAACAAGCAGCTTATAACAGATTGAGATATAACGTACTAAAGGTAATGCCTTATGCGCTATTTGCTAAAAGAAGATATGAGCAATTAGAACGTGATTTGGCTTTGGTTGCTGATAAAAAAGAGCAAAAGCGATTGGTAAAGGAGTGTGATAACGAAATCAAAAAAATGTTTAATACCGAAATAAAGGAATTAACCATTACGCAAGGACAAATATTAACTAAATTAATTGATAGAGAGGTAGGGCGAACAACTTACGACATTGTAAAGGAAACAAAAGGCAAGTTTGCTGCGTTTTCTTACCAACTGGTTGCGAGAGTGGTGGGCCATAATCTTAAAAGTACATATAGTGTGCAGGAAGATAGAGATATCGAATCGATTATCAGAAGCTCTGGCTACTATCAGTAAGTTGGCTATGCACACACACTGCCTACAAAAATAAGTGTGCACCTGAAACGTATTTAACAGCACTATGAAGTTTAACAGTAAGAGCCGCGATACAAATTCAAAAACCGATAAGCAGTTGTAAATCCTGAAAAATCGATAAAATGTGGAAATGCCATTATAGTAAAATGATTATGAAGAAAACAATACTCGCTTTGGCTTTTATGATGATTAGCCTTGTGTTGAATGCGCAACATAGCGAAACAGCTGCCCAACAGGCAAACAGAGAAATCAAAAGACAACGTTCGGAAGCTATCGAGAAACAAAATAGCAGTAGTAATGGCAAGCAGAGTAGCGGCTTTAGTGTATCGTATGATGCTAATGATGTAGCAAGAAGAGAAAAGGAAGAAGCCAATACAATACACAAAAAATATCTTGGAAGTTATCTTGCGGTAGTAAATAAAGCTTTCAAAAAGCCTGATAGCCTTGCTAAATATGGTTTGTTTAATGAATGTTTGATGGAATTGGACAAGCTTCAATTAAGTGATTATACTGGTGCTATTCCAGACCGATATACAAGTGTGGTGGTTACCCCAATTTTCGATATCCTCTATACAAAAAGCTACGACCTTAACAAAAGTGAAGGGTACTATTTTACAGACGACCCCTCATACTCTTGTAACCGATTGATAAAAAACTGGATAATTGCATATAGGGCAGGCAACACCGAAAAACAAGATTATTTTCAAAAGCAGTTGTATAAATTATCAACATTAGAAAAAGTTGGTTTTGGTGCCAAAAACAAATTCGGAACAATAGTTAATGACGATATTCTTAAAAACAGTATAATTCCTAGTATTGAACGTGTTCGAGAGGATTTGTACCAAGAGGCACTTTGGTATTCCTCTTATAGATATAAAGCAGGAGAAGCAAAACCACTATCAAAAACAACCATTGATAAATTATTGAATACGCTTGCTTTTTCTGTTAGTACAAGGCTAAAGGAATTGAAACAAGAAACAATACGAAAAAACAAAATTGTGACGTATTATAGTACTGATTCCGACGGCTATCTTTCCTTTCTTAAAGGAACTGATTTTATTGTTTTAAAACGTATATATTCATCAAAATCAATACAATTAATTGGAGCTTCTTATGAAAAAGAAGAAGATTTGGCATATTTGAACCTAAAGTGGGTTTACGGAAATTACAAGGAAAAGACAATAGCATTAACAAACAAGTTTTTTTTTGGTACGTTGAAAGATATTTCTATATATGATGATTTGGCCGAAATGCTAATTTTAGAAGTAACAAATAACAATGTGGACGATTTTGAAAAAAAAGTATTTATTGAAGGAAAAAGAACGGGAAAGTATATAGGCAGCTTAAGGTTAACCCCAACAAGTAATGAAGTAGTGGAATACCAGATTGCGATTGTTCGCAAATAGAAAAATAAACTTGCCAACGCATGAAATTTTCTAAATTTCAAACCATAAATATGAATGTAAATCCAACAGTATATCCGTTTAAGGCACGCCTAATTAACGGAACAGAAAAAAACTTAGCCGATTATAAAGGTAAGGTATTGTTGATTGTAAATACTGCTTCTGGTTGTGGTTTTACGCCTCAGTTAAAAGAATTACAGCAAATACGCGAAGAGTTTTCTGGTCAGGATTTCGAGGTGCTGGGTTTTCCGTCAAATGATTTTGGCAAACAGGAACCTTTGGATGGTAAAGCTATCAGCGAATTTTGTGAGATAAACTATGGGGTAGCCTTTCCAATTTTTGATAAGATTATGGTGCGGGGAAAAGAAGCACATCCATTATTTAAATTTCTGGCAGATAAAAAACTGAACGGCCATTTAAATTCTACACCACGTTGGAATTTCCATAAATACTTGGTTAACAAAAAAGGAGAAGTGGTAGAATATTTTTATCCTTTCACTAAACCTACTTCATCTAAAATGAAGAAAAAAATACAGCGACTTTTAAATGAGTAGATGAATAAATGAGAAAATGAATAAATGTCTAAGTGAGTAAATAAATAGGTTTTCGGAGGTATTTAATCATTTACTCATTCTCTCATTCAAAATTAATTTTATGAAATTAGATTTATTGGTTTTTGCCGTTCATCCGGATGATGCAGAATTGGGATGTTCGGGTACTATCATCAAACATATTGCACAAGGTAAAAAAGTAGGCATTGTAGATTTTACCAAAGGAGAATTGGGAACAAGGGGCACTGCCGAAACCAGAAAGGCAGAAGCAGCCGCATCTTCGAAAATAATGGGTATCCATGTAAGAGAGAACATTGGCATTAGGGATGGCTTCTTTAAAAACGATGAACAGCATCAACTGGAAGTGATAAAGATGGTGCGTAAATACCAACCGGAAATTATTCTTACCAACGCTTTATACGACCGTCATCCAGACCATGGGAGAGCATCTGAACTAGCAAACGATGCAATTTTTCTTTCGGGATTGAGGAGGATAGAAACTACTTTAGATGGCGTTGCCCAACAGCCTTGGCGGCCACGTTTGGTATTGCAATATATCCAAGATACCTACATCAAACCCGATATTATCGTTGATATTTCTGACCAAATAGAGCAAAAAATAGAAGCCATTAGAGTTTTTAAAACCCAATTTGATAGTCCAGATGAAAATGAACCACAAACTTATATTTCTACACCAGCCTTTTTACAGGCTGTAATTGCCAGAGCAAGAGAAATGGGCAAAAATATTGGTGCAGAATACGGTGAAGGGTTTACTTCCAGAAAGTTGTTGGGAGTAGATAATTTGTTTGATTTGAGATAGGTAAACTCTCAAAATCTAACAATATTGTCCGTTTCTTGTTTAAATAAAGTAGGCAAACCATTTTAAGGTTTTGAATTATAACTTTTAACTTCCCATCTATGGCCAATCTATTTTCCTCTTTAAAAAACGCTTATCAATTATTTAAAAGTGTAGATTTTCAGAAACTGGATGCGCTATCTAAAAAGGTCGACTTGCCAAAAATGGTAGAGGCAATATCTAATCTCGACGAAAAGCAAATGCAAGGCATGATGAAAATGATGGGAGGAGGTTCTCGAAAAAAAGAACTGCCACCTATCGAAGGAGACTTTTATCAGCTTGGTGAAGAAGCGCTAAACGAAGAAGACAGGGCTTTGCAATTAAAAGTGAGAGCTTTCTTAGAAAAGGAAGTAAAACCGATTGTCAACGATTATTGGTTGCGAGCAGAATTCCCTTATGAACTGATACCAAAAATAGCCGAACTTAATATCTGTGGATTGACCTACAAAGGCTATGGTTGCGCAGGTAAATCGAACTTGATGGAAGGCATTTTAGCAATGGAATTAGCTCGAATAGATACCTCAATGTCTACCTTTTTTGGCGTGCAGAGCGGTTTGGCAATGGGAAGTATTTATCTGTTAGGTTCTGAAGGGCAAAAGCAACAATGGCTGCCATCCATGCAACAATTTAAAACCATTGGCGCATTTGGATTAACCGAACCGGAAGTAGGTTCTGGAGTAGCTGGTGGCTTAAATACAACTACGAAACGAAAAGGAGATAAATGGGTTATCAACGGTCAAAAGAAATGGATTGGTAATGCCCCTTTTGCGGATGTTACTATTATTTGGGCCAGGGATTTGGATGATAACCAGGTAAAAGGCTTCTTGGTAAGAAAGGGAACACCCGGATTTTCGGTAGAAAAAATGCATGATAAAATGGCATTGCGCATTGTGCAAAATGGTTTAATTACACTAACTGACTGTGAAGTTGACGAAGCAGACAGGTTACAAAATGCCAATTCGTTTAAAGATACCGCCAAAGTACTGCAAATGACTAGGGCAGGAGTGGCCTGGCAGGCCGTTGGCTGTGCAAGAGGAGCTTATGAAGCGGCTTTAGCCTACACACAGAAACGTAAACAGTTTGGCAGACCTATTTCATCATTTCAGTTGATACAAAACCATTTGGTAGAAATGTTGAGCAATCTTACCGCTATGCAAACTTTGTGTTTTAGGCTATCGCAATTGCAAGACCAAGGTTTATTGACAGATGAACATGCTTCATTGGCTAAGGTCTTTTGCTCTATGCGAACCCGCGATGTAGTGAGTAGGGCTAGGGAAGTAATGGGCGGAAATGGTATTTTATTGGAATACGATGTAGCTCGTTTTGTGGCAGATGCGGAAGCAATTTATTCTTACGAAGGAACTAAGGAAATCAATACTTTAATTGTTGGAAGAGCTATTACGGGACATTCGGCGTTTGTTTAAGATTTTATAGACTTACGAAGTTTACGAAACTTCGTAAGTCTTTTTACAATGTTACTTAAACGGCCATTTAATTAATCCAACATTTCCCATGGCGCTTTTTTCATATAGCGCAAAACAGTTTCCGTTAAATTGAGAATCAAAGTTTATATCGCCTGGAGATAGTTTTTGTGGGATGCCTCTGCCTTCCAGAAAATAATAAACTTTTGTATTTCCATACTTGGTATGTGGCATTAAATCGCCATATTCTTGCAGTTGTGCATTGGCAGTATCTTTAACGGTTACTGCATAAATACGCTGTATTGGTCCGGTATTGTTATCGTTTCTGTAATTGGCAACTTCAACAAAACCTCCTTTTAAATCCTTAATGCCAGATTGATTAAAAGTGTCTTTAAGCATCCAACCGATAAGAACAATAACAAACAATGCAATACCAATTTTCTTCATATATCGAAATTAGCTAAAACAGTATCTTGTTTTGTAGGAGAGAAGTAATCTTATAAAGTTGGCAGTATCTTCTCCATTACCTCGATTCCTTCATCGATATGTTGTTTTTCTATACAAAGTGCAGGTCTAAAGCGGATGGTTTGATTACCACAGCCCAAGAACATCACATTATTGGCCAGACCTTTTTCAATAAACTTGTTTCTCATTTCCTTATCAGGAAAATCAAAAGAGCATAGTAAACCTCGTCCACGTACATTACTCATCTTATCGTATTTAGCAGCTAGTTTTTGAAGTTGGTTTTTAAGATGTTCGCCTACTTCTGCTGCGTTTTCGCAAAGTTTATCTTCTTCAACGATGTTTAAAATTTGTGTAGAACGAACCATATCTACCAAATTTCCTCCCCAAGTAGAGTTGATACGAGATGGAACTTTAAATACATTATTTTCAATCTCGTCCACTTTGTTGCCCACCAAAATACCGCATATCTGCATTTTTTTGCCAAAGGCCATAATATCTGGTCTGGCTTTTTCGCTAAAATGCTGATGGCACCAGAATTTTCCAGTTAAGCCCACACCAGTTTGTACTTCATCGTAAATCAGCATGGCTTCGTTTTCATCCGCCAGTTGGCGCAATTGGATTAAAAATTCCTCTCTAATATGGTTATCACCACCTTCAGATTGTATTGGCTCAATAATAATAGCGCAAATGTCGTCTTTGTTATCGGCAAAAGCCTGTTTAATCTGGGCAATAGAGGCGGCTTCGGTTGCTTCGGCCAGTTTCAAATTTTCTTCGTTTAAAGGAAATTTAAGCTGAGGTGTGCTCACTCTCGGCCAATCAAACTTGGCAAACCATTTAGTTTTATCGGGTAAGGTATTGGTTAGACTTAGGGTGTAGCCGGTACGTCCATGAAATGCTTTTTCAAAGTGTATCACTTTAAAACCTTTCTCTTCCTTGTAACCTTTTGCAAAGTTTTTCTGTACTTTCCAATCCATAGCCGTTTTAAGAGCGTTCTCTATTGCTAAAGCACCCCCTGCAATAAAAAAGGCATGAGGCAAGTAATACGGAATACCTACACGGGAGAACGTTTTTATAAATTCTGCATATTGTTGGGTGTAAACATCAGAGTTTGATGGATTAGCCAAAGCTGCAAGCAACAAATGGTGCTTAAAAAGCTCGTCATTTACCATTTTTGGGTGATTATAACCCAACGGAACAGAAGCAAAACAAGTAAAAAAATCCAGTAGCTTACGGTTGTATTTAGAGTCGTAGATGTAAGCACCGTTACTCTTTTCCATATCATAGGTCAGGTCGTAACCGTCTGCAAGAATATGTTGTTTTAGTGTCTGTTTAACTTGGTCTGGAGCTACACTTAATTGATACATAAATTTAAGTTTTGGTATAATCCAAATTTAAATAAATGTGCCAAATTATCAAAATTAAGCGGTTTTTGAACCGAGAGTTAAAAAACTATGTTTAAACTGTTTAAAGTTAGATTTTGCTCTGAACTTCCACAGGTTTTAGCAAATGTGGAAAAAATGTTTCTAATGAATTTTAGCAAATTCGGCCATTTTTCCCAATATCCCGAACAATCCTCCGGTGTGTATCGCTAATATTCTAGCATCTTTTGCTATTTCGCTCTTTTCCAATAAGTCTATAATGGCATAGCACATTTTTCCGGTATAAACGGGGTCTATTAGCATGCCTGTTTTGGCACAAAAATCTTTGATAAGAGCAATGAGTTGAGGAGTGGTTTTGGCATAACCGCCAAAATGGTAGTCTGTATGCAAATGTAATTTAGAAAGGTCGTTTACATATCGGGCTATCTCATCTTTAATAAAACTACCGCCTTTTAATACCGGAATAACGTGTAGCTCTGTTTTTAAATGATTTTTATTAATGCCGTTTAGCAGCCCGGCGGCAGTAGTTCCCGTACCTGCTGCACAGAAAATATAATCAAAAGGCTCGGTAAGCTCATTAACAATTTCAGTGCAACCTATTGTCGCTTCTTCGCTTGCTCCTCCCTCATCAATAAAATAGGCATCGGTATTTGTACCGAAATGTTGTTGAAATAACGAATGCTTGTTTTTGTAGGTTTCTCTGTCTACGAAGCGCAATTCCATCCCGAATAGCTTGCAGAGCGTAAGTATTTCATTGTTTACTTTTTCGCCACGTACAAATGCAGTTGCTTTTAAATTATTTTGGGCTGCCGCCGCTGCCGTTGCTAATAAATGGTTAGAATATGCGCCACCAAATGTGATGAGATGCTTTTTCCCCTGTTTTTGGGCATCGAGCAGAATATATTTTAGTTTACGCCATTTATTGCCCGATATAAAGGGGTCTATCAAATCATCCCTCTTTATGAAAAAAGAATTGCCATTGTATGAAACCTGATGTATTGGACTAGGTAATTGCATAAAAAAAGCTCCTCCAAAGAGAAGCTTTTTAAACCATTTTTGAAAATTTTATTTTCCAATGCCTAAGCCGATACCAGCGTTAACATAGTTGTAATCGGAAAGCGTATACGAAGCATATAATTTTAATATTGCCAATTTCAATTGAAGTCCAGCAGTTGCCTTTATGGCATTAATGCTCTTTTCGTCTATTTTAATGGGGTCTTTTATACCTTTATCAGAAGGAAGGGAGCCAAAATCATAAGTGCCCAGAGCATTTATTTTATGCTGTGCGGTATTGTAGCCTAGGCTTGCAAAAGGCGTAAAGATGGATAGTTTTTTCGAGATTATGGCTTCTGCACTAAATCCTCCAAACTCTGTTTTAAGTACTTGGTCGCTATATTGCCCATTATTTACATCTAAAGGTATATCGTATTTTAATTTGGTATAGCCACCAGCTACAGCTAAATCAAAAGGAAGTAGCTTGCCTGTTTTTCCAAGTATTAAAGGTAATATCTCCACTTTGGCCCCTATACCAAATAGACTGAATTTCCCGTTTTCGTCTAAATCTATTGTAGGAGAATAACGGAGAGATACATCTATGTTTTTAGGTAAACCAACTGTTAATTGTACTTGGGGAGAAGGTACATAGTTAAAGCCAAGCCCTTTTGGTAATTTGAATGGCTGTGGACTAGAAGCTGTTGTAGATATCATTTCTACACCTTCTTTGTCTTCACCAGTAACTGTTGGCGAAATAGTGTTTGCAGGGTTTGTAGGTTTTAATGTTTGCAGCTCTAGGGTATTGACGTCAAAAGTTTGATCTTTTTTAGGCGACATGGCGGCAGTAACAGTTATGCGTAGATCGAAACGAAATACACCGATACTTTTTGCCGAGTTTGCCCAACCCGAATTTAAGCCTAATCCGAAACCTTTAAAAGCTGGGTTAGCATAAGCGTTAATCAATTTAGTAGCATCAGAGGGTGTACCTTTTATTAGGTCGCCAACCTCATCTTGTGCCATTAAATTTAACGGCAATAAAAAAGCGCTAAGTAATACTGTATTCTTTAGCGCCTTAAACTTCTTTTCCATATTCTATTTGTTTGATATTCAGATGCGAAAATATATTTTTCTTATCAGAAATGGAAAAAAATTCATTACAATCTTAAGGTTTTGGGTAAAAGCTTTCATACACACATCTATCTAATTCAACATTTGCACAACAACAAATAAGCCAATTTGTTTATGAGGAATATCATTTCGAAAATTTATTTTTGCATCATGGAAAATTTCGCAATAGGACAGGACGAGGAGGAACAAGATTTATTTGAACACCTTAATATTGTCGTTGATAAAGGACAGTCGCTGTTGCGGATTGACAAGTTTTTGATGCACCGTATAGAAAATGCATCGAGAAACAGGATACAAAATGCTATTGATGCCGGAAATGTATTGGTTAACAAAAAAGTAATTAAAGCCAGCTACAAAGTAAAGCCTCTAGACGAGATTTCTATTGTTTACGCTCATCCACCTCGTGATACCGAAGTTTATCCAGAAAATATCCCTCTGGATATTGTTTACGAAGACGATGATTTGTTGGTGGTGAACAAACCAGCGGGAATGGTGGTACATCCGGGCTATAATAATTACACAGGAACTTTGGTAAACGCTTTGGCCTATCATTTCGAAAAACTGCCCACCTTACCGGGTAACGATGGCCGTCCGGGCTTGGTACACCGTATAGATAAAGATACTTCGGGGTTGTTGCTCATCAGCAAAAACGAAATTACCATGACTAAATTGGCCAAACAGTTTTTTGACCATAGCATTACCCGCAGGTATTTGGCCTTGGCTTGGGGCGATATTGAAAAAGACGGCAGAATTGAGGGCTATATTGGCCGAAGCCTTAAAAACCGCATTATACAAGATGTTTATGATGATGAAGAGAAGGGCAAATGGTCGGTAACGAATTACAAGGTGTTGGAAAGATTGGGCTATGTTACTTTGGTTGCCTGCGAATTGGAGACGGGGCGTACCCACCAAATTAGGGCGCACATGAAACACATCGGGCATCCATTATTTAACGATGCAACTTACGGCGGCGATAAGATTTTAAAAGGAACAACGTTTTCTAAATACAAACAGTTTGTGGCTAATTGCTTTGAGTTGATGCCCCGACAAGCCTTACATGCGCAAACATTAGGTTTTATACATCCCACAACACAAAAATATATGGAGTTTGAGGCACCTTTGCCAACAGATTTTGATGCAGTTTTAAACAAATGGCGTAATTACGTGTTACAACCTCAATCCTAAAAATGTCGCAGTTTATTTTATTTAACGACCAATTTTTTACTCACGAAGATGCCATTTTAAAAGCTACCAACCGGGCTTTTAAGTTTGGAGATGGCTTGTTCGAATCGATGCGGATGTGCAATGGCAAATTACAATTTGCAGAGCTACACGCTGATAGGATTAGGGCAACCATGAAAGCACTGAAAATGGACGGCTATAACCTGCTCGATGATTATTTCCTGAAGCAAAAAACTGGCGAGCTATATCGTAAAAACCGGATTAGCGGTAATGCCCGTTTCCGTTTGACCATTTACCGACAAGGCGAGGGACTCTACACGCCAGAAACCAACAAAGTGGGCTATTTATTAGAAGTCAAACCATTGGAAACTTCCAATTACGAACTCAACAAAAAAGGCTTAATTGTAGATGTTTACGATGAAATCCCGAAGCCTATTAATAAGCTATCCAATTACAAAACTACTAATTCGTTGCCGTTTGTAATGGCTGCCATATATCAAAAGCAGCATCGTTTAGATGAGGTTTTGCTGATTAACCAAAATGGCTTTTTGTGCGAAAGCACGAGCTCAAACCTATTTGTGGTGTACCAGAACCAAATTTACACCCCTTCACTTTCCGAAGGCTGCGTAGCAGGCGTGATGCGCAATGTCGTAATGCAGTTGGCAAAACAGCACCAATTACCATTAATAGAAGCGCAGATTAATCCACAAATATTGGAAGAAGCCGAAGAAGTGTTTTTAACCAATGCCGTTAGCGGCGTGCGCTGGGTAATGGGCTATGGTCGTAAAAGATATTTCAACGAGGTGGCTAGGATTTTTAGCGTAAAATTAAATAGCCTGTAAAAAGAAATTCCTCTTAATTAATTAACTTTTCTTTGATTGTTTGAGATAATGCTCTCGTGTATTTTATTGTTTACAAAAGGATTTTTATAGGGAAGATTTAGTATTATTGATTACACACAAATGTAAATCGATATGAAAAAATTATTCCTTGTCGTTATGGCTTGCTATGCCATAACCGCCCGTTCGCAAACGAACGAATCTAAAAATTTTATTTATCTCAGTTCTGATTCTATAATTTATGCAGAGCATGTTAAATTGCGGCCCGATTTTGCAGGTTCTTGGGTGCTGCGGGCAGATTCTAGAAGAGTACCTTTAGGGCAGGTAAAGTTCTTCAATAATGAAGATGGTTTCTTCGCTACTATCCAAAAGGCAAATATTTTTGGCGTTAATTCACTTTCAGAGAGGATTATCAAAGGCAAAATCAATCTTTACCAAGAGGTTATATATAATCCCATTCCTTATCAGGTAGATTATTATCGCTTCAGGGAAAGAGTTCCTCGGGCAATTTCTACCAAGATGTTTTATAATAAAGGATATTCGAACATAAAGAAAGCAAGTTACGCCAGTTTGAAAATGGATATGGCAGACAATCCAAAAAGTCTTGATTTTTTGGAAAGTTACAGGAAGAGTAAGACAGTTGGAATAGCAATGTATGTTGCGGCAGGAGCGGCAATTGTGGGTAGCGCAGTAACTCTCTTTTCTGGCAACGGTTTTAAAACAACTGCTCCTGCTTTCGGCAGTATGCCAAAATATGAAATGAAAAATAATACCGGAAGCTTTTTATTGATGGGGCTTGGTGCCGGCCTTGGCTTAGGAGGATATTTGATACAGGCCTCCGGTTCAAGAAATATTGAGAATGCTATCGATGCTTATAATCGATAAATTAGTACAACATAACAGGTAGTATCATAAAGATTACCTGTTATGTAAATTAAAGCCTTATTCCTCTTAAAAATTCATCTATCTGCATTCGCTTTTTGCCCTCAAGTTGTACTTCCAACAGGTTGATGTAACCAGTGTTGGTGGCAAATTTTAAATAGGTTTTTCCATCTGTTTTAAAATTACCTGCCTCAACATCGGGTTGTTGGTTATCTTTTTCAACCTTAAACACTTTCAAAGTTTTCTCATTTAAATAGGTAAAAGCAGTAGGATAGGGGCTTAACCCTCTGATATGGTTAAAAACCGTTTGGTTGTCTTGTTCCCAGTTGATTTGACAGAAATCTTTAAATATTTTCGGTGCAGATTTAATCTCATCGTTCATGGGTTGTGGAATTTCCTCGTAATTACCGTTTGCTATGGCTTTTACCGTTTTTACAATCAGTTGGGCACCAATTTCCATGAGTCTATCATGCAAAGTGCCAGCCGTATCTTCTTCTGTAATGGGCGTGCTTTCCGAAAAAATCACATCTCCAGTATCAATTTCTTGTTTTAGAAAGAAAGTTGTTACACCACTTTCCTTTTCGCCGTTGATAATGGCATGGTTGATAGGGGCGGCACCTCTGTATTGTGGCAACAGCGAGCCATGCAGATTGATTGTTCCCTTTGGAGGCATATTCCAAACCACTTCGGGTAACATTCTAAAAGCAACCACTACTTGTAAATCCGCATTTAGGGATTTCAGCTCGGCAATAAAATCGGGGTCTTTCAGTTTTAGGGGCTGTAATACCTTTAAACCGTGTTCAACAGCATACTTTTTTACGGCACTTTCGTTCAGTTTTTGCCCTCTTCCTGCGGGTTTATCAGGGGCTGTTACTACGCCTACAATATCAAATCCTGCATTTTTCAGTGCATTTAACGATGCCACTGCAAAATCAGGCGTACCCATGAATACTATTTTCATAAATTAATTTTGAATAATGAAATGACTAAATGAGTAAGTGTTTATGGCAGTCGAATAATTTTCTCATTTATTCATTTACCCAATTACTCATTAGAACTTCAACGCCCTATCCAATTCACGCTTGCTATCTCTTTCCTTAATAGTATCGCGTTTATCAAATTCCTTTTTACCTTGCGCTAGGGCTATTTCCATTTTGGCAAACCCCCTTTCATTAATAAAAATGCGGAGGGGAACTATGGTAAATCCTTTTTCTTCTCCTTTTGTTCTCAGCTTTTTAAGCTCTTTTTTCTGTAAAAGCAAAACACGATCTCGCTTAATATCGTGATGATAAAAGGAGCTATTGGCATATTCCGAGATATGGAGGTTGCGTACATAAAGGCTACCGCCAATAAAGATGCAAAAAGCATCACTTAAATTGGCTTTTCCCTGTCGTATCGACTTTATTTCTGTGCCAAGCAAAGCAATTCCAGCTACATATTTATCTAAAATATGGTAGTCGAAAAAAGCTCTTTTGTTTTTTATCTGTATATCGTTAGGCATGGTGCAAATATCAACAATTATGGGTTATAAGTAACATAAGTAAATTAATATTTGTTTTAATGCAATATTGTTGCAGTTAATTGTTTGATTTTTATATTTGCAATATTGTTGCGTTTAAATTTTTTCGCTCTAATTATTTAGTATTTCTAAATATATTTTTAGATTTGTCTAAAATTATATTTTAACACAGCTAATATTATGAAAAAACTATTTACACTATTTATTTTTTGTTTAACTGTAATAAATGTCTTTGCTCAAGATATTCTTTTAAAGGGAAAGGTTGAAAATAATGGTATTCCTATTCCGAAAGCCACTTTACGTATTATAGAGCTACAACGTTCGGCACAAACTAATGCTGATGGAGAATTTGGCTTTGTAGCATTACAGGCAGGTAAATATCAAATCCGTATTACGGCGGTGGGTTATAAAACCCAAGTAAATAAAATTGATGTTTCATCCGATACGGTGTTGAATTTTACGCTTGCAGAACAGAAGGAAGATTTAAAGGAAGTGGTTATCTCGGGAACAATGAAAGAGGTTTCTAAACTAGACAGCCCCGTTCCGGTAGAAATATATACCGCAAAATTTTTTAAGGCCAATCCAACACCTTCTGTTTTTGATGCCCTACAAAATGTAAACGGAGTGCGCCCACAATTAAACTGTAATGTATGCAATACCGGAGATATACACATTAACGGCTTGGAAGGCCCTTATACCATGGTAATGATTGATGGTATGCCCATTGTAAGTGGATTGTCGACCGTATATGGGCTGAGCGGTATTCCGCAATCGCTTATTGAGCGTGTAGAGATTGTAAAAGGCCCTGCATCTACTTTGTACGGTAGCGAAGCGGTAGGCGGTTTAATCAATATTATTACCCAAAAACCGAGCAATGCACCGATTTTTTCTGCCGATGTATTTGCAACGGGCTGGGGCGAGGTAAATACCGATTTGGCTACCAAGTTTAATGCAGGCAAAAAGGCACAATCGTTATTCGGACTGAATTATTTTAACTACCAAAACCCTATTGACAACAATGGCGATAATTTTACCGATGTAACCCTGCAAAACCGCATATCTATCTTTAACAAATGGAATTTCGACCGAAAAGATAATCGTTTGTTCTCGTTGGCAGGGCGTTATGTGTACGAAGACCGTTGGGGCGGCGAAATGAACTGGACAAAAGCCCACAGAGGTGGAGATGAAGTGTACGGCGAAAGCATTTATACCAAGCGTTGGGAGCTATTCGGCACGTACCAATTGCCCGTAAAAGAAAAAATACTGTTTCAGTTTAGTGCCAACGGGCATAACCAAAACTCGTACTATGGCGATACGCCCTACATGGGCGACCAATACATTGGTTTTGGGCAGTTTACATGGTTTAAAACCTTCGGCAAACACGATTTGTTGACTGGGTTAGCCTACCGTTATACCTATTACGATGATAATACGCCAGCAACCGCCAACGCAACCAATATTGATATTAACCAGCCTACAAAAACTAATTTGCCTGGCTTGTTTGTACAAGACGAAATTGCGCTGCACACCAACCACAAACTTTTGTTGGGTATGCGTTACGATTATAACTCGCTACACGGCAGTATTTTAACGCCACGCATCAACTATAAATGGAATTCGGATAATAAAAACAACGTACTGCGCCTGAGCTTTGGCAATGGCTATCGTGTAGCCAACGTATTTACCGAAGACCACTCGGCACTAACAGGCGCAAGAGAGGTGGTTTTTGCTAGCGAACTAAAACCGGAAACCTCGTGGAACGGAAACATCAACTTTGTGAAAAAAATATATACTGCAAATACTACCATAGGGCTCGATGCATCTGCTTTTTATACCTATTTTACCAATAAAATTATTCCCGATTACGATACCGATGCCAATAAAATCATCTATGACAATATTGAGGGCTATGCGGTTTCCAGAGGAATATCGTTGAATTTAGATGTGGTGTTTCCCAACGGCTTGAAAGTGCTTGCAGGTGCTACATTAATGGACGTTTACAATAGCGGAGCTGGCGTAAAAGAACGCCAAATGTTTGCCGAAAAATTTACGGGCGTATGGAATATTGGTTACACGTTTAACAAAATTGGCGTAACGGTTGATTATACGGGCAACTTATACGGCCCAATGCGTTTGCCTTTATTGAGCGATACCGACCCTCGTCGCGAATATTCGCCCGTGTGGAGTATACAAAATATTCAGTTGACCAAGAGAATAGGGTATAAGCTAGAAATATATGGCGGTGTAAAAAACCTGCTGAACTGGACACCCAACAAGGGAAACCCGTTTATTATTGCAAGAGCCAACGACCCTTTCGATAAAGATGTGATTTTTGACCCTAATGGGCAGGCCATAGTAACACCCAACAACCCGTACGGGCTAACTTTCGACCCATCGTATGTATATGGGCCAAATCAAGGTATAAGGGGATTTCTTGGATTGCGCTACACATTGAAGTAATTATTTTTTAAGGTTGGTTAGTCATCTATTTTTTCGCTTTTGTTTAAGAGAGATTGCTCCGCTTGCCAATAGGCGGGCGGGCAATTTTTGTTTTTTAGAAGCGCAATCGTAGTGCTACTATTATCGTTAGTCCCGCTTTTTGCTCCAAGTCCTCGCTCACTACGTTCGCTGTGGGCTTTCCGCTCCAATCGGGGCTATAAAAAGATGCTGTCATTACAATGGTTTACGGAGGGTCGTTATTGCGAACGTTATAAACACTTCAATCTACGCACTTTTCCTCACAGAAATAAACGTCTGTAAAACCACCGAAAGGATTACAAATGCTAAGCCTGCATAAAAAGCAGCGTTAACTTCTTTTCCTTCGTTAAAGAATATAAATGCGATAACGATAGCATAAACAGGTTCTAGGTTAAAAGTTAGGTTTACCGTAAATGCGGGTATCTTTTTCAGCACTTCGGCGAATATAACGTACAGCCCAACGGTACAGAAAAGCGCCAATAGAAGTAAAAATGTGGTGTCTTTTATATCGGGGAAGAAACTTGTTGCCGGGAAAAAGTGAAGATATACTGGCAACAAAGCTCCCAGGCCAACTGTTCCGCCAATCATTTGATAGTAATTGATGATTTTGCTGTCGTAGATTTTTACCAGTTTTTCGTTGTAAATGGTATAAAGTGCCGCAAAAGCTGATGAAATTACACCTAGTAAAATGCCTAATTGGTAAGATGTATCAAAATGGAATATGAGGCTGATGCCTAACAAGGTTAATGCGCTTAATAACAGTTCTGAAAACCGAAATTTTGTTTTATCTATTAATGGTTTAAAAACCGCTGTGAAAAAACTCGTTAAACAATAGCAGACCACACCTATGGAAATGTTTGAGTACTTTATGCTTGCGTAAAAAAACACCCAATGTATGGTAATGAGCAAGCCAACTTTGGCAATGTTAAATTTTTCTTTTGATGTTGTACGGTCGGGTGTGCGCAACAACTTTAAAATAAGAAAAAGAATAATAGCAGAAAAAAGTACCCTATACCATGTTAACAATCCCTCATTTAGTGAAATGAGCTTTCCAAAAACACCTGTAAAACCAGCAAGTATTACCGCAAAGTGTAATAATAAATACGATTTTTTCATAAAGAACTGCCAAAGGTAGGGTTTTCGGATTGCAAATCTGGAAGAGAATGGTTTTAAAATGTCCTATAACGGTTTACGGCTTGGCGTTTTTGGCAGCAATCAGGGAACGTCAGCCGCCATAACGCCAACCGATGTTGGTGGCTGCCCTTTTTGCAAACCTATTTTCAAGGTCTGTTAACCATTTTACTCTCTTTTCTTGGCTAACAGATTTCACAGAAGCAAAACTTATCCAATTGAGATTTTTGTAGCCCATTGTTTTGAAAACGCTTTTTATCATTACCTTTTTAATTAAATTTCCAATAAGCAAAGAGTACATTATTTTCGGCTTGTTCATTGTCGTAATTACTGTTACACTTTTCAGGTTTTTCAAAAGCGGAACTAATCCAAAACCTCTTGGGTGGTGGTTATACGCAACGCCTGGACTTAAAACTCTGTCAATAAAACCTTTGGTTGTTGCTGGCATTATGTCCCACCAAATCGGGAAAATAAAAATCAGGTTGTCGGCTGTTTTCAAACGTTCGTTGTAGTCTATTACTTGTGGGTCAATGGGTTTGTGCTCAACAAATGCTTTTAGGTCTGCCTTTGACATTACAGGATTAAATCCGTCATTGTCAAGGTGCATTAAGTCAATTTCGTGATTTGCTTTTTGAAGCCCTTTTGTTACCGCTTTTAGGATTGCGTTGCAGTAACTTCCCTCGTAAGGATGATTGAATACGATTACTGTTCTCATTTTTTACTGTTTAAATACAGTGCAAAATTGAGAAGTCAATACGCTATCGGACGATAACAATTGTAAAGAAATGCTTTGCTGTTAAAATTATCGTCTGTTTCTAATTCTGCTTAAAGAAACAGATGTAATTCCTAAATAAGAAGCAATGTAATGTTGTGGAACTCGTTGTAAAATTTCGGGATGTTTCTCGATTAGTTCTTTGTAGCGTTTTTGAGGATTATTTTTAAGAAACGAGTAGAAAAGTTGCTGAGCTTGAAAAAGACGTTTGAACAAATGCTTTTCAATTTCCTTTCCCAATTCGGGCGAATTTTCTAAAATACTCTGAAAATCCTTTTGTGAAATAGTCTGTAAAATACAAGGTTCTAAACTTTCTATGGTATATAAACTCGGTTGGTTTGTCCTGAAACTTTCGATAGAGGAAACGCTGTCGCCCTCGAAGAAAAATTGAGTTGTTATTTCTTTGCCGTCATTGTTTACCCAAGTCCGCAAACACCCTTTTTCGATAAAGAACATTGTTTTTGAAATTTTTCCTTCAGCTAATAAAATTGTCTTTGCAGGAATTTCCTGCCGTTTAAAATATTGGCTGAATTTTTCCCATTTGCTTTTCATTTTTTAGTCGTCTGTTTGTTTATGCACGGTCGTCATAGAGTTGCCACCAACTAGCGTATTTGTGTAATACTATTGCGCCAATCCATCCTAAAATAGTGAAATTGACGTAACTTTTTTCTAATATAAGCAAACAAATGAGGATAGCAGACGCATAAGAATGAAAATTAACCCAAAAGCACTTCTTTTGTCTTTTAAACCCGATTGAAGTGAAAAGCCCACAGTGTAGCGTAGCGGAACGAGAACTTGAAACGAAAAGCGGGACTATCAGTAAATAGTAGCAGAAAGTAGCTTTTCAGAAAACACTACCTCACAATTAAAACAGGAATATCCACTTTGTGCCTTACCGAATCTACCGTAGTGCCGAATATTAAATCTTTTAAGCCTTTGTGCCCATGTGCGCCCATTACCAATAGCTCCAATTTGTTAGTATTACTGATTTCGGCAATTGCTTTTGCCGTACCGCCAAAGCCAATGTGCGGTGTGGCATGATAGCCCAAATCGGCTAGGTTTTGCTGGTATTTTTTCAGATTATCGGTGTCCGATTGCGTTTCGTGGTCCATTGCTGTTTTACCATGATAACGGGCTGCGGCAGTTTCAACTACGTGGATAAGGTAATAATGGGCATCTTTTCCACCTTGTATCAAGGCATGGCGAATGGTATTGCGGTCGTTTTTGGAAAAGTCTACTGTGATGCCAATTTTGGTGTAATTGATTTTTTCTATGTTTGCAATAGCCAAGGCATCGCCATGCGGAACATTTCTTTCCCCTCGTTTTCTATGGATTAACGGATAAACAAAAATATAGGCAAGCAATAAACCTATGAGAATGGTAATTGGCAGCACAATAACATAGATATACCACGAATTGGCGGATGCGTTCATCCAACCCGAAATTTCCTCGATAACCAACTTGATATTAAGCGCAACAATTACCACTGCGCTCAGCCAAGCCAATATTTTTACCCAAGTTTTAATGGTAAATTCTTTCATTTCCTTTTTATCGGAATTAAGGTGGATTAATGGAATAATGGCAAAACCTAACTGTAAACTCAATACTACTTGGCTCAAGATGAGCAGACCGCCCAAAGCATCATCACCAAAGTACAGGATGGTGAAAAATGCAGGGATAATGGCTAACAAACGAGTGATTAACCGGCGTAACCAAGGTTGTATCCTTAAATTTAGATGTCCTTCCATCACGATTTGCCCGGCAAGTGTGCCTGTAACGGTAGAACTTTGTCCGGCGGCAATTAGGGCAATGGCAAATAGGGCAGGAGCTACGTTGCCGAAAATATTGGTGAGCAATTGGTGGGCATCCTGTATTTCGGCCACTTCGTGGAAACCGTTTTTGTAAAATGCCGCCGCTGCTAAAATTAAGATAGCCGCATTTACAAAAAATGCCAAGTTTAACGCAACCGCAGTATCTATAAAGTTAAATTTTAAAGCCTCTTTAATTCCCTTGTTATCACGCTCAAATTTGCGGGTTTGTACCAATGAAGAATGCAGGTAAAGATTATGTGGCATTACCGTAGCACCGATAATACCAATGGCAATGTAAAGTGCTTCACCACCTAACATGGAGGGCTCAAAACCTCTGGCAATTTCTTTCAAAGATGGTTCTACAATAAACATTTCTACCAAAAAGGAAAGCCCTACTATAAATACCATGGAAACAATAAAGGCTTCCATTTTTCGCATGCCTTTATTAAGTAGAAAAAGCAGCAATACGGTATCGAAAATGGTAATGGAAATACCCCAAATTAACGGCAAGCCGAAAAGCAGGTTTAAACCAATGGCCATACCAATAATTTCGGCCAAATCGCAGGCAATAATGGCGGTTTGTGCCAAAACGAACAGCGGAAAATTAACCCATTTGGGGTAGGTGTTTCGTGATGCCTGTGCCAAATCCAAGCCCCGTACAATACCTAAACGGGCACTTAACGATTGTAGTAACAAGGCAATTAAATTGGACATTAACAGTACCCAAATTAGTTGGTAGCCAAATTTGCTGCCTCCGGCAATATCGGTAGCCCAATTGCCCGGGTCCATATAGCCAACGCTAACCAGATAGGCGGGACCTAAAAAAGCTAATATCCTCCGCCAACCTTTTTTTTGATTAGTAGCCACGCTTTGGTGCACTTCGCTTAGGGATTGTTTTTCGGCCATTAGTTTTTGGTAATTAAAATATGTTTAGCTACTTCTCTGCTGATGTTTGTTTTTTGTTGCTCAAAGTCAACGCTCTCAACAGTTAGTTCTACCGAACCGTCAAACGTTAAAACTTCTATAATTTCGACACGTTTGCCCAAGGTTAGTCCCAGTTTTTCCAGATGTTTAAGAAATGCCGATGAATGCTCGCTAACACCTGTTATAGTTCCTTTGTCGCCGGGTTGTAGTTTGCTGAGCTTAACAAAGGTCATTTCTTCAAAATTGCCGTGTTTGTCGGGAATGGGGTCGCCGTGTGGGTCTACTTTTGGATAATCGAGAAAACTATCCAAACGTTCTATCAACAAAGTAGATTGGATATGTTCCAGTTCCTCTGCCACTTCATGCACTTCGTCCCATTTAAAATTGAGCTTATCAACTAAAAATACTTCCCACAACCTGTGTTTTCTAACAATATTGACAGCGGTTTGCTTGCCTTTTTCGGTAAGGGTTACACCTTGATATTTCACATAGTTGACCAAACCTTTTTCCGACAGTTTTTTAATCATATCGGTTACCGAGGCAGCTTTGGTCTGTATACGCTCTGCAATAGCATTGGTTAATACCGGATTGCTGATTTCCGATAAATGATAAATGATTTTCAGATAGTTCTCTTCGGTGTACGACTGCATTTTTGGTTTTCTAATTCATAATTTAGACAAATCTAAAAATTATAAATAAAATATTAGCTAATATTTTACATTAATTTTAGAATAAAATTTTGTGAGTACACTTTCTATGTATACCTTTGATAATTCAATCAAAATAAGGTATGGCATTAGAATTAGATAAAATCGATTTCAAAATCTTAAAGTTATTACAAGAAAACGGCAGGATTACAAATTTGCTTTTGTCGCAAGAAATAGGTTTATCGCCAGCACCAACTTTAGAGCGTGTAAGAAAGTTGGAAATGTCGGGTTATATTAAAAGTTACCATGCTTTGGTTGACGAGGAAAAACTGGGCTTGGGCATTAAAACTTTTATTCAAATCCAGCTCGATTTTCACAAGAACAATACCATTCAAATCTTTTTGGACGAAGTAAACCAAATTAAGGAAGTAACGGAATGCCACCATGTAACAGGTCAGGCAGATTTTCTGTTAAAGGTTTATGTGAGCGACATCAAATCGTACGAGCGTTTGATTATGGAGAAAATCAGTAAGATTTCCGTAGTGAAAACCTTCCAAACGATGATGATTATGTCTACTACCAAGAAAGAGCCAATTGTACCGTTGGAATACTAGTCAGTCCCAAAGGGATGCCTTTGGCATTGGCAGTTTTTAGTTTGGTACACGGTTACAATCGTAATTCGTATCCCAATAGCTATCGGGACTAAAATCGTAAATTAGCTTAACTGCCAATTAATAGGTTCTTTTCCCTCTTTTTTAAGTATTTCGTTGGTTTTGGAAAAAGGTTTAGAACCAAAAAATCCACTATGTGCTGAAAAAGGTGAAGGGTGCGCAGATTTGATGATAAAGTGCTTGCTTTTGTCTATCAATACTTCTTTTTGTTTGGCGTAACTTCCCCATAGGATAAATATCAAACCCTCTCTTTTTTCCGAAAGTTCAGTAATTACTTTATCGGTAAACTGTTCCCAACCTTTATTTTGATGCGAACCTGCGGTATGTGCCCTTACCGTTAGCGTAGCGTTTAATAATAATACCCCTTGGTCTGCCCAAGAGGTAAGCTCTCCGTGATTTGGGATTTTAAAATCTGGAAACTCATCCGAAAGTTCTTTATAGATATTTTTGAGTGATGGGGGCGGAGTTACTCCTTTTTGAACAGAAAATGAAAGCCCGTGAGCCTGGCCAACACCGTGATAAGGGTCTTGCCCTAAAATTACCACCTTCACTTTGTCAAAAGGCGTATGTTTAAAAGCGTTGAAAATATCCGTTCCTTTTGGATAAATCGTATACCCGGCCTGCTTTTCTTGTTGTAGAAAATCTTTAAGCGCTTTCATATAAGGTTTGTCAAACTCTGCACCCAATACCTTTAGCCAACTTGGTTCTAAATCTACTGCCATATTATTTTTTTGAGGTCAAAATTTCAATCAAATCTAATTCTAGGCTTTTCTTAGGAGATTCAACAATACGACCAACCTCTTTGCCTTTTTCATCGATTACCACAAAAGTAGGCACTCGCTGTATATTTAAATCGTCAATTAAACCGTTTTCAGCTTTTTTAGCACCATCAACGGCAATAAATTCAATATTGCTTTCCTTTACGTTTAGTGCATCGGTAATTTTTAAAAAATGAGGTACTTGAAACTTGCTGTCGCCGCACCATGTGCCTAAAACCACCTTAATTTTTTTATCTTTTATTAATTTGGTAAGCTCTGGCAGCGATGCAGAATCAACCTTATAATTTTCATAATTGGCATCGTAGCTGGCCTTAAATTCGGGGAAGCTCACCAAACCCTCTCTTGAACATTCGTTTAACATGATTTGTTTATGTTTAATCTGGTCTTCTAACTTTTTATTGATTTCTTGGGCATTTGCCGAAATAAAAAACAGCCCCATTACAATTATAAACGCGTACTTCATTATTATCTAATTTTTGTTGAAATTATAAATTAAATCGCATTTTATCCTATATAAAACCGATATTTGCAAGAAATATTGAAAAACTATGTCAAATTTAGTACGCCTGATTATAGGCTTTGCTTTACTTGGTGCGGCAGTTGCACTTTTTGTTTTTGGTCACTGGGGCTGGGGTATACCAACCGTATTGTTCAGCGTATTTGTTTTTATCACTTATTTCTATAATGAAAACATGTTGATAGCGCAATGGTATTTGCGTAAGGATAATATGCCAAAAGCAGAAGCATTTTTAGGAAGGATAACCAATTACGAGAAGCAATTGAACAAAATGCAGCATGGTTATTATAATCTGTTATTGGGCTTAATGGAATCGAGAAAAGCTCCGATGAAGTCTGAAAAATACTTTAAAACAGCTTTAAGTTTAGGTTTGCACATGGACCATAATGTGGCATTGGCAAAGTTAAGTTTGGCAGGTATTGCCATGGCAAAACGTAACAAACGCGAAGCGCAGATGTATTTAACAGAAGCTAAGAAAGCAGATAAGAATAAATTGTTGGCCGACCAGATTAAGCAGATGAAAGACCAATTGGGTATGTTGGATAAGCAACAACAAGTGCGTTACAGCCACAAGTAAAATTTAAAAACTTTCAAAAAGTACAAACATTGTCACATTGAGCTTGTCGAAATATATTTCTAACCACTGAAAAGGCTTCGACAGGCTCAGCCTGATAGTTTAATCGTAGTTTGTTTATTTATCGCAAAGGCGGTCAAAATTTTCTTCAAAAGCAGCATCTGTTCTGCTTATTAAATCATCTTCCTCTTCCATTCTTCTTTTGCTAAAAAACAATTCTTCCGCTTGTATGCGTTTAATTAATTGACGAATAAGCGATAAGTCAAAAGTATCTTTGCTTAATTTAATGCAGTATTCGTTTTCCGTAATTTCTATGCTCGAACTATTCATTTCAACTTAAATTTTAGTACGGTACTAAAATAAAAAAGGCTTGTAAATATAAGTCTACAAGCCTTTTAAGTTTTTATTAAACTATTGTTAACTTATTTATGCTCTAAAAACAACCCCTCATCAGTTTTAGTTACCTTCAATAAGTTTTTACCAGTTAGAGCCTTCAAAGTAGTATCCCACTTTTTATTGCTCCAATCTGCTAATTGAGCTTTTACATCACTTAATAGTTGTTGCTCACTTTCCTTTACTAAACCAAACAGTTCACTTTCTTCAGCAGTAAGCTCAATTTTCTTTTTCTCTGGGCGCATCTGAGGGAAGAACAGCACCTCTTGTATGGTCGATTGGTCAGTCATTAACATCACCAATCTATCAATACCGATACCCAAACCCGAAGTAGGAGGCATGCCGTATTCTAAAGCACGAACAAAATCATCGTCCATTGCCATGGCTTCATCATCCCCTCTGGCCGCCAATTTCAATTGGTCTTCGAAACGCTCTTTTTGGTCAATCGGGTCGTTTAGTTCCGAGTAGGCGTTGGCAATTTCCTTACCATTTACAAAAAGCTCGAAACGCTCTACCAAGCCCTCTTTGCTGCGGTGTTTTTTGGCAAGAGGTGTCATTTCAATAGGATAATCGGTAATGTAGGTAGGCTGAATTAAATTAGCTTCCACTTTCTCTCCAAAAATCTCATCAATCAGCTTGCCACGTCCCATGCTATCATCAATCTCGATGCCCAAATTTCTACAAGTCTGCGCAATTTCAGTTTCGCTCATGGCAGAAACATCAATGCCAGTGTATTTTTGTATCGATTCGTACATCGTTAAACGCTCATACGGGCCTGCAAAATCAATCTCATGTTCGCCAACTTTAACCGCCGATGTGCCGTGAATAGCCAACGCCACTTTTTCCAGACATTCCTCAACCATACCCATCATCCACACGTAGTCTTTGTAGGCTACATAGATTTCCATCGAGGTAAATTCAGGATTGTGCGTTCTGTCCATACCCTCGTTGCGGAACATCTTGCCGAACTCATAAACTCCATCAAATCCGGCAACAATCAGCCTTTTTAGATAAAGTTCATTGGCAATGCGTAAATACAAAGGCATGTCCAAAGTATTATGGTGAGTAGCAAATGGACGGGCAGCAGCACCGCCATGTACAGGCTGTAAAATAGGTGTTTCTACTTCCATCCAGCCTTGGCTGTCGAAATAGTTGCGCATGGTATTAATCACTTTAGAGCGATTAATGAAAATCTTTTTATAGTCGGGGTTTACCGTTAAATCCACATAACGCATTCTGTAACGCAGTTCTGGGTCGGTAAAACCATCGAAAATATTGCCATCATCATCACGTTTTACCACAGGCAACGGTTTTAACGATTTCGCCAATACCGTTAACGAAGTAACATGAACCGAAATCTCGCCAGTTTGCGTAGTGAAAACGTAACCCTTAACGCCAATATAATCGCCAAGGTCTAACAGTTTTTTAAATACAGTATTGTATAAAGTCTTATCTTCATCAGGACACAAATCATCACGTTTCAGATAAAGTTGTACCCTGCCCGTAGAATCCTGCAATTCGGCAAACGAAGCACTTCCCATAATACGGCGGGTCATCAATCGCCCTGCAATGCTGATGTTCTTATAAGCAGTTTTATCTCTTTCGTAATTTTCGTTGATATCTGCGGCGTAGGCATTAATTTCAAAAGCCTCGGCAGGGTATGGGTCAATGCCCAATTCGCGGAGTTGTTTTAGCGAATCACGTCTTTGTATTTCCTGTTCTGATAGTCCTATACTCATTCTGAGAAATTTTTGCAAAAGTAGTAAAATTTTTGCGTCATTGCCATTTGTGTAAGCCGTTAATATTGCGTCATGCTGACCTGTACGAAGTGGAAAGCTACGAAGTAAATTTATTTCAGCATCTATACATTAATTAGAAAAGCAAATTGGTGCTACTATTTATGCAAGTCGGGCTATACGCTGTATCTTTTTGTTTAGCCATCCTGTTATTCCGAGAAACGAGGAATCTATCTCTGAAGTGCTTTAACTCACAGATCCTTCACTAGCGTTCAGGATGACAGCCATAAAAACAAAAAGGATGCCGCTACTATCCCGTTTAGGTGGCAAAATGTACTGCAAAGTTGAAAATCCCTACTTCAAAGGCAAATGCACTTCTGCCAACATACACCTTGCACTACCGCCACCATTTTGTTCAATAGTATAAAGAGGTGCGGTAACAATCCTGCTGAAAGTTTCCAGTTTGGTAATTTGTGTGCCGTGTAAAGATTTTAATGCTTGTTGCGACATAATGAGCAAGCTCTCACCATTTTTATTCTTTACTTCAAGCATATTGCCTGCAAAGTGGTTCATCTGCTCAAAGCCTATTTCTATGATTTCCTTTTCTGTAATTTTTATCTCGTTAAGCACATAGTCGCGTTCATGTTCATCAGCAATACTTTCGCTGCAAATTACCACATATTTTTCGGCTACGCACATCATTACGTTGGTATGGTAAATGGGGTAGTGGTTTTGGTCGGTGGCGTGAAAAGAAACCGCCCGATAGCCCGATAGCATACAGAAATTTCGCAAAGCTTCGGCATCTGTACGTACACTGATGCAGGCATATGCAATTTTATTTTCCCTGTCCAATACCATGCTGCCCGTACCTTCCAAAAAGGCATTTTGTTGTTCGAAAAAACTTAAATCGGAGATATGATTTACTTCAAATCTTTTGCCTAGTTCTTCAATAATATCTTTTCTGCGTTCTAACCTTCTATTTGGCGAATGCATGGGATAAAGAAACACAGAGCCGTCATCATGAAATGAAACCCAATTATTGGGAAATATCGAATCGGGTGTTTCTGGTGCTAAAGTGTCGTTAACAACAGTTACATCTACACCATTATCACGCAGTATATTTACAAAGCCATCAAATTCTGCCAACGCTTTTTGTTGTACATCAGCTTGTTCGCCAGCAATTTGAAATTTGTTGTCGCCTGCCGTTTGTTCGTTGAACTTAAAATCAACGGGACGTATCATGAGAAGGTGTGAAGTTGTCTGCATAATAGTTAAAAGTATAAGGTTAAAGGTTTAAAGTTTTGGGTGGATATTTTTTACTTTCACCTTTTTACTTTGAACTTAATTCATCCCTCAAAATCGGCAAGCTCATACAGTGAAAACCACCCCTTGCTCTCGATAGCTCTGCTGATGGCATTAATACCAAAGTATCTGTTAAAGTTTCTACATTAACTTTTCCGCTTTCCAAATCTTGTATCAAATCCTGCACTTTTACCACATTAAATCCACTTTGCTTAAAGGCATCCACAGTTTTATCGTTGCGGTCGTAGCCCAAGACAACACCTTCCTTTAATGCCAAAAGGTTACAAGAGTCAGTCCATTGTTCGCGACTATCATAAGGAAAAGTGTTGCCGCCGCTATAAATGATTTTGGTAGACGTAGTGCTGCCCAAATCGTTACGGCTAATATCATTTAACAAAGCTTCTACGTGTTCAAAAACCTTTGGTTTGCCGGGTTTATCTTTATGAAATTGTATAGCCGTGGTTGCCTCCAGTTTTTCAGGTTCTTTCAAGAAATGTATCGGCTCGTTGGCATTATACGCAGGACTATGGGCGATACTGTGCAAAATCACCCAAGTATCTCGTTTTACCTGCGTGAAAACCGTATCTAAGTGCATGTAGTCGCGTTTGGCTGGGATTTTTACTATGGTTACTTTTTCAACTACGTTGTTTTCGAACAATAGCTTAATCGCTTCGTTGGCACCTTCTTCCGATGTACGCTCGCTTACGCCAATCAGCACATGGTTAGGAGCAACTATCATTACATCGCCGCCCTCTAAAGTAGTACGAAAGGCAGGCTCATCACCAGGGCGTAAAAAATGCTGTGTAGGGTCGGGAATTTCAATGATATTATCTCTGTAAGCCTCAAAAAACGGATGGTTGAAGAAAATATAACGCATCAACATCGTTTCGCGAACACGGGCTTTTTTGGCAGGTTTGTTCAACAGGATGTGGTTATTGATAGTTGTGCCCACATCACGGGTAAAAATCAAATTCGGTATAGGCGCAAAAATCATGGTATCATCGGCCATAGTGCCCGAAATAAAAATCTCTGCCAGTTCCTTAGGGTCGGTTGAGGTTAGTTTTAACTGCAATTTATAAGTACAGCCTTCAATGGCACAAACCGCTGCCGTCAGTTTTTTGCGGATATACTCATCAGCCAAAATATCAGCCAATAAATTTTGCAGTTCAATAACATTTTCAGAATTATGAAAATCGGGATGGTTTGGCTTGTAGAAACCTCGGTTGGCTTCTTCACTATCTATTTCCGCTAATTTTCCCTTAATTTTTTCAGGGTCTAGGAAATACATCAGCAACTTAGTGTAATAATCGTACTCGCCCTTGCGAATGGTATTCAAATGTACAATGTCCTCAAATAACCAATCTTGCGCCTTAGAAGGTACAACCTTACCTAAGCCACTATCGGGACTGTGTACCAACAGTTTCCTTAACCGTCCAATTTCCGTAGTTACGCCTATTTTAAATCCGCTCTTAACGCTCTCAAAAACGCTCTCGTTGCTCATGCTCCTATCAATTTGGTATTGTTACAAAGCTATTCTTTTTTTTGAAAGTACCTAGTTGTTTAGAAGGCTTTGGTTGACTAGTTTTTTGAAAAACAATAGTAGCGCTGCTAAAAAGATGTAGTTCGGCTTTTCGTTGCAATCTTTTTTGCTCCTCCTGCCGTCATTTCGAACGATAGTGAGAAATCTTCAATTGAAGCTACTTTTTAACAGATTTCTCCTCGTTCCTCGTCGAAACGACGTAGCAAAAAAGGTATTTCCACTACAATCGGGTTTAGGGAACTTAAACCTGTGCTAGCCTTAACTTAAAGGTTGGCAGTTTTGCCATAGTCTTCCTCTTAACGATGTTGGTCAATAAGAATGTTATTTCCATCGGGGTCGGTCAAGGTGATGTAAGCAGGTCCTTCTGATTGTGTATCTGCTTTAGAAGTTAATTCTATGCCAGCATTTAACAAATGTTGTTGAATTACCCTCACATTATCAAATTCTTCTAAATTTTGGGCGTTGCCATCCCAACCTGGATTAAAAGTAATAATATTGCCTTCAAACATTTCCTGAAAAAGACCTATTACTGCATTTTCATTTTTTAGAACAATCCATTTTTGGTCAATATTGCCACCTTTATAAATAAAGCCTAATTTCTCATAAAAATCTTTTGATTTATGAATGTCTTTTACCGCAAGACTTATAGAAAATGCACCTAATTTCATATCGTAGTATTTTTTGTTTTTCGTTTTAAAATCAATGAACTGATAAGAGTTACAATTAACCCAACTGGTAAAATTTCTGCATAGGTCATCATTGCATTAAAGAATGGATTTTTGTACATCTTGGTAAATTCTGCCATTTCTTTTGCTTTGCTTTCTATTTCTGCCGTTGTTGCTCCGCTTGCTTTCATATTTTCAAGTTCCTGTGAACCATATTTTTCCATAAAATCGGGCATGAAGAAAAAATAGCATATCAGCCATGAAACAACATAGATGGTTGAGGCAATCAATACAATCAGAATCCCAATTTTAAAGGCTTTTCCAAAACTGATAACACCATTGTTAAATTTATCGCGGTAATTGCGTATACCCACAAATACCATCGAAAATGCAATCAGCATAGAAGCATAGCCGATAAGCATGCTTGTATTCCAGTTTACATTGCCTTCGCAATGACTGTAATAATTCATTGAAAACAGCATTATAACTGAAACGATAATGCCTGAAATAAATCCGTAGATAATAATGTTCTTTTGCATTTTTTGAAATTATTGGTTAGTGCAAATGTGAAAAAAGCAAGTTTATTTTTGGTTATACTTTCGGCTATTTTTGAGGTTTTTTACTCAAATTCATACTAAAGTATAATTACTTTAAGAGATGATTTTCAGTTTCTTGGCTTTTTCAACTGCTTGTGTCCTTCTTTTTACATCCAGTTTTTCAAAAAGATTTTGATTGTGTGCCTTCACTGTGCTTAATGAAACAAAAAGTTGTGATGCTATTTCTTGATTACTATATCCTTTTGCCAAAAGTGCTAAAACCTCTAATTCTCTTTTGCTCAATTCAAGTTCGACAATAAGTGAGGTATTCTGGACAAAATTTTCGGGTTTTTCAATGTAAATTTCTTTTTCGATAATAACTGTTTCAATTTTAGGTTTTGACAGTTTAAGAGCAAGCCAAATCCCTAATGCAGTAAATAAAATAGCAATGAGTCCGATATAAATTTCATATGAATGTTCAAAAATGATGAACCTAAGTTCTAACCATTTTAACAACAATAAAAGCAAAGCCAAACTAATCCCATAGATGATGTTTGTTTTGTTATTGAGAAATGTGTTTTTATTAATAGCCATAAATTTTGTCGAGTTGGTTTTTTCAGCAGCACTGCAACTAATTCCCGAATTTACGAAGTCCCTCAAAATATCTCAATCATATTTGTTTAACCAACCAAATTAATGTTTTGTTGTTGTTGCGTATAACTGCTACAATTAAACAATTCAGCAATTAATCAATGATTAAAAAATTAATCAACAATCATCTATCTTTGCGCTTATGAATTTTATCGTAGCTGGCGCAATTAAGGCCATTAAAGGATTATATGGACAAGATGTTGCCGAAAATGTAATTAACCTACAAGAAACACGTAAAGAATTTGAGGGGCAAGTAACTATTGTGGTGTTTCCTATGGTGCGGTTTTCTAAGAAATCTCCCGAAGAAACAGCCAATGATATTGGTAGCTTTTTACAGCAAAATGTAGCCGAAGTAGTAAGTTTTAACGTGGTAAAAGGTTTCCTAAACCTAAGCATTGCGGAAAGCTATTGGATAGATTTGTTTAACAATACACTGTTACAACCAAATTTTCTTGCGGTTAAGCCTCGTGGCGAGAAAGTGATGGTAGAATATTCATCGCCAAATACCAATAAACCTCTGCACTTAGGACATGTGCGCAATAATTTGTTGGGCTACTCCGTTTCGGAACTTCTAAAGGCAGATGGTTACGATGTGATAAAGGTGAATTTGGTGAACGATAGAGGTATCCACATTTGCAAATCGATGCTGGCTTGGCAAAAATGGGGCAACGGCGAAACTCCAGAAAGCTCTGGAATTAAAGGCGACCATTTGGTAGGTAAATACTATGTAGTTTTCGACAAAGAGTATAAAAAGGAAATTGACGAGCTAAAAGCGCAAGGACAAACCGAAGAAGAAGCAAAGAAAAACGCTATTTTGATTAAAGAAGCTCAACAAATGCTCTTGAAATGGGAGCAAGGTGATGTCGAAGTGGTTGCGCTTTGGAAAAAAATGAACGGTTGGGTGTACGAAGGTTTTGATGTTACCTATAAAAAACTGGGTGTAGATTTCGACAAATACTACTACGAGAGCAATACTTATTTATTGGGAAAAGATACCGTTGAGGAAGGTTTGGCAAAAGGTGTTTTCTTTAAAAAAGAAGACGGCTCGGTGTGGATTGATTTAACCGCCGATGGCCTCGACCAAAAATTGGTTTTGCGTGCCGACGGCACTTCGGTGTACATTACCCAAGATTTGGGGACTGCCCAAATGAAATATGACGATTTTAAAATGGATAAATCTATTTATGTAGTAGGCAACGAGCAGGATTACCATTTTAAAGTGTTGTTCTTAATTTTAGAAAAACTGGGCAAAAGTTGGGCAAAAGGTTTGTACCACCTTTCGTATGGTATGGTAGATTTGCCTAGTGGTAAAATGAAAAGTAGAGAGGGAACGGTAGTAGATGCCGATGATTTGATTGCCGAAATGGTAGCTACGGCCAAACAAAAAACAGAAGAACTAGGCAAAACCAACGATTTCTCAGAAGAGGAAAAGGAAGAATTATACAGTACCATTGGTTTGGGTGCTTTAAAATATTTCTTGCTAAAAGTAGAACCTAAAAAGCGTTTGCTGTTCGACCCGGCAGAATCGATAGATTTTCAAGGCAATACTGGGCCGTTTATCCAATACACTCACGCCCGTATCAAATCGTTATTGAGCAGGGCTACCTATCAATTTGTCGAAGCAAATAGTGAGCAAATTAAACTGACACCAACCGAATTGGATATGATTATGCTATTATCGAAATATCCAACAGAAATTTCGGAAGCGGCAAAGGCTTATAGTCCCGCCTTTATTGCCAATTATTTATATGAAGTGGCGAAGTTGTTCAACAAGTTTTACCACGAAGTACCTCCAATTATTAAAGAGGAAGATGCTGCGGTGAAACAACATCGTTTAAATATCTGTAAACTTTCGGCCGAAGTGATTAAATCTGGAATGGCTATTTTGGGTATCCAAGTACCGGAAAGAATGTAGTGATTTATTGCATTATAAAAAAATAAAGAAGCGCTTAAGATTTTATCGAGCGCTTTTTTTGTATAATTTTAGTTTTTTAGGTCGTTGATTTTCTTTTTTGAGTCTATTAAAACAGACCATTTGTTCAGAAAATTTATAACCAATCCAGATGTTACGAAAAAACCTTTTTCTATTTTATTTATTAATCACTATTAGTATCGGTGCATTTGCACAGCAAAAAAATGTCGATATACTTATTAAAAACGCATACGTATTTAATGGCGATGGGAAAGATTCGATACTTGTCAACGTAGGTATCACCGGAGAACGCATTACCTATATCGGTAAAGAAGAATTAAAAGCTAAAGAAGTTATTGATGCCAAAGGCAAGTTTGTAGCGCCCGGCTTTATAGACCCTCATACCCACGCCGATAGATGGATAGCAGACCGCAAAAGAAACGACATGTTAGCATGGTTGTATCAGGGCGTAACCACTGTGTTTGCAGGTAACGATGGGTTTGGTCCTTACAAAATAGAGCAAAAGACAAAGGAGTTCGAAGACATTGGCATGGGAACAAACTTTGCCCTTTTTGTAGGTTTTGGACCAGTTAGACAAGCCATATTGGCTAACAACAACGTAACGCCTACGGCCGACCAATTAGAACAGATGAAAAATATGGTGGCACAGGGTATGCAAGAGGGTGCTATTGGTTTCAGTACCGGATTAATTTATCTACCGCAAATGTTTTCGAAAACCAGCGAGGTAGCCACACTATATAAAGAGGCCGCAAAATATAATGCCGTTTATGATACCCACATGCGCAACGAAGGCGATAAGGTAGAAGAAAGTGTTGACGAAGTATTGAACATAGGCGACCACGTAAATTTGCCGCTGCATATTTCGCATATTAAAATTGCGGGCGAGGGCAATTGGGGCAAAGCCGATGCTATCATTAGTAAAATAAGCAAAGCAAGGGCAAAAGGCATTAATATTACGGCCAATCAATACCCGTTTGTAGCTTCTATGACCAGTTTAAAGGCTACGCTTATGCCGGCTTGGGCGCAAGAAGGCGGCAGTAAAAAAACATTGGAACGTTTTGAAAATGATACTGATTTGGGGCGTATTAAAAATGCCTTAGCCAAAAAAAGTGATGATGTTTATAAACGCATTATCGTGATGTCGAAGAATAATAAACTGGCTCAAATAGCAGGCAAATCTGTTTACGATATCGCCCAAATGTGGAACAAGTCCAACGAAGATGCAGCCATTGATATCTTTAAAATGGATATAGCCGTTTCGTGCGTCAACTTCTCTATGAGTGAAGATGATGTGGTAAAACTGATGAAACAACCTTGGGTAATGACTGGTTCTGATGGAGGCGGACAGCATCCACGTACTTATTCTACTTTTACCCGTATCATAGAAGAATACGTACAAAAACGTAAATTGATGTCGTTATCTTGGGCCATACACAGAGCAACAGGGCTTACTGCCACCATCTTTAACTTAAAAGATAGAGGATTTATTAAGGAGGGTTACTATGCCGACCTCATCGTTTTCGATCCTAAAAATGTGAAGGCCAATTCTACTTTTCCAGAACCGGAGCGATATTCTGAGGGGATGGATTACGTTTTTGTAAACGGCGTGAAAGCGGTTGACAAGGGTAAAAAAACAGGGAATCTAGCAGGGAAAATCATCAAAAAACAATAAACAGTTTTCAGTTATCAATTGGCAGTTTGTCAGACTGAGCCTGTCGAGGTCCAGCAATAAAACAATAAACAAATGAAATATAACAAAATCTTATGCCTATCGCTTGCCGCGTTGGCATTTTCGTGTAAGCAAAAAAGTAATAATGGAGAATTTAACCTCGATCCAAAGAGTGAAACTTATGCCATAGAGAAAGATATTTTAACCAGCGATACCAGTTTCTATTATATCGATGCCAAAAACTATTTTAAGGATGAAAATCCTAACGAATTGGCTATCGGGGTTTTCGATTCGGGTACTGGCGGTCTAACCGTTTTAGATGCTTTGGTACGTTATGATAAGAACAATAATGCCACCCAAGCCGATGGCGAAGATGGCCAACCGGATTTTAGCAAGGAAAATTTTATTTATCTGGGCGACCAAGCCAACATGCCCTATGGCAATTATTTCGCTACCGGAAAGACCGATTTGTTAAAGGAACATGTTATTAAAGACGTACAGTTTTTGCTAGGGCAGAAATACTATGCCACTGCCAACGATAATACCTTTAAAACCGATAAGCAGAAAATAAAAGCCATTGTAATAGCTTGCAATACGGCAACCGCTTATGGTCAGGCAGATGCCGATGCTTTTATGGCCCGTACAGGATTGAATATCCCTGTTATAGGCGTTATTGATGCAGGCACAAGAGGAACTTTAAAGCAATTTGGCAAAGACGAAAGTGGTGCTGTTGGCGTGTTTGCTACCGTGGGTACAATAGCTTCTAACGGTTATGGCAAAAATATTCAAAAAATGGCCAAAGAATTGGGATACACAGGCGATATCCAAATCTTTAACCAAGGTGGGCATGGCGTGGCCGAAGCTGTTGATGAAGAACCCGATTTTATCAATAGAAAGGCAACCGCTCCCCGTGGCGATTACAGAGGACCATCGTTAACCAGTAAAGAATTTCCTATCGATAAAACTTTGATGGATGTTTACAATTTCAACTTCGACCATAACAAAATGCTGTGCGATTCGAAAAACACAGACGATTGCAATGTATTGCAGATTAACGATACTGAAAATTATGTTCGTTACCATTTGGTGAGCTTAATGGAGCAAATCCGCAAAAGCAATAAATCACAGCCATTAAAAGCATTGGTGTTAGGCTGTACCCATTATCCGTATTTGGTAAAAGAAATCAATAAAGTGTTAACAGAACTTTATAATTACAAAGGTAATAACGGAAAATATGTGTACCGCGATTTAATGGCCAAAGAAGTGAAAGTAATTAACCCTGCCGAGTATGTAGCCAAAGAGTTATACGATGCCTTGAAAGAGAAAAAGCAGTTCAATGGCAAAGGTGATTTCTCCAAAAACAGCGAATTTTATATCTCTGTGGCTAACTTAAACAATGCCAATGTAAAAGCAGATGAGCAAGGCAGATTTACCTATGACTATAAATATGGCCGTAACGTAGGCGAAATTCAGGAGTATGTGAAAGAAGTGCCTTTTAGTAAGAGCAACCTTTCTACCGAAACCATTGCCCGTTTTAGGAGTGCTATTCCCTCTACCTTTGAAATGATTAAGAACTTCAATCAATCCAATAAGAAATTAGCAGATATAGCGGCAGAAAGCAAAATTAATTAAAAGTAGTTTATAACTTAGGCGTGCGAGCTTTAAAGATGAATAAGCCGTAAAAATAATGCAAGAAATTATATTGCTGTGTATAGCAGCCTTCTCAGCTGGTTTTATTGATGCCATTGTAGGTGGCGGAGGCTTGTTACAAACTCCGGCCACCTTGCTCATTTTGCCACAATATCCGGTAGCTACTTTGTTGGGAACAGTAAAAATACCCTCGCTGGCAGGTACGGCGGTTGCAGCGGTTAAATATGCCAAGCAGGTAAAATTTAATATAGCAGTATTAACCGCCTGCACCATCAGTGCTTTTATAGCAGCTTTAGGCGGTGCTTTTTTAGTGAGCAGAATTAATAATCAGCACATTAAACCTATTATATTGGTGGTATTGATGCTAGTGGCTGTCTATACTTATTTTAACAAGCAGTTTGGTGTGCAAAGGCACAAACAACAAACCCTTAAACGACAAATATTACTGGCATTGTTGTTTGGCTTAGTGATAGGTTTTTACGATGGTTTGATAGGCCCGGGTACAGGTTCTTTTCTTATCCTAGTATTTATTGGTGCTTTAGGTTTTGATTTTATAGGAGCAAGTGCCCATGCCAAAATGGTTAATGTAGGCACTAATTTGGCTGCGCTGATTTATTTCAGTGCTACGGGACACGTACTCTTTCAATATGCCATTCCTATGGCGGTATTTAATATGTTAGGATCTTTTTTAGGCGCTAGATTAGCTTTGCTAAAGGGAAACAAGTTTATCCGTATCTTTTTCTTAGTTGTAGTTTTTGGAACGATATTGAGGTTCGCCTACGATGTGTTTTGGAAATAGTCCGATGTCCGAAGATAAAGAGCTACTCCTTATCTATTGTTCCTGATTTTGTTTTTACCGGGCCTTTTCGCCTGTAAATGGCAAAACTCATTGGGCTTTTAGCTGGTCTTTCATCTCCAAATAATACCCCCCAATGTTTAAAGGCATCGCTTCTATCGAAAATAACTTTGAACACAGCAATCATCGGCATCGATAGAAACATCCCCGAAATTCCGGCAATTGTTCCGCCAATTACTACGCCTAAAATAGAAACCAATGCATTTATCTTGACTTTTGAACCTACGATACGGGGCATCAGGATATTGTTATCAAAAAATTGTACCACCGCAATCACCAATAAAACGGTAATTACAGGGCTTAACTGGGTAGATGATGTGAGGGTTATCAGCACGCCTAAAATATTGCCAATAAGTGCACCCACATAGGGGATAAGATTTAAAATTGCAAAAACTACCCCAATCAATAGTGCGTGTTTAATGCCAAATAGCATTAAAGTACCACCGAGTAAAATTGTCATATAGGTAATCTGTATCAACAGCCCAACCAGATAATTCTTGATGATAGATTCGGACTCGTACACGGCTTCCTTAACTTTAGGGTGATGTTCTGTTTTAAACCACATAAATACAAATCGAAGCAAGATATCTTTATAAAAAAGAATAAGATAGATATAGATGGGAATTAATCCTAAGAAAACAAAAATACTACTTAATGTTACGGCAGCGCCACCCGCAAGCTTGCCACCCATATTCAACAAATCATCACTTTTTTCGGTAATGAATTTTTTCTGCTTGGCTATGGATATATCGGTAAAGCCGCTAATCCACTCTTGTAGCGATTGTAAATGCTTTGCCACATTAGCCTTAATTTGGGGAAAATCGTTAACCAATGTGCCAATTTGAGCAGAGAAAAACCAGATGATGCCTGCTAAAAAGATAAAAACAAGCAATATGGGCAGTATAATCGCCAGTGATTCGGGAAATTTATATCTCCTTAGGAAACGATAAATAGGCAATAATAAAATACTGATGAAAAATGCCATGATTACAGGCATTATAATATCGCTTGCAATGGCAAAAATACCTATGCATAAGCAAAGTCCAAGCAGTTCTATTGAACGTTTTACGGTAAGGGGTAGTTCTTTCATAATAAGGATGCTGAATTTTAATCCCTAACACTAAAATAGGTAAATTGTTTTTTATTGTTATAAAGTTGAAAGATTTTAAGGGTTGTAAAGTTGGTTGATGGTTAATGGTTGACTGGTTGATAGTTAATGGACAATGGTCCCAAAGGGATGCCTGCGGCATTGATGGATTGGGTGAATATTACCAACTGAAAGATTATTGTTGTATTGCTATATTGTTTTATTGTTGGTTAAAACTTTCCTCCCTAAACCTTAAACCTTTTACCTTTCAGCTTATAATAAGTATTTTTGCACCATGTTTAATAACGATACCATTATTGCTTTATCTACACCTCCGGGTAGTGGTGCAATTGGCGTAATCCGCCTTTCTGGACCAAATGCCATCAGCTTAACCAACCAAGTGTTTAAGGGTAAGGATTTAGAAAAACAAGCTACACATACCTTGCATTTCGGTCTCATTAAAGATGGCGGAGTGGTGATTGACGAAGTTGTGGTATCGTTATACGTAGGGCCAAGGTCTTACACCAAAGAAAATGTGGTTGAGATTTCTTGCCATGGTTCCAATTACATCATTCAGCAGATTATTAACCTGTTGATAAGCAAAGGAGCAAGAGCAGCCAAACCGGGCGAGTTTACCTTACGTGCATTTTTAAACGGCGCATTTGATTTGAGCCAAGCCGAAGCCGTTGCCGATTTAATCGCCTCGGATAGTAAGGCCTCCCATGAAGTGGCCATGCAACAGATGCGTGGTGGTTTTTCTAACGAATTGAAAGATTTACGTGAACAGCTTATCCATTTTGCCAGTATGATTGAGCTTGAACTCGATTTTGCCGAAGAGGATGTAGAGTTTGCCAATAGAGCGCAGTTAAGGGAATTAGTGCAACGGATTGATAGTGTATTGCAGCGTTTAATCCATTCGTTTGAAGTAGGAAATGTGATTAAAAATGGTGTGCCCGTGGTAATAGCGGGCAAGCCCAACGTAGGCAAATCGACCTTGCTGAATGCCTTGTTAAACGAAGAGCGTGCCATTGTAAGCGATATTGCAGGTACTACCCGAGATACCATTGAAGATGAAATTAATATCAACGGTGTAGTATTTAGGTTTATTGATACGGCAGGACTTCGCGAAACGGCCGATGTAATTGAGGCCAAAGGTGTAGAACGCAGCTTGGAAAAGATGAAACAGGCCAAGCTGATTATCTATATGGTTGATGCGCAAGAGGAATTGAACGAAGTGCTAAAACAGTTGGAGGAGCTGCAAAAACAAGCTATTCCGTATTTGTTTGTAGTGAATAAAGCCGAACTGTTGGGTGCTGATAGGAGAGAAAAATACGCGGAACTGGAAGCGCAATTGATTTCGGCAAAGAACAGGATAGGGATTGATGTTTTGGAGAAAGTTCTATTGGAAAAGGTGCATTTGAGCAACATTAACACCAGCGAAACTTTGGTAACCAATGTGCGCCATGTAGAAGCGTTAAAGCAAACCCAAAATGCGCTGCACCGTGTATTGAATAATATCGATAATCCCGTAACCTCCGACTTTTTAGCGATGGATATTAAACAGGCACTACATTATTTAGGAGAAATAACAGGTACTGTAACTACAGACGATTTGTTGGAAAATATCTTTACGAAATTTTGTATCGGAAAATAATTATTGCTTCCGTTAAATAAAGTTATAACTATTGTCGATTTGTCAAAGGGCCAAAAAGGCTTAAGGCCGGTATAAACTAAACCTTGGCGAAGCGGTTATGGCAAGCGTAGCGCAGCCATTTGAGCGTAGCAAAGGACTACTTTTGCCATAATGGATGCAGGTGCTTTTCTAAAAATAAAATACACAAATATTAAATTTTGTTTTTTGCTATCTTCGCATCATGTATCGTTTGGTAAAGCCTATATTTTTCAAATTCGACCCCGAAAATGTGCATCATTTTGTGGTAAAACGCCTTAAATGGTTTAATGATAGTTTTCCTTTTGGTAAAACGGTGCTTAGGGGAAGCTATGATATAAGTTTTAAAGGTTTGGAGCGTGAAGTTTTTGGACTGAAGTTTAAAAATCCGGTGGGTTTGGCCGCAGGTTTCGATAAAAATGGCGAATATGTTGAAGCACTGAGCAATTTAGGTTTCGGTTTTATTGAAGTGGGTACGGTTACGCCTTTGCCGCAACCAGGCAACGATAAACCGCGTATGTTTCGCCTGCCCGAAGATGCCGCTTTGATTAACCGAATGGGCTTTAACAACAAGGGGGTTGATACGATGGCGGAGCGTTTGCGCCTGCTGAAGGATAGGCATCCTGATATTATTGTTGGCGGTAACATAGGCAAAAACAAAAATACACCGAACGAAGATGCGGTTTGTGATTACATTAAATGTTTTGACAGGTTGTTTGATGTAGTAGATTATTTTGTGGTAAACGTGAGTTCGCCAAATACGCCCGGATTGAGGGCTTTGCAGGAAAAAGAACCTTTAATGGAACTTTTAAATACTTTGCAGAAGCGCAATTATAAGAACAATATATCGAGACCAATTTTGCTTAAGATTGCTCCGGATTTAACCAACGAGCAATTGGATGATATTATAGCAATTGTAAAGGAAACCGGTATTGCCGGTGTAATTGCTACCAATACTACCATTGACAGGGATGGTTTGTACTCGCCCGAAAAGTTAAAAGGGGAGATGGGCGGCTTAAGCGGAAAGCCCTTGACCAAACGCTCAACAGAGGTAATCCGTTATCTTTCGGAAAAATCTGGCAAAGCGTTCCCGATTATTGGCGTGGGTGGTATTCATTCTGCCAATGATGCAAAGGAAAAACTGGATGCAGGCGCCTCGTTAGTACAACTGTACACGGGGTTTATTTACGAAGGCCCGGGATTAATTAAACGTATCTGTAAGGCTTTGATTTAGCTTTCTACTTCTAGATAATTTTTAAGACTGGTATGTAAAATGTAGTTCCAGCCCTGTACAAAGTTTTCTTTCGCAAAATCGGCTCCACCTTGTTCTAAGGTATGTACATCTTTGTGAGTTAACCTTACCAAAGTTTGTTCACCTTTGTCTATCAATTGCCAACAAACTAAAGAGTTGCCCGGATAATTATCGTAACGCCAAGTGTGCGCCAGCTTTTTGTTTTCTTCGGCTTCAGTGATTTCGCATAGATGCAAATATTGTGTCCCATTATCTGCACCGCCCATAAAATCGAACTTAAAACCTACTTTGGGTTCAAATTTTTCTATGGTGAAATACCATTTTTTCATTTCGTTGGTATCGGTTAGTGCAGTCCAAACTTTATTAACAGGAACATTAAAAGTTCTTTCGACTATGATGCTATCTTTTTTCATTGAATGGAGGAGTTGATTAGTTTACTTTACTTAGCTAACAATAAATACTTAGTTTTGATTGTTTTATTTTTAAGTATCTGATATTCAATATGTAATTAAATTATTTGTTTTCTTATTTGGAATTATTCTAAATAATTGGATATTTGTATTTCCAGCTTCTAATAAAAATATGTGCAAGAAAACCATGATTGCTAATTCGGGGGATATACAAATTACACAGTGCAATAACTGTAAGATGATTAACGTATGGAAACCCGGCTTGTTACTGAGCTTTTCCTATAATCAGTTCTACGAGTTTACGAAAGTGGCCAAGCAGCTAAATTTTGATAAATATTTTGAGTACGGCCCCGATGGAAATAGGGTGGTGATTTTAGCTACGCCTTTTCCGGATATCTGTTTGAAATTTACCAGAGCCGAGCTGCACGATTTTGTACATGCTATTGACGAAGCAATGTATATGCACAAAGTTTATGAACTGGTGCATGGTTAGTAATATTTGGTTGTAATAAAAAAGTCCCGCATTTGCGGGACTTTTTTTGTCTTTTTAAGTCTAAAATTACTTAGCTAAAGATGCTAATACAGCGTTGTTTTTAGCTAATTGGTCGTTTTTAGATTGTTTAGAACGGCTTCCTAATTCTAGGTTAGTAGCCAATTTTAAACCTTGTACTTCTAAACGAGAAACAGTTTTGTTGTATCTGTCTTTTCTTTTTAATCTGGTAACTGCCATGATAATAACCTTTATTTCTTTTTATATTTTTAATCTTGAGGTCGAGAGCGGATTCGAACCGCTGTACAAGGTTTTGCAGACCTCTGCCTAGCCACTCGGCCACTCGACCCTTATTTTCAAGGTTGCAAAAATAGCAATTAAAAGTAAGGTTGCAAACTATATGCTATAAATTTGTGCAATTATTTTTGTAAGATGGTGAAGAATTGTTTATCCCGATAGCTGTCGGGAGTTTGATTATTAGGCTGTCACAAGATTATCTCCTAATCTCACTACAAAAAATAGCTGCCGATACTGCTACATTTAAAGATTCCGCTTCGCCGAAACGAGGTATGGTAATTGGAACGTTAATTTTTTCAATCAGTTCTTTGCTGATACCATGACCTTCGTTGCCCAATAAAATTAAACCTTCGTTGCCCCATTGGGTTTGGTAAATGCTTTTACCCTCTAGCAAGGCGCCAAAAACAGGGATTTTTACATCGTTTAAAAAGGACAATAACGAAGTATAAACAATATTTACCCTGTATAGCGAACCCATTGTAGATTGTACCGTTTTTGGATTATAGGCTTCTACCGTATTTTCAGAACAGATGATGTTTTTAATGCCAAACCAATCGGCAGTGCGTATAATGGTACCAAAATTACCGGGGTCTTGTACGCCGTCCAGTACCAAAGAAAATTGGTTTCGCAAAATGCTAACATCTAGCTCTTTTATTGTCGGCAGGTGTACTAAAGCCAATATACTTTGTGGCGTTTGTAGTGTGCTAATCTTTGCAAGCTCGGTTTCCGTTACTTCAAATAAATTTATATTTGCAATAATTTTAGGTAAAGTAGCCGATATTTTTGAAGTGTAGTAAATGCTATGTAGCTGATAATCAGATTTTAAAAATTCTACAATAGATTTTATACCTTCAATAATGAAAATTCCGTTTTCTTTACGGTACTTTTTTTGATGAAGCGATTTTATAAAACTGATCTGAGATTTTGAAAGCATATAAAAACTACAATAAACAGGACATTCAACTTCTTGCAATATTACTATTTATTCTTGTTTTTATAGCAGGGTGTGCTTCAACAAAATATATAGAAGACCATCAGGCTATCGTTAAAAAAGTTGAGATAGACAGCGTTGATAAGGAATACAAAGAAGCCGCCTATAATTATGTACAAAACGACATTAAGCCGATAGAAGGTTTGGGCATCAATGTAGCCATCTATAATTTATTCAATACCAAAGATGGCAAGTACAAAAAAACGAATATCAAGCCTTTAGGTTCACCGCCGCCAATTTTAGATAGTACTTTGGTAGAAATATCACGTAGCCAAATAGAAAAATTTCTGAGGAGCAAGGGCTTTTTTAATGCCGAAGTAAAATCAGACATCGCCGTAAAAAATAAAAAGGCCACGTTAACCTTTACGGCAAATACAGGGCAGCCTTTTATGGTCAACAAAATTACCAACGATATTGAAGACGAAGCCGTAAAATCGCTCTATTTGGGCAGCAAAGCTAGGTTTTCGAAACTAAGTGAAGGGATGCAATACGATGAAGATTCGTTAGGCTATGAAAGAGAAGAAATTTACAGGTTGATGCGTCAAAACGGATATTACGATTTTGTGCGTCCGTACGTGAGGTTTGAACCAGATTCGAACCAGAACAACAATAAAGTGAGCGTAAAATTGATAATCGATAACCCGATAGATAGTACCGAAAAGCATAAAATTTATCGTATAGGCGAAACAAACATCCTTATTGCGCCCAATACCGAAGGCTTTACCGATTCCATCACCTTTAATAAGCGTTCGCTTAATGGCATCAGGTTTACCGATTTGTCGGGCAAGTTTAGAAGAAACCCAATTACACGTTACGATTTTATTAAGCGGGGCGATACCTACAATATCGATAATGAAACCTTAACTTATGATAGATTGTATGAACTGAACGTTTTTAAGAACGTAAAAATAGATTACCTAAAGAACAAAGACACAGCCGGCGTAATTGACCCCGTTATTCTGTTGATTCCGCAAAAGCGGATGAGCAACAGGATTGAAGGGGAGATACCATTTAACAATGCAACAATAGGTTTTACGTTAAGTAATACCTATACCAATAATAATTTTTTAAAGGGAGGGGAGAAATTCCAGTTTCAGGTAAAAGGAGGTTTGCAATCGAGGTTTATAGATGGTAAGTCTATTTTTTCGGATATCTATCAGCGAGATTTTTCGTTAAGTGCAAGTTTAACCGTACCGAGATTAATGGTGCCCTTTAAAATACCGATGATGGGTAAAAATGGCATCCCATATACCACTTTTGCTAGTAGTTATTTATATGCCCTGCAAAAAGATATTACTATCCGTCGTATTTTTATTAACTCAATTAGCTACGATTGGGTAGAAACCAAATCGAAATTGCACTCGCTTACTCCGCTAAATTTCGAATATCGTTTTGGTAGTGTACTTATCGATACCAACGATAAAAGCGATATGGACCGTTACTTGGCCAATAAGCAACTTTTTGAGCAAAATTCTTATAACATTACGCTTTTAGGCCGTAAAGATTTTACTTTGGGCATAAAATATGCCTATTCGCTAAATGCAGATAAACTATTGCAGAATAGAAACTTCATTTATTTTAGGGGGAATATTGATCTTGCAGGTAATTTATTGCAAGGTCTAGATAGACTGATGGGCAATAAACATAATCCAGCCAATGGCGATTATGGCAAAGTGTTGGGGCTGCCATTTAACCAATATGTACGCCCAGAAATAGATATTAGATGGTATAAGAGTTTAGGAACGGAATCGCAGTTTGTAGCAAGGCTGAATACGGGCGTGGGTTATGCCTATGGAAATTCTACGACTATGCCTTTTGAAAAGTTGTTTTACGCAGGCGGCTCCAGTGGGGTAAGAGCTTGGCAGGCCAGAACTTTAGGTCCCGGTAACTACAACCGAGAAGTAATTACCAGTGAAACTGCAAGGGCTTCTTCTTTTGGAATTGACCAGTTAGGGCAAATGCGTATAGAGGCAAACTTAGAATACCGCTTTTTATTGGCTCGCAAATTTTTTGGAGGAAAACTGAACGGTGCAACTTTCTTGGATGCAGGTAACATCTGGAACATTGCTCCGGGAAATCCACAGCCGCAAACCTATTTTAAATTCGACCAATTAGACCAACAAATTGCATTGGGCACGGGCTTGGGTTTTAGGTACGATGTACAGTTTTTTGTGTTCAGGTTTGATATTGGCCTAAAACTGAAAGACCCACAGTTTGTAGGTGATGAACAGTGGGTAATAGGTAAGTTTATTAATGGTGGTAAAACATTTAAACTTAACTACGAGAACACTCATAGTCCGGATAGATATCGCTTTTTGCAGTACAATTTTGGTATTGGAATGCCTTTTTAATCTACGATTGTAGATATACGATTTTAGATTTTTTAAACACAAGTCATTAAGAACACAAAGAGTTGCAGTGGTAGCTGCTGCTCAGCTCGACAGCATAATCATCGGAGATTGGGCTTATTCGAACTATACAATAATAAAGCAATTTGATAAGCTAACGGTTAACAATCGTAATTCGCAAATCTACAATCGTAAATCAGACTAGGTTTTTCAAATAGTCGAAAATCGTTTCGAAATAAGTAGAGATATTGAGGCCTTGTCCATAGCCAAAAAAGAAAAATATAAGCAACAGAATTACGCCCATGTAAATAAATTTCTTGAAGGCAAAAATCAGCAGTACAATAATCAATGGAATAATGATAAAGAAAATACGACTGATGGTTATGGGATTAAGGTCGCCGTTTTTCTTATAGACATAGAGCAGTTTGCTATGCGTACCACTATCATTTTCGTGTTTAATATAAATAAAGGTAGATTTATCTATGGGCAATGGTAAAATCGAAACGCCATCGTTAAAAGTAAGTTGCTGGGTAAATCCGCTAACACTAAAAGTGTAAGTTCCATTAATGGTTTCAATCGGATTTTCCAAGCTATCTGCTGCTATAATGGCAATTTTACTGTTTTTCAATAAACTCTCTTTAACAATAAAATTGTTGATGCTTGTTTTGGTTTGTGCAAATCCGGCAACGGAAAAAAATAAAAAACAAACAAAAGCGATGGCCTTCATATATTACTCTAATGATTTTTTATTGTAAATTAAATAACCGATGTGCAAAAGAACACCATGTCTGTGCTTTGTGTCATCGTACAGGTTATAACTTAAACTAATTGGCCCCAAAGGCGATTGATAAACCAAGCCGGCTGTTCCGGCATAACGCCATTTGCTTAAGGCTTTTTCAAATCCCACTTGTTGTATGCCAATTTTTTTAAACTCCTGATAGGGTAAAAATACATAACCTTCTATACGCAAATCAAATTTTCTTTGCAGATTGATGATATTTTTTATACCGCCAGCTGCATAATTCAATGCTCTAAAGTTTTCTAAAAAAGTAGATTTGCTATCCTGTAAAGGATAAAACGCAGGTGCAGCTAGTAAAGTAGAATAAAAATTATTGAATAATGGCTGATTTGAAGCTACTGCCTCTGCCAAATAGCCTAAACTGTAATTTTTTGTATGAAGGAAATAATATTCGTAACTAAACTTGGCATGAAACCATTGCCTAAAATTTCTGGAAATACTTGGAACCAAACCACCAGTATTTGCTTGTATATTTCCCGGTAGGTAATTTTCTTTTCCGGTAGTATAGTTAACCGTCAATAATATATTTTGCCCTGCCGTTGGATATTGTCTTCTGTTAAGCGAATTCTTTTCAAAAGTAAGCCCGCTCCTAAAACCATTAAACACAGTCCTATCCAAAAGGTCGCCGACTGTGAATGTGCCAGTAGGACTGTAATTATCACTGTTATTGATAAAAGAAGCGTTTAGTATAATTCTGGCGTTTCTGTTAAGCGGCATCCCAAATTTTACGTCAATTTTTCTGTCCGATTGGTCTATATAAGTTGGCTTGGGGTTTTCTACAAAAATCTTACTCGTATTATAGTAATTCCAGTGGTTATAGGTAAGTTCTGCCCCTAAAAATAAGGGAAGTTTGGTAGGATAGTCCACCCGTCCGCTCAACTGTACCGATTCGTAAAAACGCCCCGAATAAAAGTTAGAGGCAAAAGTGTAGGCTTTTCGGTTAAGGTAATTGTACTGCGCACCTAAAAAAACATTACTGATTGGTCTGGTGGAAATATTGCCGCCAAAATCTATTTTTAGACTTTTCTTTGGTTGGGCCAAAATTTCGAAATTATAGCTGTCGGTAGTAGCATCATAACTTATTTTAGGGTAAATAGACTCAAAAACCTCATCGGCAACCAACTTGTAATATCCCCTTTTAATATCGTTGAGGTCAAAAGTTTCGTCATTGCTTTTAAACAAACGCTCTATATATTTGCGCTGTTGCGAATTAACACCTTTTACCAAAACATTGCTGAAAATAAGTTCCGATTTTCGTGAGTTAAAGCCTATCCTTTTCTTTAAAAGTTCTTGGGTTGATATCCTTCTGTTTATCGATGCCTTTATTTTATCCATTTCTGCCATTGTAGCATCATAGCCACGTTTTATAAGGTCGGCAACGGGCAAAAAGTTGGTTGATGTAAAATCAGAGAGATTGGGTTCTATATAAACACCGTTTTCGCCAACTAAGGTAGAATCTGATTTGGAAAGGAACATGTAAATCAAAAACCTATTTACTAAACGGCTGTCGTCTTTCGGATATTCGTTAAACGTTTTTGAAGAAACATTTGCACCAATGATAAAATCCGGCTTAAACTCTTTTTGCATCACATCGGCTGGGAAATTGTTATAAATTCCACCATCAAATACAAACTTATCATCCAGTTTTATTGGCCTATAAATCAAAGGAACGGTCATGCTTGCCCTTACCGCTTCTGCCAAACTTCCCTTGCTTACCATGATGCTTTTTTGCGAAAATACATCGGAAGCCATACAGCGATAAGGAACAAACAGGTTATCGAAATTATCTTTAGCTGCCGCCGATGCTTGTGAAAAAAGCTCTAACAGTGCAAAATTTAACGGAATATCATTTACCAGATTAGGACGGAAACTAAGCCTTAAACTCGTATCGATAGCCATTTTTGCGGTGAGTATAGACGGGTTGGGAGTGGATTTTTGGAAATAAAAGCTATAATCGCTTTGGTAGCGGCCGCTCACCCAATCCTGAAAGCTGTTGCTTACTGCTATTTTTTCTATCTGCTCTGGCGAATAGCCTGCTGCGTACATTGCTCCAACAATAGCACCCATAGAAGTTCCGGTAATATAATCGATAGGAATATTGTTTTCTTCCAATGCTTTTAAAGTGCCGATATGCGCCAGTCCTTTTGCGCCGCCACCGCTAAAAACCACACCAACTTTTTGGGCGTTAAGTTGCAATACCGCTGATAAAAGAAATATGATTACTATACTCTTACGGAACATCGTTCTATAAAAGTATCGATTTTTTAATTAAGTATGAAGATAGAATAGGTTAAATAAGTAGCAAAACTTACCCAAAGAAAGTAAGGTAGAAATAGCCATCCCGAAAGTTTGTCGAACCGATAAAACATAAATGCGTTAATGATAATAAGCAAAAGTAACAACACTATTTCTATGAGTGCAAAACCAACTTGGTGCAGTTCAAAAAAAATGAACGACCACATTAGATTAAAGACAAGTTGAATGATATATATAATTACGGCCCAATTGAAACCATCTAGGGTTTTGCGCTTCTGCCAAACACGAAAAGAAGCAATGCCCATTAATATATAAAGGGTAGTCCAAACAGGGGCGAATACCCAATTTGGCGGATTAAACGAAGGTTTATTGATAGTGGTATACCAAGTTCTCACCGATTCCATTGTAAACATACTACCCAAAAAACCAATTAAGAGCGGTATTGCCATACAAATTAAAAAGGCTAGGATGTTTGGGATGGTACTTTTCTTTGTCATGGTTTGTCAATTATTTAAAGTTAACAACAGACTAGATAAAGTGTTTAGGTGTAAACTAAAAGTTACTTCACGTTTTGTGTTATTGCCGTGAATATGGGAAACCTAATGTTTGTAAACTAAATGAGCATACTACTTCTTTTTCTCCTTTTTCTTACCGAAATTCCAAGGACAGTGTTTGCATTTGTTTTTACAGCAATAGCCACGTTTTAAATGATAGGCTTTGGTGAAAACCATTAATCCTCCTTCGTTAAAATAGAAATCTTCACCTTCTTTCATCAATTTAAAATCTTAACGCTTAATAACTCCTTAAAGTGATTTTGAAGCTGTTTTCCATCGCCATGTAATGTCCAAATTTCCTTAGGTTTCACTTCTTCAATGGTTTTGATAATTCCTTCCCAATCTAGATGGTCGGAAATATATAGATGCAAGCCATTTCCTTGTTGTAAATGTTTCCATCCTGTGGCAAATACCCTAACGACATTCACCGCTCTAATGTAACTGTTAAAAACCATTGGTGGTACCAGGTAAACATTGCCTTCCAATTGTTGTTTCATTATTTTTCTATCGTAAACTTGATATTTTCCCAAACTGACACCTAGTTCTTCGTAAATTTTAACAAAAGGCAAAATGCTATGATGCACTAAAATCTTCTTATCAGGACAATGTTGGTTGAGCAGGGAAATTAACCGTTGGCTTTTCCCCAAAGCGTAAGCACCCAGCATTATATTATTATTTACGGCATTTAGTTTTTTAATTTCTTCTTCGGCCAATGGATGTTTTACCTCCGGATTTGCAAAAGTAGTTTCTGTAATCAATACATCTGCCTGTGTAAATTCAATGGCTTCGCAGGTCATGTCGGCTTCCAGTTTATAATCTCCGGTATAAAGGTATTTTGTGTTCTGATATTCCATCAGTACCATTGCCGAACCAAGTATATGCCCTGCTGGATAAAAGCAGATTTTTACACTGTTGATTTCAAAAGTTTGGTGATAGGGGATAACCTCGAAATTAGAAGCAGCAAATTTTTTATAGCGATGCTGCATAAAGCGTTGGGTAGCGTTGGTACAAAAAACATTTTGATGTCCGCCAATGGCATGGTCGCCGTGGGCATGGGAAATTACAGCGTTTAATACCGGTTCTTGCGCATCTAAATAGAAATTTCCATAACTACAATACAACCCCGCTTTGGTATGGATAATGAAATCTTGTAAAATAGTCGGATGGTTAGTCATTGGTTAATGGTCAATAGTTGATAGTTAATAGATTGGGTGCAAACTGTGAAACTGGAAACTGTCAACTGCCAACTAAAAATTGCTGATGCAAATCCAAAACTTGTAAAATGATTGATTTACTTTCATTGTTTTCGATAAAATAATCAGCCATTTTTATCTTTTGCTCATCGGTAAATTGTTTGTCCATTCTTGAAAGTACTTGTTCTTCGTTTACCTTATCTCTTTGGGTAACCCTAGCTATTTTTAAGGCATGTGGAGCTGTTACCAATATATTTTTGTCGCACATTTTGTACGAGCCGCTTTCAAATAATAAGGCTGCTTCTTTTAGCGAATAGGGAAGGTGCTTAGGCAGTTTGGCATCCCATTCATCAAACGCCCTAAACACCGCCGGATGCACCAGGGCATTAAGTTTTGCCAGTTCAACTTCGTTGTTAAAAACAATATTGGCAATGTGCTTATTATTCAATTTACCATCATCGAAATAACTTTCTAGCCCAAACGTATCTTTCACACCGGAAATTAAAATAGCATCGGTAGTCATAATCTGCTTAGCAACCGTATCGGCATAAAAAACAGGAATACCCAATGTTTCAAAAACCTTGCATACAGTGGTTTTTCCACTGCCAATTCCTCCGGTAATTCCAATTTTTAACATTATTTTTCGATGATGAAATCTACGTTTCTAGGTTCAATGCTCACTAATTTCGAAAATTCTGGCATTTGGGTAATCTTTACCGAAAGTTTACTGTGTTTTTGTAGCTTCCACTCATTGAGGTCAATAGCCGCTTTTAAATTATCTTCGGTAGCTTTTGCATAGTTCGATAATGCTACTAGCAAGGTTACCTTTATCTTTTTAGGATACAATTTTACATCGTGGTATTCCTTATTATTAAGGATAGCTAAAGGCACTTCGACGGTTTTCTCTGTAAATTCATCTACCGGAATTTTAACACCAATGTTGTTTGGATAAATGCTCACATTGCCAAGAACGTTTTTAAGGATATTTACCCTAGTGTCTATATTACTTTTGATATCGGTAAGTGTAAGGCTGTCGGTATGCCAAATATGTATCTTTTCTAGTTCTTCATGTGGTCCCGAAATATTAACGTATGATGGTGTTAATTTTATTTCTTTCGCTATGCCATATTGCGGTGCAAAAGTGAGCTTTGAAATTAATTTTAAGGGAACACGTTTGTTAGTTCTTTTAGAAAAATCGAAAAAAAGCGTATCGGGTTTAATGGAAATTACCTTTTGTGAGCTTTCTAGTTGCTTATTAATTTGGTCTAACTGTTCGGAGAAAACCACGTAGCTTCGGCTGTTCAATTTTTGTAAGCTCACCGTAATTGATGGTGGTTTAATCCTTAAACGGGCAAAAAGTAGTTGCCAACCTGTACCTTCTACTTTTAAATCTACCGTATCGGGCTGTAAGGCTTTAAAAGCCTTGCCCTGTGGTTCGTCCTTATATAAAAGTTCTGTTTGTACTGTGTAGGGATATTTTTTGTTAAGTGCCAAAAATAACCATGCGCCAACTGCACACAATATGCAGATAACAACTGCTCCGAAGCGTTTTTGCTCTAGCTTGGTTAATTTGATAAAAGGCATGAGGTAAAATTAACAAAAAAAGGTCGTCATTGCATTTGCAATAACGACCTTTTATAAAAAATCGCTGATGTTAAATTATTTACGCTTTTGGCTCGGCAGCTTTTGTGGCATCAAGTGAAATAGCCGATTTATCGAAACGGATTTTAGTTCCGCCTTCTACCTCAATAAGGAAAGTAGTTTCGTTTGAACCTACAATTTTACCGTGAATACCTGCGGTAGTTACAATTTTATCGCCAATTTTAAGCTCTCCTATTAGTTTTTTGTGCTCTTTTGCTTTTTTCATTTGCGGTCTAATCATGAAGAAATAGAATACTACCATAATTAAAACCATTGGCACAATTGTACCCATCATGTTGCCTCCTGCGGCCTGTAAAATTACTGTTGATGTCATTATCTAAATTTATTGTTTAATTGTGTGAAATCGGTTAATTGTTGTCCGTCAACTAATGGATGGTTAATAGTTCATAGTTGATAGCTTGGGCTTCGATACTTCAATAAGTTCAGTACAGGCTTGCTCAACCTTAACTGCTAATTGGCAACTCCAAACTGATAACTAGCTATTTTTTCTCCTTAACGTCGCCTACTAAATGAAGTTGCTCAAAAGCAGGATTAGCATTAGAAGTAACGGTTACCACTTTATCTTGCAGGCCCATTTTACCAGCACTATCAAAAACTACTTTTATCGAACCTTCTTCGCCCGGTTTTATAGGTGCAGTAGGATATTCGGGTATGGTACAACCACAAGTTGCCGAAGCATTGGTAATAATTAAAGGAGTTTTGCCAATGTTCTTAAATTTAAACTCGTAGCTTACTTTTTGCCCTTGGGTAATTTCGCCAAACTCGTAGATAGCTTTCTCTACTTTAACTTTTGGTGCGTCGGCTGCTGCAATTGCAGATGTATCGTTCGAAGTGCTATCGGCAGTAGTAGTTTCACCTTGGTTAGCATTGTTTTGACATGCACTTAACGCAGCAGCACAAAAAGCAATTAAGAAAAGTTTTTTCATGTTTCTTTCGTTATAAGTTTTTATTTGCATAGGCATAGGGCTTTCCGCTTTGGTCTTTAGTCTTCCCGCCTTTTTCTCCAACCTTCTACCTTACTCTTCTATTAATCCTCTACCTATTTTTTTAATACTTTTATTTTTTTTCAGGTCGTTTAAAATCTTGTCTAAGATACCATTTATAAATGTATTACTTTTCGGAGTACTGTAATCTTTTGATAAATCTAAATACTCGTTAATGGTAACTTTTACAGGGATAGAAGGGAAGTTCATCAGTTCGCAGATGGCCATTTTCATTAAAATAGTGTCCATTAAAGCAATACGCTCCGATTCCCAGTTTTTAGTCCTTTCGGCAATCAATTCCTGATATTTATCGTCGTTTTTAAGCGTGTAGATGAAAAGGTCTTTTACAAAAGCGCTATCCTCTGCCCAATCGGCACTAATAGGAGTTAGCTTGTTTTCTAACGGATTTTCCGATTCGAAGTTTTTAATGGTTTTGGCCACCATACCCTGCATCACCTCTCTATCTACCGGCCAGTTGATAAATTTATCTTCAAAAGCCTGTACAACGTTTACGTTTTTCAGCAACATTTTGCGGAAGATAAACTTGATAATTTCCTTTGAACTTTCTAGAGTTTCTTCAAAATCTTCGGCTAAATAAGCCTCGTACTCTTTGGTTTCCTTTAGTTTGTTAAAAATAGATTTTACCATTTCTGGGTCAGAAAACCAGTTAATCTGATATTTGTTTACAGCAGCAACATACTCTGGATTGTGTTTAAGTACGTTGACGAATTTGTTGTGCAGTAATTTTTGGTTGGGGTTTAAATCTTCGGCGGTGGGCAAATGTTTATTTGCTCTCTCAATGGCATCGTTGGCGGTGTACTCTGTAACATCTACAATAAGCGCCAGCATAGAAACGTACATCTGATATACTTCATCAATACTTTTCATCAGCGTTTTTTGACTACTTACGGTATCCTTTTTTTCTGTGGTGTGCCAAGCGAAGATATTTTGCAGGGCTTTAATTCTTAAGTGCCTTCTGTTTAACATGAATGTAAGAACGATTGTGGTAATTCTACCTTTTGTGTGTTATTTATTAATTAATATGATGATTTGATTTTTTTAATGTCTTCGATACGTTTTTCGGCAATGCGTGATGCGGCCAAGTTAGTTGGTATGTTCTCCTGTTTGGATAATTTAATAACCTCTTTGGTAGCTTCATAGATGTTTTCGATAAGCTGTATAGTCCGTTTTTTGCCAAACCCGGTCAGTTCTGAGTAACAACTGATAATACCACCTGCGTTGATTAAATAATCGGGCGCATATAAAATACCTTTATCGAGCAGCAATTTGCCATGTGTTTGTTCATCTGCCAATTGGTTGTTTGCCGAACCTGCAATAATGGCAAATTTCATGGTTTTAATGGTTTTATCATTAACTGTTGCCCCTAAAGCGCAAGGAGCATAAATATCTGCCCCAATGCTAAAGATTTTGTCTGCTTCAATAGCTTTGGCCTTGTATTTACGGGCAATTACATGCATCCGTTCGTCGTTGATGTCGCTAACGTAAACCTCTACATTGTCGTTTCTTAACAGTTCTACCAAATGCTCGCCCACATTGCCAGTTCCTTGTACCACAACCGAACGTCCGGCCAGTTCATCGGTGCCAAAAACTTCTTTTACACAGGCTTTAATGCCAAGATAAACACCTTTGGCCGTGTAAGGAGCAGGATTTCCCGCACCACCCAACGACTCCGGTACACCCGTAACATGCTGCGTTTCCATACGGATATACTCCATATCACGAACAGTAGTGCCCACATCTTCACCGGCAATAAATTCTCCGTTAAGGTTTTTTACAAAGCGGCCAAAACTGCGCATCAAGGCTTCGGTTTTTTGCCTTCTAGAATCGCCAATGATTACCGCTGTACCACCTCCAACATTTAGGCCGGCAACAGCAGCTTTGTATGTCATTCCTTTCGATAAGCGTAAAACATCTTCCAATGCTTCTGCTTCCGAGCTGTAATTCCACATTCTAACGCCGCCTAAAGCAGGCCCCAAAGTAGTATCATGTATGGCAATAATAGCTTTTAGTCCAGTGGTAGGGTCGTTACAAAATACCACTTTTTTGTGGCCAGATTGGCTTAATTGCTCTAAAATGGAAGGGTTAGAAGAACTGATTTCTGGCATACAAATAACGTTGAAACGTACGCTGCAAAACTAAGACAAAAAAATCATTAAATCTAAGTGTATTTTAAATAAGTTGACAGTTATCAGTTTACAGTGGACAGTTGCCAGTTTACAATTAACCGATTAACCTCCCGATAGCTATCGGGATAACCAACAATAAAACAATTCAACAATAAAACAATGAACCAAAACCTTAACTTTGTTCCTCAATGAAACACCTATTTTTTCTCAATAAATATTTTATAAAATACAAATGGAGAATTATACCAGGGATTTTGTTTGTAGTTATCTCTAACATTTTTGGCGTTGTACCTGCGCAAGTGATAAGAAACGCTTATGACCTTATTGTAGAAAATGTTACCACTTACAGACTTTACGAAGGTTTTGATAGGCAAGCAATTGTTTATGATATTTTTGGTTATAGCCTGCTGTTTTTTGGTGCGCTAATCTTGTTTCTATACCTGTTAAGAGGTTTATTTCTGTTTTTCATGCGCCAAACCATTATCTTAATGTCGAGGCATATTGAATTTGATATGAAGAACGAAATTTACGCCCATTATCAGGAACTAAGTTTGGGTTTTTACCGCAAAAACAACATAGGCGATTTAATGAACCGAGCTACCGAAGACGTAAACAGAGTGCGGATGTATGTTGGCCCCGCCATTATGTATGCCATTAATACAACGGTGCTGTTTTTCTTGGTTATTTATTTCATGTTTTCGGTAAATGCAACTTTAGCCATATATGCTTTATTGCCTTTGCCTGTTTTGGTGGTAGCTATTTATTACGTTAATACCATCATCAACCAAAAAAGCGAGAAAATACAAGAGCAATTATCGCGATTATCGAGTTTTGTGCAGGAACGTTTTTCGGGTATTCGGGTAATAAAATCGTATGTAAGAGAAATCCACGCACAAGAAATTTTTGCCGAAGAGAGCAATGCCTACAAAAGAAACTCGATGGGATTGGTAAAAGTACAGGCATTCTTTTACCCCACAATGTTATTATTGGTAGGCGTAAGTACCATCCTTACTATTTACATAGGTGGCGAGCAGGTAATTAACGGAGCAATTACGCCGGGCAATATTGCCGAATTTATCGTTTATGTAAACCAACTTACTTTTCCGGTAACCATGTTGGGGTGGGTAACTACGTTGATACAACGTGCTGCGGCTTCGCAAAAGCGCATTAACGAATTTTTGCAGTTACAACCAGATATTAAATCGGGCAAGCAAGAAATTTCTTTAAATGGAAATGTAGCTTTTAAAAATGTGAGTTTCACATACGCCGATACAGGTATCGAGGCTTTAAAGAATATTTCTTTTGAAGTAGAGAAAGGGCAGTTTTTAGCCATTATTGGAAAAACAGGTTCGGGAAAATCTACATTGGCCAATTTAATGATGCGAATGTACGATGTTACTTCGGGCGAAATACTGATAGATGGAAAGCCTATCAAGGGGCTTGACTTGCAAAAATATCGTTCGCAAATTGGCTTTGTACCGCAAGAAGTTTTCCTTTTTTCGGATACCATAAAAAACAACATTGCTTTTGGGCTAGATGAGGTTACCGATATACAGGTAGAACAGGCCGCTAAAGATGCCGCCGTTTATTATAATATTACAGGCTTTGACCAACAGTTTGAAACCATGTTGGGCGAAAGGGGCATTACGCTATCTGGCGGGCAAAAACAGCGTGTTTCTATTGCAAGGGCGTTGGTAAAAGAACCTCAGATGCTTATTTTCGATGATTGTCTTTCTGCCGTTGATACAAAAACAGAAGAAGAGATTTTAAGTAATTTAGGTCGATTAATGAAAGGCCGTACCAGCGTATTGATAGCTCATCGTATATCAACCATTAAAAATGCCGATAAAATCTTAGTGTTAGATGAAGGCCAAATAGTAGAAGAAGGCACTCACGAACAACTGTTGAAACAAGGTAAGATTTACGCAGAAATGTACCAAAATCAGCTTTTGGAAGAAGAAAATCTATAAAATATCAAATAAATCTTTAATTACTACCATTTCTATTTTGAAAGTTGGAAATTATTACATTATATTTACCCCAACCAAAACCACACTACACACAATAAAAAAATGGGAGATTTCGACAACAAAGAGAGAGAAGAGGTTTTTTCTAAGAAAGTAAGGGCAGGTAAACGTACTTATTTTTTTGATGTAAAAGCAACACGTTCGGGCGATTATTACCTAACGCTAACCGAGAGTAAAAAAAGATTAGAAGATGGCGTTTTTGTAAAACATAAAATTTTCTTGTACAAAGAAGATTTCGAGAAGTTTACAGAGGGCTTAACAGAAACAGTTGATTATATCAAATCTCGCCAAGAAGTGGTAGAAAAACGTTACGAATATTCTGATAATCAAGAATATGTAGCTAAAGCAGATGATGATTTTGCTTTCTAGACATTAAAAACACAGCACATATAATCCTTCCCAATTTTGGGAGGGATTTTTTGTTTTAACGTATCCAAGTTATGAAGAAATTTTATGTATGGTTAGTCGCTTGTTTTATCGGGCTAAACTCTTTTGCCCAAACAGAAAAAATAGATGCCAAGCTAAACAAGATGATTAGTGAACTAGCTAAAAACTTTAACGGCGATGTGGGTATTTATGTAAAGTCTTTAAAAACAGGCAAAATAGCATCTTACAATGCCGATACTATTTTTCCTACCGCAAGTATGATTAAAGTACCCATCACCTGTGGAGTCTTTGATAAAATTGAAAAGGGCGAACTGGATTATAATGCGCAGTTAATTTACAAAGACAGTTTGTTATATGCAGGGGAAGATATTTTAGGCTCGTTTAAAGATGGCGAGAAAATATGGTTGGCTAAAGTGTTAATGCTAATGATTACCACTAGCGATAATACGGCAAGTTTATGGTGTCAAAGCATGGTCGGAACCGGAACTGCTATCAATCAGTTGATGGAGCAATACGGTTTTCAGTATACTCGAGTAAATTCTAGAACACCAGAAAGACAGGCAAACCAACGGAAGTACGGTTGGGGACAAACTACTCCTAGAGAAATGGCTACTTTGCTTACTTTAATAAGAGAAGGAAAAATGATTAGTCCGGCTGCATCAGAAAGAATTTACAGAAACCTTATCCGCATTTACTTTGATAACCATGCACTTTCAGAAATTCCGCCGTATGTGCAGGTGGCCTCAAAATCGGGAGCGGTTGATGCTTCCCGCTCTGAAGTGGTTTTGGTAAATGCGCCACATGGCGATTATGTTTTTTGTATCATCACCAAAAACCAACAAGATACTTCTTGGAAATATGACAACGAAGGTTGGATATTGATAAGAAACCTAAGCCGTATGCTTTGGAACTATTTCGAACCAAAAAGCAATTGGCAGCCTGCAAAGGGTATGGAGAAATATCATTAAGCGGCAATACCACCAAAAATGGTAGAAGCCAAGGTCATTAGGTAAAGTCCAATAAAAATGATGGCTAAAATACCAAAGAATTTAAATATGGATTTCAGTTTGCTCATGGCATCGTTCAAACTTTTTTGCTCGCCATAAAGTACGCCGTTTTTTGCTTTGGCCGCATATTTTACCATCAATAAGCTAGGGTAAAAAATCACGAAACCATAGAACAAGAAAACAATACTTAAAGTTGTTCCGCCCATTGTACCAAATTGCCCTAGCATCTTGGCAAATTCTGGGTTTGCATTTATTGCTGTGCCAATGGTTAGCGCCGCCATCAGCATAAAGGCAGAAATTACGAAGCCTACAATCCCTAAAAAGTTTGCCCATTTTGCCATATCGTAAATATAACTGCGCATATCTTCCGTAACAATAAGTTGGGGGTTCTTGTTGTTTCCTAAATCATCAAATTGCTCTTGGTTTTCCATTTCCGTTGTAATTATACTGCTAAGCTAGGGATTTTTTTGGAGGGTTGAAATTTTACAGTTGATGGCTGTTGGTTTTTCAATATGCAACTTTCCAACGTTCTGATTTTCCAACAATAAAACAATTGCTATCTTTGCGCCTTGATTTTGATAGGGTAATTGCTATCTAAAATCGTTCCAAGGGAATGCCTTGGGCATAAATCTAAAATCGTAAATAAAAATGGCATTACAATGTGGTATTGTAGGTTTACCAAACGTAGGTAAATCAACTTTATTTAACTGTTTATCTAACGCTAAGGCGCAATCAGCAAATTTCCCGTTCTGTACCATAGAACCAAACGTGGGTGTAATTACCGTACCCGACGACCGTTTGAACAAACTGGCAGAACTGGTAAAACCACAGCGCATAGTACCCAATACCATTGAAATTGTAGATATTGCAGGTTTGGTAAAAGGAGCTTCGAAAGGAGAGGGCTTGGGCAACCAGTTTTTGGGCAATATTAGGGCAACAAATGCCATTATACACGTATTACGTTGTTTTGATGATGGCAATATTATCCATGTAGATGGTTCGGTAGACCCTATTCGTGATAAGGAAATTATTGATACTGAGCTACAATTGAAAGATTTGGATACCGTAACTAAACGTATCCAAAAAATTGAAAAGCAGACCAAGAATGATAAGGATGCCAAAAAGGAATTTGATATTCTTTTGGCGATAAAAAGCCATTTAGAAACGGGCAAATCGGCACGTACAGCACCTTTAAGCATTGAAGATTTTGAGGAAATAGTTGGATTGGGCTTGCTTACCCAAAAACCTGTAATGTACGTTTGCAATGTTGATGAAGCATCGGTAGTTACCGGAAATAAATATGTTGAACAGGTAAAAGCAGCAGTAGCCGATGAAAAGGCCGAAGTATTGGTAATTTCGGCAAAGATAGAATCGGAAATTGCCGAACTGGAAAGCTACGAGGAGCGCCAAATGTTTTTGCAGGATTTAGGTTTGGATGAATCTGGCGTAAACAAACTGATTAGAGCCGCTTACCGTTTGTTGGATTTATACACTTATTTTACTGCCGGTGTGCAGGAGGTAAGAGCTTGGACAATTACCAAAGGTTTTACTGCTCCACAGGCCGCAGGTGTTATTCACACCGATTTTGAAAAAGGTTTTATTCGTGCCGAGGTAATTAAATACAACGATTTTGTAACTCTTGGTTCTGAAAATGCTTGTAAAGAAGCTGGTAAGTTAGGTGTAGAAGGTAAGGCTTACGTAGTGGAAGACGGTGATATTATGCACTTTAGGTTTAATGTTTAATTCCTCTAAATTTTCTCCGAAGGGAAGACTTTGTATAACGCTTAAACCTCGTAAGTTTCTTAAAACCTACGAGGTTTTTTGTAATATGAGCCAATTAATCTTTTTAATCGGCTCATGATGTATAATTTAAGATTGCCGTTTTCACGGGAACGATGCAGCAATATAGGTTAAGTATGGTTTTTAACTTTGCCAACTTTCTGGCAAACTGTATAGAAAGTTGACAAAATTTTGGCGGTTTTAAGACTTCGTAAGTTTCTAAAACTTACGAAGTCTGATAAACGCTACAATCCCAAATATTTTGCTACTGCTTTAGTATCTTTTACATCTATATTTTTAGCACTCATTTGTAGAACTGTACCTGCCGGGATACAAACTACTTTTACATCGAATTTTGTATTTTTTAATTCATTGCCATTGGGGTCGGTAGTGGTGTATTGATACCCTTCAATAATAATTTTATCTTGCTTTATTATACCAGTATCATCGTCATCCCCAAGATATATTTCGTTATAAGAATTTGAACTATAATCACCCGAAAATTTATCTAATTGAGCCGCCCAAGAACTATCGTTATCATTAGAGAATTTAAGTCTTACATAAATTAATCCGGTGTTATAGGCATTTAAGTAACTTGCATGAGTAATATTAATAGTTTTGCTAGCTTCATATGAATAAGTAGTAAGAGGATTATTATTTACATCTATTCCTGTATAAGCATTTTCTAATACCACATTATCAAAACTCTGTTCATTATACAAAAATGTAGTAACAGTATTAGTTGCTCCCAAGCTAATTGCACTTCCCCAACTACTTGCTGTTTTAGGTCCGTAAAAGTTTAAGTTGGCGGTATCAAAATAAAAATCGCCTTCTACACCAATAGCTAAACTTGGTGCTGTTGTACCACTTAAAATTTTAGAGCCTGGAGTTCCTGTTGCGCCCGTAGCTCCGGTACTGCCTTTTAGGCTAATGGGTGTTGGCCAACCTGTTGAGGTTTTTGGACCATAGAGTTCGGAGGTGTTTTTGTCGAGGTAAAAATCGCCAATGTTGCCTAAGCTGTTTGCTGGTGCGCCCGTGCCGCTTTGTATGGTGCTTCCGTCAGCACCTTTTAGGCCTTGTTCGCCCTTTTCTCCTTTGGCACCGTCTGCACCGTTTTCGCCTTTTTTACAGGCACTAAAAGTGAGTGCCGTTAAGATAAATAGTAATGTAAGATGATTTTTCATGTTAATCTGATGAATTTAATTGTACAAAGATGTTTAATGTGTTTGTTGAAACATTACGGGTTTCCGTAAATGCTTTTTAAAAAATAACCTATTCAATTAATAAAATTTAAAACGCCAAATGTATTACATGTCGTGTGCATTACCAAATTTTTTATCTCAAATTTTGTCGAGATGGCAATTAAAAATCCCCGAGATGAAAAAGTTATAACTGACTTTGGTGCGAATGTGCGAAAATATCGTACAGAAAGAGGGCATACTATGATGCAACTTGCCGTATTGTGCGATGTGGAATATGGTGCCATTAGCACTATTGAAAGAGGAGTAGTGAATTGTTCTATAAGCACGGCTTATCGTATCGCCAAGGCTTTGGAGATACCTATTGAAAAGTTGTTTGAGGGTTAATTACCCAACTCCAAAGGTGTTTTTTTATATTATTGATTTACACTGCCAAATAATCCCGTATTCTATGGCTTATGCAAATAATTTTTAGATTTTCTTCCCAAAGCTACTTATTGCGAAAACCCTCTTTGCGTTACTTTGCGAATACTTTATAGACCTTTGCGTTAAATTAACCGCAAAGAAAAACAAGAGCTACGCCGAGAGCGCAAAGTTTTTTGTTCAGTACATTTTGTAATCTAAACCCGATTTAAGTGGAAATACTTTTTGTTTTTCGTCATTCTGAGCGTAGCGAACGAACTGTTATTTTATTGCGCTAAAGAAACAGATTCCTCCTAACGTCGGAATGACAGGCAGAAGTAAAACAAAAAGATTGCAACGAAAAGCGGGGCTATCGTAGCCGAAATGTACTGTAATTGCTTTTCTTATAATTTAACTGGACAAAATTTTAAAGCAAGACGCCTCGTAAAAACATCATGGCTACCGTAAAATAAATTACTAATCCGGTAACATCAACTAAGGTGGCTACAAATGGTGCGGAAGATGAGGCAGGGTCGGCACCTAAACGTTTTAGCAAAATGGGCAACATTGAGCCTGCTAAAGAGCCCCAAAGTACAATGCCTATTAATGCGATGCCTACCGTACAACCGATTAAAAACCAGTGAGGGCCGTACATGGGCGAGAAAATTGTCCAAACGTAGATGCGCAGAAAACCGATAGTGCCCAGTGCTAAACCAAGTAAAAGGCCAGATATGATTTCTCTTTTCATTACCCGCCACCAGTCGGCCAAGGTAATTTCGCCCAGTGCCATTGCCTGTATAATAAGCGTAGAGGCTTGAGAGCCACTATTACCGCCACTGGATATAATTAGGGGTACGAACAAGGCCAGTACTACGGCTTTTTCTATCTCTCCTTCGAAATAGCCCATAGCTGTTGCGGTGAACATTTCTCCAAAGAATAAAATAATCAGCCAACCAACCCGTTTCTTTACCAATTTTAGGATGGGCATATCTAGATAGGGCTCGTCTAAAGCCTCTGTACCACCCACTTTTTGCATATCTTCGGTATATTCTTCGTGGGCAATCCATAAAATATCGTCTACCGTAACAATACCCAAGAGGATGTTTTGGTCGTCTACCACAGGCAATGCTACCCGATTGTTCATTTTAAAGGTGCTGATGGCTTCTTCCTGTGGGTCGTTTACGTTCAGCGATATCAGTCGGTTATCTGTTAGTTCACCAATTTTTTCGTCGGGGTCTGAGAGGAGAATTTCACGGATACGAATATCATCTAACAGCACTCCATCTTTATCTATTACGTAGATTACGTCAATAGTTTCGGAGTTTTTGCCGTACCTGCGGATGTGATTTAATACCCTACTTACCGTCCAATCGGTTTTTACGGCAATGAAATCTGGCGTCATCATACGACCTACGCTGTCTTCGGCATATCCTAAAAGGTTTAGCGCTTCTTTGCGGTCGTTATCGGGTAAAAGTACCAACAGCTTTTTTACGGCATCGCCTTTTAGCTCTCCAAAGAGTGCGGTTCTATCATCTGGTGGCAATTGCCTGATGATTTCTGTGAGCTTGTTGGCCTGTAGTTTTTTGATGATACGCTCCTGTGTGGGAAAATCGAGAATACGGAATACGTTTACCGCACGTTTGCTGGAAAGTGTCTCTATAAATTTAACTGCATGTTGGGGAAGTTCGTCAATAAGTTCTTCTACATCGGAAATGTTAAGTTCGTTAAGATAGGTTTTAAGTTGCCTATCGTTTTCGTTTTCCAACAAATTTAGTACTTCTTCTACTTGCAGTTCTTCCATAAGCGTTGGATTTGCTTGTTTTTACTTTATGGGCGTGTAAAGTTGCGTTTTTTATTTTAAAATTGACGTTATGTGGAAGATGTTTTTTTAGTTTGAATTTATTTAACACCTTTGGATAAAAACCGATTATTTTAAATTAAGATTAAAAAGTGGAAAAGTCTCAGGTTTATGCATTGGTGACGGGCGGGAGCAAGGGCATTGGTAAGGCTATTGCACTTGAATTGGCCAGTAGGGGAAAGTCTTTACTTTTGGTAGCCAGAAATGAGACAGAATTAAAACATGCAGCCCAAGAAATTAAAGAAAAACATCAGGTTGAAGTGGATTTTTTTGCTGTTGACTTAAGTTTGGAAAATGCTACGGATGAAGTTTTTAATTGGATAAAGAAAAAAAACTACATCATTGATACGTTGGTAAATAATGCGGGCTTTGGTGTTTGGGGACGTTTTGTAGAACTGGATTTGGGGGAGCAAACGAAAATGTTAGCAGTTAATACCTTTGCTTTAGTAAAGTTATGCCATCTGTTTGCGCCAATGTTACAGATGCATCACGCTGCGTATATTCTAAACATATCTAGTACTGCTGCCCATCAGGCTTTGCCGACTTTGGCACTATATGCCGCTTCTAAGTCTTTTGTACTTTCGTTTAGCAGAGCGATAAATTATGAACTAAAAGATACATCGGTTAGTGTTACTTGTGTTTGCCCCGGCCCGGTAGAAACAAACTTTGCCAGCAGAGCGGGCTTAGCGGCTTTAGACAAGATTGCCAAAAAATTTAATATGCAGCCAAACGAAGTGGCCGTTATAGCTGTAAAGGCAATGTATGGCAGAAAAATAGAAGTAATCCCGGGTTTTATCAATAAAATAGGCGCTTTTGCCAGTAGAGTTTTATCTAAAAAGTTTTTAGAGAAAACCGCTGCTAACATTTATAAGGTTTAGATAGCCCTTGTTGCATGTAACGATTTTCAATAGCCATACAATGTTGCGAGTTATTAGTCAATTTACAATAAAAATGAGACGGATAACAGAGAAATCTTAAAACTGAGTTCAATCTAGATCTCATTAAACCATTAGTTATAGTTACGAATTATTTTTAAAGTTTGGATTGATATTTTTCTAATAGATCCCAAATTTTATAAAAAGCATCATTCCCCTTTTTGTCAGAAAAATTGGTATTATATATCATTATTCTTCCAATATTACTTTTTGTGTTAAAAAACATCATTGATAAAACTCCCGGGTCACCACCTGTATGACCAATGTACCCTGTATATCCAAACCCAATAAAAACTCCAACATTATAAGATTCATTATATGGATTTTGCTCGTTTCTTTCTGTGAAATTTGAAGCAGAAAGTTGAGGATGAAAATATTCTTTATAAGATTCTTTAGATAAGATTGACCCTTTACCATTGTAGCCTTTTATCAATTCGGTTAGAAATTTGCTTAAATCGCTAGCAGAGGTTATAAAACCACCATCAGGGAAAGTAACCATTTCATAATAAGGAAGAGGAGTTGTTGGATTTTCGTATAATCGTGAGAATTTAGAGAACTCAATATCTTCAAATTTCCAGCCAGAATTACTCATCTTCAAGGGTTGTAAAATATATTTGTTTGTAAAATTTTGGAATGTTTCTTTTGTGGCTTTTTCAACAATATATGCAGCTAGCGCAGTTGCAATATTGGAATATTCATAAATAGAGCCTGGCTTATTTCGAGAAAAACTCTTTTTATTCCATTTTCCATTTTTTGTGAGGATATTTTCCAGAAATAAACCCATTGAAATTATTGAATCTGGTTGGTTGAAAATCTGCTCATTATCAAAGTTTAATTTTATATTGTTGAGATTTTGATTGGGCTTGAGGTAATAGTTTTTGCTTAGATAAAATGTATTGTCTATAATGGAAGAGGTATGCGTTGCAAGCTGTCGGATAGTTATTTTTTCATTTGGAAAATTTGGATTAAATACTTTAAATGATAGGTGTTTTTCAATTGGCTCATCAAGATTCAGCTTTCCAAGTTCTTGTGCTTTTAAGAGTGAAATTCCAACAAAGGTTTTGGAGATAGAAGCAATATTTTGGATGGTTTTATCTGTGTATTTTTTTCTCTCTTTAATATCGGAAAACCCAAATCCTTCTGTATATAAAGCTCCACTTTCATTGACAACAGAAACAGCAAACCCATTGAAAATACTATCCTTATAAATTTGATTTATTTCCTTAGTTAATAAAATTTTAGTTTTCCCATTTTGCTCAAAAGTTGAACAAGATGTAATTAGAACCGTAGATATTAGTACTAAAACTGAAGTTTTCATGCTTTTTATTTTAAAGATAGTTAGACTTTTCATTTTCGAACATTGTTGATGCCATCAGAAAGACTCTTTATACTACTATATTGATACAACTGATATTAGGGTTTTATTACTTGTTGTAAAGTACGTTTTTTTGTTTACAGACTATTAAATTAGTATTTATGCATGCAAATTTTGGAGTGAATATCCCCATAAACATTAACCCCATTACTTCTATTTGCTAAAAAGTTTCTCTTTTTTTTCAAAACAAATTTGCAGTAATAATTTGAATATATTATTTTTGTATTAAATACTACTAAATCTATAGATAATGTCGTTAAAAATGCAATATTTTTCTTTTCCACATCGAATGCCGATGTGTTGTTGCATGTAGTATATTATTAGCCCTTAACGCTCTCTCCAATTTTCCTTAAACTTTTTAAACCCAATTTTTTTTATGATTAACTCATACAGTACTTTTACATTAACCAATCAACTTACAGATGAACAGAAATTCTTTTTCAATAAATATGGCTTTTTGCACTTTAAGAATTTTTTAGACCAACATGCTATTACATCTATTTTAAAGGCTTCTGAAGAAGTACAAAAGCAATGGTTGCTCAACGATGTGAAAAAAGTGAATGGAGTGCCTATTAAATATGGTACAGATTTAAATGGTTCGCCAATTGTACAGCGTTTTGCATTCATCAATCAGCACCATGCAACTTTAAGCGGGTTAACTTTAGATACCAGATTTAATGCTTTGTTAGAACTGGCCGGAGAAGGTGCAAGGCTGGGAACTGAAGAAAAAGATGGAATGGTTTTTAATCATTACGTGAATGGCCCGAACAGTAAATTTACTAAAATGGGATGGCATACCGATGGTTTACGAGATATTTTTTACGGTCAAAAATTAAATCAGATGTTAAACATAGGCATACATTTAGATACCTTGGATGTAAAAAACGGAGGTTTAAAGGTGTTGCCGGGAACGCATAAACAGAGCATTTATCAGATGCTGTTCAGAAAAAAATACTTTTTAGATCATAAGGCAGATCCTTCGGAAATTGCCATTACGCCAGAAGCTGGGGACTTAACCATTCACGATGGTAGGTTATGGCACAGAGTGGCACAATCACAAATTACAGGTGAAAGAAGTAGGAGAAGGGTAATTTATATTCCTATCATTGCCGGAAAATATGCTCCTAAGAATGAGAATAGTCCAACCGTGTTTTATCAGCGTTTTGCGGGTATTGTAAAATAAGGAGTATGGTTTTTGCACTGATTTATGCTTATCTGATAAAGACCGGGAAAATAAAGTTGATAGCAGTTTTTTTTAGAAAGTTAATGGTTTGGAAAATAGGAGTTTAAATTCTTGACGATTTGAATTTAGGAAACAAAAGATGAGTTAGCTATATTTGCCGATACTTTGTCTCCGTAGTTCAATGGATAGAATGTCAGATTCCGGTTCTGATGATATGAGTTCGAATCTCGTCGGGGACACAAAAATGGTGTAGTTTGTAGGTAGACAAACTGCACCATTTGTATTTTGGGCAATTTCTCTTTAATAAATTTTTGTATAAAAATTAGGTAGTAATATCAGGATGTTATGTCTTTATATCATTATAACAGACTGAAACTTAAACCTAAAATCTATAATAATATGAAGAGAAATTTTACCTTTTTGTTATTTGTACTGTGCTCTTTTAGCGCATTTATGGCCAGAGCAGATATCTACTATGTAAAGCAAGCTGCAACGGGTAACGGCTCGGGAAGCGATTGGGATAACGCTTCATCTGATTTGCAGGCAATGATTAACGGTGCAAATGTGGGTGACCAAATATGGGTAGCCGCAGGTACATATAAGCCCACGACACTTTTATCTGGAGGTACAACAGCTCGCGACGCTTCTTTTGTTTTAAAAAATGGTGTAGCGGTTTATGGAGGCTTTTTGGGCGGAGAGACCTTGCTTAGCCAGCGTAGTGTTGCTGCGAATATTACTACATTAAGTGGCGACATCGGAACCGCTAATGATAAAACAGATAATGTTTATCATGTAGTGGTTTCTGTAAATAATACGGCTGATACTAGGCTAGATGGCTTTACCATTGCCGGAGGATACGCAGACGTAACAACAACCCCTCATCCAACGGCAAACGGAGGCTCAGTATTTAGGTATTCTGGAGGAGGAATATTTTTAAGTGCCAGTTCGCCTACACTTGAGAATTTGATTATTACAGAAAATGAATGTTATAGTGGTAATTCTAATGGCGGAGGCATATATTCTACAGCGGGAGGTGCGGCCCAAATACTAAATTCATCCATTACAAATAATAAATCGGGCACATCTACAACAGGTAATGGCACTTCTGGAGCAATATGGATTTCTGGTGCAGCTTTGGCTAATACAATGAAGCTAACCAATGTAACAATATCAGGGAACTCGGCACGGGTTGCGGGCGCAATTTACATACAAAATAATGCTACTCCCGAATTTACCAATGTTAAGTTTTTAAATAATAGTTCGTTAACTACGGCAGGAGCATTGTATGCAGGAAGTAGTGATGCTTATCAGGCATATCCTAAATTTCTTGATGGTTGCGAATTTACCAATAATTCTTCATCTGCCGGAAGTGGTGGTGCTATATATATTGCTAGTTACACTGCTATGTCTTCTGTTAATACCTTATTTTCTAATAATTCTTCATCGGGGGGCAATGGCGGAGCTATTTATGCCGTAGGAAATGCTGCAAATCCTACAACTGTTATATTAACAGGAGGTCGTTTTTCCGGAAACTCTGCTTCAAGTAGTGGTGGTGCGGCATATATATCTAGTGATGCTAACGCTACTATTAAAAATGTATTGCTTTATACTAATACAGCAGGGGCGGCTGGGGGAGCATTATTTTTATATTCTGAAAACAATAATATAGATATAGAAATTGTTAATTCGATATTTTATAATAATACAGCTAATGGGGCGGCAAGTACAACTGCTTTAGGCGGTGGAGCAATTGCATCATCAACCAAAACAAATACCAAAATCAAAAATTGCACTTTTTATGCCAATAAATCAACTTATCGCAAAGGAGGTGCAATAGCTTTTTATGCAGCGGCTACATCTATGTTGGTAACCAATAGCATAATTTATAATAACGTCACAGGAGACGAAGGTGCAGATATATATGATGCCAATATTAGTGATCCTTCTAAATTAACGCTGAAATATTCGCTAACCCAGGAAAAAGGGACAAATGGCATTAACGGAATGGTAGTTGGTACAGATCCTCTCTTTTTGAGTACAACCCCTGGCGATGCTAACTTTTTGCGTCCGAACCCAATTATAGAAAGCCCGGTGATTAATAAGGGAGATAATTCAAGCGCATTGGATATAGCCACAGATATTTTAGGGAATATCCGTACTTATGATAATGTGGTAGATATGGGAGCTTACGAATATCAGGGAACATTGCCTGTGGAATTAACCGCATTTTTAGTTAAAAAAATGGTGGGCAGGGCTGTGCTAGTATCGTGGACAACTGCTAGTGAATATAATAACGCCTATTTTTTAGTGCAAAGAAGTACTAACGGAGTAGATTATGTTGATTTATCGAAACAATTGGCCAAGTCTGGAGAAAACACGGTAAGGCAATATAGCTTTACAGATAATAATCCTGCTGCCGGTATTAACTATTATCGCCTTGTGCAGGTTGATTTAGATGGAAAACAGAAAGTATATGATGGAAAAGCAATAAATATTACTTTGTCGTCTGATAATATGATTAGTCTTTATCCAAATCCGGTTGCTGGGACTAACACTAAGTTCGAAGTTTTAGATAAAAATGTAATTAAGGCGCAACTGACAAATGTTAGTGGAAAAGTATTGGAAAATATAGCTATTTCATCAGAAAAACAAATTTATCCGCTTGATTTTTCTAAATATCCTTCTGGAATTTATTTTTTACGGATATATAACTCGGTAGGAGGTTCGGAAGTTAAAAAGATATTAAATCCATAATGGGTAAAACTTGTTTATTTGTATAAAAGACACCAAAAAATACTTGGTGTCTTTTGTTTTTTGTTAAAATATTAAAATATGTTGCTTTTTTTTGATTGGTTTGGTATCTTCGAAGTACAAACTATCAAAACTGTAACAATTATTAACAGGCATCTGTCTTTTAATGTTTTATTATACTTTCCTTTGCCAGTAAAATAACACTGTGACTATACACGAAACAGAGATATGGAAACGATTTAAACAAGGGGATATAAAAGCCTTTGAACAATTGTATGATCAATTTTCGAGGCAGTTATACAAATATGGATGCGGTTTTTCATTTGATCAGGAACTCGTAGAAGATTGTATTCAAGATCTGTTTTCGGATTTATGGAACAATAAAAAAAATCTTTCAGATACCACTTCCGTAAAATTCTATTTAATGCGCAGCCTGAGAAGAATGCTTTTTCGGAAATCTCAACGCGAAAAAAGAAGACAGGAAACAGAATGTGGTTTTGAAGACGCTTTTGTTTATGAGGCTTCTCCAGAAAGTATTTACATTTTAGATGAGGAAGAAAAAGGAAAACAGTTATTAATTACAGAAGCATTAAATAGTTTACCGGCTAGGCAACGAGAAGTAATGTATTTGCGATATTATCAGGATTTGTCATTCGATGAAATTGCAGAAATGATGGAAATGTCTAAAAAAACAGCCTATAATATTGTGTTCATCGCTTTAGATTCGCTCAAGAAAAAATTAGGAATAAGCTCTTCAAAGTTATTTTCAGCTATGCTGGCAGCATGGTATCTATCCAATCTTAAATTTTAGATAGTAAAAACAGTTCAAGCAGTCTTTTCATATATAAAGAGCTAAATATATATGAAGAAATCAGTCTGTTCCTTTTCAATTGTTATTTTGCTGTCCATTCTTTTCTCTTTGCAGTCGGTAGCACAAACTGCTGCCGATACCATTCGGATAATCGATGATATTATAGAAAGCTGGAAAAATGATGGGCCTGGTGGAGTTTTGTTAATTAGTAAGGCCAACAAAGACATCTATAAAAAGGCATTTGGGTATGCCAATATCGAATTTGATGTTAAAAATACTACTGAGACAGTTTTTGAGGCGGGTTCGGTTTCTAAACAATTCACGGCAACAGCAGTACTTCTGTTAGTGCAAGACAGAAAAATATCATTGGACGATGATATTAGAAAATATATTTCCGCTTTACCAAATTATCATCAGAAGATAACGATTAGAAATCTAATTACCCATACAAGCGGTGTAAAAGATTGGCGAAATATTGTAGGCTTAAGCGTTTGGCCTACGGGAGCTAAAGTATGGAACCAAGCATCTATTATGGATGTAATTTGCAAACAAACCACATTGAATTTTAATCCGGGTACAGAATATTCGTACAGTAATTCCAATTATACTTTATTGGTAGCATTAATTGAGCAGGTTACGGGCAAATCATTTGCAAAATTTACAACAGAAAAAATATTTGTGCCCGTTGGTATGAGTAATACGCAATGGCGAGATAATTTTAGGACTATTGTAAAACATAGGGCTTCGGGCTATACAAAAATTAAAAATGGCTATTTATTGGATATGCCTTTTGAAAATGGACATGGGCCAGGTGGTTTACTTACTACCATAGACGATTTACGTAAATGGAATAGATATTGGGCTGCGGGACATTTTGGCAAAATGCTAGATACATTAAGAAACACGCAATATGTACTTAGCGACGGTAAAAAAATACCTTATACTACCGGCGCAGTTAACATAAAATACCTAAATGGACACAAAATAATAAGTCATAGTGGAGCTACCGCAGGTTATAGAACCTTTTTATCCTATTACCCAGATTTAGATATTTCAGTGTCATTTTTATCAAACTCGGCCGAAACTAAAACAGGTCAAATATCAAACAATCTCGATCGTCTTTTCGCATCTAATGAGAATCTATCTAGTTTATTTTTGCCAAAAACTAATGGAACTCCAATAAATGGGCAGCTTTATGCCAAGTATCAGGGTATATATAAACGGTCAGGACGTTTTGAGATAAAAAATATAGTGCTAAAGAATAATGATTTACTATGTGATAACATTAAGATAAATGCGCTAAAAGGAGATACGCTGTTGGTAGGAAATGACAAGCTATTGTTTAACGATGACCAATCATTTACGCTATTTACCTCAACAGGTACTTATTTGTACAAAAAAGAACTGCCTTTTCAGCCTTCGGATAATGAAAAAGTGCAATATGTAGGCGAATTTAATAGTACAGAGGCTGATGCCAATATAAAAGTAGAGTTAAAAGGAGGAATATTAAGATTAATCAAAGAGAATGGCGCATCTATAATGATGACTCCTATCTATCCAAACGGATTTAGAGCCGGAGCTATGATTGTTCATTTCGACAAAAACATCAATGGCAAGTTTAATACGGTGTCTGTAAGTCTCTCCAGAGCCGAAAATATTCTGTTCAATAGAAAATAACGTATATATACTAAGCGCAAAATGAATTTATCATTTAAAGATTATCAGTTAACCTTTGAATATCCTTTTGGAATTTCAAGCTATACACGTACAACGCACGATGTTGTTTTAGTCAATATCGAATATTTGGGAGAGATAGGAACGGGAGAAGCCTCTATGGCAAAATATTTGGGCGAAACTAAGGATTCTGTAAAGCGATTTCTATCAAAGGTAAAATTAGCACAATTTAAGGCTCCTCTTAATATCCTAAGCATACATGAATATATAGATAATATTGCTCCGGGAAATACTGCGGCCAAAACAGCTATTGATATTGCATTACATGATTTAAAGGGAAAAATTGAGCAAAAACCCTGTTATCAGTTTTATAACGTAAACCCTGCCCAAATGCCTGTAACCTCGTTGACATTGGGCATAGATGAACTTGAGGTCATAAGAAAGAAGGTAAAGGGAGCGGGAGCTTTTAAGGCAATAAAAGTAAAGTTGGGCAGTGCTTATGATAAAGAAATCATAAAAACAATAAGAGAAGAAACAACAGCACCATTATATATTGATGCTAACCAAGGTTGGAAGGATAAAAAAGAAGCATTAGATATGATTTTTTGGCTAAAAGAGCAAGGAACAGTATTTATAGAACAGCCTATGGATAGGGAAGATTATGATTCGAACGGTTGGTTAACAGCACATAGTCCTTTGCCCATTATAGCTGATGAAGCAATGCAGCGATTGTCCGATTTAGAAAAGTTAAAGGATTTATATACAGGTATAAATATAAAATTGATGAAATGTACAGGGATGTACGAAGCCCATCAAATTATTTCTAGGGCAAGAGAACTTGGGCTTAAAATAATGGTTGGATGTATGTCTGAAACTTCGTGTGCAATAATGGCAGCAGCAAGTTTAGCACCTTTATGCGATTGGGCCGATTTGGATAGCCCTTGGTTAATTAACAACAACCCATTTAAGAATCCAATTCTGGAAGACGGTAAGATAAAGCTTACGGATAGTTACGGATTGGGATTGGAAAAATTATAGAAACAGTTAGATTTTATGTCTGAACCTTTAATTACAAACGATGCCGTAGTGTTGGGCATTTTGATGTTGATTTTGGCACTTGTTTTTAAGACATCGTCTTCAAATCATCCATTTTTTAAAAAATTCTATACTGTTATACCTTCGGTGTTATTATGCTATTTTATTCCCGGCATATTAAACACGTTGGGCGTTATATCCGGAGATAAATCTCAGCTATATCCCGTAATGTCAAGGTATTTATTGCCTGCTAGTTTGGTGCTATTTACCATTAGTCTAGATTTTAAGGAAATTTGGAAATTAAGAAAAAAAGCAGGTCTTCTGTTCATTACAGCATGTGTTAGTATTATTATAGGGGGGCCTTTGGCCATTATTATTGTTTCCTTTTTTAATCCGGAAGTAGTTGGCGGTAAAGGGCCAGAGGAAGTTTGGCGGGGATTATCTACCATAGCTGGAAGTTGGATAGGTGGGGGTGCTAACCAAGCAGCTATGTACGAGATTTTTAAGCCAAGTGCTAAGCTGTTTTCAGCAATGATTACCATTGATGTTATTGTCGCCAATTTCTGGATGGCGATATTGCTGTACGGTGCGGGAATAACCAAAAAAATTGATAATTGGCTAAAGGCAGATAATAGCATTGTAGATGAATTAAAGGTGAAGATAGAAAAGTATCAACAACAGATTATAAAGATACCTTCGGTATCAGATATTATGATAATTGTTGGGATAGGTTTTGGTGTAACAGGTCTCTGCCATTTCCTTGCCGATAATATTGCACCGTGGATAGAGAAAAATGCGCCATATCTGGATAAGTTCAGTCTTACTTCCTCATTTTTTTGGATAGTGGCATTGGTTACACTATTCGGCATTTTATTGTCTTTTACAAGTGCCCGTAAGTTAGAAGGTGCAGGCGCATCGAAAATGGCAACAGTTTTTCTATATCTTTTAATTGCCAGTATAGGTATGCGTATGGATGTACTATCTGTATTTGCTACGCCTGGTCTTCTATTTGTAGCAGTAATATGGATTATCTTTCACGGATTAATGTTAATACTAGTAGCCAAACTTACCAAAACCCCTTTCTTTTTTGTAGCGGTAAATAGTCAGGCGGTTATTGGAGGCGCATCTTCGGCTCCCATAGTTGCAGCGGCCTTTTATCCAACATTGGCACCAGTGGGTGTTTTATTGGCCATTATGGGATATGCAGCAGGTACTTATGGCGGATATTTGTGTGGTATATTAATGCAAATGGTGTCTCCCTAACTTCTTTAATTTATTAAAATGGAAAAGCTAACTTTATTTTTTTTGCGTGATATTGTAGGATTTAGGTATTGGATTATACTCCTGTTTCCTTTTATACTGGCTTGTGGTAAAAATAAAGAGATAGAAAATACAGCACCGGTAACACCAATTGCAGAAAAAAAGACTAGCAACAATCCGTTAGTAACCGAACGCGATAGAGCCGTTGACGAGATTGTAAAACCTTTTATGGCCAAAGCCTCATCTGTGGGGCTTAGTGTTGGCATTTTAAAAGATGGTCAAATATCTTATTATGGTTATGGCATTATAGCCAAAAATAGTAAACAAATACCTGATGAAAATACCGCTTTTGAAATAGGGTCGATTTCGAAAACATTTACTGCTGCTTTGGCTGTTAAGTTTATGGAAGATAGAGGGCTTACCATAGAATCGCCTATTGCGCCATGGCTACCAAAAACAGTGCCCACCTTATCTTTAAATGGCGAACAAATAAAATTCAAACATTTAATGAACCATACGTCCGGTCTGCCTCGCTTGCCAGATGATATATACGTTGGAACAAATCCTAAAGACCCCTATCGGCTTTACGATACGGTACGTTTATATAATTATTTAAAAACGGCTACTTTAGCCACTACTCCCGGAAAAACCTATCTGTATTCTAATTTGGCTTACGGAATTTTGGGCACTATCATAGAGCGCAATACACAACAAACTTATTCCAATTATTTTAGAGAAGTGATAGGTAATCCTCTCGTATTAACAAGAACATATTCGATGACTTCTGATTATAGTCAAAATCTTTCGCATGGATATGACGGTACAGGAAGCGAAACATCCTACTGGGATGGTTTAGACCAAGGGGCTTTTAAAGGTGCGGGGACGTTGTATTCCAGTGCAAAGGATTTAATCAGATATGCTACCTATCAAACTAACTACTCTACTGAGGTAGGAAAACTTTTTGCTGAAACCCAAAAGGTAAGTTGGCAATCGGGAAATATTAAAATTGGCTTGGCTTGGCGTTATACTACTATAAACGGCTTGGAGTGCATCGCTCATGATGGGCTTACTAGTGGCTATAAAGCCTATTTAATTATATGTAGAAGTAAGAATATTGCAGTAGCAATTTTATCCAATAATGTAGATGATGATTTGGACCAGATATTTAGTCAGTTTTCAAAAACATTTATTAAATAACAGTTTTTTAAATATTTGATATAACAAATTAATTTGTGTTAGAGGTACGATATGAACTGATAAAAAAATAATTAGATTTATTTTTTTAATAAATGGTAGTAAAAATGCCAATCATTGTCTTTAATTAAATATAAATGGATTATAGGTATTATACGGATTTAGATTTTGCTTCTGATGATTATTTTGTTCGCTGGGTACGATTTCCTGACGAGCATAGCAATCATTTTTGGACACAATGGTTAAAAGACCATCCGCATAAAGAAAAAGAGATAAATAGAGCAAAACGATTATTGCTTTCTATTAATACAAAACCAGCCGAGTGGGATGCGCAAAGGCAGATTAATTTGAAGCAGAAAGTGATGGAGAATGTTCAAAATGAAAAAAGAACAAACGAAGTCAAGACAATTAAATTGCAAAATAAAAGAAGATTGCTTCGTGCGGCAGCAATTTTAGTATTTGTAATAGGAGCGGCCATAGCCCATTTTTATTATACCGACGATGTAGTTTACTATGCGGCGGAAAATGAGACTAAAGAAGTATTGTTACCCGATGGATCTATTGTAAAGATGAACAACAATACCAAACTTTCATATAAAAAGAACTGGTGGAGTTCAAAAAGAGACGCTTTTTTGGAAGGAGAAGCATTTTTTAAAGTTAAACATGACGACCATTCTCTGTTTACCGTACATTATGGAGAACTGCATGCTAAAGTGCTAGGGACTTCTTTCAATGTTAGAGCATACAAGGGTTTAGAAGAGGCTCGTGTTACCGTACTTACAGGAAAGGTTGAAGTAGGACAAGGAGATAAAAGTTTTGGGCTTATTACTCCTAACAAAGAAGTGGTATATAATAAGGAAGAAAAGGTTAATGTTACTAGAGAGGTTGATGCAAAAAAGATTATCGAATGGAACAATGTAGAGGTTAATTTATTTGATGTTCCATTTAGCGAATTGATTTTTACATTAGAGCAGGTGTACCATATTAATATTGATTACCCTGCCGATATGTTAAAGAATACATTGACGACAATTCATTTTCAGAAAAGTGACGAATTAACCGATGTACTGAAAGTGATAAAAACAATCCATCATTTAAAATATAGCTTTAAAGAGAAGAAAGAGATTTTACTAACAAAGGATAACTAAAGAAGAGCAAAATATTTATAGAGAATTTTCTCTAAACTGTAATCATATAAAATAAGCTAAAAATGGTAGAGTTAATGATACTGCCCAAAAGGGCGATGGGAGATTATTGTACTTATTTTTTTGGTTAAAAGATGATAAAAATTAATAAGAAATAGATAACAAAAAAGAAAAATACCCTTTGATATTCACGAGATTTAATCCAGTAATAACTATGCTGATGAAAGAAAATTTATGTAGAGTAAAACGTTTTACCAAACGATCTATCATTTTAGTAATAATGCTGATTACTAGCGCCCAACTGTTATTTGCGGTATCGGCAAATGGCCAGCTCATCAACCAAAAAATTACCATTTCATTTAAAAAATCATCTTTAATTTCATCAATAAAGAAAATTGAACATGACCACAAAATAAAGTTTTCATATAGTTCTACGGACTTAAAGGCATTTGAGGTTAGCGAATTGAACTATAAGAATGAGACATTAAAGAAAATATTAGAAGATTTGCTAAAAGATACTAACCTACGTTTTACAGAGGCTAAAACCAGTATCGTAATATATAAAGATAATACCACGCTCAATAAAGCCTACAATACCAGTTCGAGTTATGATTTTTCTATTGAGCAGAAACAAGAGCTTCAAAAACAAGAAGTAACCATTAAAGGAGTTGTAAGCGATAAAGATGGCCCAATGCCGGGAGTATTGGTAAAGGTAGAGGGAGGTAACAAAGGAAATATCACTACAAATAATGGTTCGTACACCATCAAAGCCTATATTAATGCTACACTGGTTTTTTCTAACGTGGGCTATGTAACGCAAAAGATAAAAGTAACATCACCAACAGCACCTATTAATGTAAAATTAGTTGCCGATCAAACATTGCTAAATGAGGTTATTGTAGTAGGATATGGTACACAAAAGCGTTCAGATTTCACTGGCTCGGCAACATCAGTAGATTTGGAAGCTGTTGAAAATGCCCCAAGAGCCTCTTTTTTAGAAAGTTTGCAAGGAAACGTAGCGGGGCTTATCAGTTCAAGCGGAGATGGAGTGCCCGGCAGTATGTCCGATGTAACCATAAGAGGATTGGGTTCATATTCGGCAAGTAATTCGCCTTTATACGTTATTGATGGTGTAGCTGTTGTAACGGGCGATATATCGGGTTACAACACAAGTGCTTTATCGGGTCTTAACGACTCTGATATTGAATCCATCACCGTTTTAAAAGATGCTGCTGCAACGGCAATATATGGCTCTAGAGGTGCTAACGGAGTAATTATGATTACCACAAAAAAAGGTAGACCGGGTAAATCTGTAATTAATTTTTCTACACAGGGTGGTGTAAACAAATATACTTTAACAGAAAAGTCTAAACCACTTAGTACTGCCGAGATGCTCGATTTATTACGTGAAGGATGGAATAACAGCGGTCGTAATCCCGGAGCGTTTGCGCAGGCGGTAGTAGATGCCGGAATTAACTATTCTGTAAATACCGATTGGATGGACGAGCTTACCCAATTAGGTTCTTTTCAACGTTATAATTTTAATGTAAGCGGCGGAAATGACAGAACTAAATTCTTTACATCAATAGGTTACTTTAATTCGGAGGGGGCGCAAAAGGGAATTGATTATGATAGGTTTACCGGAAGAATAAATGCAGAAAATAGAGTTTCCGAAAAACTTTCTTTCAATGGGAGTTTTTCTACATCATATCAGCGTACAAATTCAACCTTAAGATCTGGATTAGCGGCCAATCCAACAAGATCAATGTTTAGGTTACAGCCTTGGCTAAAAGTTTATAACGATGATGGCAGTTTTGATTATAGTTACTATATCAGAGGGTTTAATCCGGTAGCTATTATAGAAAAAAATATATATGCGGCAAATACATATTCTAATTTGGGCAGTTTGGGAGCAACTTATAAAATACTTCCCAATTTATCATTTGAAACAAAGGCAAATGTAGAATTTATTTATACCGATAGACAATTGTTTTATTCGCCCGAGTTTGGCGATGGAGAGCCTGTAAACGGTAGAGGTGTTTACGGAACTACCAAACATGTTAACTGGTCAACAACCAATATATTGCGGTACAACCATGCTTTTAAAAACAGACAGAATTTTACAATATTTGGAGGTTACGAAGTCCAGAAAATATCTCGTACATGGGGCTCGGCCGAAGCCAGTAATTTTTTGCCAAACACCAATACGTTGGCAAATGCTTCACGTTTAGATTTAATAACCTCATCTAAATCGGCAAATGCTTTAGTTTCTCTTTTTGCTAATAGTAGTTATTCCTTTAACAATAAATATTTTATAGATGCTACCGTTAGAAGAGATGGCTCATCTAGATTTGGATCTGATAGAAGATACGCCACATTTTGGTCTACCGGTCTGGCTTGGAACATGTTGCAGGAAAATTTTATGAAACGTACAACGTTTTTCAATACCTTAAAATTTAGGGGAAGCTATGGGGTTATCGGTAATCAGGAAATTGGCGATTTTTCTGCTATTGCCCTTTATCAGGCGGCCAATGATTACGATGGCAATCCCGGCTATATCTTTAGCCAATATGAAAACCCTAATCTTACTTGGGAAACTGCCCATCAATTAGATGTAGGTTTTGAGTTTAAAGTATTAAAAAGCAGAATATCAGGTTCGATAGATTATTTCGTAAGAAAAACAGACGGGTTATTATATAGCTTGCCCATATCGTCAACAAATGGAGTAACTACATTTACTGACAATTTAGGAGAAATTAATAATAAGGGGTTTGAAGTTGAATTGACCAGTAAAAACATCAGACCAAAAGTTCCCACGGGTTTCTCATGGGAAACAAGTATGAACTTTACTACCTTTAAAAACCGTATAGTTAGGCTAGAAACTTCGTTTGAAGATCAAGAACTGGCATTAAATACCTTTACATTGGCAGCCTATGCGGGCGTAGATCCATCAAATGGAGAATCTTTGTGGTATGCAGATAAAGATAGAACCAGAACTACCAACGATTGGGCAAGAGCAGGGCGATACGTGCAAGGTGGAGCGCTCCCCACTTTTTATGGTGGTTTAACCAACACTTTTGGATATAAGAACTTTTCTTTAAGGTTACTGCTTTATTTCAACTTTGGTAACAAGGTGTATGATAGTATGGGCGCTACAACTAATTCAGATGGCTCGGCGGGCTTTAATGATATCGGTGCACTTCCAAGATATACTTATGATAATAGATGGCAAAAACCGGGAGACATTACCGATGTGCCCAAGATGGTATATTTGGGTAGCCAAAGTGGGCTTTCGAACCAAACTTCTACACGTTTTTTATATGACGGTGGATATGTAAGGTTACGCGACGTGCAACTTTCCTATTTACTTCCATCGTCATTTGTGAAAAAGATGAAGCTCAGTAGATTTAGCACCTTTATAAGGGCCAATAACCTTTATACGTGGGTGCAGGATAAAAAGCTGCGTTTTGATCCCGAAGTTTCATCGAGAGGTCTTTTAGATTTTAAACCTCCAGTATTTAGAACATTGACCATAGGATTATCCGTTCAACCATAAAATAACCTTAAGCTTATCACAACCAAAAACAAAAATTAAAAATGAAAGTATATCTGTTGGTTTTAATATTGTTGGTAACTACAATTACTGGTTGTCAAAAAAACCAGTCAAAACCGTGTTGCGAAGAAATTCCATTATATGTACAAATGGGGGCAGAGCCTAAAATGTACAGTACTTTTACGGTTACTCCAGAAACACAAGATTCCATGTCGCCAGAATTTCTAGAAAGATGGGAATATGTAAAATCAGAAGTAGAAAAGATAGATGGTGGCCCTAGAAGGCTAAGAAGTTTTGAAATTAAATTTTTAAGCTCAAGTGAGTTAACCCTTACTTATACTTATAATACTGCAACCGGCGGTACTGCTAGGGCTATTATGACATACAGTTATGTGATTGACAATAGGGGTTACATGACACTTACTTTTACAGCCAGAGATGCAAATGGACGCCTGCTGTCTCCCGCACTATTTTCATTTCAGGAAGATTATTTTGAAAGATATCCTTTTAAGTTAGACTGGATTGAAAGTATAATTCCGGGTTCTAAGGGAATAATGGCCGCTTATTACAAAGACGGAGACAAGTCTTCATATATCTATGGTACAATAACTAAATAAAGGTTTAAGATGAAAAATACTTTAATACAAAAAATAGCCTTTCTTTTATTGTTTTTTGCAGTTTTAGGATGTAAGAAAAATAACGAAGTTGTAGAGGTAGATAACATGCCGTTATATCAGCAAATAGGAGCTATACCTAAAAAATACTCAAGTTTAAACGTTACCCCTGGCACTTTAAATAAAAGCCTTTCTGCCGATTTCGTGCAAGTGTGGAATCAGACAAAAGCAGATATGAAAGAACTGGGCGGACGCGAACTTACAGGCTTCGTTATTAAGTTTAAAACCGCTACCGAATTGGATGTTGTGATAGATTATTCGTTACCTGGAGACATCAAATCAGAAGCAATTTTTAATTATACTTATACAGTAGATGCTCAAGGCAATACCTCATTAACTTATGTGGGAGCAAACCAAAATGCAGAAAATATCATATCGGCAATGCAGGCACTAAAGGAAAACTATCTTGAAAGATATAAATTTAAAATAGATTGGATAGATGATAAGTTGCCCGGCTCTAAGGAAATACTAGCTGCCTATTATCGTAGTGATAAACCAGATTCCTATTTTTATGGAGTAATAGGTGTAAAAGAAGTGGGTGCAAATGCTGTTGAGGATTACCCCATTTACAAACAAATAGGCTTTGATAAAAAATTTACAGGCATTAACGTAACACCAGAAACATATACATTAAAAATATCTGATGATTTTTTTGAAAGATGGAATGAAGCAAAAACAGCCATATTTGCCATTGGTGAACGCAAACTAAATAGTTTCGATATAAAGTTTATCAGTGCCACACAGTTAACCATCAACTTTTATTATAATCCTTCGGGCAGTACAGGTACTGCTACCGCTACTTTTACCTGTTCTTATAATATCAGCACCGAAGGATATTTGGAAAGCATTGTAGTTACCGGTAAAAATGCAAATGCAAACGTAGTTGAACCCGGATTAACCGGCTTATTAACCGATTATTTGTTAAAACATAAGTTTAGGGTAGATTGGATAGAAGATAAACTGCCGGGCACAAGGGGCACAGTAGCGGCATATCATCCGGTAGATGAACCTTCCTCTTTCTTTTATGGAAATCTAATCTATGTACCGCTTTATCAACAAATGGGCTATGGTAAAAAATATTCTAGCCTTACGGTAACACCAGAAGAATCAACAAGTATGATTTCTGATGATTTTTTAAACAGATGGACTTCATCAAAAACTAATTTATTCGCCAATGGCAGCCGTCAGTTAAAGAGTTTTGTTTTAAAATTCACTAGTGCTACACAGTTAAACATTACCTATACTTATTTAACCAGTGCCGGAGGAACAGCCACAGCTCAATTCGTATACAGTTATGTGCTCGATAGTCAAGGGTTGTTAAAGCTTACCTACGTATCCCGCAATGCTAATGGAACAGTTATCGCTCCAAGTATAATCCCTTTAACCGATGATTATTTGCATACCTATCAGTTTAAGTTAGATTGGCTTGCCGGTTCACAAACCTTGGCGGCTTATTATAGGGCAGATGCACCGGTATCATATTTTTATGGAGTAATTGGAAATTAAGATGATGAAGAAGAACCAACATTATATCTACTTGCTGTTAATAGTACAGGTTATATTTATAGCAAGTTGTAAGAAAAAAAGTAATGAGCCAGAGGTTATTGATAACTCACCCTTGTATCAACAATTAGGCTATGGCAAAAAATATACTTCCCTTACCGTAAACCCAATGTACGATACGGCGAAAGTATCAGAAGATTTTATCACGAGATGGAACACTGCAAAACAAAATTTATTGGTCAACTACGGTGGTAGGCAGCTACAAAGTTTCGAAGTACGCTTTACTTCAGAAACACAGCTTACTGTTAGGGTTGCATATAGGTCTGATACGGGAATAGCAACGGCTATTTATACCTACAACTATACCATGGATGGGCAGGGAAATATATTGCTGACCAGAACTGCTACCAACACAAATGCATCAAATCTGGCACCTTATATTACAACTATTATAAGCGGATATTTAGAAACCTATCAATTTAAACCCGATTGGATAGAGGATAAATTTGAAAATACCAAAGGTACTGTTGCTGCTTTTTATCGTACAGATGATCCCGATTCTTATTTCTATGGTGTTATCAAATAATAAAAATATGAAGAATATCTTAACATCAATTTTATTAATAATATCATTAGGTGCGTGCAAGGTACAAAAACAGGCACTTAGTGAACAGATAGGGCCAGGGAAATCCTATACTGACATTACTTATAGTCCTTTGGTTGGTAATTCGTCTTCAAAGGAATTTGCCGAAAAATGGAGCGCTGCGGAGAAAGGAACATTTGATAGTGGAAAACGCATACTTCAACGATTGACGCTAAGTTTCTCCAATGAAGGTAATCTGTTGGCCAATTTTGGGTATGTTCCGCCAAATGGTAAAGGTATAGCCCCTGCAATTTTTACATACAGTGTCCAAAAAGATGATAAGGGCGCACTAAAATTTTCCTTGATTTCTAAAAATGCTAATGCCAAAGTGATTTCGGCCGGTGTTAGGGGAATAACAGATGAATTTCTTGAAAAATATAAGTTTAAAATAGATTGGGTGTTAGACAAAGTGCCTGGCTCTTATGGAGAGTTGGCTGGTTTGCAATGTTTGGACATGCCTGAGTATTGGTTTTATGGAGCTATAAAATAGAGTAATAAAAATGAAGTTATTAAATAGATATACAGTATTAATTCTCCTATCGATAGGGTTGGTCTCTTGTTCAGATGATTTTTTAAACGTTGTACCAGAGCAGGGAGCAGAAGCTGATAAAGCTATTGTTGATTTACCATCAATGAATGCAGCTCTTAACGGAATGTATAGTTTGCTGCAAAGCCAGGATTATTATGGTAGAACCTTTATTGTAGCACCAGAATTAGTGTCTAACAATGGTATGATTAGTTTAATCCATTCCTCAAGATATATCAATATCAATTTAAATACCGTAGTATCTACCGATACCTACATTACTGCCTTATGGAATCAACTATATGCATTAACGGTTAACGCAAATTTGCTGATAGAAAAAGGGGAGGCGCTGAACTTGCCTCCATCTAACGTAAATAGTAGCAAACAAGTTCTTGGTGAGGCTTACGCCTTAAGAGCTTTAGGGTATTTTGATTTAATAAGGATATTTGCCCAACCATATAATAATACAAGTGATGCTTCGCACTTGGGTGTTCCTTTAATTTTAAAAAGCGGAACTTCTAGAAGCGATATAGCTAAACCTCCAAGAAATACAGTAGCACAGGTGTATGAATCAATTGTGAATGATCTTAAAAAAGCTATTGAATTATTAGAAATCCAATCTTCCGCTAGTAAATCTCATATTACACTATATGGAGCTAAAGCATTATTGGCAAAAGTTTACTTATATAAAGGAGAGTGGGAACAGGCAGAAGAATTAGCGACAGACGTAATTACCAAAGGCAATTATAGCATGTTGAGCAATACTAATTTGGTGAGTGGCTTTAAAATAAAAGCAAACTCAGAGGTGATTTTTGAAATAGCTAATAATGCTGCCGATAATGAAGGCTCTAATTCACTTGCTTATTTTTATTCCCAAGATGGTTATGGAGATATGATAGCTTCGGAAGAACTATATAACATTTATTCCAATGCAGATGTGAGAAGGCAATTTGTAGCAAAAAGAAAAAGAGATAGAGTGGGAGGAGAAGATCCAGCATACGTAATCTCGAAATATACTAACATCAGTGATTATGAAGAGAACATTAAAGTGCTTAGATTAGCTGAGATTTACCTCATAAGAGCAGAAGCAAGAGCTAGACAAACTGGAAAAGAAACATTAGCCATAGACGATTTGTACGAGGTGGCTCACCGTGCAGATGTGGGAGCTTTTCGTTCTATTGCAACAGGAGATGCACTTATTGCAGATATTTTAAAAGAAAGAAGAAAAGAATTGGCTTTTGAGGGAAATCAGTTGTTCGATTTGAACAGAACAAAAACAAATTGGACAAAATATCGCTCAGGAGATGCCGTAACTACCTATACAGCACAATCTAACAGAACAATTTTTCCAATCCCAAGAAGAGAATTAAACCTTAACCCAAATATTCGCCAAAATCCGGGCTATTAATAAAAACCCTAAACAATGAAAATAACTAAAATTCTTTTTACGCTTTTATTTATAAATGTTATTGCTGTGCAGGCATACGCCCAAACGCAAGAAGAGATAACCGCATTAGAGAAAATTTCAAGCAGTTTTAACGAAGGCACAGCATCGCCGGGAGGAGTAATTACAGTAGCCAAAGATGGTGTAGCCTTTTTTAATAAGGCATACGGCAGTGCAGATTTAGAACACGGGATAGATAACACCGTTAATACGATATTTGAAGCAGGTTCTGTTTCAAAACAGTTTACTGCAACAGCCGCCTTGCTTTTAATAAGGGATAAAAAATTGGCCTTAGAAGATGATGTAAGGAAATACATTCCAGAACTGCCAGATTATGGACGGGTAATGAAAATAAAGCATTTACTAACGCATACAAGCGGCTTAAAAGATTGGGGAAGTGTTTTCGCCATAGCTGGTTGGCCGCGAGGAACAAAAGCCTATTCACAGAACGATGCGAAAGATTTAATATGTAGCCAAAAAACGCTTAATTTTTTGCCGGGAGATGAATATTCATACAGTAATTCCAATTTTACGCTACTAGCTGTTACGGTAGAGAGAATTTCGAAGATGCCTTTTGCAGCGTTTTGTAATAAATATCTGTTTGAGCCTGTTGGTATGAAAAATACGCGTTGGAGAGACAATTTTAGGCAAATAGTAAAAAATAGAGCGGTAGGTTATGCAAAAAGAGGAGATGAGATTTTACAGGATATGCCTTTTGAAAATACCCACGGACATGGCGGTCTATTAACCACCACCGAAGATTTATTAAAATGGTTAGACTATTGGAATAAAGATAAGTTTGGTAAAGAGATATCCACTCTTCGTTTAACCCAAGGAATATTAAATAACGGCAAAAAAATAGAATATACCTATGGAGCAGTTTTTTTTAAGACGATAAACGGAATTACAGAAATATCGCATAGCGGATTAACGGCAGGTTATAGAGGTTGGTTGGCTTATTATCCGCAAAAGGGAATTACAGTAGCATGTTTAGGCAATGGGCTCACTTTGCCCTCTAAACAACTCACTGAAACGTTTGCCGGTAAAAGAAAATCAGGTGTGGATAAAGGTACTGGCGCTGTGTCGGAACAAGTAGCCGAAAAACTGCAAGGCCTTTATAAAAACATCAACGGAAATGAAACGCTAGAAATCGTTAAAAAAGACAAAAAAGCGTTCATGAAAACAGGCGCAGAAGTTTTAAAATACGCTGGCGATACATTGAGCACGGGGAGCAGGTATATAGTAGCAAATGCTGATTATAGTGGGTTTGTTTCGATTATAGATACTGATACTTTGCATTTTGTCAAACTCGAAAAATTTACTCCATCAATACAAGAGCTACAAAAATACGTAGGAACTTTTTATAGCGAAGAATGTAATGCAAACTATAATATGTACATCAAAAATGGCAAGTTGGTATTAAGTAGAAAACCCGGAGAAGAATTAAACATGATGCCAATATATAAAGATGCTTTTTATATCGGCGGCACGCTTGTTCAGTTTAATTTTGGTGCTAATATAACGCTATCAGCAAGTGTAGATAGGGCGCAAAACATTGTCTTTGTAAAGAAAAACTAAGAGAAAAGATAAAGATTGCTTTTAGGATTATCCATTAAAAAGCAATCTTTATTAAGAGTTTATTCTAATCTATCTAAATCTTAGGTGCTTTTTTGATAGGATGAACAGGCTGCTCGCTCTGCTCTCTTTGTTTTGCAGGATTTTTGGTTTTTACGGGCTTTATTTTTCCTTTTTCAATGTCTTCTTTAACACTGTTTAACGGTTTTGCACCCTTGTCAGTTCCTTTGTTTTTATCTATGCCTTTGGTTGTTCCTGTTATGCTCATTGTTATTTAAATTTTGGTTTTTGAAAAGAATAACAAAGAACTTTAGATAAAGTTCTGCCCTAATAGTATTTCATTAGTCGTTTCGCTATTAATCTCAAATTCAATGGATAACTAAAAATAAAAATGGCAGTTCCAATTATAGAACTGCCATCATATACATAAAAATTAGCTTACTTAGCTGTTGTCGGTTTAGCGTTTTTTACATAAGTATCTAACCATTTATTGCTTTCCCAAAGCATGTGCAAGATGTTCTCTTTAGCTCTATAACCATGTGCTTCGTAAGGCAGATATACGAAACGTGTAGTTCCGCCATGTCCTTTAATAGCATTAAATAAGCGTTCGCTATTAATAGGGAAAGTTCCTTGGTTATCGTCCATTTCGCCATGAATTAATAGTATAGGGGTTTTAATTTTATCTGCATAGCTAAAAGGGCTCATTTCGTAGTATAACTGGGGAGCTTGCCAATAAGTGCGGTCTTCGTTTTGGAAACCGAAAGGCGTTAAAGTTCTGTTGTAGGCACCGCTACGGGCAATACCAGCCTTAAATAAATTGGTATGTGCCAATAGATTTGCAGTCATAAAAGCGCCGTAACTATGGCCGCCAACGGCCATACGGTTTTTATCGCCAACACCCATTTCACTTAGTTTGTTAATTGCGGCTTCTGCATTTAGGGTTAGCTGCTCCACAAACGAATCGTTAGGACGTTTGCCTTCTTTGGCAACAATTGGCATTTCTGCATTATCTAAAACCGCATAGCCTTGTGTTACGTAGAAAACAGGACCTCCAGAGCTAATGGTAATAAATTTGTTTTCCGAACCTCTGATTTGTGCCGCATCGCTTGCCGAATTAAACTCACGTGGATAAGCCCAAATTAAGGTGGGTAATGGACCATCTTTATCTTTATTATAGCCTTTTGGCAGATATAAATCGCCAGTTAAATCAATGCCATCGGCACGCTTGTAGGTGATTTTTTGTTTGGTAACACCATCTAACGCAGTGTATGGATTGGTGAAGTTGGTAATTTGTTTATCGGCTATGCGTAGCACTAAGTTTTTGATAAAATAGTTGGGTACTTCGGTTTTACTTTCTCTACGGGTTAATAAAACCAATTTTTGAGGGTCTAAAACATCGGTTACCATTTCAAAAGTACCTTCTTGGCAACGCCATAATATTTCAGATTTTTTGGTCGCTAAATCAAACTTGGCTAGGAATGGCAAATCGCCTTTTGGAGATGCTCCAGTAGTGTTATTAAATAATAGCTTAGTGCCGTTATCGGTGGTTAAAATTACCTGACGACCAAATTTATTTTTTTCAGTAACCGGAAAACCAGGATTATTGTAGGCATCGGTAGTGTTCAGTTCGTAAAGTGTTTCTAACGTTCCGGTAGTGGGATTAAACCAACTTACTTTACTGCGCTGTTTAGTTCTGGATATTTCCCTCACTAAAGCTAAATTGGCATTTCCCCAACTTACGCCCGAAAATCTGGTTTTGGTTTTGAAAAGTTCTTTGTTAGTACCATTAAAAGGAGCTTTCAGTTCGTAAACAGCATCATGAAATTCTACGTTTTTCTTAATTAAACCGCTATCTAATGGCTGTGCCCAAGTTACGGTTGCTGCCTCATCGTCTCTCCAATCGAAACCACGGGGAACGTTTTGCACGTTGTCATATCCCGATGGGCGTACTTCGGTAGATGGCAGTTCGGCTAGTACTTTAACTGTTTTTCCAGTTCTGTCGATAATTTTTACGGTAGAAGGGAAGCCATAAGCAGAAACCAGATATGAAAAAGGTTTTTTAATGGTGCGTACCATCAAGTAATTTTTATCGGGAGATAAACTTACCGTACTATAAATAGTTGGTGCACCAATCGGAGTTTCAATACCGCCTTTGTTTTGAACTAGTTGTGAGGTGGCGTAAAATTCGAATAATTGTTCGTCATAAGGTGATTTAATTAAATCTTGGATGGTTGCACTTGGCGCTACCTTGCCCAAATTTTCTTGTACAGTTGGCCCTTTTGGTGCTAACGGACGTTTGGGTGCTAGGCTCGCTGCTTTTGTAGCAACTTGGTAAATCAAGGTATTATCATCAACCCACATGATACCTGCACCTAAAATGGCATTTAACGGCTGTTTGTTAATCTTGGTTGCTTTAGCCGTTGCAATATCGATGATGTATAAATCAATTCTATCTTGTGAAGTTTGCGTAAAGGCAATTTTGGTTTCGCTTGGATTCCAACGAACATTGCCGGCATATAAAGTAGTAGGCAATCCGGTTACGGTACTTGTTTTGCCAGTTTTGATGTTTTTTAAACTAAAACTGTTAACATAAGTTTGTCTGCTGGGAGAGTAGTTGTTCGGGTTAATGCGCATACCCGCAATTTTGTATTCTGGCATTGCCAATTCTTCGATTGAAGGATATGGATTTCGCTCACTAAATAAAATCCATTGTGCCTTGCTATCGATACTTACACTTGGTGTGGGTTTTGCCAACAGCAAATCGGCCATTATTTTAGGTGGAGTTTGATAGGTAATAGCATCTTGTGCAAATGCGGTACTACCCAAACCTATTAATAATAGGTTAAGAATAACTTTCTTCATTTTAAATACGTAAGTTTTAATTGATAAGGTAAACTTACATATTGTTAACGGCTTTAAGTTTTTGTATCAAAAATTTTTGATAAGTATAGCTATCTGGATATTATTTCTTGTTATCTTTTAGAAATTTATAGCTTTTTGATATCGTTAATGTTAATCCATCCATCGTTTGGGTGTAACATGTAGCATACGGGAACAGTAATGGCAGTGCCGGTACATTGTTTTAACAGATTGAAATTGGCCAATACCTTTTCTTGGTGGTTAAATGAAGCAGTTTTTTCGATGTTGCAGACTTGATAGTCTTTATCTAAAACTCGGAGATAAGTTCCTGTACAATCTTTAATGACTGTGGCATTAGTGTAGCTTTCTTTTTTGCAAGAAAATAAAATAGAGGTAAACAATAATAAATATATAAGGTGCTTCATTTTAAATTATTTTTTAGAATTGCCATTAAAATTGAATTTAAGATTAAGTCCAGCCGAACTGATTTTTAAATTTTTATCGCCCATAGTGCTTAAAGCCGGTTTATAATACGGTTCAAAAATCAAAACATTTTTACCGATATTTTGGTTAATGCCGATTGCAAAAATGGCGCTATTAGCAAAATCGAAGCCTTTCAACCTACTTTTTTCTACTTGTTGTTGCGGCTGTTCTTCACCATTTTTTACGTTAAAGTTGCTCCAGTTGTAGTTGTAAGTGTATTTCTGGGTTAAATATGAACTAGAGTTAATTCCGGTGGAGATATAAAAGTCTTGTTTGTTCGTTGGATAAAACTTAACAACCATTGGTAAATCGATACTTAACAGTTGGCCGGTAAAACTCACATCGTTGGTAGCCGTAGCAGAATAAGCTACCCCGTTTGAGGGAGCAGCATTTAATGCAGTGTTTTTAGATTCAAACATGGCACTAGCCACTTCCACAGGAACTTTATTCTCGTAACTCACCTTGTTTTGGCTAATTCCAGCACCGAAACTTAACACTATATTTTTGGCAACTTTCACATTTGCATTTAAACCTACTCCGGCACTTAATTTTGCTTCGTTATCATCATGATAATTAAAAAAAGTACCTGTAAATACATCTATTGTAGTTTGTGAACGGTTATTCTGTTTGGTTTCTTTATCGGTATTGTTATTCGCCAATATTTTACTTTGCTCGTTCAAAAAATCGGTTGTCGATAATTTTGTAGGTTTAGCATCTTTCTCTACTACTTCAACAGTTTTATCAGTTGTTACATTCTCTGCAATGTTATGTTCATCAACCCGTGCCGATGCTATAATTTGATTGTTATTTTCAGTTGCAGTTATAGATTTTACAGACGTACTATTTTCGTTTGCAATAATATTAACCTCTTTTTCTACCTTTTTGTTAGTTACAGTTATATTTTGTGCCAAATGTTGTTTTTCTGGTGCAAAAGAGTTGTTTAATCTATTGTTCGAATGTGTTTTGGCAACGGCACTGTTGTTTTTACTTATTGTATTTTCGGTATCAGAAGGTAAAAAACTCTCACTTTTGTTTTCTACGATATCATTTTCTTTAATGGGATTTTCTTTTGGAGCAGTATTTGCTCTTAAGATTACTTTTTCGGTATCAAAAACATTGTTAAGATATACGCCTGCTACAATAAGTAAGGTTGCAGCAATACCACTTAACAACCAAATTGGCAGTTTTTTGTTTTCTTTTTCCGGATATTTTTGGCGCAGTTCGCTCCAGCCGTGCTCGCTAAGACCATCATTGTAGTCGTCGAAAACAGTTTTTATCTGTTGTGCTAATTCTTCATCACTCGTTTTCATATCTCTTTTATTTGATGTAAATGGAGTGGGTGGTTAATAATTGTTGTAAAGCCTGCTTAGCTCGGGTTAAATAAGTTCTCGATGAACTTTCGGGGATGTTAAGCATGCTTCCTATTTCCTTGTGCGAATAGCCGTCAACCTCATATAAATTGAAGACTGTTCGTTGCATTTCGTTTAAATGTTTCATTAGGGCCAAAATATCTTGAGCGCTAAGTTTATCAATGGCAGATGCGTGTATGGTTTGCGGAACGGTATCGGTCAGTTCTAAAGCATCGCTAAACCGCATCGATTTTCTTTTGTAGTCGAGCGATGTATTTACCAAAATCTTCCTGAACCAAGGCTTAAAATCGTTTTCTTCATTAAAATTTCCTATGGATTTAAAAACTTTGATAAAACTGTCGTTAGCAGCTTCTAAAGCATCATCTCTATTGTTTAAATAACGTATGCAAACACCCAAAGCATAGCCATAGAACTGTTTGTACAATAATTCCTGATGACGTAAATCGCCGTTTTTGCAAGAAGCGATGAGCTTATTAAAGCTCTGGTTGTCTGGCATTCGTTACTTCTTTATACTATTAGCGCTCTTAACGCTCTCTGCTATAACGTGTAAAACTGCTCCAATTTTATCTTTTCTGTTTGTAGGCTATACGTTGGGATGAGCACAAACGCTACAAAAAATCTAAAAATAGCTGATTTTAACCCATTCTTTTTTATTTCGCTAAATTTGTTGCTTCAATAATCTTTAGAAAGTGTCGTTAGAGCAGTTAAAATTAAGTAAGCCGTTGGTTTCCGCCATGAGTGCATTGGGATATTTGTCGGCAAAGGAAATACAGTTAAAAACCATGTCGCGTATTTTGGGAGGACAGGATATAATTGCCATTGGCCCAGAGGGAAGCGGTAAAACCACCAGTTATGTACTGGCAACTTTAATGCGCTTAAAAACTGGCGGTGGCGATGCGCCAAGAGCTTTAATTTTAGTGCCAACGAAAGAAAGAGTGCTCGAAGTGCTCGAATATTTTAATCGGTTAAACAGAAACAGCACATTTAAAATTGTGGGCATCCATGCCGATGACCCCATTGATGAACAGGTAGATGAACTGACGGACGGTGTAGATATTGTAATTGCTATTCCATCGAGAGCTAGGGCAATTTATTTGAAGCTGGGCTTAAATACCAATAAAATCCAAATGATGATTTTGGATGATGCTGCCGATTTGGTAAAGCAGGGTTTGCAATTACCTATTAATGAATTGGCTACAAGCATACAGAAATGCCAACACTTGGTTTTTACCGAAGTAATGCACGAGAGATTGGACAAAATGATAGCCGATTTTATGTTCATGCCCACTACAATAGAGATAGAAGAGTTGTCTGAAACGGTAGTTGAAACCTATCCGCAGTTGGTTTATCAAGTGCCAAATTTCCGTACAAAGTTAAACTTGCTTAATCTGCTTTTAAAAGATACCGAAGTGTTTGATAAAGTGGTGGTTTTTGTGAATACGCGTTTAACGGCCCAAACATTGGCTAAAGACCTTTTTGATGGCAAAGCCGACGATATTTTTGTTTACAAACCGTTGTTTTTTGATGAGGCAGGCTTTGAAAGTTTGGATGCGTTTAAAATCAACAATAAAGCTCGTGTTTTAATTGTAGCCAACGAAAATTTTGAAGAGGTGAAGTTAAGCGATATTCCTTTTGTAATCCATTTTGAATTGCCGGAGGATAGGATGCGTTACCTAAATCGGGTAATTAAAACGGATGAGGTAGATTTAGTAGCATTAAATTTTATCACTGATTTAGAACTACCTGAACTTAGAAAAATAGAGCAGGCTATTGGACAAAAAATAGAAGAAGCTGATTTGCCGGAGGATTTGTTAATTGAGGATAGCAGTAAAACAGCGAAGCAAAAAAGCAAGCACGCCAAAGAGTTAGAGCGTTTAGAGCGCCAACAGGCCGAAGAAGAGGCATTTAGAAATGCTGCTTTTCAGCAGAAAAAAGAAAGCAATGCCAAAACTGCCAATTATAGTAGTGGCGAAAAAGCTAGGATGAATAAGCAAAGAAAGCATTAAGGGGATAGTATTAAATTCACAGATTCCTCCTAACGTCGGAATGACAAAACGCTTTAAGATTGCTTCGTCGTTCCTGCTTGCAATGACGGAAAAAACTAACCCACAATCGTTCTAAAAGTTAAGTTTATTCTAGGTTTGGAAACCAATTTAGTAGGGGGTAAGCGGTGTAACCAATGTGTTTGCGTAGTGCCTTTCATGAGCAGTAAACTACCATGTGCTAAATTGAGCGAAATAGTTGTTTTATCTATTTTGTGTTTAAAGACAAACTTTCTTTCTGCTCCAAAACTTAATGAAGCGATAGCTCCGTTTTTCTTTAAATCCTTTTCGCCATCGCTATGCCAAGCCATTCCTTCATCACCGTTATGGTATAGATTTAATAAGCAAGAATTAAAAGTTTCACCAGAAAGTTCTTCTGCTTTTTGTTTCAATGCCAAAAGTTCTTTGCTCCAAGGTGATGCAGTTTTGGTAATATTAGAATAAGTGTATTCAAATGGTTTTTCTCACTTTATGCTTGGTAATAATCAATTTTCCGAAGATAATTGCTTGGTCGTTTTCCCACTCAATATGATTTAATAAGTGTTCGTAATAAAAATCAGCTTCTGTTTTGGTGAAAATTTCACCATAGTAATTAACAATCCCATCTTTTGGAAGCAGATTTACTGAATGTGATGGTTTTTGATTAAACAAGTCCATTAAAGCTACAAAAATATAAAATACTGACCACTGAAAACTGATTACTGACCACTGATAAAAGCCTGTTCCCAACCAATAATTGCGGTTTTACGTGTATTACCCCACATATAGCCACCAAAAGTGCCACTGGTTTGTATCACTCGGTGGCAAGGGATTAAAAAAGCAATGGGATTACTGCCAATAGTCGTTCCCACTGCTCTTGAAGCATTTGGGTTATTTAATTCTTCTGCTATTTTTCCATAAGTAGAGAGTTTTCCCATCGGGATTTTCAATAAAGCTTCCCAAACTTTCAATTGAAAATCAGTACCTTTTAAATGTAATTTAATGTCTTGTAGTTTCGACCAATCGTTTTGGAAAATAAACAGCGCATTTTGTTGGTGCAAATCCAGTTTTTGTACATATTTTGCATTCGGAAATTTGGATTTTAGCAGCCCAAAGGCCGTTGTTTCATCTTCGTAAAAAGCCATATAACAAACGCCCTTTTCTGTCGAAGCTACTAACAAGCGGCCAAAATGACTGTCGGCGAAACTATAATTGATGGTTAACTCGCTTCCGCCGTTTTTATATTCCGCAGGTGTCATGCCTTCGATAGTCACAAAAAGGTCGTGCAAACGGCTAGTACCCGATAATCCCGTTTCAAAAGCAACATCAAAAAGGGTAGCCTGTTGGTTTTGCAAAAGTTTTTTGGCATAGCCAACGCTAATGTATTGCAAAAATTTCTTTGGACTTGTACCTGCCCATTCCGTGAATAACCTTTGGAAATGAAAAGGGCTTAAATTCACTTTTTCAGCTACTTCATCTAAATTCGGCTGTTGCTTAAAATGTGTTTTAATATAGTCAATTGCTGCTGCAATACGTTTGTAATTGATTTCTTCCTGCGTGTTCATGCCGTTTAAAATTAAACAAATATCCGTCAAATAGCATTGATATAAAATCTGAAACTTGCTTTTGTTTTGGTTGGCTTGTCATTCCGAGGAACGAGGAATCTGTTTTTTTTAGCACTGTAACATACGGATACTTCACTAGCGTTCAGTATGACAGGAAAAAACATTATTTTAGCACTATCCATGAAAGAACAGCTTTTAGAAGATATTAAAACTACTTTACAGAAAACCAAGGTAGAATTATTGGCTCAAATAGCAGTAAAACAAGCCGATGCTATAAAAGATATTATTGATTTGACTTTCTATTCCGAAGAACAAATTGGATTTAGGGCAGCATGGATTTTAGAGAACATTTATATTAACAATCCGCAAAATTTTGTGCCTTATGTGAACTATTTTTTGGATAATTTTTCTCGTCAAAATAATCTTTCGGCACGTAGGCACTTTGGTAAAATATTGGCGTTGCTTACCAAAAAGAATGCACCGCAAGAAATTAAAGCTGCTTTAGCCAAATACGATACCGAAAAATTAGTGGAAACCGCATTTGCTTGGCTTATTGATGAAAACGTACCTGTGGCGATTAAATCGCACTGTTTAAATATCTTGGCCAATCTATCTGCAAAACATCCTTGGGTTAAAGCTGAACTTTTAGAAACTATGGATTATCTGGTAGACAAGGAAAGTATTGCTTTTTTTGCTAAAGCAAAACAGATTAGAAAACAGTTGAAAAGCCTTCACTAATCCTCAACATATTCCAAAATATCTCCCGGTTGACAATTTAAAGCCTTGCAAATGGCTTCTAATGTGCTAAAACGTACAGCCTTTGCTTTTCCGGTTTTTAAAATAGAAAGGTTAGCTAATGTCAAATCTACCTTTTGGGAAAGTTCATTTAACGACATTTTTCGTTTGGCCATCATTACATCTAAATTTACAACTATCGGCATAATTATATCGTTAACTCATTCTCCGATTGGATTTCCAACCCTCTTTTAAAAAATTGCGCAATAATAAAAATTATTCCCGCTAAAAAGATGGCTTCATCACCATTGTTAAAATATTTGGATAGATTAGTTATTACAAAACCTTCTTTAATCAATCCTTTGTAGTAAGATTGTGCGCAAACTTGAAGAATGCCAATAATGAGGGTGAAATAGCTGATTTGAGAAATTATTCGGTATGCAGTTTTATTAAATGGCTGCTGTAAATTAAATTTTGTTGAGATTTTTACTACTAAATAAGCAATATAGGCTTTTAAACCAGATGCAATAACGAGAATAAGGCCAATATTGAGGTAATGAAAAAGCCCCAACTTGTACAGCTCAGTAAGATTTAGTTCTAGATACAGCTTGTCTGTAACTACTTGGTTTCCCATTAACCCTATTAAGAACGAAAATAAAATAGTACCTGTGTTATAGCATAGACCAATAAAAGCAATCCAGAATAAAACATTCATGATGGTTAATATGAGTTGAGTTTTGCTTTGTGTTTTCATCTGTTTAATAAATTGATAATATGTATGATGGCGTTAAATCAACTCTTTCAGAAATTTTGTTCAGAGAGATTTTTCGTTTTGCCGTCATCACTTTTAAGTTCACAATAATTGGTATAGCTTAAATTGTTAGGTCATTTTCAGATTTCATATCTACGGCATTTTGTAATATCTTTTCAAATATTGCCGCTGCGGTTGCTACTACGATAGAAACGAAAGTAGTTACAATGCAAATGGCAAGAAAACCTGCGGGGTCATCCTCTTTATTATGAGTAAACCTTATAAATAGGCCTGCTGCCACAATTAAAATACTTAGTACGATTGCACAATACTTAATGTTGTTTAAAGTATTAACAGCGTTTGTTGAGAATACCTTGTTTTGCCCGATGCAGCCAAGTAGTTTGAATGCGTTGTACAACGCAACAAAAAAGGGAATTGATGTTGTGTAACCATATAAAATGAACTTGTCCGAATAAATGTTAAGTAAGTCCAAGTTTGTGGCTCTTCCCTCAGTCAAGGGAAGCCAGATCAAAATGACAAGTGTTACAATACCGATAAGTACGATGACTGCTTGAAGAAATACGATTGAAATTCGTTTCATAACATTATTTTTTAATCTGGTATCGGTTTATAATAAACCACACTATCCCAATAATTATCAAAATCAACGGTAAAGCACCCGGTTCATCTTCAACCGTAATCATGTAAATCATTAAGGCGGTTCCCAAAAGTATAGTTAGAACCGAAAGCATTTTGCTCAATTTTAGTTTTTGACTGATTGCTTTTTGCATAATTTGCTATTTTAAATTATTACCACCTCACAAAAGTAACAAGTATTTATTGATAAACAATAAATTTTTTACGAAAATCATGATTTTTAAATTTAAATATAAGATTGTACTTACTGCCGAAAACGATTGCTGAAGAATGTTAGTTTACTTACCCCGACATTCGGGAAGCTCAATAGGGCTTCTGTATATTAATCAGCAGTGCCAAAGGTATCCCTACGGGAAAATTTAAATAGGCTTTCAAATTTTATTAATTTGTTTTTACAAAAGTGAAACCTAAAAATTGGTGGTAAATGCTACTTTTACGAAATGAGTACAAAAGCAGAAATCTTATCAGAAGTTATTAAAAATAGAAGAAGTATTTTTCCAGAAAGCTATACGCAAGAAGAAATTCCTACTAATATCATTGAGCAAATTTTGGAAAGCGCCAATTATGCGCCTACGCATAAATTAACACAACCTTGGCGTTTTACGGTCATCAGAAAAGATGCAAAAGCCAAATTAGGTGCTGAACTTGGTAGGATTTATAAAGCAATAATTCCTGCTGAAAAATTTTTGCAGAAAAAGTATGATAGTTTTGCCCAAAAAACTTCGCAGGCCAATTTGATTATCGCAATAAATATCCAGTTTCACGAAGATAAAGTGCCAAATTGGGAAGAAATTGCGGCCACATCTTGTGCGGTGCAAAACATGGCTCTAACTGCCGAAGCCTTAAATGTAGGTGCTTATTGGAGTTCTCCTCCTTTAATTGAACATCTGGGGGATTTTTTGGGTTTGGCCGAAAATGAAAAATGTTATGGCTTGTTTTACATGGGTTATCATAAAGAACCGAAAAGAGAAGCAAGCCGTACGCCAATGAGTGAAAAGGTGAAGTGGATGGAATGGTAGTTGTTAGTCCTAAGTCCGTTAAAAGGGATAAACAAGTTAATAATAAAGCGAACAAACAGTATTGCCGAAATATTGCATTTTTAGAATTTATGATGCCGATTTTGTATTTTTGAATAAACAAGTGATGTAATGAGAACAATTCAGCTAAATATACCCGATAGCGTCGATTTAAAGGATTACGATTTTTCGATGATAATTGCTGCTAAGCTATATGAAGATGCAAAACTTTCGGCAGGTCAAGCGGCAGAAATGGTGGGATTGTCGAAAAGGGCATTTATTGAAGTGTTGGGGAAATATGGCGTTTCAGTTTTCAGCACATCGGTTGCCGACTTACATTCTGATATAGAAAATGCCTAGGGTTATCATCTCAGATACCAGCACTTTAATACTTTTTGATAAAATTGGCGAATTTAGTCTTTTGCAAAAAGTATATGGGGAATTGATGACCACTCCTGAAATTGCAAAGGAATTTGGGAAAAATCTACCCGATTGGATTAAAATACAAGCCGTTTCGGATAAAAAATATCAATTTTTCTTAGAAACCCAAATTGATCATGGCGAAGCTAGTGCCATAGCTTTGGCTTCGGAATATGACGATGTTTTGTTACTGCTTGACGACTTAAAAGCTAGAAAATTAGCGATTCGATTAAATCTAAAAATTACAGGGGCACTCGGGGTAATTCATAAAGCAAAACAAATGTTACTTATCGAGAAAGTAAAACCTTTGATTGATAAGCTATTATTAACAGATTTTCGGGTAGCTAACAATATCGTTAAAGAGATTTTAAAATTGAACGGCGAATAAAAACGCTTAGGGTAATAATTGCCTCTTTAGAGATTAGGGGTTTAATATCCAGTCATTCCACAACTTTCCAACATTATAACTTTTCAACCCTCCAACAACAAAACAATTTGAAAAACTCTCTATATCAGCTTTGCTTAGATTTTATTGAACAACGCATTAAAACTGCGACGGAAGCCTTGTTACAAGCACAGGAAGCAAGCAATGACGATACCAAAAGTAGTGCTGGTGATAAATTTGAAACTGGCAGGGAAATGGCCCAACAAGATATTAACCGTAATAAACAGTTATTGGCAGATGCCCAACAGCAAAAAGCCTTATTACTTTCTTTAAAGGATATTGGTAAAACTCCGAACATCAGAAACGGCAGCTTGGTAACTACCAATCAAGGCAATTTTTATATTAGCATTAGTGCGGGACAGTTATCCTTACAAGGAAAAACCTATTTTGCTATTTCTGCGGTATCGCCCATTGGAAAGTTATTAATTGGCAAAGCAATAGGAGAGGAGTTTACTTTTAACGGTAAAACGTATTCGGTTATTGAGGTTTTGTAACTACTCGTCATTTCGACCTTTCTTCTCCTGTCATTCCATCCCGATAGCTATCGGGGATTAGGAGTAATCTGCTCATAGCTAGTTCTACAAAACAGATTACCTACGGTGAACTCGCTTTGCCCGGTTCTTCGCTACGCTAGTCGATTAAAAACTCTTTACAATACTATTGTGCAATGTTTTAGGACTCCAATAACCACTGGCAATAATACGGCGAACAGTATACAAAGGCTCGTTAGGATCACGTTTATCAGCTAAGGCAAAGGCCATTTTAAAACCACGTTTTTTCAATTGCGGAATACCTTGAGCGTTCCATAAACCAAACGGGTAAGCAAAATATTCAATTTTTTTACCTGTAATTTCTTCCAAACGTTTGGTTGGCTTGTCTAATTGTTCTTCCCAATCTTTACCCTCGTATTTTTTAAAATTTTTATGGTCGTAGGTATGGCTGCCAATTACGTTGCCCTCGTCAGAAAGCTGTTTAATCTGGTCGGAACTCATATAGTCAACAAACTTGCCCTTTTTGCCAATAGAAACCGTCATGATAAAATAAACCGCTTTATAACCATACTTTTTCAACAACGGATTTACAATGGTGTATTGGTCTAAATCAGTATCATCGAAAGTTAACATGATTGGTTTTTTGGGAAGCGGTTTGCCTTCATTTAAATAAGCATAAAGTTGGTCGGGCAAAATAGTATTGTAGCCGCTATCTACCAACATTTTAATGTGGTTTTTAAAATTCTCAATTTCCACAATATAATCTTTGCCTACTTTACCATCCGTTGGTTTCCAATTACGTACTTGGTGATAGCATAAGATTGGTACTTGTGGCCTTTCTAAAATGGTTTTAGCATCGGCCACTTTAATGTTTTTGGTATCAATTGGCGCAGTTTGGTCTTCAGTTTTAACTGCCTCGCCCGTAGTGGCAACACTATCGGTATTATTGCCTGTTATGGCAGATTGCGATTTAGATTGGCAACCAGCACCATAAACAAGTGCAAACGCCATAAGAGGTAAGAAAAATCTTTTCATAAAGTACATTAATCACAGCAAAACTAAGCAATAACATCAGATTTAATAACGGTGTTGATAAAATAATTATTTTGATACTTATATGGGAAATAAGACTTAAGTTTCTATGTGTTTAATAAAAAAATATCAATTTATTTACGATGGATAAAGGATTTGAAAACTCACTCAATTATTACATAAAAATCGTTGTAGTCAATACTTTTTCAACTAAATTAGCTCGGTTTAAATTCAATCAAATCACAGATGAAAAAAATCTACTTATTTTCTTTGTTGGGGCTTCTTTCCGTAAGTGCTGTTAATGCACAAACCAAAACAATAACAACTACCGAAACTATTCAATTGCCACAAAAGGCAAACTATCAATTGGCAGCAAGGTTTTCGCCGAGTAAATTGCGCAAAATGATTTATTCTACCTCCGTAGATCCGCATTGGCTAAAACAAAGCAACCGCTTTTGGTATGAGTATGAAACTCCAAACGGAAAAAATTGGTATATTGTAGAACCATCTACCAGAAGCAAAAAAACGCTTTTCGACCCTGCAAAACTGGCCGCAGAAATTACCTTGATTATCCGAGATCCATTTGATGGGCAACATTTGCCAATAGAAAACCTAAAATTTAGTAATGATGAGAAGAACATCACTTTCGAAATAAAAAGTACTATTGATGAGGTAAAGCCGGATAGAAAAGATAAAAAAGCCGCCGATTCGATGCAGAAGAAAATCTTTAAGTTCCAATACGAATTGGGCAGTGGAAAACTTATAGAGATAAAGGATTTTAAAAGGGCAAAACCAAAACCAAATTGGGGCTCGGTAGCGCCAGATTCATCGGCAATTATTTTTACCCGTAACTATAATTTGTATTGGATGGATAAAGCCAACTATCAAAAAGCCTTAAAGAACGAAGAAGACAGTACCATTGTAGAACATCAATTGACCAAAGAAGGTGTAAAATATTATTCATTTGGTAGCGATGGTAATGGAGAAAACAATGAAGAAATTGTTAAAAATGATAAAAAGCGCAGAAGAGCATGGGTGCTTTGGTCGCCAGATTCCAAGTATTTCATTATCCAACGTTCCGATAGTAGAAAAGTAAAAGACCTATGGGTAATTAACAGTGTTGCTGCCGTTAGACCAACCTTAGAAACCTACAAATATCAAATGCCCGGCGAAGCAGAAGCGCCGCAAGATGAAATTTGGCTGTTCGACTTTGCAGCTAAGACGGGCAAAAAGCTAAACGTTGCTGCATTTAAAGACCAAAGTTTAAATGTTTACAGCAAACCTGCGCTAAACAGCGATAGAGATAACGAGTTTCGTCCGGCAATTTGGTTGGGCGATAACAGCAAGTTTTACATGGGGCGTACCAGCCGCGATTTAAAACGTATAGACGTTTGTATAGTAGATATAACAAGCGGCAATGTAAAACCTTTAATAGAAGAACGTTTTAACACCTATGTAGAGGTGCAGCGTCCGGGTTTGGTAAACGGCGGTAAAGAGCTAATCCATTGGAGCGAGCGTGATGGTTGGGGACATTTTTATCTGTTTGATGAAAATGGAAAACTTAAAAACCAAATTACCAAAGGTTCTTTCCACTGCGAAGACATCATTAATATTGATGAAAAAGCTAGGGTACTTTATTTTACTGCCAATGGTAAAGAAGCCAAAGAAGATCCTTATTACTACCACTTGTACCGTGTAAATTTCGATGGCTCAGGACTAAAACTGTTAAATGCAGGAGATTTTGACCACCAGATAAGCATGAACGATGTAGGCCGTTTCTTTATCGACAACTATTCGAGGGTAAATACTATTCCAAAATCAACGCTTTACGATAATAATGGCAACAAGGTAATGGAACTAGAAACCGCCGATTTATCGTTATTAATAGCGGCTGGCTATAAATTTCCAGAGCCGTTTAAGGTTAAAGCAGATGATGGCATTACCGATTTATATGGCGTAATGTACAAACCTTTCAATTTCGACCCTGCCAAAAAATATCCGATTATTGAATATGTATATCCCGGCCCGCAAACCGAGGCTGTAAATAAATCGTTTGGGCGTAGTATGGATAGGGTAGACCGTTTGGCGCAATTAGGTTATATCGTGGTAACTGTTGGAAATAGAGGTGGACATCCGGCACGCTCTAAATGGTATCATACTTACGGTTATGGCAATCTGCGTGATTATGGTTTGGCGGATAAAAAAGTTACCGTAGAACAATTGGCCGATAGATACAGCTTTATAGATGCCAGTAAAGTGGGAATTACAGGTCATTCCGGTGGCGGTTTCATGTCAACAGCAGCTATGTTGGTTTATCCCGATTTCTTTAAAGTGGCAGTTTCGGCAGCAGGTAACCACGATAACAGTATTTACAACCGTTGGTGGAGCGAAAAACATCACGGCGTAAAAGAAATCGTTTCCCTAAAAGGCGATACCTCTTTCAAATATTCGATAGATAAAAATCCCGATTTAGCCAAAAACCTAAAAGGACATTTATTATTGATGCATGGTGATATTGATAACAATGTACACCCTGCAAATAGCATTAGGGTAGCCAATGCACTTATAAAAGCAGGTAAACGTTTCGATTTTATGATTGTTCCCGGTCAGCGTCACGGTTTTGGAGATATGACAGAGTATATGTTCTGGCGTTTGGCCGATTATTTCAACAACCATTTATTAGGCGACTTCTCGCAATCAACCAATGTAAACATGACTGAGATGGATAAATAGAGGATTGATGAGGTCGTGTTCTTGCGGTCTACACTTTACAGATATTTTATTACATTTGTAATATATGCTTTCTAAAAAGACAAAGTATGCCATTAAAGCGCTAGTAGCGTTAGGCAAAAATATAGACCAGCCGCCAATGCAAATCTCCAAAATTGCAGAGGAAGAGCGTATTCCCAAAAAATTTTTAGAGCAAATTTTGTTAGACCTAAGGAATGCAGGTTTCTTATACAGTAAAAAAGGTGCCGGAGGTGGTTATAGCCTCAACAAAAAGCCCGAAGAAATATTTTTAGTTCAGGTTTTGCGCCTTACCGACGGTCCTGTGGCCATGCTCCCTTGCGCCAGTTTAAATTTCTATCATAAATGTGATGAGTGTGTAGATGAGGTTACTTGCGGTATCAGAAGTGCCTTTATTGATGTGAGGGATGCCACCCTTAAAATACTGGGAGAAACCAGCATAGCCGATATTATTTCTAGGGAAACTAAGTTGAAACTGGAAATTTAAAATCATTCTATATAATTAATTTTCTTACTCTTTAAAACTATTTAAAAATGCTGTTATACAGTGTTTTATCGTTTAACTAATCATTTTGTTTCTTAATAGCGATGACTTTTTAGTGTCATTTTTTTAAAAATTAATTACTACTATTCCTATATACTTTATATATTTGAACGATGAAAATACAATCAATGTACTGTCGAATGCCTAATTACATGATAAACCACTGCTATAAAAAGGGGAAAGAGAAGACGTATATTGTATAGAAAATAAAATATTGAAATGCTTCTCCCAAACTGGAGGGGCATTTTTTGAATAAAAACAGAACAACAAACAACCAATGCAAAGTTTCAGAACAGAATTAGAAAATCCTTTAGTGCCACAGGAAATTATAGACCTAGAGCGTAAAATAAAGGCTTTTCGTGAGGGAAAGATACACGACGAAAAATTTAGAAGCCTACGTTTGGCTCGGGGTATTTACGGACAACGTCAGCCCGGAGTGCAAATGGTAAGGATAAAAATCCCATTTGGGAAAATTACCTTTAAGCAAATGCTTAAAATAGCCGATGTTTCTGACGAATATGCTTCATCTAACCTGCACTTCACCACACGCCAAGATATACAGATACACTATGTTAGTTTAGATAGAACGCCAGAACTTTGGGCAAAACTATCGGAAGACGATATTACCATTCGTGAGGCTTGCAGCAATACCGTTCGTAATGTAACCGCTTCAAGTACAGCAGGTATAGACCCTTTAGAGCCTTTTGATGTTGGGCCTTATGCACATGGTTTCTTCAAATATTTTTTGGGAAATCCCGTAAGTATGGAATTGGGCAGAAAGTTTAAGTTCGGTTTTTCATCGAGCGAAGAAGACACCGCTTATGCTTTCATTAACGATATTGGCTTTATTCCTAAAGTAAAGCACGAAAACGGCGAAGAAATTAGAGGGTTTAAAGTGGTATTGGGTGGCAGTTTGGGCGCACAGCCCTACATAGGTCAGCAAGTAACCGATTTTATGCCCGAAGACCAGATTATTCCTTTTTCGGAAGCGGTTTTACGTGTATTTGATAGGTTTGGAGAACGTACCAACCGTAACAAAGCCCGTTTAAAATTCTTGTTGAACAAAGTAGGTTTCAACGAATTTTTGCAAATGGTAGAAGAAGAACGCCTAGCTACCAAGGTAAAAAGCTATCAAATAGATAGAGAGGTTGTCGAAGAACCTAACATTCCAGAACCTGTTGCGGTTGAGGCAGAAATACCTGCCAATAAACAATTGGCCTACCAAACATGGTTGGATACGAATATTTTCGAGCAAAGACAAAAAGGTTTTTACGGTGTGTATGTAAAGGTGCGCACAGGCGATATGTCAACCGCTACGACACGCAAGTTTATTGATGCCGTTAGACCGTTAATTGCCGATGAAATGCGTGTTACCATTAGTCAGGGCTTATTGCTTAAATATGTACGCAAAGAAGCCCTGCCTGCTTTGTATTTGGCTTTAGATGAGTTGAGCTTATCGGAACCGGGTGCTAATAGTGTTGCCGATGTAACTACCTGCCCTGGAACAGATACCTGTAACTTGGGAATATCCAACTCTATGGAATTGGCAAGAGTGTTAGAAAGTGTAATCTATCAAGAATACGCTGATTTTGTGCACAACAAAGAAATCAACATTAAAATTAGCGGTTGTATGAACAGCTGTGGTCAGCATGGCATTGCGCACATCGGTTTTCATGGTAGTTCAATGAAAGTGAACGGCAAAATTATGCCAACCGTACAAGTATTGTTGGGCGGTGGTGCTGTTGGCAATGGCGAGGGTAGGGCAGCCGAAAAAATCATCAAAGTGCCGTCTAAAAGAGCACCACAGGTTTTACGGACTGTACTGAACGATTATAGTGAAAAAGCCAGTTTGTATAGTAGCTTCTTACATTACTACGATGAATTGGGCAAAGATTATTTTTATCAATTGCTAAAACCTATTGCCGACCAAGACAACGTAACCGATGATGAGTTTGTAGATTGGGGACAAAATGAAGAATTTGTAAGAGCGATTGGCGTGGGCGAATGTGCTGGCGTAGTGATAGATTTGGTTGCAACCTTGATTTTTGAAACCGAAGAAAAATATGGTTGGGCAGTAGAAGCCTACGATAGAGAACTTTGGGCCGATGCTATTTATAATGCCTACAACACTTTAATAAGCGGTGCAAAAGCTATTTTGTTAGATAAAGGTATCAGTCAAAGTACACAAATTGGTATTATTAAGACTTTCGATGAACAGTACGCTGCCGAATTTGGGGTAAATAATTTTAGCGATATCGTATTGCAAATCAACAAACACGAGCCGTCACCTCAATTTGCGGAAGCCTACTTGGCACAAGCCAGAGATTTCTTGGAAAAAGTTAAAGCCTACAAGAATATCGAATTGGTAGGTTAAGGGAAATTACAGGATAAAGTATAATATCTTCAGACATCGGACATCCGATTTCGGACTAAAAAGAAAAAAATGAACAATAAAAATATACAACCCAAAATAACTTTACTAGGTGCAGGCCCGGGCGACCCGGATTTGTTGACCTTGAAAGGCGTAAAAGCGCTGCAAACTGCCGATGTAGTTTTATACGATGCTTTAACCAACGAAGCACTGTTAGAATACGCTCCGCAAAATGCTATTAAGGTTTACGTAGGCAAGCGCTCTGGAGAGCATTCATATCCACAAGGCACAATCAACAAATTGATGATTGATTATGCGCTAAATTACGGCCATGTAGTAAGGTTAAAAGGTGGCGACCCGTTTGTTTTTGGTCGTGGTTATGAGGAATTAGATTATGCCGCTTCGTACAACGTACCTGTTGATGTAATTCCCGGTATTTCAAGTTCTATCGGCGTTCCCGGTCTGCAACAAATTCCGGTAACACATCGCGGTTTAAGCGAAAGTTTTTGGGTAATTACAGGTACAACAAGCAATGGACAAATTTCCGAAGATATTTATCAAGCTGCCAACTCAAAAGCTACCGTAGTTATACTAATGGGCTTGGGAAAATTGCCGCAAATAGCCGAGGTGTTTAAAGCGGCAGGAAAAGCACAACTACCGGCAGCCGTAGTACAAAATGGCTCAACCGAAAACGAAAAATTAGTAATCGCAACGGTCGAAAACATCGTAGAAAAAGTAAACGAAGAAAAAATCGAAGCTCCTGCACTATTAATTTTTGGCGAAGTGGTATCGTTACATCCATCCTTTAAAAACATGATTAAACAATATGCGTCCATCGCCTAATCAAAATATTGATGCACAATTGTTGCCGCCCGCCGAAAAGGGAAACCAACTTTTTCCGGTTTTTGTAAAACTGAACCAGTTGCGTACTTTGTTGGTAGGGGCGGGCAATATTGGCTTAGAAAAACTCGAAGCTATTGTAAACAACAGTCCAAAGGCCAAAATTACCATTGTGGCCCAAGAGGTGCACGCATCTATATTTGATATGGCATTGGCCAATCCAAATCTGCAAATTAGGCAAAAAGCATTTACTCCCGATGATTTAGAAGATATAGACATTGTCTTTGCCGCCACTAACAATAATACTTTTAACGAAGAACTTAGAGCCTTAACCCACCAAAAAGGTTTGCTCATTAACGTGGCCGATAAGCCCGAACTTTGCGATTTTTATTTAGGCTCTATTGTGCAAAAAGGCGATTTAAAGATTGCCATTTCAACCAATGGAAAATCGCCCACCATAGCCAAACGGTTAAAACAGATTTTAAGTGAGGGTATCCCTGCCGAATTGGACGAAACCCTGCAAAATATGAGTGCGCTTCGCCAAAACCTAAATGGCGATTTTGCGGCGAAAGTGAAAAAACTGAACAAAGTAACCGAGAAGCTGGTAAACCCACGTAAAAGTTTCGCCGAGCGCAATATTAAATGGCTGATATGGCTGGTAGCCGTAGCCTTTATTTTTGCCGTAGGTATTACACTGTGGGAAACTGAACCAGCATTCCAATCTTTTTTAACCCACATAGACCCTTTGTTTTATTGGTTTTTGGGTGCAGGTTTTGTTTTTGCCATGATAGATGGTGCTATCGGCATGTCGTATGGCGTTACATCGGCTTCATTTTCACTAGCTATGGGATTACCGCCTGCCTCGGCAAGTATGGCTATCCATATTTCGGAAGTAATGAGCAACGGCATAGCCGGATGGATGCACTATAAAATGGGCAACGTAAACTGGAAACTTTTTAGAATATTAATCATTCCGGCCATTGTTGGGGCGGTTCTAGGAGCTTATATTTTATCGTCTTTAGAGCATTACAGCGCTTATGTAAAACCTTTTGTAGCTGTTTATACGCTGTTTTTGGGAATTGTAATTTTAACAAAAGCATTTGATGTTAAGCGAAAAAGAACAAAGCGCAAAATTAGGAACATCGGCCCTTTGGGTTTTGTGGGCGGTTTTATCGATGCTGCTTTTGGCGGTGGTTGGGGTTCAATTGTGCTGTCGAGCCTAATTGCAGGTGGCAGGCATCCGCTGTTCTCTTTGGGAACAGTAAAAATAAGCAGGTTTTTTATAGCAACGTTAAGCTCCCTAACATTTTTTACTATGTTGGGTGGTAAATATTGGGAAGCCGTTTTAGGATTGATTATCGGTAGTGCTTTAGCATCACCCATCGCTGCAAGGGTATCTAACCGAATATCGGCAAAAAGTATTATGATGGCTGTTGGTATTATTGTGGTATTGGTAAGTTTACGAAGTGTTTATATGTTTGTGCTAAAATTGATTTAGTACCGTGGTTTTTGGCACACAGACTACTTTACAAATAAGGTCTGTGTGCCACAGACCTTGGGGAGATAAGGATGAAAGATATAGTTGAAATTAAACAAGCCTTAAATGGATTAAATACAGTTGAAAAACTGCACTATTTGGCCGAAAAATATAAGGGTAGGATAGTTTTTTCTACCAGTTTCGGATGGGAAGACCAAGCGATTACGCATCTTATTTTTGCCAATAATATCCCCATTAAGGTGTTTACATTAGAAACTGGAAGGCTTTTTCCGGAAACTTATTACGTTTGGAACCGTACATTGGAAATTTACCAACAACCTATTCATGCCTATTTTCCGCAAAGCGATTTGTTGCAGGATATGGTTGCCAAAAAAGGGCCAAACAGCTTTTATGAAAATGTAGAGAACAGAAAAGAATGCTGCTACATTAGAAAGATTGAGCCTTTGAAGAGGGCTTTGGCGGGCAACGAGATTTGGATAACAGGTATCAGGGCCGAGCAAAGTACCAATAGAGAAGGCATGGAAGATTTAGAATGGGACGAAGGAAATCAAATGATTAAGTTTCACCCGATTTTCGATTGGACTTTGGACGATGTAAAGCAATATATTAAAGAGAATAATATTGTGTACAATACTTTACATGATAAAGGTTTTCCGAGCATAGGCTGTGCGCCTTGTACCCGAGCGGTGAGAGAGGGCGAAGATTTTAGGGCTGGCCGTTGGTGGTGGGAAGACCAGAGCAAAAAGGAGTGTGGATTGCACGCTACATAGTCGTGTAGTCCGATGTCGGAGGACGGAAATTTGAAGATATAATCGGATAGAGAGGAGTTAAATAGTAGTAGTAACAGTTGTAAAATAAACCCGATAGAAGTGGAAATACTTTTTGTTGGTGTCATCCTGAGCTTGTCGAAGGATAGTTTTTGGTAGCAGATGCTTCGATAAACTCAGCATGACAATAATGACAGGCAGTGCCAACAAAAAGATTGAAACGAATAGCGGGACTGAAATAACCGAAGAGCAATTGACCTTGCTTTTCAAAAAAATAAAAGAAACCTTAGGAAAAGCGACACAAACAAAAAATGAGTAATAACTATAATTTTGATTATTTAGACGAACTTGAAGCCGAGGCAATCCACATTTTAAGGGAAGTGGCGGGGCAGTTTGAAAAACCTGCTTTGCTATTTTCTGGTGGAAAGGATTCAATCACTTTGGTGCGCTTGGCGGAAAAAGCATTTAGGCCGGGAAAATTCCCGTTTCCGTTGGTGCACATTGATACGGGGCATAATTTCCAAGAAACCATCGACTATCGCGATAGGATGGTAGAACGGTTGGGCGAACGCTTGATTGTGGGTTCGGTGCAGCAATCTATTGATGAGGGTAAAGTGGTGGAGCAGAAAGGTAAAAACGCTAGCCGTAACCCTTTACAAACCGTTACTTTGCTCGATACCATTGAGCAGCACCAGTTTGATGCCTGTATTGGTGGCGCACGTAGAGATGAAGAAAAAGCCAGAGCCAAAGAGCGTATTTTTTCGGTGCGTGATGAGTTTGGACAATGGGACCCTAAACGCCAACGCCCCGAACTATGGAACATTTACAACGGTAAAATCCATAAAGGTGAGAATGTGCGTGTTTTCCCTATCAGCAACTGGACGGAGTTAGATGTTTGGAACTACATTCGTAGGGAAAACATAAAATTGCCGAGCATTTATTTTGCGCATCAGCGTGATGTAATTGTGCGCAACGGACAGCTAATGGCGGCATCGCCTTTTGTAAATATGGACGAGGAAGATGTGGTTTTCAGCAAAAAAGTGCGTTTTCGTACCGTTGGCGATATTTCGTGTACAGCGGCCATTGAATCGGAAGCTGACCAAATTGATGATATTATTGCCGAAATCAGCCAGTCGAAAATTTCGGAGCGTGGTGCTCGTATGGACGACAAAGTAAGCGAAGCGGCAATGGAAGACAGGAAAAAGGGAGGATATTTTTAATGAACATACTAAAATTTTTTACGGCAGGTAGTGTTGATGATGGCAAAAGCACTTTAATTGGCCGTTTGTTATACGATACTGATTCTATTTTGGCCGACCAACTGGAAGCCATTAAAAACGCCAATCGTAAAAACGATGACGGAACGGTTGATTTGGCTATTTTAACCGATGGTTTACGTGCCGAACGTGAGCAGGGCATTACCATTGATGTGGCCTACAAATATTTCCAAACGGATAAGCGCAAGTTTATTATTGCCGATACGCCTGGTCATATCCAATACACCAGAAACATGGTTACGGGGGCATCGACCGCAAATTTGGCCATTATTTTAATTGATGCCCGCAACGGTGTGGTGGAGCAAACTATTCGCCATTCTTATTTGGTATCGCTGTTGGGCATTAAGCATGTGGTAGTGGCCGTTAATAAAATGGATATGGTTGATTACAGCGAAACGGTGTTTGATGCCATTATTCAAAAATATAAGGCATTGGCCAATGAACTGAAACTACAAGATGTAACCTATATTCCTGTTAGTGCACTAAAAGGCGATAACATTGTGAACAAATCTGAGCGTATGGCTTGGTACAACGGTGAAAGTTTATTGCACTTTTTAGAGCAAGTTGATACTTATGTACAGGAAAAATCGGAGAAAGCACGTATGCCTGTACAATGGGTAATTAGGCCGCAAACTGACGAATTGCACGACTATCGTGGCTACGCAGGTAGGGTAATCAGCGGCACTTTTAAAGTGGGCGATAAAATTACTGTACTACCATCGGGCAATAGTTCTACCATCAGCAAAATTGAGTTTTTTGATAAAAAATTAGATGAGGCCTCTTCTGGTCAATCGGTAACCATACATTTGGCTGATGATGTGGATATCAGTAGGGGTGATACGATTGTTAATTCGTCGGCATTGCCACAAGAAAGCAAAGTGATAGAAGCTGATTTGTGTTGGATGGACAACAAGGCTTTGGATACTTCTATTACCTATTTGTTGCAGCACAATAGCAAGTTAACCAAGTGCAAAATAGCTGATGTAATTTACAAGGTAGACATTAATACTTTAGAAAAACACGCTGCCGATGAGTTTAAATTAAATGACATTGGTCGTGTGGCATTAAAAACCGCTGATAATTTACCGTTTGATTTTTATGACGAGAATAAAGCCAACGGCTCGGCCATATTGATAGATAGTAGAACCAATATTACCGTTGGGGCAACTATGTTTAGGGCTTTGGCAGATTAAATTTTTGTTAAATTTTTAATTTTAAGGTTGTTTGGGTTTATACTAAACAACCTTTTTTGTTTTTTTGTAGAAAAATAGTAAACATTTTTAACAGTTAAGTGTTTACATGGTGTTCAATCACTAAAACTTTAAGAAAATGGCCGAAAATTTTATTTTAAGTGGAACTACCAATGAAAATAATCACATGGGAACAGCAGAAAGAGAGCTTGTTTCGACAGTAGCTAAACACTACATTGAACAGCGCAAAGAAAAAGCCGCAAAACAAGCCGAAAATGAGAAGAATGGCATTTCTAATGCTAAACTTTCCGAACAGCGGTGGGACGAAATGCGAAGTTATCGGTATGCCATTTTATAATGGTGATTAAGGAGTTGTGTTTCCCGTGTTTTAGGACAAACATAGGAAACACTTTCTTATTTCTGTTCATTACTTTTGGGAGCGCTCCTATGTGGCTCGTAATGTAAACCTGGCGATAGCCAATATAACAAAATCAATCTGGAATATCTATAATTGAAAGGTGCAAAAATTACGGTAGTAATAAATAAAACCCCTATATAATACCATAAATTTTCTTCTGTGGGCTCTAATCCCAGCATATAAGCAGCAATGGTAACTGTAAGTATTTCAGCAACGTTCATTGCGTAGCTTACAAACATGGCCACATAAAAATAGCCTAGTTCACGTTCAAACTTTAAACCGCAATGTGGACATTCTTCGTTCATTTTTTGCGCTTTAAATCCGTAGGTACTACCTATAAAGGCGTTGCCAACCCTACATCTGGGGCATTTACCGTTCGAAAAGCCTTGCCATTGAGAAATGTAGTACGGATAATTTTTATGTTGTTCCATATGGTGTTGTAATATATTGTTTTCTAAATTTATCGGGTGTGATACCTTCGTATTTCTTAAAAAATTTCACAAAATAAGATTGGTCTTCAAAATTGAGTCTATTGGCAATTTCTACCACGCGTAAGTCTAGGTTAATCAACAAACGTTTGGCTTCAAGAATAACCCTGTCTCTAATTAACTTTCCTGCCGCAGTTCCCAAAAAATCGTTACAAAGAGCATTTAAATGGTTTGGTGTAATATAAAGCAATTCTGCATATTGTTTGGGCAATCTTAATTTGGTGTAATTCAGTTCAATTAGTTGCTGAAAATTTGTAATGATAGTACGATTGTAAGGATTAATGTCTTTTTGGTTTTCCAAAATCACTGCTCTGGAAATCTCAATAAAGAGATGTAGTAACAAGACTTTAACCAAATCGTCGTTAATAGGTTTATTTGTTTCCCCTTCTTTTAAAATATCCTCAAAAATTGCAATAACTTTTTTTCGTGTTTGTTCCTCTAATATTAAAACCTGGTCTTCTGGCTTGCCGCTAAAGAAACTAAATTTATCCAAATATTCTTGCTTAAGTAGGAGAGAACTGAAATAAGTAGTAGAGAAATTGATGATATAACCATCGGGTTCGTCTTTAAAATCCCAACTATGCACCTGTCCCGGTATCATAAAATAAATCAGTCCGGGCTTTATATCAAATATTTTAAAATCTATCTGTTGTTTACCTGTGCCCTTGGTGAAAAATACCAAATGATAAAAACTATGTCTGTGGGCGGTGTGCAGATGTTGGTGTTGTTTTGAATAGTAGCCAAACCTGCTCGCTAAAATTCCATCGTTCCGATAAGTGGAAAAGCTTTGGATATTATAAACAGGAATGTTCTTTTTCATTTAACAAAGGTAAAAGTTATATATGATAAACTATGGTGCTTTCTGTTTTTTAAATGGTATTTTTTACTTATATGATTTTATTTTTATTAGTTTTTTAGCTTTTTTTATGGCTTTATATACTTTTTTTATCTCTACCAAATAAAAGAGTATTCCTAATTTGTTTTATTTTTTTTGAAAAAAAATGAATGTTTTTTTGGTATATTAAAATACTGCCGTATATTTGTTTCGAGAGCGTTAATTTAGATGATGGGGGTAGGACTTCGGTTCTATCTCCATTTCTTTTTTATTAGGCTTTGATAAAAATCTTTTACCCCCTAAAAAGTAAATCCCATTCTTTATATTCGTTTAGTTAATAAGCTAGTAAAAACTTTAATGCAAATAGCTTCAAATGAATATTTCTACTAAATGTTTATTAGTATTGTTCTTGATGTTCTGTGCTAATACATATGCGCAAATAGTGCCATCATCGATTGATAAGCTTTCAAAAACAGATTCTATTACCATTGCTACGGCTTTTAGCAATGCTATAAAATTAGCCAATAAACTCGATCTAAAAACAGTACAGGCCTTTTCTGATATTTCTAAGTTAGTATATGGCAAAACGGATAACTATTCAAAAAAAGTCCGATTTGATGTCATTGTTCAAACCGCTAGTTATTATTGGAAGACAGGAAATTACAATGAGGCAAAAAATCTGTATAAAGAGGCCATGATAGAGGCAGAAGTACAGCAAGACGATAAAAAGAAAGCGATAGTAATGGCCGGACGTGCCGTTGTAGCTGATTATCAATCTGATTTTGAAACTTCAATTAAATATAATTTAACCGCTTTAGCGTTTGTTGAAAAAGTTAATGAGGTAAGAGGAATTTATATGATATTAGGGAACTTAGGAAATACTTATATCAGGCTGCGGCAATTTAACAAAGCAAAGGAAGTTTTGGAAAGAGGAATAGCGTTAAGCATTAAGGACAACAATGTGCTTACCCAAACAAATCTAATTTCTAGCTTAGCTCGGGCATACAAGGGGCTAGGGGATTATCAAAAAGAATTAGAACTTAAGCAAAAAGCATTTTCTATATTTAAAAAAGCCAACTATGATCAAGGTATCGCGACTGTATCTATTAATTTGGGTGTTTTTTATAGTGATAAATATCAGCTAGACAGTGCTAAGAAATATTATTATACTGCTTTAAAAAGTGCCAGAAAAATAAATAACAAAGGTAACATCGCATTGCTATTTAATAATATGGCTGCCATGTACATTAAAACAGATAACTTAGATAGTGCTAAATATTTTACCGATTCGGCCACTGTTTATGCCAAACGAAACGGTGATAGGTTGGCACAGGCTGATGCTTTTGCTAATAGAGCCGATATTTATAGAATACAGCGAAAACATCACCTTGCAGAGGAAGCTTTTGATAATTACGTGAAAATTAGAGATTCTATTTATGATGAGAAGACTCAGAATAAAATATCTGAGATGGAAGTTAAATATGAAACTGAGAAAAAAGAAGCGAAAATATCCTTGTTAAGTAAGGAAAACAGCATAAAAAATCTACAAATTAAAAATAATGAATTAGAGATAGAACGCAGCCAAGACCTTATTATCCGACAACAACAAAATATTACTATTAACGAACTTGAACTAAAAAACAAAAACCAGATTGTAGCCAACCAAAAACTTGATTCCGAAAAGAAAGCCCAAAATATAAAGACTTTAGAAAAACAGGCCAAAATCCAAAATTTGGAAATTACCAACCGTACATTGGCGGTAAGACAGCGTAATTATGCTATTTTGGCTATTTTGGTGGCTTTTATTGCGGTTGGAGGTTTATCTTTCTCCTATTACAATCGCCAAAAACTGAAACAGGAAAACCGTATACAAACCGAAATACACAAACAACAGGAAATAGCTACTAAAGCTGTTTTTGATGGTGAGCAGCAGGAGCGCATACGCATTGCAAGAGACCTGCACGATAGTATTGGCCAAATGCTATCGGTAGTAAAAATGAACCTTTCCACTACGGAAAACGCTGATAATCCTACCTTGCAACTGGTGGATAAAACTATTGTCGAAGTGCGAAATATATCACACAATCTTATACCCGAAGAACTAAACTTTGGATTATTTAACGCTATTGAAGATATGTGTGATAAGATAAATACGGGTACAAAGCCCTATATAAAGCTCCATATCGCCCCTGATATTCGTGAAATAAAATTTTCCAGACAAAACGAGCTATCCATTTATCGTATTGTACAGGAAGTGTTGGGTAATATGCTTAAACATGCCAACGCCACCGAAATTACTTTGGATATTGAAAAGAGCCATCGAAACATACAGTTGGCCATTAAAGATAACGGCGAAGGATTTGATACTGAAAAAATTCACCAATCGAAAGGTTTAGGTTGGAAAAATATAAGTGCTAGGGTAAATCTATTGGATGGCGAAATGAAAGTAGCTTCCGAAAAATTAGTGGGCACTCGTATAGATATTCTTATTCCATCTTGATATATTTAAGTCATGAAATATATAGCTACTGGGAAATGGTATTTTATATTAATAAGCTTGCTGTTTTTTATGCTATTTGGCTATGCCAAAAATCTATGTGCACAGCAAATAGATAGCCTAAAAGCCGAATACGCTAAAGCTGCTACCATCGAAAAGAAAACTGATATTGCATACGAAATAGGGTATACCGCTTTTTATAGTGAATCAAAAACTTCGTTGGCCTATGCTAAAATGGGAGCGGTATTGCTAGGGAATAAAATAGTACCGAATACAGTTAATCTCAACAATATTGTAGGTATTCATTACTCTCTAAATGGAAAGTACGATAGTGCGCATTATTACTATAACATAGCTTTGAAAGCAGCAGAACGGTTGGGTGATGATAAATTATTGATAAAGGTAAAGGGTAATCTTGGCGATTTGTACAGCTATATGGGACAATATCCAAAGGCATTGGAATTGCAAATGCAAATGCTCCATTATTATCAAAAAAACAATATACAGAACGAAATTGTCATTTCCAATATCAATATCGGCAATACCTACAATTATATGGAAGATGCTAAAAAATCACTTGCATATTATCAAAAGGCATATCCTGTGTTAAAAAACCAAAAAACCAAACTTGCCGCTAATTTATTTAATTCTATGGCCTCCGTGTTGCAGGATATCAAGAAATATGACGAGGCTTTGGTCATGTTCAATAAATCGTTGGCTATTAAAAAACAATTGGCCGATAGTATGGGAATTTGCAACACACTTATTAATATAACATCACTATATAATGATAAAGGAAATGCTGCCGAAGCCCGTAAATATGCGTTAAAGGCTTTGGCTATGGCACGTCAGCTTGGTAATCAGAAACTTCAGGCTTTGGTGCAAAGTGATTTGGGCACGTTGGATAAAGGCGAACGTAAATTTGCCGAAGCCTTGCAAAAGCATTTTGAAAATCTGGGAAACGCCAAAAAAGTAAATGACATATATGTACAACGCTCAGAGTTGGCCAGAATATATGCTATATATGAGCAACAAGGAAATTATCAGTTAGCTTTTTCCTATTTGCAACAATATCAGCAACTATTAGATACTGTTGATGGAGAAGCGGCCGCCAAGCAAATAGCCGAATCGGAGACTAAATACAAAACCTTAGAAAAGGAATTGGAGAACCAAAAACTGCAAGCCGTCAATAAATTGCAGGTAAAAGAAACAGAAAAGACTAAACAAAAAATGTATTTTATTTTTTGGGCTGCCGTATTAATTTTGTTATCTGGGATGGCGGTTTTCTACTTGTTATATCGCTATAACAATATAAAGATTCAAAACAAGCAACGCGAAATAGCTACCAAAGCCGTTTTTGAGGGCGAGCAGAACGAACGCATACGCATTGCCAGAGATTTGCACGATGGTATAGGGCAAATGCTTTCGGTAGTGAAAATGAACCTATCTACCATTAGCCCTGCCGATAAAAACGTAGAGGGTGCAGCAAACTTGGTAGACAAAACCATTGCCGAAGTGCGTACCATTTCGCACAACTTAATACCAGAGGCACTCAATTTTGGCCTTTTTGCTGCTTTGGAAGATATCTGCCAAAAAATAGCCGAATCGGGCAAAACCAAAATAAATCTCCACGTGGCCGATGAACTAAAACAACAAACTTTTAGCAGACAGAACGAGCTTTCCATTTACCGTATTGTACAAGAAGTGCTTAACAATATGCTTAAACATGCCGGCGCAAGCCACATTTCCATTGATATTACCAAGCCAAATGCCAATATGCTCATCGCCATAAAAGATAACGGAAAAGGTTTCGATACCGAAAAAATTAATGAATCTAAAGGAATAGGTTGGAAAAATATCTCGGCACGTGTACATTTACTCGATGGAAAAATGAACATACACTCCGAACGCTTAATGGGAACCACCATAGAAATTAGCATACCAGATAGGGGAGAGCGTAGCAGTTAGCGGTAGGCTTTTACGGTTTACAGTAGCAGAGGCAGTTTGCAAGGCTTAACCTGTGCCAACATTCCAACTTTTCAATTTTACAACGTTCCAAAAAAAACAACAAAAAATGGAAAACACACCAACCCAAATCTTAATAGCCGACGACCACCAGATGGTAATTGACGGTTTAAAAAGCATGTTACAGGGGAATAAAGAATATATCGTAGTGGGCGAAGCCAATAATGGCCAAAGCGCCTTAGATATTATCGCCTCTAATCCCAATAAGTTTCAGCTATTGCTTACCGATATTAGTATGCCTTTGCTATCGGGTACAGATTTATGTAAAATGGTAAAAGCGCAGTTTCCGCATGTACAGGTGTTGGTGCTGTCCATGTACAACAATGCTCCGGCCGTAAAAGAAGCTGTAATGGCAGAGGCCGATGGTTATATCCTTAAAAACTCGGGCAGGGAAGAGTTATTGAACGCTTTGTACCGCATTACCAGCGGCGGCACCTATTTTTCGCAGGATATTGTGCCTATTATTTATAACCAGTACCAGCAACAAAAAGTGAAAGACGAAGAAATGAGCAATTTAACCCTTCGTGAAAAGGAGATACTAAGTTTAATTGTTAAGGAATTTACCAGCGAAGAAATTGCCGAAAAACTATTTATCAGTAAAAAGACAGTTGATAACCACCGCCAAAATCTGTTTGCCAAATGCGGATGCAAAAGTACCGTTGGCTTGGTGAAATATGCTATTAAATATGGGTTAGATAAATAGGAGCTTTCTGTCATTCCCGTGAAAACGGGAATCTTAAAAAGTAATAAAAGGCATATCTCTTGCATTACGATATCCGGCTACGCAGGTATGACACGTGATTTAAAAGAAGAAAAACAGGTATGAATCCCTATAAATTTTGAGGATTTTTAACTATTGTGCACTATACCCCTCTTTCAGAAATTTGTAACAGCTATTGAGATTTAAGCAGTAGCGGTTACAATTTATGTTCCACCAAAAAATAAATGCAAGTAGGTATATATACTGTTGCATAGCCTTATGGGCAGCTTTTATCCCTCGTTCTGCAAAAGCACAAGACTGGCCGGTAACCACCGGACTTAGTTTGCAGGTAGGTGCCAATATGTACACCTCCTATAACCATGCCTCGTACGAGAATTTTCGCAATTCCTACAATGCCGTAAACGCCTATCGCGAAACTAGCCCTTTGGGCACACTAGCGCCCACCAAAAATATCTCTTACGGTGCAGGAGCGCATATTGGGCCGTTTTATCTCAGCGCAATGTTCCACAATTTGGATATGAGCACTTCGGCAACCTTTAAAAATGGCGATAAACGCCTAATTAATATGCGCTATCGGCCGATAGATATGAATATGGATTTGCTTTTTCCTTTGGGTGGGCGGGTAAAGTTGGGAATGGCATTAGGCGCAGAACGCCAAAGGCTTACCGTTATTAGCGGGTATCAATATACTTATGGTATTACCAGCTATGCCGATGATAAACCATTAAATGGTATTTATAGGTTACAGATGGATTACGCTATCAATTGGGGCTTGCGTACCGATATTGTGCTCATTAAAATTAAGGATAGAGAAATCCTTACTCTCTCGTTGAGGGCAGAAAAAGTAGGCGCAATGGAAAAGATGATGGGGTTAGATCGTTATGCCAACCCTATGCACGACCCCATGACATACAATGCTACAATGGGGCCGGTAAGTAGCGGTTACGGGATTAAGTTTTTACATTATTACCTGCCCGAAGATGCGCATAATGCTAACAATGATGAGGTGTATTTCAATAATCTTCAGCACAATGTAGCCGGAATTTTTAGAGGATGGCGGTTTTCGGCAAATATTATAGCATTTCCCTTATTTAAGAGGTTAAATTAAACTGAAACTTATGAAACGAAAATTACACCATTTAATAGGCATTTTTGCTCTTGCCCTAATCTTTTTTGCCTGTAAAAAAGAAGAAATTAGAGGTATTGAGAAAGAAGAAAAACGATTAATGGGCACTTGGCAGGTAAACACTTATAAAAGTGTAACCATAGATACATTGAGCCAACAGGTATTGCAAAGCACTTCGCTTACCGATGTAGGTACCATTGAGTTTATACCTGGTGGTGGAGATGATGCAAGCACCGAAAATTTTTTTAAGCGAGCCAATTTTCATGGAACAATAGCCACGTTGCAACCTTGCGGATATTTTAGGTCGGTGAGTGCGGGAGACCCGATTAATGATGGTTGGAGCATCTTTTGGGATGCCGACCCCGAAAGCAAACGTTTATTGTTTTGGGCAGTTACTGGAGGAGGAGGAGTGCACCAGATTACCACATTGGAAGTAATAAGTGCAGGCAAGCAAAAATTAACCCTTGTAACACCTTATGCCAACCAGCTAAATTTCGTTACCATAGAAATGAGTAAGTAAGTAACTAACTAACTAACTACACTTTCTTTGGAGAGAGCCTTCTCAGACTTATTTGGGAGGTTGAAGCCATAAATAGGTATAAGTCCCTATCATTATTAGCAGTATTCCTTATTGATAGCCACTTGAAGGTTACGGAAATTTGGATAGTTAAATCAATAAAACCAGTAAAATGAAAAAGATTTTATTAATAACCTTTGTGGTAAGCGGTTTACTGCTTGGTGGATGTAAAAAAGATAAAAGCAACGACGATGTATCGGGCGGTAGCGGAACGGTAACGGTAGAAAGATTGGGTATTGGCAGTGGCTCGTACAGTAAATTTTCCTCTACGGCGGCAGGTATTACCCAAGTTACCGTAGAAGGTGTTACCGTATTTACCATTTCGGCCATAAAAGATGGCAGTAAGGAGAGCATTACCGCAGTAATCAACCAAAAAATTACTGCTCCTACAACAATCGACCTTTCTTACAACAATGCAAACGGGTCGGGCATTATCTATTCAAAAGATTATACCAAACCTGCTGATGGCGCTTTAAACTACAAAACAACCAACTTTGGTGCTTATGGCAAAGGTGGCGGACGTTTAGTAATTACCAAATTGGATGGAGATAAAGTAGAGGGCAATTTCTCTTTTACGGCATGGAACGATGCAGGAGAATCTGCTTGGGCAGAAGCCGGCTCATTTAGTGGCACTATAAAGTAAATTGGTTTACCCGTTGGATAAAATTATACAGTTTGTCAATTATCCAACGAGGTTAATTTCAACTTTCCAACCCTTCAACAACAAAAAATGAAAAAAATACTTCTAACAGCCTTTGTGGTAAGTGGCTTACTGCTTGACGGATGTAAAAAAGATACGACCGAAAACGAACCCCCCAATAACCCCACGGAGAATTCGGCAGATAACCCTACCGAAGGTACTATAAAAATTGTAGACAATACCAACGGCACAGTTAAATACGACGACAATACCATTCCGTTAAAAAGTTTTAATATAGAAAAAGTGATAGGTTATTCTTATGGACAAATCACTATCTATTCAAAAGATTTGGACGGCTCCTTAAACAAGTACCATATTGGCATTAATTTTCTGGGCGGCCTGCCCGAAACCGGTAAAACAAAAAATGCCCTTTATGATGGTGCGACAGTTGGTTTTAATACCTATAATAACGGAGCTTTATATTCCTATTTGGCTATAAACGGCACACTCAAGGTGGAAAGTAATGATGGACACAACGTATCGCTTTTGGTGAGTGATATGGATATGAAACAAATTTCCACCGATAGCTATGATATTTCGGCCAAAAGGTTTAGGGTAAAAGCGTTTAGGGTAAAATTTAGTTATTAATTTATGGTACATAGACTATGAATATGATGAAAAAATTTACTTTAATTATGGTGTTGTGGCTGTTGGCCGTGGCTTCTGTTTTTGCGCAAGATTGGGCAATTGGCTTGGGCGGTACAGGTGCAACTAGCGGTACTTTTCCTGGGGAAAACACGGTAGTTGCTACCGCATCAGATGCCTCCGAAAACGTGTTTGCGTTGATAGTATTTAGAGGAACTTTAACTCTTGGTTCTACAACTTATACTGCTCCCGGAACCAGTTCTAGCTATAACCCAAAAGGCGTAGCATTGGTAAAATACAGTAATACAGGTAGTGTATTGTGGTCAGTGCCGCTTTCAAATGCCGATAGCAAATTCTTAGATGCTTATAAACTGGCCGTAGATGCTAATGGCGATGCCATTATAGGTGGAGAATATTTGCCTTATTATGCAAATGGTTCGGCAGCAGAACTTGATTTTGGCGGTGGCAAAACCGTAACCAAAAGCTACCAGATTATAATTGCCAAATACAACGGTGCCGATGGCTCTTGTACCTTTGTAAAACCTTTTGACGTTACCGAACAAAGCAGACCCACCCGTACCTTAACCGTATTTGGGGTTGATAATGCCAATAATATTTATTTGGCCACCATGCAACAGGGCGGTTTAGTTGATGAGGGGAGTACCCTACGTAAATTAGATAGCAATGGCGATGTAGTATGGACGGTAAATAACGGCGTGGGCGTGCAGATAAACATAGGAGCGGTAGATACCAACGGTAATATCGTGGTTCAGGCGGGTTTGGGTACAAGTTCGGTACAGCCTAGCGAATTTGTTTTGGCTACGCAAACCTTTCCTTACGCCTACTATGGTTACAGTATTTTGGCCAGCTTTGATGATACCGGTGCATTAAAATGGACAAAGATTTTCAAAAACGGAGGAGCGGTCTTTAGTTCAGCCTTAGCTATTGATGCCACGGGAAATATCTATTTCATACATGGTGATAACTTAAATAATGCTTCCGATAGTCCTTATGGTATTTTGTCTGATACAGGTAATGGCAATTATGCTCTCGTAAAATTGAATGCTAATGGCGATTTACAAAACACTGTATATCGGAGTTATAGGAATTTTAATGGTATGGATCGAAAAATTGCCATAAACAAATCTACTGGCGATGTTTACCTGTACCAAACGTACAGTGCGTACAGTTCAAACCCACCCCTTGTACATGGCGATTTACTTTATACGGGAGCAAATAATAATGCTTATTTATCTATTTTAAGATACAACAGCAATTTGCAAGAAACCGGAGGCTATTTCGGTATATATAGTACTTCATTAGGCCTTAGTTATCCTTTGGTACAAACTACATTGACAGGTAAATTCATTATATCGGCCAATATAGACATGAGCGGGCCAACCACCGTTGGCAGCTCACAACTAACAGGAACTAAAAATAAAGATGGATTTATTACCCTAATGCCATCGCCCAATTTTATACAGGGTGTTACCACAACCTGGTTGGGCATTTCTACCGATTGGAACTCGGCAGGTAATTGGAGTAATGGTGTGCCCACTACCGATAAAAAAGCGGTTATCCCGGCAGGTTTAAGTAAATATCCAACTACCTTTCCGGCAAGCCCAACCGTAGGTGTTTTTGAAGTTTTACCGGGTGTAACGCTTACCGCATTGCCAACCGATTTAAAAGTTACCGCCCTTTTTAAAAACAACGGTAGTATAGTACTTACATTGAACAATTCAAGTAGTGCTGCTACATTTACCGGTTTTGGTATCGATGTAGAAGGTACCGGCACTTTAAATTTAATTGCTAGTGGTTATGCTGCTTTTAATTGGAATACAACTTATGCAATAAAGCAAAAACTGATACTGAATAGTAATGTAGCAATTACGCTAAATTCTAACATGCAGGCAAACGAAATAGAGTTGCAGGGCAGCGCCAAAATATATACAGGAACAGGCGCTTTTCAGGTAAAAGTGTTGAGCAATTCGCTTACGGCATTAACAGGTTACAATAATACAAGGTATATTTATGGTAATGCGGGTTTATATAGAGCCACCGCGGCAAACGGCACTTATGAATTTCCTGTGGGCGATGCAAGTTATTACCAACCTGCCAAAATTGTTTTTACAGATAATACAAGTATAAGTTATATTGTGGCCAAATATGCAGGTACCGCTCCAACACCTGCCACTCTGCCAACAAGCTGTGTGGTAAATGGACAAATTATTACAGGTTATGTGAGCGGTTTGGGTGTTTGGACACTTACGCCTAACACGCCTATGTCGGCAGGTAGTTACGATATAGAAATTGTTGCAAGTGCAACTACTGGTACAGCGGCAGATAGAATTGCGCTCATTAAAAGGACAAATTCCTTCTCGGCTTGGGAAGGTTTGGGTACTTGGGTGCCTACCGTTAAAAATACCTCTAGTTTTCCCAATACGGTTACGGCCAAACTAACAGGGTTAACTAGCTTTTCTGATTTTGCATTTGGTGTAGCCGGCAATACGATACCCAATACACTTCCTGTAAACCTCATCAATTTTACCGTAAAAGCAACATCACAGGCCGCAGTGCTAAACTGGCAAACAGCAAGCGAATTGAACAACAAAGGTTTTGAAATTTACCGCAGTGGCGATGATGGTATTTTTGTTAAGTTAGGAGACGTGCCTGCTTCTACTAGCCATCAATTATCAACCATCAACTACACTTACACCGACAAAAAACCGTTAAATGGGAACAACTACTATAGACTAGTACAGGTTGATAACGATGGCAAAACTACCGAATTGGGCATAAAGACAATAAACTTCGCATTTGCATCTTCCAACATACAAATTTATCCAAATCCGGTAAGCAAATCGTTTAGGCTAACCAATACTAATAATACTGCCGTTTTAGCATACCTGTACGATTTTTATGGGAGGGAACTAGCAACTATAAAAGGTGTTGAAAACCGGTTTCAATTGCCAGTACAGTTAAACAATGGCATTTATTTAGTTAAAGTTGTTTATCACAACGGAACGTTTAGCCAACATAAAATTGTAGTGTACAGGTAACGTAAATAACAAACCCATGAACACAACAACCCCCATATTAATCCCTTTTAGCAAAGGCAAAACCTTTATTTGGCTTATTGGCGCTATTGCGTTTGTAGCCATTGGTTGTTGGTTGTTGTTTGGCCATATTGTGTTTGGCAATGCTTTGTTCGATAATCTATGGTTAATCAAAACTTCGGGTGTAGTAGCATTGCTCTTTTTTGGTATTGCTATCTATTTTTTCATTCGTAACCTTATGGCCAAAGGCGCCGGATTGGTAATTGACGATACAGGTATTGAAGATTTTTCGACCGCTGCATCTGCCGATAAAATTTACTGGAAAGATGTAAAAGCCATAGAAGTGCTCACTATCAAATCACAGCCTTTGATATTGTTTAAAGTAACCAACCCACAAGCATATATAGATGGGCAAACAAACAGGTTTAAAAGAAAAATGTTGGCCTTGAATTATAAATGGTACGGTGCGCCCGTAGGTATTTCGGCCAACGGGCTAAAAATTTCTTTTGAAGAATTGTTGCAACTGGTAACCGAAAGGTTTGAGGCATACAATAAACCAATGACTAATTCAACCAATTAACCAAAATGAAAAACAACAATATCATTAGGGCAATAGGCTATTTTCTATTGTCGGCAGTACTTACGGGTATTTTTATTGCCAATAAATTTTGGCTGTACAGTAGTGTAAATGCCATGATGCTGTCTGGCGCAATTGCCGGCTGCAAATGGTTGATGCAGATAATAGCGGCACTTATCTTTTTAAAACAAAAGAAATGGGAATTTATCCGCCGCATAGGTTTTGTATGCTTCATTGGTTCTTGTGTGCTGTTCATCTACAATATATTGTTTTACCTGCCATTGCCCATGGGCGGTTTTTCGCTGTTTGTAGTATCTATTGGGTTAAGCGTGCTGGTAATGATAGCAATGTATTACAACGCCGTCCGCAAAACGGGATTGTCATTAAAATGGTATTTGTTGTGGCTTGCCTGTTTGGCTGTGGCTGTTTTTTTACAGATAAAAGTTGTGTTTTAGCAGCGCTGTTTAGGAGCCTGTTTAAAAATAGGGTACTTATTTTACGGGTTTGTTTTCTGGCAAAACCGGATACATGTTGATGGTTACGCCAAACATCGTCTTGATACCAAAGAACGGCATGCCTGCCGCTCATGTATTTTATTTCACTTAAATTTAAACAATTTCTCGCTTGTTTTATAGGTATAAATACCTATAAAACTGGTAATACTTACCTATTGGTTGCTGCTTTATTACCTGCTAATTTTATAATGGATATTTAAACATTTTTAAGCACTCAATAGATGAAAAAATCAATAATCCTAAGCTGTTTGCTTGTACTTTTTATGGTAAGTGCCAACGCACAGCAAAAAAACTACAAGCTTGCCCTATCGCTAATGCTGCAATATGCCAATCAAGATTTCAAGTCAATTTTAGGGGATAAAATCGGTGAAGAGCCCTCGCTCAAATCGGATATCTATGTTCCTACAGAAAAATTGGGCATCGGCAGCGAGAAAATCTATAAAAGCAATACATCTAACGTTGCTTTCTATAGCTGTACGGTGGCTTTAACAGATGCAACTGCCATACTGCACGATGTACTTGATTATGTAAACATGAAAGTAAAAGCAGGCGATTTTAACGGCGAAGACCTTACCGACGGCAAGGGCAAAAACGTAACACAGGTAAAAAATAAAGAAGGGCTGGACATACTAAAAATTGTAACCCAATATACAGACGATGATAATTTCGACAACGATTACTTTGCACTCGTTATTTACGGAAAGGCAGCACAGGAGAAGATGAAATAATTTTTTAGAAGATACTTAAAAGATTACCATAATGAAGAAGCAATCCATTATTACAGTATTATTAGGCATCGCAACCACAGTATCAGCTTATGCACAAAGCTCGTTGGCGTTTAAAATTTATAGGCCTTATACTGCCGATAGCATTGCCGTACATTACAGCGGAGCGGCGGTAAACGGAAAAGCCGAAGGGAAGGGAACAGCTTATGTCGCCAACGATGAAACAAAAATTATTTATACAGGCAATTGGAAAAACAACCAGCCCAACGGAAAAGGCATATTTACCGAAAATAATAACAACCGCTACGAGGGCGAATGGATAAACGGAAAGCTAAGCGGAAAAGGTATTGCGATATTTGCTAATGGCGATACTTACGAAGGCGACTTTGTAGATGGTAAGCGAATGGGAAAAGGTATTTACACCTGGAGCAGTGGCAATACCTACAATGGCGATTGGGTAAATAATGAAAGAACCGGAAAAGGAATTTTTACTTGGAAAACAGGGGCAGTATATGATGGCAATTGGGTAAGCAACAACCGTGATGGCAAAGGCAAAATGACATTTGACAATGGCGATGTATATGATGGCGAATGGGTAAATGAAACAAGGTCCGGAAATGGGACTTACAGTTGGAAGAACGGTGAGCTATACAAGGGCGAGTGGGCAGATGGCAAAAGAGAGGGAAAAGGTGTTCATACCAACACAAAAGGCGAGGTAAGCGATGGTTATTGGGAAGACAATAATTTTGTAGGTAATCAACTTAAAGGGGTTTCAGCACAAGGAGTTGTACCTTTCAAAGATGCTCGAAGTAATATATATGGCTTTAAAGATAAAGACGGAAAAATCATCATCGCACCAAAATACGGCAATGCAACCGATTTTGGTGCCTACGACCCCAATTTCTCCAGAGTCGACTCCAACGGACGTACCGGGCTGGTTAACGCCTACGGAAAAGAAATTGCACCTACTAAATATTTCAGTATCGAGAAATTTTCTGAAGGGCTTGCCGTAGCCAGAATGGGAAACAGCAATTACGGCTTTATAGACATAAACGGAAAAGAAGTGATACCCTTAAAATATAACTATGCCACTAGTTTTATAAACGGATTTGCCGTAGTAACCCTGTACGATAAAAAAGATAAACCCAAAAGAGGTATAATAGATAAAACTGGAAAAGAGGTAACGCCTCTTAAATATGATGAGCTTTATGGCTTTGCCAATGATGGTTGGTGCTTATTTGTATTGGGCGATAAAAAAGGTTTTGTAGATAAAACTGGAAAAGAAGTGTTGTCTTTTGACAAATATGATAGGTTGGGTTACTTTAGTTACAATAGAGCATCTGTTTCAAGAAAAGATAAATGGGGCTATATTGACAGAACAGGTAAAGAAATTATTCCTTTAAAATACGATATAGCAGAAGATTTTGACAACAACGGTCATGGAAAAGTGAAAGCAGGTTCGCAATATTTGCTGCTCGATACTTTGGGCAAATTGGCCAAAGGCAATGCAGGTTTTTATATTACGGCAAAGGTAAACGTGGCCAAAGACCGCTGGGTGGTAGTAACCAAAAAAGACCTCAGTGCCTCCGAGCCGGTGTACATACTTACGGCAAGTAAGTATGGGAAAAACCCCATGCCTTTTGCGTCGGCTATTACCTGGCAAATTATTGACGATAAAAACAATGTAATTAAAGAAGAACGTGTGATGGCCGGCGAAAGTTTTGGTTTTAAAGTACCCAAAGATGGGTATTACACCGTGCAGGCCTATTACGACATGAACAGTTGTACAGGTTGTCGTAGCGAAGACAAACCCAACGCTTTTACCATGGAATACACTTTTAATACAAGAATGTAAAAATTAGCTGTTATGAAAAACTCAATCATTAACTTATCATTATTACTGCTTGTAGGTATAGCGGTGCAGGCGCAAGATTTGAAACCATTCAGATATGAGCAAACCGGAAAAGCTGACACCTATGGCTATATGGATGAAAACGGAAAAGAAATTATAGCAGCAAAATATACCTATACCAATGATTTTAAGGACGGTTTGGCAAGGGTAGGTCATGATATGAAGTGGGGCTTTGTAGATAAAACCGGAAAAGAAGTCATTCCGCTTAAATACGATGGTGCATCTGAATTTTACGAAGGTTTGGCACTCGTGCGCCTCGACGGTAAATGGGGTTTTATAGACCGAACAGGAAAAGAGGTTATTCCACTTAAATACAACTATGCACAAGCTTTCAGCGAAGGTTTGGCGGTTGTAAAACTTGACAAAAAATGGGGTTTTATAGACCGTACAGGAAAGGAAATTGTTCCGCCTACATACGATAATGTAAGTGATTTTCGGGATGGGCTGGCAGGCGTACAAGTTGGATGGAAATTTGGTTTTATCGATAAAACAGGAAAAGTAGTTATCCCTATAAAGTACGATGCAAACGAATTTTCTAAAGCGGGAGATTTTATAGAAGATTTGGCAAGAATTAGCCTCGATGGAAAATATGGTTATATTGACAAGTCAGGAAAAGAAATCATCCCTTTCAAATACGCTTTGGCAGGCGATTTTAAGGACGGTTTGGCAAAAGTAAATATGGGGTTTCGTCCTTATGAAAGTAAAGGTAAATGGGGTTTTATAGACAAAACGGGTAAAGAAGTTATTCCTTTTTTATATGATGCGGTCGATTCTTTTTCTGAAGGATTGGTAGCTGCAAAACTAAACGACAAATGGGGCTATATAGATAAAACAGGCAAAGAAGTTATACCTTTTTTATATGATGAGGCTCGTTCTTTTTCTGAAGGATTGGCTTTTGTAAAACTAAACGGCAAATGGGGTTATATAGATAAAACCGGTAAAGAAATTACTCCCTTTAAATATGGTGATTATGATATGCTTTCTTCATCATTTAAAAATGGAAAAGCCCAACTAAACCTTTATACTTATATAGACAAAACAGGTAAAGAAATCGTAATACCTACCAAAAAAGAAGAGGATAAATATAAACAACAAGCAACTGCCGCCACTACAACAACTACTACTACCAGAACTAACACTACCGGTAACTCGGATGGCTTGGGCGTTTTCGATTATCGCCGAAACAACAAAACAAACACTTTGGGTACAGGCAAAGAAAAAACCTATCTTTTTCAGTCAAAATGCAATTCGAGGGGTACGGTTATCGATGTGATTTCAGAAGTATATGCAGATGCATCTAAATACAGCACAGACGAGATGAGAAATGCCGCTATGAAAACCATTGCCAACAATGGCTGGCAAATACAATCGGGACCTAAATACCTTGGTTTAAAAGAAAATGTAACCATACCAGGCAAAGCCGGAAGGGATTATGTCATATCATCAGCAAGTATTTATTAAATCCCCCAATCCCAAAAGGGGGAACAATTTAACAGTTAACCAACAATAAAGCAATACAACAATGAAAAAAATATTCTTTTTACTGCTATTTATAGGTTTTGCCATAAGTACTTTTTCCCAAACCGCAGAAGAGAAACAAGCCCTTGACCTTTTCCAAAATGGCAAAACAACTGAAGCCGCCACCGCTTTTGAAAAAATTTTAGCGGCTAATCCATCTAATCTCAATGCTATAAATGCCTTAGGCTTAATCTATCTGGAACTGGGCAAAAATCAGGAAGCCTATACTGTTTCCTCAAAAGGATTGGCTATCAGCAAAAATGACGATAACCTGAGCATCAACAAAGCAAGAGCTGCCGTAAAAATTGGTAAAACCGATGAAGCAATAACCTTAATGGATGCCTGCATTGCCCTTGATGCCCAGTTTTTTATGCCTTATTATGTAAAAGGACTTGCCTTTGACGCACAGGATAAAATCCAACTGGCAATAGGTATGTACAGCAAGGCGATACAGTTCAACCCCAATTTCCCGAATGCTTATTTAGAAAGGGGAAATGGTTTTAAGTCCATCAGCCGTTACCAGCAAGCTATTGCCGATTATGACAAAGTACTTTACTTAGCTCCAGAAAGCAATGAGGTATACAATATGCGAGGCATAGCGTATGATGAATTGGAAAAATATGACAATGCCATTGCCGATTATACCAAAGCGATAGCCTACGGAAATTTTAATGCATTAACTAATCGTGGTGTAGTGTATATAGAACAAGGAAAATACGATTTGGCAAAAGCCGATTTTAATAAAGCCATCAGCATAAATCCTAAACGAGCCGACGACGCTTATTATAATTTGGCCGATGTGTTGGAAAAAGAGCAGCAAAATAATGATGCCTTAACAAACATCGAAAAGGCGGTGGCATTGAAACCCAAGAGCACACTCTATCAGTCTATGTACGCCAAGATTTTGCTCGGTTTAAACAAGCATAACGAGGCATTGGCAGCAACCGAAAAAGTGTTGACAATAGATGCTAAAAACAGGGATGGATTTATATTTAAAGCCACCGCATTAAGCAACCTAAAACGCTACGACGAAGCCATAAAAACCATTACCGAAGGCATAAACGAATATCCGGATTTTCATTTGATGTATGCTTTGAGAGGTTTTATTTATAAGCAAATGGGCAAAACAGAACTGGCAGCGGCCGACAATGCTAAAGCAAAACAATTGGGTACTAAAAACTAAAACTTATGCGGAAGATAAAATACATACTGCCGTTTTTTGTTTTCATAGCGGTAAAAACGTATTCGCAATGCAAAACAGGTGATTGCAATAACGGCAGGGGCACTTACGATTTTGGATGGTGCATTTATAGTGGTGAGTTTAAAGACGGCAAACCCGATGGTAAAGGTGTAATGAACTATGACGATTACAGCTACGAAGGCAGTTTTAAAAATGGCGTGGAAGATGGAAAAGGTATTATTATCTATAAAAACGGCAAAAGAGAAATTGCATTTTTCTATAAGGGTACTAAACAAAAACAAGATATAAAAGTTGCCGCCGCAGATTGGAAAGAAATCGAAGGGCAGGATATAGAATGTGTATCGGGTAATTGCAATACAGGTTTCGGCACTATGCAGTTTCCGAGCGGCAATAAATATGTAGGCAATTTTGTAAACCGCAAAAGACAAGGAAAAGGTACTTTTTATTTTAACAACGGAGATAAATACGAAGGTAATTGGAATGCCGATTTAAAGCAGGATGGAACTTATACATTTAGAAACGGTTACACATTTACCGGTAGCTTCTCAAACGACGATTTTTATACAGGAACGTTCAGTGGCTTGTCAGGTAGTAGCGTAGCAATGAATAATGGAAAAGTTATTGCACTTTCATCAACAAAATTGTTTGATGACGATGATAATAATAAGCAACCCAATAAACCTGTTAAAAAGAGCTTGAGTTCGGGAGTATGTGTTTTTTGCCATGGCTCGGGCAAAGTAACCAGTAAAGATGTGTACAATAAAGGCTATAATACCGAATATGTAGGTATGGGGACCAGAAAAACCCAAAGTGGCACTGATAGTTATACAACCAGTGTATGTATGGCCTGTATGGGAAGAGGGCATTACTGATGCTTGAAACCGTGGTCTGTGTATTACAGACCTCTAATAACAAAAGATCTGTGAGGCACAGACCTTGGGCATGGAAAGTTGAATTTGTTTTAAAAATTATAAAAACCTATCTAAAATTTTTACTTTTCATGTAATAGAAGTTTAGGTGTAAAAGGTATAGTAATCCAATTAATAAGCCACCCAAAATATCTGTAAACCAATGTGCGCCCAGATAAACCCTTGAGATAGGGCCTACAATAAACATAAAATAGGAAAATATGCTAATGCCTGTTCTTAAATACTGCGGAATAGATTTAAGATGTCGCATCAGGAAAATGATAAACCCGAAGAAAACAATGTAAGAAAGTGTATGTCCGCTAGGAAAACTATGGTTTTGGTAACTTTCTATCAACGTAACATGTTCATCTGTTGGACGTGGCCTGCTAAATAAACGTTTAAGGCTAAAAGTAATTAATCCTGTAAAAGAAATGGCCAAGATAAAAAAAGCTTCCCTCTTAAACTTAAAAACAAAAAACAATAATGAAGTAATGGCCATACAGCAAAACGCGACAGATACATTTCCAAATACGCTTACAACTATCATTATTTTGTCCAACACGGGGCTATGAAATTGCTGTATGAAATGCGAGATACCGATATCGAAACTATTGATAGGATGTTTGTTTACAAAAACGGCAAGCAGTACAAAACAAAGTATCAGCAGTAAGCTAAATAATAGGTGAGGGGATTTTAACATAGTTATTAATTAATGTACGGATTAAATCAAATATCTGTTTTTTATGTTTTATAAATCTGCTTTGCCAAATTTTTTTTGGTTATAGTATCTTTAAGCTACCTTTGGGCTTGTATGGCAAATACAAAGGAAAACACATCTCGTTTACAGTTAAGAACCGTTAATGTTACCCGCTACGTTACACCTTTAAGAGAAGGTGGTTCTATGCCGGCAATTGCCGAAGCCGATGACGGTTTTTTGTACGTTCTAAAATTTAGGGGTGCAGGTCAAGGTCATAAAGCGTTAATTGCAGAAATTATAGGTGGTGAAATTGCCAGAGGTTTGGGCCTAAAAATGCCCGAGCTGGTTTTTGCCAATTTAGATGAAGCTTTTGGCAGAACTGAACCCGATGAAGAAATACAGGATTTGTTAAAAGCCAGTGTGGGATTAAATTTGGCTCTGCATTATCTTTCGGGTGCTATTACCTACGACCCAACTATCACTAAAATAGATGCAACATTAGCATCTAAAATTGTATGGATGGATTGTTTGCTGACAAATATGGACCGAACAGCGAGAAATACCAATATGTTGTACTGGCATAAGGAGCTTTGGCTGATTGACCACGGAGCATCTTTGTATTTCCATCATTCGTGGCAAAATTGGGAGGAACAGGCCAAACGTCCTTTTGTATTGGTGAAAGACCATGTGTTATTACCGCAAGCAAGCGAAATCAGCGCTGTTGATGCCGAGTTGAGAACCATTTTAACCCCGCAATTAATTGATGAAATTTTAGCATTGATACCCGACGAATGGCTTGATGAACGTAGTTTTGAAAGCGCAGAAGCACAACGAAAAGCCTATGCTTATTTTTTAAATACCCGAATTGAAAATTCTTCAGTTTTTGTAAAGGAAGCCGAAAATGCAAGACAGACACTTATTTGAGTATGCGGTAATTCGGGTTGTGCCAAGGGTAGAACGCGAAGAGTTTATTAATGTAGGCATTATCTTGTACTGTGCTAAATTGAAATACCTCAACGCCATTTTTCATATAGAGCCAGAGAAACTGAAAGCATTAAACTGTGAATTGGAAATCTCCGTTATTGAAGAAAACCTAACTGCAATGGTAAATATTTGTAAAGGAGAAAAAATGGCAGGGCCAATTGGTCAGTTAGATTTGGCAGGTAGGTTTAGATGGTTAACGGCTACAAGAAGTACCGTGGTGCAATGTTCAAAAGTGCATCCGGGTTTTTGCGTTGATGCAGAAGCTACTTTAAACCAACTGATGCAAGATTTGGTACTGTAAGTTTAAGGCTGTTTAAAAATAAAACCACTATTCCTTTAGGGCATCTCATAAATATAAATTGAGAGAATATCTATGTGCCTATGTGGTTTAGATACTAATAAACAATCAATATCCCCAAAAATTTTAAGATACGAAAAAGAGTGTTTTAAATAGATGGTATTTCAAAATGATAGCGTGTTTTTCTCCAAAAATAGCAGATTAATCAAATATCATGACAATATCGTATATAAGGTTGTGAAGATTTCATAAATAAACAATCTCAAAATCGTTTAAGTTTGCTATCGCTTGATAAGTTATCGAGCACATTGTTAACCTAACCAGATATATAACATTTATGAAGAACCTTCCCATCTTGGACATATCCATCATCTTGCTGTATTTAGTGGCAATGGTATTGGTTGGTGTTTATTTTTCAAGAAAGAACAAAAATGCCGAACAGTTTACAAAAGCCTCGGGCAAAATACCGGGTTGGGCTATAGGTTTATCCATCTATGCCACTTTCTTAAGTAGCAATACTTTCTTGGGAGTTCCTGGGAAAGCATTTGGGGGCAACTGGAACGCTTTTGTGTTTAGTATCTCCATGCCATTGGCTGCTTGGGTAGCTGCTAAATATTTTGTTCCCTTTTACAGAAGTACTGGCGAAGTTTCGGCTTATACAAACCTAGAGAAGCGTTTTGGACCTTGGGCACGCACCTATGCAGTAGTATGCTTTTTATTGACACAACTAGCCAGAATGGGGTCTATCTTCTTTGGAATTTCGTTAACACTACAAGCACTTACTGGTTACAGTATGGAAGTAATTATGGTTGTTACCGGTATATGTATTGTTATATACACCGTAATGGGAGGTATCGAGGCAGTAATATGGACAGAAGTTGTGCAAGGAGTATTAAAAACACTAGGTGCAGTACTCATTATTTATTTAATTGTTTCGGGAATGCCGGGTGGGGTTTCAAAAATTATTGAAATTGGAAAGGCAGATAACAAATTTAGTTTAGGCGATTTTTCTTTTGATTTTACAACCGCTAGTTTTTGGGTAATCATGTTATATGGTTTTTTTATCAACCTAAATAACTTTGGAATGGATCAAAATTATGTACAGCGTTACCATACGGCATCTTCAGCAAAAGAAGCTTCAAAATCAGTATGGCTATGTGTATGGATCTATGTTCCGGCATCGTTAATGTTTTTTATCATAGGTACTTGTTTGTATGCCTATTACCAAGTTAACCCACAAATGATAGAAACAGTTAAGCTACAGGCAGCAGCAGAACGTTTAGGAAGTGCGGCCTCTTCTGTAGATATTACTAACCTTGCGGCCAATTTACAGCCAGCAGATTATGGCGATAAGGTAATGCCTCATTTTATGGTTACTATGATACCAACAGGTTTAATAGGGTTGATCGTTTCTGCTATATTATCGGCAGCAATGAGTACCATAAGCTCAGGTATGAATGCTTCTGCTACTGTTTTTTCTGAAGATATTTATAAGCGTTACTTTAAATCGGGGCTAAATGATGCCCAAAACATGCGCTTATTACATATTGCAACAGTAGTGTTTGGTATTGCAGGCATGGCTTGTGGTATTGCCATGATAGGGGTTAAAAGTATTCTAGATATCTGGTGGCAGCTTTCGGGAATATTTGCCGGAGGTATGTTGGGCTTGTTCCTTTTAGGAATTATCAGTAAGAAATCTGGAAATCTTGAAGCTTTTGCAGCTACAGTTGTCGGCATTCTGGTAATTATATGGATGTCTCTCTCGTATCTTATTCCTGAACAATATGCCTACCTTAAAAATCCGCTTCATGCAAATATGGTTATAGTGGTAGGAACACTCTGTATATTTTTAACAGGAACATTAATAGCCAGTATAAGAAGTAAAAGAATTAATTAATAGGGCATAAATTTATAACAAGCCCTAAGTATCAGTACGTTTTAAAGATTTAGAAATATAACATGAACACTAAAAAAGGATTTATTCCAGTAATGCTTACTCCGTTTAAAGATAATGGTGCGGTAGATTTTGATGGATTAACTAAATTAACGGAATTATATATTGAGGCAGGTGCAGCAGGGTTGTTTGCTAATTGCTTGTCGAGCGAAATGTTTGAACTTTCGGAAGAGGAGAGAGTAGCGGTAGTAAAACATTGTGTAAAAGTAGCTGACGGAAAAGTGCCGGTAGTAGCCACGGGAACTTTTGGTGGCGAAATTGCCAAACAGGCAGATTTTGTAAAGCGAATTTACGACACCAATGTAGAAGCGGTTATAGGTATTACAGGTTTGCTGGCAGAGGAAACCGATGATGATGAGGTGTTTGAAGCCAATGTACATGCATTATTACAGCAAACGGATAACATCCCCATGGGTTTTTACGAATGCCCTGTTCCTTACAAGCGAGTAATTTCTCCAAAACAATTGGGAGATTTAGTTACCACTGGAAGAGTAACTTATCATAAAGATACCTGTTTAGATATCAACCAGATTAGAGAGAAACTTGCTTTGACCAAAAATGCTGCAAATTTTGGGTTATATGATGCGTACATGGTACATGCCGTAGAATCTTTAAAAGCAGGTTCGGCAGGACTTTCCTGCATACAAGGTAATTTTTTCCCCGAACTGATAGTTTGGTTGTGCAACAATTATAACAACACCAGTTTAGCTAGCGAAGTTGCCTCGGTACAACAATTTTTCATCGACCAGATGGATGTAATGCACGATGTATATCCAACCGTGGCAAAATATTATCTTCAAAAAAGAGGTTTAGAAATTTCTAACTTTACAAGAAGAACAGGAATTGGTATATTTACAAATGAAATAAAAGCGAAAATAGATTATCTTTATGATGATTATGCTAGTTTAAAAGAGAGAATTAATCTCGAAAATGTGCTAGCTTGAAGATATAATGGTCTGTAATGGATTATTATTTTTGGTTTGGGCTCCTGCTAAAAAGTAGGAGCTTTTTTATAAAAACTTCCAAATACCCTACGCTTACCAATTTAACCAACCACAAAAGAACAGGGAACAACCACACAGTATAAATGCTTGGTCTTTGTTCAAATAATCACTAACCAATAACTAACAACCAATGAAAATTAAACTTGTACTGTTAATTTGCAGCTTGGTGGTTGCAACTGACGCGTTTGCTCAAACCAAAGCACCTGTTTTGGTAAGCGGAGAACCTATCCCTAATGGTAATCCATTAGGTTATGGCCGTTTGTCGTTGCCTTTTTATAATGGTTATAATATGGGATTTGCCGCTGTTAAAGCCAAAACCCCTAAAGATTTATTTTTACAGGGAACGGATGGCCACGGACGAGGTACTTACTTATATATTTTTAAGGCATTGACGCCAGATGGTGTTCCAATATTTAGTAAGCCCGTTAAAATAACTGTTCCTTTTGAAGATAAAGGCAGCAACAGAGGAATTATTGTACAAGATAAAAACGGAAAAATTTATGGTGTTTGGAGTTTTGGCGCAACACTACGTTATGCCGAATTTAATAAAACGACCTATAATTTCTCAGAACTAAAACGTATTAACATCAAAGGCCAACCAAGGGGATATTCCAATTTTGGTACTGTGCCGCTAAAAGATGGCAGGTTACAATTCTTGTTTTCTGTTGGTGAGGAAGGTGTATTTAGCAATGGTGCTGATTTTCCTAAAAAGATAACCTATAACGCCGAAGGTTTTTGGCCTTATGAGTTAAGGAAAATGGGTGTTTTTGGTGGCATAGCCGATGGATTGGAAACTGCGGTAGTGAATATTAAACAATTAACCGAATTAGACCAAGCTCTGTTTACTATTGATGGGTTTGTGAAATTTACTAATGGCGCAGATAGTTACATACTTTCTGGTACTCGTTTGGGCAATATTCTGTTTTATAAGCTCGATGAAGGTAAAGGGACACTTTCTAAACGTAAATATGCCGTAGGCACAGATGGTGTAATGTTACGCAATCCCGGTGTACATTCATCGCCGGCTTATTTTTACGATGGCGAACAAAACCAAGGTTTAATTACCGTTGGTGAGGGCGGTTTATATTACTACAAAAACAGCAATAAGATTGATAGAAATGGCAACCTCATTATGGATCAACCCAAACATGTGCTGCAACAAAATCCAAATGTATATGGTGGTTCGTTGGTTATTCCATCTGTGGCCGATTGGGATGGCGATGGCAAATTGGATATTATTGCAGGTAATTCGATGGGCTTTTTATTCTTCTACAAAAATACAGGTACTAACCAAAATCCAATTTATGGCGACCCTGAACCATTAGTGGCCGATGGTAAAATTATCCACGTACAACCAGGCTACAAAGAAGATATTCAAGGGCCTGGAGAGGCCAGATGGGGATATACTTCACCAAATGTGATTGATTGGGATGGTGATGGATTATTGGATATTATCACTGGCGATAGCAGAGGTAAGTTTATGGTTTATTTGAATATAGGCACCAAAACCAATCCTAAACTTGATAGGGAACATACATTGTATTTAGACGGAATGGATATGTACGGCACATGGAGAACCAGACCTGGCGTAGCAAAATTGGGCAACAGAATGGCTTATATTACTTTGGATAGGGATGATGAATTTCATCTATATTGGCAACTCGACAAATACAATTTGGAAGATGGAGGCAAGCTGAAAATGGGTGACAAGAACATTAGAGGTAATAAGTTGGGTGGTGGTACCGTTGGCCGTGCCAAATTTGAAATTGTAGATTGGGATAGTGATGGAGTGAAAGACTTACTCGTAGGAACTTACGGTAAACAATCTATTCCCGATACCATAAGTGGGTTACCTATCAATATGAAACCAAAAAGAGGATCGACTATACTTTTCCTAAAAAACATAGGTACAGATGTAAAACCTAACTACGAGTTCCCAAAAGTTTTAAAATTTAGAGGTAAAAATATTTCGTTAGGAGGACATGAAATTGGCGGCTGTGTGGCAGCTATTGGCACCGGTAAAGATCCAATAAATTTAATTGTAGGTATAGAAACTGGCGTTTTTATGTTTTACGATAGGAAAGATTTGACGTGGTAGCAGTTCAGTAAAAAGAGAAGGTGATAAGCTTTAATCTATATCGTTTAGTTATCTTTCTAAAATAATCATTCTCTAATGATAATATCCTATAAATATTAGATAATAATAGGCAAAATTGAGCTATTAGAGTTAAGTATCTTTAAATTATACTAAATATAATTCCGAATACTGTATGAAAAGATACTTAACATTTGGGGCAATCATGCCCTTTCCAGCTACATTTTTAAAAGTAACCTTTATTATTTGTTTTTTGTGTTTTGCAGGTGTAGCTAATGCTCAAATATTGGCATGGCAATTCGCACTTCCAACACCAACAAAAGGAACAGAAGCCAGTATCAGCTCAACCACTACTAATGAGTTTTTAGAAACATCGGTGCTTACCAGAGGCAAAGGAGTAGTACCAAGACAAGGTAATGGAAGAGGTTTTAGTGGCAACTTTGGTGTAGATGAAAATTTTGAAGATGCTCAGAAATCAAACTCTTATTTTCAATTTGAGGTAAAACCGAAAAAAGGTTATGAGGTTTCGTTAAGCAGTTTAAAAGCAACTTTAAGAAGGCAGGAACAATCTGCTCATATCTATCGTTGGGCCTACAGTTTAGATGGCAAAAAATTCACTAAGATAGGAGAAGAAGATAGCAAAATTATCTTTACAGGCAATAATGGAATAGCACAAACTCCAATTGACCTTTCTAATATTAAAGAACTTCAAAAAGTTGGTAAGACCATTGCTTTTAGGCTATACGCTTGGGGCGGATTGACCAATGAAGGTAAGGCCATTGCATTTGGTTTCGGAAAATCTGATGCCAAGGGAAGTAACGCTATTGTGCTAGATGGAACAGTAAGCAAGAAATAACTAACTATTCATTAATAACCAAAAATTAAAATTGTATGAAAAAAATCTACTTTGTTTTTTGCCTTCTAGTACTAATGGTAAGTACTAAGATAGACGTATTCGGCCAGATTTTGGCTTGGGATTTTGCTGGAGGTGACCCTAAGGCAGCTTCCTTTTCATCTACCTATAACAATCCTAATATAGAAGTATCTACATTGACGAGGGGGGCTGGGGCTTCTTCCAATACTGCAAGCTATTCAAATGGTGTGGCTATATCCTTTACAGGTTCTGCCCAAGATTATGCAACGGCAAAACAATACAATTCTTATGTAGAATTTAAAATGCTATCTAAAACACATTACACTTCCTTGTCTGATTTGGACGTGAAATTGAGAATATATATCAATGGTACTACAATTGGTACTGCTGCAGATAAATACAGGTGGACCTACAGAAAGACGGGACAAACAGTGTATACCGGATTGGGTAATGAAGAGAATACAATAGCATCATCGCTTGCGCCTAATGATGATTCAGGTATCACACAGCCTACGTTGGATTTGGTGTCTGTAACAGATTTGCAAAATATAGCGCCCGGAGATACCGTAACTTTTAGGCTGTATGCTTGGGGGGGAAGTGGAGCTTCATCTGCTGCTACAACAGCAATTGGAAAATCAGGTGGCTCGTTGGGCTCAAACTCACTAATGTTGCGTGGAGTTACCTCATCTAGCCCAATAACTTTATCTGCCAATGCCAAAATTGTAGGCTGGGAATATAGTTCGCTATCTTCAAGTTCGACAGTAACACCCGACCCGTCAGCCGCAACTAGTAGTAATGGAAATTTAAGCACTTATGCACTAACTAGAGGAGCAGGATTGACGGGAGTAGCCCTACAGAGAGGGTTTGGATCTACTTTAGGAACAAGCTCTACCAATTTAAGTGCCGCAATAGCAGCAAATGAATATTATCAGATAGCTTTAAGTGCTAATGCGGGATATTATACTACTTTATCTTCTATGCTTTATAGGGTTGTTCGTGCCGCAGATGGGCCAGCCTCCTATCAGTGGAAATATAGTATTGATGGAGGGACGAACTTTGTTGATATAGGTGTTGGCGGAACTTTTTCCGCACCTTCGACAGGTGCAGATGGGATTGATATGTATTTAGATATGCAGGATATTGTGGATTTGAAAAATGTACCTTCGACCGGCGGCATAATATTGAGGATGTATGTTTGGGGAAATACCTCATCAACCTCAGTATTTGGTTTTGGCAAGTTTAATCATGCTACCAACAAATTCAATAGTATCTATATTAAAGGCACTGTAAGCAACACTCTTCCCGTAACCTTAACCTCTTTCAAAGCCACTAAGCAAAGTAACTCTGTACGTTTAAACTGGGTTACTGCTTCAGAACAGAACAATAGTTACTTTACTGTTTTAAGAGCAGGAGATGATAAGAACTTTTTGCCAATTGGTAAAGTGAACGGTAACGGTACAACTAACATTACTAAAGAGTATAGCCTAGCCGATTACAAACCCTTGGCAGGATCTAATTACTATAAATTGAGCCAAACTGATTTTGATGGAACAACCAAAGAAATAGGAGAAGTACAGCATATAACTTTCGATTTTTCAAGTACTTCGTTAACAGTAGTTCAGCAAACAGAGCAATCAACAGTTAAGGCAACACTAAATGCTGCTAAAGCAGATAAAGCTAACTTTGCTATTTACAATATTTCTGGAAATGCTTTATATCAGGTACAATTAAATATTAATAGTGGTATAAATGAAATCTTAGCTCCGGTTAGCCTAAACAAAGGCGTTTACATTTTAAAGGTAAAAACACAATCAGGTGAAACCTGGCAAGCTAAGTTTGTAAAATAAACCAAAAAGCTCCTCAAATTATTGGGGGGCTTTTTCATTATAAATTAAAATGAGACATAGTTTAAAAATTTTATTGAGTTTGATGCTCTCTGTACAATTGTTGTATGCAAAGATTACACTGCCCAACTTTTTCACTAGTGGAATGGTGCTGCAACAACAAACCCAAGCAAAATTTTGGGGCAAAAGCACTTCAAAATCGCTTAATATTATCACATCGTGGGATAAAAAAACATACAAGGTAAATGTTGATGCCGAAGGCAAATGGAAGACCGAACTTAGCACTCCAAAAGCGGGAGGCCCTTTTTCTATTAGCATTAATGATGGCGAGGAGATCACACTTAGCGATGTATGGATAGGAGAGGTTTGGTTGGTTTCTGGCCAATCTAATATGGAAATGCCGGTTCAGGGTTTTAAAAATCAGCCTGTGGCAAACTCGGCAGCAATCTTTAAAAACGCGACCAATAAAAATATCCGCCTGTTCAGAACCATAAAAGATGCTAAGGGTGCTCCAGTAGATAACATGCGTGGCACTTGGCAAGTAGCAGATTCTGCTGCTATTCGTTTGTTCAGTGCAGTTGGTTATTTGTTTGCAGTAGAACTTCAACAAAAACTGAATGTTCCGGTTGGTATAATTCAATCAGCTTGGGGCGGTACAAGTATCACATCGTGGATGAGTGCCGAAAGTTTTAAGCCATTTGAAAAAGGAGGGTATAGATACAAACTAAAACATCCCGATTCGGTAAAAAAAACAGATAGAAATGCACCAACAGCTTTATTTAACGGATTGATAAATCCGTTGGTAGGTTATGGTATTAAAGGAGTGTTGTGGTATCAAGGCGAACATAACCATCGAGAACCAGAAATTTACGCAAAAATGTTCCCGAGTATGATTAACGATTGGAGAATGCGTTGGGGTATAGGTAATTTCCCTTTTTATTATGTAGAATTAGCGCCAATAGAATCGGTAAAAGATGGCGAACAGATTTCTCTTTCTGCCTTATTTAGAGAAATGCAGTACAACTCTCAATTTTCTATTCCAAATGCGGGCATGTCTGTAACGTTAGATGCAGGCGAACAAAAAATTATACATCCGGCTAATAAACTTGCAGTAGCACAACGTTTGTCCGCAATTGCCTTAAATAAAACTTATGGTTATGCAGCCATTCCGTATGCAGGCCCTAGCTATAAAAATTATCAGGTTAACGGAAACAAGTTGGTGATTACGTTCGATAATGTGGGCAAAGGATTAAAACCTTTCGCTACACCTAGCATGAACTTTGAACTGGCCGGAGATGATAAAGTATTCTATACAGCAAAAGCAAAAGCAGAAGTGAAGGGAAATACTGTGGTATTACAATCAGATAAAGTTAAAAAACCTGTAGCTGCACGTTATGGCTTTAAAGCGTGGGTAATAGGCGATTTGTATAATGCCGAAGGATTGCCTGCCTCATCATTTAGGACAGACGAATGGTTTTCGCCCCAATACGGTAAATAGTTAATTTGTGTTAAAAAAAACTAAAATGTATTTGGAATATCCAATAAATGAATATCTTTAAATATTAAATATAAATCTGAAATGAAACCATCCCGATACATCGGGATAGCTTCATTACAATTGAAAAAAAATAAACTCAATGAAAAAATTATTATTTACGCTATTTATAGCGTGTTTTGCAGTTTTTGCCCATGCGCAAGATGCACCTAAAAAACCGACCTCTTTTGTATGGAGCAAAGCCAACCTAACCGAAATTGGTTGCGATGCGGAGCAGGTTAAGAAAATTGCAGCTATAAATAAAGAGGCTTCCGCAAAAGCAAAACAAATAAAGGAAGATACTTCTTTGGACGAAAAAGCTCAAAAAACTGCAATTAAAGCTGCCACAAAAGAAAGAAACGAAGCACGTTTGGCTGTTTTAAATGATGAACAAAAACAAAAAGTGCAGGAAATTAGCGCCAAGCTAAAAGAAGAAGCAAAAGCGGCAGCTGCAAACTAAAACATTGGTTTTCGCAATTGAAAAGGATGGAAAGTTTAACTTCCCATCCTTTTTTTATTTGTTGAGAGCGGTACTATTAACAAAACAATGATACCTTTGGCAAAACATCCTCTCCAACACTCCGACTTCTATCTCTCTTTTCTATTTTTATGCTAATATCCTATAAAAATTGGGAAATAAAAAGTAACGCTAATCTGATTAAATAGCATTAAATTAGCGAAATACTATAATGCAGTGAAAACCTGTTCTATAAACTTACCTGCATTTACATTTTTAACCAAATATATTTTTGTAATGAAATTAAAGTTTTTTTTAAGTGCTCTTCCGTTGTTTTTCCTTAATGTAAACAGCAATGCCAAGGTAGTATTGCCATCGGTATTTTCAAACGGAATGGTTTTACAGCGAAATACCGAAGTTGCCATTTGGGGTTCGTCAGATACCAAGAAAGATATTACGGTAACTACATCTTGGAACGGAAAATCTTATAAGGTAAATCCATCATCTGGTAATTGGAAAGTAAAGGTGGCTACTCCTGCCGCTGGTGGTCCGTACAATGTAACCATTAATGATGGCGATGAAACCAAGCTACAAGACATCTTAATAGGTGAAGTTTGGGTGGCTTCTGGACAATCGAATATGGAGATGCCAATGAAAGGCTTTAAAGACCAGCCAGTAGCCAATTCAGATGAAATTATTAAGAATTCAGCTAATGATAAAATCAGATTGTTTTTGGGCGAAAAGGTAACTTGGTCTAGACCGTTAAATGATGTAAAGGGCGAGTGGAAATCGGCAGCACCTGAAGTAGTAACCAATTTTAGTGCTGTGGGTTACGGTTTTGCAAAAATATTGAATGAAAAACTGAAAGTACCTGTTGGTATTATCCAAGTGGCTTGGGGTGGTACGTTGGTACAGGCATGGATGAGTGCCAAAAGCCTAAATGCTTATCCAGATGTTAAAATCCCCGAAGATACCAACGCTGCTTTCGAAAACAAAAACGTGGCCACAGGCTTGTTCAACGCAATGATTAACCCAATTGTTGGTTACGGTATTAGAGGAGCAATTTGGTATCAGGGTGAACAAAACCGACACGAGCCAGAAAACTACTTGAAAATGTTTCCCGATATGGTAAAAGATTGGAGAAACCGTTGGGGAATTGGCGATTTTGCCTTTTATTATGTTCAAATAGCTCCTTATATTTCAAAAACAGAAAAGCTATCTAAAGCATTGTTAGAACTTCAACCTAAAGTACCCTTCTTAAGGGAAGCACAATTAAAAGCCGAAAACGTAATTCCTAATAGCGGAATGGCTGTAATAATGGATGTTGGTGCGCAAAACACCATTCATCCGCCAGATAAACAAACCGTAAGCGATAGGCTTTCTTTCTTGGCGCTGAACAAAACTTATGGTTTCAAAAATATTCCATATCAAGGCCCGGTTTATAAAAGCCAAACCATAGAAGGTAATAAAATACTTTTAAAATTTGAAAATGCCGATGGATTACAGTTTAAAGGTGATACAACAGAATCAAGTAATTTTGAAGTGGCAGGTAAAAATCAGGTATTTTATCCTGCTAAAGCAACCATTACCAAAGACGGCATCGTGGTAAGTTCATCCGAAGTAGAAAAACCTGTATCGGTGCGTTATGCTTTTAAGGCTTGGGTACTCGGCGATTTGATTAACAAATACGGATTGCCGGCATCATCTTTCCGTACAGATAATTGGGTAATACCGATGTAAAGTGTTCTTGTCATTCCACTTTTTCTGTCATTCCGAGAAAAGAGGAATCTGTAATGTAACTAACCATACTATAATGATTAAAACAATTAAAATATTTGTTGCAATGCTTTTATTGCTTCTGCCTTACATTGGCTTTGCACAAAACGAAACAGCAGCTAAACGGTTTTTGCCAGAAAAATACGACCATTATTTAGAATTGCCTTATAAAAAGGTAGGTAACTGGCAGGGAGTAATGGATTTGTTCATCCCTCAAAACACTACCAAGCCAACGCCGTTAATATTATTTGTACACGGTGGCGGATGGACACAAGGCTCAAAAGGTACTGCAAATCAGTTTAAGGTTTTCTTTAAGCAAGGATATGCTGTTGCTACCATAGAATACCGCTTAGCAAAAGATGCGCCAGCACCTGCTGCGGTAGAAGATGTAAGGTCGGCATTATGTTTTCTGCTGAAAGATGCAAAATATAATATCGACCCTAATAAAGTAGTTTTAATGGGCGGTTCTGCCGGAGGGCATTTGGCATTGCTTGCAGGATACATAGAGAACGATAAACGGTTTGATGTAGATTGCGATTATAGAAAACCGATAAAAATTGCCGCAGTAGTAGATAAATTCGGCATAACTGATGTTTGGGATTATATTAACTCGAAAAGCGGAAGTAGAAATGCAATTTGGTTGGGAGATAAGGCAAAAGACCAAGAGTTTGCTAAGTTATTATCTCCATTAAGCCATGTAAAGAGAACAAGTCCGCCAACTTTTATTGTACATGGCACAGCCGACCCATCTGTAAATTATCAGCAATCGGTACAGTTAAAAGAAGCGTTAGATAAAAACGGTGTAAAAAACCAAATGATTACCGTTCAAGATGGTTTGCATGGAAGATTTACCTCCGAGAAAAACGCAGAAATTAATAGCGAAATCATCAAGTTTTTAAAAAATTTAGGAATATAGTTTCAGTTTTTCCCGAAGGGATGCCTTTTGCACAGTTAACAATGGCGGTTTGGAACTTTCCAGCCTTTCAACATTACAACCTTTAAACAACAATGAAAAAAACACAAATATTAGGCGTAGCCTTACTAGCATCGGCAAGTTTGCTGGCCTTTACATTAAAAAAAGAGATTAAACCGAAGCCGGCCGAAGAACCAAAATTGAAGCTGTTGAAATACAACAATCCCGGTTTAGAGGTTGATTTGGGTGTGGGCCTATGGGCTTGGCCAGTTCCGGTAGATTGGGATGGCGATGGCGATATGGATTTGTTAGTGTCGTGTCCCGACAAACCTTTTAATGGCCTGTGGCTGTTCGAGAATAAGTCTGGAGTTAAAATTCCCGTTTTCGAAAAACCTGTGAGATTAGGCCCTGCGGTAAAGAATATCCAAATATCCTATACCAATGGCGGTAAGGCTCGTTATACTACTCCGGGCGTAGAACTGCCCAACTTTAAGGCCGATTTGGGAAAGAAAAAAACAAAACTATTTCCATCAGAAGAAATCCTAAAAGATTTAAAAGGCCGCAACCGTTTTAACCAATGGAAATTTGTAGATTACGATGGCGACGGCGATGATGATATCATTGTAGGTATTGATGATTGGGGGGATTACGGATGGGACAATGCTTACAATAAACAAGGTGTTTGGACTAATGGCCCACTTCGTGGTTTCTTATATCTTATTGAGAATAAGAACGGAAAGTATGAAAATAAAGGTCGTTTACAGGCCGAAGGGAAAGACATAGACGTATATGGTGCGCCCTCTCCAAACTTTGCAGATTTTGACGGCGACGGCGATTTGGATATTATCTGCGGTGAGTTTCTGGACAAAATGACCTACTTTGAAAACATTGGTACTAAAGATAAGCCTAAGTATGCCAAAGGCAGATATTTGACTAACGATGCAGGCATTATCAAGATGGATTTGGAAATGATTTTGCCAACTGCAGTAGATTGGGACGGCGATGGCGATGTAGATTTGGTTGTTGGCGATGAGGATGGTAGGGTAGCACTCATAGAAAATACCGGAAAAGTAAAGAACGGAATGCCTGTGTTTAAATCACCTTATTATTTTAAACAAAAGGCAGATAATGTAAAATTTGGTGCATTGGCAACTCCCGTAGGAGTAGATTGGGATAATGACGGCGACGATGATATTATTGTAGGTAACTCGGCGGGCTACGTGGCCTTTATCGAGAATTTAGGCATGAATGGCGATACGCCAAAATGGGCAGCACCTAAGCTATTAGAAAGCGATGGAAAAGTAATCCGTATACAAGCTGGCGATAACGGTTCTATACAAGGGCCTGCCGAAGCGAAATGGGGTTATACAACCGTTTCCGTAGCCGATTGGGATGGCGATGGCTTGAAAGATATTGTCATTAATTCCATTTTTGGCGAAGTGTTGTGGTATAAAAATATCGGTACTGCCAAAGCACCCAAATTAGGAAAGGCACAAAACGTAAAAGTAAAATGGGAAGCCAATGCCAAGCCACATAAACCAAGTTGGAATTGGTGGAATCCAAAACCGCAAACCTTGGCAACGCAATGGCGCACAACTCCTTTTGTGGTAGATTGGAATAAAGACAAGCTAAATGATATTGTGATGTTAGATACTGGTGGTTATTTAACTTTTTTCGAAAGATTTAAAGAAGGAAATGAACTGTGGCTAAAGCCGGGGAAACGTATTTTTAATGGAGTAAATTATTCAGCTTATGACCAAAAACATAGTATAAAAGACAGCCTGCCCGGATTGCTTAGATTAAACAATGGTAATTTTGGACAAAGCGGCAGGCGTAAATTTACTATTGTAGATTGGGATGGCGATGGTTTGCTAGATTTTATAGTCAACAGCAAAAATGCCAGTTTCCTGAAAAACACGGGCGTTAAAAAAGATATGGTACAAATTAAAGATGAAGGAGTATTAGACGAATTAGCGCTTGCAGGACATGATACCAGTCCAACCACTGTTGATTGGAACAAAGACGGTATACCCGATTTATTAATTGGAGCGGAAGATGGTCATTTCTATTACATGTTAAATCCTAAAAGCAGAAAAAAGTAGTTCGTATGTTCGATAAAAAGGAAGTTCAAATTACACATAGCGAAATCGGGCATACGTTAAATACTGGTCAAGTATTTTCAGCTAACAACGAGTGGATAGTTTTTGATAATAGAAATAATGATGGAGATATTAAAATTACAGGAAGTATTGGTATCGTTAATTTAAAAACCGGCGAGGAGCGGACAATTTATACCGTTCCCAACCAAACCGAACATGGGCCGGGAGTAGGTGCGGCAAGTTTTTCACCAAATGAAGATAGGGTTATCTTTATTCAAGGTATAAGAAATGCCGATGCACAAAAACCTTATGATTTTACCCGTCGTACAGGTGTGGCAATTGATTTAGATGCTCCTCAGCAACCTATTTTTATGGATGCCCGTAATATTGAAGCACCATTTACAATTGGTGCATTGAGAGGCGGTACACATGCGCATTCGTGGAGTGGGGATGGGCAAATGTTGAGCTATACCTATAATGATTATGTGATGGAACAGTTGGCCAAAACCAATCCGCAGGTAAAAGATTTGCGTACCATAGGCCTAATGTTCCCTAAAAAGGTGCAAGTGTCAAATACAGTCAATTTAGAAAATAATAATGGCGAAATGTTCTCGGTATTGGCTGCAACAGTAACCGAAAAACCCAAACCGGGAAGTAATGAAATAGACAAAGCCTTTGATGAATGTTGGATTGGTAGGGACGGTTACGTGAAACCTGATGGAAGCCGGCAACACAAAGCAATTGCTTACCAAGGAAATGTGAAAGATGCCAAAGACAATACCATTACAGAAATTTTTGTGGCAGATATTCCCGATGATTTAACGACTGTTAGTTTTGATAAAAGTGTAGCTGGCACAGAAAATACAAGACCAGCCGTACCAAAAGGAATAACACAACGCCGCATTACTTTTACTGAAAAAGGAGCGAAAGGCCCTAGGCATTGGTTGCGTAGCAGTGCCGATGGTAGTCAGATTTTCTTTCTCTCGGAAGGTGCAAAAGGTCTGATACAGGTTTTTTCAGTGTCGCCAAATGGAGGGACTATTGAACAGGTTACACATAATGATTTTTCGATTACAAGCCCTATCAACATCAGTCCAGATGGTTTGTACCTTTCTTACATTGCCGACCAAAGTGTGTTTATTACTGAAATTGCTACCAGAAATTCACAACGTTTAACAGCAAAATATGCAGCACCAGAGCATCTGAATGGAGCAGTAGTGTGGAGCAATGATGGAAATACACTAGCTTTTAACAGATATTTGAAATCGGAGAAAGGGGTGTTTTTGCAGGTGTTTTTGTTGAGGAGATAAAGTTTTAACTGTTGGTATTAAGGATAGAGAGGTTATCTTAAAATGAGATAACCTCTTTTTTGTTTTTAGAGGTTCAGTGCAGAAATGAGAGTAATACAATAAAACAATGTGAAGTAACTCTTCTCGAATATTATTGTAAATATCAGTTTTTCAAAGTGTTAGTTTTTTTAAGTATTAAACCCACTAATGTTTAAATAAATTATTTACTCTCTGTATCTTCAGTTTCTTCCAACTTCCCATCTTTATTTCGTTTTAGCTTAACCACTGGTTTTTCCTGTGTTCCTGTTACGCTTAACGGAATACCGATGATACCAAAAGGAGGTAAACCCAATCTGCCGCTTAGGTTTAATCGGCCATCGAAACTTACCTGCCCTTCAAAACGGGGTCTAAAACCTGCAATCTTCATTTTGGTACGCTCAATGGTAATAATGTTGTTTTTAATAGTTGTTTTTACCACTACGTCTTTCAAGTTCGGATTGGTCAAACTATCTCGGTTGGTTTCTTTACTAACGGCATTCATCATTTTAAAACCAGCCAATTTTACATCTTTTAAAGTTAGCGAGCCACCACCTTTTATTGATGGGAAAATGGGGTACATTTCATCGTTTAATCTGCCCGTTAATTGGTAATCTAAACTAACAATTCCTTTCACTTTTTCTGCCGAAGTAGCCATTTCTCTAAACAGTTTAATTTCTTGGTAGGCTTTGGCAATATCAAATTCTTTGGCGTTCAGCTTAAAATCAAAATTGGCAGATTTGGAGCTTGTACTTTGATAACTCGCATCCATTACCACTTTTGCGCCAATTAAATCAAATCCGGTTTCCGAAAGCATCAATTTTCCGTTGTTGATAACCATCTTTCCTTTGGCATTTTTAAGATTAAGCCCGTTGTATAATATATCGTTAGCATTGGCTGTAAAAGTTACGTTTAAATTATCAGGGATGATGATTACTCCCTTAGCCGATGTTGTTGCGGCTGTTGTATCTCCGGCGTAGGCCATAAATTCATCGGTCACTATTTTATTGCTTTGCAAGACGAAACTTCCAGAAAGTTTTTCTCTTTCATCAAAAACAAAGTTCACGTAATTGTTTAGGTTTCCGTTCAGTTTAAAATCAGAACCACCGTAAGTGGCATTAAATTCATCGAACTTTAAGGCGGAAGATGTAAACGAGAACTTACCGTTTTTAATGATAAACGGATTTGGAAACATATCCGTTAGAATATTCAAATCTTTAATGCTCATAAAACCCTTGTTCTGCAAACGACCGTATCTACCAGCCATTGCGTCGCTTTGCAAACCTTTAAAATTTACGTTGGTATAAATTAGCCCATTAACTTGGTAGCCCGGCACTGCAAATAGCTTATAGAGTTTGCCAATATCTAAAGTGCCTCTAGAGGCAATATCGTACTGTACATTTTCCAGATTGCTTACATTGGCTTTTAATAGAAAGGGTTGCCCTCCCATTTCAAAAGAGATAGGTTTAATGTTCAACAAAGTTCCTCTTAAAGTGCCGTTGTTGTTAGTAATAGCGGCATCAATGTCGATTTTTTCTAAGGCTTCGTTAAAATTAGCCGTTTTAATATAACCTCTATCTAACTTAATCAGCGCATTGGTAACAGGAAATAGTTTCTTCGTTTTGTCGTATGAGCCTTTGCTGTTTGCATCAATGGATAATTTGCCGTTTAAAATCAAATCCTTAACAGGATAGAAATTTTTGATTTCCGCAAAATTAATAGCAGTTTTTAAGCCTAAATCTACCGTAATGTTATTAATAGTCTGCAGTTTTAGGTAACCCTTAATATAGTTAGACATGGCATTAACATCAATACTATTGATTTCCAGTTTAGTGTTTTTATAATCGCCGTTAACGTTGTTGCCTACAAAATCGAAATTGATTTTATCGATAGGCGAGGGCAGCGAAGCATACTTAAAATAACCGTTGGTGAGTTTAATTTTAGCGTTAAAGGTAGGTATGGTCGCAATTATGGTATCTACTTGCCTAATGCCACTTTTTACTACTTTTTTACTGTATTTTCCATCAGCATTAAGGTTCATTACCAAACGGCCTTTTACAATGGTACTATCAAGGTTTACTATTTTGGCCCATTTCTCTAAATCAATATCAGAACGGGTTTTGGTATAGATTTGAGGTTCTTTTAAGCCTTTGATTTTGGTAACGGATGATAGAAAATCATTGCCGATATTAAAATATAGACTATCCATGTTAAGGTCTAAGCTATCGGGATTTAAACCGGGTAATTTAGTCTGTAAGTTTAGGAAAAGGTTTTTGATAGATTCGGGTGCGTTTGGATTCTTGATTTCGCCATTGCGCACTTTCATGTTAAAAGTTAAACTGGGCATAGTGTTGCTTTCGGCAATGTATTTGCCAATCAGCGATGCATCAATTTCTGCATAGCCCTTAATTCTTGTTCGCTCCAATTTATCGGCGATTTCGGGAGGCAGTGCACTAAAGATATTTTGTAAATCGGTTTCTTTTGCCTGTGTTTTAAAATCCATGTCATAACCGTCTTTCAAGAAAGAAAAACGGCCAACAAAGCGAATGGGCAGGGAATTGATTTTTATATTGTTCTCGTCGAAAAGTAAATCTAAAGAATTGGTATTTATCTTTGTGATTAACTTTGCATTTAGTTTTTTATGGAGTAGATAAGGAGTACCATCGTAATAAACATCGGCATCTTTAATGGAAAGTTTGCTCTTTAAATCGAAAATGGCTTTGCTCAAATCGCCAGTGCCGCTGTAATCTACGCCTTTGGCGTCAATTAGCATAGGAATAGATTTATCGTTGTACACCAAATCACTGTTTTTAATATAAATACCTTCGATTTTGATAGCAGTATTGCTGGTATCGGTAGTTTTTTTACTATCGGCCTTGCTTTCGTAAACATTGTAATTAGCATGGCCTTGTTCATCGGAAAGGATATTGATTTTAGCATTATCCAAATAAAATTCATCTACCTTTATTTGGTCGCCAAACAACGACAACAAGTTAATGCCCAAACCCATTTGCTTGGCGTAAATTAGCGTATCATTTTTAAAAGGCGCTGAACCTTTCAATAGAAACTCATCTAAATTTAACGTTAACGATGGAAAATGGGTAAAAAACGAAAATCCAGTTCCTTTAAAACTAACCTCTCCATTAATTTGCTGATTAATTGCTTTGGTAATCTGCTGGTTAATGGTTTTTGGAATAAAAAAGGGGATAATAAATAGCAGAGCTAATAGGGATGCAATGCTGATGCCGAGTATTTTTAAAATTTTTTTCAAGATGATAATTAGTTGGCGTTTGTTGCAAAGATAAGAAGTAGAACAATTACTTAATTTTTTCTAACGTATTTTAACAAAAAAACAACCAATATTTAAGATAAAAGCTATTTGTACATAAGTAGTTATGTTGATGCAACTGAAATTTTAACTATATAAAGATTATGATTGTAGTTAATGATTTAGTATAAATATAGCCTACTTCTCAATATGCATCTTTTGTACATAACTATCACTGTCCAAATAATGCTCATAAAAACAAGTTCCATTTTGCGATAGTGAAGTTCCTGGTTTATAAATATAAAAAGCCCGAAAAATAAAATCTTTCGGGCTTTTCTGGTTTCATGTATTTTCTGAACTATTTCCCAGCCGCTTTAGCGTGGTCTGCTAAAAATGTAGCCAAACCACTATCGGTTAAAGGATGTTTTAACAATCCAGTGATAGCCGCAAGTGGAGCGGTGATAACATCAGCACCAATCTTAGCGCAGTTTACAATATGTAATGGGCCACGGATAGAAGCTGCTAATATTTCGGTTTCAAAACCGTAGTTGTCAAAAATCAAACGGATGTCTTCAATCAATTGCAATCCGTCAGTAGAAATATCATCTAATCTTCCCAAAAATGGCGATACATAAGTAGCACCAGCTTTAGCTGCTAATAATGCTTGGGCAGGAGAGAAGATTAACGTACAATTGGTTCTAATGCCTTTGCCGCTGAAATATTTAATGGCCTTTAAACCGTCTTTAATCATGGGTACTTTAACTACAATTTTAGGGTTTAGGGCAGCTAGCGCTTCACCTTCCCTAACAATGCCTTCATAATCGGTAGCAATAACTTCTGCGCTTACGTTATCATCAACAATATCGCAGATTGCCTTATAGTGGTTAATTACGTTCTCATCGCCGGTAATGCCTTCTTTGGCCATCAAACTAGGATTGGTAGTTACACCATCTAAAACGCCTAAATCTTGTGCTTCTTTAATCTGGTCTAGATTGGCGGTATCGATAAAAAATTTCATGATGTTTTAATTCTATATTATTGGTTAAGGGTTAATGTAGGAGAATCTGAAGAATTATTTCCCCCTTCAGCGTTTACCTCCTTTCAATCGGAGGGTTAGGGGAGTAAAAAGGGCAAGCAACTTCTATCGCACCGCTACAACCTTCTACCCTTGCTTTGTTCCCAACCTGGGGGAGTTCAAAGGGAGCTGGTCGTAAAAGACTTGCCCAGCACAAAGGTAGCAAAAACAGTTAGTTTATAAAATGAAATTTTATTTATTGTGTAAGTTATTGTTTGTGTGTGTTTTGTATTTGTGTGCTCTATCTGATGGATGCTAAATTTGAAGAAAAATGTTTTAAAGTCCCAAAAAGATGCCTTTGGCATTGATGGATGTGAGTGTGTATAATTAACAGTTTTTAGCTAATTTTTTTTGTTTTTTATCTTTCTGATATTCACTTTGTTAGTTATTGCTATTTTGTTGTGAAATATTGAGGTGAAAGTCCGCCAATCAAAATTCTGCTTTAAATGCGATTAGCAAAATTTCAATTGGAAACGTTATCTTTTAATATATTTTCAATTTGCTGTAGTTTTTTTGCCTGTAATATTATTTTTTGATAATTTTTTTATCAAATGTGTAATTAATGGATTTTTTTGTGTATCTTAGTGTCCGTTACACACTAACTACAACCAACTAATAAATGGAAAATTTAAACGAACAGCAGGGGTTGTATCGCAGCAGCTTTGAGCATGATGCTTGCGGTATTGGTTTTGTTGCCCATGTGAAAGGGAGAAAATCACATCAGATCATTTCAGATGCGCTTACCATTTTGGAGAATTTGGACCACCGAGGCGCATGTGGAGCTGAACCTAATACCGGAGATGGTGCTGGTATCATGATACAGGTTCCCCACGAATTTTTATTCGACGAATGTTTACGTACGGGTTTTAGTTTGCCGCAATATGGCGACTATGGCGTAGGTATGCTTTTTATGCCCAAAGAAATTAGGACTAGAGAAGAATGTCGGGAAATTATTTATCGCACAGCAGAAAAACTTGGCTTTGAGGTGCTGGGCTTTAGAAAAGTGCAGGTAGATACTACGGATATTGGCCAGATGGCTTTATCGGTAGAGCCTGAAATCGAACAGGTCTTTGTTTCTCGCCCATATCATGTAGCTGCCGGTGCAGATTTTGAACGTAAGTTATTTGTGCTCAAAACTTACATTACAAAAACCATTTATAATTCTGTAAAGGACAGCAAGCAGGACTTTTACGTAGCGTCGTTCTCGTCGCGGACCATTGTGTACAAAGGACAGCTTACCTCTTTACAGGTGCGTACCTACTTTGCCGAACTTAGCGATAAGCGTATGGTTTCGGCCTTTGGTTTGGTGCACTCTCGTTTTGCAACCAACACTTTCCCGTCTTGGCGTTTGGCACAACCATTTAGGCATATTGCCCATAATGGCGAAATCAATACGTTACAAGGTAATTTGAACTGGTTTAGGTCTAGTGTAAAATCATTCGCATCACCGTATTTTACTCCGGAGGAGTTGAATATGATTTTGCCGGTGATTGACGAAACTCAGTCAGATTCGGGATGTTTAGATAATGTAGTTGAATTACTGTTACATGCAGGTCGTTCGTTACCGCATGTGTTAATGATGTTAATTCCAGAGGCTTGGGACGGAAACAAGGATATGGATCCGATTAAAAGAGCTTTCTACCAGTTCCATGCTTCGTTAATGGAGCCTTGGGACGGCCCGGCAGCTATTGCCTTTACCGATGGTAGCCTGATTGGTGCTACTTTGGATAGAAACGGCTTGCGTCCATCGCGTTACGTACTTACCAGCGATGATAGAGTAATTATGGCATCTGAATCGGGAGCGGTTGAGATTGACCAAAGTACGGTTATTGAAAAAGGTAGGTTAACCCCGGGAAAAATGTTCGTGGTAGATATGGAGCAGGGGCGTATCATTAGCGATGATGAAATTAAACAGCAGGTTTGTAGCCGCCGTCCGTATGCCGATTGGATTAACCAATATCAAATTAGGTTAGAGGAACTGCCCGAACCAAGGGTAATGTTTACCAACCTATCAGAAGAGTCTATTTTCAATTACCAACAGGTATTTGGATATACAAGGGAAGATATCGATTTATTGCTTAAGCCAATGGCAATAGATGGAAAAGAGGCCATTGGTTCTATGGGGACAGATACGCCATTGGCAGTGCTTTCTAAACAACCACAGCATTTGTCTTCTTACTTTAAACAATTGTTTGCACAAGTCACCAACCCGCCAATAGACCCAATTCGTGAGAAAGTGGTAATGAGTTTGGCCGGTTTTATGGGCAACAATGGTAACTTATTGGAAGAAAACCAAATGCAGTGCCATTGCGTGGGTATCAAACATCCGGTGTTAACTAATTTAGAATTAGAAAAATTACGTAGTATAGATACGGGATTGTTCCAGTCTAAAACCCTGCAAATGTATTTTAGGGCCGATGGTAAACCGGGTTCTTTGCAAAAGGCATTGGATAGATTGTGCCGTTATGCAGTAGATGCCGTGGAGGATGGTTTCCAAGTGATTATCTTAACCGATAGAGCTTTAGATTCTACCCACGCCGCAATTCCATCTTTATTGGCGGTTTCTGCGGTACATCACCACTTAATTAGAAAAGGTTATAGAGGTGCAGTAGGTATTGTGGTAGAAGCCGGAGATGTTTGGGAAGTACACCATTTTGCAACCTTGATTGGTTTTGGAGCAACTGCCGTAAATCCATATTTGGCGTTGGAAACTATCAATCTTTTCCAAAAAGAAAGTGGCCTAACTCAAGACAAACTATACTATAACTATATCAAATCTGTAAAAGATGGTTTGTTGAAGATTTTCTCTAAAATGGGAATTTCTACCTTGCAATCATATCACGGAGCGCAAATTTTTGAAATTTTGGGCCTGAACAAACAAGTAGTTGATACCTATTTTACAGGTGCGGTTTCCCGTATCGGTGGTTTAGGTTTAGATGAAATTGCGCAAGAATCATTAATTAAACACAACCGCATCTTCGGTAAGCATACCCAAACCGAGCATATTTTAACTGCTGGCGGTACATATAAATGGAGAAGAAGAGGAGAGAAACACTTGTTTAACCCAGAAACCATCCATTTATTGCAAAATGCAACCCGTAGAAACGATTTTACTACGTTTAAAAAGTACTCTAAACTAGTTAACGAGCAAACTACACAGGCTTATACCATTAGAGGTTTGTTCGAGTTCAATTATACCCGTCCGTCAATCAGCATTGATGAGGTAGAACCGATTGAAAATATCTTTAAGAGATTTGCTACCGGAGCGATGTCTTTCGGCTCTATTTCTCATGAGGCACATTCTACCTTAGCTATCGCGATGAACCGTATTGGCGGTAAAAGTAACACTGGCGAAGGTGGTGAGGACGAAATCCGTTACCAAACCCTAGAAAATGGCGATTCGATGCGTTCGGCCATTAAGCAAATTGCTTCGGCACGTTTTGGCGTAACCAGCTATTACCTAACCAATGCTGATGAGTTGCAGATTAAGATGGCGCAAGGTGCAAAACCGGGCGAGGGCGGTCAGTTACCAGGCCACAAAGTGGACGATTGGATTGCAAAGGTTCGTCACGCTACACCGGGTGTAGGTTTAATTTCGCCTCCTCCACACCACGATATTTATTCTATCGAAGATTTGGCACAGCTGATTTACGATTTGAAAAACGCTAACCGTGCTGCTAGAATTAATGTGAAATTAGTTTCTAAAGCTGGTGTAGGTACTATTGCCGCAGGGGTTGCCAAAGCCCATGCCGATGTAGTTTTAGTTTCGGGTTACGACGGTGGTACAGGAGCTTCTCCTTTAACTTCTATTCAACATGCCGGTTTACCTTGGGAACTTGGTTTAGCAGAAGCACACCAAACTTTGGTTAAAAACCGCTTGCGCAGTAGGGTAGTGCTACAAACCGATGGTCAGTTAAAAACAGGTAGGGATATTGTGATAGCTGCTTTGTTAGGTGCTGAAGAATGGGGTGTTGCAACGGCTGCATTGGTAACTACGGGCTGTATCATGATGCGTAAATGCCATTTAAATACTTGTCCGGTAGGTGTAGCTACGCAAGACCCTAATTTAAGAAAACTCTTTACTGGCGAAGCAGACCATGTAGTAAACTTGTTTTATTTCTTGGCACAAGAAGTTCGTGAATTAATGGCTGAATTAGGCTTCAGGACAGTTAACGAAATGATTGGCCAGTCTGATTTGCTGAAACCAAGAGAGGTAGCCGATGCCGATTGGAAATTGAAACATGTGGATTTAACTCCAATCTTATACAAAGAGCCTGCAAACGGACAACCTTTTTATAATACAGAAGGTCAAGACCACGGTTTGGATAAGGTATTAGACCATCAGCTAATTGCGGCTGCGCAGCCTGCTATTTTAAATAATGAGCCTGTGTTTGCCAATTTCGATGTGAAAAACACCGACCGTTCTATCGGTACAATGCTGTCTAACGAGATTTCTAAAGTTCACAAAAGTGCAGGTTTAGCACCAGATACCATCAACTTTAAGTGTTTCGGCTCTGCCGGACAAAGCTTTGGAGCTTTCTCTACCAAAGGTTTAACACTCACTTTAGAAGGCGAAGGTAACGACTATGTGGGCAAGGGCTTATCGGGTGCTAAATTGGTGGTTTATCCTTTCTCTAACATCAACTATGTGCCCGAGCAAAATATCATCATTGGTAATGTAGCATTGTATGGCGCAACTTCGGGCGAATTGTACGTTCGTGGTAAGGCAGGTGAGCGTTTTGCGGTACGTAACTCGGGTGCTACGGCAATAGTAGAGGGTGTTGGCGACCACGGTTGCGAATACATGACAGGTGGCGAAGTGTTGATTTTGGGTGATACAGGAAGCAATTTTGCCGCAGGTATGAGCGGAGGTGTGGCTTGGATTTACGATACGAGCAAAACTTTCGCGAATAAATGCAACCCCGAAATGGTGGATTTAGACCCGCTTTTGCCCGAAGACGAGGAAAGGATTACCACGCTGTTGAAAAATCATATAAGATTGACCAATAGCAAGGTAGCAGAGTTTATTTTAAGCGACTGGGAAAATCAATCGCAACATTTTGTAAAAGTTTTCCCTAAAGAATACAAAGCAGTTTTATTACAACGTCAACAAGTAAAAATTAATTAAGATGGGAAAAGTGACAGGATTTTTTGAATACGAAAGAGTTTCGCCTTCAAAACAAGCGCCACAAGAGCGCTTAAAGCATTACGATGAGTTTGTGTCGCTATTGCCATCTGACGAGTTGAACAGACAATCTGGCCGTTGTATGGATTGCGGAGTGCCGTTTTGCCAATCTGGTTGTCCTTTGGGAAATGTTATTCCCGAATTTAACGATGCGGTTTATCAGGGCAAATGGCTACAAGCCGCCGAAATTTTATTGAGTACTAATAATTTCCCAGAATTTACCGGCAGAATTTGTCCTGCACCTTGCGAAAGTGCCTGTGTATTGGGTATCAATAAATCTCCGGTTTCTATTGAGGAAATAGAAAAGCACATCATTGAAATTGCTTTTGAAAAAGGTTACATCAAAGCCAACAAACCATTAATTAGAACTGGCAAAAAGGTTGCAGTAGTAGGTTCTGGCCCTGCTGGATTAGCTGCCGCCGCCCAACTGAATAAAGCTGGACATGAAGTAACGGTTTTTGAACGTGATGATGTGCCGGGAGGTCTGTTACGCTACGGTATCCCTGATTTTAAACTGCAAAAAGACGTAATTGAACGCAGGGTGAAACTGATGGAAGAAGAGGGTATTACTTTTGAATGTAATGCCAACGTAGGCGAAAATGTAGAAATAAGCACCTTATTGCGTGATTATCAAGCAATTGTTTTGGCTGGTGGTTCTACCATTCCACGTGATTTGAAACTACTTGGCAGAGAAGCCAAAGGCGTACATTTTGCAATGGACTTCCTAAAACAGCAGAACAAACGTGTCGGTGGCCGTAAAATTGAGGTAGAAGAAATATCTGCCAAAGGCAAAAACGTAATTGTAATTGGTGGTGGCGATACGGGTTCAGATTGTATCGGAACTTCTAATCGTCATGTTGCAAAATCGGTAACACAGTTTGAGATTATGCCAATGCCACCGCAAATGCGTACCGAACACATGCCTTGGCCGAGTTACCCCATGTTGCTAAAAATTACCACTTCTCACGAAGAAGGTGCGCAACGTGCTTGGTCGGTAAATACTAAAGAGTTTATTGCCGATGAAAACGGAAATTTAAAAGCTCTAAAGGTAATAGATGTAGAGTGGGATATAGATTTAAACACCGGGCGACCAATTGGTTTTAAAGAAGTTCCTGGTACAGAAAAAGAATATCCTTGCGAATTGGTGCTTTTGGCAATGGGCTTCTTGCATCCTCAAAAAGAAGGCTTAATTGAAAAATTAGGTGTAGAATTGGATGAAAGGGGAAATGTAAAAGCTGTTGAAGGTCAATATCAAACCAATATTCCTAAGATTTTTGCTGCAGGCGATATGCGTAGGGGCCAATCTTTAGTGGTTTGGGCCATTTCTGAAGGTAGGGAAACTGCCCGTAAGGTAGATGAATACCTGATGGGTTACAGTAAATTGCCATCGAAAGATGCAGTAGCTTACGCTTAAGATTTTTGTTTTTATACTTTTACACTTAAGTGTCCGTGGAAACATGGGCACTTTTTTAGTTTAGTAGGAAAAATTACTTTAAAGAATTGGTTAATGCCCAATATCTAAAACCCAAAATAGCCTTTTGAAAAGTAGTCAATTTCATTGGGTCTTCTTTGTATAGGGAAGGCAAAACTAAGTTGTTAAATTTTACCAATGCTTTAAAGAAAAACGATTTCAACGCTCTCAGTGCCTTTTTCATGCTATAAAACTTTAATACTGTTTTGAGGTTGTTGCAATTTAATTACCTTATTTTTTCTGTAAATGATAAAGAAACAAACAATTATTATTACAACAAATGCAGCCAATAAAAGTTGTAAATAACCCATATCCTTACTGATTTTTTGATTATAACTTAGCAGTTCTTCGTTTTTAACCTGTAAATCCCTAATGGTTTTCTTATAGCTGTTAATTCTTAGTTCATTGTGGTCTACATTAGATTTTGCCTGCTGAAACTGAAAGTCTTTATAATCTAAGAGCACTTTTAGTTCGGTAAAGATATTATTGTCATTTATGGCAATCTGTCTTAAAATCTCATTAGAATTTCTGATGTCGTTTTTGGTTTGAAATCCAAAAATACCAGTTCTGGCATTCAAACTTTCCTCATACTGTCCAAAGCGGGCACTTCTTTCTGTCAGCATTGCATTAATTTTATTACGTTGTAATTCGTATGCAGTGCTGTCTTGAGAAAAAGCATTAGTAAAGAATATTCCAACAAAGAAGGTAAGTAAAATGGTTTGTTTAATCATTGCTTAAATATTTTGCAGATAACACAGCAAAGTTTGTGCCTTTGTAATCGGGTTCGTTATTGCGATAAGTGTAAAAAAACAATCTTCTAGTGAATAAGACCAAACCCATTAGATTGCTTTATTGTAACTCCTCGTAAAATGACGAACAAATAAAGATAAAATTCTGCTTTTTTACTTACCTACTTAAAACGAATATCGGAACATCAATCTTGAGAAAAAAGATGTTCCGGCAGTGTAATGTATTTCCTCTACGGCATTGGCTTCGCTGTATAGTCTGCTTTCTGTAAGGAATTGGGTTTCTTTCCATTTTACGTTAAATACATTGTCGATATTAAAACCAACAGAGAAATTTTTAAACTGGTAATTGGCTGATAGGTCGGTAACAAAATATCCTTTTGCTGTTACGGTATTTGTTTCATCGGCAGGGCGGTTGCCTAAAAAACGCATTCTCGCTCCAGCCGAAAAGCCTTTAAGGTTTTTGGCACTAAGTCCAGCGGCAAAGGTATTTATGGGAGCAAGTGGAATATAATCTTCTCCAGGGGCTTCGTCCATTGCCCGGGCATAGGTATAGGTGTAATCGCCATTTAAGAAAAGCCAGTTATTCAGTTGGTACCGTAAGCCTAAATCAACACCTTTTCGCTTTGTGCGGCCACTAGGTTCTACAATGGCCTCATCGCCTACATAAACAAACTCTTGGGCAAGGTATAAGTACCATAGGGCGCTATTTACTATCATACGTGGCAATGGTTTCCAAACTAATCCCAAATCAACACCAAAAGCGGCAGGCAATATATCTTCGCCACTTTGTGCCACTACAACTCTTGTATCATTGCTGTGAAAACCTTTTCCACCTTTAAGAAAAAACTGTAGGTTGGTATTGGGTGTGTACAAGAAATTGAGTTTGGGGCTTAACGCTCCCTTGGTAACCGATTGCCTGGCGTAGGCGACGGTTAGTTTGTCTTCATAATCGAATTTGAAATAATCATAGCGCAGCCCCGCATTAATAAGCCATTTGCCAAACGTAAAATCGGCGGAGGTATAGCCGAATAGGTTAGTTTGGTTAATATCGCCCCGAGCCAAACGCTCTAAAATCTCGCTACGGTTAAGCGTGTGCGAAAGCTCTACATCTTTATTACTGTCATTACGCAATCCAGTACCGAATTTAAACAATAGCTGTTTTCCTTCATTAAAGTGGTAGGTTCTGTTGTATTCAGATTGAAAGCCTGCAAAAGTGCGATTTTCCTTTTGTGCAATTTGGTCGCCGTTTACAGGGTCGTTTAGGTAAAAGGTAAAATTAGAATATAGCTCGAAATTGTATTTGCCCAAGTAGGCCGTATTTTTAATGAAACTGTTTTGGTCTACTACCTTATCGTACTGTACAATAAGGTTGCTACGTGAGGTGTTCCCGCCCTCGGTAGGGTCTATGGCTCCAAAATGCGATATAAGGCCGTTTATTACCGCTCGTTCGGGTATTTGACCACTGGCATCCCAATTGCTGGTAAAATGCGATAAGGAAATCGAAAAACGGTCGTAGCTGTTCAGTTGGGCAGTATATTTTCCAAAAAAGTTGGTGCGTCTAAAATTTTGTGGTGCATTAAAATAATTATCGGTCATTTGGTACTCGGTTGCCACATAGGCCGATTGTCCTTTAACGTTCAGCAGATTAAATTGTCCTAACATACGATAAGTGTTGTATTGCCCTATATCCAACCCGAGAGTGCTTTTATTTAATGTGTCTTTGGTTTTAAAGGCCACATAGCCGGCCGTAGTCAAATTGCCCTTATCGGCAAAGTAAGGGCCTTTGTCAAAATCAATATTATCGATGGTTTCAGGGATAACAAAATGCAGGTCGGCATATCCTTGTCCATGGGCATGAGATACCATGTTTACCGGCATGCCATCTACGGAAATATTGATATCAGTGCCATGGTCGATGTCAAATCCACGCAAAAAAATCTGTTCAGCTTTACCACCCCCAGCGTGTTGCCCTATAAAAAGCCCCGGTACTTTCCTTAGTAAATCTTGAGAAGTATTAACAGGCTGCGTTTCCAAATCTATTTGGCTGATAGTGTTAAGATGTTTAAGATTTCCTGTAATTTGCACCTCGTTGAGGTCTATGAACTTTAGTTGCAAAATAATTTTTAGATTGGTTGCAGCTATAACCTTTTGTGCTTGATAACCACTGGCAGTTATTTCTAATGTATCGCCATATTTTATTTTTTGGAAGATAAAATATCCTGTGGCACTGGAATGGGTGTGTACTGATGTACTGATATTGTTGATTTGTGCACCCTCAATGGGTTTGCCCATATTGTTGGTAATAGTGCCGGTTACTGTTTGTGCTTGGATGCAATACGTAGAAAAGGTAAGTATTAAGATTGTGAGAAGTAATTTCATGATTTAAAGTATTTTAGTATAAGATTTGAACCTAGCTTGCACTTTGGTTTTGTACTATTTTGATAAAAGAATGTTTGTATGAATGAAGCGGATGTTTAAATATTACGGATGAAACTCTACCCTTACAATATCATTTAAATGCAAACCTAAAAGACCACTGGCCTTTCCCTTGTTAATGGCAATCTCTAGATGGTTGCTAATACCAAACAAACAAAGTTTTTCGCCTTCGGGAACTTCGTTATAATGCCAACTTAATTGGGTAATGGTTTCGCTTTTTCTGAAATAAAGAGTAAAATCCCTGTTCTTTTGAACTTTAGTGAATAAATCTTTGGTGATATTGGTAATTACATTATTAAACGTATCAATAAAAATCACACTTCCCCTAATGATATCACGCTCAATAACAGGGTGCAGCAACATCCGTTGTTCAATATCATCGGCAGGTAGGCCAATTTCTTTAAGTTTGCCGCCTTTTGCTAAATGTACTGCCGCCTTTACTAAAATATCGACCAACGGAAAATGCAAGAATTTTAAATCCTGCATAATGTTCAGTTCTACCAGTTCATCTGGTCTTTCGTCAAAAAGTAGAGAGAAAATTCCATTATCAGCACCCACAAAATAATGGTCTTTGTAGCGCAATGCCATGTATTTGGTATTCTCGTTAAAAACCGAATCGATACCAATTAAATGAACTGTATTTTTTGGAAAGTAAGTATATGCATTCTTTAGTACAAAAGCCGCATACGAAATGTTAAAGGCCGGAACTTCGTGAGTAATGTCTACAATATTAACATTTGGTAGAAGATTCAGTATACTGCCCTTTAAAGCAGCCTGATAAAAATCCTTCGAGCCCAAATCTGTCGTTAATGTTATTATAGCCATTAAAAATTCAATATTTATGCTTAATCTTGCGTATAGGCAAATTGCCTACAAATATTCAACTTTTAAATCGAATTACACACAGCGTAGCATAAAAAAACAATATTTTGAACGAAATAAAACTGATACTTGAAACCAGCGACCAAATACAGTTTTGGGGCGCAAATAACGAACATTACGAGTTGATAAAAGCTGCTTTTCCGAAGCTGAAAATTGTTGCCCGTGGTAACGAGGTAAAGGCTTTGGGCGATGAAGCAGAACTGAAAAACTTCGAGAAGAAAATCATGGCATTGGTGGCGCATCTCGATAAGTTTGGTACTTTGTCTAGCAATGATGTTGATGCAATTTTAGGCTCGAAAAAAACAGTTGCAGAGCCAAGCGACGAAACACCGACAAGTGTTCCCATAAGTAGCGGCGAGGTTATCGTATATGGTAACCACGGCTTGATGGTAAAAGCACGTACCGCTAATCAACGTAAAATGGTAGATAGCATCAATAAAAACGATGTGCTGTTTGCCATTGGTCCGGCAGGTACTGGAAAAACCTATACCGCAGTTGCTTTGGCGGTTAGGGCTTTAAAGAATAAGGAAATCAAGCGTATTATTTTAACCCGGCCGGCGGTAGAGGCAGGGGAGAGCTTGGGCTTTTTACCGGGCGATTTAAAGGAAAAGGTAGACCCTTATTTACGCCCATTGTATGATGCTTTGGATGATATGATACCGCCAGAAAAGCTAAAGGTATATCTAGAGAACAGGACTATTGAAGTAGCGCCATTGGCGTTTATGCGTGGGCGTACCTTGGATAACTGTTTTGTAATTCTGGATGAGGCACAGAACTCAACAGATTTACAGTTGAAAATGTTCCTTACACGTATGGGGCCAACGGCTAAATTTATTGTAACTGGCGATGTTACCCAAATTGATTTGCCGAAAAAGGCACAATCCGGATTGCATAATGCCCTTCGTATTCTAGGTGATATTAAAGGTATCGATATTATTTACCTAAGTGGAGAAGATGTTGTACGCCATAAATTGGTGAAACAGATTTTGAAAGCCTACGGCGATATTCAGTAAAGTCGGAAGTTTTTAGTCCGATGTCCGAAGATAGAGTTTTAATAATTTTATCTTCGGATTTTTTTGTTTTTGAACATCAAACTTCCGACCTCAGACATCGGACCTCTGACTTTTCAGACTAAAAACTTCGGACATTGGACACCCGACTTCGGACTTTTTTTATAATTTTATACCCTCATGAAAGCAATAAAAGAAACCAATTTTACTTTTCCAAAACAAACCAGTTTTTATAAAGGCAAGGTGCGTGATGTATATACTATTGATAATCAGTTGATGGCAATGGTAGTAACCGATAGGATTTCGGCATTTGATGTGGTTTTGCCCGAAGCAATTCCGTACAAAGGACAGGTGTTGAACCAAATTGCAGCCAAATTTTTATCGGCAACAAAAGACATTGTTCCTAACTGGGTGTTAGCTACGCCCGATGAAATGGTAACAATTGGGCGTATTTGTGAGCCTTTTAAGGTAGAAATGGTAATAAGGGGATATTTGGCAGGTCATGCTGCTCGTGAATATGCGCTTGGCAAACGACAAATTTGTGGCGTTGCTTTACCAGAGGGATTAAAAGAGAATGATAAATTACCTCATCCAATTATTACGCCTACTACTAAAGCAGCGGTTGGGCACGATGAAGATATTTCCAAAGAAGATATTTTGGCAAAAGGAATTGTTTCATTAGAAGATTATGAGAAACTGGAAGCCTACACGCATGCGCTGTATCAACGAGGTGTAGAAATGGCTGCCGAACGAGGTTTGATTTTAGTAGATACTAAATACGAATTTGGTAAAGTTGGTAATGATATTTATCTGATTGATGAAATCCACACGCCAGACTCGTCACGTTATTTTTATGCAGAAGGCTACGCAGAAAGGCAAGCCACCAATGAGGCACAAAAACAACTTTCAAAGGAGTTTGTGCGCAAATGGTTAATAGAGAATGGCTTTCAAGGGAAAGATGGACAGGTAGTACCAACAATGACAGCAGAAATTGTAGAATCCATTTCAGACCGTTATATTGAACTCTACGAACAGATAACAGGAGAAAAATTTGTAAAAAATCCTTCTGAAAATATCTTAAACAGGATAGAGGAGAACACAAGGAAAGCGATTGAGCAGTTAGCCAGTCAGTAGTAGCAGTTTATGGCTTACGTCCAAGCTATCAACTATTAGCTATTGTCCATCAACTATTAACAAAAAAACAAAAATTATGAAATTCAGTGTAGATAAACACGAAAAATACGTGGTGTTAAAGTTAGAAGAACCAAAATTTACTAACGATAATACACCGGCTTTAAAATCAGAATTTGTTCTGCTAAATACAGAAGGCTACCGTAATATTGTATTAGATTTATCGTCGGTTAAAGAGTGTAACGATGCTCAAGACCTAAGTGCTTTGCTGGCTGGCGATAGGCTTTGTAAAACTGCCGATGGTATTTTTGTAGTATGCTGCGTTAACAAAAGTATTGCACCAATTATCCAAATGTCAAACCTTCATCAATCTATTACGTTTGTTAATAAGTTAGACGAAGCAACGGATTTGATTTTCATGGAGGAAATTGAAAAAGAGCTTCGTGGAGGAGTAGATAAAGGGTAATATATTTAATGAAATTTGAAGTTACAATTTTAGGTAGCGCATCCGCTACACCAGTTTATAACAGAAATCCAACAGCGCAATTACTTAATTGCAACGAACGCTTTTATCTGATTGATTGTGGCGAAGGTACACAGCAACAATTAATTAAATATGGTTTTAAGGCTTCAAAAATAGATTACATTTTCATCAGCCATTTACATGGCGACCATTTTTTTGGTTTAATAGGGTTGCTGTCGAGCCTGCATTTAAACGGACGTACCAAGCCATTGCATCTGTTTGCTCCGGCTGCACTCAGAGAAATCCTAGAATTACAGTTTCTACATTCAGATACCCATTTGCGTTATCCTATTAATTATTATTCAATTAATCCATCAAAACCAGAGGTGATTTTTAAAAATAACGATGTTGTTGTAGAAACCATTATCTTGAACCATCGTATTCCATGCACAGGTTTTAAGTTTACGGAGAAAAAGCGTTTAAGAAAACTGATTGTAGAAAAGTTGGAAAAAGATGCTGTGCCAGTAGAATATTATCCGATGTTGAAGCGTAGTGTAGATGTAAATCTGCCCGACGGAAGGACAATTAAATATTTGGATTATACCAGCGATTCTGCTACGCCGAGAGTTTATTGCTATTGCTCCGATACCATGTACGATGAACGTTATTTTACACACATAGAAGGGGCGGACACTTTATATCATGAAGCAACCTTTTTGCATGATATGTTGGATAGGGCTAACGAAACCCATCACACTACTGCACAGCAAGCGGCAGAAATAGCTACAAAAGTAAATGCAAAGAAATTGTTAATCGGTCATTTTTCTTCAAGATATAAAACTTTGGAAGGTTTATTGGAAGAAGCTAAAAATGGTTTCGAAAATACGCAATTGGCCACCGAAGGCAGGACTTTTGAGATTTAGTATCTCTTTTTTAACACCAAAAATAATCCTATGTTAATTTTTTATTATAGCTGTTTTAGCATCAGCAGAGCTAATTTTTAACCCTTAATAATTTATTGATTTATAGAAAATAAATTTTGTTTTTTTGTAGTTTAAATTTAATTATTTTTCAATATTAACTGATTTTCAATAAATTATACTTATGTTTGTGCTTTATTAAAAAGAAAATATAATGCAACAAGGAACAGTAAAATTTTTCAATGAAACAAAAGGTTTTGGCTTCATTACTCCATCAAATGGCGATGCCGAAATCTTCGTACACATATCTGGCTTAATTGATGAAATCCGTGAAAACGATTCAGTAAGTTATAATGTAGAACAAGGTAAAAAAGGCTTAAATGCAGTTAATGTAAAACTGTCTTAATAAGATTTCCTTCTTATAATTGAGAACATCCGTTAAGTTAACGGATGTTTTTTTTTGCTCTATTAATTATCTTTCTTATTTCCTCCGCCAAATACCGAGAAATGTACGTAACGCTTAGGATTTGCTTTTAGGTCAATCATCAAGGCATCAAGGTTTTTCGCTGCATTGTTCAAATTATCATACATCTGCCTATCGTTGATTAATGCGCCTAAACTCCCTTTTCCATTTTTAACATCGTTAAGCATTGTTTGTAAATCGGCCATTGCCTTATTGGCATTGTTAACAGTTTGCTCAAAGTTTAAAGCAGCAACTTTATCTGTAACGGTATTCAGATTATTCATTACCGCATCAATTTTAGCTCCGTTGTTTTTAAAGTTAGCCGTAATAGCTTCTACATTCGATAAAATAGCAGAAAGTTTTGAACTTTCGGAACCTACTAGAGCATCTACTTTTTTAGAAGTAGCTTCTAAAGAACCTAAAGTTCCGGCGATGCTTGTAAAGCTGCGGTCTATATTTTTCTGCAAGTTTGGATTTAAAATGGTGTTAATGCTCGAAAGTATAGAATCCATCTTGGTAATAATTAATTCTGCTTTCTTTTGCACCGGCTGAAAAGTTTCCATCAATCCCTTTTCTACATTAGTTTGTAGGAAATCTCCGTCTTCGGCAAAGTTTTTATCGTTGCCAAGTGTTAAAACAATCGCTTTGCTGCCCAGTAAATCTGTGCCTTCTAAACGGGCGATGGTATTTTTTGGGATTTCGTATTTACCGTTGATTTTTAAGGTGGCTTTAATGGTAGCATCTGGTTGTAGCTCTAAAGCAGCAACCCTTCCAATTTGGTACCCGTTTATCAATACAGGTTTAGAAACCGTTAAACCATCAACTTGTGAATATCTGGCATACAAAACAGTTTCGCTGGAAAATATGCTGTTGCCTTTTAAAAAGTTATATCCGATAATGAGCAGGGCGATAGCAAATGCGGCCAATATCCCTACCTTAGTTTCGTTCTTTATTTTCATCTATTATTGTAGCGATTTTTTAATGGTAATGAAATCATTATGAGTACATAGTTATGATGATGTATTTGCTCATAATGTTTCACGTAGTTTTTGGTTTATTTAATTTTCAACTTCTTTTTTATATTGTTTAATGGCATTTACAATGGCCATCACTATTTCTTCCTGCCCTTCTTCCGAGTTAATATATTTTTCCTCGTCTGCATTTGATATAAAACCAATCTCGGTAAGTACCGATGGCATGGCGGCACGTTGTAATATCAATAATCCTTGCTCTTTAACACCTCTGTTTACCCTTTTGTTTACTTCGGTATAATTTTTTTGGATATAACTAGCCAAAGCTAAGCTTTTTGAGCGGTAAAGAGATTTATATAATGATAATAAGATTACTTCTTCCGGGTCTGTGGGGTCGTAAGTTCCTTTCTTCTTATAGTTTTTATCCTTGATGATTTCCTCGTTCTCCTTTAAACCCGCATCCATTTCGTTGATACGTCTATAAGCTCCAACAAAGGTTTCTGTACCACGCACATGGCTATTTCCCGGTGGCATGGAGTTACAGTGTATCGAGATAAATAAATCAGCTTTGGCATCGTTCGCTATTTCGGCCCTGCGATACCAATCTACATCTACATCAGTTTTACGGGTTTGTATAATTTTAATGCTGGGCAGTTCTTCTTGCAATTTTGCACCTAGTTTTAATGCTACTTTAAGGGCAACATCTTTTTCCCAAGAGAAAGAACCTCTTGCACCGGGTTTTACGCCGCCGTGTCCGGCATCAATTACTATGGTTTTTATTTTGTAGCCTTGGGCATTTGCTTTTGAAAAAGGGAGCGTTGAAAGCGTTAGCAGTAAAAAAATAAAATAGATAAAGCCGTTTTTTAGTCGCATTTAAGGTGTGTTTTGCACAAAAATACAAATAATTAGATTTCTACACTCAATTTATATGCCTGAATAGCTTTTAACAAACAATTGGCAATTTCTGTCTGGCCAGCTTCCGAGTTCATGTAATCTTCTTCTCCCGGGTTTGATATAAAACCAATTTCGGTAAGTACGGCAGGCATTCCTGCTCTTGCCAAAACGGCCAAACTTTTTTCCTGTACACCTCTGTTTATCCGCCCAACGCCTACATAATGGTCTTGTATCAGCTTGGCAAACTTTAAACTCTGCGTTCTAAAGGTGTTTTTCATTAACGATAAAATGATAGCACTTTCCGGGTCGCTGGTATCAAAACCTTCGTAATTTTCCTTATAGTTTTCCTCTAAAAATATGGCCGCATTTTCCCTTTTTATGGCTTCATCCTGCTCATCAATGCGTCCGCTGCCCGATACAAAAGTTTCAGTTCCTTTGGTAGAAGTGCTTTTCACATATCTGGTTTTATAGATAGGGATTTTTTTGCCTTTTTTGCTTCGGGTATAACCGCTAATATATCTTTGAGGATATACAGGCATATCGTTGCAATGTATCGAGATAAATAAATCGGCCTTAACCTTGTTCGCCAAGCCAATCCGTTCGTAAAGAGGGATAAACACATCTTCCGTACGTGTGTAAATCACTTTTACATCTTTCATGGTTTCTTCAATCAGTTTTCCCAAGCGCAATGCGGTTTTTAAGGCCACATCTTTTTCGGTAGAATATTCGCCCCTGGTACTGCCATCTTTGCCGCCATGTCCTGCATCAAGCACAATTGTTTTTATTTTGTATTGTTGTGCAATAGCTTGATTTACAGATGTAATAGTCAAAAAAAAGGAAATTAATATAATCAATATTTCTTTTGCTCTGTTCAATGGTATATTTTTCATTAATTTTGAACGTTTTGTGGTAAAGATTATTGCAAAATAAACATTCGAGCACAAATTTGAAACTTTTACAGACACTCATTTTTTCCACTTTTTTGGTGTTGTTGGTCTTATTGGCTGATAATAAAGTTTTTGCATATTCTAATACGCTTCTACAAACTTTGCCCCAACAAACCGATACAGTAAAAAGAGACACTACTAAAAAGGTAATGAAGAAAAGTAGTCTCGATTCAAAGCTGGAGTATTACGCAAAAGATTCGGTTGTAGTAGACCGTAAAAACGAAATCCAATATTTATATGGCGGTGCTCGTGTAAAATATGAAGGATTGGAACTGGATGCCGATTTTATCAGATTTGATAACAAAACCAAAATGATTTTTGCCCGAGGTGGCACCAACGATAAAGGTAAATATTTTGGCAGGCCAATCTTTAAAACAGACGAACAAGGCTCTTCGATGGCCGATTCGTTAACTTATAATATTGAGGCTGGATATGGTATTGTGCATGGCGTTTTTACCGAGCAGGAAGGAGGTTTTTTTTCTGGCGGTAAAACAAAAATGCAGCCCGATAATGAATTTCACGTTGCAGGCACTACTTATAGTACCTGTAATTTGCCGCATCCGCATTTTGGTATTTACATCACCAAAGGTATTGCAACGGAGAAACATATTATTACAGGTCCGGTATATATGAAATTTGAGGATATTCCGATGCCATTGGGCTTGCCTTTTGCCTTCTTTCCAAAACCCAATAAAAAGGCTTCTGGCTTTATTCTGCCAACTCCCGGCGAAGATGCCACAAAGGGCTTTTCGTTGTTGGGAGGTGGTTACTACATGGCATTTAATGATTATATGGATGCCCGTTTGATTACCAATATTTACACCAACGGTTCTTACGACCTTAACTTGATTTCTAACTATACCAAGCGTTACAAGTATAACGGTAATCTTAATTTAACCTATTCGAGTACACGAAACGGTTTAGAAGGAACACCCGAATACGAACCTGTAAAAACAATTATGATTGGTTGGAGCCACAGTCAAGGCGCTAATGCAAGGCCGGGAACTACATTTAGTGCTTCGGTAAATGCGGGGTCTAGCAGACACAATGCGGTAACGGCCGGTAATGGTAGTTACGACCCCAATAGGTTTTTACAAAACTCAATGAGTTCGAGTATTTCTTACGGAAGGGTGTTTGGAGATGGCCTGTTCAATTTCACATCGGCCCTAAGGCATTCGCAGGAAACACAGAGCAGAACAATTAGTCTAACCTTGCCAGATATTGCACTGAACATGTCAACCATTAGTCCTTTTAATTTAAAGAAAAGAGCAGGAGAAGAAAAATGGTATCAAAAATTAACAGTGGGCTATAGCATGACGGCCAGTAATAGTGTAAGTACAACCGAAGATTTGTTGTTTGCCAAAGGCGGATTTGACCGATTTACAAATAGTGTAAACCATAATATCCCTATTAGTTTGCCTTTTACATTGCTCAAATATCTTAATTTTTCATCTAGTGTAAATTATAGTGAAAAATGGGATTTTAAAACTGTTCATAATAGATATATCAGAACAACTAGCGGTTATGAGGTTAGGCCAGATACAATTAACGGTTTTAAACGCGGAGGACAATATAGTTTAAGCACCGGTATGTCTACAAAGATTTATGGTATAAAGCAGTTTAAAGGTAATGGGGCAATTAGAGCGATAAGGCACGTAATGACACCAAATGTTAGTTTTAGTTATACGCCGGATTTTTCTAAAGAAAGCTATGGCTACTATGAAAAGGCCATGTATTATACAGATGATATTAGACCGGGAATGAGTGTGCCAACAGGAGAATATGTATATGATACTTATGGTGATCCGTTATTGTATTCTGTATTTATAAATGGTGGGCCATCTAGAGGTAAAAATGGAAGTATCGGTTTTTCATTAGATAATAATGTTGAACTAAAAGTAAGAAACAAAAAAGATACAACGGGAGCAGGCGAAAGAAAGCTGGCCATTATACAAGGTTTAACCTTTTCGAGTTCCTATAACTTTTTTGCATTGCAGAAAAAATTAGCCCCAATTAACTTTAGTGGGCGTTCGCAGTTTACAGAAAAACTAGGTATCAACTTTAGCGGACAGTTTAGTCCATATCTGGTTGAGAATGTTCCGTATACTACAGGTACTGGTGTTAATCAACTCACTACTTATTCTTATCAGGAAGTAGATAAATATGTTTGGAACAATGGCAAATTGCCAAGATTGACCAGTTTTAACTTTTCATTCGATTACAGTTTAAATCCCGAAGCCTTTAAAAAACGTAATGAGAATATAGATAAATTGAACAACGAGAACAACGCACCTGCTACCCGAACGCAAGAGCAAATAGATGCCTTAAACGCTGTAAGTAGAGATCCTAACGCCTTTGTAGATTTTAATATTCCATGGAATTTTTCGTTCTCTTATAGTTTTAACTACTCCAATATGTTGGGACGTCCCGAATCGAAAAACATTACAAATACCTTGAACTTTAATGGTGATTTTAACCTTACGCCAAAGTGGAAGATACAATATACCTCTGGTTACGATTTTAAAGCCAAAAACTTATCTCAAACCTCATTTTCCATTTACAGGGATTTACACTGTTGGGATTTAAGCGCAAGTTGGGTGCCTTTTGGAGCATATCAGAGTTATTCAATAGATATAAAGGTAAAAGCATCGGTATTACAGGATTTAAAATTGAGCAAGCGTAAGGGATATTATACAAGGTATTAGGAAGTCGGAAGTCTGAAGGCTTTAAGTTTTATGGTCAATAGTTATTGGTTGAATTAGTGAATAGTTGATAGATATATTACAAACTGAAAACTTTGAATTGCCAACTCTTTTGTGCCTTAGTGTTTTTGTGGTTATTCACAATTTACTCATTTACTCATTCAAAATTCTCTTATTCATTAAAAACATGTTCGCAGAAATTATAACCATTGGTGATGAAATCCTCATCGGTCAAATTGTAGATACCAATTCGGCTTGGATGGCTACGGAACTGAATAAAATAGGAATAAAGGTTAAGCAGATAACTTCCATTTCAGACGAAGCCCAACACATTGTAAATGCTTTGGACGAGGCTCAAAAACGTGCTGATATCATCTTAATTACCGGTGGCTTAGGGCCAACTAAAGATGATGTAACTAAAATCACCCTGTCTAAATACTTTGATATGCCGTTAAGGTTAGATGAACCCACATTGGCACACGTAAAGCAGTTTTTCGAGAAACTGAATAGACCGATGATTGAAGCAAACGTAAAACAGGCCGAAGTGCCCGATGGCTGTACCGTAATTACCAATAAAAACGGTACTGCACCTTGCATGTGGTTTGAGCATAAGGAAAAAATCGTTGTTTCTATGCCCGGTGTTCCTTTTGAGATGAAATACTTAATGCAGGATGAAATCATTCCCCGTATTAAAGAAAAATTTAAATTACCGTTTATTGTTCATCAGAATATTCTTACTGCCGGCTTAGGCGAATCGTTTTTAGCAGAACAAATAGCCGATATTGAGGAAGCGTTACCGCCACATATTAAACTGGCCTATTTGCCCAAATTGGGACAGGTGCGGTTAAGATTAAGCGCATTGGGTACGGATGAAGCCGCATTACTTGCAGAAATAGCTTTTCACACTAAAAAGATTGTAGAGCGTATAGAAAAATACGTGATTTTAACAGAGGATTTGCCTTTCGAAAAAGCCATCCTCAATCTAATGGAAAAACACAGGCTAACTCTTTCTTTAGCAGAAAGCTGTACCGGTGGATATATTGCTCATCTATTCACGCAACATCCTGGTTCGTCGGTGGTGTTTCAGGGCGGTGGCGTAACCTATTCCAATGCTTTAAAAGAATCGTTGTTAGGCGTTAAAGAAGAAACATTAACTGCTTACGGAGCAGTGAGCGAACAAACAGCTAGGGAAATGGCGTCCGGAGCGGTGGCAAACTTTAAAACAGATTATGCCATTGCGGTAACAGGCATCGCTGGGCCAGATGGTGGTACCCCAGAAAAGCCCGTGGGCACAGTTTGGATAGCTGTCGCCAACAAAAAAGACACGAAAGCCAAAATGTTCAAATTCGCCAGTCAACGTTTACAAAATATAGAACGTGCTGCTATGGCCGCAATGATGATGCTTTTTATACAGTTGAAACAAGATTTAGAATTGAGCATTGATTAATTATTCTTGCTGTTGCTAACCATTAATTGTGAACAAAAAACTGTTTTCTCTTTGTGTCTTCGTGTCTTAGTGGTTTTTCGTATTTTTGCCAGCGTAACCAATTTACATTAACAAAAAAAGATATGGCTCAATACGAATTGTTATTGCCTAAAATGGGGGAAAGTGTTGCCGAAGCAACCATTATCAAATGGACTAAACAGTCGGGCGACCATATTAATTTAGATGATACCATTTTAGAGATTGCAACCGATAAGGTAGATTCAGAAGTGCCTTCGCCAGTTGAAGGTAAATTGGTAAAACAACTATATTCGGCAGATGACGTGGTACAGGTAGGTGCTGTTATTGCGATTATAGAAATTGAAGGAAGTGCCGAAACTGAAGTTGAAAGTCCGCAACCGGAAAAGGTTGAAATAAAAGAAGAGCCAATTAGAGAAACTGCAATTCCGGGTATTAGCCAATTGTCAACAGAAACCACAACACCACAAACCAATGTAGATTTTAAATCATCTGATAGATTTTATTCGCCTTTGGTTAAAAGCATCGCCAAAGAAGAAGGAATTTCTATTGAAGAATTAGATAGTATTAAAGGCTATGGTGCTGATGGCCGTTTAACAAAAGAAGATTTGTTAAATCATATACAGGCTAAAAAAGGAAGTTCAACTTCTAGGATTAGTGATACGCTAATACAAGCAAAAGCGGCTGTAAATGAACCTCAGCAGGAAAGAGTTGTCCAATCTGCTCCGGTTGCTACTAGCGTAAGCGGTGGCGACGAAATTATTGAAATGGACAGAATGCGCAAGCTGATTGCCGACCACATGGTAATGAGTAAGCAAACCTCGCCGCATGTAACTTCGTTTGTAGAAGCCGACGTAACCAATTTGGTACTGTGGCGCAATAAGGTAAAAAACACTTTCGAAAAACGTGAAAACGAAAAAATTACCTTTACCCCAATTTTTGTTGAAGCGGTTGCAAAAGCCATTAAAGATTACCCAATGATTAACGTTTCGGTAAACGGAACACAAATCATTAAAAAGAAAGATATTAACATTGGTATGGCGGCAGCATTGCCATCGGGCAATTTAATTGTGCCAGTAATTAAAAATGCCGACCAACTGAATTTGGTGGGGTTAACTAAAGCCGTTAATGATTTGGCAAACAGGGCCAGAGCATCTAAATTAAAACCAGACGAAACCCAAAATGGTACATTTACCTTAACCAACGTAGGTTCTTTTGGTAATGTGATGGGCACGCCAATTATCAACCAGCCGCAAGTAGCTATTTTGGCTGTTGGAGCTATTAAAAAGAAACCAGCAGTTTTAGAAACCGAACATGGTGATGTTATTGCCATTAGGCACATGATGTTCTTGTCGTTATCTTACGACCACAGAGTGGTAGATGGTGCTTTGGGCGGTTCTTTTGTCCGCCGTGTAGCCGATTACTTGGAAAACTGGGATATTAATAGGGAGATTTCGTAGGCTTCTTATTTATTGGTTGTCTATCTTCCTTTCGCATTACGATACCCAATCGAATTGGATATGACGGGGAAACTAACGATTTTGCAATAGCCTAGGTTAAATAGACTGGATGGAAGTGAAAACCCCACAGCCAATCCGCCAGTTGGCGGAAGGCGAGGAGTTGTAACGGACAGCCAGACTGTCGGCGAATAGTAGCAGTGCAGGTGCTCTTCAAAAAAATAAATCCTCTAAATATTTTTATGCTAAAATGTTATCCACTTAGGGCAAGATAGCACAATAGCTTATGCTATGCCTTTAGCTATATTTGTTGGATAACCTTTTATAACCGTATGAAGCTAAACATTTTTGCTAAAACTGCCTTATTTCTTTTTCTTGTAAGTAATTATTCCTTTTCGCAGGTAAAATTTCCCGGAACGGTAATCGCGGAGAGCAAAGACCCTTTTAAGGACAGGATATATTCGCCTAGTATTGTCATATTGCCCGATGGCAGTTACGTGGCATCGCAAGATATGCCCAAAGGGATAGGCATTCATAAAAGTACTGATAAAGGACTTACTTGGAAATTTGTAACTAAAATAGATATTGGGCATTGGGGCGGTCTTTTTGTGCATAAGGACATTTTATATGTGATGGGTACAAGCAAATCTTTTGGCGATGTGATTATCCATAAATCTACCGATGGTGGCAAAACGTGGACAGAAAGTTTGGATGAAGATAGCGGCGTACTGTTTAAAGGTAAATATCATACAGCGCCAGTTCCGGTAGTGATACATAATGGGCGTATTTGGCGAGCTTATGAAGAAGTGGTAGTTGATGAACCTAGCAGGGATTTTCATGCTTTGGTGATTTCTGCACCTGTGGATGCTGATTTATTGAAAGCATCTAGCTGGACAAGGTCTAACTCGATACGGTTTGAGGAAAAATGGCTGAACGCCAAACGTCCCAATTGGTTGGAGGGAAATATTGTGGTTGCTCCCAATGGTAAATTGGTTGATTTTATGCGTTTGGAAACTTGGTTGGGCAAGGGACAGAAATACGAATTGGAAGGCTCGGCTTCGGGCAAACCACGCCATGAAGTGGCTGCGGTAATTTCGGTTTCTGATGACGGCAAGAAAGTAACATTTGAGAATAAGCCCGAAGAATATGTGCTGTTTCCGGGAGCAGAAACTAAGTTTACTATCCGATACGATTCTTTATCGCGGAGTTATTGGACGGCGGTAAATAAGATTACCTATTTCGATAAAACATCTACCGAAACTTATAATGGAAATTGGCATCAGCGCAATGTTTTGGCACTTTATTCTTCAAAAGATTTAAAACATTGGGAAGAGAAATATCACATTGTGAAATGGAATGCAGGTACACCTTTAAACACTTGGGATGTATTTGGTTTCCAGTATGCCGATTGGCAATTTGAAGGCGATGATATTATTTTGGTAAGTAGAACTTCGTGGTATGGTGCTCGGTATCACGATGCAAATATGATGACCTTCCATCGCATCAAGAATTTTAGAAATGTGAAACTTTCAGATTCGCCTGCCGATTTATATCCTTTAACAGTTACTAAAGACATCTTAACTTTTGATATTAAAAAGGCACAAATTACCGAAAATGAAGTTAAAGCAAGTTGGACGGAAAAGGGGATAAGGTCGGCAATACTTAAAGCGGGAAAAAGTGTACAATTAAAAGATGGCGATGAAGGTAGCATATTATTAAATGCCTTGCGACCAACCAAGGTAAAAACCAACGCAATAAATAATGAGCAATTTATAGAGGTTGAACTGACACCAGCAGATGGCTATAAATTAAATATTGCAAGTATTGATTTAAAATTGGGCAAAAACCTAGATGAACCATTAAAGTACAAATGGCATTATAGTATTAATGGAGGCAAAACGTTTAAAGAAATAACCAATTACGATTTTCCTTTGGGAACGATAAACGAAAAAGGGACACCACAATCGAAGATTTATCTTTCGGGTTATAAGGATTTGCAAAATATTGATACCAACCAAAAGTTGATTTTGAGAATGTACTTTTTTGGCTATAACAACAAACAGATGCAATTCTCGCTTAACGATGAGTTGAGGATTGGGGGAACTGTAACGAAGTAATTTTAAAAGTAAAAGCCCAGACATCCATCTGGGCATTTTACCATCAAAACAAAACAATATAAAATTTTAGTTAACAAGTATTTCCGCTTTAGTAGCAGGTTTTACATACTCTTCATTATAAATAATCCTTCCAGTTTGGGCAATAAATACATCTTTGTTCTCCAATAGTTCCTTGTGCGCCAAAAGGTCTTTAAGGCTTACCGTACCAATTACATATTTGTAATCGTTGCGGGTAAAACGCTCAGAAATATTGTCTATCCCTAATTTTTCTAGGGTATATTCATGCTCGTAGCGCAGGTAAATCTCCAGTTTTACCCTGTCAGTGTGTATCAGACCATCGTTATGATGATATTTTTTGTACTCGTAACGGTAATCGTAGCGTAGCGCAGCAATATCCGAAAGTACGGCAGCTCCAGTGGGGTGGCCGCCCGCACCTTTTCCAAAGAAAAACTGTTGGTCGGCAAATGCCGCCTGTACGGTTACGCCATTGTATTCGTTTTCTACATTGTAAAGAAAATCATCGTTCTTAACAAATTTAGGCAGCACAAAAGTAATCACTTGTTTAGTGCTAATTTTCTTAGCGGTAGGCACTAGTTTAATTTTGTAATTCTTTTCTTTGGCGTACTGAATATCGGCATCGCTTAGGTTTTGGATACCAATGTTTAATATCTTATCTGGGTTGAGGAATAAACCATAAGCATGGGCCGTAGCAATGGTCAGTTTAAATTTAGGGTCGTAACCACCCACATCCAAAATCGGATTGGTTTCGGCAAAGCCTAAATCTTGCGCTTCTTTCAAGGCAGAATCGTAACTAGCTCCCTCGTTAAATATTTTCGAAAGAATATAATTTGATGAACCGTTGAAAATACCGCTAATACCATGTAGCAGTTCGTTATCGTAATATTCTTCCAGATTTCTAATTATTGGAATACTACCGCAAACTGCACCTTCGTAAAGTAGGGAAGTGCCATATTTTTCTTGCAGATGAACCAATTCTTCTAAATGGGTGGCAATCATTTTTTTATTGGCAGATACTACATGTTTGCCACTGCTTAATGCCCTTTTTGCAATCTGATAAGCTGCATCGGCATCGTCAATTAACTCTACAATGGTGTTGATTTCGGGGTTGTTTAATATTTCGTCGTGCGATGTAGTGAAAAGATGTGCATCTAAAGTTCTTTTCTTTTCAGGGTTTTTGATTGCTATTTTAATAATTTCTAGATTTAGACTTTGGGCTTTAATAATATCGTGTAAGCCCTGTCCAACAACTCCAAATCCGAATAATCCTATTTTAAGTGTCTTGCTCATGTTTTTTGTTTTGGCATAGGGCGTTGGGCATAGGGCTTTCTAGCCCTTTGCCCAACGCTCTTTGCTCTATGCTGTATGTTGTAGTTTAATTACTTTTTTGTTAACGCTCTCTTTTAAGAAGTTCCCAATTATGTTTGTTAATTTATCCGTTTCTATTAAAAATCCGTCGTGGCCATAAGCACATTTTATGCTCGTAAACTGCGCATCGGTAATGTGTTGTGCCAAAAACTGTTGCTCGGTAATAGGGAAGAGGATATCGTTCTCAATACCAATTACCAATGTATTGGCTTTTACTAATTTCAGTGCATCGGCAATGCTTTTTCTGCCACGCCCAACATTATGGCTGTCCATTGCTTTGCTCAAATACCAATAACTATAAGCATTAAAGCGTTTGCACAGCTTATCACCCTGATAGTTTTGGTAAGATGATGCCCTAAAATCGCTTACTTTATCGTTTACGCTTTCCAACTGGGTTTCGTTATAGGCTTCATAAGTTCTGTACGATAAAAGGGCGATACTTCTTGCAGTTTTTAATCCTTTTAGACCGCCGTCTGGTTTGTTGGCAAAAAATGTTCTGTCTGTTGTAATAGCCAAACGCTGACTTTCGTTAAAAGCAATTCCCCAAGGCGAGTGAACGGCATTAGTGGCTACCAAAATTAGGTTTTCTATCTCTGTCTTGCCAGTAATAGACCATTCTAAAGCCTGTTGACCACCTAATGAACCACCGATTAGGGCTTTAATCTGCTTAATTCCCAAATGGTCGGCCAATAGCTGGTGTATGGCAGCCAAATCCCTAATTGTAAACTCCGGAAAAGCCAAATAATAAGGTTGGCCTGTTACGGGATTTACACTTAAAGGGTTGGTAGTGCCATAGTGTGACCCCAAAATATTTGCGCAAACAATAAAATGTTCATCCGGATTAAACAAATCCTTGGGGCCGAATAGGCCTTTCCACCAATCTAACACATCGGCATTGGCTGTTAAGGCATGGCAAACCCAAATTACATTATCCTTTTCGGCATTTAACTTGCCGTAAGTTTGATATGCAATTTCCAGATTACGGAGTTTTATTCCGCTTTCTAGCTTGAATATCTTAGAGTATTTATAGGTTAACGAATTACTCATTGTTGGGTGTTGGTTGTGATTTTGTTGTATTAATTTAAGCGATAGTGTTCAGTGCCTGTTCAAAATCCGCCTTAATATCGTCGATGTGTTCAATGCCAACAGCAACACGTAATCCGCCCGGAGTAACGCCTGCGGCCGCTTGTTCTGCATCGGTTAATTGTTGGTGCGTAGTTGCCGAAGGTTGGATAATTAAGGTTTTTGTATCGCCTACGTTGGCCAAATGGCTCACTAATTTTAAATTATCAACTACTTTGGTGGCATTTGCTTTTCCGCCTTTTACTTCGAAAGAAAGTACAGCACCAAAGCCGTTTTTCAGATATTTTTTGGCTAGTTGGTGATATGGGCTGCTTTCTAAACCGGGATAGTTTACACTTTCTACCTTTGGATGTTGCTCTAGCCATTTTGCCAGTTCCAATGTATTATCTACATGGCGTTGTACACGTAACGATAAAGTTTCCAGCCCTTGCAACAATAAGAAAGAGTTAAAAGGCGAAAGCGCAGGGCCAAAATCCCTTAATCCTTCTACACGGGCACGAATAGCAAATTGAATATTCCCAAATGGGCCGTTTTGTCCAAAAACATCGTTAAATACCAATCCGTGATAACCTTCTGATGGTTCACTAAACTGTTTGAACTTGCCGTTGCCCCAGTTGTAGTTGCCGCCATCTACAATAATACCGCCTATGCTGTTGCCATGTCCGCCAATCCATTTGGTAGCTGCCTGTACCACAATGTGTGCGCCATGTTCCAAAGGTTTAAACAGGTAACCTGCTGCGGCAAAAGTGTTATCTACAATAAGAGGTAGGTCGTATTTTTTGGCAAGAGCGGCAAATTTTTCAAAATCTGGAATGCTGAATTTGGGGTTGCCGATAGTTTCCAAATAAATTGCCTTAGTATTCTCGTCAATCAGTTTTTCAAAACTTTCAGGATTATCTACATCGGCAAAGCGGGCCTCAATTCCCAAACGTTTAAACGATACTTTAAATTGGTTGTATGAACCACCGTATAGGCTTGATGAAGAAACAAAATTCTCTCCCGAGTTGATGATATTGGTGATAGCCAAAAACTGTGCCGCTTGCCCCGATGATGTTGCCAAACCTGCCACTCCGCCCTCTAGCGCAGCCACACGTTTTTCGAAAACATCGGTAGTAGGGTTCATGATACGGGTATAGATATTACCAAACTCTTTTAAAGCAAAAAGATTTGCGCCATGTTCGGAATTATTGAAAACAAATGAAGTAGTTTGATAAATAGGAACAGCTCTTGAACCGGTTGTTGGGTCTGCTTCTTGGCCTGCGTGTACTTGTAAAGTTTCGTATTTAAGATTATTTGACATTTTATTGTGGTTTTAGATTGCCTGAAGCATTCTCTTTGAACAATTATAATTTGATTGTGCAGTGGAGAATGATTGTAGGACTAATTGTTTTACTGCATGTGATAAGATTGCGTACCCTGATTTTAGGGCCTTCCGAATTGCTGATAAGATTACAAAGGGAAGATTTTTTGACTTAGTATATGCCAAGGCACATACAAATCATCATTTGCATATTATTGCAATTGCGAATAATAGGGGTACAAATAGTGTTTTTGCCGACCTGCTCGGATAATGTGTTGCTCAGATTAATTGAATTAATTAGTTTCATCTTATTAATTTATATCTCCAAAATGCACCATGCGCTTTGGTCAGGAATTGGCACCTTCTCTTTTTCGAGGGTTGCCAGTGGGTCTATGAGCCTATCTCTCGCCACTTCTTTATAAATCAATACCTAGCAGGTAATTGACTTTTATTCGGGTTTTCCAAATAATGTTTCAAATGTATGTTAATTTTTGATTTAATGCAAAATAAAATTCTGAAATATTTTTAATATGCTGTTTTTCAGTTGATTGATTTTGGATGGGTACAGATACGCAAATGCTGCATTTTGATTTTATATGAGATAATCTGTACATCTGTGGGTAAAAAGATATTCCTTTGATACATACCTGCTATCATGGCAAAATAAAATACTAACTTTGTAGGGTAACTATAATTTATTTTATCATTGGACACCAATTTTTTAGATAGCATTATTCAACGGCAAAACCAACAGCAAGTAGTACCGTCTAATCAAACCATAGCTAATTGGGCGCAATCTTTACTTAATTTAATTTTCCCCGAAAGAGGGGCTTCAACCAATTATAACCAAGAGGTGATAAAGGGTGTGCTTTTTGAACTAAAAGAAGAGCTTCAACTGATATTAAAATCGACAAAGGCTTGTAACAAAAAACTTTATAAGCATATTGCTGATACTTTTTTTGATGAACTGCCGGAGATATACAGAAAATTAAATACTGATTTGGTTTCTATTGTTGATGGCGACCCTGCGGCAAGAAGCGAGTTTGAAGTAATAAGGTGTTACCCAGGATTTTTTGCCATAGCGATGTATCGTTTTGCGCATGAGCTACATTTGTTAGATGTGCCACATATTCCACGGATTATTACAGAACACGCACATAGCATTACGGGAATAGATATACATCCTGCTGCCGAAATTGGCGAATATCTGTACATAGACCATGGTACTGGTTTGGTTATTGGCGAAACTACCATAATTGGTAACCATGTAAAATTGTATCAAGGTGTTACTTTGGGCGCTTTAAGTGTTGATAAGGCCGAAACCAATATCAAAAGGCATCCTACAATTGGTAACTATGTGATTATTTATTCTGGAGCTACTATTTTGGGCGGCTCAACCGTTATTGGCGACCACAGTATTATAGGTGGAAATGTTTGGCTAACTAAGAGTGTGCCCGAAGGTTCAACAGTATATCATCAGGCAGAAATTAAAATTAAAGAGAGTAAAAAGGAATAAGTATTTACTTTTCGTCACCCTGAACTTGTTTCAGGGTCTTTTTAGCTGATGCTGACCACGAAGTAGCTGCGAAGCAAAATAAATTCAGCATGACGAACTCAAAATAGAAAGAATGAAGACCATTATAGACTGCATCGGGAATACGCCTTTGGCAGAGATACGTTATCTTAACCCAAACCCGAACGTTAAAATTTACGCAAAACTGGAAGGAAATAATCCCGGTGGTAGTGTTAAGGATAGGGCAGCCCTAAATATGATACGCAGTGCGATGGAACGCGGCGAAGTAGATAAAAATACCAAATTGATAGAAGCTACCAGTGGAAATACGGGGATTGCTTTGGCAATGATTGCTTCTATTTATGGTATTGAAATTGAATTGGTAATGCCTGCTAGTTCTACTCGTGAGCGCACCTTAACCATGGAGGCTTTTGGTGCTAAGGTAACTTTACTCGAATCTATTGAGGTTTGCAGGGATTATGCAGAGGAAAAAGGAACGCAACCGGGTTATTTTTTATTAAACCAATTTGCCAATCCTGATAATTATTTGGCGCATTACAAAACCACTGGCCCAGAAATTTGGAACGATACCGAAGGTAAAATTACCCATTTTGTAAGCAGTATGGGCACAACTGGTAGTATCATGGGCAATTCGAGGTATCTTAAAGAGCAAAACCCAGATATTCAGATTGTAGGTTGCCAACCAACGGAAGAATCATCTATTCCGGGTATTCGTCGTTGGCCTATTGAGTATTTGCCAAAAATTTATGAGCCTGAAAGGGTGGATAGGATTATGGATGTTTCGCAACACGATGCCACCATTGCTTCGAGAAACTTAGCAAGAAAAGAAGGCATTTTTGCAGGAATGAGCAGTGGAGGTGCTTTACATTGTGCTTTGCAATTAGCGCAGGAATTAGAAAGCGGCCTAATTGTTTTTATCACTTGCGATAGGGGTGATAGGTATTTAAGTAGCGATTTGTTTGGGTAAATGCTCTGTTCGTCATTCCCGCGAAGGCGGGAATCTTAAAGCGATGGCATTACGATGCCCAATCAAGTTGGGCATGACGGTATAGTCGGTTTATCCCAACGCCTGTTCCAAATCTGCAATTAAATCGTCAATATGCTCTAAACCAACCGAAATACGGATTAAATTTTGCGGAGTTTTGGTATTAGGGCCTTCAATCGAAGCACGATGCTCAATTAGGCTTTCTACACCGCCCAAGCTCGTTGCCTGACTAAAAATCTTCACGCTGTTCACTACTTTTCTCGCAAAATCGGCATCGCCTTTGGTTAAAATAGAGAGCATTCCTCCAAATCCTTTCATTTGTTTTTTTACAATGTCGTATTGCGGATGTGAACTTAACCCGGGATAAAAAACAGCTTCTACCTTAGGGTGTTGAACTAAATAATTTGCCAGTTTTTCTGCATTTTCGCAGTGCCCTTTCATACGATAGGCTAAAGTTTTAATGCTTCTCAGCAACAAAAAGCAATCGAAAGGCGAGGGGACAGCGCCACCGGTTTCTTGTATGTTTTTAACTTTTTCCCAAAATTCATTTTTAGCGGCGAACGTTAAAGAGCCACCTAAAACATCACTATGTCCGCCTATATATTTGGTGGTAGAATGCATTACAATATCAGCTCCCAAAGCAATTGGATTTTGCAAAATAGGCGAAACAAAAGTGCTGTCCACAGCAAATATCAATTGGTGGTTTTTTGCAATTTTTCCCAATGCTTCAATGTCGCACACTTTTAAAAGCGGATTGGAAGGTGTTTCAGCCCAAATTAAAGCAGTATTTGGCTTAACATAATTTTCTATCTTATCAACTTCGGTCAAATCAACAAAATCGAAGCTCAAAATATCTGCAAAAATGGTCAATAGCTGTTTTTTAAATCCCCAGTACATATCGTCGGGCGCAATAATGTGGCTGCCGGGCTTTAATGCCTGAAAAACCACCATGCCAGCAGTATTGCCGGAAGAGAAAGCACAGGTATCTGCACCACCTTCAAGCGCTGTGATTACTTTTTCCAAAGCAACACGGTTTGGATTGCTTATTCTACTATACATATGACCACCTGGGTAGCCACCATCTTCGCCCCTAAAAAATGTTGTGGAAAGATGAATTGGAGAGGTAACATCTCCGGTTATGGCTTTTACGAGGTTAGGAGCGTGTATAGCAGCGGTTTCTGGTTTCATGATTTTTGACTAATTGATAAGTTATAGAACAAATGTATATCAAATACCGTAAATACTTTATTTTTGGCAGGATTTATGTTCCAACATTTACAAAAAACATACATTGGTGAAACGGTTGTGTAAACTAATCGTTTTATCAGAAATGAAAATCAAGATAACAGACGAAACCAACTTTTGATGGTTTCATAACCTTAAAAACAAAATTGTACTCTAATGAAAAGACTAATTTTAGCTATCGCTTTGTTTTCAGCATCGTTAATGGTGTTAGAAAGCTGCTCTCCAAAAACTACTTCGGGCACACCAGCCGTAAAACGAGGTAATGTAACAGGTAACTGGATGTTAAATAATATTACATTTGAAGGTATCCCGGATGTGGCAGTAAGAGGTTTTTTGGGAGAAAATTCATATAAGTGCTTTGTTGGAAGTACTTGGAGTTTGACCAATAGCGGCAAGGGTAGTTATAGCTTGCCTACTAGTGCCAACTGTTCGGCTAAAACGCAAGATATTTTCTGGTCGGTAAGCACAGCAGATGAAACCTTTCAGTTTAAAAAATTGTACGAGGGCGAAAAAGCGAAAAATGTAACAGAGGGTTACCGTTTAGTGTTAACAAGTGCAGATGATAACGCAATGACTATTAAATCGCCTATTGAATACAGCGGAAAAACAGCCTACGTGGTACTAAACTTTGTTAAAGCAGTAAATTAAGTGTTGAGATAATTTATAATAAGAGCCGTAAATAGTTATTTACGGCTTTTTTATTGCCGTATAAATACGTAGAAAGCCTAAGTATTTGTTTCTAAAAATCAATTCTAAGGAACTTTTCTTTCGTTCAATCGTTGTCATATATAATTAATAAAGACGTTATGAAAGAAAATATCGACCCAAAGCAACTTTTTCCTGCACCGCCGTTTGACACTCCTAGACAAGAACATCCCGGTACGGAAGATAAAATGCAGCCCAAAGCCGACCATGGGGAAGAAAGCTATGTAGGTTATCATCGTTTTACGGATAAAAGAGTTGTAATTACCGGTGGAGATTCGGGAATTGGTAGGGCAGTGTCCATTGCATTTGCAAGAGAAGGAGCAGATGTTTTAATCAGCTATTTGGCCGATGCAGAAGATAAGGATGCCGAAGAAACGGCCGATTATATAAGAAAAGCAGGCAGGAAAGCTATTTTAATGAAAGGTGATACCACCAACGAAGAACAATGCAAAGCTATTGTAAAAAAAGCAGTAGATGAATTTGGACAAATAGATGTACTAATAAACAATGCCGCATTTCATAGGAGCAGGGAGCGTATAGAGGACATACCGGATGATGAATGGGATTTGACTTTTGATACCAACGTGAGGGCAATATTTCATCTTTGCAAAGCCGCTATCCCACACATGCCAAAAGGAAGTAGCATAATTAATACTACTTCGGTAACTGCCTTTGAGCCTTCCGAAGATTTGTTGCCTTACTCGGCCACTAAAAGTGCTATTTTAAATTTCACGTCTAATCTTAGCCAAATACTTTTAAAACAGGATAAAGGTATTAGGGTAAATGCAGTTGCTCCCGGCCCGGTTTGGACGCCGTTAATTCCGGCTACAAAATTTAATGTAGAAAACTTTGGAAAAAATACAGCTATGGAGCGCCCCGGACAGCCCGTAGAGATTGCACCTGCATTTTTATTTTTGGCATCGGCCGATGCCAGTTTTATTTCTGGCGCAGTATTGCCCGTAACGGGAGGTAGGATAACTATTTAAAATTGACAGTTTTACAGTTTTCAGTTGGCAGTTTTTAGTCAAAAATCTTTAACTTTACAACGTTTCAACATTGCAACAACTAACCAAATTGAAATAAAAAATGAATAGCTGTTGCAATTGTAAAAATATCGCCTTATATTTGCACCTCTTATTAAAAAACTCTAGTTAAGATATTATAAGTTATGAAAAGAACATTCCAACCTTCGCAAAGAAAGAGAAGAAACAAACATGGCTTCCGCGAAAGAATGGCTACAGCAAATGGTAGAAGAGTTTTAGCTTCTCGCCGTGCAAAAGGAAGAAAAAGATTAACCGTTTCTGACGAGCGTCGTCATAAAGCATAATTTTTGATTGCCACCTGTTAAGGTGAAGGCAGAGCAATTGAATTTTCTGCATTAGTGCCGCCTCAGGCATCCCTTTGGGACAATCAAAAAAATGAATAGATTTTATAAAGAAGAGCGTTTATGTAGCAAAAAGTCGTTAGACTTGCTATTTAAAAAAGGCTCTTCTTTTTTGTTATATCCTTATAGGGCAACTTTTATCTTTGATGGTGCCCAACCTCAACCTCACAGATTTCCCGTTCAAGTGGTTATTAATGTAGCCAAAAAACGCTACAAACATGCCGTTGATAGAAATCTGATTAAACGCCGAACTCGGGAGGTCTATCGTTTGCAAAAACAGGTTTCGTTATATGAACCGTTAGCCAATAAAGAAGAACTCTTATTTTTAGGCTTGCAATACGTAGGAAAAGAGATTTATCCTTACGCTTTCTTAGAAAAAAGACTAGGTCAGTTGTTTAAAAAACTGTTAGCTCAAATTAACGATGAAAATCATTAAAATTTTATTTTCTTGGTTGTTTTTGGGCATCATTAAGCTGTACCAATGGTTGTTGTCGCCTTTGTTGGGAGCAAGTTGCAGATACACGCCTACTTGTTCGCAATACGGAGTAGAGGCTATTAAGAAACACGGCCCATTTAAAGGTGGGTGGCTTACATTAAAGCGCATCGGTCGTTGCCATCCTTGGGGCGGTCATGGGCACGATCCTGTGCCTTAATTCAGTTTACAATTTTCAGTTGGCAATAGGCAGTTTACACCCCAGGCCATTAACCATCAGCTATTGACTATCAACCCTAAAACAATACAACAATTACCTATATTTGCAGTCAATGTCAACAATACTTCAAATAGAAACGGCTACGCCGGTTTGCTCTGTGGCTATCTCGGTAGATGGAAAAACCATTGCACTAAAGGAAGAAAAAGCTTCGAATATTCATGCATCTAGTTTAACGCTTTTTATAGAAGAGGCAATGAAAGCGGCAAAACTTACTTATGCCGAATTAGATGCAATTGCAGTTAGCAAAGGACCAGGTTCATATACAGGTTTACGCATCGGTGTTTCTACTGCAAAAGGATTATGCTTTGCTTTAGATAAACCTCTGATAGCTATTAATACTTTAAAGATGATGGCAAATGGCTACTTATTGCATCACCCAAATTTTGGTGGTTTGATTTGCCCAATGATTGATGCACGTAGGATGGAAGTGTTTACTGCTGTTTTTGATCATCACTTGGGAGAAGTTGAGCATACACATGCCAAAATTATTGATGATAAAAGTTTTGTTTTAGAATTGCAGAATAACTATGTGTCGTTTATCGGCGATGGCGCAGTAAAGTGTAAGGACGTTATTGATAACGTGAACGCCCATTTTTATACCGATAATTATAATAGTGCTACATACATGAGCAATTTAGCCCATACCGCATATCAAGCTAAGGGTTTTGAAGATGTAGCTTATTTTGAGCCGTTTTATCTAAAAGATTTTGTGCTGACTACGCCCAAGAAAAAGGTTTTCTAATATTGTTTTAAGTAAGAACAGGCTTTTAAAGTTGATGCTGAAATAAATTCAGCATGACGAACCAATATAGCGTCACCCTGAATTTATTTCAGGGTCTGAATAAAAATCCATACTCACATTATCTTGCTCAAGGGTATAAAGCCATATACCCCCAAACCATATACCTCAAATATTATTTTTGTTTCTTCTTAAAAATGCTAAAAATACTTCCGAAGAAACTTTTGCGGTCTTTTTCCTTTCCGACACCGGGCATCCAGCTCATATTCATTGGATGTTCTACAATGTAGCCTATTTTAAAAGCCATCCCTAAATAAACAGAACCTCTATTATAGCCCGTTTCAACCGCTTGATCATTTTTAACAATATCTTTACCTGCGTAGTAGCTTTGTATTAAATCGTTAGTCCCCAAAAACATTTCAAAATTTGGAGTTTGTATCATTCCCTGAACTCCTAATCTAAAGTTCTTATCTGTATTATAGCTTGGTATTACGCTAAACGAAAAAGTACCTGATTTAATGGTGTTCACCAAAGCCGCCTCTCCATATTTATCGAATATATTTTTACTGACGATTAAATTAGGCGTATAAGGCCCAAAGGTTTTTGAAATTAAGAAATCGGCTCTGCTGTTAATTGGAGTAATAAAACGTTTTTGCTCGGTTTCTCCTTTTGCAATACTATCAAGTGATTTTTGAAGCCTTGTTTCTTCGTTATATTGAGCATTTAATAAAACGCTTTCAGTTACGTCAAAAGAACCGATATATGATTTTTTGCCCCATCTAATAAAACCTAAATCTTTCACATTTGCCATTAAGAAAATGCCAGATTTGGTAGTATAGGTAGTTCCCAAGGTAATTGCTGCACCTAAATTTTTAAATGGCAACGCATTTTTGAAATTAAATTCGCCACCTTCCGGATAGTTAAGCCTAAATTTTGCGGCCATATCAATATCCATTGTGGTAGAAGTTACGGTAGCAGTAGATTTACTGGCATTAAATTCGGCATAGCCTATGCCACTTAATAAGCTAACTTTCGCACCTAAAGCCCACCTTTTGGTATAATTTTCTCGATAAGTAAAACTGATTTGATGATAAGATTGCAACTTGCCATTATTGTTAAAAATATTGACGCGGGGGATGGTGGCAAATTTCTCAAAAGTATCGTAAAATAAACCTCTGCTAATACTTTCATCATAATCTATTTGAGTTTCGGATTTGATTTGCCAAGAAAAACCCATCTCGCTATGATATTTGTGGTATTTAAACAATCTAACTGCTGCGAGATAGACGTTTACGTTTTCACGCATGGTTTTAGGATTTGCAAAATCTCCAATTCTGCTTTGGCTATAACCTTGGGTAACTAAATTTCTTATAGCCTCATTGGAATTGCCTTTGCTTAAACTACTTAAATCCATGTACGGGATAAGAAAATTAGACGCAATATTGCGTGAAGAGTCTAAAACAAAAGATTTTTGAGCAGGATTTTCGAAAGAATCGAACAGGGTTTTTGTGTTAAATAGAGCGTATTGCTGTGCTTGGCTATTAAACGATAATACAACTAAAAGGGATATAATGAGGTATGTTCTCATGAAATTATCGTTTTACATTTTACGCCATTGGGAGTTTGTAAAAGCAATCCTAAAACGTTTTGTCATTCCGACGTTAGGAGGAATCTGTTAGTTTGATGTTGCTTGCTCACAGATTCTTCGCTTTGCTCAGAATGACAACAATAAAGATTGCTTCGCCGTTCCTCTTCTCAATGACGATGTTTTTTTTATATCAATTATTTTTCAGACTATCTAAGCTGATTTTTGTTTGGTTTTTAAGCAAAAGTATGTTGCTCATGAACTTACCATTGTCGGCAGATAGCTGATAGCCAAATGCATTGTAGTCCTTAAAGCCCATAACGCTCTCTCCGGATTTATATTGCTTGTAGTAGGGAGCTTTTAAATTCCTTCCAAAAATATCGTTGCTGTTTTTATGATTAATATAAAATGCAATGGTTGCCGAACTAGAGGTTTGGTCTTTAAAATGCGTATAACCATCGGTTGAAATGAGCAGATGGTCGTTTTTGTAGCTGTTTAAAAATACCTGTATGGTGCTGGCATAATTGGCTACCACAAAGTGATTGTCTATAATGGTATAAAAAGGGCGTTCGAACTTCTTAAAAGGTTCGCCAAAGAAATTGTAGAGCAAATTGGTTTCTTTAAAAATCCGGATGTCGGTAGCATAATCGCTGCTCAAATCTAGCAATAGCTGTCCGAGTTTATCACCATTTTTAATTTCGATAACACCTAATTTTTCTCCACTTTTTAATTGTAAAACAGCTAATTGTTTGTTGAAGTATAAAGGAAAAGTTTGGTTAATATCTATGCGGTATTTTTCATCGATGCTTTGGCGTTGTTTTTCGATTTTAGCATCCTCTTTTTTTTCTTTTTGCAGATTTTTAAGTTCCTTGTTCCATTTTTCATAATCATCAATGGCAAAAAAGGTATAATTAGCTGTTTGTTCCGGAAAAATCTGGTCGATGTTTATCTTTTGCTCCTTTTGCTCTACGAACAATTTAAAATAACTCTGCTCATCTTTAATCTCGGTATATCCGTTCAACAGCAACTTATCGCTACCAAAATTATAGCTTAATGAAGCATAGGCATTTTGTTTGTTAAATATACTTAATTCGCCTGTTAAAGTGCTGTTGAGGATATTTTTAAGTAACGATGGCAGTTGGTTATAATTGATATAAACATTGGCCAAAGTATTTTTGTTAATCCTGTTGTTCTGTTTAATGTATTCGGCAAAATCGTTTTTAGGAGTTTTTGTTTTATTTATTTTTACCAATGCATCTTTAGTGTTCGAAAGAAAAACCGATTGATTTACAACAGCTACATAACATTCGGCAGTATCGCCAAATTTAACCTGATATAAATTCCCTTCTGGCTTTACAGTAGCATTTATTTGGTTTAAAACATTGCGGTCGAAGTTTTTTGTCTTGGTTTGTGTAGCCAAAATAAAATCAACCTCGTTATTTTTGCCGGCCAAAAAGCCAATAATTGTTTTTTCGCCCTTAACGCTTTCTATAAAGTTGTTGAGATGACTATTATTTAAAATATTTTCCCTTAGTATTTTTAATAATCCGCTTTTTTTCGATCCTAAAATATCATCGGTAATATCTTGTTTGCTAAGTATTTCGTAGAAACTTTTATCATTCTCAAAAGCAAAAATAATTGGAGCATTGGCAGATATTACATTCAATGAATTATCAGTTGCGCTGCTCTCTTTATTTAAATTGGAAAAATATAGATAGGCCATGCCCACTACGCCAAGCACCAATATTATCAGTATAAAATAGATTTTTCTCATAACTAACACCACAAATTTAATTTAATTTTACGATTAGCGAGATTATGGCGGCATTTTGTTAATTTAGCAGTATTTAATGCCGTTGCTCATGAACAAGAGGATAATCTTAACCGCTGCTTTTTTTGGCGCTTTAGCCGTAATACTTGGTGCTTTTGGCGCTCATGGTCTAAAAAACATAGTTGCTCCACATCAATTGGAAACTTGGCAAAAAGGGGTAGAATATCAGTTTTACCATACTTTTGCTATTTTATACCTGTCTACCTTTGCCCGATATAAGAACAAACTCATCGCTTTATCGTTTTTGTTTTTTAGTTTAGGTATTATCCTGTTTTCTGGCTCGTTATATTTATTGGCCATTAAGGATGCCTATAATTTATCTTTCGCTAAATTTTTAGGACCAATTACACCAATTGGCGGCGTAGGTTTTATTTTGGGATGGGCATGTCTATTTTTGGCAGCGTTTAAAGATAAATAATGCAGTTTGCCGAGTCGGATTTTTTGGAGCGGGATACGCTGTTTGTAGAGGTAATTCTGCCTTTGTCATTAGCCATCAATTACACTTACCGAGTACCTTTTGAACTTAATGAAGCCGTTGCGGTAGGCAAAAGGGTAGTAGTGCAATTTGGCAAGCATAAAATTTATACGGCTTTGGTGAAAAGCATCGGTAAAAATCCGCCAGAGCATTACCAGGCAAAATATATTATCGATGTTGTAGATGATTATCCGGTAGTTACCGAAAAACAATTTGAGTTTTGGAACTGGATAACTTCCTATTATTTGTGCAACGAGGGCGATGTAATGTCAGCGGCTTTACCTACGGGTTTAAAATTGGCCAGCGAAACGGTTCTGCTGTTAAAAGATGAATTGCCTGAAGAATTATCGCTTAATGATAAGGAACAAATCATTTTAGAGGTGCTGCAAAAGCAACATCGCATTAGTATTGATGAAGTTGCAGGTCTATTGGGACAAAAAACGGTTTATCCGATAGTTAATTCGCTGATTGCAAAAGAAGTAATTGTAGCTGCCGAAGAAGTGGTTGATAAGTACAAGCCCCTGCTCAAGTCTTTTGTAAAACTCAATACTTTTTATCACGAAGAAGAAAATTTAAGACAGCTTTTTGCACAGCTAGAAAAAGCACCTAAACAGTTAGACGCTTTATTGGGCTATTTAAAATTGAGCAAAGACAAAGGTTTTATCGCTAAAAATCAATTACTGGAAGAAAGCGGTTGCGGGCAGGCGGCATTAAAAGCGCTTACCGATAAATCCATTTTTGAGGTAGAAAAAAGGGCAGTAAGTCGGTTAAGCAGTGATGGAGAGATTTTCGATATTAATTTTCAATTGAGCGAACATCAAAAGACAGCATTAACCGAAATTCAACAACAATTTAAGGAAAAAGATGTGGTTTTGCTGCATGGCGTTACGGCTTCGGGCAAAACACAGCTTTATATCAAGTTAATAGAAAATGCCATTGCAAAGGGTGGGCAGGTGTTGTTTCTCTTGCCCGAAATTGCATTGACTACCCAAATTGTAGAACGGGTAAAACTTTATTTTGGAAATAAAATTGGGGTTTATCACTCTAAATTTAACGATAACGAACGTGTAGAGATTTGGAATAAGGTACTAAATGGCTCTTATCAGGTTGTTTTGGGAGCTAGGTCGGCGGTATTGCTGCCTTTTTCTGATTTAAAATTGGTAGTAGTTGACGAAGAACACGAAAACTCTTACAAACAATATGACCCTGCGCCACGCTACCAAGCCAGAGATGCAGCCGTATTTTTAGCTCATCTGCACCAAGCGAAAGTAATTTTGGGTTCAGCTACGCCATCCTTAGAAAGTTACTATAATGCCAAAACAGATAAATATGGCTTGGTAGAACTGAAAGAGCGTTTTGGAGGTGTGCAATTGCCTTTGCAAGAAGTGGTAAGCATTGCCGAAGAAACCAAACGGAAAAAAATGACATCGTACTTTACAAGTGTATTGGTAGATGATATTGCCAATGCCTTGGAGAAAAAAGAACAGGTGATTTTGTTTCAAAACCGTAGAGGTTACGCAACTATTCTGCTGTGTGCTACTTGTGGTTATGCGCCTAAATGTGTTAACTGCGATGTAAGTTTAACCTACCATAAATCTAGTGGGAAACTGCATTGCCATTACTGCGGATATTACCAAAACAGCATTAACGTTTGTCCGGCCTGCGGTTCGGTACATGTAGAGCAAAAAGGTTTCGGCACGGAACGCATCGAAGAAGAATTGAGTTTGATTTTCCCGGATGCCAAAATTGCCCGGTTAGATTTGGACAGCACACGTACCAAAAATGGTATGCAGCAAATCATCAGCGATTTTCAGGAAAAGAAAAACGATATTTTAATAGGCACACAAATGGTGGCTAAAGGTCTGGATTTTGAGAATGTAAGTTTAATAGGTGTAATTAATGCCGATACCTTGCTGAACTTTCCAGATTTTAGGGCTTTTGAGCGAAGCTACCAGTTGTTGGCGCAGGTTGCTGGTAGGGCAGGGAGGAGAGATAAACAAGGCAAAGTTTGCATTCAGGCTTATGCCGATGACCATCGGATTATCAGACAGGTAATTAATAACGATTACGAACAGATGTATGCCGATGAACTGGAAGAACGCAAGCAGTTTAATTATCCGCCTTTTTCGCGTTTAATCTTTATTAATGTAAAACATAAAGATGCAAATGTGCTAAATGTAGCTGCGCAAACTTTGGCTGTTAATTTAAGGGCACAGTTGGGCAAACGGGTTTTAGGTCCAGAACAACCTTTGGTAGCTCGTGTACGGAATTATTACATCAAGCAAATTATCCTTAAAATAGAAAGGACAGCGGCTATACAAAAGGTTAAAACCGTACTTCTTGGTACAATCAAAGATTTTAACTCACAAAAAGAATTTAGAAGCGTGATTACGCAGATAGATGTAGACCCTTATTAAGTTGGTTAAGCCGGTCGTCATTCCCTCCGATAATATCGGATCAGGCAGTGAAAGCGGGAATCTTAATACTTTAGTTATCGCATTACGATTGCCAGTCAAGCTGGCAATGACGATGCTGGAAAGGATTAGTTTTTCCCTACTAAATGTATCTGCAAACCAACAGAAACCGGATTTAGCAACGACTCGAATTTGCTGTATTTGGCAAAAGTACGTGTACTTGCGGCATCGTTTAAAACAGTTTCCTGCCGTTCGTAAGAGTAATAAAAATCAATGCTCGATTCTGCAAAGATGCTTATTTGTCTAACCACGTTGATTTTAAGCCCTAATACTGGTCCAAAAACAGCACCTCTTTTACTTGCAGAAGCTGAGTAGGGAAATTTAACGGTTGTATTTGCAGGTTGAATATTGCCCCTAAAATTATTAGCCTTAAAGCCAAAATCGGCAGCAAAATAGGGTTGTATTACAGAATAGTTGAAGTTTTTTTCGAAGCCTAATTTGATGGCATAATCGCTTAGGCTGCCTTTTGCACTTTCACAATTATCGCATTGGTTGTTAAAGGTAAAATCTCTTTTATAAAGATAATGGCCGCTAATCCTAAAAGCCATTTGGTTATCATTAAATCTAATGATACCACCATTTAACCACATGTTTGTATAATCGTCAGTATTGGTTTGCTGTAATATTTGGGGCATCTGTGCCATATTATAGGCCCTAATGCCAATGCTGTAATTATAATTTCCATCTACTTGAGCAAATGCGGAAATACTAACTAATAATAATACGATAACTGTTGTAAGTCTATTCATGCAAATGGTATTAATAGCGCAAAAATATAAAATATTTACTACTCTAGGTGTTAAACAATTCAATTGGTTAGTTATCTGAAAATTGCGTGCCAAATTAATGCCGGTATTACTGCTGTTGGTAAAATTTATTAATTCTAATTTGGTTAGATGAGGAGTTAAAAGCTATTTTTGGCACAAATGGCATATAAGTTTGTAGATAATTATAGAGAAAAAGGAGCAAGGAAAAAATTGGTAGAAATCTTAAAGGAAAGAGGGATATCTGATGTTAAGGTGCTTAGGGCAATAGGCAAAGTTCCCCGTCATTTCTTTTTCGATGAAACATTTTGGAACCAAGCCTATAAAGATATTGCCTTTCCCATAGGCGATGGGCAAACCATTTCGCAACCTTATACCGTAGCCTACCAAACTGAACTGTTACATATACAAAAAGGCGATAAAGTGTTAGAGATTGGTACAGGCTCCGGTTATCAAACCTGTATCTTGATGGAGTTGGGTGCAAATGTCTACACCATTGAGCGCCAGCAAAGTTTGTATGCCCGAACTATAAAAGTATTGCCCGGCATGGGCTATAATGCCAATTTTTTCTTGGGCGATGGTTCTAAAGGCATAGAAGAACATGCACCTTACGATAAAATTATTGTAACGGCAGGCGCACCTTTTGTGCCAGAAATATTGCTTAAACAGTTAAAAATAGGGGGTATTTTGGTTATCCCGGTAGGCGACGAAAAATCTCAAAAAATGATTACCGTTATCCGCGTCAGCGAAAACGAATACGACAAGATTGAACTAGATACCTTTAGGTTTGTGCCATTGGTTGGCGACCAAGCCTGGTGAGGTAAAGCAAAACGATTGTTTGTTCATCATTCAGATGTCCTTATCTAACATTATTTACTACTGAATTTTTATGAAAAAAATAGGCCAGCTTTTAGGCTGGTCTATTTAAATAGTATGGTTTAGGTTAATTAAAGACCAACAACCACATCGTAAATTGCCACTAACTTTACTGTTAGGTCGTTTGTTATTGCATTAATTATTTTAGATTTTAAAGAATATTTTATACTAGAACTAGAAACTAGATCTTTCAAATCAACGGAGCTATCAACAGTTAAGTTAATTTTAGTGGTGTTAGCACTAGGTGTACCACTATAAGTTGCTGTGAAAATTTTTCCTGAACCTTCTAACACCGCATTTATATCTTCTAAATTAGCAAAGTTGTTAGTGCTATTGCTACCATTCGTAATTTCTGCAGTTAAAGTTTTTATTTTTAATGATTTAACATTTTTTAAACCAAATGATGGTGCTTCTTTTTTAATCAAGGCATCTATTTCTGAGGTAGTGGTAGTAGAACTTAATTCAATCACTTGAGCTGAAGTCCCTTTAGATGCGATGGATAAATTAACTTCTGCACCCGTTAAGGTAATGTTTTGATTGGTAGCTTCTTTTATTTTTTTGCAAGATGATGCTACAACTATCGAACCTATTAACAATAGGAATAATAACTTCTTTTTCATTTTTTTTATTTCTTAAAGGGATATATTTTTTATAAAGGTAAAAAACCTGTTGCAATATAGTAGTATTTTTTATTTATTTTATTGATATTATTGGAGTTAAGGTTGGGTATTATTAAAAGATTGTCAATTTTCATATGGTCAAAATAAGAGATTTTTTACTTTTAGAATCTCCTTGTTTTATCTCTCCATTTTTTAATCTTTTTTTACTAAAAAATAATTGTGTAGTTTAAGAGATTGCTTTAATAACAGGTTTAATAGTTTGCTCAATTTTAAACAGGTAATAGGTATTGTTGTTAAAATACGGTCAATTTTGATTAAAAATAGGTAGGATTAGCTGTTAATATACTGTTACTTTTGGATTGATTAAACAATTTTATTACAGATGAAAACAGAACTAAATTGGGAAGGAGTTTATCCGGCGGTTTTAACCCCTTTTACCGCGAGCTTTGAAATCGATTATGAAATGTTTGCCAAAAATACAGAGGCTCAAATTGCTGCCGGTGTACATGGCATTATCTTAGCGGGCTCTTTGGGCGAAGCAAGTGCACTCGAAACCGAAGAAAAGTTTGCTTTGTTAGAATATGCGCTTAAAGTGGTTAACGGTAGAATTCCTGTAATTCTTAACCTGAGTGAGAATACCACCAAAAATGCTGTTGAATTTGCTAAAAGAGCTAAAGCTAGTGGAGCAGATGGTTTGATGCTTTTACCTCCAATGCGCTACAAAGCTGATGACAGGGAAGTAGTAGAATATTTTAAGGCTGTGGCCAACGCAACTGATTTGCCTATACTTATCTATAATAACCCCGTAGACTATGGAATTAAAGTTACTTTAGAAATGTTCGACGAGTTGATTGCTTGCCCAACTATTCAGGCGGTTAAAGAATCTACCAGAGATTTGACCAATGTAACCAGAATGATTAACCGTTTCGGAAGCCGTATTAAAGTTTTGGGCGGTGTAGATACCATTTGCTTAGAAACTATAATGTTGGGGGCAGACGGATTAGTTGCCGGATTGGTTGATGCTTTCCCTAGAGAAACCATAGCAATGTACAACCTCGCCAAAGAAGGTAAAATTAAAGAAGCAGTAGCTATTTACAGATGGTTTATGCCATTACTAGAGCTTGATATCCACCCTAAATTAATCCAATATATTAAGCTGGCGGCAACGGCAGAAGGTATTTCAACTCCTTATACACGTGCGCCACGTTTACCATTAATTGGCGAAGAGCTGAAAAGAATCGAGAAAATTATCTCCGATGGACAGGCTACACGCCCTAAATTAGGATAAATTTAGACCTTAACTCGTTATTGCAATGACGAACTTTATATAAATACAAAAAAATGAATCAACCGAAAGCATATTTAGATGAGCACATTCGTTTAGCCGAAGAAGCATTCCAGTTTTTAAAATCTACTACGGTGAAAGAACGTGCAGCCTTGATGAACACTATGGCCGATAAAATTGAAAGTTTAGGCGACGAACTATTGCAAACTGCCAATGCCGAAACCGCATTGCCCTTGGCACGCCTTACTGGCGAAAAAGCCCGTACCGTAGGCCAGTGGCGCAGTTATGCTAAAGCAGTTGCAGCCGGAACATATACCGAAGCCCGTATTGATTTGGCCAATGCCGAGAAAGCTAAAAACGATATACGTAAATACGGAACGGGCATTGGGCCGGTATTGGTTTTTGGTGCAAGCAATTTTCCCTTTGCATATTCTACTGCCGGTGGCGATACCGCTAGTGCCATTGGTGCAGGCTGTCCGGTAATTGTAAAAGCGCATTCGGGCCATACCCAAACTTCTATTATTATGGCAAGTGCTATAACCGATGCAGTTAAGGCTTTTGGCTGGCCCGAAGGCGTGTTTTCTCAAGTTATAGGTAACGATGTAGAGGGAACTTCCACTAAAATTGGCGCATATTTAACCGCACATTCCGGCATTAAGGCAGTTGGTTTTACCGGCTCTTACTGGGGCGGCAAAGCCTTGTTCGATATTGCAAACCAACGTGAAGAGCCAATTCCTGTTTTTGCCGAAATGGGCAGTGTAAATCCTGTTTTTGCCTTTAAAAATGTTTTGGCCGAACGTGCCGAAACTCTAGCTAAAGAATATGCAGCCTCGTTAACTTTGGGCTGTGGTCAATTTTGTACCAATCCGGGTATTTTTATAGCTGTTAAAGGCGAAGGCTTAGAGCATTTTAAAGAAAGCTTAGCCAAAGAAATTGCGCCAATTGTCCCTGTTACCATGTTAAATACAGGTATTCACAAAGCATTCGAGAAAAATAAAAACACCTTGAGCAGCCAAGAAGCAACAGCCGTATTGGCCGAAGCTACAACCACTGCGGCAGAAGGACAAGGTCGTGCAAAAGTGATTGGCACGAGTGCCAAAACTTTTCTGACCAACCCTATTTTAAGCGAAGAAGTATTCGGGCCTTTTGGTATATTGGTAGAAGCCGACAATTACGAAGAAGTTTTGGCAGTTGCCAAACAAGTTAAAGGTCAATTGACCATCACTGTTGCCGCCACGGCACAAGACATTCGAGAGCATTCGGAAATAGTAAATGTTTTGAAAGATAAATGCGGAAGATTGTTGTTTAACGGTATGCCAACAGGAGTAGAGGTAATTTATGCCATGCATCACGGCGGGCCGTTCCCTTCAACAACCGATGCACGTTTTACTTCGGTAGGCCCTGATGCCGTAAGACGTTTTATACGTCCGATAGCTTTTCAGAACTGGCCAAACGAGTTTTTGCCCGCAGAACTTAAAAACGAAAATCCTTTGGGTATTAGCCGTATGGTTGATGGTGAACTGACCGCAAAAGCAATATAACAAACATGAACAAAACGTTTTTTTGTATCGATGCACATACCTGTGGCTGTCCGGTAAGGTTGGTGGCAGGTGGTGCACCTTTGCTAAAGGGAAATACCATGATGGAGCGTAGGCTTCATTTTATGGAAGAGTACGATTGGATACGCAAAGGACTGATGTTTGAGCCTCGTGGACATGATATGATGAGCGGTAGCATCTTATATCCGCCTTGCGATGATGCCAACGATATAGGCGTTTTATACATAGAAACCAGTGGTTGTTTGCCCATGTGCGGGCATGGCACTATTGGTACGGTTACCATTGCCATAGAAGAAGGTTTGGTTACGCCAAAAGTACCCGGTAAACTACGTTTAGAAACTCCGGCAGGTCTTATTTTAATCGACTATGTGCAAGAGGGACGCAAGGTAAAATCTGTTAAATTGACTAACGTAAAATCGTTTTTGTACGCCCAAGATTTGGTGGTAGACTGTCCAGATTTGGGAAAAATAAGCGTTGATGTTGGCTATGGTGGCAACTTTTACGGCATCATAGACCCACAGGAAAATTTTGCGGACATTACCGATATGCCGGCCAGTAAGCTCATCCATTACGGAAAACTCATCCGTAGTTTGCTGAACGAAAAATATACGTTCCAACATCCCGAAAACGAAAATATAAAAGGTTTGAGCCATATCCAATGGACAGGTAAACCAATTTATAACGCCAATTCCAGCGGTCGTAATGCCGTATTAGTGGGCGAAAACGCCCTCGACCGCTCGCCATGTGGTACAGGTACATCGGCACGTATGGCGCAATGGTACACCAAAGGTAAATTAAATGCCGATGAACAGTTTATCCACGAAAGTTATATAGGCTCGCAGTTTGTTGGCCGTATAGAGGGAACGGCAGAAGTAGCCGGCAAACCTGCCATTATACCATCAATTGAGGGATGGGCACGTATTATAGGTTATAACCATATTATTATTGATGATGAAGATCCCTATTGGTTGGGTTTTCAGGTAATGTGATTTTTATTGCCGTCACCCTGAATTTATTTCAGGGTCTTTTATAACTGATGCTGACCACGAAGTAGCTACAAGACCATAAAGAAAAATAAACAAGGCCTTGTAAAACAAGTTCAGCATGACAAGTTTTTCCTAAAATTTGAAATGTAAATCATGCAAACAAATTCAAACAAGGCCATTGTTATTGGGGCAGGAATTGCAGGGCTAAGTTCTGCTTTTTATCTGGTGCAAAGCGGTTGGCAGGTAGAGATAGTAGAACAAAACGAACTGGGAAATAATTGCTCGTACGGCAATGCCGGAATGATAGTGCCCAGCCACTTTACACCACTGGCAGCTCCCGGTGTGGTAGCACAGGGCATAAAATGGATGTTCGACAGCAAAAGTCCGTTTTTTGTAAAACCAAGTTTAAGCGGCAAATTAATTTCGTGGGGACTTAAATTTTTACGGCACGCTAATCAGGCGCATGTAGATAGGTCTGCAATAGGCATCCGCGATTTAAACTTGGCAAGTAGCCAATTGTACAACGAGTGGAGCAAGTTCGAGGATTTTGATTTTGAGCTTAACCGAAACGGCATTTTAATGCTGTATAAAACCGAAAAAACTGCCGAAGAAGAAATAGAACTGGCGCATAAGGCGCAAAGTTTGGGTTTAAAGGTTGATGTTTTAGGCCAAAAAGCCGTACAGGCACTCGAGCCCAATACAACTTTAGATGTAATTGGTGGGGTAAACTACACTTGCGACGGACATTTATATCCACAAAAGTTGATGGCGCAATTGATTAACTACCTGCAAAAAAATGGTGTTAAATTTTATACCAATGCTAAAGTTACTGAAATAGAAACAGAAAAAGGTAGGATTAAAGGCTTGTTAGTTAACGGTAATAAAATGGTGGCCGATAAATATATGATGACAGGTGGTGCTTGGCTACCGGAATTGGCCAAAAAAGCAGGCTTAAATATTCCTGTGATGCCGGGCAAGGGCTATTCATTTATGTATACGCCACAAAATCCTCATCAGAAACTGGAACATGCAGCCTTATTATTAGAAGCAAGAGTAGCAGTAACGCCAATGAACGGACAAATACGCTTTGGCGGAACAATGGAATTGGCAGCCTTTAACGATAAAATTAATATGAATAGAGTGCAGGGCATTGTAAACGCCATTCCAAAATATCTTCCCGATTTTAATGTAAATTTACCTACCCAAAAAGATATATGGTATGGCTATCGTCCTTGTTCACCAGATGGATTGCCGTACTTAGGAATTACCAAAAAACTCGATAACCTAATTGTGGCAGGCGGTTCAGGAATGATGGGACTAAGTTTAGGTCCTGTATTCGGAAAAATTATATCGGAACTGGCCAACGAACAAAAAACTTCGGTAAATATTGAACAGTATAAGCCGGAAAGGTTTAACTGACAGAATTATCATTATGGATAAAATTGGAAACTTTTCAATTCCGTTCTCTTTTATTAGATTTGATCATCAATAGATATAAATCATGAACCATTGGCTAGTAAAATCAGAACCTTTTAAATACAGTTGGGAAAAATTCAATAAAGACGGGCGTACGTTTTGGGACGGTGTGCGCAATTATCAGGCTCGCAACAACCTCAGAGCCATGAAAGAGGGCGATTTAGTGCTCTTTTACCACAGTAACGAAGGTAAAAACGTAGTAGGAGTGGCCAAAGTAGTGAAAGAATTTTATCAAGACCCTACCACTTCTGACCCAAATTGGGTAGTGGTTGATTTAGTACCAGTAGAAACCTTAAAAAATCCGGTAACGCTCGAACAGATTAAAGCAGAAGAAAGTTTAAAAGATATTTCTTTGGTGCGACAAGGTCGCTTATCGGTAATGCCACTAAAAGCTACCGAATTTGATAAGATTTTGGAGATGGGAAGTTAAAGTTTACTATGAAATATCTACTATCCATTTTATGTGTAACTATTTTTTGCTGTGTTTCAAATGCACAAAAAATAATAGCTTATAAAGCTGTAATACAAACGCAATACGGAAAAAGCAAAGGTGTTTTTCAGACAATAGATAGTACATCTATCATGCTTAAGGTTAAAAATCAGTTCGTTAGTATAAATTTGGACGAGATTAACAGCATTAAGATTAGACAGGTAAAGAAATATTATCGAATTAAAAAGCACCTTAAAAATACCAATAAGGAACAAATAGCTTATCAAATGAATACCAATGGAGAGCTATTTGGTAGGTATGAAAATAAAGTTCCGCAGCTAGGGGAGGACGTAGCCGTATCTTTTTGGTTTGCTTTTATAAATGGCGTAGCCAATGCGGTTGCATACCCTATTTATGCAATTAACCCAAATGTGGCCAAATTTAAAGTAAAAGATAAAATCGATTCGGCTCAGCGCACCCAGATTGGTTATTATTCAGTCGCATATCAATTAAAACCTGATGTTTCGGCCGAATTGAAACAGATTAGGGAAATTTCGGAGAAAGCCAAGCATAACTTTAATTAAGAGAGCTGACAACACTTTTTATTAATCGCGAAACTTTCGGAATGATTAATAAAGCGTAACATTAATGTATTTCTGTATTCTCAGTACCAATTTCTTTTCTTTTTGTTGACATTAAACCAATGCTCATTACCAAACTCGAGCCCAATACTATCATAAATAAAAATGGAGTACCAATTTCCGTCAATTTTAAATGTTCTGGCAAATTATAATAAAGCAAAATGCTAATCAATCCGCGAGGTATAACAAATCCCTCTGGCAAAATGTGGTCTTTTTTAAAGAAATACAGATAGCCAAATCTAATGGCATAAATGCTGCCCAAAATAATTAGTCCGTTGGCAATGATATTAAAGTTGTTGAGTTGATAGATATTCATCGTAAAACCAAAGATTACAAAGAAAAAAGTTCTAAGGATAAATGCGGTTTCGGCCGATAGCTGATGCAATTGAGTAAGGTCGTTAGATAGGTTTTTATAGATGAAAACAGACCTGAACCATGCATGTTTTATCGCTTCTGCATTATTTAAAAACAGGCCAAACGATAAAATTAGCACCAATGCCGATAAATGGAACGATTGTCCAATGGCGTAAACCAATATTAAAATAGAGATAATCAAGAAGAATTTAATATGATGCCTTAACCTGCCCATTAGGTACAAAAGCGTAATACATGCCAGTACCGACAACAGCAGAATAAGCAACGTACTAATAGCAAGCTGACCAAAAGAACCTAAGGTTATATGTTGGTTGGAAACGGCAAAATTAAACAAGATAATACCTAGAATATCTGAAAAGGAACTTTCATAAATAATAAACTCTCTACTTCTTTTGTTAATGCCAGCTACTGAGGGAATAGCAATAGCAGAACTGATTACACTAAAAGGAATGGCATTTACAAAGCACAGATATAATTCTTTGCCGGTAATCTGATAAATGATAAAAGTAATAATAGCTACGGTAGCAACGAGAATTATTAATGCCGATAAAAATGCACCCTTTATCACTTTATTTTTATCACGGGCATATTTTAGCTCCAAAGAGCCTTCAAACACAATTAATATTAAACCAACTGTACCTAATGTGGGTAGTATCTGAAGAAAATTGTAGGTGTGTATCTCCAGTTTATCAACCAAAATCCTTAAACCAATGCCTAGCATCAACAGAAGCAATACGGATGGTAATTTGGTTTTACTGGCTACCAAATCAAAAAGGTACGAAAAGATAACAAGGGCACTTAAAATAATCAGTACGGTATAGGTAGTCATGTTTAAGGGCTTTAGTAAAAAAACTAACTTTTGGCAAACAGAGCTTTAAGCTCAAGCGCATCATCGGGCTGCATTTTGCCGGCCAATACCAAGCGTAACTGTCTGCGGCGCAAAGCTCCCTCATAAAGTTCAATTTCTTCCTGCGTTTCGGGTTTTAGCTCGGGCACGGGAATAGTACGGCCGTTTTGGTCTAGTGCAACAAAAGTATAATAGGCTTCATTAGATTTAGCTCTTGTCCCCGACGGAATATTTTCTGCCCAAACATCCAAACGTACCTCTACCGAAGTATTGAACGAACGAGTAACCTTAGCTTCAATGGTAATCACATCGCCGAGTTTAATGGGCTGCTTAAACGATACATTATCTACCGATGCCGTAACTACAATACGGTTGCAGTGTTTTTGAGCAGAAATTGCCGCTGCAATATCCATCCAGTGCAGTAATCGACCTCCCATTAAATTGTTTAGGGTGTTGGTATCGTTGGGCAGCACAAGTTCGTTCATTACCGTAAACGAGTTCTTAGGGCTTTTAATATTTATACTCATAACGGCTAAAATAAGGAAATTAAGATTTTTTTGCAGATTAATTTTGTGTAAAGCTATGCGCACGGGTCGTCATTGCCAGCTTGACTGGCAATCGTAATGCTATAAAAGGCTTGTATACTTGCTTTAGGATTCACGTTTTAACGGGAATGATGGCAGATGTACAGATTTATGTCCACTCAATACTAAGACTGCGCATAACTTTGCGTTCTTGACGAAAACTTTCAAAATCTTTGCGTTAGAGATTATTAACGCGAAGGCAACTAAGAATTGCGCAAAGAATGCAAAAGTTTACCTTTTTATACTATTGATATTGGTAAAACCTACCAAATCATCATATCTGGCGCCTGGCCGACGGTGATAGGCCAAAATTTGATAACTGTTTTCTGTCTCGAAAAAAGAACCTTCAAAAACCGTATCGTCAAACTTTCCGTTTTCATCAACCCAAACGTATTTAAAATCGTAAAGTCCCTGTTTAAGTTTAATATTGCCGTAAAATCTCCGTCTCGATGGTTCGTAGGTAAGCTGATTCTCTTCGGTTAATGCATAGTTGTTAAAACGCCCAAAAACATACACATTACCTTTTGGGGTAGGAGGTTGCGCAGCCAAGGTAAATAACATATAAGCATAGTCGCTGTCGGTTACATTATCCCTGCCATCGGTATTTCTGATGTAGAAATTGCCGTCTTCATCAAATTGGTTGCTGTACCTGTTGCTCCCGTTAGGTAAATCGATAGATAAAATTACATTTTGCGTGCTATCGCGATAAATATCAGCTACGTGTTCTGCCTTGTACCTAAAACTACGGGTGTCAAACTTTCTAAACTCATTGCCGCCGTAAAAATGGTTGGTATTAATATCGTTATAAACCAATGTGCCTGGTTTTACAAACGAAGGTTTAGTATTTACAATAGTCGTTTGCGGAATATTATTTTGCATTACAATCGCCTTTACCTCCAAATATGGATTGTTGATTGGTGTTTGATGGAACAGACTGAAATTGATTTTCTGTTTCGAACTTCTATCAGCAACATCCGTTGCCGGAACTACCTCTGCACCAATATTAATGGTGTTGTTCAGCACATAGAAACGTTGGGTAATTACTATTTTGTTAGGGTCGTTATCTTCGTAAATTTTTAGGATGTAGTTGCCACCAATTTTAACTTTCATTTGGTCATTGGGGAAAGTTAATTGATAATGCGTAAACTTTACCAAGGTGTTAAACGAATAGCGGTAATTGAACAAAATATCTTGTTGAATGCCATCCAGATAGTCTAAAACGTTAATTCTCGATGGTTTCCAGTCCCAAGTGCAATGCTCAATGGTATAGCTGTAATTTTTCTGTCCGCCATGTAAATCATCAAAACCAAAGGTAATGGTTTCGGCACTTTTTAGGTTAATAACCGGAAAAGATTGTTCTTTGCTGCTATTATAGCACTCAACGGTTTTAATGTAGTCTTTATAAATCTTGTTTTGGTAGTCTGTTTGTGCGCTAACATTACAAACAATTAACAGCAGGAAGATTAATATCTTGAATTTCATTTAACCCAAAGGTAAAGAAATTCAGTTACTTCCAGTAAAGCCATCCATTATTTTCATCGTTTCTAAAGCAACTTCAGCACTGCATGGGTTTTGTGCTTCGTCTCTAAAATAAGCAACAACTTGCTCAATCATGGGTTGTTGTACATGCTGTAAAGGTTCAAAATTGATGATTTCTTCCTTTCCGTTAATATTTATTTTAATATGCTGCCCAAATACAGAGAAGCTGATTTTTCCTTTCGAGCCATAAATATCGCAACTATCTGCCTGTTCATTTTCCGGAACGGAAAAGCACCATAAACCGTTAAAAACTACGCCATTTTCAAATAAGATATGCCCGGTTACCAAATCGTCAGCAGGTTCGGCTATATCTTTTTTATTGGCTAATCCGCTAAACTGTTTTACTTGCCCAAAATAATAGAGCATTAGGTCTAATTGGTGAGGAGCAAGGTCATGAAACAAGCCACCGCCCGAAATTGCAGGATTTATACGCCAATTTTCGGCAGTATTTGCAATTACATTATTGGCTTTTGGCTGTAACATTTTTAAATCCACCAAACGGACATCACCAATTACATTTTCTTCCAATAAGGATTTTATTTTCAGAAATAAAGGTTGCGCCCTGCGATAATGTGCTACCGTTAATTTTACGCCATATTCTTTTGCTGCATCTGCCATTTTTTTGGCGGCAGTACTGTTCAAAGCCATCGGCTTTTCTACGTATACAGGTTTGCCGGCAGCCAACGCAGCTATGGTATATTCTTCGTGTTGCAGGGGAGGTGTTGCAACGTAAATGGCGTTTACCTCAGGGTCGTTAATTAAATCATTGGCATTGTTGTACCATTTCTGAACGTTATGACGTTTAGCGTAATCTTCGGCTTTTGCTGTATCTCTGCGCATTACGGCTACCAGTTTAGAATAAGGTACTTTATTAAAAGCAGGTCCGCTCTTAACTTCGGTTACATCGCCACAGCCAATAATGCCCCAGTTTATTTCCATTGTAAAATGTTTTTAATCAAGCTCGTCATTGCAAGGTACGAAACAATCTCTAGGATTTGTCATTCTGGGTGAAGCGAAGACCACTGAGTAGCTGCGAAGCAAATCTATTCCGCATTTTGACAAATAGATTCCTCCTAACGTCGGAATGACAAAGTGCTTACTTACCCTTCCAACTCCATAATTTCGTTAGCCAGTTCTTCCCATGTTTTTTGAGCAGCATCAAGCAATGCCTTTTCAGCTAAATATTTCTGGTTGGCATCCGCTAACTTTTGCGGATTGCTAAAAACTTCTTCTTTAGCCAGTTCTGCCTCACAGGTCTTAACGCTTTGCTCAAAAGTAGCAATCTCTTCTTCGGTACGCTTTAACTTTTCGTTCAGTTTTTTAAGCTGTTGTTGCGCATTGAGAGCGTTCGCAGGTGTAGGTTCTGTTGTTTTTGGTTTTTTCTCTTCCTGTTTTACCGGAATTGGCTTTGGCGCAGGTTTTACACGTTTAGAATCCCATTCCTCAAATTCGGCATAAGTACCCGGATATTCTTTAACTTTCTCGTTCTCAATGAACCATATTTTATTGGCCACATTATCCAAGAAATACCTATCGTGAGATACGGTAATAAAAGTTCCTTCGTATTGTTGCAAAGCCTGTATCAAAATGTTTACTGATTGGATATCCAAGTGGTTGGTAGGTTCATCCAGAATTAAGAAATTGCTATCGGCGGTAAGCGATTTTGCCAATGCCACCCTCGATTTTTCTCCTCCCGATAATACCTTGATTTTTTTGAACACATCATCGCCCGTAAATAAGAAACAACCTAATATGCCACGCAATTCGGTATCGGTATGTTTGGGAGCGAAAGCCTGTAATTCTTCTAATATGGTATTGTCCAAATGCAACGATTCCAACTGGTGCTGTGCGAAGAAAGTTGCCGTTACGTTATGCCCGGTTTCGCACATACCTTCGTATTTTTCTGTGCCAGCAATAATCCTCAACAAAGTCGATTTACCTTTACCGTTAGCACCAATCAAGGCAATTTTATCACCTTTTTCAATTACAGCTTCGGCGTCTTCCAAAATCCTCACGTTCGGGTAGCTCTTGGAAACATGTTCCATACGTACCACATGTCGCCCAGATGGCTTAGAAAATTTGAAACTAAAATTCACCGTTGGGTTGTCATCGTCCACGTCTTCCACACGCTCCAATTTGTCTAAGGCTTTCATACGGCTTTGCGCCATTTTTGCTTTACTCGCTTTGGCCTTAAAACGCTCAATTAAACGTTCTTCCTGTTTAATTTTAGCTTGCTGATTTTTAAACTCGCCACGCTGTATTTCGGAACGTAATTCTTTTTCCTCTAAATAATAGGTGTAATTTCCACTATAAAGTGTCAGTTTTCCTTTGCGGCTTTCTACTATTTTGTTGGTGATTTTATCTAAGAAATATTTATCATGCGATACAATGACAATTGCACCTTCGAAACTGCCCAAATAAGTTTCCAGCCACTTAATAGACGGTAAATCCATGTGGTTGGTAGGCTCATCGAGCAATAGGATGTCGGGGTCTTGCAACAGGATTTTGGCCAACATTACACGCATACGCCAACCTCCAGAAAAGGTGTTTAATGGGCGTAATTGGTCTTCGGCACTAAAACCCAGACCTGCTAAAACCTCGTTGGCCCGATATTCGATATTATAACCATCTAGAGCATCAAACTCTTGTTGTTTTTCTGCCAGTTTGTTAAGAATGTCTTCACTATAATCGGTTTCTATAACTTTTAAAAGTTCCTCAATTTCATCGTGCAGCTTGTTTTGGCGGTCGAAAGCCTCCATAGCCACATGCAAAATGGTGTTATGGCTATCGTAAGAGAGCAAATCTTGGTTCAGATAACCGATGCGCAAATCCTTAGCCATCGAAATACTACCCGATGTAGGCGTATATTCTCCCACAATCAATCGCAGTAATGTCGATTTTCCGGTGCCGTTTGCACCAATCAATCCCACTTTATCGCCCGGCTTAATGTGCCAATCGGCTTCGTCATACAAGTCTCTAGAGCCAATTAAAAAACTAAGGTTATTAATAGAAATCATTGTGGGCGCAAAGATAGCAATAGATTTACGATTTTAGGTTTACGATTTACGATTAGGCAAATCGTTTAATTTTTAGAAAAGCAAGGATTATAGAGCTATTAAACGTTCATCCCGCTTTCGCTCATAGTCCTCGGCTTCGCTACACTTCGCCTGCGGGCTAATCCGCTCAATCGGGTTTAAAAGAACCTAAACCTGTACACAAACTTTGTAATCTTATAAATACTAGCAAATTAAGATTTACAAAGTTGATTTGCTTTTCTAATAATTTTGGAGATAAGGCTCAATTATTTCTAGAAGACAAGATAAAAGAGTAACGGTGAAACAAACTAAAAAATACCATATTTTTCGTTTAAATCTAGTTTGTAATGCCCAATGATTACTTTTTCTAAAACATCTATCAAAATTACAATAAAAATGTTATGTATCTCTGTGGGTAGCAAAACATGATGAATCGTATTACTCTCATTACTATACACTTTTTCTACAATACCATTTTCTGCAACAGATTTGTCGAGCTGCTTTTCATTCGTAAGTGCTTCAACGTAATCCCAGATGTCAACAATTGGTACAACAGTGCTTGTAATGTCAACCATTTTAAATGTCATAGTAGCTAAATATTGCTCCTCTTTTAATTCGTTTATCATATATTTACGATATTATTGGAGAGATATAATATTTTAAAATTACTTGCTTTCCGCACTCTCTAATATTACCCGCTTTATTGCGTTTCATTTATCCACAGGTTTTTCCTATGCTTAAAGGAATACTAATTAATTCCAAAAGAAGGTAAGCCTAGAGACTTTTAAGATTTAAATACCCTCAAACTTACCTAACCCTTTTATGTTTGAAAAGTTCGTTTTATATGCTGGAATCAGATTAAAGCTAATAATGCTTAAAGTAATTACTCTGCCCTTTTCAGTCCAAACTTTTCAATCTTGCTATATAAATGACTTCGTTGGATATCAATATCATCAGCAGTTTTTGAAACATTCCAATTGTTTTTCTCCAGTTTAAACTTGATGAACTCTTTTTCTGCAAAATCTTTATATTCTTGGAAATTGCTAAAGCTATCGTAATTAAAACTGCCACCTTGACTGCCATTGCCGCTTTGATGGCTGGCACCAACATTTGTACCGCCTCCGGGATTTGCAAAGGCAATAACATCTTGCTCGGTAATGGTCTTATCGCTAAGGATAATCAAACGCTCAATCATATTGCGTAGTTCACGAACGTTACCAGTCCAAGGCAAACGTTTTAGAGCGTCCATAGCTCCATCGGAAATCTTTTTTGCCGGCATACCATATTCGTCGCAAATTTCTTCCAAAAAGTTTTGTGCAATTATCGGAATATCATCGGTACGCTCTGTTAAATGAGGTACGTGTATATTAATTACATTCAAACGATGGTAAAGGTCCATCCTAAAATTGCCTTCTTCAATTTCTTTTAAAAGGTCTTTGTTGGTTGCGGCTACAATCCTTACGTTTACGTCAATTTCCTTTTCGCCGCCCACACGGGTAATTTTATGCTCTTGCAGGGCACGTAGCACTTTGGCCTGTGCCGATAGGCTCATATCGCCAATTTCATCTAAAAACAAAGTACCGCCATTGGCCAGTTCAAATTTACCGATACGCTGTTTAACAGCCGAAGTAAACGAACCTTTTTCGTGACCAAAAAGTTCACTTTCTATCAGTTCTGATGGGATAGCGGCACAGTTTACCTCAATTAATTGACCTTCTGCACGATTAGATTTTTCATGTAACCAACGTGCAACCAATTCTTTACCACTACCGTTTGCGCCGGTAATTAATACTCTGGCCTCGGTAGGAGCAACCCTGTCAATGGTTTCCTTTATTTTGTTAATGGTATCTGAATTGCCCAGAATATCGCGGGTTTTGCTAACCTTTCGTTTTAATACTTTGGTTTCGGTTACCAACGAGCCACGGTCTAAACCGTTACGAACGGTAATCAGCAAGCGGTTTAAATCAGGTGGTTTTGATATGAAATCGAAGGCACCTTTTTTACTGGCCTCTATGGCGGTTTCTACTGTTCCATGCCCCGAAATCATAATGAAAGGTAAATCGGGCTTAATACCAAGTGCTGTTTCCAACACTTCCATGCCGTCCATTTTATTCATTTTAATATCGCAAAGAACGAGGTCGTAATCGTTCTTCTTGATCAATTCCAGCCCGTCTATGCCATTGTCAACGTCTTCAACTTCGTAGTTTTCGTATTCCAGTATCTCTCTAAGCGTACTTCGTATCGCCCTTTCGTCATCAATAATGAGCAGCTTTGCCATATAGTGTTTTGATATTTTCTAATGCGAAGATATTATTTTTTACGGAATGTATAGTTTTTTGTACAATTTGGGTTTAACTTATCTTTATGCTGTAGCAGCATAAACCGAATATTCTTTAAATATTTCTTCTGTTTTTTTCTGATGACAGAAACACTTAGCCTTAGCCCGGTGAGGGAAAAAATACTTCGTATACAAAGAAAGCTTGGCAATCAGTTTCTAGAAAATTGATTTAAATCAAAAAAATCAGTAATCATCGTTTTCATTTTGGCCATAAAATCTGCTTTTAGGCCGTTGTTGGGCTGTTATTTGCGGTTTTTTATATCCCTCTGGTTGCAAGGCCCCTTTTTTATAAGGTTTATGGCAATTACTTTTGCACTTAAAAGTTTATAAACACTTAATTTCTAACAGATAACATTAAAAATTAACATTAAAGATGAGAAAAATTTTACTTTTCATTGTTTTGCTATTTGCAGCAAAGGCATTTGGTCGAAACAGAATTTTTGTAAAAGCTGATGCTCCGGGTATTAATAATGGGGTAAACCGGACAGATGTTTTTTATGTGAACTTACAAAATGTTATTAAACAGTCTGTTGTGTCTGTTAAAGATGGTGTAAAAATATATGGCAGCTATACCGGCACAGAAAGTTTACTCGAACAACCTAATGGTATCGACATTTTTAAAACGGAACGTACCGCCGTTTTGGCCAATAATGTAAATGTTAAGCTGTTGGCAGAAACTGTAACACAAAACTGGGCCAAGCTGGCTAGTGGTGCCGGCCCTTCTGGTATAGCTATAGATGCATTGGGCAATGTTTACACGGCCAATACTTTTAACAGTACCGTAAGTAAAATAACGCCCGATGGCATATTGACAAAAACTTGGGCAACCTTGGCAGATTATGCTAATCCTTCTGGCATAGCCATAGATGCATTGGGCAATGTTTATACGGTTAATGCCGCTAATAATACCGTAAGTAAAATAACGCATGATGGCATTGTAACACAGGCATGGGCAAGCTTGGCTCTCAATGCTTATCCTAATAGACTGGCCATAGACGCATTGGGTAATGTTTACACGGTTAATTATGTCAATAGTACCGTAAGTAAAATAACGCCAGATGGTACGGTAACACAAGCTTGGGCAACATTGGAAAGTTATGCTAATCCTTCTGGTATAGCCATAGACGCATCTGGCAATGTTTATACGGCCAATTATAACAAAAGCACCGTAAGTAAAATAACACCAGATGGCACAGTAACACCAAGATGGGCAGTTTTGGCAAGTGATGCCGAACCTCAAAGTTTAGCCATAGATGCATCGGGCAATGTTTACACGGCTAATTTTAATAATGATACCATAAGCAAAATAACGCCTGATGGCACACTAACGGAAATTTGGGCTAAATTGGCAGATTTTTCCTATCCTTATGGCATAACCATAGACGCATTGGGCAATGTTTATACGATTAATATCTATGATAACAATCTAAGTAAAATAACACCGGATGGTACGGTAATACAAACATGGGCCGCCCTAAAAAATAATGCAGAACCTCATGACATAGCCGTAGATGCATTTGGCAATGTTTACACGGCTAATTATAATAATGATACCGTGAGTAAAATAGCCCAGGGAACACTTCCTTTAAGCCTACTCTCTTTTACCGCGGCCCTGCAAAATAAAAACATTAAACTGCAATGGCAAACCGAAGGCGAGGTTAACACTTCCCATTTTAATATCCAGAGAAGCCTAAACGGTACAGATTTTATCACCGTTGGTAAAACAGATGCTATTGGCAACGGCGATAATAAATATACTTGTACAGATGGTATTTCGGGCGTAAATACTGATGTTGTTTACTACCGTTTGCAGCACATAGATGCAGACGGCAGTTTTACCTATAGTAAAATTGTAAGTGTTGCGCTAAACTTTAACGATAATATATTTACGGTTTATCCCAATCCCGCAAAAGATGTTTTGTACGTAAGCGGTAATAATGTAAACGAAGTGAGAATTTTAGACAGTACGGGTAAGGTTATAGTGGTGCAAAAATTCAATAATACCAATCATACAGGTATAAATATTTCCGGTATTTCAAAAGGCTTTTATATTATCTCTGTAAAAAATAAAATGGGGCACATACAAACAGAAAAGCTGATAGTAGAATAAAAAAGAGGAAAACTCATTGGCACGAGCAATGCCTTTGTAAAATAAACCTGTATTCTATGTTTTTTGCAAATAATAGTGTAAAGTATTTAGACGATATACATCATGTTCTAATTACTTTGCGAGAACTTCAAAAAACTTTGCGGTTAAATTTAACGCAAAGAAAAAGAAGAGTTACGCTAAGAACGCAAAGGTAGGTTTGCCATTTTTAATATTACTTCAGGCCTAACTTATCTAAACCCGATAAAAGTGAAAATACTTTTTGTTTGTGGGGAAAAACCTCATAGGTTTTATGGACATTGAGCAGAGGAAACCTATGAGGTTTGAGCAAGAGCCGCAAAAAGATTGCAACGGATAGCGGGGCTACAATTGCCAAGAACCAATGCTGTTGATTTTCAAATAAATATAATAATCGAACAATTTGACAATTAATCAATTCAACAATTCTTCAAATCAGAAAAATACCTTATCTTTGCGCCACAATTAATTAATTTATATACTTTAATATTATTCAAGAATGTATTTAAGTTCAGAAAAGAAAGCCGAAATCTTTAATCAGCACGGCGGTGCAGCAACCAACACTGGTTCTGCTGAAGGTCAAGTAGCATTGTTTACTTATCGTATTGCCCACTTAACAGAGCATTTGAAAAAAAATCGTAAAGATTTTTCTACGCAGTTGGCTCTGCAAAAACTGGTAGGTAAGCGTCGTGGTATTTTAGCTTATCTTTACAAAAAAGATATTGAGCGCTACCGTGCTATCATCAAAGCTTTATCGCTTAGGGATATCATTAAGTAAGCTTTTATCAATAAAAGCCATTCTGCACAGAATGGCTTTTTTGCTTTGCAAACAAAACACATATATAAACAACGGTGTGCAAAAAGAGGAAACACACCATAATTTTTTTTAGATGAATGTAATAAAAAAATCGTTCGATTTGGGCGATGGAAGAATTGTAGAAATTGAAACAGGCAAATTGGCCAAACAAGCCGATGGTTCTGTAGTAGTTAAAATGGGCGATACGATGTTGTTAGCAACTGTAGTATCAACCGTAGGTGCTAAACCGGGTACTGATTTCTTGCCCTTATCAGTAGATTACCAAGAAAAATATGCCGCTACTGGACGTATTCCGGGTGGTTTTTTACGTCGCGAAGCTAAATTATCTGATTACGAGGTATTGATTTCCCGTTTGGTAGATAGAGCTTTACGTCCTTTATTTCCAGAAGATTACCATGCTGATACACAAGTAATGATTAGCTTGATTTCGGCAGATAAAAACATTATGCCCGACTGTTTAGCTGGTTTGGCAGCTTCGGCAGCATTAGCTGTTTCTGATATTCCTTTCAATGGGCCAATTTCTGAAGTTCGTGTAGCTAAGATTGATGGCAAATTGGTAATTAATCCTTATTTAAGCGACTTAGAAAGAGCTACTTTAGAATTTATTGTTGCTGGTTCTGCTAACGATATCGTAATGGTAGAGGGCGAAGCCGATGAAATTCAAGAGGATGAAATGGTTGAGGCCTTGAAATTTGCTCATGAGGCTATCAAAGTTCAATGTGCAATTCAGGTTGAATTGACCAACGAAACTGGCAAAACCGTAAAACGTGAGTATAACCACGAAACGCATGATGAGGCTTTAAAAGAGAGAATTTACGCAGAAACTTACGATAGAGTTTACGCTATTGCTAAATCTGGTTCAGGTAAAGATGAGCGTTCTACTGCTTTTACCGATATTATTAATGAGATATTGGATGCTTTCCCAGAGGATACAGACGATTTGACGAAAGCATTGGCTAAGCATTATTATCATGATGTACAGTATGATGCTGTTCGTAACCTGTTGTTAAATGAAGGTATCCGTTTAGATGGCCGTAACACAACCCAAATTCGCCCAATTTGGAGCGAAGTAGGTTACTTGCCTGCTGCTCACGGTTCGGCAGTATTTACCCGTGGCGAAACCCAATCGTTAACTTCGGTTACTTTGGGTAGCAAAGATGATGAGCAAATGATTGATGGTGCTTTCTTGAATGGCTATAACAAATTCTTATTGCACTACAATTTCCCGGGTTTCTCAACTGGTGAGGTTCGTCCAAACAGAGGTCCGGGCAGAAGGGAAGTGGGACATGGTAACTTAGCAATGCGCTCATTGAAGAAAGTATTGCCAACAGGTGCCGATAATCCGTATACTATTCGTATAGTTTCTGATATTTTAGAATCTAACGGTTCTTCTTCAATGGCAACAGTTTGTGCTGGTACTTTGGCTTTAATGGATGCAGGTATCAAAATCAAAGCTCCGGTTTCGGGTATTGCAATGGGATTAATTACTGATGAAAAATCGGGTAAATATGCCATCTTATCGGATATTTTAGGTGATGAAGACCACTTAGGCGATATGGACTTTAAAGTTACAGGTACTAAAAATGGTATCGTAGCTTGCCAAATGGACTTGAAAATCAACGGTCTTTCGTACGAAGTTTTAACAAAAGCGTTGTTGCAGGCTAAAGAAGGTCGTTTACATATTTTGGGCGAAATGGGTAAAACCATTGCTGAGCCTGCTACCGACTTGAAGCCGCATGCACCACGTATTGTTTCTTTAACCATTGATAAGGAATTTATTGGTGCTGTAATTGGCCCAGGTGGTAAAATTATCCAAGAAATGCAACGCGAAACTGGCGCTTCAATCTCGATTGAAGAGGTTGATAACAAAGGTGTCGTAGAAGTTTTTGCTGATAACAAAGCTGCTATTGATGCTGCTGTTGCCCGTATTCGTGCTATTGCCGCTAAGCCAGAAATTGGCGAGGTTTATACAGGTAAAGTAAAATCTATTATGCCTTTTGGTGCTTTCGTAGAAATTATGCCTGGTAAAGATGGTTTGTTGCACATTTCTGAAATTGATTGGAAACGCCTAGAAACTATGGATGGCGTGCTGAAAGAAGGCGAAATCATTGAGGTTAAATTGTTGGATATTGACAAGCAAGGTAAAATGAAACTTTCTCGTAAGGTTTTATTGCCTCGCCCACCAAGACCAGAAGCTGCATCTGCTCAATCATAATTGTCGTTCTGAGCGTAGCGAAGACTACAAAGTAGCTGCAAAGCAAATCTGTAACTTTTGTCAAACAGATTCCTCCTAATCCCGATAGCTATCGGGACGGAATGACAAAATAAAAAAGAGCCGTCCTTTTGGACGGCTCTTTTGCTTTTAGAACAGGCTAACTTATCTTCTTTTTACAAAACTAGCCACAGCTTCACTTTCTAATTCGTTATCACCAAAGTTAAAAGCGGCTAAACTGTATTGCATTTCAAACTGTTCGTACACCACACAGTTTGGAGAATTAGGCTCAAAGGCATACATTACATATAAGCCACCGCCGGCGTTGGGGCAGGTTACGCATACTAAAACAGTTTGGCAATTTTGGTTAGCTGCGGCCTGCCACTCTGCCCTATGTTCATCTACATAAGCATTTATCTCATCCCAACATAAAGTATTAGGGTCTTTTACTGGACCTACAATAGGTACAAATACGTTGTTGTTGGTGGCTGCTTTTTTAAGATAAACTGTTTTTTCTTTCTCGGTTAGTGCTGCTTTAAGTTCAGCTTTAGTACCAATTAAAATGGCATTTTCACCACTTGTTCCTTTGGTTGCTACTTGCATATTAACCGAAAAACGTTCTTCTTTTTGTGGTTCTTCTTCGGTTTTTTTACAAGCAAAAATGGTTACGAGCGCAATAGCTAAAGTTCCGATAATTTTAATAGACTTTTTCATGACTTTGTTATTTTAAAGGTTAATACTTGATTGTTGTTTCAATGGTATATCAACACGTCATGAAAATTGTTACCCCTCGTTTTGAAAATTATTTTAAAGAAGTTTATTTTATGCTGTACAGGTGGTTAAAAGTATTTTTTCCGAACTAGTTTCTAATAAAATGACGCATTTATATGGATACAATATTTTTTATAACTTTGTAATATGCTTACACAGCAGGATATATTAAATCGTTTAAAAGACCAAAAGCCGTTATTGCGAGAGAAATTTTACGTAACGGAAATAGGGCTTTTTGGTTCATTTGCCCGAAACGAAGCCAACGAAAACAGCGATATTGATTTATTGGTAGAAATAAACGCACCTTTGGAAATCTACAAAAAAACAAAAGAAGCATTACTTAGCTATCTTAAAGAATTATTTGGTAAGAAAGTAGATTTGGCTAATCCATATTCGTTGAAACCCCATTATAAAGAGCGTATTTTAAAGCAGACCATTTATGCTTAACGAACACGACAGAGCCAATTTAGAAGAGATTAGCTATGCCGTTTCACATATAGAACAGTATATAGAACCTGTAAAATCGCTTGACGAATTACTGCAAAACCATTTGATTTACGATGCAGTGCAGATGAACTTCATTATTATAGGCGAAGCCTCAAAACGTATTAGTAATGAAGTTAAGAAAAGTAATCCCCAAATTGATTGGAAAGGGATAATCAGTTATAGGAATTTTGTGGTGCACGAATATTTTGGAGTAGATGTAAAAATATTGTGGAGTGCCATTACTTTTGAACTCCCAAAATTAAAGTTAGAATTAGAGAAAATTTTAAATAAATGAAACACCTCATAGCCCCATCTATTTTATCGGCAGATTTTGCCAACCTACAACGTGATGTAGAAATGATTAACAACAGCCAAGCCGATTGGTTCCATGTTGATGTAATGGATGGTGTTTTCGTACCCAATATTTCTTTTGGTTTTCCGGTAATTACGGCGGCAAAAAAATACGCAAAAAAACCTTTTGATGTACATTTGATGATTGTTGACCCCGACCGTTACATTGCCGAATTTACCAAAGCAGGGGCAGATGTAATTACTGTTCATTACGAAGCCTGTACCCACTTGCATCGTACCGTACAACTGATTAAATCGGTAGGATGTAAAGCAGGGGTGGCCTTAAATCCGCATACGCCCGTATCGTTGTTAAAAGATATTTTGGCCGATTTAGATTTGGTTTTGGTCATGTCGGTAAATCCGGGTTTTGGTGGACAAGCTTTTATTCCACAAACCTTAAATAAAGTAAGAGAATTAAAGCAAATGGCATTGGCAATTAATCCAAGTTTGTATATTGAAGTTGATGGGGGCGTGGGCATACAAAACATCGCATCGTTAATAGAAGCGGGAGCTAATGTTTTTGTAGCTGGCAATGCAGTTTTTGCTGCATCAAGTCCAGCGCAAATGATAACCGATTTAAAAAATGTACAAGCCAATACACAATACATCTAAACCGAATGGCTAAAAAAGTTCTTTTTCTGCTGTTTTCAGTTGTTTTTTCAACACTCTCAACGCTCTCATTATCGGCAACGGCGCAACAGCCTGTGGTGAAGGTAAGCGGTGCAGTTTACGATGAAAAAAATCAGCCTTTGCCAAAGGTAACTGTCTCTTTAATGGGTTTGGCGGCAACATCAATTACCGACGAGCAGGGCAGATATACTATTCAATCCCGTTTATCGAATTTTAGTTTACGTTTTAAATTGGTTGGTTACCAAACAGAAATCATTAGGTTCAGCGAGCAAAAAGGTACAACAATTCAGAAAGATATAATCTTAAAACCCGATGTAAAAGAGCTAAAAACCGTAAAAATAACCGATAACAAGGGGCAATTAAGCAATTCACAAGGTATTAACGTAGTTGATATTGTTAGTTTGCCTACGGTTTCCATGAATTTTGAAGCGGTATTGAAAACCTTACCCGGTGTTTCTACCAATAACGAATTGAGTTCGCAATACAGTGTACGTGGCGGTAATTTCGATGAAAATCTTATTTATGTAAACGATATAGAAATCAACAGGCCAATTCTGATTAGAAATGGTCAGCAGGAGGGTTTAAGTTTTATCAACCCCGATTTTGTGAGCAGAGCAAGGTTCTCGGCAGGAGGTTTCAATGCCCGATATAACGATAAATTATCTTCGGTTTTAGATATAAGATACGATAAGCCAGATAGCAACCAATATATTTTAACGGCCGGGCTAATGGGATTATCGGCCACTACCAAAACCAACTTTAAAAACAGTTATTTGTTGTCTGGTTTTAGGCGTAAAGACAATCGGAATGTATTAAGTACGCAAGATACAAGAGGTAGCTATCGCCCAAGTTTTAACGATTTACAGGCTTTGTATCAATACAATTTCAGTTCTAAATTTAGCATCAATACTTTATTGAATTTTAACTCTGGCAGTTTTAGGCTGATACCCGAAAGTAGGGAAACACAATTTGGAACTATCAATACGCCAATACGTTTAAAAATAGATTACGAAGGGCAGGAAATTGACGATTATTACACTTACGGCGGTGCAGTAACAGGCATATTCAACCCAAATAATAATGTTTCGGTAAAGTGGATTAATAGTTATTTTGAAATTGTAGAACGGGAAAGATTTGATGTTGATGGTAACTATGTTTTCGAGGAAATTGATAATAATTATGGTGATGGAAGTTTTGGTACGATAAAGAAAAATAGGGGATTGGGCAGTTATTATACTTATGCCCGCAACAGCTTAAATTCAAGTATAGCCAGTACCGAATTGAAGGTTGAACATCGTGCCGGTAAGCATGATTTTACCTATGGAGCTAGGTTTGAACAGGCAAAATATATAGATAAAATAAACGAATATAGTTATATCGATTCGGCGGGTTATATCTTGCCTGCAAACAGCAATTCATTTACGTTTGAGAATGCAATTTGGTCTAACAATAATCTTAAAATCAATTCTATTTCTGCTTATCTGCAAGATAGTTATGCCGTTTCTGCTAAAACAGATGTACAGTTTGGTGTTCGTGTAAATTATAACGATTTAAGCGGTGAGGTTTTGATTAGTCCGAGATTGCTGATGTTGTATCGGCCAGAAGAGTACAAACTTTGGCGTTTTACGGCTGGTATTTATCGCCAAGCACCAAGCTACCGGAGCATTAGAGATTTGGATGGTTCTTTGTACCTCAACCAAAAAGCACAACGTTCTTACAACGTTTCTGCTGGATACGATTTTGCCTTTAACGGGTTAGGCACTAGGTTAAAATTCACATCAGAACTTTATTATAAATACGCCGATAGGATGATACCTTATACCATCGACAATGTGCGTATAAAATATTTGGCAACCGAAACGGCAAAAGGGCATACAATGGGTGCAGATTTCTCATTAGGTGGCGAACTGATTAAAGATTTGATGTCATTTTTTAGAGTTTCCTTTTTAAGTGCCAACCAAGATGTAATTAGCGATAGTTACGTGAAAAAAGATGCAAGCGGACAAAACCAGACCATTTATCCCGGCTATTTAAAAAGGCCAACAGACCAAAGGGTAAACTTTTCTATGTTTTTTCAGGATAGATTGTTTAGAAGTCCCACTTATAAAGTACACCTTAATTTATTATATGGCTCAAGATTGCCAATAGGTTCTCCAAATATTGCTACCTATACCGACGATTTTAGTATTCCGGCTTATAGAAGGGTAGATATTGGTTTTTCTAACGATTTCTTGGATATGCAAGCAATAAAGAAACCTCAGTTTTTAAGCAAGTATTTTAGTTCTGTAATTGCTTACGCAGAGATTTTTAACTTGCTGAATATCAATAATACAGTATCTTATCTGTGGTTGAAAGATGTAAGCAATGTTAATTATGCCATTCCTAATTATCTAACAGGAAGACAGCTAAATTTCAAACTGATTTTTAAGTTAAAAAATAACTAGCTGAAGTTAATTTAATACTCGTGTTTTTTCTTTTTCTCAAACGTTTGTCATGTTAATTATTTAGTTGATAAAAAATCCGAATAATTAATATCAAAGTGTTAATTTTGCCGCAATAAAAATCAACAAAAATGAGACATAATTTTGGAGCTGGTCCTTGTATTTTACCGCAGGAAGTTTTTAAACAGGCTTCTAGCGCAGTACTAGATTTTAAAGACGGTTTATCAATTCTGGAAATCTCCCATCGCTCACCTGAGTTTGATGCTGTGGTAGATGAAACCGTGAAATTGGTAAAAGAACTTTTGAACGTTCCTTCGGGATATTCGGTACTGTTATTGCAAGGTGGAGCAAGCCTACAATTTTCTATGGTTCCAATGAACCTATTGCCAGAGGGCGGAACTGCTGCCTACCTAGATTCGGGCGTTTGGGCAAGTAAAGCAATTAAAGAAGTAAAACATTTTGGTAAAGCGAATGTTGTAGCATCCTCAAAAGACTCCAATTATACTTTTATTCCAAAAGATTACGTAATTCCAGAAGACGGTGCGTATTTCCACTATACTTCTAACAATACCATTTACGGTACCGAATTGTTTAATGCACCAGAAACAAAAGTTCCGGTGGTTTGCGATATGTCATCAGACATTATGAGCCGTGTAATTGATGTTTCCAAGTATGATTTGATTTATGCGGGAGCTCAAAAAAATATCGGCCCTGCCGGTTTAACCGTAGTTATTGTTAAGGATGAGATTTTGGGCAAAACAGGAAGGTCTATCCCATCTATGTTAGATTATAAATCGCATATCGACGGTGGTTCTATGTACAATACACCTCCCGTATTTTCTATTTATACGGCAATGTTAAACCTGCGCTGGTTAAAATCTAAAGGTGGTATTGCCGAAATAGAAAAAGAGAACATCGCAAAAGCAAAAGCATTGTACGCCGAAATCGATAGAAATCCATTGTTCAAAGGAACTTGTGCCGTAGAAGACCGTTCCCGTATGAATGTTTGCTTTGTAATGGAAAACCCCGAACTAGAAAAACCTTTCGCCAAATATGCCGATGAAAACGGTTTTGAAGGCTTAAAAGGACATAGGAGCGTTGGTGGTTTCAGGGCATCAATGTATAATGCACTGCCAATTACCAGCGTACATGCGCTAATAGATTTAATGCAAAGTTTTGAAGAACAACACAAAAAATAAAAAATGGCTAGAATACTTGCCAATGATGGCATAGACCCAATAGGAAAAAAATTATTAGAAGATGCAGGATTTACGGTAGATACCCAAACTGTACCTCAAGACCAACTGGCAGTAGCTCTGCAAAATTACGATGGCTTAACGGTAAGAAGTGCTACCAAAGTACGTAAAGAACTAATTGATGTTTGCCCTAATCTAAAATTAATAGGTAGAGGTGGAGTTGGTATGGATAACATTGATGTTGAGTATGCAAGGTCGAAAGGGATTACCGTAGTAAACACACCTGCGGCTTCGTCATTATCGGTTGCAGAACTAGTATTTGCACATTTGTTCACTGGTGTACGTTTTCTGCAAGATGCCAACCGTAGAATGCCTGTTGAGGGCAATACCAAATTTAACGACCTTAAAAAAGCCTATGCAAAAGGTATCGAATTAAGAGGTAAAACCATTGGTATAATTGGTTTTGGTCGTATCGGTAGAGCAACCGCAGAGGTAGCTTTAGGTTTAGGAATGAATGTATTGGCTTATGACTTATTCCCTTATAGTGGAAACATTACCTTAAACTTAACTTTAGGTATTAAGGTAGATATTCCTGTAAATACTACGAGCTTAGAAGAAGTAATTGCAAACAGCGATTTTATTTCTCTACACACACCTTTTGCCGATAAACCAATTTTAGGTGCAGCAGAATTTGCAGCAATGAAAAATGGGGTAGGCGTGGTTAACTGTTCTCGTGGCGGAACTATTGATGAGCCGGCTTTAATTGAAGCATTAAATTCTGGTAAGGTTGCCTTTGCAGGATTGGATGTTTTCGATAATGAGCCAACACCATCTGCCGAAATTTTATCGCACCCTAAAATCTCATTGACACCTCATATTGGTGCTTCAACCAACGAAGCTCAAGAGCGTATCGGTACAGAATTAGCTAATTTGATTATCGAGCATTTTAAAGGCTAAAAACTATATAGTTCAAAAACAAAGCCCGCGATTTAAATCGTGGGCTTTGTTTTTTATGTGCCACATAATCCTTATCTTGGTATTGAAAAATAAAAAGAGATGACTACATTGACGATACATTTGGATGATGAAAAATCTGAACAGGCTATTAAAGCTGTTTTAAATGCTTTAGGTATTGAATACGATGAAGTAGATGAAGAAACAGTTTTCCCCGACCATGTGATTGCAGGAGTTAAAAAGGCGCAGGAAGATGTAAAATCTGGACGGGTAAGCCCATACAAGGGACTTAACGCAATTCTAGAACGTTAGATTTTTCTCCTATGGTTTTTCAGCAAACCGAAATATTGTCTAAACAACCTTAAAAGCTGATGCTGAAATAAATTCAGCATGACGAAACGCCTATCTAGCGTCACCCTGAATTTATTTCAGGGTCTTTTACAGTATTTAGACCCATACTCACGTTAAATTAAAAGATTTCTCCTCGTTCCTTGTCGAAATGACGGCTGACTATTCCATCTTACCATCCCGGCGCAAATGTTAGACCGAATACACCGCCATTAACATCCTTTCTAGTAAAAGGAAACGCATAATAAGGCTCAAGAATAAGCGCTCCAAACAGATTTACTCTTAACGATAAGCCCGCACTCAATGCCGGTACACGCTCTACCAAATAAGGTTGTCCGTTAGGGTAATAGCCAACATTGTTTCCATCAGGTTGCGACTTAAACACTACTTTGGTATCTTCAGTCCATGCTACACCTGCATCAAAAAACAGGTTTAAATCACTAAATAAAAATTTAGATGGTATCTGAGCCAGTTTTTTAGGTCCGGTAAAAGGTAACCGCAACTCAAAATTAAATATTGCCATTTTACTACCAGAAAGCTGATTGATGTCGAAAGTTCCGGTGTTTACGTTTTGGGTATTGTAAAAAGAGTTAGGCTCGTAACCTCTAATAAAGTAATTATAACCGGCATATAGCGGATAAAGGTTTTCGCCATCTCTACCTAAACGCATGTAATTATAGGCTCTTAATGCAAGTGTTACGGGCTTAATCCTAAAGTATTTTCTTAAATCGGCAGTTACCGCCGTAAAGTTATAATCACCCAAATATCTTTCAGCACCAATTCTATACCTAAAACCATCTAAAGGTGCAGCTACACCGAAAATAGAATTATCACCTACAAAGTAGGCACTGGTTTGAATAATGCTAAAACCTTTTAAAGGCATTCCCAAAGTATTTGTAGCATCTTCATTACTTACTTTTTCCCTATCAGAACCATAGTAGTAGGCCGGATAGCCTCCAATATCTTGGTAATAATTGTTAAACCTATCTAAACGATAGCTGTACCTTGCAAAGCCACTGCCCACTTCAAAACGATGCACTTTGTTAAAAGGATAAGCGGCAAACAAATCAACTCTATCCTCAAATGTTCTTAATATATTGGTACTAATGGTATCTATTGCATTACCGTCGGTGCTAGTACTTGGATTATACATCTGATAGGTCATAAATCCCGTAATGTACGGAATGTGCGAAACTGCACCGCCCCAGTTAATACGGCTAGCCTGGTTAATGTAGGCGGCCATTCCACCGAAATCGTAAATCTCGCCGTTAATCGCCAAATTTGCCACAATTTGATTATGACCAACAATATCGCTAAACATACCCATTACACCGCCCTGCATACCTGTACCGAAACGGCTTGTGCTTACGCCAACACCACCGCTATTTGCTAAATAATCTAAACGGAATTTTGGACGGTAGGGGATATTTCTTAATGAATCGGCAGGTGTACGTTCAAACCTACTGAAATTGCCCAAATTAGAGTTTACAATATTAACGCCAACTGTTTCTTTGGGCGGTAATATCGCTGCATCGAAATTAACATCACTGGCATTTACATCTTTAGCCCTAAAATTACTATAAGCAGAATTATAAAGCGTATACCGCTGGTAGCGATAGTAGCTGTAAATGATATCATCGTTTCTGGAAACTGTAATGGCAGGAGAAAATTCGGTAATACCGCTAATTCCCGTAAAGTAATCTGTAAGCTGTTTTAAATTGCTGTTTTCCAGATTGTATTCATACAGATTTCTAAATCCATCGCGGTTAGATAAAAAGAAAATACGTTTGCTATCGCCAGAAAATTGGGCATTCAGATTATTTGCGTCCGGAAAAACAGGAACGTTACTAAAAGTTTTGCTTGCTATATCGTAAATAGTAAGGTTTATAGGATACACTGCATTGTTGTTTCCTGCCTGCATCGCAGCTCTATCAGATGAAAAAACAATTTTTTTACCATCGGGAGAATAGCTTGGAGCATAATCAGAATATTCGTCGTTGGTAATTTGCGTAACCTGTTTCGTGTCTAAATTGTAGGAAAAAATATCGCTCTGTCCTTCAACCATTCCAGAAAAAGCAATGTCTTTGCCATTTGGCGACCATGTGAGATTACCAAATTGCTCAACTTTGTCCATTCCGGTACGTAAAATGGTTTTGCCGTTCGCTATATCTATAATCAACAATTGGTTTCGGCCTTTGCTAAAAATACTAAATGCAAAATGCTTGCTATCTGGCGACCACGCACCTGCGGATTCCAAGAAGTTAAAATCATCTATATGCGAATTGGAAATCTGACTGCTCAGCTTCTTAATGATTTTTCCGGTTTTGGCATCGGCAAGGAATAAATCGATACCGAATAAATCCTTTTCGGAAAGAAATGCCAAATATTTACCATCGGGGCTTATAGCAGGTGCAACGTTCATGTTTCCTGCATTTTTGTTATCGATGATTTTAGCTCCAGAAATCTTAATCTGAGAACTATCGGCTCTTAACATTGGGCGATAATGTTGTTCGATGGCGTTTTTCCATAAGCCAGATAAAGTTCTATCATCATACCCAAAAGTATATCTGATACCGTTTTCGTAGCCGAATTTGGCAGTAGCTTTAAATAAAGGTACAATGGTAGTATCGCCATATAGCGAACCAATGAAAGTCCAAAACGCCTGTCCGTAACGATATGGGAAGTACTTATTTGAATTGGTGAGGTCTTTTAACGAAGGAATATCCCTGTTCAGTAAGGCATCACGCATCCACATCGAAGTAAAAGCATCTTTTTTGCCCACGGATAGATATTCGGCCATACCTTCTACCATCCATAAAGGGGTGTTGCCTATGTTTTCCAAAGAAATAGAATCCTTTTCCAATAGGATATGATATTGAAAGGCGTGAACTAATTCGTGCCCTAAAACGTGTCGGGTTTGGCTACCGAGTTCCATTACAGGCATAATTACCCTGTTTTTTAAGGCTTCGGTAACACCGCCTGTTCCTATACCGATTTCTCCTTGTAATGCCGTTGTCTGCTGAAAATCGGGATGGTTGTTGTATAAAATGATTGGATTTTTCTTAAAGAAAGTATCTCTAAAAACTTCTTGGTGCATTTTGTACCAAGTTTCTGCATCTTGCGCAAATTTTTTAACTGCTTTCTCGTTTTTAAGGTAATAGTAAATCTCGAAATGGGGCGTTTCCAGTACCTTAAATTTTTCGTTTTTATATCGAACTTTGTTTTGCCCAAAGTATTGTGCGTTTGCCGATGCAAAGCATACGAGCGTAATAAGTGCAACGAAGATGGATTGTTTTAGGAAATTGTTCATAAATGAATAATTTAAGGGCTTTATTATTTTTATGTGTCAGTCTGAGTTTATCGAAGACTATTTTGTTGATGAGTTTCGACAGGCTCAACTTGACACAAACGATTTTTAAGAATTTAAACAGTTTTTAGTTATTGTTCTGTTTCTTCTCTTTTTCTCTTTCTTTTTGTTCTTTTCTTTGTTTTCTTCTCAGTTCTCTTTCTTCTTTTTTAGTAAGAGGAACAGTAGCAACAGGTTCTTGTTTTGGTTGATTTTCTGTTGGTTTCTTTTCCTCCACTTTGGTAGGTGTATGCTCAATTTTAATTGGTTCTGGATTTTCTATTATAGGCATATCCATATCCAAAGAATCTACCAACACTGTGTCTGTTTCTACCGTATCAACTGGCGGACGAGGTGTAGGGCAGTTATAAGTGCGGGTAATTTCTACCTTTGGTTTAGGGAACGGCCCATAAGTATAACCACTCTCGGGGTCGTGATAAACTTTTTCCATAAATTTGGCAAAAATAGGCAGTGCAGTTCTAGAGCCTTCGCCTTGTTCGCCATTTTTAAAATGGGCGGTACGCTCATCACAACCTATCCACACGCCCGTAACTAAATCTTTTGTAATGCCCATGTACCAAGCATCAACATAATCTGAAGAAGTTCCGGTTTTACCGCCAATTTGATTATTTTTCTTAAACAAATCCCATTCCCATAAAGCTTGCGAAGTACCTCTTGGTTCATCAATACTTCCCCTAAACATATATAACATTAACCAAGCAATTTCCTCACTTAGAGCACGTTGAAACTTGGCTGTAAACTCTTCAATTAAGTTGTCGTTCTGGTCGGTGATTTTTTCTACCAAAATAGGTTCAACTTTGTTGCCTTCGTTTAAAAATGTACCATAAGCCTTTACCATTTCGTAAACGGTAACATCGTTAGAGCCTAAACTTACTGATGGTACAGATTCCAAATGACTATCGATGCCGCATTCGTGCGCCCATTTTACCACATTGTCCCAACCTACTTTTTCGGTTACTTGTGCTGTAACGGTATTTACCGAGCGCCCCATTGCCCAACGTAGCGACATATCCTGATAGCTGTAACTCCAATCGGCATTTTTAGGCTCCCAATATTTGGTTTCGCCTTTGTCCTGATAGGCAATACGTACAGGTTTATCGGTAAATTTATCGCATGGGTTCATGCCGCTTTCCAAAGCAGCTAGATAGGCAAAAGGCTTAAAGGTAGAGCCTGCCTGTCTTTTTGCTTGGTTTACATGGTCGTATTTAAAAAACTTATGGTCTATGCCACCTACCCAAACTTTAATTTTTCCGCTACGCGGCTCTAGGGTCATCATGCCTGTGTTTAAGATTTTTCCGTAGTAACGGATAGAATCCAGTGTAGAAAACAAGGTATCCCTATCGCCTTTGTAAGAAAAGATTTTCATCCTTTTTTTCTTGTTGAAATAGGCTTCCACAGAATCGGGCTGGTTGGGAAATCTCTTTTGTAATAAAGCGTAAATTGGCAATGATTTTTTTGCCCTATCGGGATAATCTACTTTCTTGCCTTCGCTATCTTTCCAAGGGTCTTCGTTTCCCCATACGCTGTAAAACCTGCGTTGTAGCGTGCGCATTTGGTCTTGTACAGCTTCTTCTGCATAAGTTTGCAGTTTAGAATCGATGGTAGTATATATTTTTAACCCATCTTCGTATAGATTGTAATTGTTCTCTTCACACCATTTTTCCAGATATTTATCTACGGCAGTTCTCAAATATGAATCGTTTTCGCTGTTTTCATCCTCATTTCCTGCTTCTATGCCAATTGGTGTAGCTTTATATCTGCCCAAATCTTCTTTAGAAAGATAATTGTACTTGTTCATCTGCGCCAGCACCACATTTCTGCGCTCCAAAGAACGTTCGGGGTTTTTGATTGGATTGTAAGAAGTAGTTGCCTTTAACATACCTACCAATAAAGCCGCCTGTGGTACATCTAATTGACTAGCTTCTTTATTAAAATAGATGCGAGAAGCTGTTTTTATACCGTAAGTGTTGTTGCCAAACGAAACTGTATTAAGGTACATCGTTAGGATTTCATTCTTATCGTAGTTGGATTCTAGCTTAATGGCCGTCATCCATTCTTTAAGTTTGGCAATTACCGTTCGCACCAAAGGGATACGTTTTACCAATCCCGATGATTTATTATAACGGGTTCTGTATAAGTTTTTGGCCAATTGTTGGGTAATTGTACTTGCTCCGCCTTCTTTTCCCATACCTACTACGGCACGTCCAAGAGCTTGCACATCTATACCTATATGGTTATAAAAACGAACGTCTTCGGTAGCAACAAGGGCATTAACTACGTTTTTTGAAATATCATTAAAACTAACAGGTGTACGGTTTTCCTTAAAATAACGTCCAATTAATTTTCCATCGGAAGTATATAGCTCAGAGCCTATCCTTTGAGATGGTTTTTTGATGTCGGCATAAGATGGCGAATAGCCAAACAACCATAAAAAGTTAATTTGTAGTGCGCAAAAGAAGATAATGACGAAATATATAAAGATGACCAGATATCTGAGATACTTATTCTTGATTTCTTTAAACATGCTATAAAGATGAAAAAAACGTAAAAAATTATCTGTTAAATAGTGTTAAAACAAACAATACAAATTAACGTATTTAATTTTCTTAATTTACTTCTATCTTTAAAAAATTAGCCATGTATGCACCGATTTAGATTTCGAACATAATTGAATGCACAGTATATGTAGGCTGGCTACTAATTCATTAATTGATAATTTACTTTTGATTTAAATCATATAGTTATGAAAACAAATACCGATAAATATCTTGTAAAGCCCAATAAAAAGGTTAAAATTAAAGATTTTGATACTGATTATAAGGGCCATTTAGATAAGGAAGAAGGACAAAAAGAACTTGATAGGGTAAAGAAAGACCTATCTAAATATCAAGAGATTTTATATGCTTCTAACTCACATGCGGTGCTGATTATTTTTCAGGCGATGGATGCAGCAGGAAAAGACGGCGCAATTGAACATGTAATGTCGGGCTTAAATCCGCAAGGTTGCCAAGTGTATAGTTTTAAAACTCCTAGTGCCGAAGAATACGACCATGATTTTTTATGGCGACATTACAAGGCATTGCCAGAAAAAGGTCGTATCGGTATCCATAATCGGTCGCACTATGAAAATGTATTGGTTTGTAAAGTGCATCCTGAATACATTATGAGCGAAAATTTGCCCAATTATAGCACTCCTGATAAAATTGATAAGGATTTTTGGCAAGACAGGTATGATAGTATCCGTAATTTTGAAAAGCATTTAGCTAGCAACGGAACAACGATACTGAAATTTTTTCTGCACGTTTCTAAGGATGAACAGAAACAACGGTTTTTAGATAGAATAGAAGACCCTGCCAAGAATTGGAAATTCTCTGCTGGCGATATTCGTGAACGAGCTTTGTGGGATAAATATATGGATGCCTACGAAGATGCCTTAAATGAAACTTCTATGGATTATGCACCTTGGTATGTAATTCCGGCAGATAAAAAATGGTACACAAGATTGGCCGTAAGCCAAATTATTGCAGAAAAACTGGAAAGTTTGAATATGGAATTTCCGAAACTACCACAAGAGGAAGTAGATAAATTGGAAAGTTGTAAGCAACAGCTTTTGGAGGAGTAGGGGCGTTTTGTCATTCCGACGTTAGGAGGAATCTGTTAGGTTGATGCTACTTACTTACAGATTCTTCGCTTCGCTCAGAATGACAATAAGAGAGATTACTTCGTTTTTGTAGGCCGTACTTCAATTTTCGATGGCAGTACATTTGGGTTTAACTTCAATAAATCAACTACCATTTGTCCTAAGTCTTCTGGTTGTATTTTCCAGCTATCGTTTTCGTTAGGTTCGTGGTCGTTAAAATGTGAAGTTACCGAACCGGGCATAATAACAGTGGTTTTTATATCGTGTTCTCTTAAATCTAGCATGGCAGCTTGTGTAAATCCAACTACGCCATATTTAGATGCATTGTAGCCTGCACCGCCAGCAAAAAAGTTTGTTCCTGCTAAACTGGCAATGGAAATGTAATAGCCTTTGTTGGCTTTCAACTGTTCTGCACTTGCCTTTAAAGTATGAAAAACGCCCGTTAAATTGGTATCAATCATAGCATTCCAATCTTCTAAACTCAATTGGTCGATAGGAGCAAATTTTCCCAAACCTGCATTGGCAATTACAACATCTAATTTGCCGAATTTAGCTACGATTTGCTCAACTGCTTTTTGTTCGTCATCAAAATTTCTTACATCAGATGCAATGGCCAGTACATTTTCACTATCTACGCTCTCAACGCTCTTTAAATCAGCTTTTGCTTTTTCTACATCTTCCAGTTTCCTGCTTGATATAGCAACTTTTAAACCTGCTTGTATCAATGCTTTGGCAATACCAAAACCAATCCCTTTTGTTCCGCCTGTAATGTAGGCTACCTTGTTTTCTAAATTCATATTTTTCTCCTTAATTATCTGCTCAAATATGCAAAATGAAGAGATTTTTAGTGTGAATGCTATGTAAAATATGCAACAAATCGATTAAACAACGAGTAGTAATTTAACAATATTGCTCTATTGTCCAATTCTCTCTTTCAGCCTACGCTCATCTGTAAGGTCTAACCTTAACGGAGTAATAGACACATAATTGTGTTCCATTGCCCATCTGTCGCTGTATTCCTCCGCTTGTTCCAATGGTTTTACCCAAATCCAATAATTCTTTCTTCCCATTGGGTCTTGTCCCGGAATTACTGTGCCATCATATAAAGTTACGGATTGTCTTGTCCATTTAATATCGGTAGGGTGTTGAGGGAAGTTAACATTGTAAAGTGCTACCTCGTTGGTTTCGAAAAGTAGGTTTAAACACTGTTCGACATAAGGTTTGATTACATTGAAATTTGGCTCTGTTTTGCCCACCGGGGTGCTTAAAGCAATTCCTTTTACGCCTAACAATACCGCTTGTTTTGCGGCTGCCAAAGTGCCCGAATGCCACATCGAATTGCCTAGGTTTGGCCCCATATTGATGCCCGATAGCACTACATCTGTATCTGGGTACATGTGCAAACCTAATGCAACACAATCCGCAGGTGTGCCATTTACTCGAAAAGCCTCAATCCCCTCAAAAGTGATGGGTGATTTTTTGTAAGTAAGCGGCCTAGAATGAGTAATAGCGTGTCCCATCGACGATTGTTCTACATCTGGTGCCACAATTCTAACAGTTCCAAAGTTTAATGCTGTTTGTGCCAAAGCTGCTATTCCCGGGCTGTAAATGCCATCGTCATTAGTGATTAAAATATTCATCTCATTAATTTTTGGTGATATATTAAAACTATTGGAACGCTGTTATTGTTGACAAGAAATGAAAATAGACAAGTCGCATGAAGATTGAACAGACTAAAATCCACTTGGTATATAACCCAACGGCAGGAGCTGAAGAGCATGAAAGTGAGCATTTGATAGGGTTATTGCAAGCAGCAGGCTATCGTTGCGATTATTCATCTTCGAAGAAAAAAATCCTTAAAAAAATAGCTTCCGATGTTAAATATATTGTCGTTGCCGGTGGTGATGGCACTATTCGTAAAACAGTTTTGGAATTGTTGGACAAGAAACTAAAATATAAACGACCGTTTGCTATTTTGCCTTTGGGAACTGCAAACAACATTGCCAGTTCTTTAGCCATTGAAGAAAATTTAAGGTTAAACGTAGATGCATGGAAAAAAGAAAAACTACAAAAACTAGATATAGGTATTGCTCGAACTCGGAAAGAAGAGGAACATTTTATAGAATCGTTTGGCTTTGGCTTATTTCCAGCTTTAATAAGATGGATGCAGGAACAGACCAGAGCTATACCAGAAAACCCAGATGATGAAGTGAAACAAGCACATAATGCGTTACTACATTTGGCAAAACATTACGAACCTATTGCCGCAACCATTTTATTAGATGGCAGAGAGGTGTCAGATGAGTTTTTAATGATAGAGTTATTGAACATTTCTAGGCTAGGCCCAAAATTACAGCTTGCCAAAAATGCAGACCCAGGAGATGGGATGCTAGAGCTAATTTTAATCAAAGCCAAACAACGACCACTGATCATTAAATATCTCGAAGAAATTGTTGCAGGTAAAAAGCCTATTTTTCCTATTAAACCCATTGCGGTAAATCGGTTAAAGATAACGTTAGAAACTAAAGATATCCATGTAGATGATGGGTTAAAGGATACTAATTTTCATACATGGGATGTTAGTGTTTTACCACATATGTTGGAAGTATTATTAACAAGTTAGTCAGAAATATGAAACTTAGTCCATTCTATTTTTTAATTTTTGCTTGTTTATGCGTGTGTTCCTGTAAAAGCGGACCATTTAACTTGCTTAAACCATCATCGCCACACCAACAATATGAAAGAAAGTTGTTAAACTCAGGTTTAAACCAAAGTATCATGGGCGGTGGATGGATTACCAAAGCAAATAACCTATTGCAAAATGCATCGGGCATAAAAGTACCCTATAAGGAAACCGGATATTTTGCTGCTGACAAAATTGATGGCGCTAGTTTTAGATTCAGGTTAGAACGAGGACAATTGTTAACTGCAAAACTGATCAAGCAATCTGTAAATGGCCTTTCTATTTATATGGATATATGGGAACAGAAAGAAAACGGTGAATTTAAAATGCTTGCTTTTGCAGATAGTTTGGGTGCTAATCTGCAATTGGAAGCCAAAAGGAGTGGCGATTATCTTTTGCGTTTACAACCTGAATTATTAACAAGCGGTTCTTATACGCTCGAACTCGTCATTGGTCCATCATTGGGTTATCCCTTAAAGGCGGTAAATAGAAAACAGATACAAAGTTTTTTTGGTGTGGGCAGAGATAACAATACACGCAGGCACGAAGGCGTTGATATTTTTTCTGCTTTTAGAACTCCTGTAATTGCAGTGGCTGAAGGTACTGTTACGGGAGTTAACGAAAATAATTTGGGAGGAAAAGTGGTTTGGTTTCGTCCCAAAGGAAAAGATTATACCTTATATTATGCCCATTTGGACGAACAGATTGCGAGTGTTGGTCAAGAAGTTGTTTTAGGAGATACGTTAGGTCTAATGGGAAATACTGGCAATGCCAAAACAACTCTGCCACATTTACATTTTGGAGTTTATACCAATAATGGTGCAGTAGATCCTTTGCCATTTATAGACCCTTTAATTCCGGCAACACCTACTATTAATAGCGATATTACCAAGTTAAACGCAACTATGCGTACTGTAAATAGACAGGTTGAATTTTCGGAAAACCAACAATCTACGGGTACAGAAATGTTAAAACAGTATACTGTTGTTCGTGTATTGGCTGCTTCTAGCAATTACTATAAAGTTGAGTTGCCGAATGGAAAATCTGGGTATGTTTCAAGCAAATCGGTTGCTGAAGCAAAACCATTGAATACACGAAAAATATCAACTGGTAACCAAACTTTGTTCGACTATCCTAATTTAGATGCGGGTATAAAAGCTAATCTAGCTATTGGTCAAACAGTAAATGTAATAGGGAATTTTGAAGATTTCCAATTGGTTTCTACTTCGGAGAATATAGTGGGTTGGATAAAGGGAATATAAGACTTACGAAATTTTTGAAACTTCGTAAGTCTTCGGCATAACCTATGCCATTACTTCTTCTTCAATATAACTTTCTAGCGGAGGGCAAGCACAAATTAAAGACCTATCTCCATGACTATCGTTTACTCTACCAACTGAAGGCCAGAATTTATAAGCAGCTACATAAGGCAGCGGGAAAGCAGCAGTTTGGCGGCTGTAACCATAGTTCCACTCGTTTCCTGTTACTACTGCGGCAGTATGCGGAGCATTTTTTAGTGGATTATCTGTTTTATCTAAATTGCCATTTTCTACTTCGCTAATTTCATTTCTAATCGCAATTAGGGCATCGCAGAAACGGTCTAATTCATGTTTAGGTTCGCTTTCGGTTGGCTCAACCATTAAAGTTCCGGCAACAGGAAACGATACGGTAGGAGCGTGGAAACCATAATCCATTAAACGTTTGGCAATATCAACCACCTCGATACCGAAGTTTTTAAATCCACGACAATCTAAAATCATTTCGTGTGCGCAACGGCCATTAGCACCTGCATATAAAACAGGATAATGTTGCTCTAAACGAGCTTTCATGTAGTTGGCGTTTAAAATGGCATATTTTGTAGCATTGGTCAGTCCATCAGCGCCCATCATGGCAATATAAGCATGTGAGATTAACAATATGCTAGCTGAACCCCAAGGTGCGGAAGATACCGCATGGATAGATTTTTCTTTGTTGATGTCAACTACTGCATGACCAGGCAAATATTTTACTAAATGTTCGGCAACGCCAATTGGTCCCATGCCTGGGCCACCGCCGCCGTGAGGAATACAGAATGTTTTATGCAAGTTCAAGTGGCAAACATCTGCGCCAATATTAGCTGGGCTAGTTAAGCCTACCTGTGCATTCATATTAGCACCATCCATATAAACCTGTCCACCATTTTCGTGGATTACTTTACAGATTTCGATGATACTTTCTTCGAATACACCGTGGGTTGATGGATAGGTTACCATTAAGCAAGAAAGATTTTCGGCATGTTCTTTAGCTTTTGCTTTCAAATCTTCTACATCAATTTCGCCTTTTTCGGTAGATTTCACTACAACGATTTTCATTCCGGCCATTGCTGCCGAAGCAGGGTTGGTGCCATGAGCCGAAGCAGGAATTAAAGCAATGTTACGGTGATGGTCACCACGGTCTTGATGATAAGCTCTAATAACCATTAGACCTGCATATTCACCTTGCGCACCTGCATTTGGCTGAAAGCTCATAGCTGCAAAACCAGTGATTTTGCTCAACCATTTATCTAACTCATCAAATACTGTGTAATATCCCAATACTTGGTCGGTAGGAGCAAACGGATGGATTTGCCCAAACTCTGGCCAAGTTACCGGAATCATTTCCGTGGTTGCGTTAAGTTTCATGGTACAAGAACCTAAAGCAATCATAGAATGGCAAAGCGATAAATCTTTAGTTTCTAGTGATTTGATATAACGCAACATTTCATGTTCAGAATGGTGCGAGTTAAATACTGGGTGTGTTAAATATTCGCTAGTACGTTGTAACGACGCAGGAATTGTAGTATTTACATCTTCAATTACCACTACGCTATCGGTAGCAATGGCTTTTACTTTAGAGAAGATACGAACTAACAGGCTCACATCTTCGAAGTTGGTAGTTTCATCTAACGAAATAGTAACTTTATCACCTTGATAATTCAAGTTGATGTTGTTATCCAAGCAATCTTTATGGATAGCATCTTTTAAATCGCCAAGCTCAACTTCAATGGTATCGAAATAAGCTCTGGTGTTTACTGTATAACCTATCGCTTTTAACGATTCGGCCAAAGAAACAGTTAAACCATGTGTACGTTCTGCAATCAGTTTTAAACCTTTAGGGCCATGATAGGCAGCATAAAAACCTGCCATAATTGCCAATAGCGCTTGTGCCGTACAGATGTTCGAAGTCGCTTTATCTCTACGGATATGCTGCTCACGAGTTTGCAAAGCCATACGTAAAGCGTAATTGTTGTTGCTATCGATAGTTACGCCAATGATACGGCCTGGGATTGAACGCTTATATTCGTCTTTAGTAGCAAAGAAAGCAGCGTGTGGGCCACCAAATCCCATTGGAACACCAAAACGTTGCGTAGTGCCAACTACCACATCAGCGCCCCATTCTCCTGGAGGAGTTAATAAGGTTAAACTTAAAATATCGGCAATAACGGTTAGTTTAACATTTTGTCCGTGTAGGGTAGTTGCAAAATTGCTATAATCATAAACTTCGCCATTACCTGCCGGATATTGTACAATGGCACCAAAAAACTCGGCCGTAGGCTCAAATGTTTCGTGGTTACCAATCACTAATTCAATACCGAAAGGATTAGCTCTTGTTTTTAAAATATCGATGATTTGAGGAAAAATAGCATCAGATACGAAGTATTTATTGCCCTGCTCTTTTTTGCGCAGGCTATATTGCATAAACATGGCCTCGGCCGCTGCTGTACCTTCATCTAATAAAGAAGCATTGGCAATCTCCATTCCGGTAAGGTCTATCACCATAGTTTGGAAATTCAATAAAGCCTGTAAACGACCTTGTGCAATCTCTGCCTGATATGGTGTGTATTGGGTGTACCATCCCGGATTTTCGAATACGTTACGTAAAATTACGCCGGGGGTAATGGTATCATAATATCCCTGACCGATATAAGATTTGAAAACTTTGTTTAAAGATGCCGTTTGCTTTAGTGTAGTCAGATAATCGACCTCCGATTTTGCCTTTGGCAGGTTTAACGGTTGGTTTAGCCTAATGGCCGCAGGTACGGTTTGGTCAATTAATTCGTCGATGGAATTAACGCCAATGGTTTGTAGCATTGCCTTAGTATCGGCCTCATTTGGCGCAATATGGCGGTCTTTAAAGTTTTCTTGGTAATGAATGTTTAAGCTCATTGAATGATAGCATTTTTAATGCCTGCAAAGGTACAAATTTTAAAGGGATTTTACAGGGGCAAATCACATTAAAAAGCTATTCAAAATCTATGGTTTTTGTAGGAAAAAGGAGGTTTTTGCATTTGAAGTGTTAATCAAACGTTTGTGATTTTTGAAAAGTAAACAATAATGCATAAAATTGCTACAGAAAAACCGTTAATAAAATAAATTCAGCTTTCATATTGTTCAAATTGTCCTCATTTCAAAAATTAATAACCCTCATCATGATATTATTAGTGATAGTATCATGTAAAAAAAATAAACTTCCTACTCCAGCCCCAATTCCAGAAACTAAAGGTCCAAGCGATTTTAAAGTTACTTTAGTAAGTAGGGATGAGAATTATGCCGTAATTAATTGGACAGAATCGGTTGGAGAAGAAGTGAAATATGATATAGAACTTGAAGGTAACAACTCAAAAAACTTAGTTTATAGAGATATTGAGTTGAAGAATTTACAAGGAAATAAATCTTATGTTGGCAAAATAATAGCACATGATGCTAATGGTAAGAGCCTTATTGTTACATTCGAGATACCACCACTTGATTTAGAACTTTACACTTTTATTAATAGCTATCCTTTTGGGGCTTGGGTTAGAGGTGCTATTGATGGGAGCGGTTTTACATTCTGGAAAACAAATGCTTCTAACTCAAGTTTAATCCCTGCAATTTCAAACGACATTATCTTTATTTCGGAACCTAACGCAATAGCCGCTTATAACAAAAAAACATTTGCACTAATTTGGAAAAAGAATTGGGAACATCCGAGCGTTTTCGGACTTTCTCTGCTAAGTTACAAAGATAAATTAGTGTTGCCTGCGAAAGATAAGCTGCATATAATTAATTCTTCTGATGGAACTACTATTTGGACATTAAACGAAAAAGACTATACTCAACCTTGTATTAGCAAGGGAGCATTATATGTTTCAAATAAAGATGTATTGGGCGTTTATGATTTATCTACTGGATTGTTGAAGTGGAAATTCGAAGCGGGTAACGATATTGGGGAGCCACTTACCAAAGATGGAACCGTATATTTTGTAGGTAGTGAAGGTATATTTTATGCCTTAAATTCGGAAAATGGAACTGTAAAATGGAAAAACAACTTTACTAGTACTTTTACCGGTAATGCTATAAGTATGCTTTTTGGTCACCGTCCTAGTGTAATGGGTAATAAAGTATATTTTTTGTATAATGCTGTATCTCCTGATAGATATAACCCGAGTTTATACGCAAGAGCGGTTGATGTTGCTAGCGGGACAACTATTTGGACTGTGAAAGTAGAAAATAGTTTTGGTGGTTTTTTAGTTACTAATGAAAATTTAGGCATTTTCGTAGGTGCAAATAATTATGCCTATCAATTAGAACCAGAAACTGGAAAAGTTAAATGGGGTGGGTTCGGCTGTTCAGGATATCGTTTTACTGTAGTCGAAAACCAAATTTATCATCAGTATTCTGTAACTACATCGGCTCTTGTGTTTAGAAGCTATAGTCGAAATGTGATAGACACTAAGTGGGCAACACCTAATGGCGATGGTTTGTGGGCTTGCCCTGTGGTGGTAGTCAGAAACAATAAGGTCTATTATCCGGCAGAAAGTGCAATGAACTGGATTGAATAAAGTAAATAATCAAGTTAGCAATCCAAAAACCTACTTCCTCACTTTCCAACCTTCTTCCTTATCATATTTTAAACGATAGGTTTTAGTAATAAAATCGCTGTTCTCTTCGGGGTTCTTTTGAAAGGCTGCAAAAGGTGTATTTACTTTTTTCAATGATACTGTTACTTTGGCGGTAGCATCATTTACTTTAGAAAAGTCCACAGGCTTTTCCTCAGTGAGTTCGTAAGTTACGGCTTTAACGGTGGCTTTGTCTGCTTCTTGTTTTAACACAAATTCGCTAGCTTTTTGGGTGAGTTTTGCACTGTAAACAAAGCTACTATCTTTAGAAAGAAATTTCTTTTTAGAACTTAATAATGTTAACGTAATGTAGCCCTCATTTTCCAATTGGCGATAATTTTCCAACTCGGCATATTCTTTTTCGCTATTGAATTTCAATTCACCAAAGTCAAATCTAGTGGTTTTGTATTCTGGATTACCTTTTAAATAAGTGGTAATTACTTTTCCGGCTTCTTCGGTGTTAATGGTAGAATTGTTTTTACAAGCAAATAAGATAATAGCCAATAAAGCGACTGATAATATTTTCTTCATGATGTTTTTCATCTGTATATAATTTTTTTAATGGTGATGAAGCTATCCCGATGTGAAATCGGGATGGTTTCTTTTAAAGTTATTCGCCTTCTTCAAATTTTCCAAATTAGGTACAATCATAGATGATAAAATAATTGCTACACCAATCCATCTGATTAAGCTAACTTCTTCATGCAAAACTAATGCCGACATGCTAACCGCCACAGGTAATTCTGCCGAACTTAGGATGGAACTTAGCGTTAAACCAATTTTTGGAATCCCAGAAGCAAAGCATAAAGGTGGTATAACCGTACCGAAAATTGCCAATATCAATCCCCATTTTAATAAGCTACCACCTAAAGCGCCATTGATTAAAAAAGCAGGGGGAAGCACTAAAAAGATTAAGATGCAAGCTCCTGTAATCATTAATGCGCTTTTTTGTAACGGTGGATATTCGTTGCCCAGATTACCATTGAGCATTAGGAAAATGGCATAGCAAAAGGCTGCTGCCAAACCGTAAGCAATACCCAATAGGTTTAAATCGCTACGTGTGCTTTCGTAATAACCACTTGCCGCAATTGTGCCAATTAAAATGAATAAAATTGTCAGTACCTGTAATCTATTGGGTTTCTTCCTGAAAAAAACGAATTCCAATAGTACGCTAATCCAAACAAACTGCATTAATAATATGATGGCCACAGAAGCAGGAATGAGCTTTACACACTGATAGTAGGTTAAACTCACCAATCCGGTAAATGTACCGGCCAAAACCAGTTTCAACCAATGTGTTTTTATGATTGGTTTGACAGTATCCTTATTTTGCGTTTTACGTTGTATGAGAAAAATAGTCCAAAGCAAAATAGCACCAAATAAAGCCTGTACGCCCGTTACATCCCCCAAAGTGTAACCTTCGGCATAAGCCAGTTTTACAAAAGTAGAGAGGATGCCAAAACTACAAGCGCCAAAAAGTACGAGGATAATGCCTTTGAGCATATGTTGGTTAACTGTTTATTTGGTTAATCGGTTAACTGTGAATTGTAAACTGAAAACTGTTAACTTAACTGTTCTAAATAACGTTTAATTGTTTCTTTTAGACCTAAATAAAGGGCATCACTAATTAAAGCGTGACCAATAGAAACTTCCAATAAACCGGGAATGGTTTGCGCAAAGTATTTTAGGTTGTGCAAGTCTAAATCGTGCCCTGCGTTAATACCTATGCCTAGTTCGTTGGCTTTATGTGCTGCCGCCAAATAAGGTGCAATAGCTTTTTCCCTGTTGTTGTAGTATTGTTGGGCGTAGGCTTCGGTATAAAGTTCAATGCGGTCGGTTCCAGTAGTTAGGGCAGCTTCTACCATTTCTACTACGGGGTCAACAAAAATAGAAACCCTGATACCTGCATTTTTAAATACGGCCACCATTTCTTTCAGATAATCTTGGTGCTTAATGGTATCCCAACCGTGGTTAGAAGTGATTTGACCTTCGGCATCAGGTACTAAGGTAACCTGCGCAGGTTTGTTGGCCAACACCAAATCCATAAATTTTTGTTCGCGGCAATTACCCTCAATATTAAATTCGGTAGCTATAACTGCTTTTAAATCAAACACATCTTGGTAACGAATATGTCTTTCATCCGGGCGGGGATGCACGGTAATACCTTGTGCTCCGAAACGTTCACAATCTAGTGCTACTTTTACCAAATCGGGATTGTTGCCACCTCTGCTATTGCGCAAGGTGGCAATCTTGTTGATGTTAACCGATAATTTTGTCATGCTACAAAGTTAATTTAATGTTGAATACTATTGTAATTTCTCTTAAAAATGCCCTAACTTTCTACGTTTTTTAAATCGCTCTATTTTTCATGTATCGTCAATTGCTTGCCATATTTATTATTTATCTTTTGTTTGCCGCTTTTCCGGTGAAGGCTCAAGATATAAGCACGGATAAACCAGATACCTTACTGGTTAAAAAATTATCAGATTCATCAGCCCACTACGCATTTACGAACAGCTCAAAAAGTATTGCTTTTGGAAAGAAAGCCCTGCAAATAGCTAAAGCGAGTGGAGACAGTAAAAGTGAGGCCTATGCACACATGAGCTTGGCACGTGCCTATTATGTTAAAGGCGAATATGAAAATTCACTAAACCACGGAAATTACTTGGGAGAAATTAGCAAAAAAATAAATTACATATACGGTTTGGCCTATTCCATTAACAATACCGGATTGATTTATCTTAGCCAAGAAAAGTATAAAGCAGCATTAGAAGAATTTCATAAAGCATTGAAAATTAATGAAAAACAGAAAAATTTGTTTGCGAAAAGCAATAATCTGTTCAACATCGCTTTATGCCATTTTAGTTTTAAGGATTATGATGTTGCCAATGTTTACCTAGCGCAATGTATTAAAATTGCAAAAAAAGCAAATCCACGAACTTACATTATGGCTATTAACCGTTTGGCCGATATTGCCTACGAAAGAAAGCAGGGAAAAGAAGCCATATCACTATATAAAAAGGCTTTAATAGAAAATACCATAGGCGATGACTGGGAGAAAGCCTATGCTTATACCGGAATGTCTAAAGCGCTATATGATATTGGAAATTACCAACAAGCGATAGCGAACGCCCAAATTGCTTTAGGCTTAGCCAAAAAGATAAATGCCCATTGGGATATGGCAAGAGCGTACGATGTGCTCCATAAATCGAATGAAAAGTTAAAGCAGTATCAACAAGCCTACGAGTATTTAGCACTTTACAAAACATACAGTGATAGCCTTTATAATGAGAAAAAAGAAAAAGAAATTAATGCACTCCATTTAAAACAAAAAGCGGTTGAGAATAAGGAACTGGCACACCAAATAGAAATTAGAAAACAAAGTAATCGTGTAAGCCAATTAATTATTGTCATTATTAGCGTAGTTGCTGTGTTTCTGGTAATTGGAGTTGTATTTGTTGCTAAAAATAATAAGAAAACCAATAGGCTAAACAAACAACTTAAACAAAATAACGAGGACATTGCCCAACAGAAAGACCAAATATTGCAACAAAATGCAGAATTGGAGAAAATCAATTATTCTAAAGACCAATTATTCTCTGTAATAGGTCATGATTTAAGAAGTCCGATTACTTCTATTATTCAAACCATAGATTTATTGCGCTCAGATAGTCTTTCTCCGGAAGAACGAAGTTATATACTCGATAAGTTTTTTGAAAGGTTAACGGCAACAGCGACCATGCTGGACAATCTTCTGCTTTGGGTAAATAACCAAAAGAAAGAAACCACCATAGACCGAAAAAACTTTCTTTTGCCTAAGTTAACTGAACAATTATTGCTTGTGCTTAATTTTCAGGCTAACGAAAAAGGCGTACACATCAACCACGAGTATCTTTCAGACGCTTGGGCAAATGCAGATACAAACCACGCCCGTATCATTATCCAAAATTTGGTAAGCAATGCCATTAAGTTTACACCATCTGGCGGAAATATTTATATCTATTACTTTATAAAGTCAGATAAAGTAGGCATTGCAATTAAAGATACCGGTGTGGGAATTGGTAAAGAAAAGATAGGTAAGCTCTTTAATGTGATGGGCAAAGAAATCTCTACTTATGGTACGGCAAACGAGAAAGGCATAGGCATTGGTCTAATGTTGGTGAAAAAATATGCAGACGATAACAATGCCGAAATTATTGTCAATTCCGACGAGAGCGGAACTGAATTTGTAGTTTGCTTTGATAAAGCTAATTAGACTTCGGCTTTTGAGCTTTTTTAGTTTCTACCAATTGTACAGATTGTGCCTTAAACCGATTATCTACAATCTCGCCGGTAACTACCGCTTTTCCAATAGCATTGCAAAAACCATTATCGGCGTGGGCATCGCCAAAATCATGTATGCTTCTGCCATCTACAAAATAGGCAATGCCATCAATCCTAACGGCCAAATCACAACCTTTGCCGGGTAATTTGAACATGCACTCGCCACAGGCAATTTCTACTTCCTTTTTCTCAATTTTATTGGTTTTGGTTTGGGCTTTTGCAGTGATAAAGAAAAACGCCAACATGGTAAATGCTCCAATTTTTTTCCAACTATTATTTATCATTGTTTTATGGAATTAAAGTTTTTTATAATTACAAATATGATAAAAACTACGGTGCTAATAGGTCAGCGTTATGCTATTTTTTCTCTAAACCTTTGCGATATGCGCTACCTTTTTTCGGTAGCTCCAATAAAACACAATGGGATAAACAAACAAATTGAACAAGGTATTGGTCATTAACCCGCCAATAACAACAATGGCCAAAGGTTTGGATGCCTCCGAGCCTATACCTGTGGAAAGTGCGGCCGGCAACAGCCCGATGGCGGCCATTAGGGCGGTCATAATTACGGGACGCATACGGTTGGCCACACCATCTTTAATGGCATCGGCAAAAGTCCACGTAGGGTGATGCTTCAGTTCTACAACGTTGCTCTTGAATTTGGTAATAAGTATTACCCCGTTTTGAACGCAAATGCCGAACAGCGCAATAAAACCTATACCTGCCGAAATATTGAAGTTAATGCCGGTAATGAGCAAGGCCAAAATACCACCAATCATGGCGAAAGGCACATTGTTTAGCACCAAAAGCGCATCTTTCACATTGCCGAACAAGATGAACAGAATAAAGAATATCAACAGCAAACTAATGGGAACGGCTTTAGAGAGCTGATTGGTAGCCCGTTGTTGGTTTTCAAAATCGCCTGCCCACTCTAAGCGGTAGGGCTTGGGCAATTTGATTTTGGTATTTACCTTTTGTTGCGCTTCGGCAATCACACTGCCCATATCACGCCCCCTTATAGAGAATTTTATAGCACCATAGCGGGTGTGTTTTTCGCGATAAATCATACTTGGGCCGGTAATTTTCCGAATGCCGGCAATTTCGCCCAACGGTACTTTAGAACCCGAAATAGTGGGCACACGCAAATTGCCGATGGCCGTTTCGTCGTTCCTGAAATCTTCGGGATAGCGGATAATCAAATCGAATTTCTTTTCGCCCTCGTAAATTTGGGTGGCCGCTTTTCCGCCGATAGCCATTTCTACCATCGCATTGGCATCGGCGGTGCTTACGCCGTACAAGCCCATTTTTTGCTGACTTAAATTTATTTGCAGTTCGGGCTGTCCCAAATTGCGTAGAATGCCCAAATCTTCAATGCCTTTAACCGTTTTAAGAATATGATATATTTTTTCTTCTTCCTGTTCAATAAACTCAAAATTATCGCCAAAAAGTTTTACCACAATAGAGCCTTTCACGCCCGAAACGGCTTCTTCCACATTGTCTGATATAGGTTGCGAAAAGTTGAGGTCAATACCCGGAAATCCTTTTAGTTTTTCCTGCATACGGGCTATCAACTGCTCTTTGGTCTGTTTGCGTTTCCACTCTTTTTTGGGATAAATATCTACATGAAACTCCATGTTGTAAAATCCCGTGGCATCTGTACCATCGTTGGGACGGCCTGTTTGCGAAAGCACCTGTTTTACCTCCTCAAAACTCAAGAATATTTTACGTATTTCGTTGGATAGTTTCTTGGTTTCATCCAACGAAATGCTTAACGGCCCGGTTGCCCTCATATAAATAGAGCCTTCGTCCAGATTGGGCAAAAACTCGCTACCCAAAAACTTAAAACTGATAATGCCGATGGTTAAAATAACCATTGAAATGGTAAAAGCTAATTTTTTGAACTTGAAACATTTATCGTAAAACTGTAAAGTGTGTTTAGTGATAAAGGTTAAAAAGAAATTATGTTTTTCTTTAACATTTTTTTTGAGCAACAAACTTGCCATTGCCGGCACAAGGGTAAGGGTAAGCAACAGCGCACCCAATAGGGCAAAACTCAATGTCCAAGCCAAGGGCGAAAACATCTTGCCCTCTACTTTTTCGAAAGTGAAAATGGGCATTAAGCCTGTAATGATAATCAGTTTGGCAAATAAAATGCCTTTTCCGTTCTCTAAACAGGCTTTTTTTATCAAGCCTAATTTGCTTATGCGGTTAAATTTTTCCATGCCAACGGCTTTGGCCTTATGGTCTAAGGCCACAAATATGCCCTCAACCATTACCACAGCGCCGTCTATTATAATACCAAAATCAATAGCGCCCATAGAGAGCAGATTGGCCGACATGCCTTTTAGCTTTAAACAAATAAAGGCAAACAGCAAGGCCAAAGGAATGACCAACGATACGATAAGCGTGGTGCGCCAATCGGCCATGAAAAGAAATACGATAACGGTTACAAACAAAATGCCCTCAAACATATTGCCCATTACGGTATGGGTGGCATAATTTACCAAATCTTCGCGGTCGTAAAAGGCTTTTATCCTTACATCGTCGGGCAAAATATGGTCGTTGATTTCCGCAATTTTTACCTTTAGGTTTTTAATCACTTCGCTGGGGTTTTCGCCTTTGCGCATTACCACAATGCCCTCTACCACATCGGGGTCAAAATCTCTGCCCACCTGCCCCAAACGTGGCAAGGCCGATTCTGTTACTTCGGCAATGGTTTTTACATAGATGGGAATGCCGTTGTAGTTATCTACCACCACGTTTTTAATTTCTTCGATGTTGTTCAGCACACCAATACCACGCACCACATAGGCCTGTCCACCCTGTACAATTACATCGCCGCCAACGTTGATATTACTTTTGGAAACGGCCTCGAACAGTTCTGTTGCGGTAACATTGTACTGAATGGCTTTTTGCGGATTTACCGTAATCTGGTAAGTTTTTACCTCGCCGCCAAAGCTCACTACATCGGCCACGCCGGCCACCGAAAGCAGTTCGCGTTGCACCGTCCAATCTTGCAGGGTTTTCAGTTCCCGCACTGTTTTTTTAGCGCTGGTAAGGGTGTACCTGAAAATTTCGCCCGTTGGCCCGTAGGGAGGTTGCACTTCGGGCTGTATGCCGTTGGGTAAATCGGCTTCGTCCAGGTGGTTGTTTACCTGCACACGGGCAAAGGCATAGTCCACATCATCCTCAAAAGTTAGCTTAACAATAGATAGCCCAAATAGGGACGAGGAGCGTATGCTCGTCTTTTTTTCGGCGGGGTTCATGGCTATTTCCAACGGCCGGGTTACAAACTTTTCTACCTCTTCGGCACTACGGCCGGGCCATTGCGTAATAATGGTTACGCTGGTGTTGGTAACATCGGGAAAAGCCTCTATGGTGGTTTTTTTAAAGCTGATGTAGCCTGCCAAAACGAGTATAAAGGTGGTAAAGAAGATGAAATATTTGTTTTTTAGGGAAAAACCGATGATGCTTTTTATCAACTTGTTCATGTACAACAGCTTTTATGGATAGAAACTTAGTTTTTAAGGCTCTCGAACAGCAACACCTGTTTAGAAGCCACTATTCTGTCGCCCGCATTTAAACCTTTGCTCACGTAAACACGATTACCTGTTTTTCGGCCAATGGTGATTTCCTGTATGCGGATTTTCTGCTTTTCGTCCAACACGAGCACATAGTTTTTATTATCGTCGAAAATGACTACATTGGGGCTAACGGAGGGTAAATTGACATCTGATTTGGCTATTACTTTTACGGTGGCCATCATGCCCGGTTTTAGGCTAAAATCTTTGTTGGCGATACTTACACGGGCGTTGATAACCCTGCTTTCGTTATTGATGATGTTGTAAATACGCTCTATTTTGCCATGATAGGTTTTTTCGGGGTACGAAAGCACCGAAACATCTACCTCGTCGCCCTCTTTTAGCATGGCCACTTCCGATTCGTAAACGTTAATAACCGCCCAAACGCTGGAAAGGTCGGCGATTTTGAAAACAGCGTTATTGTTGTCGGGGCGTATTTGCATATAACTGTTGATGTTTTTTTCGATAATGAAACCTGCCATTGGTGAAGTGATACGGTAGTTGCCGCCACTATTGCCCCCGTTTAGCTTAAGGGCGGTTTGGGCACGTTGCAGTTCCGCTTTTTTAATGGTAAGCTCATTTTGGGCTTCTTCCAACTCTTTGGCCGATGTCAGTCCGCTTTTATAAAGTTCTTCGGCCTGTTTCAAACCTCTTTCTGAAGTTTTTAGCTCGGCACTTGCGCTGATGACCTCTTTATCGAAACCGGCTACTTCGGCACTGCTGATGTTGGCCAACAATTGCCCTTTGTTTACCCTGTCGCCAATTTTAACGCTTACATTACCCACAATACCGCCCACCATAGGGTAAATGGCGGTCTGCAAATCTTCGTTGGCGGTAATTTTTGCCGAAAAATTAAGGTCGATACGGTTATTGGCCGATTGTACGGTGTCTATCAGCAATTTGCTCAACAGCGAATCGGTGATTTCAAACTTGTCGTTTGCAGGCGTCTCGGTGGTATTGCTCGTACAACTTTGTAGCGCCAAACCGAGTAGGACAAGAGCTAATCCTCTATTTTTTAACGATGAATAATGCGACATAATTTATTTGAATATGCTTGTTCCGGTAACAAAATTGATTTCTTCTTTGGCGTTAATACGCTCGAATTGCAGTTGGTTAAATTGCAGGATGTTCTCTTTGTACGATTCGTAAAAATCCAAGAACTCCAACAGCCCGATGTTTCTTTTGGCGAAGTTTTTGGTTACTTCAACCATCAGTTTTTGGTAATCGCTGTTAAAATCGTCATCTCTATTGGCCAACAAATCTTCTATCCGCTTTGCGTTCCGGTAGGCTTTAAAAACCTCGTTATCCAAGCTGTTTTCCAATTGCTGATAGGCCGTTTGTTGTGCTTCGATGGCTATTTTTGCTTTTTTTATTTCGCCCTGATTTCTGTTGAACAGGGGAATGGGCATACTGATACCTATACCGGTGTACTTTTCGGGATAGCTCCCTTTTAAATCGTAGGTTAGGGAAAGCTGTATATCGGGAATGGCGTTGGCCTTTTGCAATTTTAGATTTTGTTGCGCATAGCCGATGGCGGCTTGGGCAGATTTAAGGTCAATGCGGTTGGTTTTGGCCGAATCGAGCAAAGCGGTATAGGAAATAGGAGCTAAGGTGCTATTGTTGGCAACAGGGGCAAGGGTTTGTATAATAGTTGATGATTTTATTTGGGTCAACAGTTTTAAATCGTGGTCGAGTTCGGCTATTTCGGTATTCGTTTGGTGGTAATCTGCTTGAAGACTGTACAGCAAAGATTTTATTCTGATGAGGTCTTTATTGGCGATGTTGCCCAAAGCAAGTTGTTTGTTGGAAGCCTGTAACAGTTGGTTAAGCCCGTTAATTTGGTCGGTATATACTTTGGCCGATTGTTGCAGGTAGTGCAAACGGAAAAAATTGCTCCGCAATTGGTAACGCAACGTCCGCATTAAATCGTAATATTCATATTCTTCCATTTTTACCGCCGTATTGGCCAATTGGATGTTTTTATTGCGTTTTCCGGCCAATTGGAAAAGTTGCGAAATTTGGGTGTTGAACTGCCCCGTAGCGTACGAAGTTTCTAAAAACCGCTTGGTTTCGTGGTTATAGAATAGGTTTTCGTGGGTAATTTCGGGATTGTTGAACAGTTTTGCGGTCATTACATCGGCTTTGCCCTGTTCTATTTGGTATTTGGCCATCAACAGCTGATAATTGTTTTTTAAGAACAGTTCTTCGGCCTGTGGCAAGGTGAGCTTTAACGTGTCTTGCGCCTTAACTAAATGCCCCAAACCCAATAGGCAAACCAAAAAAAATAACTTTGTTTTCATCAGTACCAAAGCTATTTTGACCGAATTAAAGGCAGATTAAACGGAAATTAAAAAGGGATTAAAAATCAGTTTTCAGTTGGCAGTTTTCAGTTTGTACCAAAGCTATTAACCGATTCCCAATTAACCAATGACTAATGAACTAATTTAACATAAAAAACAGTTCCGTTATCGCTACTTTTAAAGCTGATTTTGCCTTTGGCCAAAGTGATAATTTTATGTGCCATATATAACCCCATGCCGTTTCCTTTAAGGGGATTAGGTTGGGCAGAAGTATAAAAAGGTTGGTAAATATTAGCTTCGTCGATAAGAGGTATGCCCGGCCCATTGTCTTTAATACTAATGGTTATATGGCCATTTTCGGCAGTGAGCGTACAAAGTACATCTTGCTGGCCGGAAAACTTAAAGGCATTGCCAATAATATTGTTAAGCGCAATTTCCAGCAACGATTTATCGAAATGCAAGGTTAGCAACAGTTCGTTTTGGGGCAGGTTGGACATATCGACCACCAATTTCGCCTTGCCATTGTTTTTGTTGTTCCAATATTCCTTTAGTTCCCAAAGTAGTTCATCAATTCTGATGGGTTGGGCAGGCAGATTACCCATTTCCAAATCGGACTGTGCCAAGCTCAACAAGCTGTTGATAGTGGCGTTCATTTTATCGGCATCTTCTACAATAGAGCGTAGGGCTTTTTCGTATTCTTCGGTACTACGGTGTTGGTTCAGGGCAATTTCGGCTTCCATCAACAAACTTGTAATGGGCGTACGCAATTCGTGCGAAGCATTGGCCACAAAGGTTTTTTGCAGGATAAAAGCCTGTTCGAGTTTATCCATTAATTGGTTGAAATTTTGTGCCAACAGCGCAATTTCGTCCTTGTTTCTACTTTCCTTAACCCTCACCTCCAAATTGCTCAGCTTAATACGCTTTATTTCGGCTATAAACACGTTCAGCGGTTTCAATATGCGATTGGCCACCCACCTCGACGATAGCAACAAGCCCACCACAATAACAATAAAGGTAAATAACATGCTATTTTTGAGCTTGCCTATACGGGCATGGGTACTTTTGTCTATCGCCGAAGCCAGAATAACAAAATCGCCTTGGTTATCACGATAAAAAATACCAACGGTTTGCCTAATGCCCTCTTTAAGGCGTATTTTTTTCTCCCGACGCACTTGGTTAATGACATCGCTTGTCCAAAATTGCTGGTTGTCGCTAATAAAACTCGGCCTGTTATGTTCATCGTAAATGCGAACCACTTCGCCGTTCAGCGTTTCAAGATACTCCGTTTTTACCCGTTTAAGCGAATCGGAAGAAATCTCATCGGCTTCGAGAAATAGTTTGGCATTGATAAAAGCCCTGTCATTAAGGCGTTCGTAAAAATCGTTCTCTAAAAACTTGATGAAAATAAAATAGACGGCCACCAATACGGTAACTAATACCGAAGTGCTGATGAGCGTAAAATAAAGTGCCAAGCGGTCTTTTATCTTCATTATTTTAAAATATAGCCCATGCCAATTTTAGTGTGGATGAGTTTCTTTTCAAAACCTTTTTCAATTTTGTTGCGCAAAAAATTGACGTAAACATCTACCACGTTAGTTCCCGTATCAAAGTTAATGTCCCACACTTGTTGGGCAATATAAGGTCTGGAAAGTAGGCGATTGGGGTTGCGCATAAACAATTCCAACAGGTGAAATTCTTTTGCCGTAAGCTCAATAGGCTGGTTGGCTCTTTTCACTTCCTTACTTTGCAGGTCGAGTTCCAAATCTTGGAAATGTAGCTTATTGGTGGCCGTAGTGTTGTTCAGGTTTTGTCGGCGCAACAAGGCTTCAATTCGTGCCAACAGTTCTCTAAAGTGGAAAGGTTTTACCAGATAATCATCTGCACCTGTTTCCAAACCGTTTACGCGGTCGTCTATGGTGCCTAAAGCGGTTAACATGAGAATAGGCGTGTGATTTTCTTGTGCCCTTAGTTGCTTGCAAATGTCGATACCTGTTATTTTGGGCATCATAATATCCAATATCAACAACTGAAACGACTGTGATTGGAAAGCATGAAATGCTGTTTCCCCATCGGGATAACTGCTCACTTCGTAACCATTTTCTTGTAGGCCACTTTTAATTAAAGCCGCAATTTTGGGGTCGTCTTCTGCCAAGCCAATTTTGTACATACGTTTTCAAAAATAGTTTTTTTGTTGTTAATATCTTTAACATGTCATTTCTTGCCCAATAAATTGTCTTATCATTAAAGCTACTGTTACTTTGTAGACGATTTAACCATGAGCGAAAAGAAATTATCAGCTTTGCCATATTCTGTGTTGGATTTGGCTGGCGTTATAGAAGGGCACAGCATTGCCGATACTTTTAAAAATAGTGTTTCCTTAGCGCAACACGTAGAAAAATTAGGATATAAGCGCTATTGGCTGGCCGAACATCATAATATGATTAGCGTGGCCAGTTCTGCAACCTCGGTATTAATTGGTCATATTGCAGGGCATACCAAAACTATAAGAGTAGGCTCTGGCGGTATCATGTTGCCCAATCATACGCCATTAATTATTGCCGAACAGTTTGGCACTTTGGCCACCTTATATCCCGATAGGATAGAGCTAGGCTTAGGCAGAGCGCCCGGCACTGACCAATTAACCGCTTTTGAGATTAGGGGAGAACGCTTTCACTCGCCACAGCATTTCCCACAAGATGTGTTAAAACTGCAACAATATTTAGGCGATGATAATTATGATAGTAAAGTACGTGCCATACCGGGAGAAGGAACAAATGTACCTATCTGGATTTTAGGTTCTAGCACCGAAAGTGCGCATTTGGCGGCATCTTATGGTTTGCCTTATGCTTTTGCAAGCCATTTTGCACCAACCTATTTCTTTGAGGCCATCGAAATTTATAGAAAGAATTTTAGGCCATCCGCTGTGCTAAAAGAACCTTATGTACTTTCTTGCGTAAATGTAGTTGCGGCCGATACCGATGCGGAAGCAGAACGGTTATCGACTTCGTTAAAGATGCTGTTTATGGGCATAGTAACCAACAAGCGTAGATTATTGCGACCGCCAGTAGATAGTATGGAAGGTATTTGGACAGATATTGAGGAAGCTGCCGTAGAGCAGATGTTGGATTTTACCTTTATTGCAGGGCCAGAGAAACTAAAAGAACAATTCCAATCTTTTTTGCACCATACCAAAGTCAATGAAGTGATGATAACTTCACATATCTACGACCATCAAGCAAGGTTGCGCTCTTATAAGATTGTAGCCGAAGTGTTAAATGCAATAGATTAACTTTATTGGATATTGCAGTAAAATTGGATTGTTAAAACCCCAGATATAGAAAGGGTAAACTATCCCATTATAAAGCTAATGGCAATAATCCCGATAAAACATAAAGTAAGCAGAATACTATAACAGAAGCTTAAAAAGAAAAATTTAAGTACAGTTATCCATCTGCTGCTACCATAAAATGTTCTTAACGACCTATATATATACCAAATAATATAAATAAGACCTGCAAATTCAATCCACGAGCTGATATCGAAAGCAAAGCCCGTAATCCACTTAAGACCTATAACAATAATAAAACTTAGAAATAGGGCCGAATGTGTGTGAAAAGAGTAAATTAGATGTTCATAATAGTATCTGTTTTTTCTGATGTAGACGAGTTTTAAAATCAACGCAAAGAGAGGTAAAAGTAAAAACATCATCTTGGGGATATATTTAACTACATCCTCACCAATTTTTGCCGAAGGGTCGGGATATTTATTAAACTCAATACCCTTTTTGATGAAATAATTTTTTATAAAATTATCGCGTTGTTCCTTAGGTAATGCCCGCTGATTTTTTTCGTATTCCTCAACCGTTTTTTCATCAGCAATTAGCTTGTTAAATCCTTTTTTCTTTCTTTTAAAACCAATATTAACGGAAGCATTACCATCTTCCTTTATACTTTTTTCAACTTCTTTTAAAATACTATCTTTTTTACTTTTGCCAATTGGCAGATATTTTAAAACCTCTTTTGCTTCGTTAATAGAGGAAGTAACTAAGGTATCTTGCTTTAATTTTTCAGCTACTGTAACACTAGGTTCCGCTTCTTTTTCCTTTTTCTTATTACCACTAAAAATGGTGATGAAAAATACAATACTAATAAAAATGTAAAGTTTAATAGGATGTAGGAAAGATGCTCTCTTACCAGCTACGTAATCTACCGTTAGTTTTCCGGGCTTAAATAGCAATGGTTTTATTGTTCCGAAAAACTTGTGTTCAAAGTGAAAGTAATCGGCAATGGCATGGGTAATCATGTGCCACGCATCCTCTTTCAGTTCTATGTTCTCTTGTCCGCAATGTGAGCAATAGATATCTTCCACATGGTGGCCGCAGTTTAAGCAATTTTTTTCTTTCCTAAGTTTTAAGGATGACATTGAATGGGTAATAGTTTTTTAATGACTGATTTTGTTGATAGCTTCTTCTTCGGCACGTGTATGTTTGTGCTTAAACATTAGGGTAAAAAGTATCGTAATAATTAAGGCGTAGACAGCAAAGACAGACCAAATACCCTCCCAATTTTTAAATCCGTTTCCAAGTGTGAAGTAATTGCCAATAACGAATCCGCTTAAAGAACTTCCTATAATAGACCCAAATCCATTTGTCATCATCATAAATAATCCTTGAGCTGATGAACGGATTTTAGAATCGGTAGAGGTTTCTATGAATAACGACCCTGAAATATTGAAAAAATCAAATGCCATGCCATAAACAATATTTGATAAAATAATACTAAGTAAGCCAAAACCAGTAGGAGCTCCTACGGCGAATAGACCAAAACGTAAGAACCAAGCAAACATGCTAATCAGCATTACTTTCTTGATACCAAACCTCTTTAAAAAGAATGGAATAGCAAGAATAAATAATGTTTCGGATACTTGGGATATTGATATTATTATGGTTGAATATCTAACTACAACAGAATCTGCATATTCGGGTATGTTTTTAAAATCTTTGAGAAAGGTGTCACCATACATATTGGTAAGCTGTAAAGAAGCTCCCAATAACATTGAGAATACAAAAAATAGTGCTATATTATAATTTCCAAATAATCTAAAAGCATCTAAGCCTAGTCTTTTAGTGAAAGATGAATTTTTTTCGGAAGACTTTTGAGGGACACATTTAGGAAGGAAAAAAGAATAAATGCCTAAAAAAATAGAGCCTATACCCGCAAAATAAAATTGATTAGAGTTTATATGATTTCCTGTAAAATCTGAGATAGCCTGGCCTATTTGTTTTCCAAAATCCCATGGAGAATATGTATCACTAAAAAGATTTGTAAACCACATTGCTACTATAAAGCCAATTGTTCCCCACACTCTAATAGGCGGAAAGACTTTTACAACATCATAGTTATTGTTTTTAAGTAAAGTATAAGAAAGAGAATTTGATAACGAGAGAGTTGGCATATAGCAGCACATTGCTAATAATAGAATCCAGAAGAAAGCAGAAGGCTCATTGGTATTGGCAAGATAAAATAGTACAAATCCATAAACTATATGCAATATTCCATAAAGTCTTTCTAAATTCAACCATTTGTCGGCAATTACCCCCATTAGTGCAGGCATAAATATCGCTGCGATACCTAGCGTTGAAAAAACTGCTCCAAATTCTTCTCCTGACCATTTTTTTATATCAAACCCGTATGTTCCGAGTGTTGTTAGCCAAGCGCCCCATACAAAAAACTGCATGAAACTCATTATAGTTAAGCGTAGCTTAATATTCATAAATAATCGACTTTTGTTTAGTTAGTTTTATAGGGTTTGAAGATAGGATTTTTTTGGTAGATAATAAATTACCACAGATGCACAGATAGTATTTTAACATTTCATTGCCCTACGGAAAAAAATTATTGGTATATCTGTTGCTTATAAATAAAAAATGCAGGTTTATTTCCCTGCATTTCTTTTATTAATCTCGTCCCTAATCCGGGCAGCTTTTTCGTAGGCTTCTTCAGCCAGTGCTTTTTCCAATTTTTGTTGTAGTTCTTCGAGCGATAAACCTTGATAGCCCGAAATGGCTGTTGGAGAAGGTGTTTCTTCCGTAGGCTGCCCGCTTGTAATACTTTCCATATTTTCCAAGAAAAGAAAATCGTTGCCTTCTATTACAATTCCCGCAGAAGCAAGAATAAACTCGTAGGTATAAATTACAGCATTAAATCTTACTGCTATTGCAATAGCATCAGATGTACGTGCATCTATTTCAATTTGTTCGCCATTTTTATTGCATATCAGTTTTGCAAAGAAAACGCCATCAACTAAATTGTAAATCAATACTTCGGTAATTTCTACCTCGTAGGCTTGGGCAAACGACTTGAACAAATCATGTGTAAGCGGTCGGGTAGGAGACATTTTTTCAATTTCGATGGCAATGGCCTGAGCCTCAAATGCGCCAATAATAATGGGCAATCTTCTTCGTCCGTTTACTTCGCCAAGCACCAATGCGTAAGCGCCGGATTGTGTTTGGCTATACGATAAACCTACAATGTCAAGTTTTACTTTCTTCATGTGCAAAATGTCATTTGCTTTCTGTCATTCTGAGCGATAGCGAAGAAGCTATTGATAGATTCCTCCATGCTGCGCTTCTCTCGGAATGACAAGACGAATTTACCCCTTATGCGCTTTTAACGCCGCAATTATTTTTGGAACAACTTCAAAAGCATCGCCTACAATACCGTAATCAGCAACTTTAAAGAAAGGTGCTTCTGGGTCTTTGTTGATTACCACAATTACTTTAGATGAACTTACGCCAGCTAAGTGTTGGATAGCTCCAGAAATACCGATAGCAATATATAGGTTAGGGCTAATGGCAATACCGGTTTGGCCAACGTGTTCAGAGTGAGGCCTCCAATCGGCATCCGAAACAGGCTTTGAACAAGCTGTGGCTGCGCCTAATAAATCAGCTAATTCTTCAATCATTCCCCAGTTTTCAGGACCTTTTAAACCTCTACCGCCAGAAACTACAATCTCTGCATCTGGTAAAGATACTTTGTTGGTTGCTCTAACAATTTCTTTAACAATTGCGGTTAAATCGCTAGATTTTACTTCTGGATTAAAAGTTTCAATAGTTACATTGGTTGGATTTTCTTTTACTCCAAAAGCGTTTGGATTTAATGCAATAACTTTATTTTCGGAAGTTAAGGTAGCTACGGCAAAAGCCTTGCCCGAAAATGCAGTTTTCTTTACCGAAAAACCACCATCATTGGTAGGAAGTTCAACAGCGCCATCTATTAAACCTGCTTTAAGTTTTACTGCAATACGTGGTGCTAAACCTTTTCCAGAGAACGAGTTAGAAAGTACAACAATATTTGCGCTTTCTTTTTTAGCAGCTTCGGCAATTACAGAGGCATAAGCCTGATTAACGAAGTTTTTAAGTTGCTCGGTTTCTACCTTTAAGACTTTGCTTGCACCATATTTTCCAAGTTCATTTAGTTCGCTATCGGCAACATTACCAATTGAAATAGCACTTAAACTAGTGCCTTGTTGGTCGGCAATGGCCTTTGCGTACGATACTGCTTCAAAAACAGATTTTTTGAACTTCCCTTCAACTTGTTCTACATATACTAATACTGACATTTGATTACCCCTAAATCCCCTAAAGGGAACTTTTTATTTTAATGAATAAAATTCTATTAATTTTCCTCTTTGTTTGTTAACTGACAACTGATAACTGCCAATTGTTAAATCACCTTAGCTTCGCTGTGCAATAAGCTAATCAATTCTTCTGCATTTTCTGCTGGAATTAACTTTACAGAACCACGTGGCGCAGGTGTTTCAAACTTGCTGATTTTACCAAGTTCTTCTACCGCAACGGCTTCAACTACTTGTAAAGGTTTGGTTCTTGCCGACATGATACCTCTCATATTAGGAATTTTTGCTTCGGCAGTGCCTTCGGCGCAACTGGCTACAAATTTTTCACTTACGCTTACTACTTCTTTACCACCCTCAATTTCACGTTCGATAGTTGCAGTAGAACCATCGTAATCTAATTTTTTAATGATAGAAATAGAAGGGATGTCTAACAATTCGCCAATCATTGCGGCAACTTGAGCACCATTGTAATCAATAGATTCTCTTCCGCATAAAATCATATCAAATTCGTTTGATTTTGCGTATTCTGCAATTTGGGTAGCTACAAAATAAGCATCTCTAGGAGCGGCATTAATCCTAACGGCATCGTCCGCACCAATTGCCAATGCTTTTCTAATAGTTGGTTCAGTACTGTTCTCGCCAACATTAATTACGGTAACAGTGCCTTTTCCGCCTTCGCAAAGTTCAATAGCACGGGAAAGTGCAATTTCATCGTAAGGATTTACAATGTACTGTACACCTGCCGTATTGAATTGGGTATTGTCGCCCGTAAAAGTTATTTTTGTCGTTGTGTCTGGAACGTTACTGATACAAACTAATATTTTCATATTTAATATATTTGATGTTTAAAGGTAATTCAACTGTCCACGCCAAATAGTAATGGATAGTTTTACATTTTTATTGTTGTTAAAGGTAATGAACCGTTGGTGCTTTACTTTTGTTTGAACAATTTAGGGAATGTAGCCGCAAATTGTCTTTTTGCAAATCTAATTAAAAAAGCAAGGATTTAAAATGCAAAACCAACGATTAACCAAGTTATTCGAATTTTTAGCAAACGACCCCAACGATAGTTTTATACTGTATGCCATTGCTACCGAGTATAATGTGCAAAGCGATACCGATAATGCACTGAAATATTACCTGCAATTAACAGAAAAACATCCCGACTACGTAGGTACTTATTATCATTTAGGAAAACTGTACGAGAAACTAGACCAAAAAGACGAAGCGCTGAAAACCTATCAAACAGGTATGCAGGCGGCCAGGCAAAAAAGAGATATGCACGCTTTATCGGAATTACAAGGTGCTTATAATAGTGCTGCTGGTTTGGATTATGAAGACGATTAGGCAGTTAGCAGTTTACAGTTTTTCCCAAAGGGATGCCTTTGGCACAGCAACCAGTTAACCGATTCAGCAATTAACCAATTAACCAAAATCAGTGGCAAAACGACAATTCTTTTTTCTACGTAATGTGCTGTTTTTCACGTTTACCGCCTTTGGTGGTGCGCAGGCACATTTGTCGTTATTGTTGCGATATTTTGTTACCAACATCAACTTTGTTACCGAAGAAGAATTATTAGAATTAAATGCCTTAGCACAAGTATTGCCCGGCCCCGCCTCAACACAAACTTTGGTAGGTATAGCTTATAAGGTTGGTGGTTTAAAATTGGCTATCATTACTTTTTTGATATGGATTTTTCCTTCTGCTGCCATTATGACTTTGGCCGCTATTTGGTATTCATTGCTCGACCAAAAAAATAAATTGGTCGAAGTATTAGAGTACATCCATCCCATAGCTTTGGGAATTGTAGCTTATGGTGCTTTTAAATTAGGCCGTAGGGTGCTTACTACACAGATTTCTGTGTTTTTGGCGATAGGTGCATTGGTAGGTACATTGGTGCTTAGAGAAGCCTATGTTTTTCCACTAGCGATATTAATAGGAGGAATGGTATCGTCTGCCATTGGTACACCTACCGAAGAAACTGAATTACGGGTACGCCTATTTGCAAACGTGAACCCTAAAAAACTGGGCTATTTTATTGGTGTATTGTTATTTATGGCAATGCTTGGCGCTTTAATCAACCGAACATCTCCATTTAGTTTACCAATAAGGCTATTTGAGAATTTTTACCGGAACGGGATTTTTATTTTTGGCGGTGGACAGGTTTTAGTACCTATGATGTTTACCGAATTTGTGCAGATGAAGCATTACCTTAGCCAAACCGATTTCCTTTCGGGATTTGCCTTTCAGCAGATTTTGCCTGGGCCAACATTTTCCTTTACCAGTTATATAGGTGCATTGGGTATGAAATCTGGTGGCTACGGATTTATTGGGCAGGCTACCGGAGGTTTACTGGCCGTTTTGGGCATTAACCTGCCGGGATTAATATTGGTACTTTTTATTGTGCCGTTTTGGAATGATTTGAAAAAAATCTCGAGAATTAAATATTCTCTTTCGGGCATTAACGCAGTAAGTGTGGGCTTTATTATTGCGGCATTTTTAATGCTTTTAGCCCCAGTAGGATTAAATTGGCTATTTTTAGGCATTGTTTTGCTTACTTTTCTGTTGTTGAATTTTACAAAAATTAGTCCTGCTTTAATTATTATAGCAGGTGTTGTTTTAGGTTACATAGTTTAAGTTTTAAGATGAATAAGTTTGTTAGAGAAGAAGTTAGCTTTTTAAAAGGAGCCAGAACACGCTGGAGAGAATTGAAATATGTTTTGGGTGTTATTTATCAGTTTTATAAAGGTTTTAGGAAGCTGCATTTTGTAGGCCCATGTGTTACTGTTTTTGGCTCGGCCCGTTTTAAGGAAGACCATCCATACTATGAAATGGCACGTAAGGTATCTGCCGAAATTTCGAAACTGGGCTTTACCATTATGACAGGCGGAGGTCCGGGAATTATGGAGGCCGCCAATAGGGGAGCAAAGGATGCAGATGGGCTATCTGTTGGTTGTAACATTGTTTTACCTCATGAACAGCACGAAAATCCTTACTTAGATACCTATGTTAATATCGATTATTTCTTTGTAAGAAAGGAGTTGCTAAGGAAATATTCTTATGCTTTTGTGGTTTTACCGGGTGGATTTGGTACGTTGGACGAATTTTTTGAAACACTTACTTTAATTCAAACCGGTAAAGTAGAAAAATTTCCCATTGTGATTATGGGCACAGAATTTCATCAGAATATTTACGAACATGTACAGCTAATGATGGAGCAGAAAACCATTAGTCCCGAAGATATGGATTTATTGCTCTTTACTGATGATATTGAAGAAGTAGTATCGCACATTAGAAAATACAAAGAAACAGCCCCAATATTTAAACTTAAATCGCCTAGAAAAGCATGGTGGATTTTTGGTGAAGAAAAACCAGAAGCTAAGGCGAGTTAGTAATTAAAACGGTGGTTCATCATCAGGCATATCATTCATACTTGATGGTCTGATGATGATATTTCCCGAAGGTCTGTCGAAACTTTCTGATGGCATCATTGCGCTATCGCTGCCAGCCGAGAAACTAGAAGGAGGTAAGAAACTATCTTCCAAATCGGCAAACTTCACATATTTACCGATAAATCTCAGCGGTACAATTCCTGTTTCACCATGGCGGTTTTTACCGATAATAACCTCGCCTACACCTGCATTAGAGCGTCCGCTTTCATCTTCCATAATTCCGTAATACTCTGGACGGTATAAAAAAAGTACCATATCTGCATCCTGCTCAATAGAACCAGATTCACGTAAATCGGATAACATTGGACGTTTACCGTTCTGTCCCGGCCTGCTCTCTACCGCACGGCTTAATTGTGAAAGTGCCAATACAGGAACGTTTAACTCTTTTGCTACCGATTTTAAAGCCCTCGAAATACTACCAATTTCCTGCTCACGGTTACCTCCACCCTCGCCTTTGCCATGCATCAACTGCAAGTAGTCGATGATAATCATCTGTATATCGTACTGTGATTTTAGCCTGCGGCATTTGGCCCTAAACTCAAAGATATTTAAGGCAGGTGTATCATCAATTAATAAGGGAGCTTCCGAAAGTCTGCCGATTTTACTGTGCAATTGTTGCCATTCCCATTCGGCCAAATTACCCTTTCTAATTTTCTCCTGCTCAATTTCGGCTTCGCCGGATATTAAACGGTTTACCAACTGAACGGACGACATTTCCAAAGAGAAAACAACTACGGGCTTCTGAAAATCTACCGCTGCATTACGAGCACAGCTTAATACAAAAGCCGTTTTACCCATCGCCGGACGAGCAGCAATAATTACCAAATCCGATTTTTGCCAACCTCCAGTAACGCGATCTAAATCTGTAAATCCAGACGGAACACCTGTTAAACCATCGGTTTTTGTCCTTAATTCTTCCAAAGATGCCAAAGACTGTTTAATAATATCGTCCATTTTTTGCGTATCTCTGCGCAAATTGTTCTGGGCAATGTCAAACAAGTTCTTTTCGGCCATATCTAGCAGGTCGAAAATATCGGTAGTGTCTTCGTAGGCGTTTTTGATAATATCCGTCGAAATCCTAATTAGTTCACGTTGGATATATTTCTGGGAAATGATACGGGCATGGTATTCGATATTTGCCGCCGAAGATACACGGTTGGTCAAATAGGTAATATAATATGCACCGCCAACCATTTCTAAATTTCCGGTAGAGCGCAATTCGGCGGTAACGGTTAAAATATCAACAGGCTTAGATTTTTGGAACAACTGTTGGATGGCTTCAAAAATCCGTTTGTGCCTTTCGTCGTAAAAAAGTTCGGGTTTAAGTACATCGATAACGGCAGAAAGCGCATCTTTTTCCAACATTAATGCACCTAATACAGCTTCTTCCAAATCAGTTGCCTGTGGCTGTATTTTATCTACGGTAGTAATGGTGTTGGCTAATCTGCTTTTGCGGGCTGATAGTGAAAACTTGCCTTGTCCTTTTGGGTCATTATCGGTACTCATAAAGCAAAAGTAACTAAAAAAGGAGGGTTTTGTTTGAAGAAGTTATTAGACGTTTGTCAACAAGTTGAGTGTTAAACTGATGAAAATTTTTGCTATATTATAAAGACCATTATAGTTGTAAACAATTTTTTGTGGATAAAGACAAGAAATTGTTTTATTGTTAGGATGTTGCAAAGTTGAAATGTTCAAGGTTGATAGACAATAACTCATGGTTGATAGCTTGGATGTATATTGCCAATACTACTCATATCCTCTCTGTGCCCTTTTGTGTCTTTTGTGGTTCAATTAACGTTAGGTTGAATGTTATTCTCTCATTCAAAACCGAGAGAAGCGAGCTCATCGAAGATAATTTTAACATTCAATCATTGTTAACTGAAATGGTTACTTTTGTGCATCAATAATAGATATGGATAAATTTAGAAGACCTCAACGAGGAGAGCGTGTTAAAGAAAACAACGAATTTGTATTTGGTATCAGAGCCGTAATTGAAGCCATTAAAGCAGGCAGGGATATTGAAACCATTTATGTACAAAGAGGTCTATCGGGAGATTTGTTTCTGGAGCTAAAGGCCTTGTTGTCGGGTGCTACAATTCCAATGAATGTTGTTCCTGTTGAAAAGTTGAACAGAATGACACAGAAAAACCATCAGGGCGTTATTGCTGTGATTTCACCCATAACTTATCAAAATATTGAAGATATTATTCCTGCCATTTACGAAAAAGGAGAAACGCCTTTAATATTAATATTAGATAGTGTAACCGATGTTCGCAATATGGGCGCAATTGCCCGTACTGCCGCTTGTGTAGGTGTACATGCTATTGTGGTTCCGCTAAAAAATGCGGCGCAAATTAATGCCGATGCCATTAAAACATCAGCAGGAGCGTTGTTTTCTATTCCGGTTTGCAGACATGCCAATCTACATAAAACTTGTTTGTTTTTACAAGATAGCGGCTTGCAGATTGTTGCCTGTACCGAAAAAACCAACGATTTAATATACGTTCCCGATTATACCATGCCAACTGCCATTGTAATGGGCTCGGAAGATGAAGGCATATCAAATGATTTGCTTAGGGTAGCCAACCATCTGGCAAAAATACCGATGGCAGGAAAAATTGAATCGTTAAATGTATCGGTTGCTGCCGGGGTTATTTTGTATGAAGCTGTAAGACAGAGAAGTTTATAATTTCTTCGTTAAAGGTGCAACGTTCCCAAATATCATTATGTCTTTTGTTAAAAAATATAGTAATGAGAAAACTGATTGTCCTACTTTTATCAATCCTACCATTTATAGGTTATAGTCAAAGAATAATTACAGAAGATATTACCAATTTCTGGAATGCTTATGATAAAATTGTTTTAGAAAAGGATTCTTTAAATCAGTTGGAATTAATCAAGACAGCATACATTGACAAAGGAACTCCCGGTTTAAATGGTATTATGCAGGCAAGAAGATATTCTGCCGAAGAGTACATTTATGCAATAAACCATTATCCCAAATTTTGGCAATCTGTTCGTAACAACACTTTAAAATCTACCCAATTTTCCAAAGAAATTGAAGATGGTGTAAAGAAATTAAAAGACATATATCCGGCTTTAAAACCTGTTAACATTTATTTTGAAATAGGGATATTAAGAACAGGAGGCACAACAATTGATGAAATGGTGTTAATTGGAAGTGAGGTTGCACTGACTGATAAATCTGTAATCACAAGCGAATTTGACAATCGGTATCCGCATCTAAGAGATTATTTTAATACCAATCCCATTAACAATGTTGTGTTTTTAAACATCCACGAATATATTCATACCCAACAAAAGGAAACCATCGGAAATACACTTTTATCGCAGACAATGATGGAGGGCGTTGCGGAATTTTTGGCAGAAATTGCCCTGTCTAAAAAATCTCCAAACCCTCAAATTGATTTTGGATATAAAAATGAGGAAAGGATAAAAAGCGAATACGAAAAAGAAATGTTTTCCCCGAATATTTACAATTGGATAATGAACAATCCGAACAACCAATTTGGTATGCGGGATTTGGGATATTTTGTAGGTTATGCGATTTGCAAAAAGTATTATGAACTATCTACTGATAAAATGCTAGCGGTAAAAGAAATGATTGAGTTGGACTACAACAATGAAACTGCTTTGATAAACTTTGTTGAAAAGACAAAATATTTTGGCCAGCCTCTTTCGGTTTATAAAGCCGAATTTGAGAAGAAAAGGCCAATAGTCACAGCTATTCAGCAATTTAAGAACGGCAGTAAAAATGTAAATCCTGATATAAAAACCTTTACAATTTCTTTCTCGGAAGAGATGAACCCAAATTTTAGAAACTTTGAATTGGGCCCATTGGGAGAAAGCAATTTGCTGAGAATTAAAAAGATTATAGGATTTTCAGAAGATAATAAATCGTTTACTTTTGAAGCCAATCTTGAGCCGGATAAACAATATCAAATTCTCATAAATTATGGTTTTCGGTCAAAAAATCAGTATCTGTTAGTACCATATCTGATTGATTTTAAAACTGCAAAAAATCCATAAAATCCCCCTAAAGGAGGCTTTATATAGCCCGTTAGAAAGGCAAATCTCTTTTAAGGGATTGGGGGCTAGATAAACTTACCTCCAAACTTAGCCTTTACATCCGCCACAATGTTTTTAACATTCTGTTCTTCGGCACGAGGGCAAACCAACAGCATATTATTAGATTCTACTACAATATAATCGTGTAAACCTTGCAAGATGACCAGTTTCTCTCCCGGTACGTTTACCATGCAGTTGGAAGAATCGTACATCATTACCTGTTCAGACGGAATAACGGCATTGCCCACATAATCTTTCTCTGCCATTTCGTAGATAGAGGCCCACGTACCTAAATCCGACCAGCCAAAATCTGCCGGTAATACATACACGTTATCGGCTTTTTCCATAATACCAAAATCTATGGAGATATTAGTGCAAAGCTGATAAGCGCTGGAAATAAAAGTTTTCTCACTTGGTGTATTATAGTCTGCTTTTCCACCCGTAAAAATCTCGTGCATATCGGGGAGATGTTTGGCCAATGCTTTGTTTATAGCTTTTGCAGACCATATAAAAATACCCGCATTCCAAAGAAAATCTCCACTTTGTAAAAACGACTTGGCAAGTTCTAAGTTGGGTTTTTCGGTAAATGTTTTAACCTTGTATATATCGTCGCGATTTGCTAAAGTATCATCGTTATACTGTATATAGCCATAGCCTGTATCTGGCCTGTTTGGTTTAATGCCTAAGGTAATCAAACAATTGCATTTGGCAGCTGCTTCCATAGCTAATTCAATAGCTTTAATAAAAGCAGGCTGATTGCCAATAGTATGGTCTGATGGCGCAACTACAATTACCGCATCTGGATTAAGTTCTGTAATTTTCATAGCTCCATAAGCAATGCAAGGAGCAGTATTACGCATCATCGGCTCTCCTAAAATCTGATTTTCGCTTAGTTCAGGTAGTTGTTCCTTAATAAGCGGCACATAAATTTCGTTGGTAACGATAAATATGTTTTCTGGCAAACAGATATTCAAAAACCTTTCGTAAGTGCTTTGAATAAGTGTTTTTCCGATACCAAAAAAATCGATAAACTGTTTGGGAAATTCTGTTCTGCTCACTGGCCAAAAGCGACTTCCAACGCCACCTGCCATAATTAATGCGTACCTGTTTTTGTTCATTCTAAAGGCAAATATATACTTTTATACAATACCTTCTTGTAAAAGGTCGTGTAGGTGTACTAAGCCAAAATAACGGTCTTGCTTGGTAACCAAAATTTGTGTAATGTTGTTCTTTTTAATGATTTCTAAAGCAAGTAATGCTAATTCGTCGGCGTCAATTTTTTTCGGATTGGTACTCATTAAATGACTTGCTTTAATATTTTCTAGATTGGTATGATTTTCCAACATCCGTCTAATATCCCCATCGGTAATCACACCTAAAATCTTATCACCATCAGTAACAACAACAGCGCCCAAACGGTTTTTACTAATTTCAATGATGATATCTTTTACCGGAGCATCGGGAGAAATAGATGGTTTTTCGTTCTTTGCCGCCAAATCGCCAGCTTTAAGGTAAAGCCTTTTGCCCAATGAACCTCCCGGATGGTATTTGGCAAAATCGCTCGATTGGAATTTCCGTGCCTGTAATAAACAGATTGCCAAAGCATCGCCCATGGCCAATTGTGCCGTAGTACTTGTTGTAGGTGCTAAATTATGAGGACAGGCTTCTTTTTCTACACTGGTATTTAATATCAAATCTGCCTGTTTTGCCAAATCAGATTCTACATTACCTAACATCGCTACCAGTTTATTTCCAGATAATTTTAAAAGCGGCGCAAGCAACTTAATTTCGGGTGTATTACCACTTTTCGATAGGCATAGCACCACATCATCTTTTTGTATCATCCCCAAATCGCCATGTACCGCATCTGCGGCGTGCATAAAAACTGCCGGAGTTCCAGTAGAATTAAAAGTGGCGACAATTTTTTGTGCAATAATGGCACTTTTGCCAATTCCGGTTACAATAACCCGTCCGTGGCTCTCTAAAACGGTATTTATGGCCTCTACAAAATCATCGTTTATAAAGTCAATGAGCTTTAATATAGCTTCCGATTCGAGCTTTAGAGTAGCAATTGCCGAATCAATTATAGATTTTTTACTTTCCAAAGAGAAATTATTAGTAAATTGATGCTTTAATTACTGCAAAATTATGTTATTTTGAACAATAATAGCACACAATATTCAGCACAGGAAATGGATGTAAAGAAATCCTTATTTGATAACCTTCAAACATTCTTCGGATTCGATAATTTTAAAGGTGATCAAGAATCGATTATTACCAACATATTAGAGGGGAAAAATACATTTGTAATTATGCCTACGGGCGGAGGCAAATCTATCTGTTACCAATTGCCGGCCTTAATGAGCGATGGCACTGCGATAGTAATTTCGCCATTAATAGCCCTAATGAAAAACCAAGTCGACCAGATTAGGGCGTTTGGTGGTAGCGACAGTATAGCACACTTTTTAAATTCTTCGTTAACCAAAGGGGAGATTAATCAGGTAAAAACTGATTTGCTGAACGGTAGCACAAAGTTGTTGTACGTTGCACCCGAATCGTTGGCAAAACAAGAGAATGTAGAGTTTTTGCGGCTGCTCAAAATATCTTTTGTAGCGGTTGATGAGGCGCATTGTATTTCTGAATGGGGGCACGATTTTAGGCCGGAATACAGAAAGATTAGGCAAGTAATTGCTGGTTTGGGAGAAAACATCCCAATTATTGCCCTTACAGCAACGGCAACCCCTAAGGTACAGCAAGATATTATCAAAAATTTGGGAATGATGGACGCCACTTTGTTCAAGTCGTCGTTTAACAGGCCTAATCTTTTCTATGAAATCCGCCCTAAGAAAAATATTACCAAAGAAATTATCAGATATGTTAAATATAATCCTGGGAAATCGGGCATTATTTACTGTTTGAGCCGTAAAAAGGTAGAAGAAGTAGCAGAAACCTTAAATATCAATGGAATAAAAGCCTTGCCCTATCATGCGGGACTAGAGCCGAAGGTAAGGGCAGAAACGCAAGATAAGTTCTTAATGGAAGATGTGGAAGTGATTGTAGCTACCATTGCCTTTGGGATGGGGATTGATAAACCCGATGTGAGGTTTGTAATTCATCATGATATTCCTAAGAGCATGGAAGGTTACTATCAGGAAACAGGTAGAGCCGGGCGTGATGGTGGCGAAGGTGTTTGTATTGCTTTCTACTCTCAAAAAGATGTAGAGAAACTAGCCAAATTTATGAAAGATAAACCTGTTTCTGAGCGTGAAATAGGTACGCAGATATTAAAAGAAGTAATTGATTATGCCGAATCTTCGGTATGTAGAAGAAAACAGATTTTACATTATTTCGGTGAGAATTTTAATGAGACAGGCTGCAACTGCATGTGCGATAACTGTAAAAAACCTAAACAACAGTTTGAGGCAGAAGCCCAGTTGCTTACCTTGTTAAAATTAATTGAAACCATTGGTGAAAAGTTTGATGATGCGCATTTGCTGAACATTTTTATGGGTTACGAAACTGCCCAGACCATAGCCTACGAGCATAGTAAACTTCCAGAATTTGGTTCGGGCAAGGCCGATGGCGAAATTCTATGGAAATCGTTATTGAGACAAGCGGTACTAAACAATTTTTTGGCAAAAGATATTGATAACTATGGACTATTAAAGCTCACCAAAATAGGTAGGGAATTTATAGAAACCCCATATAGTTTAAAATTTATTTTAAATGAAGTGGTAGAGGCTGGCAACGATGAGGATGAGGAAGAAGTAAAACAGGGTACGGGAGCTTTAGATACGCAATTGCTTCAACTGTTAAAAGAGCTTAGGAAAAAGATTGCCAAACAGAAAAATGTACCTCCGTTTGTAGTTTTCCAAGACCCGTCTTTGGAAGAAATGTGTACGCATTATCCAATCACCAATGAGGAATTAAAACAAATTTCGGGTGTTGGGAACGGTAAGGCACTGAAATTTGGTGCACCTTTTATCGAACTGATTAAGAAATACGTTGAAGATAACGATATTGACCGTCCGGTAGATATGGTTATCAAAACCCAAGCAAATAAATCTGCGCTAAAAGTTTCTATTATCCAAAATATTGATAGACAGATAGGTTTGGAAGATATTGCCCGTTCTAAAGGCATTACCTATGGCGATGTATTAAAAGAAGTTGAAGCTATTGTGAATTCGGGAACTAAACTCAATTTGACCTATTATGTAGATGAATTGATAGACGAAGACAGGCAAGACGAAGTTTTCGATTATTTCCAATCGGCAGATAGTGATTCTATTGACGAAGCTCTAAAAGATTTGGGCGAAACTGATTACACTAGAGAAGAAATCCAATTGATGCGCATTAAATTTATGAGCGAGTTGGGGAATTAATCTAGATTTGAGATTGGTGTATTGTAGTATATCGAGACACAATATCATAGCGCTATACGCCAATCGCAATACGCAATACTAAAAATGATAAATTACTTAGATAAATTAAAACATACCGATAGTAACAATTTTTTTTTAATGGCCGGGCCTTGTGCCGTTGAGGGCGAAGATATTGCTTTACGCATAGCCGAGAAAATAGTTGGCATTACTGATAAACTGAATATCCCTTATATTTTTAAAGGTTCGTACCGGAAAGCAAACAGAAGCAAAGGCAGTTCCTTTACTGGTATTGGCGATGAAAAAGCACTTAAAATACTAGAAAAAGTAGGTAGGAAATTTAATGTACCTACGGTTACTGATATTCACGAAAGCGATGAAGCCGCTATGGCTGCCGCTTATGTTGATGTGCTACAAATTCCTGCTTTTTTGTGCCGACAAACAGATTTGTTAATTGCAGCAGCCGAAACCGGAAAAGTAGTAAACGTTAAAAAAGGACAGTTTTTATCGGCAGGTTCAATGAAATTTGCCGTAGATAAAATAAAAGATGCAGGTAACCCGAAAGTTATTTTAACCGATAGGGGAAATACTTTTGGCTATCAGGATTTGATAGTTGATTATAGAGGCTTACCCGAAATGCAAAGTTTTGGTGTGCCAGTAGTGATGGACTGCACACATTCGTTACAACAACCCAATCAAAGCAGTGGTGTAACAGGAGGGAGGCCAGAATTAATTGCTACTATTGCGAAAGCGGCAATTGCCGTTGGTGCTGATGGACTTTTTATTGAAACCCATCCAGACCCTGCAAATGCAAAATCAGATGGTGCTAATATGTTAAATTTAACTTTGCTAGAAGATTTATTGGTGAAATTGATAAGGATTAGGCAGGCTGTTATTTAGTTGTTACTATAAGTATGCCAGCCCTAGCGTGTGGTAGGCTTTTTAAAACTTCTTCTTTTTTTAGGACTGTAATATCCTTTATAACACTTTCCTCAATCTTTATTGATTTTTGCTGGGCGGCATCGATTAAAATTCCATCAATAATATTAATAAGAGAGTCGGAACTCTCCATTGTTTTTTGATAGGTGATATTGAGGTTGTGTAAAGAGTTAAAGTTGGGATTTTTGTTTTTTTGATAAATATTGAGACACTTCGATTTACGGTTTATCCTAACCTTATCTACGTTGCTTTTGTTTAGAAAAATGGTGTCAAGGTTTATTAGGTGGTCGTTCAGATAAAATTTATAACTTTTGTCATACTTTTTAATGATTTTGTATCTATGATACGATACCGTTTTAGTTGCACAACCTATTGAAAAACAAGAAATAATTAAAAAAAGCAAGTGCATTTTTAATTTCATAACATTCTAAATTTTAATCACTGTAAATTCAGTCCCTCTACTTTTTTGTTTTCTTTTACTTAAAAGCATTAATCCCCGTTACGTCCATTCCTGTAATGAGCAAATGCACATCGTGTGTGCCTTCGTAGGTTACTACCGATTCCAAGTTCATCATGTGGCGCATAATAGCATATTCTCCGGTAATGCCCATTCCACCCAACATTTGACGGGCATTGCGGGCAATATCTAAAGCAATTTCTACACTGTTACGTTTAGCCATCGAGATTTGCTCTGCAGTAGCCCTATTTTCGCTTTTTAGCTGACCTAAACGCCAAACCAATAACTGGCCTTTGGTAATTTCGGTAATCATTTCTGCCAGTTTTTTCTGTTGCAACTGAAAACCACCGATGGGTTTGCCAAACTGTTCGCGTTCTTTTGAGTAGCGTAGCGCAGTATCATAGCAATCCATAGCCGCACCTAAAGCGCCCCAAGCAATGCCATAACGGGCTTGGTTTAAACAGCCCAACGGACCTTTTAAACCTTTAATTTCTGGGAATATATTTTCCTTCGGCACTTTTACATTATCAAATACCAGCTCACCAGTTGCAGAAGCTCTTAAGCTCCATTTATTATGTGTTTCTGGGGTGCTAAAACCTTCCATGCCACGCTCCAATATCATCCCTCTAATCTTTCCTTCTTCATCTTTTGCCCATACTACGGCAATATCTGCAAATGGAGCGTTGGAAATCCACATCTTGGCACCATTTAATAGAAAATGATCGCCCATATCTTTAATATTGCTTACCATACCGCCCGGATTAGAGCCGTGGTCGGGTTCAGTTAATCCAAAACAGCCCATTAATTCGCCAGTGGCTAATTTTGGAAGATATTTTTTGCGCTGTTCCTCTGTTCCGTAAGTGTAAATAGGGTACATCACCAAAGAGCCTTGTACCGATGCCGTAGAACGAATACCTGAATCGCCACGTTCAATTTCTTGCATGATAATACCATAGGCGGTATAATCTAATCCAGCTCCACCATATTCAACGGGAATAGTAGGACCAAAAGCACCAATTTCTCCTAAACCTTTAATGAGCTGCTTTGGAAATTCTGCCCGTTGCGCATAATCTTCAATAATTGGACTAACTTCTTTCTTTACCCAATCTCTTACGGTGGCACGTATCAATAAATGCTCCTCGGATAAAAGTTCATCCACTAAATAATAATCTGGGGCTTCGTAAAGGTCTTTTCTTGCAGATTTACTCATTTTAAAAAGGTTTTGGTTGTATAATTGGCTTATGATCAAAGTTAACAAAATACCTCAATCCTTAAACAAATTTAGCTATAATTGCATTCTAGATAAGTTAAAAGTTTAAAGTCAAAAGTGAAAATATCATAGCTTATATATCTTCTAAAATTTATCCAAAATGTATATACAAACCGTTGCTTTGCGAGATGTGAGATGCCATGCTTTTCATGGTTTTTATTCGGAAGAACAATTGATTGGTTGCGTTTTTATGGTAAATGTGGAGGTAACCTTTAAACCTAATAACGATACCGAAAACCTAGATAAAACAGTGAATTACGAAGTGCTTAATCAGATTATCCTTAAAGAGATGAAGCACACGCAAAAGCTCTTGGAAACCGTAGTTAAAAATATCTTGGAAGAAGTAAAATCCATTTATCCATTTATCCTTACTGTAAAAGTAGGCATTAGAAAAATGAACCCACCCATGCCGGGCGAAATAGGCCATTCCTTTGTTGCATTAAGTTATAAGGCTGATTAAACTACTTTGTTTTGAACTTTTAACTCGTTTCAAGCTGTTCAAATTCAATCATCTTGTTTCTTTCCCGTTCTGGAATTTTAACAGGGCTTTTAGTTTCATAATCATACACTACGCAAACAGTTTTGCCCTTACTGCAAATAATTTCTTCGCTGTTTTGTGTTTTAACGATGATGTATTCCAAATCGAAACTCGTATTGCCGATGCGAGAAGTACGTACATAGATGCTTATTTTATCTCCCAAGTGTAGCGGTTTTAAATAGGTAATGCTTGCTTGCCCCATCACTACACCTGTTTTTTTCCAATCCCACTGTATAGCCTGTTTCCAATATTTAGTTCTGCCTATTTCCATATAGGTAAAGTAAACGGCATTATTTACATGTCCCATCATATCAAGGTCTGTAAATCGCATTTCAAGGTCGGTTCGGTATTTAAAAATGTCGGTCTTTATCTCTAAATCTGACTTTTTGTCTTTTATTGTTTCTTTTTTACGCCAAAATGTCTTAAAAATCATATTTTTTCGGATTGGAATGTGGTTTGAATGGTAATAATTATCAATAAAAAAAAATAAAAAATCACGGAGGATATAAAAATGAGCTTAGTAAAATTTAACAACAGAACTAGAAACACAGTGCCTTACTTTAACAATGTATTTGATTCTTTGTTTAGCGATGCCATAAATAAAAATTATGGTGTGAGCAAAATGCCGCAGGTAAACATCTCTGAAACAGCAGAAGGATATAAAGTTGAGTTGGCCGCACCCGGCTTAAATAAAGAAGATTTTAAGATTGAACTTAAAAAGGATAATCTGGTTATTAAAGCCGAGAAAAAAGTTGAACAAACAGAAGAGCAAAAAGATTATAGCCGTAAAGAATTTGAATATTATTCTTTTGAAAGGTCGTTTGTTTTACCAGAAATTGCTGATACAGAAAAAATTAATGCCGAATATTTAAATGGTATCTTAAACATTACTATTGGCAAAAAAGACCAAGCAAAAGATGAGCAGAAAGAAATTGTAGTTTCATAATACAATGGTTTGATTACCCTTTGTGGGTAGCGAGTTTAAGGTTGCAAGGGCGCATTGAAAAATGTTGCCCTTGTTTTGTTTAGCCACAGATGCACAGATAATCATATCCGCATATATTAAATATCCGTACATATGCGGCTAGTTTAGAAACAAACCAAATTAAACGGTACGCTGTACGAATTAATCGATTTTAGTAATTTTGCACCATGCAACAAGAAATCATCGACATCAAGCGCAAAGCACTTAAAGTTAATCTTAACCCTAAAATTTATGGCACTTTTGCAGAAATAGGCGCAGGGCAGGAAGTTTCTAGGTCGTTTTTTAACGTAGGTGCAGCATCGGGAACTGTTGCAAAAACCATATCAGCTTATGATATGACTTTTAGTGATGAAATTTACGGTGCAGAGGAATCGGGAAGATACGTGAGCCAAACGCGTTTGCTTAAAATGCTAGACCATGAATATTCATTGCTGATTGAGCGTTTAAAAGGCGATAAACATAAGGACAAAACATTTTTTGCCTTTGCAAATACGGTTACTACGCTTAACTACGCCCGTACTAACGACCCGCATGGTTGGGTAGGTCTGCGTTTTCAGAGTGAGCCGGGAGGTTTGCCCAACGAAATTTATTTCCACATCCGTTTGCTAGATACCGATGTGCAAATGCAACAACGTGTATTGGGGATGATTGGCGTTAACTTAATATATGCCGCTTTTTACCATGCAAACAATCCAAAAACGATGATAGAATCGTTGGTGGATAATTTGAATGTTGGTTCTGTTGAAATTGACCTGATTTCTGTACAGGGTCCTGTATTTAAGGATGTTAATAACCTGTTGTTGAATCTGTACTTGATTGTTAAGGATTTTTCTACGGCCGCTATTTTTGATGCTGATGCTCATCCCCGTCAAGCAAAAGATTTGCTTTACAAAAAGGATATTATGATTTTGCGTACCAAGTATGGGCAAAAATCGAATCCTAATTTCCATCTTTTTAATAAAGCTACCGACCAATTTAAATTGGTAAACAAGGTTGATGATAACAATCTGATTGTAATGATTGAGGTTTTAATCACCAACGTATTAACCGCCGCCCAGGAAACGCCAGACGATATTGACCTGGAAGTAGTTGCAAAAAGGGCCGAGGAGATGTGCAAAACAGGGAACTTTGTAATTGTTTCTAACTTTACTCGTAAAAATAAACTGGCTAAATATCTGGATAGATGTAGGCCGAAAAGCGTAGGGATGTCTACCAACATCAATAACTTAAAATTTGTGTTTAACTCTGCTAATTTCGGCGAAAACTACACCGGACACTTATTAAACTATGTAAACGACATGTTTAGCAGAAATGTGAGGCTTTTCGCTTATCCTTTCCTGGATAAGAAAACCAATACGGTAATTACTACACAAAATATGCCTGTTTCGCCAGAAGCAAAACCTCTATTCGATTTCTTGATTTTGAACGGTTACATTACAGATATTAAGGATTACGCAGAGGGAGAGGTAAAGACGGTTTAATCGTCGTTTTTAGGTTGGCTGTACAAATCCTTAAAAACAATGCCCATGTGCCTTTCGGGATTTTCGATGGGCTTAAAACCAAATTGCTCATACAAACCATGGGCATCTAAGGTAGCCAAATGATAACGGCGCAACCCTTGCAAATCGGGATGGAACAGCATTAACGACATCAGTTTTTTAGATAAACCCAAACCACGATAGGTTTCTTCTACATAAACATCGCACAGATAAGCAAAAGTAGCTTTATCAGTAATCCAACGGGCAAAACCTACTTGTTGTTGGTCTTTGTAAATACCAAAACAAAGTGAATTTTCTATGGATTTCTTTACCAAATTGAAAGGAATACCTTTTGCCCAATAAGATTGTGTACTCAAATAATGGTGTACGGCTTTAATATCAACCAAATTACGGTCGTCTGAAAAGATAAAGCCGTTTTCGATAATTTCCATTTATTTAGTTATCAGTTCGCCAACAATTTAATCAATTAAACAGTTCAGCAATTAACCTAATTTCTCATATTAATATACTGCAAAGGTTGTCCAAAATCTTCGTTACGGCATAGTTGTATTACTTTCTGCAAATCATCAATATTTTTGCTTTGTACACGTACCTGGTCGTCCATTACAGAAGGCTGCACCTTAATTTTGCTATCCTTAATTTTAGCGACAATTTTTTTGGCAGTTTCCTTGTCAATACCTTCTTTAATTTTCACTTCTTTTCTAATCATATTGCCCGAAGCGATGGTTTCCTTGCCAAAATCCAAACTATTTGGGTCTAAATGCTGTTTCATCATTCGGGAGATAATCGAATCGGTAATGGCTTTTAATTTCATATCATCTTCTGTTAAAATGGTGATGATATTTGTCTTTTTATCCAGCTCGATGCTGCTTTTGGAGGAATGAAAATCGTATCTGTTTAAAATCTCCTTTTTTGCATTGTTAATGGCATTGTCTAAAGTTTGGCCATCTATTTTGCTTACTATATCGAAACTTGGCATAATATTATCTTAATTAAGAAAGAATTAATAAATTTATTTCACCATACAAAAAACGCTAAAATATGCGAACCGTCCAATTAATAAATTAACAATAGCATTAAAGAAATGAAATCGAAAAACAATAAATCAAGACCTTTAAAAAAATCGGCCAAAAAAACAGCCAAAAAAGAATTAGAAAAAAGCCTTACCGAAAAATTCTTAGAAGTGATTAAGGGTTTGGGGCATAATGTAGAAGCTGTTGGTGCCGATGTAGCTAAAGCAAGCAAAACCGTAGCTAAAAAAATTGCTAAAACCTTTACCGGAGTAAAAAAGGCAGTTGAACACAAGATTGAGGATGTTACCTCTTCGCCCAGCAAGAATAAGGTAGAAAAGAAAGCTGCAACAGTTAAAAAGGATGCCGTTAAACTTGGAAAAAACGTAGATAAAACGGCCAGTAAAATTGTTAAAAAAGCAGTAAAAAAAGCTAAACCTGTGGTGAGCAGTGTAAAAGTAGCGACTTTAGAAACCGAAGAAAAAGTAGCAGAAGCCGTAAAAGCTCCGTTAAAAAAGGTAACAACTAAACCAAAAACTGTGGCCAAAAAGGTAGTAGATAAAACTCCCGAAGAAAAACCGGCTATAAAGAAAACAACATCAACCAGAGCGGTTGCACAAAAAGCACCTGCCAAGGTTGGGCCTACAACTGCAAAAGCACCCAAAGCCGGTACGGCAAAACGCTCTAATGTTAAATAATTGCTTTTTGTTAATATGTAGTTAATCATAACTTAACATTAAAATTTTCAATTTGAAAATCCCTTTTTAGGGATTTTTTTAATTAACCTGATGGCTAAAAAGAAGCTCCCGTTTTTAAATAGAGAAATAAGCTGGTTATACTTTAACGAACGTGTGCTGCAAGAAGCGGCAGATGAAACCGTACCGTTAATTGAGCGGATTAAATTCTTATCTATTTTCTCTTCCAACCTCGACGAGTTTTACCGCGTGAGGGTGGCTTCTTTAAACCGATTGGTTAACCTTAATGAAAAAGCCAAAGCACTGTTGGGCTTTAATCCCAAAAAGGTGCTGGAGGAAATCAAGAATATTGTAGTTAAGTTAGAACGTCGTTTCGAAACGCTTTTTCAGGACATTTTGATTAGTGAATTGGCACAGAAACGGATTTTTATCCTCAACTATACACAGCTTAACGTTACCCGTGGGGAGTTTGTACGCCAACATTTTAGGGACAAAATTTTATCTAATCTGGTACCTATTATGATTGATGTGAACAAGCCTTTTCCAGAGTTAAAGGATAGGGCTTTGTACTTCTTCGTTCAGCTTTCCAATAACTCGGGAAAAAACACAAAATATGCCATCTTAGAGTTGCCAGACAGTATTTCGAGGTTTTTGGTGCTTCCCGAAACTAACGATTTAAAATTCATTATCCTTTTAGAAGACATTATCAAATACTGTTTGGATGATATTTTTTATGTGTTTAATTACAAAGAAATACAGGCATATTCTATCCAGTTGACCAGAGATGCGGAATTGGATATTGATAAAAATGTGAGCGATAAGTTTATTGAGGAGCTTCGCAAAAGTATAGATAAGCGGAAACGTGGCAAACCTATGCGCCTGCTTTACGATAGCGATATGCCTTTTGATATGTTGAGCTTTTTGGTAGGCAAACTAAAGGTAGGCGCAGACGGATTAATTCCGGGAAATAAATATCATCGTTTTGGCGATTTTATTGCTTTTCCAAATGTTGGAGGAAAAGAATTGGAATATGCACCAATGCCAGCTTTAAAAGTAAAAGGATTGCACAGAACCGAAAGCCTTTTCAAAAAAATTGCCGAAAAAGATTATGTGGTACATCTGCCTTACCAATCGTACGATTACATCATCTTATTTTTGAGGGAAGCGGCAATTGACCCAAAAGTTACCGAAATCAACATCACTTTGTACCGTTTGGCCGAAAATTCTAAAGTGGTTAATGCCTTGATTAATGCAGCGAAAAACGGTAAAACGGTAAACTGTTTGGTAGAATTGAAAGCCCGTTTTGATGAAAGCGCCAATATTTTTTGGACCAACCGATTAATGGAAGAAGGCGTAAACGTAAATTACGGTCTTACCGATTTTAAAGTACACTCTAAAATTTGCTTGGTAAAACGTATCGATAAGCGAAAAGCGACTTATTATGCTAATTTGGCAACTGGAAATTTTAACGAAAAAACTGCACGTATCTATTGCGACCATAGTATTTTCACAACTAAAACAGAGATTACCTCTGAACTGGTAAAACTGTTTGGTGCATTGAACAAACGCACTGTTGCAAAAGGGTTTAAGCATCTCATTGTATCTCCAATTGATTCGAGAAACAAGATTTACAGCCTTATTGATAGAGAAATAAAAAATGCCAAAGCTGGTAAACCGGCCTATATGGTTTTAAAGGTAAATAGTTTGGCCGATGAAGGAGTGGTTGAAAAGCTGTACGAAGCAAGCAACGCAGGTGTACAAATTAAACTGATTGTAAGGGGAATATGTTGTTTAATTCCCGGAGTGAAAGATTTTAGTGAAAATATCACCGTTATTAGTATTGTAGACAGGTTTTTGGAACATGCTAGGGTTTTCATTTTTGGCAATGGTGGTAAAGAGGAGATGTACCTTTCTTCTGCCGATTTAATGTCGCGTAATTTCGAGCACAGGGTAGAAGTAGGTTTTCCAATTTTAGATGAAGAAGTAAGGCAGGAAATAAGAGATATTATCGATTTTCAGTTACAGGATAACGTAAAAGCCAGAAACATCAACCGAGCAAACGATAACAGATACCATAAAAACAGGTTGTCGAGCAAAATAAGAGCACAGTTTCAAACTTACAATTACCTTAAAAACAAACATCAGTAAACATGTTAAGATACGCCGCCATAGATATAGGTTCTAACGCAGTACGATTATTAATTGCAGATATTAACCGGGATAAAAGCAGTGGTTTCAAGAAAACTACTTTGCTCCGTGTGCCTTTGCGCTTGGGCGATGATGCTTTTTTAGACCAAAAATTATCAGATAAAAAGATTGATGATTTGGTGAAAACAATGGTTGCCTTTAGAAATTTGATGGATGTTTATCATGTATCGGCATATTTGGCTTGTGCTACATCCGCCATGCGTGAAGCTAAAAACGGAAAACAGGTAATTGAAAAGGTAAAAGAACTGGCTAACATTGATATTGAGATTGTAGAGGGACAAAGGGAAGCTAGCATCATCTATTCTAACCATATTGAGGAAAGCCTGGATATTAAAAAGAGCTATCTTTATATTGATGTAGGCGGAGGTAGCACCGAACTTTCGGTTTTTGTAAACAAGCAGCCCATTGCTTCAAAATCCTTTAATATTGGAACTATCCGAATTTTAGATAATCAGGATAAGGAAGAAACCTGGAACGAGATGAAGGAATGGATTAAACAGCATACCAAGGATTTAAAACAGATGGCAGGAATTGGCACGGGGGGCAATATCAATAAATTGTTCCGCATGAGTGGCGAGAAAGACGATATGCCTTTGTCTTTCCTAAAACTGAAAAGCATGTACAATGAACTGAATGCCCATTCATTGAAAGAGCGTATATCGGTGCTAAAACTCAATCCCGATAGGGCAGATGTGATTATCCCAGCTTGTGAAATTTATCTTACCGTTATGAAATGGGCAGGAATTAAACAAATTTTTGTACCAAAAGTGGGTATGGTTGACGGTATTATTAATTTGTTGATAGAGGAGAATTTGTAAATTATCCTGTCATTTCGATGTTAGGAGGAATTTGTTAATGGTAATCTTCACTAAAAATGACAGAATAAGGTTAAAAATTGTTGCACAATAAAACAACATCTGTTCAAAACACTAAAACAGCCCGTTTATTTCTGCTTCGATAGATTGAATTATAGCGCCTAAATCTTCTGGGTTATTGGTAAAATCTAATTTGTCTTTATCTAAGATAAGTAACTTGCCAAGTTTATAGTTCTTAATCCAAGTTTCGTATTTTTCATTTAGTTTAGAAAGGTAATCGATGCGGATGCTCGCCTCGTACTCTCTGCCACGGCGTTGAATATTATTTACCAATGTAGGTACAGAAGCCCTTAAATAAACCAATAAATCCGGTGGTTTAATAAATGATGTAATGTTATCAAAAATAGCACGGTAGTTTTCGTGGTCGCGGCTAGTCATTAAACCCATTTCATGTAGGTTATCGGCAAAAATGTGGGCATCCTCGTAAATGGTACGGTCTTGTATCACATTTCGTTTATTGTTATCTATTTCCACAATCTGCTGAAAACGGCTATTCAAAAAATAAATCTGCAAGTTAAAGCTCCAACGTTTCATGTCGCTATAAAAATCCTCTAAATAAGGATTGTTATCTACCGCTTCGTAAAGTGCTTCCCATCCATAATTTTTGGCCAATAATCCTGTTAACGTTGTTTTTCCAGCACCTATGTTGCCTACAATTGCTATATGCATAAAATTGATTTACGATTTTAGATTTACGATTTACGATAGATATAACGCCAACCGTTTGTCAATATTAATTAAAAACTTTTAAAACCTATTAATTCCCTAACTTCTTTGATGGTTTTTTGAGCACTTTCTCTTGCCTTTTCTGCACCTAAACGCACCACTTTTTGTAAGTAGGCACTATCGTTAGCAATATCGTTAATGCGTTCTCTTACCGGATTGGTAGCAATAACCATATCCTCAGCTAATTGCTTTTTGAAATCGCCATAACGGATAGCCATTTTATTGTACTGTTCGTCAAAATGGTTTAGCGTATCTTCCGCAGAAACAATTTTCATCAAGTCGAACAAATTTTGGATAGCTTCTGGTTTTTGCTGGTTTTCTTCCGTTGGGCCGCTATCTGTTACTGCCCTCGAAACCTTTTTACGGATAATTTCTGGTGTGTCTGATAGGTAAATGCAATTGGCATCACCTTCTGATTTACCCATTTTTCCTTTACCATCTAAACCGGGTACTTTTACCAGTTTTTCGGTATAGCTAAAGGCATAAGGCTCTGGAAAATACTCATGGTTGTATAAGCGATTAAAACGATTTCCGAAAGTACGGGCCATTTCTAAATGCTGTTCTTGGTCTTTACCAACAGGCACTTTGGTAGCCTTGTGGATTAAAATATCGGCAGCCATTAATACCGGATAAGTCAACAGACCTGCATTCACATTATCAGGATTGGCACGTACTTTATCTTTGAACGAAGTTGCTCTTTCCAGTTCACCCAAATAAGCATTCATGTTGAGATACAAATACAACTCTACAATTTCCGGCACATCAGATTGTACATAAATTGTACTTTCTTCTGGACTTAAACCACAGGCCAAATAATCTACCAATACATTTTTAATATTGCCATGAAGATTTTCGGGAGTAGGGTGTGTTGTTAGCGAATGCCAATCGGCAATAAAAAAGTAGCAATTATAGTCTTGCTGCATTTTAATGAAGTTTTTCACTGCACCATAATAGTTACCAAGGTGCAATTTTCCGGTAGAACGGATACCGCTAACAACTGTTTCTTTCATAAAGGCCGAAATTAAAGGAAAAAACCGAAATTTTTAAGAATGTTGAAAGTTATACAAACTGTGCTAGCTTAATCCTAAATGCATAGATTTTTGTTTTTGTTAAGATAATGTTGATTTCTAATTTAAATTCTTGGATTGTTGTGTAGCTGTGGCTAAACATCTTTAGCTAAATTCCATAAAAGTTGTAATTTTGGTATTGATGTTTAAACTGCTCCGTAAAATACATTGGGTTTATTGTCTTTTGTGTCTTTTCCTATTTTTTGTGCTGTTCTGGCCTTTCTATTATTGGTTTACCAGAAATCCAAAGTACTATGGCATCCTCAATAAATTTAGAACGGTGCATTGCTTTGCAGCATCGGCACTTTCGGGCGTTTTTTTCAGATTTGAGTTCGAAAAAAAACTGGATAAAGGCCAGACTTATATCTTTTGCGCCAACCATACTTCAAATTTAGATATCATTATTTTTTGTATACTGGCCAAAGGCAGATATCATTTTATGGGCAAAGAAGAACTGATGAAAAACCCTTTGCTAGGGATTTTTTTCAGAACAATTGACATAGCTGTTTCGAGGGAAAGTAAAATATCATCGTTTAGAGCCTTTAAAAAGGCCGCTGATAATCTGGAAAACGGCATGAGCTTGATTATATTTCCGGAGGGAAGAATAGATAATTATTATCCTCCTGTTTTGCAGGAATTTAAAAGTGGGCCGTTTAGGTTAGCCATTGAAAAGAACATCCCAATTGTGCCCGTAAGCATTACCAATGTTTGGAAAGTAATGTGGGATGATGGCATAAAATACGGCACTAGACCTGGTATTGTAGATGTTTATGTGCACGAACCAATTTTAACCAGTATCTTAGCGGTGGAAAACGATGAAGTTTTAAAAAACGAGGTTTATAATAAGATTAATAGTAAGTTATAAATGTTGTGTGTTACGGTTATACGTTACTTGTCGTGGCGCTTTAACTTGCAACCCACAACTCATAACCCAGAACCATGAAAATTGATAAAAATACGGTATACAAAGTGGCAGACTTGGCCAGAATTGAAATAAAGGACAACGAGGTAGATACATTAACGCAGGAAATGAACAAGATACTTACCTTTATGGAAAAGCTAAATGAACTTGATACCGATGGGGTAGAACCTTTGGTTTACATGAACGAAGAAGCAAATGTTTGGCGTGAAGATATAGCTAAAAACGAAATTAGCGTTGCCGATGGCTTAAAAAATGCTGCTTTGCACAATGAGAGTTTTTTCCTAGTGCCAAAGATTATTGAAAAGTAGTTTTTCAGTTCGCAATTGGTAGTTTTTCCCAAAGGGATGCCTTTTGCACAGTTTGTCAGACCAAATAACCCCTAAGTCGTAACTTGTAAATCTACAATCGTAAATTAACTTGTAACATTATGGCGTAGGTTTTAGTCTAAAAAACAAAAATAGCAATGCAGAAAGAACTCATCACCATTAAAGATATTGGCCGTAAGTACGTGATTGGTACAGAGGTTATCCACGCCTTAAAATCTGTAAGTTTAACCATTAAACAAGGCGAATTTGTAGCTTTAATGGGGCCATCGGGTTCTGGAAAATCTACTTTGATGAATATTTTGGGCTGTTTAGATACACCGACCAAAGGTGAATATATTTTGAACGGTATCAACGTAAGCCATATGAGCGACAATCAATTGGCCGAAGTTCGCAATAAAGAAATTGGTTTTGTATTTCAGACGTTTAATTTGTTGCCCCGTTCTACTTCTTTAGATAATGTTGCTTTGCCCTTAATCTATGCCGGAGCTGGTAAAAAAGAACGTGATGAAAGGGCGAAAAAAGCATTGGAAAACGTAGGATTGGGAAATAGGGTTACACATAAACCCAACGAATTATCAGGCGGACAGCGTCAACGTGTGGCCGTTGCGAGGGCGTTAATCAATAATCCTTCTATTATATTGGCCGATGAACCAACAGGTAATTTAGATACCAAAACCTCGATAGAAATTATGGGTTTGTTAGAGGAAATCCATAGTAAAGGCAACACCATTATTTTGGTAACCCACGAAGAAGATATTGCACAACATGCTCATCGTATTGTACGAATGCGTGATGGTTTGATAGAAAAAGATTATGTTAATGAAGATGTAAAGTCCGTTTCGCCACGTTTAAAGGCTATACAAGAAAGCGGTAACGATTTTGAAAGTATTAATTGAGGCATAAGGATTAAGGCTTAGGGTGTAAAGTACTGGGTAGTCTCCAAAAAATCACACCTTAAACTCTACACCTTACACCTTTTACCTTACACCTTAACACAATGAAAATTTACACCAAAACAGGCGATAAAGGACTTACTTCTCTAATTGGCGGTACTAGGGTAGCCAAACATCATATCCGTATAGAGAGCTATGGAACTGTTGATGAGTTAAATTCTTACATCGGGCTGATAGCTTGCCAAGATATTGATGCACATTCCAAGGCAATTTTAAAAGAAATACAGGATAGGTTGTTTACTATTGGTTCATCATTGGCATCAGACCCCGAGAAATCGAAAATGAAAATCCCTGATTTGCTAGAGGAGGATATTACTTTACTGGAAACTGAAATTGATAAAATGAATGAGGTTTTACCAGAACTGAAGCATTTTATTTTGCCGGGAGGAAACACGGTAGTATCTTATTGCCATATAGCTCGTTGCGTTTGCCGTAGGGCTGAAAGGTTGACCGTAGCACTTGCTGAGAGCGCTGAGAGCAGTTTTGTTGACCTTAAAATTATAGTTTATCTAAACAGATTGAGCGATTATTTGTTCATTTTAGGTCGCAAATTAGGCTACGATACAAAGGCAGTAGAAAATATTTGGTTGCCAAGAATAAAATAGTTGAAAAAAATATTTGTATAGCTCATTTTTTTTTACCTGCTTTGCGGAAATAGAATTGACGAATTAATAATTATTAAGAGATATGTATTGGACCTTAGAATTAGCATCGCATTTGGAAGACGCTCCATGGCCTGCAACTAAAGATGAATTAATTGATTACGCCATTCGTTCGGGAGCACCAGTAGAAGTAATTGAAAATCTTCAAGCTCTGGAAGATGATGGTGAACCGTATGAAACCATTGAAGAAATTTGGCCGGATTATCCGACTAAAGATGATTTCTTCTTTAATGAAGACGAATATTAGCAACAAAAGTCCCGAAATTTCGGGACTTTTGCTTTTTATTATGAGCTTGGCCGTCATTTCGATTGGAGCATAGCGGAACGGAGAAATCTTTGTGTTCATTTGCACTACGCTAATGGTAGAAATGTCTGGATAAAAATATTTACTTCTCTGAAGTTACTTTAATGGTATTCAAAAGATAGCTTTGGAATACGGTTAAAATGAGATAGATGGGTTTGCCCAAAATCCAGTTGAAACCTTTTTTAATCATATAGTCGGTTTGTAATTCTATTTGATTTTGGGCCTCAACTGTGGTAATGTAATACGTTCCTTTTGATATTCGGAATATTCCTGTAAATATATTGAAGAAATAGCCCGCTTTAAATGTGTCTTCTGAATTGAAAGTAAATGAATAGGTTTTGTGCTTTTCCCAAGTAACAATTTCCTGAGTAAATGTTTTTTTATTATCGAAAAAAGCCATTCTTTTACCTCCTACACCTTCTTTTAATATTTTGGCTCTAATTGGTTTTGGGATGTTCAAAAGCCTAAAATACCATGGAAATTTAAAATTCTCAATTTCTACATTGGTAATTTTATCCCATATATTTTCAATAGACGAATTAATATTTACACTAGAAGATATTTTTTTAAAAGTGTAATTGTTCATTTGAATGGTGTTTTTTATAAAAATACACGTCATGCTGAACTTGTTTTACAAGAGAGAGTTTGTTTTTCCCAATGGTCTTGTAGCTACTTCGTGGTCAGCATCAGTTATAACAGACCCTGAAATAAATTCAGGGTGACGGCGAGAAAACTTAATAATACTGCAAAATCCTTGTTTTGAATACGATATATTCTTGCTGTACTTGAGTAAAAATATAAAACATCTCAGCATTTGGTTTAATTTTAAATTTTTTAACCAAGTTTTCTGCTCTTTCTGGGAAATTTCTAACGATAACATTGCCCTGTAAATCTTTGGTTTTTTTAAGGTCGTTAGGTGCAAAAACTGCTTCAATTTTAAAAATACGGCCAATAAAGGAAAGGTTAAATTCTTCCGAGAAATAAAGATGGCTTTGTTTTGCCAATTTTTTTAAGGCAAACGCATTGGCAATAGCATTAAAAGCACCGCTTTTCATTAAGGCCGTATCAGCTTCGTATATATAACCTGTAATGGGCAAATCCTTAACGTAGTTTGTACTGTCAACATTATTTAATGGTAGTTCAATTTGCTTCGTTTCCGAATTTAAGGTGGCGCAGATGATTTTTGGTTCGCCAACAAAATTTCGGTCAATTACCCAAAGTAACTCTTTACACTCGTTTTTTACACTTAAAATATGGATTTCTGATACATTTTTCAACTCCGTTAAACCTGCCTTAATATCTAAAAGAGGGGAGGTTTTGATAATAATTCTTTCGGCTTTGCTCAACAACAAATCTAAATGCGCCACCATATTTGGCGTACAATCTGCCAGCTTAAAAACTTTGCCGCTAGTGTTTCGCCTTGCAGGATCAACGTAAATAGTGTCAATCTGCTTTTCGCTGTTTCTGATGTATTCCAATCCATCCGCGGCAAAACATTCTATATTGCTAGCACCTAAAATTTTAGCATTGTGGGCAGAAATAGCAGACAAATCGGCATTGATTTCACAACTGTAAACTTCATCCACCTTGTGCGAAAAATAGAAGCTATCTACACCGAAACCTGCGGTAATGTCTATTAAAGTCTTTCCTTTTACTAATTGCTGTTTGTAAGCCGCAGTATCTTCAGATGAGGTTTGTTCGATAGATAAAGTACTGGGATAGATAATGTTTTCGTGCTTAAACCAAGTCGGAAGCTTCTTTTCCGATTTCTTTTTTGCCGCAATCTGATTAGCCAACTCCGCCGAACTTACATCCCGAAAAGGAGATTTAGATAGTGCAATTCTATTTACATCAGCGTTTAAATTACTGTTAATGTAAGCCTGCACTTCCTTTTTTAAGATGATTGGTTTATTGGTCATTAGTCATTAGGTTATTGGTCATTAATCACTGGTTGAATTAGTCATTAGTAATCATATGTGCCTACTAACCCAATGACTAATTCAACCATTTTAACCAATTCAATTATCCTTCATTACCATTTGGCAAGTATTACGGCTTTTTACTTCTAGCCAAACTTTTTTATTAACCGTAACCCTATCAATAGTTTGTTGGTTGTAGTAACGAATGGTTACCAGTTCCATATCCTTGTTATATTTTACTTTGTACTCAACGGAAAGGTCTTTTATCAGTTTTTCTATTTTTTGCTCATCATTATCTACACTTACCGAAAAACTGATGGCAGAATTAAGCATGGTATTTACCTTTACCCTGTTTTCGTGGAAAATAGCAAAGATGTGGCTTAAATTTTCCTCGATGATAAAGGAAAAATCCTTTGGCGAAATAGACAGCAACACCTGATTAACCTTAAAAATAAATGATGGTACAGGAAAGGTAGTAGCTTCGCTACTAATTTCAGTTCCTTTTTCTTCGGGATGGATAAACGACCTTACAAACAACGGAATGCCCTTGTTTTGTATCGGCTTAATGGTTTTTGGGTGGATAACCGTTGCACCGTAATAGGTCAATTCAATGGCATCACGATAGGAGAGTTGGGGTATCAGTTCCGTTTCGTCAAACCATTTTGGGTCGGCATTGAGCACTCCGGGAACATCTTTCCAAATGGTCATTTTCTCGGCATCCAACGCTGCACTAAAGATAGCAGCCGAATAATCAGAACCTTCACGACCTAGAGTAGCAGTGAAATTCTCGCTGGTAGCACCAATAAAGCCTTGTGTTAATACTACACCTTGCTCTAAATAATTGGGCAGATGTTTTTGTATCTCTCGGGTAGTTTTGTCCCATTGTACATTTGCTTCGCGGTAGTTATTATCGGTTTGAATATAATTACGGGCATCTTGCCAAATGGTAAAAGTGCCTTGTTGGTTTAAATAAGCCGCAATAATCTTTGATGATACTAATTCACCGATAGATACGATTTGGTCATAAAGGTAATCGGGATTGTCTTCTGCATCTTCTTCCAATAGCCATTCTATCTCTACAAAAGTATTGGCTACATCGTTGTAAACCGGGTTTTTAACATCGGTAAACAATTTGCCGATAATATCAAAGTGGAACGTTTTTACATCATCCAATAGCTGATGTTTTTTATCATCGCCATTAATATGGGCAAAAGCTATCTCTTCTAGCTTATTGGTGGTTTTATCCATTGCAGAAACTACTACCAATAAGTTTTTAGAGCCAAAAGACTGTATAATTTGAGCAACGTTTTTAATTCCTTCGATGTTTTTGATGGACGCACCACCAAATTTGTAAACTTGCATTTATTCTGTTGGAGTTAAGATGGTTTGAGGTTTTGCAATGTCGCTAAGTGCAGAAAAAGGTACAACTAATTCGGTGGTGCCTTCTGCATACGATTTTATTTCGTAGCTGTTATAAAAAAATACCAATCCTTTATCGCTTACATAAAATGTTTTTGGTAACGAGAACTTGCCGTTTGTAAAGAAATAGTGTTTTTGTAGAGGTTCGGTAGCACTAATACCTTCATTTTTTCTAAATATACTTTCGGCTACTTTCGTCAGTTCTGCTTTTTTTTCCGGTAAAATCAACGAATCTAAGTTGATTAACGTATTGATTTTTGGATTAAAATTGATGTAAGAAACAGAGCTATTGCCATGTGCGCCACCAGCATATGACGAATGGGTATATTTTATCGCTACATAATTATGCAACTGCCTGATAACTTTAATATCTATCAGCAAATACCACGATTGTACCGTGCCGGGATTTTCGGTATAGAATTGGTTGTAACGCCTAACAAAGCTACTTGCTATATCTTCGTAAGCATTGGGATGGTCTTCTTCCTCAAAAAAATCAAATACTTGCTTTTTAACAAAATTATTGGTGCTATCATCCTCAAAAACCGGATATTTTACTACTGCACTGGTGCTATCGGCTTCTGGATTTACCTCAGGCTTGATAAAATTGTTGCTTACTACCTTAACCGAATCATAACGATAAGTCAGCGTGTCATTTTCGGCAGTAATTACGTGAGCTACTTTTTTGTCTTTGTTTTCGCTATTGCAGCCCCAGATAAGACTAACAGCAAGTAAAAATAAGATGATGTTTTTCATGACAATTGTTTAAAGTTTATCTAATTGTTCTTTGGTAAAGGAAGCATTTAACCACTCGCTTTCGTAACCCGCACCGTATTTATCGTAAAAATTAATGGCAGGCGTATTCCAATCTAACACTTGCCAGTTCATACCGTTATAGCCTTTTTCTTTAGCTTCTTGCACTACCCGGTCGAAAAGCATTTTGCCAATTCCCTTGCCCCGGTAACTTTCGGTTACCAAAAAATCTTCCAAATATAAACGGCAACCTTTCCAAGTTGAGTATCTGATGTAAAACAATGCAAGTCCAACAATGGTTTGTCCATCAACGGCAACAAAAGCTTTCCAAACTGGATTTTCGCCAAAACCAGCAGTTACAAACTCATCCAAAGTAACGGTTACCTCGTGCGGAGCTTTTTCGTAAATGGCCAATTCTGTAATCAACTCTAGCAAACGTGGACAATCTTCGGCTGTTGCAGTTCTTAGTTGGATGTTCATTTTTAGGTTAGCTTTGTTACGAGTTATGGGTTTTGAGTTACGTGATTTCCTTGCTATTTACTCTTTCTCTTTCCAAAAATACTACTTCCAATCCTCACCATTGTACTGCCTTCGGCTATGGCTAGTTGATAATCTGCCGACATACCCATCGATATTTCCTTAAAATGTTCGTCTTTTCTAAAGAAACTCACCTTAATGCCATCAAACAATACTTTCAACTCGTTAAACTCGGTGCTAATCTGTTTTTCTTTTGTGGTATTGGTAGCGATGCCCATTAAGCCAACAATGCGTACATTTTTAAGCGACGCAAATTCTTCGGAGCGCAACAGTTCAATAGCTTCATCAAAGCCCAAACCAAACTTGCTTTCTTCATCGGCAATGTAAATCTGTAATAAACAATCTATCACACGGTTGTGTTTAGCTGCTTGTTTGTCAATCTCTTTCAGCAGTTTTAAACTATCTACCGATTCTATCAGTTTTACAAAGGGAGCGATATATTTTACTTTATTGGTCTGCAAATGCCCAATCAAATGCCATTCAATATCGGCAGGTAATTGCGCTTGTTTATCAACCATTTCCTGTACCAAATTCTCCCCAAAAACACGTTGTCCGGCATCGTAGGCTTCTTTAACGGCTTCGGTAGGATGGTTTTTAGAAACGGCCACCAACTTTACGCCTTGGTTTTCTATTTCGTTTTTATATTTCAATAAGTTATCAGCAATGCTCATTTATCCCTATTTTTGTGGGTAAAATTAATTATAACCTTTTTAATTTGGCTATAAAAGCCGAAGTTTTAATATACAAATGACGAGATTTTTGCTGTTACTTTTTTGCATAGCGATGATTGCTTCCTGTAAACCGGGTATACCGAAAGATATTGTACAGCCCGCAGAAATGGAAAAAATATTGTACGATATCCACGTTTTGGACGGTTATGTAGCTACTATACCCATTCCCGATAGTGCCAAAAAAATATCGGCACCGCTATATAAAGGTATCTTTAAAAAATACGGGATAGACTCGGCTGAACATGCAAAAAGTATGACCTATTACTATAAACATCCAGATATTTTATCGAAGATGTACAATAGGATTAGCGAACGGTTAACCAAGGCCAAAGAAGAAGAAATGAAGAGGGAGGAAAAGGAAGCGAAGCTAAAAGCCAAAAAAGTAAAGCCCCTTGATGAAGCAGTAGAGGCCAAACCAACAGATACAATTAAACCTAAAACAGATACCGCAAAACATAAAGTGGTTAAACCTGTTGATTCGACCAAAAAAGTAAAATCAGTTAAGCCAATAAAAAGATTTAAAAAAGCATTACCATCTGTACAATAATATGCTGTATCCCGAAAATTGCGAAGAAAGATTAGGTTTTAACGAAGTTAGGCAATTGGTACGTCAACATTGTTTGAGTACAATGGGACAAAACTTGGTGGATAAAATGCAGGTAATGGCCAAGTACGACCAGATTGATAAGTTTCTGCGGCAGACCAAAGAGTTTAAAAGTATTCTCGAAAATCAAGAACCGCTACAAATCAATGCTTTTTTTGATATTAAGGTATTGGCCGATAAAATTAGGGTAGAGGGCAGTTATTTGGTAGAGGAAGAACTGTTTAAAATATACACTTCTTTACAAACTGTTTTCTCTGTTATCCGCTTTTTTGATGAGCGAAAAGAACTCTATCCAAGTTTAGAAGCTCTGTTTGAGCATCTGCCGATAGAGCGGGATATTCTTAGAAAAATAGAAAATATTTTAGATGTAAAAGGTAAAATTAAGCCAAATGCATCTGCCGAACTGCTCGAAATTACCACCGCTATTGCCAAAGGCGAGCAGGAAGTGCGCCGAAAAATGGATACTATCTATAAAAGTGCCGTAGCCAATAATTGGGTTGCCGATGGTAGCCTGACCGTTCGTGATGGTAGGATGTGCATCCCAATTTTGGCAGAAAACAAGCGTAAAATTAAAGGTTTTATCCACGATGAATCTGCTAGTGGACAAACCGTTTACCTAGAGCCGGAGGAAGTTTTTACGCTCAACAATAAACTCCGAGATTTAGAGTTCGATAGGCGCAGGGAAATCATCCGTATTCTCATTACCACCACCAACGAGTTGCGACCATATACGCCAATTTTATTGTCGTACCACGGTTTTTTAACTAAGCTGGATTTTGTACGTGCCAAGGCTTTGTTTGCCATGCAAATTGGGGCGCAAATGCCTGTGCTGTTAAAAGAACCTAAAACAAAGTTGATTAATGCACGTCATCCTTTGTTGTTGCTTTCTTTTGCTAATGAAAACAAAAATGTAGTTCCCTTAAACATCCATTTAAACGAGGGAATGCGTATTGTGTTGGTTTCTGGCCCAAATGCGGGCGGAAAATCGGTATGTATGAAAACCGTTGGCCTGTTGCAAATGATGTTACAAACAGGCTTACTCGTACCTGTTGATGAACATAGCGAAATGGGCATTTTTAGCCAGATTTTTGCCGATATTGGCGACGACCAATCCATAGAATCTGATTTGAGTACATACAGTGCCCATTTGAATAAAATGAGGTACTTTGTAGCTCATGCCAACCCAAAAACTTTAGTGCTTATTGATGAATTTGGTACAGGAACAGACCCACAATTTGGTGGGCCAATGGCAGAGGCTGTATTGCAGGTGCTGAACAATAAAAAGGTACGAGGTGTAATCACTACGCACTATTCTAACCTTAAACTATTTGCCGGAGATACTGAAGGTTTGGAAAATGCTTCGATGTTATTCGATAATAGCAAAATGAAACCCTTGTACATTTTAGATATTGGCAAACCGGGCAGTTCTTACGCTTTTGAGATTGCGCAAAACATCGGTTTGCAGAAAGAAGTATTAGAATTAGCCAAGCAAAAAATCGGTACTAATCAAAACAGCATTGATAGTTTATTGGTAAATCTGGAAAAAGAAAAACGACAGGTTCACGAAACTAAAGTAAAACTCGCCAACGAGCAGAATAAGTTAAAAAACTTATTATCAGAAAACGAGAAGCAAAAGGCGTTTTTAGAAGAGAATAAAAAGGCGTTGATTAAAGATGCCAAGCTACAAGCCCAAAACATTATTAAGGATGCCAATAAATTGGTAGAAAATACCATTGCGCAGATTAAACAAAAGCAGGCCGATAAAGAAGCAACCAAAGAAATTAGGCAAAATCTACAAAAAGGCTTAGTTAGAAATGAAGTTAAGCCCGAACCAAAACCTGTAATTGAGTTTGATAACAGTGAAATAGAAACAGGCGATTGGGTACAATTGTTGGGAACGGAAAGCACCGGACAGGTAATGGAAATCAACAAAGCAAATCTAGTAGTTGCTTTTGGCGATTTACGTTCGGTAGTGAAACGCAATAGGGTGCAGAAAATCAGCCACAAACAAGTGAAAAAAATAGTACAACGCAGTTCTTACACCAACAGTTTAAACGATGCCGTTACCAACTTTAAGGCAGAATTAGATTTACGTGGAATGCGTGGCGAAGTAGCTTTACAGGAAGTCGAAAATTACCTTGACAAAGCTGTTATGTTAGGCTTTTCATCCATTAAAATTATACATGGTAAAGGTGATGGCATTTTGCGAAAACTCATACGCACACATCTAAAGCAATATAAAGAAGTAAACCGCATGGAAGACGAGCATGCCGATAGGGGCGGCGATGGGATTACTTATGTGTATTTGAAATAGCTAACACTATTTTGTAATTTTGGCGTTTACAATCACTATTGGTGATTCAGTGGTTTTTCTGTCATCATCAAACTGCACTAATTTTACATAGTAAATCTTTTGTACCTCCTCTTTTTTAGAGCAAGATATTACCATAAACGCAAATAAAGCCAATATACCCATTCGTAACTTTTTATTACGAACAGAAGATATGAGCAAAAAACTTAAAAATAACGAGCCGGTTAATATTCTAGATTTTAAATTAATGACTATTTCATAGTCGGTACGTTCATTTGTAGTACCTTTTCCCGGTACTGTTACATATTTAACAAAATTACTTCCATCGGTTGATATTAAAACATCAAAATGACTATTGTTAACCTCGTTGGCTGCACTCCATTTTAAAATAGCTTTGTTGGTTTCATTGCTTTTGATACTAATACTTGTCAATGCAACAGATGCAACCTGATGATTACCTCCAGATGAAGTCTGTTTAATAGGAGAAGTTTGTGCGTAACCGTTAAAAGATACGGCCAATAACAAAAAACAAGCGTACGTTTTTATTGCAAGGTTAAAAAATCTCATTTGCGAATATAGGTAATTCTTATTTTTTTGGTACTTCAATGGTTATCATTTTAGGCACTTCAATAGTTATAACTTTTATATCATACATAGTGTTTTTTCCGTTATTATCAACCTGCCGTAACTGTACATAATAGTGTTTTATTTCGGTTAATTCTTCCCATTTCTTTTTAGAGCAGGATATTATGGTAAAAGCAAACAATGCCAATATACCCATGCGCAACTTTCTGTTACGAACTGAGGAGATGAGCAAAAAACTTAAAAACAGCGAGCCTGTAATTATTTTAGATTTTAAATCAATAACTAATTCATAGTTGGTAGGTTCATTTGAATTTCCCTTTCCTTTTACTGTTGCATATTTAGAGAAATTACTTCCATCGGTTGATATTAAAACATCGAACTGTTTATTGTTAGCTTCGTTAGAGGTGCTCCATTTTGCTATAATCTTGTTCTGTTCGTCACTTTGTAAAGTAAAACTTGTTAATGAGACTGGTAAAACTTGATGATTATTCTCTGATAATACTTGTTTTTGGGTATAACCGTTTATGCTAAAGGCAAGCACAAAAAGTAAGAAGATACACGTTTTTAGTACATGGTTAAAAAATTTCATTAACGAATATAGATAATCCATTTGATGTGAGCCATATATTTAAACCAACAAACTAAAAAATCAATAAACTAACCAACTAAAAACCAATTTTCCTATCTTAGCCGCCACCATTTAAATATCAAATGCAAGCAAAGAACGATAAAAAAACAGTACGCTCGTGGGCATTTTTCGATTGGGCCAATTCAGCGTATAATTTAGTCATCACTTCTACCATATTTCCGGCATATTACACCGCCATTACTTCTGATAAAGACGATGCCACTATTGATTATGTGTACTTCTTTGGTTACAAAATCATCAATTCAGCACTGTATAGTTATGCGATGGCCTTTGCTTTTTTGGTAATTGCAATATTGTCGCCGATACTATCGTCTATTGCCGATACCAGAGGCAATAAAAAGGTGTTCATGAAAATGTTTACCTACATTGGAGCAATAGCTTGCAGCGCACTTTTTTTCTTCGAAATAAATGCAGATAAAGGCATAAATACCTTAAATTTTAGCGTAATTATGTTTGTAATTGCTGCCATTGGTTTTTGGGGAAGTTTGGTTTTTTACAACTCTTATCTGCCAGAAATTGCAACAGTTGAAGAGCAGGATAACGTAAGTGCAAAAGGTTATACCTACGGATATATCGGTAGTATTATTCTTCAAATTATTTGTTTTGTGTTTGTCTTTAAACCAGATTGGTTTGGTATCGTAGATGCTTCAATTCCGGCACGTTTGTCGTTCCTATTAGTAGGTATCTGGTGGATTGGTTTTGCACAAATTCCATTTAAAAACTTGCCAAAAGGAAGCCCAAATTTTAAAACAGAGAAGAAAAACATCATGACTAGCGGTTTTCAGGAACTGAATAAAGTTTGGAAACAAGTTAAGCAAATGAAATATCTGAAAAGGTTTTTGTTTGCATTCTTCTTTTATTCTATGGGCGTACAAACCGTAATGTTGATAGCAACCATTTTCGGCGAGAAAATCTTACATCTGGCTACCGAGAAATTAATTGCAACCATTCTCATTTTGCAGTTAGTAGCTATTCCGGGAGCAATGCTGATGTCTTACCTATCATCCAAAAAATTTGGCAACGTAAACGTATTGATAGGTGTAGTACTCATTTGGATTGGCTGTTGTATTTCGGGATATTTTATTCATACCGAATATCAGTTTTACGCACTTGCTGCTGTTATTGGTCTAATTATGGGTGGTATACAATCTTTATCTCGTTCCACCTATTCAAAATTTTTGCCACAGTCAAGCCCAGACCATACCTCATTTTTCAGCTTTTATGATGTAACAGAGAAAGTTGCACTGGTTTTTGGTATGTTCAGTTTTGGTTATATAGAGGTAATTACCCAAAGTATGCGTAATTCGGTAATTGCATTAGCCATATTTTTTGTTTTAGGTTTAGTATTTTTGCTGCTCTTAAAAAAGGTACAACCCAAAGCAGTTGCGGTAGATTAAGAGTGTAGAGAGCGTTTATAAGCAGATACCTAAAAAAGAAGAATGAAGATAGAATTATTTATCCCTTGTTTTGTAGACCAGTTATATCCCGAAACAGCTTTTAATACCATAAAGGTTTTAGAAAAAGCAGGTTGCGAAGTGGTATATAACCCAAAACAGACCTGTTGCGGACAACCAGCTTATAATGCAGGTTATTGGGAACAAGCGAAGGAAGTAGGTACAAAATTTCTATCCGATTTTTCAGAAACCGAATATATCGTTGCACCATCAGCATCGTGTGTTGGCATGGTTAAAAATGGTTATAACGATTTGTTTACCAACACCATAGTGCACAACAAATGCCGCAGTTTGCAATCTAATATTTTCGAACTGTCGGATTTCTTGATTAACGTATTAAAGAAAGACTATTTCGGTGCAGAATTGGAAGGAAAAGCGGTATACCACGACTCGTGCAGTGGATTACGAGAGTGCAAAATCAAGGAAGAACCCCGTCAACTACTTTCTAGGGTAATAGGTTTAGAAATGTTAGAAATGAAAGATACCGATATGTGCTGTGGCTTTGGTGGTACTTTCGCTGTTAAATTCGATGCCATTTCATCAGCTATGGCAGAACAGAAGATTAATAACGCCCTAGAAATGGATGCCGATTACATTATTTCTACCGACCTTTCCTGCTTAATGCACCTCGATGGTTACATCAAGAAAAACAACCTAGCTATTAAAACAATGCATTTGGCCGATGTACTCGCAAACGGTTGGTTGGAAAGTACTGAATATTAGCAATTTATTTCTTTGTAAAACTCTGGTTATAATCAAAAGAAATTAACGTTTTTTAACATATCATTGTCTTGAAGTGGAGTAACTTTGTTTCACTTATTATTTTAGAAATTATTTTAGGATGAAGAAAATATTTATTGCTCTTGTAGGTGCTTTGGCTTTTACTATTAGCGTACATGCACAAAAAAAATCGGGAGCTATACAGTACGAAACCGTAATTGACCCTGTTGCGGCAGCCGAAGCCAGTGGTTTTCCTATCAGCGATGAAATGAAGGCCCGTATGCCAAAATCTATTAAAGCCAATTACGAGTTGCTTTACAATGCAACCAATGCCAGCTATATGCCAGTGGTAGAAAATGAGGACAGCAACAGCGGCGGCGGTGGTGGTAGGCCCGGTGGTCCAGGACGTATGATGATGCGTTTCGGTGGCTTTGGTGGAGGCAACAAAGAATACTATTATACCTTTGCAGACCAAAAAGTGGTGGAAGTTTTCGATTTGATGGATACGACTTACGTAATGCCAACCAAGCTAACCGTAGCAGCCAACAATCCAGCAATGGGAAGAAACAATAACAACCAAAATCAGAATAATAATGCTGTCCAGTTTCTACCTGTTCCTCCAACAATTGAGGTTATCAAAACCGACGAAACCAAGAAAATCTTAAATCTTAACTGCAACAAAGTAATCGTTAAAACCACTCGTAAAGCTAAGGTTTTAGATATGGACAAAGATATTGTAGATGAAACTACCCTTTGGTACACTAACGATTTAGGCTTTAACTTCTCTCCAGACCCCAATTTTTGGACAGAGGGAACAGTTTTGGCTATCGAGAAAAAAGGCGGAGGTACCGTCGCTAAAAGTATCGAATATAGAGGTGTCAGTGCTAGAGATGTAACTGCTCCAAAAAAAGCAATTGCCATTACACAAGAGCAGTACGAGGCTAAACAGGAAGCCATGAGAAATAGGTTTAGAAATAGGGGACAAGGGCCAACAAGAATATCAATTAACTAAGAATTTCATTTTATATTTTTCTGAATGTCCCAGCAGTAATCGTTGGGACATTTTTTTTTATCCTCACGTCATAGCAAAGTACGACCACGTAGTAGCTGCGAAGCAAACCAATCCTAAAGCAGTTTTGTAAATCATATTGTCCCAAAGAGATGTCTTTGGCATAAGATTGCTTCACTGCGTTCGCAATGACGAAAAAGAGTTAAAAACCTAGTCTAAAATTCCATCAGAAAAACTTATCTTTGCGAAAAATAAAATCACGCACGTAGGTGATTTTGCAGAACAATTTATTTTAAACTTTAAATCATAGTTGTAGATGATTAACATTACTTTACCTGACGGCTCTGTGCGTCAGTACGAAAAGGGCGTAAATGCTCATCAAATTGCCTTATCCATTTCAGAAGGCTTAGCAAGAAACGTTTTAGCGGCAGAAGTAAACGGCGAAGTTTGGGATAGTTCACGTCCAATCGAAACCGATTCTACTGTTAAATTATTGACTTGGAATGATACCAATGGCAAATCGACCTTTTGGCATTCATCGGCGCATTTAATGGCTGAAGCGTTGGAAGCCCTTTATCCGGGTACTAAATTCGGTATCGGCCCTGCCATAGAAACCGGTTTTTATTACGATGTAGATTTTGGCGACCGTGAGTTTTCTTCTGACGATTTCAAGAAGATAGAAGATAAAATGTTGGAATTAGCTAAGCAAAGGGAGGTTTTTGAGCGTAAAAGCGTAAGCAAAGCCGATGCCGTTAAATATTTTACTGAAAAAGGCGACGAGTACAAATTAGATTTGATTGACGGCTTGGAAGATGGCAAAATCACTTTCTATACACAAGGCGATTTTACCGATTTATGTCGAGGTCCGCACATTCCAAATACAGGTTTCATTAAGGCTATTAAGCTGATGAACGTTGCGGGAGCTTACTGGCGTGGTGATGAAACCAAAAAACAGTTGACCCGTATTTACGGCGTTACTTTCCCCAAAGCGAGCGAATTGACCGAGTATCTTCACATGATTGAAGAAGCCAAAAAACGAGACCATCGCAAGTTGGGCAAAGAATTGGAATTGTTTACTTTCTCCGAAAAAGTGGGCATGGGCTTACCGATGTGGTTGCCAAAAGGCACTGCTTTGCGTGAGCGTTTGGTGCAGTTTTTAATGAAAGCGCAACAAAAACTAGGCTACGAGCAGGTGATTACACCGCATATCGGGCATAAGAATTTGTACATCACTTCCGGCCATTACGAAAAATACGGAAAAGACAGTTTTCAACCCATAAAAACACCGCAAGAAGGGGAGGAGTTCTTTTTAAAACCGATGAACTGTCCACACCATTGCGAGTTATATAAATTTAAACCACGTTCATATAAAGATTTACCAGTTCGTTTTGCCGAATTTGGTACCGTTTATCGTTATGAACAAAGTGGCGAGTTACATGGTTTAACCCGCGTACGTGGCTTTACGCAAGATGATGCGCACTTGTTCTGTCGTCCCGACCAAGTAAAAGATGAGTTTAAAAAAGTAATCGATTTGGTGCTTTATGTGTTCAAATCGTTGGGATTTGACCAATACACAGCTCAAATATCGCTTCGCGACCCTGAAAACAAGGCAAAATATATTGGTTCTGATGAAAATTGGAAGCTGGCCGAAACTGCTATTATAGAAGCTGCTGAAGAAAAGGGTTTGCCAACTGTAATTGAGTATGGCGAAGCTGCTTTCTACGGTCCTAAACTAGATTTCATGGTGCGTGATGCACTAGGCAGAAAATGGCAATTGGGTACTATACAGGTAGATTATAACTTGCCGGAGCGTTTCGAACTGGAATATACTGGCAGCGATAATCAGAAACATCGCCCTGTAATGATACATCGTGCGCCATTTGGCTCTATGGAACGCTTTGTAGCGGTGCTGATTGAACATTGCGGCGGTAACTTCCCGTTGTGGCTTTCGCCGGAGCAATACATCATTCTTCCTATTTCAGAAAAGTACGAAGAATATGCAAAAAAAGTTTCACAAGAACTAAATAATTCCGATATTCGCGGTCTAATTGACTTCCGTGACGAAAAGATAGGAAGAAAAATTAGAGACGCTGAAGTTAAAAAACTGCCCTACATGCTCATTATCGGCGAAAAAGAAATGGAAGAGGGGAAAGTTTCGGTTCGCAAACATGGCGAGGGAGATTTAGGAAGTATGACTTTGGCAGAATTTAGTGCATTAATTAATAAAGAAATAACAGTTTAACGAAGTAAGCATTTGGCATTAGGAAGACCAGGATTTAACAGGGGACCACGTCCACCTTTTAAGAAAAAAGAAGCAGAACATAATATTAACGAGCATATTCGTGCTCAAGAAGTTAGGCTGGCTGGGGATAATGTAGAGCAGGGTATTTATCCTTTGTCAAAAGCGTTGGCAATTGCCGATGAGCTTGAGCTTGACTTGGTAGAGATTTCTCCAAATGCCAATCCACCGGTTTGCCGTATTATGGATTATAGCAAATTCATGTACGAGCAAAAGAAAAAGCAAAAGGAAATTAAAGCCAATGCCAAGCAAACCGTTATTAAGGAAATCCGTTTCGGACCTAACACCAACGACCATGATTTTCAATTTAAATTGAAGCATGCCATTGGTTTTTTGGAAGCAGGAGAAAAAGTAAGGGCTTACGTTCACTTTAAAGGTAGGGCCATTGTTTATAAAGAACAGGGTGAAATCTTATTGTTAAAGTTTGCCCAAGCCTTAGAAGATTATGGCAAGGTAGAATTACTACCAAAATTAGAGGGTAAGCGTATGTTTTTAACCGTAGCCCCAAAAGCAACAGCAAAGAAATAATAAATTATATAAACAAAATCAGGTTATGCCAAAAATGAAAACCAATTCCAGTGCCAAAAAGCGTTTTTCGCTTACTGGAACAGGTAAAATTGCAAGAAAGAACGCCTACAAAAGTCACATCTTAACAAAGAAAAGCACAAAACGTAAGCGTAACTTAACCAACACTAGTTTGGTAAACGATGCAGATATGGGCAACGTTAAACGTATGCTTTGCATCGGTAAGTAATTAATTTTTTAACCAGATACTCGGTAAACAAGATTGCTTTAACAAGCAACACCGCTTATCAAAACACAACACATTATGCCTCGTTCGGTAAACGTAGTAGCTGCTAGACGCAGAAGAAAAAAAGTCCTTAACATGGCCAAAGGCTATTGGGGCTCAAGAAGCAAGGTTTTTACCATTGCTAAAAACACGGTAGAAAAAGGTTTGCAATATGCATACCGCGACCGTAAAGCTAAGAAAAGAGAATTCCGTGCATTATGGATTCAACGTATCAATGCCGGTGCTCGTGAGTATGGTATTTCTTACTCGCAATTGATTGGTAAATTAGCTGCAAAAAACATTGGTTTAAACCGTAAAGTTTTAGCTGATTTAGCCATGAACAACAAAGAAGCTTTTAAAGCTGTTGTTGATGCAGTAAAATAAGATATTTAAAATATCAATGAAAAAGGAGCGATAAAAATTGCTCCTTTTTTGTTTTAAAGAGGTATGCTTTTGTAATATAGGGAAAACAGTTATTCTAAATTTCAATCACTTTTGTAGGCGTAACAGCGAAAATTAAATCGTTTTCTTTTGGTTTCACTAGTTGAAGTCCTGTAAATGCGCTAAAAGCGGGCAGAATACCATAATTTTCGCCAAAATAAAAGCATGGGAATTTTAAACGTTGCTTTGCTTTATTGAAAATGTTGATTCCAGGGTGTATATGCCCGCCGATGGGGTAAAGGTCAGAGTTACATTTTGCTACATCGTGAACGAAGCAAAAATTTAATGAATTGTAATTTGGCTCATGAACTTCGATAGCCATATTCTTGTATACTTCTTTTTTCTGCCTGTCGTGATTTCCTTTTACCAAGATAAACTTCACGCTTTCAAACTCTGATTTCCATTTTGCAAATTCCTCAATTTCTGTGTTATAATCGCTATGGAACATATCACCGTTGATTAATAATTTTTCGGGCTGGTATTTTTGTAACAATTCTGCCAGTCTTTTAAGGTCGTGTTGGGAAACGGTGTTGGGAATAGCCAATCCAGCTTTGCGGAAATGAGCTGCTTTGCCTAAGTGCAAATCGCTAATGGCTAATAATTTCTCCTTTGGGAGATATAAGGCTCTTTCTTTATCTAAAATTAGTTCTTCTCCTTTGATGGTGATTTTCACGATGCAAAGTTACTCCATATTATTTCTCCCTGCTTAATTCTCTAACGAAATATTCGTCCTATGTCGTCATTCCGAATTTATTTCGTGAATCGTAATGCATTATTAAGTAATTTCTTTTACTCTGTAAGATTCCCGCATACGCGGGAATGACGCAAGATGAGTGGATGGAATAAGAAAATAATGGAAGTTATTTAAAAACTTCTTTTTTCATTCTTTCAATGCGTTGCTCTAATTCTTCGGAACTCATATTGGCACGCAAACTATCTACCTTGATTGGAAAAGACAAAGGCGTAAATCGTTTAGGATAAGTGATTACGATATTGCTTTGTTGTATACGGTGCAGTGCCGCTGCTAAACGTGGTTCTTCCAATTGCTGATAAAACACCTCCTCGTAAGCCTGATGCAACAAAAGGTTATGCTTATCGAAATCGTTAAAAACATTGAAAAATAACCCTGCACTGCTTTGCAAGTGCTTATTGGTAACATATTTGCCAGGATAGCCTTGAAAAACTAACCCAGAAATACAAGCAATATCCCGAAATTTTCTTCTCGCCATTTCGGTAGAGTTGATGCTTAAAGTAATATCTTCTGCCAAATTTTTGGGCGAGAAAACTTCATAAGCAATGGCATCGTCCATTGGAATTTCGGTATCGCTCAGCAGTTCGAAACCGTAATCGTTCATGGCAATAGAAAAGGTAATTGGTACTAATTTGCTTAGACGATAAGCCACCAAAGCCCCTAAAATTTCGTGTACCAAACGCCCCTCAAACGGGTAGGCAAACAAGTGAAACCCCTCACGATTGTTAATCATTTCGATAAGCAATTCATCGCTTTTGGGTACGTGTGAACGCTCTTCTTGAATTAAAAACAGAGGGTATACCACATCTAATTCCTCGTCTTGATGTTTTTTGTCCAACACTTCATTATACTTTTTACGAAGTACCGCCCCTAAATTAGAGGAAAGCGGTAGCCTGCCACCAAGCCAACTAGGGGAAATGGCTTTCTTTTGCTTGCTTCGTCGAACCATTACGGTCATTTCTTTGATATTTATAAACTCCAAAATTCGCCCTGCCAGTACAATACTGTCGCCTGCTTTAAGTTTCGATACAAAATATTCTTCTATCATGCCAATATAGCCACCGCTTAGAAATTTCACTTTCAGCATGGCATCGCTTACAATAGTGCCGATGTGTAATCGGTGGCGCATGGCAATCTGTCTGTTTTTCACTTTCCATAAGCCGTCATCATCTTTAACCACTTTTTTAAATTCGTTATAGGCGGTTAAACTATCGCCACCAGAAGTGATAAACTGCATTGCCCAAGCCCATTCTTCGGGCAAAAGTTCTTTAAAGGCGTTGGTTTGTTTTACTTCTTGGTAGATGATTTTATCGTCAAAACCATCGCCAACAGCTAACGTAACTAAATATTGTATCAAAAGGTCAAATATCATTACAAAAGGCTCTCGGCTTTCGATGTTGTTTTCTCTAGCGGCTTCTTTAATGGCTGCCGCTTCTACCAATTCAAGTGCATGGGTGGGCAAAAAGTAAATTTTTGAGGTTTCGAAAGGTGAATGTCCCGACCGACCAGCACGTTGCAGAAAGCGGGCAACGCCTTTTGGCGAGCCTATTTGCACTACGGTATCTACTGGTTTAAAATCGACACCTAAATCTAAAGAAGAGGTGGCGATTACCGCTTTCAGCAAACCACTGTGCAAACTTTCCTCAATCCAGTTGCGAAGTTCGAAATCTATGGAGCCATGATGTATGGCTATTCGCCCTGCCAAATCTGGTTCTATATCCAACAGGTGTTGATACCATATTTCTGATTGACCACGAGTATTGATAAAAATAAGCGTTGTTTTGCTTTTATTGATAATGGGAATAAGTTTATGAGCCAGTTTTAGCCCTAAATGCCCAGCCCAGGGCAAGGTTTCAATGGTATCTGGTAAAATGGATTTGATTTCTATTTTCTTTTCCAGTTGCGCCCTAACAATGATTTTCTTTGTATCCGCTTCGGGTACAATTACTTCTAGGGCTTCTTGTATATTGCCTATGGTTGCCGAAATACCCCAAACCCGTAAATATTGCTCCCCATTGGCTGTTTGCAGACCTTTTATTCTTGAAATTGCCAATTCGACCATTACGCCACGTTTACTGCCCAAAAGTTCGTGCCATTCATCGGCAACGATACATTTTAAGTTTTTAAATAGTTGGGCAGCGCCTTTTTGCGCCAATAGCAGATGTAAACTTTCTGGGGTAATCAGCAATATTTGTGGCATTTTTTTCTTCTGTTGCAGTTTTTCTGCTTGGGAAGTATCGCCATTGCGAACGCCAACTTGCCAATCTAAATCTAAGGCTTCCAATACTTCATGCATGGCTCTGGCAATGTCTTTGGCTAGGGAGCGGAGAGGGGTAATCCATATCAGTTGCAAGCCTTTTGGTGTTTTTGGTTGATTTAATCCCTCAATTACCACAGCTAGGAAAACCGAAAATGTTTTACCGAAGCCAGTAGGAGCGTTTACCAATCCGCTATAACCGTCGAGATAATATTGCCAAGTATCTTTCTGGAAATCAAAAGGTTTCCTCTTATCGGCTTTTAGCCAAGAGATGATTTGTTTATAGCCTTTTGTTTTTTGCATGATTTGAGTATATAAAACAATAAAATATTTCAAATGTTAAATTATTTTTAACATTTGAGGCAAAATTTGTGGTTTTATGGAATAATAGTACTTTAGCAGAATAAAAAATTAATTGTAGTGAAATTTTTAGCCATTTCAGCATCAGTATTATTCATCTCGTTAACAACTTCATTTGCTCAAAATTCAAAGAAGTCATCAATAAATATTCTTGTAGGACCTAGTTTACCTTTAGGTGATTTTGCTAATAAAGATATTCATAATCCGAAAGCTGGCTTAGCCAAAGTAGGTGTTTTTCTTGCTTTAGAATATGATTACCAATTATCTAATGATATTTATTTAACAGGTAGAGCGGGAGGGGATGTTCGCGGGGTTGATTTTGTTTATGGCGCACCAACTGGATCTTCTTTAAGTATGTCTACTACAAATTGGAAAAATGCTAATTTGTTTGCAGGTTTTAGCTATATGCCTAAGATTGGTAATAAACTGAATTTTGTAGTTAGAGCCATAGGAGGATATCAATATACTAGTTCACCTGAAGTAATAATTAATATTTCAGGTTATTTTAGTGGTAGTAGCACACAAGAGTCCGTTGATTCAAGTTCTTTTGGAATGTTATTAGGTCTTGGACTAAGTTATAATATTACTTCAGATATTGGTTTAAAAACCATTGTAGATTATGGACATGCCAATCCAAAATTTGAGGTAAGCCAGGTTAGTAGTGGAGTAGTGAATAGGGCATCTACTTCTCAAAGCATCGACTTAATTAATATAGGAATAGGAATATCTTTTAAATTATAGTCTGTACAGATGGTATTAATAGCTGTTTTAAATCATCCAACGTATTAATTTCATCTACATTTTTATCTTTTCGCCAACGGGCGATACGTGGAAAGCGCAAAGCTAAACCTGCTTTATGTCTTTTGCTTTCGCCAATTCCCTCAAACGCAATTTCAAATACCAATTCTGGTTTTACGGTACGCACAGGTCCAAATTTTTCAATGGCATTTTTGTTGACAAAACTATTTACTTCCTTAATTTCTTTATCTGTTAACCCCGAATAAGCCTTAGCAATGGTAATCAACTTGTCACCATCACGTACCGCAAAAGTGTAATCGGTATAGAAATTCGCTCTCCGTCCGCTACCTTTTTGTGCATAAATCATAACCGTATCAACGGTGTAAGGGTTGATTTTCCATTTCCACCAATCGCCACGTTTCCTGCCCGAATGAAAAATAGAATTTTGATGTTTTAGCATAATTCCCTCGCTATTGATGTCTCGGGCAGTTTCTCTAATGTTAGCTAATTCTTGCCAATTCTTAAATTCGATTACTAGCGATAATATGACTACATTCTTGGTTTTCAGGTTTTCAACTGTTTCTTTTAGCCATAATCTTCGTTGGGATAAAGGCTCGGCTCTTACATCGCTTGTTTGATACTCTAATATATCGTAAGTGAAAAAGCCAATCGGGGCATTTTCTAATTGGCTTTTGCTAATGTTTTTTCTGTTTAATCGTTGTTGTAAGGTGCTAAAAGGTAGTACGTTTCCGTCTTTTACCACAAGTATTTCTCCATCCAATACTATACCGTTAGGCAATTCATCTTTTAAGAAATGTAGTTCGGGAAATTGCTCTGTTACCAATTCTTCGCCTCTGCTCCAAATGAACAGTTCGCCATTGCGTTTTACAATTTGCCCACGTATGCCGTCCCATTTCCATTCGGCCTGCCAAGCGGTAGTATCTCCCAGATTTTCGGGCTCGGTATCTAAAGCATAAGCCAAGCAAAAAGGGTAGGGCCAAGAATTGTCGGTATTTACGTGGGTGCCCGTTGTTAATTCTTCGTAACTGATTTCGTTTGGCAACCATTTGCCCATAATGCTGTGCATAATTTTGCTGGTATCTTGTCCGCTTTGTTTGGCGATGGCATTTACCAACATTTTATTAGATACACCAATCCTGAAATTCCCTGAAATTAGCTTGTTAAAAATAAATCTTTCCTGTGTGGGCAAGCTATCCCATGCGGCAGTGATATATGCCCGTTTTTCTTCATCTGTTTTACCTTGAAGTTGAGCCAGTTCTGTAATCCATTGGTGTAAAGGTTTTTCTACGGTGTGTTTAGCGACAGGAAGTACCAATGCGATGGTTTCGCTCAAATCGCCAACGTTGTGATAGCTTTCTGCAAACAACCATTCTGGAATTTGGCTCAATTCTACCGCCCATTGTCTAATTAACGTAGTGGTAACTGGTCTTTTGGGACGTTTGCCAGTAAAAAGTGCAATTACATAGGGCTTGTCGCGTTCATTTGCTTCGTTAAAATAAGAAATCAAAGCCTCCATTTTATCGGTGGTTTTGTTGCTTAATTCTAGTTCTTGTATCAGTTGTGCAAAACGCTTCATGGTTAGGCTTTGGTTAATTCCTGTTCGTCTACTTTTTCTTCGGCTTCTTCTTCATCGCCGTATTGGGTTTTAACTTCTTCGGCATTAATGCCAATTTCGTTTAAATATCTGCTGAAAACAGCCGTATTGCCATGTGTAACCATTACTTTTTCTGCTTCGGTGGCTTTAATGGCGGTTAACAGTCCCGACCAATCTGCATGGTCGCTAAGGGCAAAACCTGCATCGGCACTGCGCCATCTTCTGCCAGCTCTTACCGCCATCCATCCGCTACAAATACCAATTGCAGGGCTAATTAAACTTTTAATCCATCTACTATCGGCTAATGCAGGTGGAACAATTACAATACCTTTTTGCAATTCATCCTTTTTAATTTCTGTGGTAATTTTAGTGGTTTCGGGCAATGCTATGCCTGCATTTGCAAACGCCTCATTCAAGTTGGCTATGGTTCTGTGTGCAAAAATAGGGCAGTCGTTTTGTAGGTTTTTAATGAGCCTTTGCGCCTTGCCCAAGCTGTAAGCCACCAATATGCTGGTTTTGTTTTTGCTGTGATTATCGGAAATCCAACTTCCAATATTATCAAAGATATGCTGTTGAGGTTCCCATTTGTAAATTGGCAACCCAAATGTGCATTCAGAAACAAAAGTGTGGCATTTTACAGGCTCAAAAGCAGCACTAATACCATCGTATTCGGTTTTGTAATCGCCGGAAACCACTACTATTTCCCCTTTATATGCTAACTTAATCTGCGCCGAACCAATTACATGCCCAGCAGGGAAAAGCGTAATTTTAACACCATTAACATCTATTGTTTCATTATATTCCAGTGTTTGTACGTTGTCGATTATCCCATATCGTTCGGTTAAGATAGGTTTTGTTAAGGTATGACAGAGGTAACTTTTATTTCCCCATTTGGCATGGTCGGCATGGCCATGGGTAATTACAGCTTTGTTTACAGGTTGCCAAGGGTCGATATAAAAATCGCCCTGTTTGCAGTAAATTCCCTTATTTGTGAATTGTATCAATGCCATGCTTTGTATAACGCTTATCCTAAGTTATAGTTTTAAAAATCAATTATCGGTTGTTTAACCGATATTCTTGTTTATCGGCTATTTTGCCGATATTTTGATTTATCGGCTATTTTGCCGATATTGCTTCCATGATTGCAGTAATAACAGGGGATATTATCAATTCGAGGGAGTTGCCGCCGCTTTGGATGGCGACTTTAAAAGAGGCTTTATCGGCTTTGCCCGAAAAGGATACTAAATGGGAAATTTTTAGAGGAGATAGCTTTCAGGTTGAATTGCCACCAAAAGAAGCATTGTTAACGGCAGTATATATCAAAGCCTGTATTAAAACCATTAAAGATGCCGATGTTAGGATGAGCATTGGTTTGGGTAAACGAGCCAAAAAAGTTGCAGATAAGGTAACCGAAGCCAATGGAGAGGCTTATATAAATTCGGGGGAAGGATTTGATAATCTCAAAGGAAATAAGGTAAATCTAGTGGTAAAAAGCCCATCGATTAAGTTTGATGAAGATATGAACCTTTATCTAAAATTGGCATTAATTGCCATGGATAGCTGGAGCCCAACGGCTTCTGAGGTTGTAAAGCTCGTTATTGAAAATCAGAGCAAAAATCAGGAAAAGATTGCCAAAATATCTGGCAGAAGTCAATCTTCAATTAGTGAAGCATTAAAAAGAGCTCATTTTTCGGAGATAATGGAACTGGAAAATAAATTTAGAAAGCTGATAACTGAAATTTTTTAGCCATGGAAATAGCACTAATTAAACTGTTATTGGCGCACCTACTGGGAGATTTCTTTTTACAGCCAGATAAATGGGTAGCCGAGAAAGAGAAAATAAAACTAAAATCGGACAAGCTGTATTTACATGTGGCTATACATATAGCTTTGGTTTTTATAGTTTTCTTTTCTTTTGATGTTTGGTTACAGGCTCTGATTATAGGTGTAAGCCATTTTATCATTGATGCCTGTAAGCTGTTATTTCAAAAAGCTAGCAACAAAAGATTATGGTTCTTTGCAGACCAAGCTATGCACATTGCTGTAATTATAGCTTGTTGGCTTGGCTTTAATGAAAATGCCCAAATAGATTTCGGTTTTCTGTATAACGAAAAATTATGGTTATACGCTTTTGGAGCTTTGTTCTTAACGTTGCCAACTGCAATTATTATTAAGGTGCTTATTGCCCGTTTTATTCCTAGCAAAAGTTCTATTTCATTGCAGAATGCAGGTAAATTTATCGGAATTTTGGAAAGATTGCTCATTTATGTATTTATATTGACCAATCATTTGGAAGCAGTTGGTTTTCTTTTAGCGGCAAAATCTATTTTTAGGTTTGGCGATTTGAGGGAAGCCAACGAACTAAAGCTCACAGAATACGTTTTAATAGGTACATTATTGAGTTTTGGAATAGCTGTAGCGGTATCTTTAGGTATTGCACAGCTAAATTTGTAATAAGGATATTAACTTCACAGGTACATGCAATCGTTCGAATTGGATAAAACAGATCTTTCTAAACTAAGAAAAGCAATAGATGGCGATGACCAGTTATTGGCGGCCACTTTGGATGAATACCACGCATCGGAGATTGCCATTCTTTTCGAGAATATCAATGCTGAAGACAGGCAGCGCATCATTAATCTAATGGAGGTAGAAAAGGCATCGGAAGTGATTGCCGAAATGAGCGAAGAAGCCCATCCGGAGGAGCTTTTGATACAGCTACATCCAGAAAAACGTACCGAAATTGTAGAAGAACTAGATTATGACGATGCAACCGACATTATTTCGCAGCTTGATGAAGATGAGCAAAAGGAAATATTGGAAGACCTTAGCGCAGACGATGCGGAGAGTATCAGAAATTTATTGAGCTACCACGAGGAAACGGCCGGAGGCTTGATGAATACGCAGATGATAGCGGTAAACATTAACCTCACCAAAAAAGATGCAATTGATGAAATTATTAGGCAGAGCGAAGAAATTGAAGAGTTTTATACCGTTTTTGTGGTAGATGATGACCATTGTTTCAAAGGGATAGTATCGCTAAAGGACATTATCAAAGCAAAGGGGAACGTTAAGATTACCGAAATGGTAAAGCCCGATGCTGTTTATGTAAAAGCCGATACCGACCAAGAAGAGGTAGCCAAACTGTTATCGCAATATAATTTAACAAGTATCCCGGTAGTTGATGAACATTTGAAGTTGTTAGGCAGGGTAACTTTTGATGATGTAATTGACGTACTGGAAGATGAAAATACCGAAGATATTTTGAAGATTTCGGGGGTTTCGGAAGATGAAGAATTGGCAGGTAACTGGATTGATGCGGTAAAATCTCGTCTGCCTTGGCTGATTATTAACTTGGGAACGGCGTTTTTGGCCTCATCTATTGTAAGGCACTACGAAAATACTTTAGCGCATTTAACCATTCTATCTGCTTATATGACCATTATTGCAGGTATGGGAGGGAATACAGCAACACAGGCCTTAGCCGTTACAGTGAGGCGTATTTCGTTATACGATTTAACGGATAGGCAAGCATATAGAACAGTATTAAAAGAGTTTACCGTAGGCATGATTAATGGAGCGGTAGTTGGCGTAATTGTTCTAATCATCGCTTATTTTTTAGATGCCAATTTAATGCTGGGATTGGTCATCTTTTTGGCTATGACTGGAAATTTGATTATGGCAGGTTTTACGGGAGCTGGCATTCCATTACTATTAAAACGTGTAGGCATTGACCCAGCAATAGCCTCGTCTATCATTATTACCACTTTTACCGATGTTTTTGGGTTTTTGTTGCTATTGGGGTTGGCGAGTAAGTTGTTGTTGTAAAGTATAGAAGTTGCTCGTCATGTCCTTACTGGATTGGGCATCTTAAAGCGAAAAACATATTACTAACGTCATTCCCGTGAAAACGGGAATGACGTTACGATGAATGGGCTTTGTAACACCTGTTTAAACCGCAGTAACTCTTGTTTCTATATTCCCTTTTGTGGCTTTTGAATAAGGACAAACCGCATTCGCCTTATCAGCTAAAGTCTGGGCCTCTTCGATGGTAATATCTGGGATATGGACATCTAAATCTGCCGATAGTACAAAACCATTTCCATCTTTATTGAAAGATACGTGAACATTTATATTTGCATTGCTCGCATCAACGCCTTCTGGTTCGGCAACAGATTGTAAAGCTCCCAAATAACAAGAACCCCAAGCGGTGGCAAAAAGTTGTTCTGGATTAGGTGCGCCACCTTGTCCGCCCATTTCTTTTGGTTTTCTCAAATCAGTCTCAAATATTCCATCGCTTGTTTTTGCGTGTCCATCTCTACCGCCAATAACGGTAACAGTGGCTGTATATACTTTTTCCATCACATTCAATTTTTAAGAGCAACAATTGAATATAGATTTGGTTTGCAAGATTAAACCATTAAGGAGATAAGTTGATTAAGAAAATTGAACTATTCTTAAATTCTTAATGGTAAGATAAACCCTATATCTCTATATCTTAATTTTCTCCGTGAGCTTAAAAATATCGTAAGAAACTTTTTGTATCAAATCGAACTGCTCGGTAATCACAATATCAGTGTCAGTAAATTCAATGCCCGAGGTGTTTTTTATTCGTATTAATGGTACATTGCTCAACTCATCGGAGTGCTTTTCTAGTGCTTCGGCAGCTTTCTCTAATAAATAAACGGTATTTTCAGCAATGGGCTTAATATCTTGATAGTTGGCATAAACAAAATGGTGTTCCTTAATATATAAAGATAGACTGGCAATATAGGAAGACAATAAATGGTTAAGTACAGTAAATTGATGCAGTTCTTGCATATAAACCTGTTTGCTCTTTGGTTCGGAGAACATTCTTTGAAAGAGCGAAGCTAAGTTAGAGGTTTGTACATAAACTTCCTTACGGGCTAATTTATAGCTGGTTATGTCAGATATCTTTTCAAAATAGAGTTTAATTAACTCCGCCAAATACTGCTTGTTGGCTCTTATAATATCCACCATTCCTTCCTTTACTTTTTCATGTTCCCAATTAGGAAAAAGCGAATAGCTGGCTAGTAAAGCAATCCCCGAACCAATTAAGGTGTCGTATATTCTTTCCCGAGCAATAGACATTACGCCCATACCCAAAAAATCGAATATAATGAGGATATACGGTGTCATGAAAAGAACACTTACAACGTAGTTTTTTCGTTGGAAACTATATCCTGCAATCATAAATAAAATAAGGATGGCAAACAGTGTATTTTTATCTTGAATGTAAGTTAATACACCCATACCGATAAAAGCGCCTATTACCGTCCCTATAAGTCTATGATAGTTACGTTCTTTAGTAAGGCTAAAACCCGGCTTAGAGATTACCAAAATGGTCAATAAAATCCAATAACTATGGGCAAAATCTAAACTACGGGCAACAACAAAACCTATCAGCATTACAATGGCCACACGTACCGAATGCCTAAAAGTAGAAGAACTAAAAGTGAGGTTTTCGATAAACAGTTTAACATTGATTTCTTGTGAGGTTACAAACTTAGCTACATCAACATCGCCTTTTTTAAGTTTAGTCCGTTTCTTTTTGTTAAAATAGGTGTTGATAGTTTTTATCCTGGCAACAATATTTTCAATGTTAACTTCAATATTTCTCAGAGCGATAATTCCCAAAATATTATATTCTTTACTTTTACGTTGTTCTAAATCACTGATTTCTTGTCTTAATTCTTCTAAATCTTTTTCTAGATTTCCGACTAGCGTAGGCGTACCACCACTTTTTAAAGCAAAGGCAATATCATCTAACGAATCGGCAATTTTATTGATTGCTTCTTCAAAATGAGATAAAATCCCTACCGAATCGAACTGTTTATGGAGCTGCTTGTAATTGTAATAGGTAGACATCACCTGCTCAAACAGGTCGACCATATCGGTAAATACAATGAGCAAAAATCTACCTTGTGGCGTGGATTCCCGAACAATTTCCCTTGTTTTAAACAATACTTCCCTAACCTCATCCTGCTTATGATGAACGTCTACCTGTAATTGTAACAAATCGGCATAGTTCTTTTCATAATTGGTATTTTGTGAGTAAAACTTAGCTTTTGCTCTTAAAAAAACGGCAACTTCATGTATTGAATCGCTCAAGGTCTGCTGTGCCAACCGATAGGGACGTAACCGGTAAATTACATAACTTAAAGAAGTGTACCAAATACTGCCGATGAAAACCAACATGCTGTAAAAAATCACTTCGTGCCAAGGTCTTATGTCGTCTATACTCAAAATCATGATGAGCAAAACAGAAGTGCCTATGGATGCGGCCCTGTTTCCGTACAAAAAGAACATAGAAAATACAAAGCTGAAAATCACCAGTAAAACTCCGATGAAAATATCGTTCTTGTTGGTTAGTCCTACAATAATAGTTACTAAAAACAGCAATGCAGTAGTAATAAACATCGCATTTCTACGGTGGTGTATAGGGCCGGGAGAATCTACAATGCTTACACAGAGTGCTCCAAGAGATAAGGTCATGCCATATTGTAACATGCCGAAATGAGCCATAATTAATGAGGGACAAAGCACTCCGAAGGTAATACGCAGGCCTTCTGCAAAATAATTGCTCAATAAAAAATCTTGGGTATCTCTAATTGGCCTTTCAAGCATATACAAATCTAGTATAAATTATCTGCAAAACATTTCTGAATGGATTAAGAGCTTAAATAGGATAGTGCAAGAAAAATATTTTTAAAAAATTAACAGTCTTGTAACCGTACCATAAAAGTTATCCGTCTTCATCATAACCAACCTACAAAACAATTATGATGCAACCAACCAACACCGAGAATTTGCGGCAATATTTTAACGCTTTACTTCTGCATTTACAAATAAGCAAACCACTTTTTGTATAAATCAATAAACATAAAAATCACACCTAAACTAAAATTTTATGAAAAAAAACTTTACATTATTTATGCTTACTTTCTTTTTGGGAGCTGGCTTTGTTTTTGCCCAAACTATACGTTATGTAAAACCAACTGGAACTGGAAATGGTAGTACGTGGGCTAACGCCTCTGGAGATTTACAGGCCATGATTGATGCTTCTTCCTCAGATGATGAAATATGGGTAGCCGCAGGTACATACTTGCCTACGGTTAACTATCCAATTCCTGCAACGGCAAATGTGCGCTATAATACATTTAAGTTAAAAAATGGTGTGCATATATACGGAGGTTTTGACGGTACAGATAACGTTCAAACCATAGCCGGCCGTAATTTAACCGCTAACAAAACCATATTAAGTGGCGATATCGGAACTTTGAATGTTGCTACGGACAATGCTTACCATGTGGTTATGGCTATTAATTTAACTAATTTGACAATACTTGACGGCTTAACCATTAGTGATGGCTATGGTAATCTAAATTTAGCTGAAAGTGCTGACGGAGTAAGTTTTAATATGAGACAAGGAGCAGCATTAACGGTAAGAAATGCCAAGTTAAAAATCTCGAATGTTAATTTTGTTGATAACTATGCCATGTCGTACGGAGGTGCGATAAATATGCAGACAACGAGTGAAGTAGAGCTAAATACTTGCGTTTTTCAGAATAATAGAATGACTAATACCGGGGTAGGCGGGGCAGCTATATATGCAACCGGAGCAGGGTTAACCTTAAATATTGATGGATGCGAATTTATTAATAATAGAAATGAAGGAGATAATGGCTCAAATAATGGTGGGGCTATTTATTATGAAGGTGTAACAAGTGGTACAACTTCTACCTTTTCGGTAACTAATTCTAAATTTAACAATAACTACGTGGGCAACCGCGGAGGGGCATTTTATTTGGATAAAAATATAACCGTTAGTGCTTTAGAAAACTTAGAATTTACAGCAAACCAAACAAAATTAAATGCTTCAGGTACTGGAAGTTATTATGGAGGTGCAGTTTATATCCTTGCCGGAGTTACTGTACAAAAGATGAAAAATTTAAAATTCAAGAATAACAAAGCTGAAGTATGGGGAGGTGCGCTATTAATTGGTGCAAGTTCTACAATTGCTACGGCAGAAAATTTCTTTTTTGAAGGAAATGAAGCTACAACAGCTGGAGGGGCGATATTTTTTAACACAAATGCAACCATATTTCCAATTATCAATGCTACTTTCCATAGTAATTCTGCCAAAAGTGGCGGTGCAATATATTTTAATACCAATGCAAACTCTGCCAATCCTTTTTTAGTTGAGAACGCTGTTTTTTACGATAATGAAGCTACTGATGGAGGAGCATTATACCTAAATAACAGTTATGCCAAGGTAGTAGGAGCAACCTTTTATAAAAATAGTGCAACTGCCAATGGCGGTGCTATTTTCTACAATGCTGGTTCAACTATGGTTTCAAATATTTACAACAGCCTTTTTGTGGGAAATACAGGAGGAGCAACTACCGCTAACTTACGCGATGGAAATGGAACATTCGATGTTTATAACTCAGCATTTAACGGCACAGGAACCGGTACAGATAAAGGGGAGGTAGTAACCGATGTAATTGAAACAGATATATTTAAAAGCGTAACACCTACCGATAATGCCAATTTTTTAAGATTAAAAGAAATACCTACTAATCCGGCAATAGACAAGGGGTTAAACAGTGTTGTTACCACCTCCACAGATTTGGCCGGAAATACCAGAACGATTAATGCCACAGCATTGGCCGAGCCCACTGTTGACATGGGTGCTTACGAAAACCAAGTGACTACTTTGCCCGTAACGCTGTTAAATTTTGCTGCCAAAGCCAACGGTAAAACTACTGCACTAAATTGGATTACCGCTAACGAAACCAATAACAATTATTTTATAGTTGAGCGCAGCGCTGATGGAAAAACTTTTAAGCAATTAACCAAAGTAAGTTCTAAAGGTAATGGCGCACCATACAGCTATACCGATTATTCGCCGTTAAATGGAGATAATTATTATAGATTATCGCAAGTTGATTTAGATGGAACTATCAAAGTTATAGGCAATCAAGTGGTTAAACATACCCTAGATATGGTATCAGTAACGGTATATCCAAATCCGGTTGTAGATAAAGCCACTCTATCATTCGGCAATGTTAGTTATACTAAATTACAACTTGTAGATAGCTTTGGAAGGTTGCTACAATCACAAGCTATAACAAAGCAATCAAAACAAACTACTTTAGACCTCTCTATTTATCCAAAAGGTATTTATTACGTAAAATTGGCAAATAACAATAGTTTAGAAGTTAAAAAAATCATTAAATAAAAAAGATAAGTGGCATCTTTTATTGCATAAGAGATGCCACTACACATATTAAAATCATAACCCTATAATATCCAAATGAATAGAAAAAACCTGCTCAATGCTCATCACCTTAAAAAGCCTATGATAGCAATTTTGCAAAAAAGCAAGTTGATATGTTTGGTTGGTATGCTGTTACTTCAATTTAGTTTTGAAACATTTGCTCAAAATTTAAGAATTAAGAGACAAAATGTTTCGCTTTCGGTAATCTTCGATGAAATTCGTAAACAGACCGATTACAATTTTATCATCAACGATAAAATACTGGAAAAGAACAAATCATTATCGGTAGATATCCAAAACCTGAACATAAGACAAGCATTAGATAAAATATTTGCTGATTTACCACTCAACTATCGTATAGAGAAAAAGACCATTATTGTTACAGAGAAGCCTGTTACAGTTCAAAATACACAGATTAACCCGCTTCAGGAAGTAATTTTAATAAAAGGTAGGGTAAAAATAAATGTTAACGACGCATTAACTCCTGCACCTGGAGTAAGTGTAGTAGAAAAAGGTGAAAGGCGTAATACAATTACCGACGGAGAGGGAAACTTTTCTATCAGGGTAAAAAAAAATGCTACTTTGGTTTTTTCGATGTTGGGATTTAAAACCCAAGAAGTACTTACCTCTTTTAAAAATGAACTAGAAATTGTACTGCAAGAAGAAAGAAGTTCATTAAATGAGGTAGTAGTAACAGGATATACCACCCAAGAACGTAGAGAAATTACAGGTTCAGTATCGCAAATAAAAGCAAGCGATATAGAAGGTTCGCCTATTACAACATTTGAACAAGCCTTACAGGGTCGTATGTCGGGAGTAAACGTAACTACCGCTACGGGCGTACCAGGTGGAGCAATAAAAGTAGAAATTAGGGGACAAGGCTCTATTTCGGCAGGTAATGACCCTTTGTATATTGTAGATGGCTTGCCCATTAACACTACTGATGCCGGAAATGTTACCTCATCAAATCCATTATCTTTTTTAGACCCAAAAGAAATAGAATCGATAGAAGTATTGAAAGATGCGGCAGCTTCTTCTATTTATGGTGCGCAAGCAGCCAATGGTGTAGTATTGGTTACCACAAAACGAGGTTCGGCAGGCCCTACAATGGTCGATTTTTCATACAACAGGGGATTGGTTTCGCCTATGCCATTAATAGATGTGATGAACACACAACAATTTATTGACAGCCGTATGCGTGCAAAGGCCAATTTTTACCCCAACTATACACCAGAGCAGGTGAGAAGAGAAGTGTTAGAAGAACTGCAATTGCCCATTACCCTAACCGACCAAGAAATATTGGCACTACCAAGCTACGATTGGCAAAATGCCGCTTTTAGGTATGGCCAGTCAAACAAGTACAATTTGGGCGTTTCAGGAGGTTCGCAACGTACCACTTTTAGGTTCAGCACCTCGTTAGAAGATAACAATGGTTCAGTTGTTGGATTATTTTTTAGAAGAGGTACGGCAGCACTAAGGCTAAACCATTCCTTTAACGATAAACTTAACTTTAGGGCAGATATTAATCTGGCTTCCGTAAGGCAAGAAGGAGCAATAGGTTCTTTAGGTGCCGAAACGTATTTGTCGTCGCCACAATATTCAGCACCCTTAATTTTGCCTATCAATGCTATCTATGCTCCCGATGGCTCGTGGAATATACAAGAACAGGCGTTTCCGGGGCAGTTTAGGTATCACTCGATAGCGGCAGCAGAACTGAACGACAGATGGAGCACCACCAATTCTATATTGGGAAAATTGGAAATGAACTATAAGATTACGCCTTCGTTGAGGTTAAGGTCTTATGCAGGGGTCGATTATAGAACTATCCTTAATAATCAATATCAAGACCCTCGCACCAACGAGGCCATGGCAAAACAAGGTATTTTGCGCATTACCCAATCCTATCCAACTTATTTTACCACCACACACCATTTAACCTACGCCAAAACATTCGATAATAAACATAAAGTATCGGCCATTGCCGGATTTGAATATCGTACCTATTCGAGAAACTATTACAATACGCAGGGCGAGGGTTTTCCGTCTTACGAATTTAGAACCTTAGCTTCTGCCGCCACTATAACCACATCTACCAGTACTTGGACAGGAGTAAAAAGAGTAGGCTTATTTGCTAAAGCAGATTATAGCTACGACAAAAAATATATGTTTAGCGCCATTGTTAGACGAGATGGCTCATCGAGGTTTGGCTCTGATAATCTTTTCGGATGGTTTCCTGCCGTATCGGTAGGTTGGGACGTAGCGCAGGAAAAGTTTGCAAGAAAATTTAAATGGTTAGAACAGTTGAAGTTTAGAGCCGGATACGGCGAAACAGGTAATGATGGCATCGGAAATTTTGCCGCACGTTCTTTATACAGCGGCACTTCGTACGATGGGCAGGCTGCCATAAAACCATATAATTTAGGCAATACTCAATTGAGATGGGAGAGAAACTCTACTACTAACATTGGGTTAGACTACTCCCTGTTCAAAAGAAAAATATTCGGTGCCATAGAAGTCTATAAACGATTAAGCAAAGATTTATTGTTGGAGCAACCCATACCATATTCCATAGGTTACGATGCCTACTTTAAAAATGTTGGTGAGGTAGTAAATAAAGGATTGGAAATCGAAATAGGTTCTAACCTTGTCCGTACACCAAAATGGGGCTGGACATCGAGTTTCAATATCAGTTTTTTGGATAATAAGGTTACTAAACTCTATGATAACCTGCTTTCACTGCCCGGCGATGCTTCGGTAAGGGTTGGTTATTCGTTGCAAACCAATTTTGTGGCGCAGTACGCAGGGGTAAACTCGGCCACAGGCAAGCCTTTTTTCTATAATGCTGATGGAAGTTTGGCCTATTATCCCACAGGGCAAGGCTCAACAAGTTACACCTTATATGGCAGGGGAAATCGCCTTTCCGATTATTGGGGCGGTTGGAGCAACAATTTCAACTATAAAAACTGGCAGTTAGATTTTCTGATACAATATGATTTTGGCCGTGAGATGTTGAACAACATGTCGCGTATTATGTCGCGAACAGCCAATAATCTTTTAAATGGGGGAGTTTGGTATTATCAAAACCAATGGTCTACGCCGGGTCAAATTACTTCAGTGCCAAGAGCTATACAAGGAGGAGTTGAAGAAGGTGGACTTGCTGCTGATGCAACATCCACCAGATTTTTAGAAGATGCTTCCTACATACGTTTAAAAAGCATTAACCTTTCTTACGCTATTCCTGCAAAATGGCGTTCGGCCTTAAAAATATCCAATGCGAATATATTTTTTCAGGCACTAAACGTATTTACGCTTACTAAATGGACAGGCTATGACCCCGAGTTTTATATAGACGATAGCAATTTTCCCTCAAATGCAGGCACAATTCCACCAACACGTTCGTACAATTTGGGTGTTAACATTAAATTTTAAACAGCTATGAAGACTAAAATATATATATCGTTTACACTTGCTATACTTATGTTAGTTGCAGGTTGTAAGGAAATGATTGAAACTAATCCAACCGAACAACTAGACGCATCAAAAGCCCTTAACACCAAAACCAATATAGAGGCGGCCACTTACGGAACATATGCCGTACTTAGAGATGCAACTTTATATGGCCGGGATTTGGTGGCATTTGCTGATGCTTTGGCCGATAACACATTGCATACCAATGTATCCAGTTCCTTAACGGGCGTATATAACAATACTACGGGCTCTCATTTTAATAATTGGCCAGTAGCTTTTGATGGTGTTAACAGAGCAAACTTGGCTTTAGAAGCCATTGAAAAATTTAATGGTACACAGACTTGGAAAGATAATTTAGCCGGACAGCTCCATTTTTTAAGAGCATTGCTATACTTTGATATGGCCAAGGTATATGGTTACGACCCCACTTATATAGTAGGTAGTGCCGATAGAGGAACCGTTCCTTTACAAACCAAGGGCGTTACTGCTGTTAGCCAAATGGAAATAAAGCCAAGGGCCTCCATAACAGAAATGTATAATTTTATCTATAAAGAATTGGATAGTGCTTATGCTAAGTTAAAACGTGTAGGCGGCGGGGGTACTAACCCGCACCGGGTAACTTTAAATGCTGTTAATGCCTTGTATGCTAGAGTAGCCTTACATAAAGGAGATTACAGTACAGTAATAGACAGAGCTACCGAAGCTATTAATGGAAACATTGGTATTTTAACCAATGCTAATAATTTCCTAAACGGTTGGCGGGCCGAAACACATCCCGAATCTATTTTTGAAATTAAAATCAACGTAAATGAGAACGTTGGGGCTAACAATTCGTTAAGGGCTACTTACACCACACGGGCATTTTTAGATTCACAAGAACCCTCTACACATGGCGTATTGGCCGTTGGCGATGAATTATATGCTTTATATCAGAATAATGATGTGCGCAAAGGATTGATTATTAAAGGGCTTGGCAATAACATCAACCGTAACGAAATGACCAAATTTATCAGCAAGGGTGGAGTTAAGGATTTGGATAATATCCCGGTATTAAGAATGGCCGAAATGTACTTGGACAGGGCAGAAGCCTATTATCAGCTAACACCAGCAAGACAAGACCTAGCATTGCTTGATTTGAATAAAATACTGGTAAGTAGAGGTCTACCTGAAGTTAATTTAAGTAATAGTGCGCTTTATGAAGAGATATTAAAACAGCGAAGATTAGAATTTGCCTTTGAGGGTTATAGATGGTTCGATTTAAAAAGATTGGGAAGAAATATCGTAAAAAATGGCACTACCTTATCGGCAAGTAACTTTAAGCTATTGGCCCGTGTACCTTTAGCAGAGGTAAACTCATCAAATAGAATAGTTCAACAAAACAGAAGCTATTAATAATTTAAACAGATGAAAAAGATATTATTAAGCATACTTACATTATCAACTTTGTTGCTAAGTTCTTGTTTTAAGAACTACGATGAAGAATATTTCCAATATACCAAACAAACCGTTGAGTTTGACGACGCGGTAACCATCGGAAAAGTTTCAGGTAAATATTATTCAGCAGTACCTACCATCACAGAATTACATGGTGTAAAAAAATACCGAATTAACTTTTTTGGTAAGCAGTCAACAGTTAATGAAACCATCAATTTTAAAATAGATACGCAAGAAAGCACAGCAGAAGAAGGAAGGGATTTTAGATTTATAGGGTCAAACAGTTATGTGGTAGTGCCTGCCAACTCCAGCTATGGCTATGTAGAAATAGAGGTTTTACCCACCATTTTAGGAGAGAAAAAACTTGTTTTAGAGCTATTGGGGAATGAGCATGTTGCCGTAGCCAAATCGTATAGGTGTATTGCTATTCCAATGACGGCATTTGGGGCTAAAATAGAAGATTCTAAAAAAGAAGACCATACCGATTTTCTTTATGTAAAAGAAGTACGTCTTGGAAACCATTTAAATACAAGTATTCCGCAGTTTTTGGATATGAAAAACGCATTGACCTATTATTGGGGAGGTGCAGAAACGGTAGATGCTTCCACCATAAATTTTACCTACATGCACTCTAACAGTTCTAGTGCTAATCAGGCAAATTTAATTCCTCCCGGATTTTCAACTATGTCGGCCACTTGGGGAGCTGCTACGTATAATAAATTTTTAAGCTGGAATGGTACTAAGCTAACTGCGTTGTTCTATAAGGTTTCATCACCTAGTACCACCTTATTAAACCAGTATGCAACCGTAAATTCAAAAGCCGATATACAAACCCTTTTTACCGCCATTAGAAATACCAGTGGAGCAACTTCAGGAGAACGCATTGTTAAAGTTTTCTCTGGAGACCTGATAGGTTACTATTGCCCCGAACTGGATTATTATGCGGTAATAAAAGTCATCAACGGTTATACATGGGCAGATTTTGCTACTTTGGGTATAACAGCCGATACCGATTTTTATATGGATTTTGAGTACAAAGTTCAAAAATAGAGAGTTCAACTATTCAAGATTATAAGTTATGAACAATAATAACATCAATAAAATCATTATCCTGTTTTTAATGGCATTTGCTTTTTCGGCATGCCAAAAAGAAGAGGGAATATCGAATGAAACCGTAAACAGCCAATTTTTAGATGCAAGCGGTAATATTGCAAAACTGTACATCAGTGCAGGAGCGCAACAATCCAACTTTGGAGGGTTTATTAATACTTACGATGGCAGTTTATACCTAAGCAATGAGGTAAACAATAATTTTAACAACATAGACCTGTATTTCCGTTATACAGACAAGGGAGGAAACGAACTTTATACTACCGATGCAGACGGATATGCGTACAACCGTGATTTAGAACTAATGAATTATGCTTGGCCGTATCACAATAGCGGAGAGTTATATTTGTTGAAAACACCTACAAATGAGCAAATTCAGCAATTCAAATCCATAAACAATAAAGAACAGCTTAACAGTTTTTACCAACAAGTGCAAACCCAGCTTGGCGGTACTGCCACAGCACAAAAAAGGTTGATTAAAATTGCGGTCAACAGCATTATTTTGTTTAAATCGACCACCAAAAATACCATGAGTGTATTGTTGGTAAGCGATGTTGCCCAATCGGTACAGGGCAGGTTTACTTTTGATATTAAAACGGATGCCAGCAACCTAAAAAGTATTCCAAAACAATCTACAAAGTTTTTAAATAATGGAAAATCGGCAGATACATTGGAGTTATCTATATCAGCAGGGCGTACCGATGAGAATTTTATTGATTTGCTCAATAGGAAAATCTATAAAGTTGCCGAATTGCCAAATGGTTCTATGGTAAGTATTAATCTTGTGCACGTGTTTAATAACGTTTCAAACCCAAATAGACACTCTTTCTATACGCCTACATCAAGTTTTTCTGGTTCAAACTATGTAGCTGCATTTTGGACGTGGATGAGTCAGCAGCCTGATAGAAAAACAACTTATTTGTTAAGATTAGATGTTAGTTCTACTACGACCATACAAGACCGTTATAATGCACCGGGAAGAAATTTTAACGATGTTTTCCATAACAACGAAAGTTTGCAGGAATACCATAATTATATAGCCTATCAAACCTCTTTTGCCTCGCATATCACTACACCAGAAGTAGGCATGGTATATAGGGTACATGATACCAATACTGGCAATGTAGGATTGATGAAGATTGTAGAATTAGATTTAGCGAACATGAAAGCTAAAGTGGCTTTAAAATATTCGATACCAGAGGATTATTAATTAAGCGTAAATGAGAAAATTATTAGTATTTATTTTTTTTAATATAGTAGTTAGTGCAAACGTAAACGCCCAAAGTAATTTGGGCTTACGTTCTTTTAGTACGGTATTACAGGCACAAAATGTAAAAGATGCCCAGCAATTTATTTCTTTTAAAAATAAAAAAACGTACAATCTGTTAGATGCCAGTTACATACCCGACCAAATTGATTTGATTTTTATGTACGGCAATAATACCGGGTTAAACTTAATGACACCATCTAGTAATTCGGTTGGCTCGTTTGGGGCAAAGTATAAAATAAACGTACAGGATGGTTGGGATATAAAAAAAGACGGCTCATTAATGGTGCTTAGGGACATTGTAAAAGCACAGATGCAATACAAAGAAATGAAATCCCTTAACGAACTAAAAGACCTGTTTGCCTACTACGAACTGAACATTAGTGGTTTGCCCGGTTACAAAAGTCGTGAATTTGGCCCTGCCGACAATACCATCCGTATGCAAGATGGAGACATTGTACTGTTTAAATCGTTAACTACCGATGGTTTATACGCCATAGGACAAGTAGTATCGTCTAAAAAATCTTACGAGGGAGAGATGAAAATAGAATGGAAAATACCTAAGAAATAAATCTGCGAATGAACAAATCAACCTATCTTTTACTTCTGTTAATAACCCCGTTTGTGCTAAACGCACAAATAAGCATCGATAAAACTATTAATGCCAAAAAATTTAGGGAAATAGCTTTTATAGCAGGTACTCCTGCAATCCAGTTAGCATATTGGGATGGTAAAAAAATAGATGATTATGTCTATGGCAAAAAAGAAGCAGGAAAGCCCGATACCATTAACAACGAAACCATTTTTCAAGCGGCCTCTTTAAGTAAGGTAGTAGCTAGTTATTTATATTTGATATTACACGAGAAAGGAATATTTGATTTGGATAAGCCTTTGTCTTCCTATTATGAATATGCAAGAATGTCGGAAGATAAGAACAAAGATTTGATTACCGCCCGACATGTGCTTACCCATAGTACCGGATTGGTAAATTGGGATAAAACGGCCGGTACTCCCGAATGGAAAAAATCTAAGCTCGCTACCCGCTTTACTCCCGGCGAAAAATATATGTACTCTGGCGAAGCCATGCACTATTTGCAATTGGTAGTAGAACATCTTACCAAAAAAGACTTGGATGAACTATGTAGAACATACATCTTCGAACCTTTCGGCATGATACACACTTCCTTTAAATGGAAAGATGATTTAGCGAAAAATATAGCCGTAGCGCATAGAAACGTCAATACTTCTTACGGATATGTGCACAAATTTAAAGAGCCAAATGCGGCTTATACGTTATATACTACCGCCAATGATTATATGAAATTTATCATTGAAGGAGTAGTAAAGGGAAAGGGAATGAGTAAAAAATTACATGAAGAATTTTTAACTGCCAACCGTTCCACATTATCTAAAGACGATAAAAATGGAGGTTACGATAAGAAAAATGTTTGCTTGGGCATTATGCAACAAGTAAATGAAGAAGGAACGGCCTATTTCCACACAGGTTCTAACGGAGGTTTTAGGTGCATGTTCATTGTATATCCAAAAAAACAAAAGGCAGTATCGTTTTTCACCAACAGTAACGATGGCGGCAATGCCCGCAAACCGATACTGCAATACGTATTTGGCAATAATCAAACCTTTTGGTCAGTCATGTAATAAATATGGATAATATGAGAAGATACCTAACAATATTAATTGGCTTTTTGTCGATAGCCAATTTAGCCTTTGCACAAAATGACGAATTAAAGGAAAAAACGGTTACCCTATATGGTGCAGCCAATCGTTTGGGTTTAAATACCTACGATTTTGCCACTGGTAGCGCACTGCCTTTGAAAGAAGCAGGTTACAATCCCAAAACAATACATTTAGGCTACCTGTACGGCAATGTTAATAAATCTACACTGTTAGTTCCGGCAAGTAAAGCCTACACCACGTTTAATAACGATATTACCAATATGATTACCAGTTGGGGCAAAGACAGAAACGATGGAGTACTTATCAATATAGGAAATGAGATAGAAGCAATTAAAGCCTATAATAGTGCCGAAACCGGAGCTGATGCCGAGAAACTATATTTTGAACAATTAGAAAAAATTAGTGCAAAAAGCGGTTATAACAGAAATATAAACGGCCCCAGCGATAAAATTTCTGAGGTAAAAACTGGCGACATCATTATCTTCAAATCAGAAGTTTTAGCACCTTATTATCTTATAAAAGTGCTAAAAGTAGTACCGGGACATGCAGGAGAAATTCAAATGGAGATAAAAGGCATTGCCATCGAGAAAAAATCTAAGAAGAAGAAAAAAAACTGATAACCGTTATTTGGCCGATGGCTGCTTTAGTTAATCTACATAAAATAATTTAACCCAATAATATTAATGAAACGTACCTTTCTATCCATTATTTTAAACTTATTATTTTTAAATCTTTTTGCGCAAAAGGTAGATTACCTTATTAAAAACGGCTATGTATTTGATGGCTTGGGGACTGATTCCGTACAGCAGGACATAGGCATAACAGACAACAATATTGTATTTGTTGGCAACAGCAATACCTCCAAAATACAGGCTAAAAAAATTATAGATGCTAATGGTAAATATGTTTCACCCGGTTTTATAGACCCCCATACCCACATAGAAAGCAATTTCAACTCGGATAGTGAAGAAAAAAGAGCGGCTCTGATATGGTTGCGACAAGGTGTAACTACCGTATTGACGGGAAATGATGGCTATGGTAAAACCAACACAGGCGAAATTTTTGCTCAATGGGAAAAAACAGGCATAGGCGTTAACGTGGCTATGTACGTTGGTTTAGGGCCTGTGCGTTCAGCAGGATTGGGAACGGCCAACCTGCAACCTACGCCCGAAGATTTGGAACGGATGAAAACATTGGTCGAAAACGCCATGAAAGAAGGAGCTATTGGCTTATCAACCGGATTGTCTTATCAACCGCAAAACTATACCAAAACGCCCGAAATTAGTGCTTTGGCGAAAGTAGCAGCCAAATATAACGGCATTTACGATACGCACATGCGTGGTCAGGGATGGCCAAGCTCTAAATATTCCATCGCAGAAGTTTTGCAGATAGAACAACAGGCAGGCATAAAAGTGCATATTTCGCACATAAAAGTTGGCCCGCAAAACGCATTTGGTAAAAGTGTCGAAATCATCAAAATATTGGATAGTGCCCGCAAAGCAGGTTCTTCTGTTGATGCCAGCGTTTATCCGTATCTGGCTTCGGGCGATGCGCTAAGTGGTATGATACCTCGATGGGCCAGAGAGAACGGGAATACCAAAATGCTCCAGCATTTAGACGACCCTACATCGTTAGAAAAAATAAGAAACTACATTACCAACGATTTGGCCAGCATTGGCGGCGGTTCAAAAAAACAATTGGTGTCCAGAACAAAAGCACTTTCTTACCTAACCGGAAAAACGGTGGCCGATATGGCACAGCTATGGAAAATATCAGAAGAAGAAACCGTAATAAGATTGCTGAAAATGCAGCCCAACATGGGATGTTTAACTTTTGGAATGAGCGAAGAAGATATGCTCAACTTTTTAAAACAGCCTTATATTGTAGTAGGCTCTGATGGCGGCGAAACCCACCCAAGGGGAGCAGGAACTTTTTCGACTGCCATAGGCGAATATACGCTAACAAAAAAACTGATGCCACTAAAAGAGATGATATATAAATGTACCGGGCTTACCGCTAAAATATTCAAGCTAAAAAATAGGGGCGTAATTAAAGAGGGGTTTATCGCCGATATTGTGGTTTTCGACCCCAAAAATTATAAGACCAATGCTACCTACCAATCGCCAGCAGAATTATCTACGGGAGTACAGGCTGTTTTTGTAAACGGTAAACTAGCAGTAGAAAACGATGTGTTTAACGGCACGTTGGCAGGCAAGCCTATCAGATTTAATCAACAATAAAGATGAAAGCAAAACATATTTATATCCTATCGTTATTTGCAATTTGTATTGGCATAACTTGTAAAAAGAACAAAACAACAGATACAGATACCAAAGAAAAGGACAAGACAATAAGAGCCAATTTCTTGATAAAGAACGGCACTATATACGATGGTACGGATAGCGACCCTGTTAAAACAGATATTGCTATTAAAAACGATACCATTGTGTTTATCGGCAATTCATCAACTGCTGATTTAACGGCCGATGAAACCATAGATGCTGATGGTTTTATCATTACGCCTGGTTTTATAGACCCGCATACCCATTGCGAAACCGATTTGAGTTCTATGGACCAAACCTTGCGCCGCAACCTTATCTTTTTAAGGCAGGGAGTAACTACTGTGCTTACCGGTAATGACGGTTACGGCACTATTAATACAGGCAAACAATTATCAGATTGGCAAGAATCGGGCATTGGTACCAATGTGGGCCTGTTTGTAGGTTTTGGTTCGGTTAGAAAAGAAGTGCTTGGTTCAGACAATGTACAACCCAACGCCACCCAATTGGCACAAATGAAATCCATTGCGGCAAAAGCCATGTCTGAGGGGGCTTTTGGCCTCTCCACAGGTTTGTCGTACATTCCACAATCTTACTCGTTGCGTAAGGGTACCGAGGTAAAAGAAGTAGCAAAAGCCACGCAACCTTACAACGGCGTTTACGATACGCACTTGCGAAATCAGGGTAGTGGTATTTTAGATGCCATTAAAGAAGTAGAAGAAATTAGTGATTATGCAGGCAACCTAAAAGTACATATCTCGCACATTAAGGTTGGGCCAATAAAAAACTATCCTTTGGTAGATAATATCATTGCCCAAATAAATGCCGCCCGAAATAGGGGAATGAACATGACGGCAAATGTATATCCTTATTTGGCTTCTGCCGATGGTTTAAGGATTTTAATTCCATCCGCATACAGGGCAAATTCAACTGTTTATAAAAGTGCTTATGACAACGCTACTACCAAGACATCTATGTACAACAATGTAAGAAATGCGCTGATAGATATTGGCGAAACTGTTGAAGAAGGCGCAAAGCTGATAGTAGTGGTAGAAAATTATTCTAATTGGAAAAACAAAAGTTTGTGGGAACTATCACAGGAACAGGGTAAAGACCCCATGAATACCGCTTTAGACATGTTGTACCAACATTGGGGAATCGCCATACATACTTATGGCCAAAGTGAAGATGTAATGAAGAAATTTCTATCTCAATCTTATATTGTTACAGGCTCAGATGGTAGCCGTACACATCCAAGAGGGGCAGGCACTTTTCCCGAAGCAATTAAACATTATTCGGTTGATGAAGGAGTGCAAACCTTAAAACAAGCTATCCGTACTTCTTCGGGATTAACGGCAGAAATATTTGGTATTAAAAAAAGAGGAATTTTAAAAGTAGGCAACTATGCCGATATCGTAGTGCTCGATTTGCCTAATTATAAAGCCAATGCCACATACGAAGAACCCGAAATATATGCCACAGGTGTAAAATATGTTTTCCTAAACGGTAGACTTGTAGTTAAAGACGATGTTTTTCAAGGTACATTGGCCGGAAGAGGATTGAAAAAAGACAAATAAATAGTGTTGTAAATGTTGATTGTCCTTAAAATGAAAAATAAAAGATTATTAATTTATATTGTAGCTACTGTAATTATATTGTTTGCTGTTTCGTTAGCTTATTCTCTAACCAAAGAGAATACTAAAACAACTAAAGAAAATATTTCGTTCAGTGACGAAAAATCTAAAACGCATAATTTACCATTAAATGTTTTAGTAAGTGATTCCATTCCTGCTGCGGATTCAACTTTAATGATTATAGGAAAATGGGTTAGTAAAGATGATAAAAATTGGACGTTAGAATTTAAGTCTGACAGTACATGTGTTGAAAAATATGCGGATGGTAAGAGTACTATCTACAACATTTCAATGTCTAATACTACTCCTCAATGTGGCCATACAGTTGATATTGATCAATATACAATGTACATCAGTATGACGCAAGCGGATAAACCTCATATAAAAGTATGTTATTTGCTCAACGGAAGGAGCGGTTCTTCGCTATCGTTAAGCCCAATAGATAGTTATAAAGTTTTTCTATTTAATTCGGCTCTTTAAAATACTATTGTAAAAGTCCTATTAAATTGATATTTTGGCTCATCAATGTCCTTATAAGCTAGCTTTAGTTAATGTAGATGTCGAAACTTTCTTCCATACCTGATGGCGATTTACTTAAAATATTGATTGTTGGCAATAAACATGCCTACGAGGAACTCTATCATCGATACCACGACTTACTTTACGGCTATGTCTACAACAAACTGAAAGACAAAGAAGAAGCCCAAGATATAGTACATGATGTTTTAATTAAGCTATGGACCAACAGACAGCAATTGGAAAATGTAAAATCGCTAAAGTCATATTTGTTTACATCGGTTAGAAATAAGGCTTTCGATTTTTTTGCCCAAAAGAAAGTATCAGATAAATATTTAGATTCCCTCCAAAACGCTTTAGCGCAATATAGCCCAACAGCCGATTATACCATTAGAGAAAAAGACCTCGATGCCTATATTAAAAAACAAATTAGTTTACTCGCTCCAAAAATGAGGGAAGTTTTTGAACTGAGCCGTTACGAATATAGGAGCAATGCCGAAATAGCCGAATTATTGGGAATTTCTAAAAACACCGTTGAAACCCAGATAAAAAGAGCCTTAAAAGTTTTAAAATATAAACTAACCACTTTACTATCAATAATCCTTTTCTTTTTTCATTAACATGATAAACGCTCTATGACAAATATAAAAATACATTTGTTGTACCCATCTCAAGGGAGATGTTCGTCTTCATATTATAATTAGCCACATTATGGATAAGGCAAAGGAATTATTAGAAAAATATCTACGTAACGAGTGTACGGCTCAAGAAAAGCAATTTCTTGAACGGTGGTTTCATGAACAGCATATTGAAGATAACATAAATTTAACATCAAACGATTACGAGAAGGCCAGAAATCGTCTATTGGCAAAATTTCAACAAGCTAACAACAAACCTGTCGTTTCGTGGCAAGTTTGGAGCATAGCAGCATCATTGTTATTATTTATATCGGTAGGTTTGTACTTATACATACCAAGTAGAAAACCAAAAACTGAAATAGCAAAAATATCAAATACCAAACTAGACAAACCTTTGTTGGTGGTAGATAATACCCGCAAGATTATATTAGATAACATAGAACCCGTTGCAGAAGAAGTAACCAAATTACAAGAAAAGGACGGAGGAACATTATACGCTTTTGAAAATAAAAAAGCAGGTCTTTTCCAAAAATCAATCAAAAATACCTTAATGACTCCCCGACAGCAGATATTAAAAATGAAGCTGCCAGATGGTAGTTTGGTTTGGTTAAACTCGCTTTCAGAAATTTCTTTTGATGCCGATTTTGAAGATGGAAAATATCGGGATGTGGAATTAAAAGGAGAAGCCTATTTTGAGGTAGCCAAAAATCTGGAAAAGCCCTTTAGGGTAATTACATCGGAACAAACTGTTCAGGTATTAGGCACACATTTTAATGTGAATACTGGTAAACAGGGCCAAGTGGCTACTAGTTTATTAGAAGGTAGCGTAGCTGTACTGCCAGCTCAAAAAAATAATGAAAATACCATAAAGAAAATCGTTCTAAAACCGGGACAACAGTCTGTACTTGCGGTTAACGGTTTCCAAATAAAAGATTTCGATGCCGAAATGCTGTTAGACTGGAAACAGGGTGATTTCCTGTTCAAGAAAGATTTACTCCAAAATATTGTAAAAAGACTTAGTCTGTGGTACGATGTAGGTTTTGTAGTAGATGAACTGGATATAGCCACACAAACTTTTACAGGACGATTATCAAGAAACACTCCATTAGAAGAAGCCTTATCAATTATCGAAAAAAGCTGTAACGTAAAATTTGAAAAGGAAGGTTCAAAATATCGCTTATCCAAGCAAACAACCTTATAGTTCTTTTTAAAAAAGAAAAATTCACTTTATACGGACTACCTCTTTTAAAAAAGAGTCTTAAAACTATATCAAGAATTAATTTCTAGATCAAACTAATTCCAAATTAAACGATGAAAAGAATATTTTTAGCCTTAGGTTGCTTTTTAGTAGCCTTTACTTACAATCAGCAAACCGCAAAAGCCCAAAAAACCGATTCTGTAATTACCTACCAACAACTAGCCAAAATTGCCAAAGGCGCAACTCCGGCTATACAAATGGCCTATTACGATGGTAATAAAATAACGGATTATAATTATGGAGTTAAAAATGTAGATACCAAAGAACCAATTGATGGCGAAACCATCTTCCAAGCTTGCTCACTAAGTAAAATAGTGGCAACTTACGCATTTTTAATTTTGGTTGATAAAGGTCTGTTGAATTTGGACAAACCCTTATGGGAATATTATGAGTACGATCGTTTAAAAAACGATCCTAACAAAGAACTAATTACTGCCAGATTGGTACTGACCCACCAAACAGGGTTAGTAAACTGGGCGGCTTCAGCAGGTAGCGAAGCATGGAAAAATAGCGAACTAAAAACAAAATTTACACCTGGAACCGACTATATGTACTCTGGTGAAGCCTATTATTATTTGCAATTAGTGGCCGAAAAAATTACAGGAAAAACCTTAGACCAAATTTGTGACGAATATGTTTTTAAGCCTTTTGGCATGGTAAGCTCACATTATGTGTACCATAACGAAATGGCAAAAAATATAGCACTTGGACATAGTGACGATACTACACTTGGTACAGGAAGAGGGAAATTTAAAAGTGCCAACGATGCCTATACACTTTTGACAACTGCTAATGAGTACATGAAATTTGTAGTTGAGGGCGTGTTGAACGGAAAAGGAATGTCTAAGAAAATGCATCAGGATTTTTTAACGCCCAAGGTTACTACGGCTGCAAAAGGCAAAGAAAAAGAGAAAGATAAACATGTAAAATGTTGTTTTGGCATTCGCATACAAGAGAACGAAGCCGGTACGGCATATTGGCACACGGGTTCAAACGGTAATGCAAAAACTGGTGGATTTAAATGTGTATTTTTAGTTTATCCAAAAACAAAAAAAGCCGTTACTATTTTTACCAATGCCGTTAAAGGATGGGACGTAGTGCTACCAATTTTCAAACAGGTATTTGGAAATAACCAAACTTATTGGCTAACTCAAAGATAAAAATAGATGAAGAAAATATTCATAGTAGGCCTATTGGTCTCGCTTACAAGTAGTCTTTATGCCCAAAAATTAGACTATTTGATTAAAAACGGTTATGTGTTTGATGGTACGGGCAAAGATTCTGCACAGTACGACATTGGTATAGCTAAAGACAGGATTGTATTTATAGGAAATAGTGCAGCATCTAATATAAAGGCTGGCAAAGTAATAGATGCCGAAGGAAAATACATAGCACCGGGCTTTATAGATCCCCATACCCATATTGAAAGGTTATTAAACTCTGATAATAAGCAAGAAAGAGCCGCCTTAATATGGTTAAGACAAGGGGTTACTACTGTGTTAACAGGTAACGATGGCGGAGGAAAGCCCAACGTTGGAAAAGTTTTTAACAATTGGGAGAAGAACGGCATAGGTCCAAATGTAGCCATGTATGTTGGTTTTGGTGCTGTTAGGAATGCTGTAATTGGCGATAAGCCCGTACAACCTAATGAAAAACAATTGGCCAAAATGCAGGAATTGGTAGAACAGGGGATGAAAGATGGAGCAATAGGTTTCTCTACGGGACTATCTTACCTGCCGCAAGCATTTTCTAAAACTCCCGAAGTAGTTGCATTGGCCAAAGCTGCCGCCAAATACAACGGTATATACGATACCCACATGCGTGCCCAAAGTTGGCCAAGCTCTAAGGGTGCTATCGAAGAAGTGTTGCAGATAGAAAAAGAAGCAGGTATAAGAGTGCATATCTCGCACATCAAATCTTCGGGACAAGTAGCTTGGGGCAAAAGTTCCAATATCATTAAAATACTTGATAATGCCCGTAAAAATGGCTCTTCTATTGATGCCAACGTGTATCCATACACCGCATCAGCCAACGGATTACGCAATATCATCCCGGTTTGGGCACGTGAAGATGGTACAGCCGCCATGTTGAAAAACTTTGAAGATCCCGAATCGTTGGAAAAACTTAGGACATCTATTGCTAAAAGTTTAAAAAGCAGTGGCGGTGGCGAAGGTAAATTATTGGCAACCAGAAACAAATCGCAAGCCGATCTTAATGGCAAAACCATAGCCGACCTCGCCAAAACTTGGGACATATCCGAAGAAGATGCGGTTATCAAAGTATTGAAAATAAATCCGTCCATTACAGCAATTTCATTTGGTATGGATGAGGGTGATATTCTCAATTTCTACAAACAGCCTTATATTGTGGTAGGTTCAGATGGTAGCGATTCGCATCCGCGTGGGGCAGGTACATTTGCCAAATCCATCGGCGAATACGCTATTCAGCAAAAACTGATACCTTTGAAAGAAATGATATATAAATGCACAGGGCTAACAGCCAGTATCTTCAAACTAAAAGATAGGGGCGTTATCAAAGAAGGCGCTATTGCTGATATTGTAGTTTTCGACCCTAAAACCTACAAAGCCAATTCAACTTACCAAAGCCCTGCCGAACTTGCCACAGGTGTACAGGCGGTATTTGTAAACGGCCAACAGGTAATTAATAATGACGAATACAACGGAACGCTTGCTGGTAAAGTTATACGATATAATCAGCAATAATTTAATACAATGATTGGAATAGTAGGAGGTGTAGGGCCGTTGGCGGGATTGGATGTCTTTAAAAAAATCATCGAAGAAACCGATGTACAAAAAGACCAGGAACATTTACCTGTACTGTTAATGTCGTATCCACATTTAATTGTAGATAGAACTGAATATATTGTAGGTAAAGTTGCTGTTAATCCTGGTTACGCATTGGCGGATATTATTAAGAAATTGGCCGATAACGGCGCAAAAGTGGCTACTATACCTTGTAACACCGCCCATGCCGAGCCTATTTTTTCGGTGGTGGAGCAAGAATTGGAGAAGAATAAGGTTAACATCAAGCTCCTGCATTTGGTGAAGGAAACGGTAAATCATATTAAACAAAATTCGCCCGACGCTAAAGTAGCAGTACTTTCTACCACAGGTACAAGAAATACAGGATTATATAAAAATATCTTATTAGAAGCTGATTTGGAAGTTATAGAGCCTAGCCTAGATTGGCAAAACAGGGTACATGATGCCATTTACCATAAAGACTACGGTATAAAAGCCTTTTCGTCGCCTGTAAAAGAAAAAGCCATACAGGAATTAATGTTATGCATGGATGAACTGATAAAAGAAAAAGCTACCCATTTTATATTGGGTTGTACCGAATTGCCTTTGGCCTTGCCCGAAAAAACGTATAAAGACATTCCGTTGATAGACCCCAACAGAATAATTGCAAGAGCGTTAATTAGTGAAATAGATGCTTCAAAACTTAAAAAATAATTTTTTTAGCACCTCGTCATTTCAACTGGAGAGCAACGAAATGGAGAACCAAGCTTGCGAGTTCAACAAAGTTAAATCTTTGTACGGTGTCATTCTGAACGTAGTGAAGAATCTATTTTTTAGATTCCCCATTCCTCGGAATGACAGAAAGAAAGATTTCTCGGCTACACTATGTTTCGCTCGAAATGACATTTCTCTTTTCTACGGATGGATGCCACTAAAATTGAAATATGCCTATACCATATTATTGTTTACTATTATCCTATTTTCTACAAAAATACTGCAAGCTCAAACCAAAATACAGTATGATGTTTATATCAAAAATGCCTGCATATTCGATGGCTCTTTAAAGGATTCCACTTTTAACGATATAGCCATCAGTGGCGATAAAATTGCCTATATAGGCAAGCCCATCAAGAATGTGCAGGCAAAAAACATCATCAATGCCAAAGGTTTAATAGTAGCGCCGGGTTTTATAGATCCACATACCCATGCCGATAGTGCTTTAAACTCTTCAGATAAACTGCAAAGGGCAAATTTGCTTTACTTGGCACAAGGTGTTACCACCGTATTTTTAGGTAACGATGGTTGGGGCGATTTCAATGTGGCGCAACAACTTCAGAAATACCAAAAAAATGGCATTGGTACTAATATCGCCACATTTGTAGGATTTGGTCCGGTAAGACAAAAAATACTGAACAACGAGAACAGATTGCCCAATGCACAAGAATTAGCTCAAATGAAAAAATTGGTAGAAAAAGCCATGAAAGAGGGAGCAATAGGCATATCTACGGGATTGTCTTACATTCCTCAAAATTTTTCTACCACTGCCGAAATCATCGAGCTTTCTAAAATCGTATCTGCCTACGGCGGCACTTATGATACCCACATGCGCAACCAAGGTACGGGCAGCATTAAAGCCATCGACGAAAACTTAGAAATTGGCTATAAAGCAAACATTCCCATCCACATATCGCATATTAAGGCCAGCGGTGTGGCGGCTCATGGCATGAGTACAGTTATCATCAACTATATTGAAGAAGCTCGTAAAACCGGGCAAAATGTTACGGCAAGCGTTTATCCTTATTTGGCCGCTGGCGATGATTTAAATATCTTAATTCCTACTTGGGCCAAACGTACAGGTGCAGAGCAGATGCTCGGAAATTTCAAAAATCCCGATTCACTCTCAGTAATTAAGGATTGGATAAACAAACGTATCACAGCAATAGGAGGAGCAGACAAATTAAGATTATATTGCCCAGATGATGCTTTTTATCATGGCAAAACCGTAGCTGATTTGGTAAACACACAGCAAAAAAATAGTGCCGATGTAGTGGTAGAAGCATTGACCAAACATCCTGGAATGGAAGTGCATAGCTTTGTAATGAGCGAAAAAGACCTCGATAATTTTATTAAACAACCTTGGATAATGACCTGTTCTGATGGTGTGAGCGGTCATCCACGTGCTGCGGGCTCTTTTAGCAAAAAAATAAGGGAATTTGTGTTGGATAGAAAGCTGATTTCCATGAAATTTGCCATCCATACCTCAACAGGGCTAACTGCCGATTTCTTCAAACTCAAAAATAGAGGCTACATTAAAAAAGGCTATTATGCCGATTTGGTTATTTTCGATCCAAAAAACATAAAAGACAACGCTACATACAGCAATCCGTTCGAGTTGGCCACAGGTATCAATTATGTAATGGCGAACGGTAAATTTGCCATAGAAAAGGGTATATATAACGGAAAATTATTAGGAAAAACACTTAAATTAAATCATTAGATGAAGTACAACCAGCTATTTACATTGGCTTTATTAGCAATTACGATAGGAGCGAATGCACAAGAACAAAGAGGTAGGGCAAGGGATTTTGGTGTAATCAACGGTACTTTAAAAACCGGGAAATACAACGCCATTACCGATGTAGCGGGCGTAAAAGTAGGACATGCTACGGTTTTTAAAGGAGACTCTATACGCACTGGCGTAACCGCTATTATTCCGCACGGGGGGAATGTGTTCCAAGAAAAAGTGCCTGCGGCAGTTTATGTGGGCAATGGTTTCGGCAAATCGATGGGCCTGTCGCAAATCAAGGAACTCGGAAATCTGGAAACCCCAATTCTGTTGACCAATACGCTCAATGCGCCTTTGGTGGCTAATGCTTTGTTAGACTATATGCTGGCCTTACCGGGCAACGAAGATGTAAAATCTATCAATGCGATGGTTGGCGAAACCAATGATGGCAAACTGAACGACATTAGAGGCAGGCACGTAAAAACCGAAGATGTAATTAAAGCACTTAACGAAGCAAAATCTGGCCCAGTAGCCGAAGGCTGTGTTGGCGCAGGTACAGGAACAGAAGCCTTAGGATTTAAAGGAGGGATTGGTACTTCGTCAAGAGTGCTTCCGGCCTCAAAAGGTGGTTATACCGTTGGCGTATTGGTGCAATCCAATTTTGGTGGCGTGTTGCAGGTAAACGGTGCACCGGTAGGTAGGGAACTGAACAATTTTTATATGATGGACAAATCGAAACCTTACAAGGTTGATGGCTCTTGCATGATTATTATCGCTACCGATGCGCCGCTTTCTGATAGGAATCTGGAAAGGTTAGCCAAACGTTCGTACATCGCCTTTGGCAATGTGGGCGCATTTTCGGCCAATGGCAGTGGCGATTATTCCATCGCTTTTTCTACCTACGCCAAAAACAGGATACCTTACGACGATAAAAACAAGGTGAGAAACATAGACGATTTGAACAACGACGATATGACACCCTTATTTATGGCCGTTTGGGAAGCCACCGAAGAAGCCTTGCTTAATTCGTTGTTTATGGCTACCGATACCAAGGGTAAAAATGGTAGAGAAGTTAAGGCATTGCCTATTAAAAAAACATTGGAGATTTTGAAAAAATACAACGCACTTAACCAAAATAAGCTGCCACAAGCGATGGAAAAATAGCGAAACCAACCTATTTTGTTAATAAATTGATTGTGAATAACTTAATGCTTGTTGAGCACAATATTGCAAATAAGGCTCAAAAACTAGGTTTTGCTCGATTTTACGGTGTTGACAACTGTAAAATAATGGTTTGTAACTTGTTAATAATAATTTGTTGATTTTCTTGACATGAGTTGCAAACCGAGCTAACTTAGATATTATCAATAACGAAGTACTTTGACCGTCTGATAAAAATCCAAAACGAAAAGGAAGCCGAAAGGCTAAAACTTTCGGGATTAAAATTGCAAGAGCTAAAAGTGTTTTCAATAGCACAAAGTTCAATTGAAAGTTGAAAAACTTAAATGAGCATACAAACGAAATCTCAAACCATTCGAAAGAATTGGACAGAATTTCGGGGAAAAGGTAGAACGTAAGTAATACCACAAGCGAAGCAATAAAAACAGGCAATGATGGGAAAGACTGGAATTCTATGGAAAGAAAGTCCGAGAACATCGGTTCAAAAAAAGCAGAACAATCGAAAGAAAGGGAAGCTAATAAAGAGGTCAGGTAAAATTCGATTGATGGCTTATCTTAATTTACGAATGAAGATAAGTTTAAAACGGAGAACTTAATCGAAAGAGGCGGTTCTCCGTTTTTGTTTATAGTGTTATTTATACCGTCATTCCCGCATACGCGGGAATCTTACTAAGTGTATATTTTGCATTACGATTGCCAGTCAAGCTGGCAATGACGAATGGTGCTTTAAGAGCATTTTGCGTATTCATTACAACTTTTCAACCTTACAACAATTCCATTTTTCAGTATTTAATACTAATTTAGGCTTATGCCAAAAAAGGAAAATCCGCAACTTACCAAGAAAATATTTGTGCTCGACACTTCCGTAATCCTGTACGACCATAATGCCGTTAACAACTTTCAGGAACACGATGTAGTAGTTCCTGCTCTTGTACTAGAAGAACTTGACAATTTCAAAAGTGGCAATGATACCCGCAACTTCGAAGCCCGAAATTTTATCCGTATTATCGACAAGGCATCTAAAAACAACCTACTTAACAAGTGGTGTTCACTCAACAAACAGAGCTTAGGTAAATTTAAAATCCAGATGGAAGAAATTCCGAGCCAACAAAATGCCGAAACGTTATTTAGTCATGGTAAATTCGATAACCGGATATTAAATTCAGCTTTAGTTCTAAAAGAAGAAAACCCAGCACAAAAAGTAATTTTAGTATCTAAGGATATTTGTTTGCGCTTAAAAGCAAAGGCTTTGGGCTTAACTGCCGAAGATTATGAAACTGGAAAGGTAAAGAATGTAGAAGAACTGTATAGCGGCAAAAGTATGCTTAAAAATATCGATTTAGCTATACTTGAACAACTAAAAAAAGACCATGTTTTAGATGGCTCGATATTAGATTTGCCCTATAAGCATTCCAATCATTTCTATATTCTTAAAAATAATAGAAAGGAAGTAGCTGCCTTTTATAATGTCAATAACCGTACTTTAAAACAGGTAACAGATAATGGTGTTTTTGGAGTTACGCCCCGTAATGCCGAACAAAGTTTTGCCATTGAAGCGCTGTTAAATCCCGATATTAAGCTGGTAACCATACAAGGTAATGCAGGTACGGGAAAAACACTGTTAGCGTTGGCCAGTGCGCTAGAGCAAAGAAGAAATTATCGACAAATCTATATCACAAGGCCAATAGTACCATTGAGTAATAAAGATATTGGTTTTTTACCCGGCGACGTAAAATCAAAAATAGACCCTTATATGGCGCCCATTTGGGACAATTTGAAATTTATACGTGAACAATTCGTTAACGATGAAAAAACACAATTGAAAATTGACGAATTGGTAAATAACGAGAAAATAGAAATAGCGCCATTAGCTTTTATTAGAGGAAGAACATTAAACAAGATTTTCTTTATCATTGATGAGGCGCAAAACCTTACACCGCACGAAATAAAGACCATTATCAGTAGGGCAGGCGAAGATACCAAAATTGTATTCACTGGCGATATTTATCAGATAGATACTCCTTATCTGGATTCGGAAAGTAACGGTTTATCCTATTTGATTGAAAACGCCAAAAATCATCCATTATATGCCCACATCACTTTGCAAAAAGGAGAGCGGAGCGAATTGGCCAATTTAGCTACGGAACTGTTGTAGCATTATGCCAATAATACAAAAACTACAGTAATAAGCGATTTGTACAGAATACTGCTCAATATAAAACCAAATCCCACAATTAGTGTTCTGCCAATATTTTTGAACATGCCATCTTGATAGATTTTTTTGTTAGAAATAAATATATATAAGAACTGTAGCAAATTTGTAGTGACAAAAATATAATTGTAGCTAGGCTTAACGTGCGACAAATAGTAGACCACTGTCCATATACCCGCTGCTATAAATGTAATGGCAAGCATAAAACTAAAAACATGGGTAGCATGCACCAGATGCATGGAATAGTTCGGGTATTTTTTATAACCGCTTAAAAACATAAACAAAGCTATAAATGGGATATTCACAAAAATAAAAGCTTTGGAATTATTGGGCAGCTTTTCATCTATTGAAAATACTTTCTGTTCGAATGTTACATTATCTCTTCTAGCTTTTTTTTCAATTTGTTTCCGCATCCACAAGCTAAAACCTTTTAAATCCGTTTCTTTATAATAGTAGATAGGGGTAGAATGAGGTTTTTCATAAACTATATATTGTGTTCTATCGAAAAAAATATCCCAATTTTTAAGCAATAGAAAAAAGGCCAGCGCCACTACTACGTACAATTGCACAGGCTTCATCTGTTTTACCCTATGTCCATATAGATAATTTTTGGTTAACCTACCGGGATAAAATAAGAGGTATTTAAAGGTATTGAAAAACTTACCGTCAAAATGCGTAAATATATCAATCGTATGCTCTACAAACTTTTTAATGCTCCAATCTCCTTCCGATACCTTCTTTTCGCCACAATTGGGGCAAAATTTAAGTGGGCGGGGAGTACCACAACTAGGACAGGTATTTGATGAGGAAGTCTGAATATAGGCTTCTTTCATAGTTGTAAAGAGTTTGTTTGATAATATAGTTTATTGGTCTAAAAGTACAGATTTTAATTCAAAAATATCATAAGGGTTAATGATGCTTCTTCAACGTCTGATAGCAAATCACAATAGATACACAAGTTAGTAATGCCCCCATGATGAAAGGTGCTCCGGGAAAGTAAATATTATTTTTTGTACTGGTAAAATGAGCAAATAAATACGACATCAAAGTAGGGCCAATAATACTGGCTAAACTCATAAAACCGGTCATAATACCTTGTAATTCTCCTTGCTCGTCTGGTTTTACCTGTGTAGAAATAATGCCCTGCATAGCTGGCCCGGTAATTCCGGCCAAGGCGTAAGGTATCATAAAAGCAAACATCATCCAACCTTTGTTGGCAAAAGCAAACAGTACAAAACCCAATACATATAAAACTAAACCAAGCATAATCGATTTTTTTTGCCCTATTTTTGGAATAATGATACGGATTAGTCCGCCTTGTACAATGGCTACGGTTAGGCCTACAAAACCTAAGGAATAACCTACCCATGTTTTGTTCCAATCGAATTTTTCTTTGGTATAATATGCCCATACCGTTTGGGTGGATTGGGCAGCGATATATAAAATTAGCAATGCAGCTAATAAGCCGATTAAAGTAGGATAGCGTTTTAGTTGAAAAAAAGCACCAATTGGATTTGCCCTTTTCCACTCAAAAGGTCGGCGGTTTTCTTTTTTTAGCGATTCGGGGAGTATAAAATAACCGTATAGCCAGTTCATCAATGATAAGCCTCCGGCAATCATAAATGGTATTCTAGTACCCATTTCGCCAAACACACCTCCAATAACAGGACCAATGATAAAACCTAATCCAAAAGCGGCGCCTATTAAACCAAAATTCTGTGCCCGTTTTTCGGGCGTACTTACATCTGCAATATAAGCAGAAGCGGTAGTAATACTAGCACCACAAAGCCCGGCAATAATACGTCCGATAAACAATAGCGTAATGGTATGGGCAAAAGCAAGGAAAAAATAATCTATCGCCATTCCAAATAACGAGATAAGCAAAACTGGGCGACGACCAATTTTATCACTCAAAGAACCCAAAATAGGAGAGCAAAGGAACATCATTAACGAATAAACAGTTAGCATAATACCACCATATTCAGATGCTTTACTTAAGCTAGAGCCCGTAAGTTCTTGTATCAAGTCTGGCATAATGGGTATAATGATACCAAAACCTATACAATCGAAAAGGATGGTTACCAAGATGAAAAATACGCCTGCACTTCTGTTATTCGCCATGTTTTATTTGTTGGGATAGCAAAGGTAGTATAAATAACTATAAACTTCTCATTTATTTGGTCAAAAATTGCTTCAAAATTATATTTCGTTTATTTTTTTAAATAATTATAAATCAATATTTTAAATATATTAAAATAAATAATTAAATTACATAATAGAAAATGAGATATTAATAAAACTATTTAATAACGAAATTATATTTTGTTACATATTTAAAATAGTTGTATTTCAATATTTTAAGTGTTTTTATATAAAGTTTCTATTGCTGTCTTTGATAGGCTGAAATAAAGTCGCTTCTCATGGCTTTAAAACGCTCCACAACTGTTTCAATGAACGCTTCATCTATAATTTGAAATACTTCATTAACCCCTCCTCCGGTAAGGTCTAATTCTGAAATTTTATAGCTCTGTTCATAAGGGCCCTGCTCAAATTTTACAATGAACTTTTGGTTCATACTAAATATGCTGATTTTACATTGTGGGTGAGGAAGTTCTGCTATTATTCTCATGGTTATCTACGATTTAATCCAAAAGCTTTCGGAATACGATTTACGATTTTTTTTAACAAAAATACTTACACACAAAAAAATAAAAAAAATCGGTCCTTACATTTGTTTAAATAGTCTAAAAATAATACCATATATAATTTTTACCAAAAAACCTAAAAACCAACTCATTATGAAAAAACTTTACTTAATCTTTTCTCTGATTGCGCTCAATTCAACAGTTCTTTTTGCTCAAATTTACGTTACCGAAGCTGGAGCTGGCAATAAAGATGGTACTTCGTGGGCTAACGCCTATGATAACACCCAGCTACAAACAGCCATTACTGGTGCTAGCTCGGGCCAACAGGTTTGGGTAGCCAAGGGTACCTATACGCCAACTATTAACCCAATAAGTGGTTCTGTAGATAATCGGGACAGAACTTTTTTGATGAAACGTGGAGTAAGTGTATATGGTAGCTTCGCTGGTACGGAACCGGAAGATTTTAACCTAGATAGTAGGGATTTTGTAAATAACAAAACTACTTTAAGTGGCGATTTTAATGGAAATGACATTGAAGATCCAGATGATTTGAATTATGCTACCATCAAAGCCGAAAATGCTTACCATGTGGTAATAGTAGCTGATGGAACAACTGCGTCGGCTCCCTCATACTTGGATGGTTTCACCATAAGCGGTGGATATGCCGATGGTACAGCAACAGAAGTACTACCAATTGGTAGTACTCTTGGTTATATTAGAAATAGAGGGGCTGGTATTACATCAAGAGGCACGGGTGCTTATAATGTACGGTACCGTAACTTGGTTATAGAATATAATGTATCTACCAATTATGCAGGGGGAGTATATTTTTATACTTCAGGAGACAATACTTATACAATGGAGAATGTAAGCTTTAAGGAGAATAGATCTACGTATGCCGGTGCCATATATATAAACCGTGCTAGTGGAAATCCTAATTTTACTTTAACGGATGTCAAATTTCAGGCGAACAAAGCTGCCACAAATTCTGGAGGAGCAATTTACCATAGTAGTTCTACAACAACATTAACTATAATCCACAGTACTTTTGAAAATAATGTGAGTAATAATCAAGGAGGTGCTATTTTCTTGAATACCGGGAGTTTAAATATACAAAACTCAACTTTTGATAGTAACAGCGGCAGCACTAGCCATGGTGGAGCTATTAGTTCTGGTTCTACTGCAACAGCGTTAACTATAGTTAATAGCATTTTTAAAAATAACATTGCAAACAGTGCCGGAGGAGCTATTTATTTATTATATCCAGGTACGGCAAATATTTCTGCGTGCGAGTTTAATTCCAATACAGCTGGTGCATCAGGAGGTGCTATTTTTAATTATATAGGTACGTTGAGCGTATCAAAAAGCAAATTTTATTCTAATACTGCCGATAGTGGGGCAGGGGCAATACAGGGCAGTTCTAATACTGTTACTGAATTTAGCACAACAAATATTGATAATTCTGTTTTTTATAATAATACTTCCAATGCAACAACAGTTTCGGGAGTAGGAGCGGTATATACCAACACCTATGCTAATTCAACAACAATAAACTCTACTTTTTTTCAGAACAAATCTGCAAGTGTACATGGGGCTATATCATTCAATAACGCGGCCAATACCACAGTAAAATTGTATAACAATATTTTTAATGGTAATATAGGCAGTTACAATACCACCCCAATATCGGCAGATATAAGACAAGGCAATGCTGCGACCATGGATTTTAGAAATAATCTGCTTCAAGCGTTTAACCAAACTTCAAGCGGCAACGATACTTTTAGCGATAATATATTAAATGATGCACCTTTATCGTTGTTTGCCAGTACCACAGAAGGTGATTATAACTTTCTATACCCTGCAAATAACAGTATTGGTATGGATTTGGGGGATAACACACTTTATACCGATAATGTAGGCGATATCAACACCGCCACAGATATTTTGGGCAATACCCGTTTGATTAATGGTGGAATTGCTGAAAAAGTAGATTTGGGCGCAATTGAATGGTCAACCGTGTTACCTGTAAAAGTAAGTTCGTTTACAGCCAGTTTGGTAAATAACCATACCCAGCTGAAATGGAGCGTGGGTACGGAAGATAATGTTAACCGCTATGAAATAGAGCGTTCGCAGAATGGTGTTGATTTTGTAAAAGTAGTAATGGTAAGCGCTAACGGTTCGACAAGCTACCAAACTATTGATAACAACCCACAGGTTGGCGATAATTACTACCGGTTGGTAACGATAGATAATGATGGCAGCCGTAGCCAATATGTTGCAATCAAGATAGTAAAGGTAGTGTCACTTTCCACACAAAATGTACAGATCTATCCAAACCCCGTTAAGGGCAACGAAGTAAAAATATCGTTAGATAGTCATGCAGGCATGTACAGCTATAAAATAACAAATACATCTGGAAGCGTGGTACAACAGGGGCAATTAGGCTATGATGGTTCATCTACAATTAATCTTTTGCCAACAATTTCCAAAGGGATTTACATATTGTACCTAAACAACGGAGAAAATACCGTTCAAACTAAATTAATTAAACAGTAGTTATAAAATCAACAGAGAAGACCTGCATAATGTCTTTTCTGTTGATACTTTTATTGGAATACGAGTTTGAAACTTAATTATCATTATCTTTAATTGACGGCTAACTAATTCCTTAATTATTGCTTAAAACTAAAACCAATTAATCATGAAAAAACTTTACTTAATCTTATTTCTAATTGCGCTCAATTCAACAGTACTTTTAGCCCAGATTTACGTTACCGAAGCTGGAGCAGGGAATAAGGACGGTACTTCGTGGGGCAACGCCTACGATAACACCCAACTGCAGCAGGCCATTAATCAAGCCGAAAGTGCTATCACAAAACAGGTATGGGTGGCTAAAGGAGTTTATAAGCCCACAGAAAAATTGTCTGAGAATGTATACACCACAGCTGATGGCACAGATGTGGCCACAACAGACGATAGAGACAATGCTTTTATTTTAAAAACTGGAGTGGAAGTTTATGGAGGTTTTTCCGGAGGAGAAACTTCTGTTGGTGGTAGGATCGACATTCATACCACTAACCAAACAATTTTAAGTGGTGATCTGAATAATAACAATACTGCCGACGTAGGCGATGCCTATCATGTAGTAGCAGCAAGAGATGATGCCGATGCAGCCGTATTGGACGGCTTTACCATACAGCACGGTTATGGAGATAGTGGTGATTTTGCAGACATAGGAGGAACGTATAGAATTGCAAGAAATCTTGGAGGGGCAATTTCCTTTTATAGCGCCAAAACACTAACATTTAGCAACCTGATTATAAGAGATAATAAGACGACACTTTATGGAGGTGCTATTCAGGCAAGGAGTATAGGCAATGATGCTAAATACGATTTTTTGAATGTTACGTTTGAAAACAATGAGGGAGCAACTAGAGGGGGAGCGGTATATTCTGCAGGTGCTGACGGTACAAATACTTCTTCTATTAACTTTGTTTCTTGTAATTTTATAAATAATAAAACTACTTCCAATAACGGTAATGGTGGAGGAGCTATAATTCATGAAGAGTACACTTTAAATATTACCAATAGCAAATTTGACGGTAATCAGGCAGGTGGTGCTTACGGAGGAGCCATTAGGATAAGCAGTGGTATAGCTAATATTGTTTCTACAACTTTTGAAAACGGGTATGTAGGCAACGGCCTAACAGATTCTGATGCAGACGGAAGAGGAGGTGCTATCTATAGTACGGGAAGTGCCACATTAAATATTTCTGGCCAATCCAAATTTAAGAATAACGAATCCTATACCGCTGGAGCACACATTTATCTGTTTTCGGGTGTAGCTGATATTTCGGACTCTGAATTTGAAGGAGGAACAGCTGGTAGCTCAGCAGGTGCTATTTATGTGGCTAGCGCAGCCTCTCTAAAGACTACTTCTTCCACTTTTAAAGGAAATACAGCTAACACCAGCGGAGGGGCCATTTATACTAGCACTACAAATAATATAGCAATCTCTAAAAGTAAATTTTATTCTAATACCGCAGAAACAAATGGTGGGGCTTTATATTTTTCAGGAGTATCTATTATATCGGTAGACAATAGTGTTTTCTATGATAATATTTCTAAATCTACAGCTGCAACTAGCGGAGCAGCCATCTATCAGGCAACTTCCGGTTCTACATTAACTATTGTTAATAGCACTTTTTATGCCAATAAATCCGGATGTACGGAAGCTAATGGTGGTGGAGCTATATCTTGGAACAATACAAATACTACGCGTTTAAATATCTATAATAGTATATTTAATAAAAATGTAAGAAATTATAGTGACAATGGGGGAGTTTCTGCAGATTTTAGAAGAATTCAGGGATCAAACTCAGCTGTACAACATTATGGTAATAATTTGATACAATCTTCTTTGGCAGCGGGAACTGGCAGGACGATTGCTAACAATATTAACAATGCCAATCCTACAGCCTTGTTTGCCAGCACTATATATGGAGACGACAATTTCTTATGGCCAGTACAGACTGGTGTTAGTGTAAACGCAGGAAACGAAAAAGATAAAGATAATGCTAATCTTTACACCGATATTAACACCGCTACCGATCTGTTGGGCAACCCTCGTGCAAACGGGATTATAGATTTAGGTGCTATTGAATGGTCAACCGTGTTACCTGTAAAAGTAAGCTCGTTTACCGCCAGCTTAGCCAACAACAACCGCACCCAGTTGAAATGGAATGTAGGTACGGAAGACAATGTGAACCGTTATGAAATAGAACGTTCGCAGAACGGTGCAGATTTTTCAAAAGTAGCAGCAGTAAGTGCCAATGGTTCGGCAAGCTACCAAACTACCGATAACAGCCCACAAGTTGGAGATAACTACTATCGGTTGGTAACGATAGATAATGACGGTAGTCGTAGCCAATATGATGTAATTAGAGTAGTAAAGGTAGCCTCGCTTGCTACGCAAAGTGTACAGGTTTATCCAAATCCTGTTAAGGGCAACGAGGTAAGAGTATCGTTAGATAGCCCGGCAGGAACATACAACTATAAAGTAGTAAGTACATCGGGTAGCGTAGTACAACAAAGCAGTGTTAATTACAACGGTTCATCTGCTGTTATCAATCTTTCTCCTGTAGTTACCAGTGGCGTATATATACTGTATTTTAGCAATGGTACACAAGCCAAGTTAGTTAAACAGTAATAAAAAGCGGGCTTTTTAGCCACGAATGGTCGGAAGAAATTCCGGCCATTTTTTATGTTTTAAAAAACAGGCCCGGGTCTCCACCACATCGTACAACGATCATTGCGATTGTAATATCCCTCACTTCC